>Ga0206117_100014_pt1 | contig 593921 bp, 525 predicted proteins | sample 3A5Ametagenome_FD_177997 | JGI IMG/M metagenome (GOLD analysis project Ga0206117, IMG submission 177997) | Enriched microbial communities from leaf-cutter ant dump, University of Wisconsin, Madison, United States - 3A5A | ecosystem: Environmental > Terrestrial > Nest > Insects nest > Nest dump... | reverse complement strand
AGCGCGCCAGCGCCAAGTACGGCGTGCCGGCCCGCGAGATTCTCGTCGAGCTCGGCCGCAGAGGCATGGTCGGCGGACAGGAAGACATGATCGAAGACACCGCCATCACCATGGCTCGCCAACGGGGTTTGCCGGTTTGACGGGTTGGCGGCGCTTGCCGCCCCGGTTTTTCCGCTTTTTTTCAGGTTGACCGTAAGCGGCCATTCGCCTGGCCGCTTGCTGCTGTATCGGAGTCCTTCGATGGATGCCTCAATCTTTGCGTTGCTGGCCCAGGACGGGATCACCAACGGTGCCATCTACGCCTTGCTGGCGTTGGCGCTGGTGCTGGTCTTCGCCGTGACCCGCATCATCTTCATTCCCCAGGGCGAATTTCTCGCCTGGGGCGCGTTGACCGTCGCAGCCCTCGAAGCGGGCACGCGGCCGGGCACCGTCTGGCTGCTGCTCGGGGCCGGGGCGCTGGCGTTTGCCACTGACCTGTTCGGGCGCTCGGGCGGGCGGCCTGCCTTGTTGCGTTCGGCCTTGTGGAATCTGGCTTATCCGGCGGTCGTCGGGGCGCTGGTGTGGACCTTGCCGCTGGGCGAGCTGCCGGCCGTGCTGCGCCTGGCGCTGGCGCTGGCCATCGTCGTGCCGCTGGGGCCGATGATCTACCGTGTCTTCTTCCAGCCGATCGCCGAGGCTTCGGTGCTGGTGCTGCTGATCGTCGCCGTCGCGCTGCATCTGCTGATGGTCGGGCTCGGCCTGCTGATCTTCGGGCCGGAAGGTTCGCGCACGCTGCCGTTCAGCGAGGCGCAGTTCGAGATCGGCGCGCTGATGATCGGGGGCCACACGCTGGTCGTGCTGGCGGTGGCGGCGGGGCTCATCGTCGGGCTCTATGCCTATTTCCGTCGCACGCTGTCGGGCAAGGCGCTGCTGGCCACGGCGATCAATCGCAACGGCGCGCGCCTGATGGGCATTTCGCCGGCCCTGGCCGGGCGCCGGACCTTTTTCTTCGCCGCCCTGATCGGCACGCTGTCCGGCATGCTGGTCGCGCCGCTGACGACGATCTACTACGACTCCGGTTTCCTGATCGGCCTGAAGGGCTTCGTCGCGGCGATCATCGGCGGCCTGGCCAGTTATCCGCTGGCGGCGGCCGGCGCCGTGGTGGTCGGCCTGCTGGAATCCTTCTCGTCCTTCTGGGCCAGCGCCTACAAGGACGTGCTGGTGTTTACGCTGATCATCCCGGTGCTGGTCTGGCTGTCCTGGCAGACGCATCATCTGGAAGAGGAAGACACCGGTCATCTGCCCGGCCCGCCGCGCCGCGACAAGGGGCTCGATCCGCGCCTGGTGCTCGGCGTGTTCCTCGCCGTGCTGCTGCTGGCGCCGCTGTTCCTGCCCGAGTTCTACGTGACGCTGCTCAACTACGTCGGGCTGGCCGCGCTGGTCGCTATCGGCCTGGTGCTGCTGACCGGCATCGGCGGGCTGACCTCCTTCGGCCAGGCGGCTTTCGTCGGCCTGGGCGCCTATGCCACGGCCTGGCTGACGACGACAACGGAATTGCCCGGCTGGCTGGCGTGGACCGCCGGCTCGCCGTGGGCGGCGCTGCTGCTCGGCCTGCTGCTGACGGCGACGGTGGCCGTCGTGCTCGGTTCGGTGACCCTGAAACTGTCCGGCCACTACCTGCCGCTCGGCACCATGGCCTGGGGCATCAGCCTTTTCCTGCTGTTCGGCAACATGGAATTCCTCGGCGGCCATGCCGGCCTGTCCGACATTCCGGCGATCAACGTCTTCGGTTTCGAGTTGAGCGACAACCGGCATTACTACTATCTCGTCTGGTTGTTCGTGCTGTCCGCGCTGTTCACCACCCGCAACCTGCTCGACTCGCGCGAGGGACGCGCCATCCGGGCGCTGAAGGGCGGCATCGTGATGGCTGAGTCCATGGGCGTGAACACCTCGCGGGCACGCATGATCGTCTTCGTCATCGCCGCGCTGCACGCCTGTGCGGCAGGCTGGCTGTACGCCCACCTGCAGCGCTTCGTCAATCCGACGCCCTTCGGCCTGCACATCGGCATCGAGTACCTGTTCATGGCCGTCGTCGGCGGCGCCGGGCAGGTCTGGGGCGCGCTGGTCGGGGCCGGGGTGATCACCATCCTCAAGCAGTGGCTGCAGGACATCCTGCCGAAGCTGTTCGGTTCGGCCGGGCATTTCGAGAGCATCGTCTTCGGCCTGATGATGATCCTGGTGCTGCATCGGGCGCGTGCCGGCCTGTGGCCCTTGCTCGCCCGGCTGGTGCCGGTGCGCGGCGGCGACAAGACGGTGGACGCGACGGCCGAAGCCCTGCCGAGGAAGGCGCAGCCGCCGCATGGCGAGACGATCCTGGAAGCGCGTGCGGTGACGCGCAAATTCGGCGGCCTGGTGGCCAACAACAACATGAGCCTGTCGGTGCGGGCCGGCGAGATCCTGGCGCTGATCGGCCCGAACGGCGCCGGCAAGAGCACCATGTTCAACCAGCTCTCCGGCGTCGACACGCCGACCTCCGGCGAAGTGCTGTTCCGCGGCAAGCCGGTGGTCGGCCACGATTCGCGCGAGATCGCCGCGCTCGGCATGAGCCGGACCTTCCAGCACGTGCGCCTGCTGCCCAATATGAGCGTGCTGGAGAACGTCGCCATCGGTGCCCACATGCGCGGCCACAGCGGCGTGCTGTCGGCCGCCTGGCGGATGGATCGCGCCGAGGAAGCGCGGCTGCTGCGCGAAGCGGCGATCCAGGTCGAGCGCGTCGGTCTGGGCGAGTTCATGCACGTCGAGGCAGGCAGTTTGGCGCTCGGGCAGCAACGGATTCTCGAAATCGCCCGTGCCCTGTGTTCCGACCCTTGTCTGCTGCTGCTCGATGAGCCGGCGGCCGGCCTGCGCCTGAAGGAAAAGCAGGCCCTGGCCGAGTTGTTGAAGCGGCTGCGCGACGAGGGCATGGCGGTGCTGATCGTCGAGCACGACATGGATTTCGTGATGAATCTGGTCGACCGCGTGGTGGTCATGGAATTCGGCGAGAAGATCGCCGAGGGCCTGCCGGAAGAGGTCCAGCAGGACCCGGCGGTGCTCGAAGCCTATCTGGGAGGGGTCTGAGATGAGCAAGGTTCTGGAAGTGAAGGACCTCTCGGTCGCCTACGGCAAGGTCGAGGCGGTCAGCAAGCTGAGTTTGAGCGTCGAGGCGGGCAGCATCGTCACCGTGATCGGCCCGAACGGCGCCGGCAAGACGACGACGCTGTCGGCGATCATGGGCCTGCTGCCGTCGTCCGGCGAAGTGGCCTTCGACGGCAGCATCGAGCAGGTGCCGGAAGTCGAGCGCATGGTCGTGCGCGGCATGAACCTGGTGCCGGAAAAGCGCGAACTGTTCGGCAGCATGACCATCGAGGACAACCTGCTGCTCGGCGCCTTCCAGCGGCATCGCCTGGGGCATCGCGACGAGCGGCAGACGATGGACGAGGTGTACGCACTGTTCCCGCGTCTCAAGGAACGGCGTCACCAGCAGGCCGGCACGATGTCCGGCGGCGAGCGGCAGATGCTGGCGGTCGGCCGGGCGCTGATGGCCAAGCCCAAGCTGCTGATGCTCGACGAGCCCAGCCTCGGGCTGGCGCCGCTGATCGTGCGCGAGATTTTCCGCATCATCGCCGAGCTGCGCCAGCGCGGCGTCTCCATCTTGCTGGTCGAGCAGAACGCCCGCGCCGCCCTGCAGGTGGCCGACTACGCCTACGTGCTGGAGAACGGCGAAATCAGCATGCAAGGCGAGGCGGAAGCCCTGCGCAACGACCCGCGCGTCATCGAAAGCTACCTCGGCCTGGCCAGCAAGCACCAGGCCATGCTGTCAACCTGAGGAAAGAGAATCGTCATGGAAGCCCTGCACATCATCGGCGACGAGCATCAGTCGCTGGCGGCGATCCTGCATGCCATCCGTTTCATGCTCAAGGAAGTGGCCGCCGGGCGGCTGGAGGCCGACCGCCAACTGTTCCGGGCGATGGTGCATTACCTCGACGCCTACGCCGAGCAGCGCCATCACCCCAAGGAAGACCTGCTGTTCGAGCGGCTGGCCCAACGTACCGACGAGGGCAGGGAAGCCCTGGCGGAACTCGCCGCGCAACATGCGGCAGCGCCTCAGCGTATCGCCGCCCTGCAGGCCGCGCTGGCCGACTACCTGGCCGATGCCGGCCGCTTCGCGGCCTTCGCCGAGGCTTTCGAGCATTACGCCGAGTTCTACCGCCAGCACATGCTGCTTGAAGAGGACGTCGCCTTGCCGCTGGTCCGCCAGCATCTGCAGGCCGAGGACTGGACGGCCGTCGACGCGGCATTCCGCGCCGAAATGGCCGGCAAGGCACTGGGCGACGGCGAGCGTGAGGATTTCGCCGCGCTGTTCAGCAAACTGGTCGATTGCGCGCCGGCACCGCTCGGTTTCGGCCCGCGTCCGTGGCGTGACGAATGACGGCTGCCTTGCCGCCGCATCCGGGACGACTGATCGTGCTGCTCGGCATGCTGGTCGCCTTCGGGCCGCTGGCCATCGACCTCTATCTGCCTGCGCTGCCGGCCATTGCCGCCGGCCTGGGGGCGCCGGTCGAACACGTGCAGTGGTCGATCACCGTGTTCCTGGCTGGATTCGCGCTCGGCATGCTGGGCTACGGCCCGCTGTCCGACCGCTATGGACGGCGCCCGTTGCTGCTTGCCGGCATCGCCTTGTTCATCGTCGCCAGCCTGGGCTGTCTGCTGGCCGTCGAGGTCGAGCAACTGATCGCCGCGCGTTTCCTGCAGGCTTTGGGCGGCGGCGCCGCTTCGGTGCTGGCGCGGGCGGTGGTGCGCGACCTGTTCCAGTCCGCCGAGGCGATCCGCAAGCTGTCGCTGATGGCCATGGTGACCGCCGTCGCGCCCTTGCTGGCGCCGCTGCTGGGCAGTCAGTTGCTGGCGTATTTCGGCTGGCGCGCGACCTTCGCGGCGCTGCTGCTGTGGGGGCTGCTCAGCCTGTTCGTCGTCTGGCGCCTGCTGCCGGAAAGCCTGCCGGCCGAGCTGCGCGGTCGCCTGTCGTGGCAGGCCGCTTTTGCCGCCTATCTGCGGCTGCTCGCCGACCTGGCGGCGCTTGGTTTGTTGCTGGCCGGCGGCATGTCCTTCGCGGCGATGTTCGCCTACATCACCGGCAGTCCGTTCTACCTGATCGAACTGCAGGGCCTGACGCCGACTGCCTACAGCCTGCTGTTCGCCGCCAACGCGCTCGGCATCTTCGCCGCCAACTGGTTGAACAGCCGCCTGCTGCGCCGGCACGGCGCGGCCGGACTGGCCGGGGCGGGCAGTGTGCTGGCCTTGCTGGCGGCCTTGCCGCTGCCGCTGGTCGCGACGCTGTCCGGCGCCTTGCCGCTCGCGCTGGGGGCGATCTTCATCGTCGTGGCGACGACCGGGCTGCTCGGGGCCAATTGCGTCGGCCTGCTGATGGCGCGCTATCCGGCCAATGCCGGGGCGGCCGCCGCGTTGTTTGGCGCCGCCCAGTTCGGTTTCGGCATGCTGGCCAGCGCGACGGTCAGTGCGCTGCACGACGGCACCGCCCGGCCGATGGCGCTGGGCATGCTGGTGGCCAGTCTGGCCTCGTTCGCCGGCTATCTGCTTTTTCGCACGTTCGGCACGGTCGACCGTGCAATTCGATAAAAAACCGTTTCACCGAAAGGAATCCGTCATGAGCCTCCTCAACGAAGCCGAAAGCAGCCGCCTGATCCGCATCCGCGAAGGCGATCTCGATCTGCAACTGCATTACAACGATTTCGGCGATGGCGCCGAGACGGTGGTCATGCTGCACGGTTCCGGACCGGGCGCCAGCGGCTGGGCGAACTTCAACCGCAACGTGGCGCCGCTGGTCGAGGCCGGTTACCGGGTGATCCTGATGGACTGTCCGGGCTGGAGCAAGAGCGATCCGATCGTGTGCACCGGCTCGCGTTCCGAACTCAATGCCCGTGCGCTGAAGGGGCTGCTGGACGCGCTGGGCATAGCGCGCGCCCACCTGATCGGCAATTCGATGGGCGGCCACAGCGTCACGGCCTTCGCGCTGGCCAATCCGACGCGCATCGGCAAGCTGGTGATGATGGGCGGCGGCACCGGCGGTCCCAGCCAGTTCGTGCCGATGCCGACCGAGGGCATCAAGCTGCTGCAGGCGCTGTACCGCGAGCCGAGCATCGACAACCTGAAGAAGATGATGGCGGTGTTCGTTTACGACAGCAGCAGCCTGACCGAGGAGCTCTTCCAGGCGCGTCTGGACAACATGCTGCAGCGGCGCGATCACCTGGAAAATTTCGTCAAGAGCCTGGCCGCCAATCCGAAGCAGTTCACCGACTACGGCCCGCGCCTGTCGGAAATCACCGCGCCGGCCCTGGTCATCTGGGGGCGTGACGACCGCTTCGTGCCGATGGACGTCGGCCTGCGCCTGATCTGGGGCATGCCCAATGCCGAGCTGCACATCTTCAACAAGTGCGGCCACTGGGCGCAGTGGGAGCACGCCGACAAGTTCAACCGGATGGTTCTGGATTTCCTGCAGCACTGATCCCGGGGATTTGCCGCTCGGTCTGGCGTTGACGCCATGCCGGTCGGCGGAGGGTTCCGGCGGTTTTTATCGTTTTCGGACGGTTGACCGCAGGGACGACCGCGATGCTGCGCCATTTCAGAAGCAGGGCGGCATCGTGTTTTTCGCCGGCGAGCCTTTCGCAGTTTTCCGTCTGGAGACAACGGGAAAAGGGTTCGTCGAATCTGGCTTTTACCAAAAGGAAAGATGAATGAATAAGAAGATCGTTGTACTGGGGGTGGCCGCACTGGCCGCGTCGGGCGCCATGGCGCAGAGCAATGTCCAGGTATATGGCGTGGTCGATGTCGGTTACGTGCATTTCAATGCACAAGGCAAGGATGGCATGCACACCATCGACAACGGCATGAATCTGCCGTCGCGGCTGGGCTTCAGGGGGACAGAAGACCTCGGCAACGGGCTGAAGGCGTTGTTCGTGCTGGAATACAACATCGCCCCGGACCAGAATTCCGGGATTGGCGATGCCGCCTCGAGAACCCGCTTCACCGGCACGCAGGCGCGGCAGCAATACATCGGGCTGAGCAGCCCGTACGGCACGTTGGTGGCCGGTCGTCTGCAGACGACGGGTTTCGACTTTGCCTGTACCTACAGCCCGGTCGCCGGCGGCGCCTTCAACGTGACCGACCGGATGAAGGCGACGACGGTGCTGAACTGCGGCACGGGCGGCCGTCGCGACAACGCGCTGGCCTACATCTCGCCGACCTGGGGCGGCATCTCGTTCGCGGTTAACCACGCACGGGTGACGGAGGAGGCGGGGACGACCAATGTCGACGACGCATATGCGAATCTGGCCTCGGTGAGCTACACCCATGAAGCGCTGAAGCTGGGTGCGGTGTACTCGAAGGTGTCGATGCGCAACACCCCGGCAGCCGACGACATCCGCGAGTACGGTCTGGGCGGCACTTACGACTTCGGCGTGCTGAAGGCGTTCGCGATGTATCAGAACCAGAAGGTGAGCGGTCAGTCGAGCGATGCCAAGTGGGCGCTGGGTGTCGCGGTGCCGTTCCTGGCGAAGAACACGGTGAAGCTGGCCTACGGTCAGAACCGGATCAAGAGCGGCGGTTTGAGCGATGCGGATGCGCAGGCGTACTCGGTGGTGTACAACTACGATCTGTCGAAGCGGACGCAACTGTACGCGGGCTGGACGCATGTCTCGAACGAGCGCAACGGGACGACGGCGTTTGCCGGGGACTATGTGGTGGGCAACGATGCGAACGGCGATCTGGTGTCGTTCGGCGTGACGCACAAGTTCTGATCGCCGCCAAGGCGAGCTGCAAGGGAAACCCGGCCACAGGCCGGGTTTTTTCATTCGGACGGCTGGATCGCCTCGACCATGGCCAATGCCTCGGCAAATTCGAAATTGCGGACATGGGCTTGCAGCCGGCTGACCTGTTCTTGCGTCATCAGGCCCCGCAGGACCGGCAGGTTCTGTTCGAAACGGCGTTGGGCTTCGGTGTTGCCGCTATCGAGAAGATCGCGCAAAGCCTCTCTGGCCGTCAGCAACGAAGCATCCGCCGGGGCCGGTCCGGTGTCGCTGGCGAGCGCCTGGCCGATGGCAGCGATCAGTTCCTTCAGGGCCGGTTCGAGCTGATCCAGCGCCGGTGCGGCGGCCGAGCTGTCGCCGCTGTTTTCGCGGAACGGGCGTTCGATGGCGGCAGCCAGCGCCTGGATCTGCGTTGCGCCGATGTTGCCGGCGCTGCCTTTGAGCGAGTGCGCCAGTTGCCGTACGGCATTGCCGTCGCCGGCCGTCAGCGCGCGACGCAGCAGCGCGGCATCGTCGCAGTGCGTGCGCCGGAACAGTTCGAGGATTCGCAGATAACTGGTCCAGCGGCCGGAAACGACGTGCAGGCCGGCAGCGACGTCCAGGCCGTCGATGGCGTACAGCGCTTCGCGTATCTCCGGGGGCTGTGCCGGCAGACTTGCCGATGCGGGCGCCGATGCTGCGGGACCGTGTGCTGGCAGCCACTGCAGTAGCGCCTGATACAGTTTTTCAGGAGCGACCGGTTTGCCGATATGGTCGTTCATGCCGGCACCGAGGCAGGCTTCGCGGTCTTCGGAAAAGGCATTGGCCGTCATCGCCAGGATGGGCAGCGCGGTTTTGCCGGGCAGCGCGCGAATCCGCTGGGTGGCCTCGATGCCGTCGAGCCGCGGCATCTGGATGTCCATCAGGACCAGGTCGTAATCCTTGTGTTCGACCAGGTCGAGCGCCTGCTGGCCGTCGCCGGCGAGATCGACGACGATGCCGACGCTCTCCAGCAGTTCGAGCGCGACTTCCTGGTTGATCGGGTTGTCTTCGGCGAGCAGCACGCGTCGACCGCGCAGCCGGTCGAGGTCGCTCGTTTCGGCAGTGCCGCGGCGCGTCGAGATCGGCCGGCTGCCGTTGAGCATCGCTTCCTGCAAGGCATGCAGCAGGTCGCTCGGCGTCAGCGGCTTGTTGATCTGGGCCAGGATGCCCGAATCCTGCATGCGCTCGGCCGGCCAGTTGCGGCCATAGGCGGTGACCAGCACGATTCGGGGCGGCGGATGATTCTGGGCGACGATGCGGCGGCTGGTCTCGATGCCGTCCATGCCCGGCATCGCCCAGTCGGTCAGTATCAGATCGAAGGGGTCGCCGGCGTCGCCGGCCGTCTTGACCCGTTCGACCGCCGCTTCGCCGGAGTCGCACGCTTCGCTGCGCGCATGCACGCCGCCCAGCATGTGGCAGATGGCTTCGCGGGCATCGGCGTCGTCGTCGACCACCAGGATGTGCAACCCGTCGGGCAGCGTCTGACCCAGGCGGCTGGCATCCGGCCGGTGAGCGGCGGCCAGTGGCAGTTCGCACCAGAAGGTGCTGCCGTGGCCGGGGGTGCTGGCGACACCGATCCGGCCGCCCATCAGTTCGCACAGACGCTTGCTGATCGCCAGTCCGAGCCCGGTGCCGCCATAGCGCCGGGTGGTCGATCCGTCGGCCTGCTCGAAGGCCTGGAACAGCCGCGCCTGCTGCTCCGGCGCGATGCCGATGCCGGTATCCGCAACTTCGAAGCGGACCCACAGGGCTGCCGACGCATCGGCGATCCGCCGGGCGCGGAGCACGATGTTGCCGCGCTCGGTGAACTTGATCGCATTGCTGGCGAAGTTGGTCAGGATCTGCGCGATGCGCATCGCGTCGCCATGCACCAGGCGCGGAATCTCCGGGTCCAGCCGGGTGACGATTTCCAGGCCCTTGGCATCGGCCTGGGTGCCGATCATCGTGGTGATTTCGCGGAAGATCTGGTCGAACTCGAAATCGGCGGTTTCGATGGCCAGGCGGTTGGCCTCGATCTTCGAAAAGTCGAGGATGTCGTTGATGATGCTCAGCAGATGCTGGGCGGCGTTCATGATCTTGTCGAGATGCTCACGATCCTGGTTGTTGCCGGCATCGCGCCGCAACAGATGGGCGAGACCGATGATGGCGTTCATCGGGGTGCGGATTTCGTGGCTCATGTTGGCCAGGAAGGCACTTTTCGCGCGGTTGGCCGATTCCGCCATGTCCCGGGCGCTTTCCAGCTGGACGGTGCGCAGTTGCACCATCCGCTCGAGCTGTTCCTCGTGTTGCCGCAATTCGGCGGCGATGCGCTCGCGGTCCTCGATTTCCTGGCGCAGGGCCTGGTGGGTGTGCAGTATTTCGTTCCGCATGCGCGAGAAGTCGACGACCAGTTCGCCGATCTCGTCGCTGGCTGGCGCCGGCAGATTGACGTCGAAATCGCCTTCGGCCATCCGGTTGGCTGCCAGGGCCAGGCGTTGCGCAGGACGCAGGACGGCCAGTTCGACGACGATCATCAGGGTCAGCGTCAGCAGCAAGAGGGCGCTGCCCAGCCAGCGCATCAGTGTCCGGTGATGGGCGAGGTTGCCGGCGACGAAGGCTCTCAGGTCGAGATCGACGGACAGCGTGCCCAGCGTGTCGTCGGCAAAGCGGATCGGCCGGTTCAGTTGCACCATCTGGCTGTCTTCCGCCAGCTCGGGGGGCGGCTGGCCGCGCAGTGGAAAAATCTGCCGGCCGTTGCGGTCGGTCAGCCGGATTGCCTGCCATTCCGCGTTCTTCTCTTCGAGCACCTGCAAGGTTTCGTGGATGCTGTCGATCTGCGCGGCAAGCAGCAGCGGGGTGATGGCGTCGACGACGCTGTCGATGTGCCGCTCGATCCGTGTCAGGTGCGCGGCTTCGGCCTGGCGCAGCGATTCCGGGAACCACAGGAACTGCAGTGCGGCGGCGATCAGTGCGCTGAGCAACAGGACCGGCAGCAGGAGTTTCAGACGGAGTTTCATGTGCGCCTCAGGGCGTCCAGTATTTTTCCAGGTCCCACGCCAGCATCGGTGCGTAGTCCTTGATCGATGCGGCAACCGGTTTGCTCATCGGCACCTTTTCCAGCAAGGCCAGTCCTTCCGGCGTTGCGGCCATCTCCAGCAGGGCCTTGCGCAGCGCTGTCCGGACTTCCGGCGGCAGCCGCGGATGGGCGGCGATCGGGTGCGACGGCATTTCGCGGGTCGTATAAAAGACGCGCAGCAACGCCTGTACGGCAGGTGCTTGTTCGGCCAGCGTCTTTTCGACGCCGCCGCCGGCCGGCAGCAAGCCGTTGGCGACGTGCAGATAGACCGAGCTGTGGGTCTTGACGTTGACCGGCTCGACCTTGACCTTGAACAGGCGTTCGAGATCGGCACGGACCAGCAGGCTGGCGCCCAGTGCGTTGGGCGATGGAATGCCCAGGCGCTGGCCGGCCAGGTCGGCCAGCGTCCGGAATGGGCTGTCGCGGGCGACGACGATGATGCCGCGCAGCGGCGTGGCGTCGCGAATCAAGGGGATGTAGCCCTGGCGGGAGCTTTCGCGCAGGATGTGGTACGGATTGGCGTAGACGATGTCGTAACTGCCGCTCGACAGCTGGGTTTCGAATTCGGCGACCGACAATGGGGCGACGAGCTTCAACGCCAACCCGCTGCGCCGGGAGAGTTCATCGACGATCGGTCGCCAGACGGCAAACAGCTTGCGTTGCTCGAATTGCGGCACGACGGCGAAACTGTATTCGGTGGCGGCCTGCGCCTGACGCCATCCGGTCAGTGCGATCAGCAGGGCGGCCGCCAGCAGGAAGACACCCCGGCCCGACCAACGTGCTTGCGCATCCATCGCTTCCTCCTCGTCCGTTTGGCCCGTCGGTTTTACCGCCGGGTCGGTGGATCATTCGAGTGCCTGGACCTGCCGATGTGGCGACAGGGAGTATTTGCCGATTTTATTTTATTTGTCGAATGGTGTAATTTTTTTCTGGGGTGTCCAGGGTTATCCCCAGGGGGCCGAGCCCAGCCGTTGCAGCGGGTCCTGCCGGTAATAATCGCGGAACTGCCGGTAAAGTTTCGGGTATTCCGTGGCCACGACGGCTGGCATCTCGAAGAAGGCTTCGCTGACGACGGCGAAGAATTCCTCCGGCGCTTCGGCGGCGTAAGGGTCGATACGGGTGTCTTCGCCGTGATCGACGCGGGCACAGAAATCTTCCCAGGCCGCGAAAAGGATGCTTTCCCAGGTGTCGACCGCAAGACCGGAATGCAGCGCGGGAACGCCGTCGACCGCGCCGTTGAGCATGTCCAGCTTGTGCGCGAATTCGTGAATGACCACGTTGTAGCCGTCGCCGGCCATCTGCACGTCGCGCCACGAGACGAGCAACGGACCGCCTTCCCAGGCCTCGCCGGAAAGCACGTCGTCGAATTCGTGCACGATGCCGTCCTCGTCCTCGATCCGGCGGCTGACCACGAATTCGTCGGGGTAGACAACGATGCCGACCCAGTCGCGGTAGGCGGAGAGGCCGAGTTCAAGGATCGGCAGGCAGCCCTGGGCGGCGATCGAGACACAGATGGCGTCGCTCAGTTCAAGCCCGCCGGCGGCGGAAAACTCCTTTTCGGCGAGAAAGCCCTCGGCCAGGGTTTTCAGCTTTTTCTGCTCGTCGACCGCAAGCGCGGCGAGAAAGGGCAGGCCGGCTACGGTCGACCGCCACAAATCGTCGGAAATCGGCCGCGGGCGGGGCCGGCGCAGCCAGTCCAGCAGTCCCATCAGGCCTTCTTCATGGTCAGCCAGATGCCGGCGAAGATCAGCGCGATGCCGGCATAGTGGTACCAGAGCGGAATTTCGCCGAGAAAGATGACCGACAGCAGCGTGCCGAATACCGGCATCAAGTGGATGAACAGGCTGGCCCGGCTGGCCCCGACGTCGGCGACGCCGCGGTTGTAGAAGATGTAGCCGACGAAACTGGGAAAGACGCCGACGTAGGCGATCGACGCCAGCGAACCGGCATGCAGCATGATCTGCCGGCCCTGCGCGATTTCCCACAGATAAGCGGGGGTCAGCGCCAGCAATCCGATGGCGGTGAATGCCGCCAGCAGCAGCATCGGGTGGACGCCGGCCGGCCGCCAGGCCAGGCCGACCGTATACACGGCCCAGGCGGCGACGGCAGCGAGCATCCACAGGTCGCCGGCGTTGAGCTTGAGGTGCAGCAGGATGTGCGGATCGCCGTGCGCGACGATGGTCAGCGCACCGGCCAGCGAGATGAATACGCCGAACGCGGCCAGCGGTTTCAGGCGCTTGCCGAGGAAAGCCCAGGAAATGGCGATGGTGGCGATCGGAATGAAGGAATTGAGCAGTACGGCGTTGGTCGCGGTTGTCGTCTGCAGGCCGAGATAGGCGAAGGTGTTGTAACAGCCGACGCCGAGCAGGCCGAGCAGCAGCACCGGCTTCCAGCCGCGGCACAGCAGCGGCCACTGGCTTTTCAGATGCGGCAACGCCAGCGGCAGCACCAGCAGGAAGGCAATCGCCCAGCGCCAGAAGGCCAGGGCCAGCGGCGGTACGTCGGAACGGATGCCGCGGCCGAGCACCATGTTGCCGGACCAGAACAGGGCGGTCAGCGTCAGCAGGAGGTAGGGGTTGCGGAGCAGGCTGGGCATGGTCGGCGGATTATGCCCCAAGCCGGCAGGCCCGCGCTGCTCCGGGAAAACCCTGTCAGGGGCGGGGCGCCAGCGCCTGCCGGCGAACGCCGGCCAGCCGCTCGAGCAGGCGGTCGCGTTCGGCATGCAGCTCGCTCAGGCGCCGCCGGGCTTCCTCCGGGACCACGGCGTGGCGGTGAGCGAGTTCGTTGCCGAGTGCGTGGATGCGTTCGTGTTGCAGCAACAGGTCGGGGAAGGCCGGCAGTTGCCGGTAGCGCTCGATGCCTTCGGATTGCAGCCAGTGTCCGAAGCGGCATTCGGTCGGGTCGAGCGGCGGCAGCGGCAGGTTGTCGCCCGGTTCGCCGAGCAGGCGGCGTTCGAGTTGTTCGATCCAGCGCAGATGGTCGATTTCGATCATCAGCAGGCCGAGATCCTCGATCGGCCAGCGCTCGGTTTGCCGCCAGCTGTCCGGCAACTGCCAGCGGTTGCTCCAGACGCCGGCTTCGCTCGCCGGCATCGGCGGCGCGATGGCCTGGCCCTGGCCCCAGTCGCAACCCAGACGCAGCAGCATCACGCCATGCGCCTCGGTTTCGATGCCGACGGCGACGGTGCGCTGCCGGAAGGCCGCGGCCAGTCCGATGGCGCCGTCGACGATGGCCAGATCGTCAGGGTCTTCGAGAATGCGGCCGATGAAACTGCGATCGATCTTCAGGGCCTGAACCGGGAGTTGCTTCAGGCTGGCCAGCGAGGAGTAGCCGGTGCCGAAATGATCGATCGCGATCTGCAGCCCGAGTCGCCGGCATTCGCCAATGCGTTCGGCAACGTGCGGCAGGTCGCGCAGTGCCGCGCTCTCCGGAATCTCCAGCTCGAACATGCTGGCAGTCAGCGCCGGGTGGTGCTTCAGGCGTTCGGCGAAACGGCCGGCGAAACCGGCGCACTGCAGGTGCAGCGCATCGATGTTGATGGCGACATTCCAGGTGCGCCCTTCGGCAACCCAGGCGGCGAGGTCGCTCACCGCCCGATCGATGACGTATTCGCCGAGTTCGACGTGCAGCCCGGCCTGTTCGATGCGGAACAGGAAGCGCTCGGGCAGCAGCAGGCCGTGGAGCGGATGCTGCCAGCGGACCAGGGCTTCCATGCCGAGGATGCGCCCGGTGCGCAGGTCGACGCGCGGCTGGTAGTGCAGCAGGAATTCCTGGCGGGCCAGCGCACCCTGCAGTTCGCTCAGTTGCTCGTGATGCACGCCGTCCGTTTGCTGGCCGAACAGCAGGTAACGGTGGCGGCCGGCCTGTTTGGCCGCGTACATTGCCTGGTCGGCCTGGCGCAGCAGGGTGTCCGGATCGCTGCCGTCGGTCGGGTAGACCGTCACGCCGATGCTCGCCGAGACGATGGCCTCGCCCTCGCTGAGCTTGACTGGCAGCGATACCGCTTCGCTGATCCGCATCAGTGCCTGTTCGCATTCGCTGTAGCCGCCGAGTTCCCCCAGCAGGATGACGAATTCGTCTCCGCCGAGGCGGCTGACCGTGTCGCTCTGCCGGACGCAGGCGGTCAGCCGGCCGGCGATTTCCACCAGCAGCCGGTCACCGGCCTTGTGTCCCCAACGGTCGTTGACCGGCTTGAAGTTGTCGAGATCAAGGTAGCAGACGGCGAGCAGATCGCCGCGCCGCCGTGCCTGGCCGATCGCCTGAGCGAGGCGGTCGGCCAGCAGCAGGCGATTGGGCAGGCCGGTCAGGGCATCGTAGTAGGCCATCCGTTCGAGCGCCTCGTGACTCTGCTTGATGCCGGTGATGTCGGAGGAAATGCTGATGAAATGGCTGATCCTGGCGTTCTGGTCGCGGATCGAGGAAATGCTCGTCTGTTGCGCGTAGACCGTGCCATCCTTGCGCCGATTCCAGATTTCGCCGCGCCAGATGCCGTCGCGTTGCAAGGCCTGCCAGAGCAACTGGTAGAAGGTGGCGTCGTGGTGCCCGGAGCGCAACAGGCGCGGCGTCTGGCCGATCAGTTCGTCGTGCGGGTAACCGGTCAGCCGGCAGGCGCTGTTGTTGACGTCCACGATGCGTCCGCTGGCATCGGTGATCAGGATGGCTTCCCCGGCATTCTCGAAGACGCCTGCCGCCAGTCGCAGCGAGGCTTCGTTCTGGCGCAGGCGGCGGTTGGTCCTGGCAATCCAGTGGATGATCGTCAGCAGGACGAGCAGTGCGCCGACCCACAACGCCGTGATCCAGTGGCCGTAACGGGCAACGATATCGGCCCAGGTGATCGCCTGACGAGCGTAGGGGCCGAGCCGGGCCTCGCGGAACAGGTCTAGCACGCTCTGGTAGTTCTGCGACAAGGTCCAGCCATAGATGCCGGCACTACGGGCCGCCGGATCGTCGGGACGCAGTTCGAGCAGCGCGATCAAGACTTCCTTGCGCAAGCCTTCGGGAAAACCGGCGATGCTGGCGAAGGGCCATTCGGGGTAGAGGCGGGTACTGTGCTGGAACGGGTAGCCGGCATCCTTGCGTTCATCGACGATCTTCAGCTTGCCGGCCGTCAGTTGCCCCCGGGCGATCATCGACTCGATCAGGTCGGAGCGGACCAGTCCGACGTCGGCTCGACCCTCCAGTACGCCGGCAACGACCTTCTCGTGGTTTTCGGTGCTGAGCAGTTCGCTGCAATCGTGTTCGAGATCGACGCCCTGGGCCAGGGCTTCGCGCAGGTGCACCTGCCAGCCGCCGAGACTGGAGGTGTCCGGGATCATCACGCGCTTCCCTTTCAGATCCCGGTAATGGGCGATGTCGCTGCGCTCGATCCGGGCGATCGCCGTGCCGCCGAACTGGCTCAGCGGACCTTTCGGTCCGGCGATCAGCCGGGTGGCGATGCGTGCCACTTCCCCGGTGCTTTCCAGTTCGGTGTAGTGGCCGGTATTGGTGATCAGCAGATCGATCTCGTGGCTGGCGACCGCCTCGTCGATCGCCTGATAGCCGAGCGGCCGCAGTTCGACCGGTCGTTGCAGGCGCTGCGTCAGATAATCGGCATGTCCCTGCCAGTCCCGGCGGGCCTGCGCTTCGCCCCGGTAGGCGAGCACGCCTAGGCGGATGCCCGGCCGCTCGGCGATATCGCTCCCGGCCATGACGGATGTGGCCGTCAGCAGTGCGGTGCCGAGCAGGACGAGCAGGCGGAGGCGCATGCGTTCACACCAAGGGGCGAGGTATGAAACCATCTTATAACACTGTGCGATGCGCCCGGAAAACATTCGGCATCGCGCGGACCGATCTATAATCCGGCCTCATGGTCTCCGTCGTGCATTCCGTCGCCGCGCAGAGCGACTTCGAGCAGTACTTCTCCAAACTTTCGGATGGTTTGGCGGCCGATGACGTGTCCCGTCTGCGGGGCGCCGTCGAATACGCCTGGCAGGTCTATGCCGATCAGACGCTGGGCAGCGGCGAGCGTATCTGGGCGCACGCGCTGGGGATGGCAGTGATCATTGCCGGGCTCAAGCTCGACGTCGAATCACGGATTGCCGCCGTGCTGTTCGCCATTCCCGCGCAGGATGAAAACGGCATTACCCGGATTGAGGAAAAGTTTGGCCGGCCGGCTGCGCATCTGGTGCAGGGCATCTCGCGCCTGAACCGGCTGCGGCCGATTGCCAAGGGTTTCGTTGCCGCCGATCTGGAAGGTGGCGAGGCCAATCCGGCAGAAATGCGCGCCCAGGTCGAGGTGTTGCGCAAGATGCTGCTGGCCATGGTCGAAGACATCCGGGTCGTGCTGTTGCGGCTGGCCAGTCGCACCCAGACCTTGCGCTTCTATGCCGCCAGCCCCGACGATCTGCGCGTCCAGGTGGCGCGCGAGACGCTCGAACTGTACTCGCCGCTGGCCAATCGCCTGGGTGTCTGGGAGTTGAAATGGGAGCTGGAAGATCTGTCCTTCCGCTTCATGCATCCGGAAACCTACAAGTCGATCGCCCGGCAACTGGACGAGAAGCGCAGCGAGCGCGAGGCTTTCATCGCCGATGCGGTGCGCCGCGTGCGCGAGGAACTGGAGGCCTCGGGCATCGATAATGCCGAAATCTACGGCCGACCGAAGCACATCTACAGTATCTGGAACAAGATGCGCAAGAAGGGCGTCGAGTTCTCGGAGGTCTATGACGTGCGTGCGTTGCGCATCATTGTCGACGACATCAAGGACTGCTACACCGCGCTGGGCATCGTACACAACCTGTGGGTGCCGATTTCCAAGGAGTTCGACGATTACATCTCGAAGCCCAAGGGCAACCACTACCGCTCGCTGCACACCGCGGTCAGCTGCCCGGACGGGCGCAGCCTGGAAATCCAGATCCGTACCTGGGAGATGCACAAGCACGCCGAACTCGGTGTTGCCGCGCACTGGCGCTACAAGGAAGGCGCGAAGGCGCCGGGTGCCGACGACTACGACGAGAAGATCGCCTGGCTGCGCCAGCTGCTGACCTGGAAAGACGAAGTTGCCGACAGTTCAGACTGGGTTCGTCACTACAAGCAGGCGGCGCTCGACGAGACGATCTACGTGCTGACGCCGCAAGGCCGGGTGGTCGACCTGCCGGCCGGCTCGACGCCGGTCGATTTCGCCTACCGCGTGCATACCGATCTCGGCCACCGCTGCCGCGGCGCCAAGGTCGGCGGCCAGCTGGTGCCGCTCAACACCTCGCTGCAGACCGGGCAGCAGGTCGAGATCGTCACCGCCAAGCTCGGCGGGCCGTCGCGCGACTGGCTGAATCCGTCGCTCGGCTACATCCAGACCAAGAGCGCCCGGACCAAGGTGCGCGCCTGGTTCGCCAACCTGGCGCTGGAGGAAACCCTGGCCGAAGGCCGCTCGCTGATCGTCAAGGAACTCCAGCGCGCCGGCCAGACCGGTGCCAACGTCGAGGAACTGGCGCGCAAGATGGGCTTTGCCAAAGCCGACGACATGTACATCGCGGCGGCGCGCGGCGACATGAATCAGCGCCAGTTCCAGGCGGTGGCCCGCGGCGGCGATCTGCTGGCCGAGACGACACCGCCGGACGCAGTGGCGACGCGGCCGAGCAAGCCGGTGGACGGCAACCAAGGCATCCTGATCGTCGGTGTCGACAAGCTGCTGACGCAGCTGGCGCGTTGCTGCAAGCCGGCGCCGCCCGATGAAATCCAGGGCTTCGTCACGCGCGGCAAGGGCATCTCGATCCATCGCTGCGACTGCCCGAATTTCGCCAACCTCGCCGCATTGCATCCCGAGCGCGTGATCGAGACTGAATGGGGCGGCCAGACCACCGGCGTGTTCGCCGCCGACATCATCGTCGACGCGCACGACCGTCAGGGCCTGTTGCGCGACATCTCGGAAATCTATGCCCGCGAGAAAATCAACGTCACCGGGGTCAACACCCAGTCGAAACAGGGCAAGGCGCACATGAGCTTCACCGTCGAGATTGCCAACCTGCAGCAGTTGCAGCGCACGCTGACGCTGATCCATGAAGTGGAGGGCGTGGTCGGCGTGCGGCGTGCCTGATAGCGTGCGGGCCGTTCTCGCTCGGACGAAGCGGAGGTGCTAACTGCCGGGCAGGCGTAGTCCGTCTTCCTGATCGACGGCGACGAACCGGGCCCATTTTTCCTGGTACTTTCCCGTTCCTCGTGTTTCGTCGTTGATTCGTTCGGCAACATAATGCGGCAAGGCGCCGCCAACTTTCAGGATAGCGACGCAGGTCGCTTGCGTGTCTTGTGCGGTTTGTCGATATCTCATCTGTCCTGCCTCGCGGAACATTTCCGCCCGCAATGCCGGCGTGAGCCGGCGATCGCTGGGCCCGATGCGTGCAGCGTCGTCGGCGGCTTCATACCATTCGGGCGGTGTCGATCGTTTTTCGACGGGCGGCATGCACAAGGTATCGCCGTCGAGCCAGATGGCGAAACCGACCCGTTTCTTGAGCATGGCCCAGGCATTTCCGTCCTGCCTCGGAACGTTCTCCAATGCGGTCAGATGCATCCGACCGCGACCGTCCGCAGCCACGTTCAGGCGTGCCACCTTGTCGCAAACCTGACTTTGCGGCCGGCGTTTCAGACACCACACCGGGCGAGCTCCGATCAACTGCCGGATTTGCATGGCCGACAGTCGGACATGGGGCAGGGGCGCCGTTGCCTGTTGTGCGGAGGATGCTGCGGTATACAGGCCGGAACAGGCAAAAAGCATGATGCTGACGCAGTTTGCCCCGATTTTTCGGCAGCAGGAAGCAAGCGCATGGGGCCAGCCCGAATGCGGTGCGGGGAAGCGTGGGTTCCTTGGAGACGATGTCGGCATGGCCATCCGGCGAGGTCTGGGCGGTGTTTGCCGCCCATTCGTTTTGCATGGCGGAAGGCCGACTTTAGTTTGGTATCGACTAATGGTCAAGTTGTTTTATTGACCATTTGGAAACCTGGCGATTGCTAACTTTGCCTGCATGAGTTCGGATCACGAAAAATACGCTTTCAGCCAGCGCTTGCAGGAATGTCTGGTGCGTGCGGGAAAAAGCGGCTATCGGCCGACCGACCTGGCGCGCGAATTCAATCGGCGCTATGCAGGGGCGCCGATTTCCATGCATGCGGCCCGAAAATGGTTGCTTGGCGAGGCCATACCGGCACAGGACAAATTGCTGACGCTGGCCAACTGGCTACAGGTCGCGCCCGAGTGGTTGCGCTTCGGACAGGCGGGCGAACACGGGCTGGTCGCTCGCGAGCCGCAGCCATCGTTCGACTATCAGTTGATGCGGGACATCGCTGCATTGCCCGAAGCGCGGCAACGCATCGTTCGTTTGCTGGTCAAGGAACTCGCCGGTCTGGAAGACTGATTCCGGCGACGCTCGATGCGGCGTTCAGCGTCCTGGCGCAAGCAACAGTTCGGCAGCGGCTTCGAGATCGGCGGGCTTGAGCATGCCGAGCTTCTGGCCGACGATGCGCCCTTCGCGGTCCACATAGACGGTGAAAGGCAGGCCGCCGCGGCTGTTGCCGAGTTGCTGCATCATCGGGATGGCCTGTTCGCGGCCAAGAAAGACGGCGTAGTCCATGGCGTACTTGCGCATGAATTCGCGAACGGGCGCGGCTTCGTCTTCGAGGCCGATGCCCAGCACCTCGATCTGGCCGCGGTGTTTTTTCTGGAACGCGGCAAGTTCGGGGATTTCTGCCCGGCAAGGCGGGCACCAGCGCGCCCAGAAGTTGATCACCAGTGGTTTGCCGCGGTAGCGGGACAGCGCTACCGGCTTGTCGTTGGCATCGCTCAAGGTGGCGGCGAAGAGGGCCTTGCTGTCCGCTGCCGCATTGGCGGTCGACCCGAGGAAAGCGCAGAAAACCAGCAGGCTGAGATAGCGGAACACGGCGAACTCCGGAAAGGGGGAGGCCGAATATTAGCATCCGGCGAAATTTATCCGCTGCTGCGGCAATTTGTCGCAGGCTGCGGCCTCTGGTGTGTGAAAGAATCCGGCAATTGGCGGGAACCGGCGGGTGCAGGACAATGCGGCCTTTCCTTGCCGGGAATGTATTCGTGACACTGAACAAGAAAACCCTCATCGACCTGATCGGGCTACTGCTCATCGCACTGGTTGTCGTCGTCGGCTACAAGCTTTCACCGATGCTGTTGCCGCATACCGACCTGAGCGTAGCGCCGGATGCCGCCTGCGATCTGCAGCAGGCACCGTGTCGCGTGGCCTTGCCGGGCGGCGGCGCGATCGTCGCGGATGTCTCGTCGCGCCCGATCCCGCTGGTTCGCCCGTTTTCGTTCGAACTGCAGGTCGAGGGGCTTGCGGTCGACGCCGTCGAAGTGGATTTTTCCGGCATGGACATGAGCATGGGCTTCAACCGGCCGCTCCTGAAAGCCCTCGGCAACGGACGTTTCTCGGCCGATGTCACATTGCCGGTCTGCGTGACCGGTCGCATGCTGTGGCAGGCCACCGTCCTGCTCGATACGGCCCGGGGGCGGATGGGCGTACCCTTGCGGTTTACCACGGGAGCGTGACGATGAGCGAACGGATGCTGGGTCTGCTTGCCGGTGTGTTGGCCGCCCTGGTGCTCGGGCTGGCCATCTTCTGGCAACCCGATGTGCAGAAAACCTCGTCGCTGGTGCAAACCTTGCCGCCGGGGGGGGATTTCGCGCTGCGCTCGGCCGACGGTCCGGTCCGCTTGAGCGATCTGCATGGCAAGCTGGTGCTGGTCTATTTTGGCTATACCTATTGTCCGGACATCTGCCCGACCTCGCTGGCCGCTACGGGCGAAGGGCTGAAACAGCTGACGCCGGACGAGCGCAAGGATGTGGCGATGATCTTCGTGTCGGTGGATCCCCGACGCGATACGGTCGAACGCCTGAAGGAATATGTCGCCTTCTTCGATCCGGTCATCGTCGGGGTGACCGGCAGCGCTGACGAAGTGGCCGACGCGGCCCGGCGCTACGGTGTGTTCTATGCCGAGCAGAAGGTCGATACCGCCGGCGGCGGTTATGTCGTCGACCATTCGGCGGAAACGTTCATTGTCGGCCGCGATGGCCGTCTGGTGGCACGCATGGCGCATGGCACGCCGCCCGCCCAGGTGACGGCGCTGATTCGCCAGTATCTACATCAACCCTGAAGGAGAAAGCATGAAACGTCTTGCCCTGATTATTTCCGGTTTCTGTCTGTCGACCGCAGCCTTTGCCGGTGCCGCCGACCAGGTCAGCGTCGACCAGCCTTACGTCCGCCTGGCTCCTCCCAATGCGCCGGCGACGGCTGCTTTCATGGTGTTGCGCAACAGCGGCACGACGCCGGTCAAGCTGGTCAAGGCCGACAACCCGGCATCGAAAGTGACCGAACTGCATACCCACCTGAATGAAAACGGCGTGATGAAGATGCGTCCGGTAGCGGCCATCGACGTGCCGGCCAAGGGCGAAGCCGTGCTCAAGCCGGGCGGTCTGCACGTGATGATGATCGATCTGAAGGCACCGCTGAAGGAAGGCGACGTCGTGCCGCTGACGCTCGGTTTCGACGACGGCAGCAGCAAGCAGGTCGATGCCAAGGTGCTCAAGGGCATGCCGGCGATGGAGCATCACCACCACTGATTCGCCCGAATGCAGCGGGATTCCGGCCCCGGACTTGACTTGAGTCAAGTCCGGGGTTTTTCTTTGATGCAGAATGCGTGTATCGATAACTGATTGCATATAGGTGAATGAATTCCGCGTTTTCGATGCGTCTGGCTTTCCGGGCCCAGTGGATCATGGCGATCGCCTGTCTGGCGATCGTTGCGTCCGGCATCGTTTATCACCTGGTCGTCACGCATCGGGCGGTAGAGCGGATCGAAAGAACCCACCTCGGCAATCTCAGCCAGGTTGCCGCCGATATCATCGGCCGTCGCTTGGTGGGGACCCGCTCGATGATCCTGCAGGTCGAGGGCGAACTGGCCGAGGGGCTGCCTGCCGGCGATGAACTGCGCGACTTGTCGCGACAGATCGACCGCCTGGTGATTGTCGGTCACGGTACCTCGATCCTGATGCTGCTTGATGCCGAAGGTCGGGTGCAGGCGGCCAATCGCAAGGATCTGCTGGGCCAGAACTTTTCGCACCGGCATTATTTCCAGGCCGCCCGCGACGCCGTGGACGCGTCGTTGTGCATTCTTTCGCCGCCTTTTCAGACGGTGTTCGGCGAATACACCTTCACCCTGTCGCGCAAGGTGCTTGATCGTGACGGCCGCTTCGTCGGTGTCGTGATGGCAACGATGGATACGCCGTTCATCGGCAGTCTGCTCGGGGCCACGCTTTATGTGCCCGACATGTGGGCGGCGCTGGCGCATGGCAACGGGGTGCAGATCCTGTCGGTGCCGGCGGAAAGCGCCGCAGGCGGCCGAGAGCTGAATCGTGCCGGCAGCTATTTCCAGCAGCATCGCGAACGCGGCATTGCCGACAGCGTCATTGACGACGTGATCAAGCCGGGCGTGCCGCAACTGGTTTCGGTACGTACCGTCGAGCCGCGAGAAGCGCGTTTCGATCAACCGCTGGTGGTGGCGGTGGGGCGCGATCTGAATGCCGTGTTCGCCGACTGGCGGATGCAGCTCTACCTGTTGTCGGGCTTGTACCTGGTCGGTGCGGCCATCACGCTGGCCGGCCTGCGGATCTATCAGCGGCGTGCCAGCGATGCCTGGAAGACCATCGCCCGCCAGCAGGCCCTGGTGCATACGGCGACCGACGGCATTCACGTCATCGACCGCAACGGTCTGCTGGTCGACGCCAATCGCGCCTTTCTCGACATGCTCGGGCTGGACAAGTCGGCGATCGGCCGGCTGCATGTCACCGATTTCGATGTGGCCAAGTCGGCGACCGAAATTCTCGAAGGCATGGCCCGGCTGCAGGCCGAGCAGGGGTCGATGATCATCGAGACCCGTCACCGGCGCAGCAATGGAACGGTGCTCGACGTCGAGCTCAGCATCCGGGCCTTCGAGTGCGAGGGCGAGTCGATGATGATTGCCTCGGCACGCGACATCACGCAGCGCAAGCAGGTCGAAGCGGAACTGGCGGCCTACCGGGACCGGCTGGAAGAGAAGGTGGCAGCGCGGACGGCGGAGCTCACCGAGGTCAACCGGCATCTCGACCTGGCCCGCCGCGAGGCTGAGGCAGCGACGCAGTCCAAGGCGGCCTTCCTGGCCAGCATGAGTCACGAAATCCGGACGCCGATGAACGGCGTCATCGGCCTGCTGCACATCCTCCGGCGCACCGGGCTGACCGCGGTGCAGAGCGATCATGTCGACAAGATCGCCTTGTCTGCCCAGCATCTGCTGACGGTGATCAACGACATCCTCGACCTGTCCAAGATCGAGGCCGGCAAGCTGGTGCTGGAGGCGATCCCGGTTGCCGTCGATCAACTCGTCGGCAATGTCTTATCAATGGTCAAGGCGACGGCCAATGCCAAGAAGCTGCGACTGCAGGTCGATACCGATGTGCTGCCGCCCCACCTGCTGGGCGATCCGACGCGCCTGACCCAGGCGCTGCTGAATTACGTCTCGAACGCCATCAAGTTCACCGAGCACGGCGTGGTGACCCTGCGTACGAAGCTGATCGAGGAGACGCCGAAGGACGTGTTGCTGCGCTTTGAAGTGGCCGATACCGGCATCGGTATCGCAGCGGAGCGCCTGGCCGGCCTGTTCCGTCCGTTCGAGCAGGGTGAGCGTTCGTTGACGCGGATGTATGGCGGTACCGGGCTGGGCCTGGCGATCACCCGCCAATTGGCCAGCCTGATGGGTGGCGAGGTCGGTGCCGACAGCCGACCGGGCGAAGGCAGCACGTTCTGGTTCTCCGCGCGTCTCACCAAGGGCGGCGGAGCGGGGCTGTCGGGCGAACGTCTGCACAACGGCGAGTCGGAGGCGCAACTGCAGGCGCATTTCGCCGGCCGCCGGGTACTGCTGGTCGAGGATGAACCGGTCAATCAGGAAATCGGCGTGATGTTGCTCGAAGGAGCGGGGCTCGATGTCACGGTGGCCGACAACGGCGAACTTGCGGTCGACTGTCTGAAAAACGGGAAATTCGATCTGGTGCTGATGGACATGCAGATGCCGGTGCTCGACGGCCTCGAGGCCACCCGCCGCCTGCGCCGCCTGCCCGGCTGCGAAGCCCTGCCGGTCGTCGCCATGACCGCCAACGCCTTCGCCGAGGACCGGCAGCGCTGCATGGATGCCGGCATGGACGATTTCATCGGCAAACCGGTCGATCCGGAATACCTGTTCCGCGTCGTGCTTTACTGGCTGGGGCGCGGCAGTGCGTAAATAGTGCATACTTACGCAATCCTTAACACGCACCGCCCGACGGAACAATGATCGCCAACGCCAGTACGCCGGAAATCGTCGCCACCGTGATCTTCGCGATCGCGTTGATCCATACCTTCTCGACCAAGTTCTTCGCCGAACTGGCACATCGCGAATCGCGTCACGCCGGCCTGTGGCATCTGCTGGCCGAAGTCGAGGTCGTTTTCGGTTTCTGGGCCTTCGTGCTGATCGCCGCGCTGTTTTTCCTGACCGGCAAGGAAGCTGCGGTCGACTACATGGAGGCGCGCAATTTCACGGAACCGGCTTTCGTTTTCGTGATCATGGTCATCGCCGCCAGCCGGCCCATCCTGTTTACGGTGATCAACCTGGTCCGGCTGGTCGCCATGGCGATTCCGATTCCGCGTGCGCTGGCCGTCTATTTCCTCTGCCTGTCGCTGGTGCCGCTGCTCGGCTCGTTCATCACCGAACCGGCGGCGATGACGCTGGCTGCGCTGATGCTGCGCGATCGCTATTACCAGTACGAGATTTCCAACCGCCTCAAATATGCGACGCTGGGCGTGCTGTTCGTCAATATTTCGATCGGCGGCACGCTGACCCATTTCGCTGCGCCGCCGGTACTGATGGTAGCCGCCAAATGGCAATGGGACAGCCTGTTCATGTTCTCGCATTTCGGCTGGAAGGCGGCGATTGCCGTCGTCGCCAATGCTTTGGCCGTGAGCTGGTTCTTCCGTCACGAGATCGTCGACAAGGGACGGGTGGAAGCCGCTGCCGGCAGTGCGAGGATGCCGCTTTCGGTGGCTTCGATCCACCTGGCTTTCCTGGTCGGCGTCGTGCTGTTCGCCCATCACCCGATCATCTTCATGGGGCTGTTCCTGTTCTTTCTCGGCTACACCGAGGCCTACAAGCAGCATCAGGATCGGCTGATCCTTCGCGAAGGTCTGCTGGTGGCCTTCTTCCTGGCCGGCCTGGTCGTCCTCGGTGGTCTGCAGCGCTGGTGGCTGCAGGAAACGCTGCTCGGCGTCGAGCCCGATGTGCTGTACTTCCTGGCTACTGCGCTGACGGCGATCACCGACAATGCCGCGCTGACCTATCTCGCCTCGCTGGTCGACGGCGTGTCGCCGGAGTTCCAGTATGCGGTGGTGGCCGGTGCGGTGACCGGCGGTGGCCTGACCCTGATTGCCAACGCCCCGAATCCGGCTGGCGCGTCCATTCTCAAAGCCAGTTTCGACGACGGCGCGGTCAGCCCGCTCGGATTGCTGTTTGCCGCATTGCCGCCGACCATGGTGGCGATTTTTGCGTTCAGGGCGCTGGGCTGACCTGAAGCGGGCTTTTGCCGGTCAAGGTCAGCGCGCGACCGGCCGTTTGCCCAGTTTTCGTTGCAGCGTCCGGCGGTGCATCTTCAGCGCCCGCGCCGTCGCCGAAATGTTGCCGTCGTTTTCGGCCAGCACCCGCTGGATGTGCTCCCATTCCAGCCGGTCGACCGATAGCGGTTCGTCCGGTGCGTTCAGCACGTTTTCGTCGCCGGTCTGATCCTCGAATGCGGCCAGGATGGCCTCGATTTCCACCGGTTTGGCGAGGTATTGGACGGCTCCTCGCTTGACCGCCTCGACAGCGGTGGCGATGCTGGCGTAACCGGTGAGCACCACGATGCGGGCTGCGCCATCGACGGCCAGCAGTTCGGGGATCAGCGCCAGGCCCGAGGCACCATCGAGATTGAGGTCGAGCACGATGCGTCCGGGACGCCGCGTCCGCATCGCCGCCAGGCCTTCATCGGCGCTGGTCGCGCCGCAGGCGGTCATGCCGCGGCGGGTGAGGGTGCGGACCAGTACGGCGTTGAAAACCGGGTCGTCGTCGATGACCAGGATCAGGTCGTCGTTCCTCATCGTGGCGTACGTGGCAGTTCGATGCGGGCCAGCGCACCGCCGTCGTCGGGGTTGAGCAGGATCAGCCGGCCGCCCAGTTGCTCGATGGCCGAGCGGGTCAGCATCAGGCCGACACCGCTGCCGGCTTCGTGCGGTGGCAGTTCGCTGCGTCCGGAAAGGGCGAGTACGGGTTCCGGAAAGCCCGGGCCCTGGTCGCGGATTTCGATGTCGATCCCTGTCGACGACCAGGCGAGACGGATTTCCAGCGGCTGGGCGCTGGCATTCGCGGCATTGTTGAGCAGGTTGAGCAGGGCCTGTTCGAGTCTGGGATCGGCAGCGATTTCCGGTGCCGGCCTGTCGCTGCCGAGCACCAGCCGGCTCGCCGCCTGCGGCCGGACGGCGTGCCAGCGCTGGCGAAGGCTGTCGAGCCAGCGGTCGACGGGCTGTTGCGGCGGATTTTCGAGGCGTTCGGCATCGGCCCGTCGGGCCAGGCTGCCGACGATGTCCTTGCAGATGCCGATCTGTTGCCGCAGCAGTGCAACGTCGGCCCGGCTTTCCGGCGACAGCGTGGCGTCGTGCGCCATTTCGCCGGCGACCAGCGCCATTGTCGCCAGCGGCGTGCCCAGTTCGTGTGCGGCACCGGCGGCGAGCGTGCCCATCGCAGTGATCCGCTCGTCGCGCAGGGCCTGTTCGCGTGCCGCGGCGAGGGCGGCATCGCGCTCGCGGATCAGCCGTGTCATGCGCAGGATCAGCCAGCCGATCATGGCGGCCGAGACGGTGAAGGTCAGCCACATGCCGATCAGGTGCAGCCGGGTTGCCCGTGTTGCGTCGGCGATGGCCAGCGGCAGGTATTCGACCATCAGCAGCGAATAGGCAAGGATGGCGACGCTGCCGACCAGGACGACGAAGCGACCGGGCAGGGCCAGCGCGGCGATGGCGACCGGCGGCAGCAGCAAGGAGACCAGCGGATTGGTGGCGCCGCCGCTGAAGAACAGCAAGGCCGACAGCAGGGCGATGTCGAACAGCAACTGGCGCGCGAATTCGGCGTCGTCCGCGGTCGAGGACTGAGGCAGACGCCAGCCAAGGACAAGATTGAACAGCGCACCGGCAGCGATGATGCCGAGCAGCGGCCATTGCGGCAGCGGTACGTCGAGCACGCCGGGAACGATCATCACGAACAGGGCGGTCGTCGCCAGTACCAGCCAGCGGCTGGCAACCAGGCGACGCAGGTTGAGCCAGTGATCGGTTGCGCCGGCGGGGTGGTAGGAGAACGGCATGGGCGGCATTATCCGACATTTGGCCGATACCGGGCAGGGCGTCCGGCGCGGCAATTTGTCGCGGTCGACCCTGTTTCGCGACAAAAAACGGAAAATCACAAAATGCCGATTTTCTTCCGCAGGGCGGAGCAAAGCCTCGTCCCGCCCCTATAATTCCACCGTCAGATTTCAACCTCGTATTTTCGCCAGCCGATGTCAGCCTATTTGCGCCGTAACCTGCTGCTTTGTCTGGCTTACGCCGTGAGCGGCTGGCTATCGTTGAAGGTCGCCGTACCGCCAGGTTATGCCGCCCCGCTGTTCCCGCCGGCCGGCATTGCCCTGGCGGCAATGCTCATCTATGGCCCGCGCTGCTTGCCCGGTGTCTTTCTCGGTTCGTTCGCCGTCCAGTTCGTCGCCGCCTGGCAGACCGGGCTTTCGTCGTCCAACTGGCTGGCCCTGGGGCTTCCAGCCATCGGCGCTTCCTTGCAGGCAACGGTTGGCTACTGGCTGGCCGGTCGTCTGAACGGGCCCGATTCGGCACTCGATACGCCGGAGAGCATTCTGCGTTTCGTCGGCATCGTCGCCCCGCTCGGCTGCCTGATCAGCCCGAGCATCGGCGTCGGCATGCTGGTCGTCCTCGGTGCCGTGCCTTCGGCAGATGCGACGTTCACGTGGATGAACTGGTGGGCCGGCGACACGCTGGGTGTGTTGATCATGCTGCCGCTGGTGATGGTCTTCCTGGCGCGTCCGGCCGCAGCCTGGCGTTCGCGCCGGCTGGCGGTGACCGTACCGATGAGCGTTGCGCTCGGCCTGCTGGCCTTCACCTTCGTGCAGGTCCGGGACTGGGAGGAGCGGCGCCTGCAGACGCAGTTCAACCGCGATGCCGAGCATCTGGCCAGTCTGGTCAAGCGCCGGCTGGATGCCCAGCTCGATCAGGTGCTCGCTCTCGAGAGTCTGGCTGCCGTCCATCCGGCGCTCGATGCGAATGTCTGGCGGGAGTTCGTCATGCCTTTGCTGGCCCGCTATCCCGGTACCCAGAATTTCGGCTGGAGTCCGCTGATCGAGGATGCCGGACGAGATGCCTTCGAAGCAGCGATTCGGCGCGAACGACCCGATTTCGCCATCCTCGGGCGCGATCCGGAGGGGCATACCTACATTGCGCAGCGCAAGGCCGAGTATCTCCCCATTCTTTTCGTCGAGCCGCTGGTTTCCAACCGCAGCGTGGTCGGTCTCGATCCGCTGGTGCTGGAACGGACGGCAGTCGCCGCAAAGCGTACGCGCGACAGCAGGATGCCGATCGCCTCGGAATCCATCCGGCTGGTTCAGGAACGGGGCGAACAGCGCGGGGTCGTGGTTTATGAGGCGGTTTTCGGCGGCCAGCCGGAGCGGCAGCTGGGCATGGTGTCGGCAGTTTTCCGGATGGACGACGCGATGATCGCCGCGCTCGAGGGGAGCGGCCGCGAGCAGGTCGAGGTCTGCCTGGTTGAAGGGACGCCCGGCGAAGGGCCGCGCCTGTTTGGTCCTGCCGGGTGCGAATCCCGGGACTGGGCCGAAGGGCGCCTGCGCTGGCAGACGCCGTTGTCGTTTGCCGGCCGGCAGTGGTACCTGCGGGCCGGCGCGTCGCCCGCCTATATGGAGTCCTTGCGCAGTTGGGGGGTCTGGCTGACGCTGGCGCTCGGCTTGCTGACCACCGGGGTGCTTGGTGCTTTCCTGTTGTTGACCAGCGGCCGGGCGCGGCGCGTCGAGATGCTGGTCGACGAGCGCACGCATCAGCTGGCGGAAGCGAGCCGCCAGCTGGCCGTGCGTCAGGAAGAGTTGTTGCAGGCGCAGCGCATTGCCCGCATGGGCAGTTGGGAGCAGTTGCCGCGCAGCGAATTGCTGTACTGCTCAGGCGAGTTGTGCAGCGTGCTGCAGCTTCCGCCGCGTGAAACGATCGGGCAGGCCGAACTGCTGGCTTGCATTCATCCCGAGGATCGGGCGGCACTGGCGCATGCGCTGGCCAGGGTTGCCGAAGCGCCCGGCGAAGAGGCGCTCGACTGCCGTCTGGGCGAAGAGGGCGGACTGGCCCGCGTGCTGCATTTCCGCATCGAAAGCGGCTGGCTGGACAAGCAGGGCTTGCGGGTGCGCGGCACGGCACAGGATGTCACTGCCGCCCGTGCTGCCGAAGCGCATATCGCCTATCTGGCCCATTACGACGTGCTGACCGGCTTGCCGAACCGGACGCTGTGGAACGAACGGGCACAGAACGAGCTGCGCTCGGCGGAGCGGCATGGTGACACGCTGGCGGTGCTGTTCCTCGACCTGGACCATTTCAAGGCGATCAACGACACGCTCGGCCATCCGGTCGGCGACCAGCTGTTGTCGGCCGTTGCCCGCCGCCTGTCGGCCTGCCTGCGCGAGAATGATTTCCTGGCCCGGCTGGGCGGCGATGAATTCGTCGTGTTGCTGCCGCGGCTGAGTCATCCCGAGGATGCGGCGCTGGTCGCGCGCAAGCTGATCGCCTCGCTGCAGTCGTCGATCGATGTCGGCGGCCACGAATTGAGCATTTCGGTGAGTATCGGCATTTCGCTTTTCCCGGGCGATGGCGAGGATCTGAGCACGCTGCTCAAGCATGCCGACGTGGCGATGTACAGTGCCAAGGGACAGGGGCGCAACACCTACCATTACTTCAAGCCCGAGATGGACGTCCATGCGCTGGAGCGGCTGATGCTGGAAAATGCGCTGCGTCGTGCGGTCGACCGCAACGAACTGGTTCTTTTCTTCCAGCCGCAGATGGCGGCGGGCGGCGGCCTGTCCGGTTGCGAAGCCTTGATTCGCTGGCAGCATCCCGAATTCGGTTTGTTGCCGCCGGCGCAGTTCATCGGCGTGGCCGAGGACAGCGGCCTGATCCTGCCGCTCGGCGAATGGGTGCTGGCCGAGGCCTGCCGGCAGTGGGTCGAATGGCACCGCCAGGGCATTGAGCTGACGATGGCGGTGAACATTTCGGCACTGCAGTTCCAGCATCCGGAGTTTGTCACCATGGTCCGCCGCATTCTGGACGAGACGGGCGCCGATCCGGTCTGGCTGGAGCTCGAACTGACCGAAAGCGCGCTGATGCAGCCGACGCCGGAGGTGCTGGCGCGCATGAACGAGTTGCGCCAGCTGGGCATCCAGCTGGCGCTCGACGACTTCGGCACCGGCTACTCCAGCCTCAGCTATCTCAAGCGCTTGCCGATCCACCGGCTGAAGCTCGATCGCAGTTTCGTGCGCGATCTGCCCGACGATGCGGAAGACGTGGCGATCGCTTCGGCCACGTTGTCGCTGGCCCGCGATCTCGGCATGGAAGTGGTCGCCGAAGGGGTCGAGAACGATGCCCAGCACCGCTTCCTGCTCGAGCGCGGCTGCGCGGTGATGCAGGGTTACCTGTTCGGCAAGCCGATGTCGGCCAAAGCCTTCGTTGCCTGGCGGCAGGAGCTTCAGAACAGGTAGGGCAGGAAGCGTTTGCTGCGTCGCATGTAGTCGGCGTAGGCCGGGCCGAAATGCGTCAGGCACTCGCGTTCGTCGGAGCGGGCGGTGGCCAGCAGGCACAGGCTGCCGACGATGGCCAGCGCGGCACCGAGCAGCCCCGGCGATTGCAGGAAGGCTCCCCAGGTCAGCGCCAGCAGCGAGGCGTACATCGGATGGCGGATCCAGCGATAGATGCCGCTGGTGACGAGGTCGCCGGTTTTTTCCCACTCGTACAGCGAACCGTCGTCGCGGCGCCGGTCGGCGCCGCCATGCCGGCGCAGCGCGACGAGGCCGGCGATCACCAGCCCGATGCTGGCCAGCATCAGCAGCCACGAGGCGAACTGGTGCAGCGAATACGGATCTTCGCCCCAGACCGGCCGGTTGATGACGACCAGCCCGAGAATGCATTCCCAGGCGAAGAAACGGTAGAAGCCGTGGCTGCCGGGCTGGCGCAGCGGCTTGCGCGACAGCCAGAGCAGCAGTGCGCTACCGGCGAAGAAGGGGAGCAACTGCGTCATCAGGCGGCAAAGGCCGCGCTCAGCGCCCGGATCATGTAATGGTGATCGAGTACGCCGGCGCTTTCGCGGGCGCTGTGCATCGCCCACATCGGCGAGCCGACGTCGACGGCCGGAATGCCCAGCCGCGCCGCGACGATCGGTCCGATCGTGCTGCCGCAGCCAAGGTCGGTCCGGTGCGCGTATTGCTGGCACGGGACGCCGGCCTGCTCGCAGATGGCCATGAACAATGCGGCCGTGTCGGCGCCGGTGCTGTAGCGCTGGTTGGCGTTGCTCTTGATCACCGGCCCGGCATTGACCAGCACGCGGTGGCAGGGTTCGTAGGCCGCGGGAAAGTTGGGGTGCCAGGCATGCGCCATGTCGGCACTGATGAAGAAGCTGCGGGCCAGCAGGCGACGCTGGTCTTCGACATCGAGCCCGGCCTGCAAGGCGATCCGCTGCAGCAGGTCGCCGACCAGGCTGCCGCCGGCACCGACGGCGCTTTCCGACCCGACTTCCTCGTGATCGAACAGGGCGACGATGCAGGTCTGCGTCGGTCGTTGCGTTGCCAGCAGGGCACTCAGCGCGGCATGGCAGGAGGCCAGGTTGTCGAGCTGACCGTTGGCGACGAACTCGCGGTCGACGCCCCAGAAAGCCCCTTTTTGCGTGTCGCAGGCGACCAGCTCCCAGGTCATCAGGGCTTCCGGTGCAACGCCGGCGGCCGCGGCGACCGGCTGGCGGAAGCGCTCGTCGGCGCTGCGTCCGGCCTCGCCGATGCCGAGCAGCAGCGGCAACTCGGTCTGCTTGTTGAACTTGAGGCCGGCTTCGTTGACCTCGCGGTTCATGTGGATCGCCAGGTTGGGCAGGCGCAGCAGCGGTTCGTCGAGATGCACCAGACGGCTTTCGATGCCGCTGCCGGTGCGAACCATGACGCGGCCGGCCAGCCCGAGGTCGCGGTCGCTGAAGGTGGCGAGGATCGGTCCGCCATAGACTTCGACACCGAGCCGGACGACGCCGGCGCTGTCTTCCGCCGGTCGCGGCTTGACGCGCAGGCCCGGCGAATCGGTGTGGGCACCGACCAGCGTCAGGCCGGTGTCGAGCAGCGGCGTTTCGCCGAGCGTGAATGCGACAATCGACGAGCCGCCGCGGACGACGAAATAGCGGCCGCCCGGTTCAAGCTGCCAGCGGTCGACCTCTTCCAGCCGTTGAAAACCGGCGGCCAGCAGGCGTTGCTTGCAGCTTGCCACGGCATGCCAGGGGCTGGGACTGGCGTCGATGAAGGCGAGCAGGTCGCAGGCCTGCTCACGGGCGTCGGCGGTGATCTCGCGCATGATGTCCTTTCTCAGGCCGCTTCGACGGCCGGTTTGGGCAGCCACAGGCAGGCGCCCTTGGATTCCTTGTCGATCGCGGCCAGCATGCGTTCGTGCTCGGCCAGCTCCTCGTCGCTTGCCCGGCGGACCAGCAGGGGCTTGCGCTCGCGCACCTTGCCGTCGGCACCGAGGCGCACCGGTGCCGCCTCGTCCGGTTCGATCATCAGCGCGTTCTGGCCACGCGTCATGGCCAGATAGACTTCTGCCAGCAATTCGGTATCGAGCAGGGCACCGTGCAGCGTGCGGCTGGAGTTGTCGATCTCGTAGCGTTCGCACAGTGCGTCGAGGCTGTTGCGCTTGCCGGGGTGCAGTTCCTTGGCGTCCTTCAGCGTGTCGATGACGCCGTTGCAGACGGTCGTGACCGGCACCCGGCCGAGGCGTTCGAGTTCCGCGTTGAGGAAGCCGATGTCGAACGGCGCGTTGTGGATGATCAGTTGCGCGCCGCTGATGAAGTCGAGGAACTCGTCAACGACGTCGGCGAATTTCGGCTTGTCGGCCAGAAAGTCGAGGGTGATGCCGTGCACCGCCTGGGCGCCGGCGTCGATTTCGCGCTCCGGATTGACGTATTTGTGCAGGTGGTGGCCGGTCAGCCGGCGGTTGACCAGTTCGATGCAGGCGACTTCGATGATGCGGTGACCCTGGCGCGGATCGAGGCCGGTGGTTTCGGTATCGAGGACGATCTGTCTCATGTGCGCTCCTTCAATTCGTCGATGCCGCGATTGGCCAGCGCGTCGGCGCGCTCGTTGCCGGGGTCGCCGGCATGGCCCTTGACCCAGATCCATTCGATCCGGTGCTGCCTGGCCAGTTCGTCCAGGCGCTGCCACAGGTCGGCGTTCTTCACCGGCTTCTTGTCGGCGGTTTTCCAGCCGTTGCGTTTCCAGCCGTGAATCCATTCGCGGATGCCTTTCAGCACGTACTGCGAATCGCTGTGTACGCGCGCGCTGATCGGGCGCTTCATGGCATCCAGCGCGTTGATCACCGCCAGCAGTTCCATGCGGTTGTTGGTGGTGGCCGCTTCGCCGCCCCACAGTTCCTTCTCGTGCGCCCCCATGCGCAGCAGCACCCCCCAACCGCCCGGGCCGGGGTTGCCGCGGCAGGCGCCGTCGGTATAGATGTCGACTGATTCAGTCACTGTGACCTTCCTTTTGCGTGACCGGGCGCAATGCCTTGGCGCGCAGGGGTTTCCTGCGCCAGGCCGGGGTGATCAGGCGCATGCCGTTGACCCGCTTGACGGCGCGCATCAGATACACTGCGCCCGAGAATTTCCACCAGCGGCGTCCGGCGCTTTCGGTAAAGCGCCAGCGCTGCAACCATTTCTGCTGTTCGCACGGCGGCGCGTAGCAACCGTACTGGCCGCGGTCGACTTCGAAACCGAGCAATTTCAGCCAATCCTTCAGGCGACCGGGCGACAGGTAACTGCCGTTCCACGGGAAGCCGCCGCCGCGCCGTGCCTGTTTCCGCAGCCCCCACAGCGACAGGGGATTGAAACCGACGACGATCAACTGGCCTTCCGGGATCAGCACGCGCTCGACCTCGCGCAGGATCTGGTGCGGATCGTCGGCGAATTCGAGAACGTGCGGCAGGATGACGAGATCGACGCTTTGCGTGGCGATCGGCAGGGCCGCCGGATCGCAGCGCAGGCTGACCGGTTCCCCCTCGCCGATCCGGCAGCGCAGCGGGATGCGGTTGGCACGCAGGAAGTCCTGTTGCGGCAGGCCGATCTGCAGGGCGTTGAAGCCGAAGATGTCGCCGACCGCCTCGTCGATGCACGCCGCTTCCCAGTCGATGATGTAACGCCCCTGCGGCGAGGCGATCCAGGCGGCGAGCCCGGAGATTGACATCCGGCCGAGCGGGTTCGATAGTTCCGGCATGTTCGAGATATCACCCATTCCCGCGTTCAAGGACAATTACATCTGGCTGCTGGTGCGCGAGCGTTCGGCGCTCGTCGTCGATCCGGGCGATGCCGCGCCGGTCGTCGACCGGCTTGAATCGCTCGGACTCGACCTTGCCGCCATCCTGGTCACCCATCACCATGCGGATCACCAGGGCGGGGTCGGCGAACTGGTCCGGCGTTACCGGGCGGACGTCTACGCACCGGCCGCCGAGTCTATCACAGGCACGACCTGCCCCCTGCATGGCGGCGAGACCTTGACGCTGCTCGGCGAAAGCGTCGAAGTGCTTGCCGTGCCCGGCCATACGCGCGGTCATCTGGCCTATCGCTGCGCCAATGCGCTGTTCTGCGGCGACACGCTGTTCGGTGCCGGTTGCGGGCGCCTGTTCGAAGGCACGCCGGCGCAGATGGCGGCTTCGCTGGCGCGTATCGCCGCCTTGCCCGACGAGACGCTGATTCATTGCGCCCACGAATACACGGAAATCAACCTGCGTTTCGCGTCGACCGTGGAACCGGACAACCCGGATATCCGGCAGCGCATCGCCAGGGTCCGCGCCCTGCGCGCCGACGGCCGGCCCAGCGTGCCATCGACGCTGGCCGAGGAAAAGGCGACCAATCCGTTTCTGCGCTGCGCGCAGCCGGCCGTGCGGGCGGCGCTGGCCGGGCGTCTTGCGGTCGACGCCGGAAATGTCGAGGTTTTCGCCGCACTGCGCGAATGGCGCAACGGTTTCTGAACGCCGTCAGCGGCGGTGACGCAGGCGGGCGGCGACCTTGGCCAGCGTGTCGATGACGCGGGCCGCATTGAAGGGCTTGATGATGAAACCGGCCGCACCGTTCATGATCGCTTCCTGAACGGTGTCCGGGTCGGCGCTGCCGGTGATCATGATGATCTCGGTTTCCGGGCGTTCCGCCTTGATGTCGGCCATCGCCTCGATGCCGTTCTTTTCCGGCATCAGCACGTCCATGCAGACGATGTCCGGCTTCAGCCGGCTGACCATGTCCACCGCCTGAACGCCGTTGCGTGCCTCGCCGACGATGTCATAGCGTTCGCTGCGCAACATGGCACGCAGTACGGTGCGCATCATGTCGTTGTCGTCGACGATGACGACGGAGTGGCGTTTGCTGCGCATGGCCGGCGGCTTTCAGTAACAGTTGTGCTTGAAGAAGAGCAGGGCGCCGACCCCGATGGCCAGCGCACTGATGCCCCACACGCAGGCCCAGATCAGGCTGCGCCGCATTTCCCGCCAGGCGGCACGGCGGCGCGCCTCGATGTGGCGCTGGACTTCGCCGAGGGTGAGCAGCGCGGTGAGCAGGAAGAAGATCATGCAGCTGAACATCGCGATGATCGGTCCGTTGGTCATCGTCCGGCAGGCGCCTTGCGTCAGGTGCAGATAGGACAGGATGTTGTCGGTCCGGAAGGCGTACCGGCTGATCAGCCAGCCCAGTCCGGCGAATACACCGAGCAGCGAGACGACCAGCCAGAACTGCCAGCGCGTCAATTGCGCCAGGGCGCGTCGGATATCGTCGATAATCCACTTCATGAAATTTTGTATCGCCCGGTCCCGCGCACTGGCGGTGTGCTAGATTTGATCGGAAAAACGACTCCCATTTTATCATGCCCGACTCGTCGAAACTGAGCGCCGCCGGTGTTTCCCGGCTGTTGGAACTGTCCCGTCAACCGCGTGTCCGCCGGTGGGGGCAATGGCTGGGCGGAAGCTTCCTTCTGCTGATCGTCCTTGGCTTTTTTGCCGTGCCGCCGCTGCTCCGTTCGCTGGCGCTCGAGCAGGCCGAAAAAGCCCTGCACCGGCCGGTCACCGTGGGCGAGATCGCTTTCAACCCGCTGGCGCTGTCGCTGACGCTGGGCCAGGTTTCGGTCGGCGACGGCAAGGGCGGCGAGCAGGCGGGCTTCGACGAGCTTTACGTCAACCTGTCGTCGGCCTCGTTGTTCAAGCTGGCTGCGGTGGTCGATGAAATCCGCCTGAGCGGGCCGCGCATCGCGGTCACGCGCCTCGAGGACGGGCGTTACGATATTTCCGATCTGCTCGATGAATGGCTGAAACCGAAGGACGAGCCGGATAGCGGCCTGCCGCGTTTCTCGCTGAACAACATCCGCATCCTCAACGGTTCGCTGCGCTTCGACGACCGGCCCTACGACAAGGTGCATGCGGTCGACGGCATCGAGCTGGCCATTCCCTTCATTTCCAGCCTGCCCTACCAGGCCGAGGTCGAAGTCCAGCCGCGCTTTGCGGCAAACATCGACGGCGCCCCCTTCCTGCTCGACGGCAAGAGCACGCCGTTTGCCGATGGCCGGGAAAGCGAGATCAATCTCGATCTCGACCGTTTCGACCTTGGCGCGCTGCACCGCTATCTGCCGGACAGCCTGCCGCTGCGCCTGCCGGCGGCGACGCTGGATACGCGCCTGAAGCTGGTGTTCCGGCAACTGGCCGGCGGCGAGAATGCGTTGATGGTGGTCGGCGACCTGCAACTGAGCGATCTGAAACTGGTGGAAAGCAACGGCAATCGCCTGGTCGACTGGAAAAAACTCTCGCTCGATCTCGATCATGCCGATCTGCTGAAGCGGGAAGTCGTTGTCAAGCAAGTGGCGATCGACGGAATCGACGTCAATCTTGCGGTCGACCGCAACGGCCGGATGAATATGCTGGCTTTGGCCGACAAACTTGCCGGCAGTAAAAAAACGGGTGAAAAACCGGCGGAAAAGGTCGCCGAACCGGCGGAGAGTGCGCCGCCGCTGAGCTGGACGCTGCTGTCGCTGACCGTCGACAACGGCGTCCTGCACTGGGAGGATCTGTCCAATGCCGCACCGGTACGCGGCAAGGTGGACGGGCTGACGCTGCGCGTCGGCAGGATCGACAGCAAGCTGGCCGATCCGCTGACGATTCCCGAACTGTCCTACGGGGTCGATCTGGGCGAGCGCTTCACCGTCGAACGCATGGCTTTTCGCGAGGTCAGCGTCGATCTTGCCGGGCATCGCGTGGATATCGGCGAAGTCGATAACCGCGGCGCCCGTGCCGTGATGTTGCGCAACGCCCAAGGGCAGATCGAATGGATCAGCTCGCCGGTGCTGAAGACCATACACGCGACCGACAAGCAGGCCAGGGACGAGCGCCCGTGGGTCGGCCAGGTGGCGCGGCTGAAGGTGGCGGATCTCGATTTCCGCTTCGAGGACCGTTCGGTGCAGCCGTCCGTGGTGCAGCAGGTGCAGGGCCTGCAGCTGGACGGCGAGAAGCTCGGCAACGTGCCCAACCAGCCGGGGCGCATCGATTTGAAGGCGCGCATCAACGACAAGGGCGAACTGGCCGTCGGCGGCAAGCTGCAGATCTATCCGTTCGATGCGGCGCTGAAGATCGATACCCGTGCGATCCCGCTGAACGGCCTGCAGGGCTACGCCAACCGCTATCTCAACGCGACCTTGCAGCGTGCGCAGTTTTCGAACGAAGGCGAAGCCTTCGCCCGTTTCGACAAGGACAAGCTGAAAGCCGGCTACAAGGGATCGGCGACGCTGGGCAATCTGTTGCTGCTCGATCCCGAGAACAAGGCGGAATTCCTGAAGTGGAAGTCGCTGTATTTCTCCGGTATCGATTTCCGGCTCGACCCGCTGGCCGTCGATGTCCGCGAGATCGCGCTCAGCGATTTCTTCGCCCGGCTGATTCTCAGCGAAGCCGGCCGTCTCAACGTGGCCGACATCGTCCGTCAGCCGGCCGCGGAAAAAACCGCCGATGCGGCGGTTGCGGTCGACGTGCCGGCAACGGGAAAAACCGCCCAAGTCGAGGCGGCGGCCCCGCCGGTGGCCAGCGCACCGCCGCCGCCGATCCGCATCGCCAAGGTCACGCTGAACAACGGCACGGTCAATTTCTCCGATTTCTTCGTCAAGCCGAATTACAGTGTGTACATCGGCAAGCTCGGCGGACGTGTCACCGGTTTGTCGTCCACCGACGGCACGGTTGCCGATCTTGAACTGCTCGGCAACTACGGCAGTGCCGCGCCGGTGCGCATCGCCGGCCAGCTCAATCCGCTGGCCGCCAAGTCCTACCTCGACCTGCAGGCCGAGGTGAAGAACGTGGACATGACCGGTTTCTCGCCGTATTCGGGCAAGTACGCCGGCTACGCGATCGAGAAGGGCAAGTTGTCGCTGAACGTCGCCTACAAGCTTGAAGACCGCAAGCTGTCGGCCGACAACAAGCTGTTCATCGACCAGTTCACTTTCGGCGACAAGGTCGATAGTCCGGATGCCACCTCGCTGCCGGTCAACCTGGCGATCTCGCTGCTCAAGAACAACCGCGGCGAAATCGACCTCAACCTGCCGATCTCCGGCTCGCTCGACGATCCGCAGTTTTCGGTCGGCGGGCTGATCGTCAAGGTCATCGTCAATCTCTTCGTCAAAGCCGTGACTTCGCCGTTCGCCTTGCTCGGATCGATGTTCGGCGACGGCCAGGAATTGTCCACGGTCGCCTTCGCGCCGGGGCGCACGGCGCTCGATGATGCCGCGACCGGCAAGCTGACCACGCTGGCCAAGGCGCTGCGCGAGCGGTCGGCGTTGAAACTGGAAATCACCGGCCATGCCGATCCGGAAATCGATCGCGAGGGCGTCAAGCGGGTGGTCATCGAGCGCCTGATGCAGCAGGAAAAGTTCGCCGACCTGCAGAAAGCCGGCAAGGATCCGGAATCGGCCGATGCGGTGACGATCGGCAAGGACGAATACCCGGCCTACCTGAAGCGTGCCTACCGGGTGGCGAAGTTTCCCAAGCCGCGCAACTTCGTCGGCATGCAGAAGGATCTGCCGGTCGACGAAATGGAAAAGCTGCTGCTGACCAACCTGCCGGCAACCGATGCCGACCTGGCGCAACTCGCCCGGCAGCGCGCCGATGCGGTGCAGGGCTGGCTGGTTGAGCAGGGCAAGGTGCCGGCCGAGCGCATCTTCCTGGCGGCCGACAAGGAGGGAGGCAAGGAAGCCGGCGGCCCGCGCGTCGAGTTTTCGCTGAAGTAGGACACGGGCGATGCTCGAATTGCCGCAGCTGATTCTGGTGGCGCTGGCGTTCGTCGTCGTGCTGCAACTGCTGCTGCTCTGGCGCGGCAATCGGCGCAACGACGATGCGCCGGCGCTGCACGCGCTGGCCGCCGATCTGGAGCGCGGGCTGGTCCGGCTCGAACGCGAATTGCGCGAGGAACTGGCGCGCGGTCGCCGCGAGGATGCCGAGGAAGCTTTCCGCGATCGCGAGGAAAGGGCGCAGTCGGCGACCTTGCTGGGCCAGGCGATGAGTACCCAGGTCGGCCAGTTCGGGGCGCTGCAGGCCGAACGGCTCGATGCCTTCGCGCGCGAGTTGAACCGCTTCTCGCTGGGTCTCGACGAGCGTTTCGAACGGCTGAAAATTGCCGTCGAAGGCCGGTTGACCGCAATGCAGGCGGATAACGCGGCGAAACTCGACGAGATGCGCCGGACTGTCGATGAAAAGCTGCACGCAACGCTGGAGCAGCGTCTGGGCGAATCCTTCCGGATGGTCAGCGAACGGCTGGAACAGGTGCATCGCGGGCTGGGCGAGATGCAGCACCTGGCCGCCGGCGTCGGTGACCTCAAGCGCGTGCTGACCAACGTCAAGACGCGCGGCACCTGGGGCGAGGTGCAACTGGCCAGCCTGCTCGAACAGTTGCTGACCCGGGAGCAGTTCGCTGCCAACGTGGCGACCCGGCCGGGCAGCGCCGAGCGCGTCGATTTCGCCATCCGGCTGCCCGGTCGTGACGACGCTGCCACGGTCTGGCTGCCGATCGATGCCAAATTTCCGGTCGAGGACTATCAGCGCTTGCTCGATGCCAGCGATCCGGGCGCCGTCGAGGAAGCCGCCAAGGCGATCGAAATGCGTCTCCGCCAGGAAGCCAGGAGCATTCGCGAGAAATACGTCGCGCCGCCGCATACCACCGATTTCGCGATACTCTACCTGCCGGTCGAGGGCCTGTACGCCGAAGCCCTGCGTCGGCCGGGCCTGGCCGAGGCCTTGCAGCGCGATCACCGGATCAGTCTGGCCGGCCCGACCACGCTGGCGGCGATGCTCAACAGCCTGCAGATGGGTTTCCGGACGCTGGCCATCGAGCAGCGCTCGGCCGAGGTCTGGGCCGTGCTCGGTGCGGTCAAGACCGAGTTCGGCAAGTTCGGCGAGGCGCTGGCACACACCCGCAAGAAGCTGGACGAAGCGAGCAACAGCATCGGCAAGGCCGAAACCCGGACCCGCCAGCTGTCGCGCCGCTTGCGCGAGGTCGAGGCCCTGCCGGCCGGCGAAGCGGACAAATTGATTGGAGTGGCGGATTTCGATGGCGAAGACGAATGAACTCGAGGCCGCCTACGCGGCAACCACGTATCGTGTTTACCTGCCCGGCGGCCTTTGCGAATTGCGCATCGGCCAACCCGAACAGACCCTGATCGACTGGCTGGAAACCGCCGGCAGCGAAGCTTTTGCCATTCTTACCGCGCACAATCCCGGCGCCCGTCGCCTGGGCGATGCCGAAAATGCCGAACGCCAGTCGCAGCTCGAATGCGATCTGCTGGAAGGCAACTACGAACCCTATGCGGCCGAAAACATCCCCGACGCGACGGACTGGCCGGCGGAAGAAAGCTGCTTCGTTCCCGATCTGGCGCTTGAAGATGCGCTCGCGCTGGCGGAAGATTACGGACAGGACGCCATCGTGTGGGGCGGGACCGACGGGATTCCCCGTCTGGCCTGGACAGAAGACATCAAATAATGATTCGACAGATCGATCGCTTCGATATCCGGGGCGAGCTGGGGCGGGGCGCGCAGAGCACCGTCTACCTGGGTTACGACCCGCAGTTGCAGCGCGAGGTCGCGATCAAGACGCTGCATTTCGAACGCCCCGATCCCGCGCAGAACCAGCAACTGCTCGCCGAGGCGCGCGCCGTCGGCAAGCTGCGGCACGCCAACGTGGTGCCCATTTTCGAGGCCGGCGAGGAAGGGGGCGATGTCTATCTCGTCTTCGAATACGTGCCTGGCCGGAGTCTGGGCGAGTTTTTGCGGCAAAGCGGTGCGTTGACCGCAGTCAAGGCGGCGACCCTGCTGCGTCCGGTCCTCGACGCCGTCGCCCAGGCGCACGCGCGCGGCATCATCCATCGCGATCTCAAGCCGAGCAACATCCTGCTCGACGAGAACGGTACGCCGCGGGTCATGGATTTCGGCATTGCCACGCGCATCGATGCGCCGCGCGACGGTCTCGACGAATGCTCCGGCACGCCGGCCTACATGGCGCCGGAGTATGTGTTGCGACGCGAGGTCAGCGAGCGGACGGACCTTTTTGCCGCCGGGCTGATCCTGTTCGAAATGCTCGCCGGGCGGCGGGCGATCGACGGCGACGACCTGGCCGGCATGTTCCGGCGTATTGTCGGCGAGGATCTCAAGCTGCCGCAGCATGTTGCGGTCGACGAGCGTCTGAGCGGCATTTTGTACAAGGCGCTGGCTCGCGACCCGGCCTTGCGCTACCAGAGCGCCGAGCAGTTCGTCGATGCCCTGGATGCCTATCTGGCGCCGGAAGAGGAGACGCACGGCACGCCGCTGAGCCGACAGTCGACGATCGATTTCCTGCTGCGCCGGATGCGTCACAAGAGCGATTTTCCGGCGCTTTCGGAATCGGTCGGGGCGATCAACAAGATCGCCAACAGCGAGTCGGAAAGCGTGCACAAGCTGTCGAACCTGATCCTCAAGGATTTTGCGTTGACCAACAAGTTGCTGCGCCTGGTCAATTCAGCCTATTTCCGGCCGGCCGGCGGTGGCAGCATCAGCACCGTGTCGCGGGCGGTGATCGTGCTCGGCTTCGAGACGGTGCGCAACATCGCGATCACTGTGCTGCTCTTCGAGCATCTGCAGAACAAGGCCAATGCCGAACAGTTGAAAGAGGCATTCCTGCACGCCAACCTGGCCGGCATCCTGGCCAAGGACCTGTGCGCCGCGGCGCAACTGCGCGATCTGGAACAGGCCTTCATCTGCGCGCTGTTCCAGAACCTGGGGCGGTTGCTTGCGCAGTACTACTTTCCCGAAGAGTCGGACGAGATCCGCCGGCTCATGGAGCAGAAGGCCTGTAGCGAGGATCATGCCGCCCAGCGCGTGCTGGGGATTTCCTTCGAGAGCCTGGGGGTCGCCATTGCCCGGCAATGGGGCTTTCCGCCGCTGATCGTCGGTTCGATGCGCAAGCTCGGCGAGGGCGCCGTGCATGCGCCGGTCACGCAGGAGGAGCGCCTGCGGGTCTTTTCGTCGTTCGCCAACGAGCTCTGTCTGGCGGTCGGTACGCCGCCCGAGGAGCGTGAGCGGACGATCCACAAGGTCGTGCAACGTTTCGCAGCGGCGTCGGCGCTGGCCGAGAGCGACGTGGTGCAGACCGTCCGGCGTTCGATCGAGGAGGTGTCGGATTTCGCCCGGATCATCAAGCTGAACCTGCAGCAGACCGTCTTTGGCCGGCAGATGATCCGTTATGCCGAGGGCGGCGATGAGCCCGGAACGGCAACCGAGGATTCGCTGAGCGGTACGCTGCTGCGCGAGGAGCTATTGCCCGATGTGCTGGGTCGCCCGCTCGGCGATGGTGGCGTGAAAATCGATGCCCAGGCGGTGTTGACCGCAGGCATCCAGGAGATCAGCAACACGCTGGTCGAAGGTTTCCGCTTGAACGACATCCTGCGCATCATCCTCGAAACGATGTACCGCGCGATGGGCTTCCGGCGCGTCGTGCTGTGCATCCGCGATGCCCGCAGCAATACCATGCAGGGGCGTTTCGGTTTCGGGCCGCAGGTGCAGGAAGTGACCGCCGCCTTTCATTTTCCGCTCGGCTTCACGCCGGACATCTTTCACGCCGCCACCGCGCGCGGTGTCGACGTGCTGATCAGCAACATCGACGATCCGAAGATCGCCGCGCGCATTCCGGCGTGGTATCGCCAGGCGGTGCCGGCCAAGGCGTTCGTGCTGTTCCCGCTCAACATCAAGGGCAATCCGGTGGCATTGATCTATGCCGACCGGGACGAGGCCGACGATATCGATATTCCGGAAAAGGAACTGTCGCTGCTGCGTACCCTGCGCAACCAGGCCGTGCTGGCGATCAAGCAGGGCGGCTGAAAAAAACAAGGCCCGCATGCTGCGGGCCCGGTCGGGAAATCGGTGGCTGGGCTTACCAGAGTTGCCACCAGGCGCGCTTGCCGCCCAGGCCTTCCGCGAAATAACGGCTTTCCGGGTAATTGGTCTTGAGCACGCGGGCAGCATCGTCGCGCAGATCCTTCATGCCCATCTGGTCGTAGGACTGGACGACGATGTACATCGCTTCCTCGATGGTCGGCGCCTGCGGATAGGTCTTGATGGCGAACTGCGCACGGTTCAGCGCGGCGATGTAGGCGCCGCGCTTGTAGTAGTAGCGTGCGACGTGGATTTCCAGCGAGGCCAGCGCGTTGACCAGGTAGTTCATGCGCTTGACCGCATCCGGCGTGTATTTGCTGTTCGGATAGCGGGTGACCAGTTCCTTGAAGGCATCGAAGGATTCGCGGGCTGCCTTGGGGTCGCGCTCGGTCGGATCCTGGGTGCTGACGTAAGCGGTCAGGCCGAGGTCTTCGTTGAAGTTGATCAGGCCTTTCAGGTAATACACGTAGTCGACCGCAGGATGGTTCGGGTGCAGCTTGATGAAGCGGTCGCAGGCGGCCAGTGCGGAACCGGCCTCGCCCGCCTTCCAGTAAACGTAGCCGAGTTCGAGCTGGGCCTGTTGCGCGTAGCGGCCGTAGGGGTAGCGCGACTCGAGTTTTTCCAGCAGCTTGGAGGCATTGTCCCAGTTGCCGTCGCTCTGGGCATCCTTGGCTTCCGAGTACAGGCGACCGGCCGACCAGCCGGAAGTCATGTCCTTTTCTTCCGGCAGCAGGCTGCAGCCGGCCAGGGCAAGGGTGGTCACGACGGCGATCAGCACGCGCCGACAGGCAGGAAACGACAGGATTGCGGCTACACTTCGCATCATGAACGACGACGTATTGGATGAATCGGGCGATTATAGCCCAAGCGAACCGTTGCGCCTGACGGTTCCCGACAATTGCGCAGGCCGCCGGCTGGATCAGGCGCTGGCCGAACTGCTGCCGCAGCATTCGCGCAACCGCCTGCAGCAATGGATCAAGGACGGCTGCGTCGAGATCGACGGCGACATCGCCGGCGAACCGAAACGCAAGGTTTCGGCCGGCGAGCGCTTGCTGGTGGCGGTTCCGCAGGACGAGCGGGCCACTTCGGAAGCACCGGAGGACATCCCGCTCGACATCGTCTACGAGGACGATGCACTGCTGGTCATCAACAAGCCGGCCGGACTGGTCGTCCATCCCGGCAGCGGCAACTGGAGCGGCACGCTGATGAATGCGCTGCTGCACCATGTGCCGGGGATCGAGGCGGTGCCGCGTGCCGGCATCGTGCATCGGCTGGACAAGGACACCAGCGGCCTGCTGGTCGTCGCCAAGACGCTGGAAGCGCAGACCGACCTGATCCGTCAGTTGCAGGCGCGCACCGTCAAGCGCCAGTATCTGGCGCTGGCGGCCGGCGTGGTGCGTCGGGACAGCGGTGTGGATGCGCCGATCGGCCGCCATCCGGTGCATCGGACGAAGATGGCGGTGGTCCCGGAAAGTCGCGGCGGCAAGCCGGCATTGACCTGGTACCGGCGGCTCGAAGTCTTCGCGCACTGCACCTTGCTCGAATGTGCGCTGGAGACCGGGCGGACGCACCAGATCCGCGTCCATATGGCGTCGATCGGCCACGCACTGGTCGGCGACCCGGTATACAGCCGCCACGACCCGCGCCTGCCGGCGTTTTCCCGGCAGGCCCTGCACGCAACGCGACTCGGCCTGATTCACCCGGTCAGCGGGCGACCGATGCACTGGGAAGTGCCGATGCCGGCCGACATGCGCGAACTGCTGGCGCAACTGCGCGATGGCTGACGGCTTCGTCCCGGCCTGGCCGGCGCCGCCGCGGGTCCGTGCGCTGCAGACCGTGCGCACCGGCGGCTGCAGCCCGGCGCCGTGGGACAGCTTCAACCTCGGCGATCACGTCGGCGATGTGCCGGCCCGCGTCGCCGCCAACCGGGCCGCGTTGAGTCGTCGTTTGCCGGCCGAGCCGTGCTGGCTGAAACAAGTGCATGGCACGCTTGCGGTCGACGCCGCGCTGGCGGCAAAAAACACCGAGGCCGATGCTGCCTTCGCCCGGCAGCCGGGCGCGGTCTGCGTGGTGATGACGGCCGATTGCCTGCCGGTGCTGTTCTGCGACCGGAGCGCCAGCGCAGTCGGTGCGGCGCATGCCGGCTGGCGCGGTCTACTGGCCGGCGTGCTGGAAAATACCCTGGCCGCGATGCGGATCGCGCCGGGCGACACGCTGGCCTGGCTCGGCCCGGCCATCGGGCCGACCAGTTTCGAAGTCGGCGACGAGGTGCGTTCGGCGTTCGTCGACCGCGATCCGGCTGCCGCCGCGCAGTTCGTTGCCGGTCGCCCCGGCAAATGGCTGGCCGATCTTTACGGGCTCGCCCGGCTGCGTCTGCGGTCGGCCGGCGTCGAGGCTATTTACGGGGGCGGCAGTTGTACGGTCGACGACGCGGAACGCTATTTTTCCTATCGCCGCGATGGCACGACCGGCCGCATGGCAAGCCTGATCTGGCTGGAGGATGAATCATGACGACGGCGCATGACGAGGCGCTCTCCCGCGCCGCCGCCTTGCTGCGCGCCGCCCGCCGCGTGTTGTTCATCACCGGCGCCGGCATTTCGGCCGATTCCGGCCTGCCGACCTATCGCGGCGTCAGCGGCCTGTACAACGGCGAGCTGACCGAGGACGGCCTGCCGATCGAGGATGCGCTGTCCGGCCAGTGTTTTGCCGAACGACCGGAGATCACCTGGAAATACCTGGCGCAGATCGAGCACAACTGCCGCGATGCGCGGCCGAACGCGGCGCATCGGGTGATCGTCGAAGCCGAACGGCGCGGCATCGCGTGCATCGTGCTGACGCAGAACGTCGATGGCCTGCATCGCCAGGCCGGCACTCGGCGGTTGATCGAAATCCACGGCACGCTGTCCCCCTTGCTTTGCCCGGCGTGCGGGGCGGCCTATCCTGGCGAGGAACTCGACGCGCTCGGTCAGCCGCCTTGTTGCCGCGCTTGCGGGACGGTTGTCCGGCCGCCGATCGTGCTGTTCGGCGAGGCCTTGCCGATCGGTGCCGTCGAAGCGTTACAGGATGAACTCGAACAGGGCTTCGACCTGCTGTTCGTGATCGGCACCACGGCGGTTTTCCCGTACATCGTCGAGCCGGTGGTCATGGCCTTGCGTTCCGGCGTGCCGGTGATCGAGATCAATCCGGCACAGACACAACTCAGCCCGCACGTCGATCTCCATCTGCCACTCGGTGCCGCCGAGGCCCTGCGCGCCATCGCCTTGCAACTCGGCTGGAGAGATCCGGTGGCCCCAGTCTAGCGCCGCTGCTGGCGGTGCCGATTCCCGGAGGCGTCCGACAAGCCCTTTCGCGGCAAACGTCATAATGTATAATTATGGCGTCGTGGTGTTCCGTGAGGAACGTTCCGACAGACTGCGCCGGTGCCTCGCGAGGGGCTTAAAAGGGAACGCGGTGCGGGTGCCTGCCACCCAAAACCGAGGCTGTCCCTGCAACTGTAAGCGGTGAGTGCCCTGTACCTGCGGCCGGAGCGATCCGGGCCGCCAGCCACTGGATGGAACGTGCAAGATGTTCTTCTGGGAAGGCCGTGCAATGGCGCCATGACCCGCGAGCCAGGAGACCTGCCGGTGTCTGTCGCTCTTGCCCGGGTCCAGGGAGTGGCCGGGGCGCGGATGTTTTTCCGTCTGGGCGACGAACGAAGCGGCGGGGGCCGCATCGGTTCGTGTGACAGGCGCCGGCGTCCGCTATTCATCCGTTCCGACCGTTCGTGACGGCACGCCCCTGTCTGGCCCAAAGGCGCCGGTTGGGGTAATCATGAAAAAGAAAACATTGGCCGTCGCGCTTGCATTACTGGGAGCGAAGGGGACGGTTTTGGCGCAGGACGAACAAATCCTGCCCGAAACCATCGTCGCCGACAGCCGTGACGACGCTCGCGCCGCCTTGCGCGAAGTCCTGTCGCCCGGTGTTGTTTCCGTCGCCTACCCGGACGACGTCAAGGGTGAGCACAAGACCATTCCCGATCTGCTCGACCAGATTCCCGGTGTTTACGTGCGTCGTCTGTCGGGCAGCGGGAGCTACACCACCGCCACCATCCGGGGCAGCGCGCCGAGCCAGGTCAATATCTACATCGACGGGGTACCGCTCAATACCGCCAGCGAGACGGCAGCCGATCTGTCCACCTTGCCGATCAGCAATGTCGAGCGCGTCGAGGTCTATCGCGGCACCACACCGGCCCGTTTTTCCGGTGCGCCGATTGGCGGTGCGATCAATATCGTCACCAAGAAGCCAACGACCTTCAGCGGCAGTGTCTCGGCCGGCGCGCGGGCTTTTGGCGGCGAGCAATACAGCGCCAACCTGAACGTACCAATGCTGGGTGGCAGCCTGCTGATCGGTCTGGACAAGGACCGCAGCACAGGGAATTTCGACTACACCGACTACAGCGTCCAGTCGTGGAGCAACTGGCCGTTCAGCCGTCCCAAGCAGTACAGCGCCTATCAAGCAGCTTACTGGACCGAAACCGGCACGCCGACTGGTCGGCCGCTGACTGATCAGCGCACCCGCATGAACAACGGTTCGGACAAGGAAAACGTGCTGCTCAAATGGGAGGATCGGCGCTTCATCGTCAAATACGCCCGCACCGATATCGAGCGCTATCTGCCGATGGGCATCGCCACCGCTCAAACCAGTGCCACCGGCCATCTGCAGGATTTGCCCTGGCAGACTTCCTCCAATCAGCGCAATCGCCAGCAAATCGAGCAGCAGGAAGCCCTGGCCGGCTGGCGCGACAGTTTCGGCAAGCTCGATCTGGGCCTCAACCTGTCCTGGCTGAGCAAGGACCAGGAATATCGCAATCTCGATGTCCAGCCGCCCTACAGCGGCCAGATGGGAAAGTTCTGGACCCTGTATCAGACCGAGCGCAGGGGCGTGGCCGGCGATGCAACCTACACCTTCGATACCGGGCCCCTGGCTCACCGGTTCGAGGCGCACGTCGAGCGCTATTGGGAAGTCCTGCATTCGGACATGAACAACCGTCCTCCAACCTCGGACTTCATCGCTGAATTCAAGCGCATCAAGAGCAATCTGCAATTCCAGGACACCATGACCATTGCCGCCTTGGGCAATCTGCAGGTGACGCCGATTTTCCGCATGGAAAAACTGGACGGGCCGGTGATCGGCAGCCGTTATTCGCCCCTTGCCGGACCCAAGGGGCAATATGACTGGGAGCCGACCGGCAGCCTGAGCATCAAGAAGGGGTTCGACGGTGGCTGGCAGGTGTTCGCCAACTACGGCAACTACATCCGCTACCCCAATTTTTACGAAATCTACGGCAACGGCCTCGGTCTGGTGCCCAATGCCGATTCCCTCGGCCACGCCATCCAGTTGGTACCCGAGACCGGCACCAATGGCGATCTCGGGTTCAGCTGGAACGGCGCCTTGAGCGAAAAGCTGCGGGGCGATTTTCGGCTGAGCTATTTCCAGCGCAATGCCAAGGATGCGATCACCCTGTATTCGACGCCTTTCGCCGCCAAGTACATCAATTCCGGCGACACCCGTACGCAGGGGGTTGAACTGGAGGGCAAGCTGGCTTGGGGGCGGCAGGCAGATCTGCAGTTCGCTTTCACCCGGCAGGAAGGCAAGTATGTCGGTAAGGACGGCTACTACTACTTCGGTGGGGCGAGTCCAACCCAGCGTTGGCCGGGGCAGACGGTACACACCCTGCAGAACCCAGAAATGGTCGCCAACGTACGGCTCAATCTGCACTTTCTCGGCGGCGACCTGACGACTTTCGTCGAATACACCCGCATCGGAAAGCTTTGGCGGGATGTCACCACCTGGGAAAACCCGTTGCAGACCTTCGATCTCGGTGCCCATTACAAGATCGCCAAGGGCTGGAAGCTTTCCGCTGGCGTCAACGACCTCTTCAATGCCGGACCGAAGCAGACCCTGGGTGGGACGGCGTCGAATATCACGGCGAGTTGGACCCAGTGCATCGCCTCCGGTCTTTACCTAGGGCAGCCGGGCTGCAGCCTCTTCGCGGGTGGTGCCAAGCGGACGGTGCAGGAAACCGTGACCTTGAAATCCAACATCGATTACCCGCAGCAGGGGCGAACCTGGTACGCGACCCTGGCCTACTGGTTCTGAGACCGAGGTTTTTACCGGTTTCTCGCCTGGCCGGGCGGCGCCGCCGCGGAAACGGGCGATTGCATCATTCATCCGAAGGAGCAATAAAATGGCTGATACCGTCAGCGCATACAGCGTGTATTACTACGATTACACCACCACCCCGGCGACGGGGCACGGCATGGCCGGATTGATCGGCGACAGCGGTGGTTCCTCCGTCTTTGCCATCCCCGGCCTGCAACTCGGCCTGAACGGCGATCCCAAGGTGGAAGGCTTCACCGACCCCGGCAACGACCTGCGTCTTGCCGTGACCGATTACGTTGCCGGAACCCCCCGGCCCGTCACCATTTACGATCCGCTGACGCCGGTCAGTCTGACGACGCAGACCTGGAGCAGCGTTGCCAACCTGTACTCGCTGGTTCGTCTCGGCGGTTATCTGTACGCGCTCGACTACGACAATGCGCGCGTCGTCCAGATCGATCCAGCAAGCTATACCCAAACCGGGAAGAGCCTGGCGCTGGCCGCCAGCGGCGTACCGCTGCCTTCCGGCTACACGCCCTACGGACAGGCGCTGGCGGTCGTCGGTGGGGATTTATACGGCCTGTTCGCTTTTGCCGACAGCACCTGGGCGAATTACGCCGACAGCATGCTGGTGCGTTTCACCATCAGCGGGGCGGGTATCACCATCGGCGCCACCGATTACAACGATTCCCTGGCCGGAAACGCCTTTGCGCTGGCGGACAAGGGGAGCGACCTGTATATCGCGGCGATTGGCGGCGCACAGGGTTCGTCGGGTACGTCCAATCCGAATTCCTGCGTGCAGAAGATCAGCGTATCCGGCGCCTTGAGCAGCGCCTGCGTGACGCCCGTGTTGACGCAAAGCGATTTTCCCTACGAATACCGGGACATCAGTTTCGATCCCAGCGGCAACGCCTACATTCTCATGGGGACCTATAACAGCAGTTGGAACTTGGTGGGCAAGCTGGTCAAGGTAACGGCGTTTTCCCCGTTGGCCAGTACCGATGTCGATACTTTCTCGACCGCGCCTGGCTACTTCTGGTCGGCCCAATACACGGTCGACAACAACCGCATCTGGTTCGCCCGCGGCAATGCGATCCGGGTCTATGACGCCAGTTCGTTCGCCACGCCGGATGCGACGCTGACCCTGAGCGCCAATGATCCGAGCACCAATCCGGGCGGGTTGATCGAAACGGGGAATCTGTACGACAGCATCAACGACTGGACCTATGTCGGTGCTGCCGGCACCCGGACGTCGTTGCGCGGCTATCGCTCACCCCTGCAGGCCTCCGGCTCGCCGCGCGCCATCGCCGCCCGTGCCTTGACCCGTGGGCGTCCGGAACTGAGCGACGAGGAAACTTGCCAGCTCGACGCCCAATAAGCGTCAGCCGGTCCTTTCGGTCGGAATGAAAGGACCGGCGTTGGCTGCAGCTTACTTCGCCCAGGCGTCGGCCTGCACCGTTGCGTCGTCGCGCCAGGCGGCGCGGGCGGTCTGGTTGGCCACCCAGTTGGGCAGGAAGGTGTAGGCCTCGTCGAGCAGATGCGGTGTGTGGCGGCCCGGCGAGTAGCGCAGTGCGCGCTCGTAGTACTCGCGCAGCGCCGGCCGGAAGTTCGGGTGGGCGCACTTGTCGATGATCACCTTGGCGCGCTGTTTCGGCGCCAGGCCGCGCAGGTCGGCCAGCCCCTGTTCGGTGACGATGACCTGGACATCGTGCTCGGTGTGGTCGACGTGCGAGACCATCGGCACGATGCACGAGATGCTGCCACCCTTGGCGCTCGACGGCGTCATGAAGATCGAGATGAAGGCGTTGCGGGCGAAGTCGCCGGAGCCGCCGATGCCGTTCATGATCGAGGTGCCCATGATGTGCGTCGAATTGACGTTGCCGTAGATGTCGGCCTCGATCAGCCCGTTCATGGCGATGACGCCGAGGCGGCGGATGACTTCCGGGTGGTTCGAGATTTCCTGCGGGCGCAGGATGATCGAATCCTTGAAGCGCGGCAGGTCGGCATTCAGTTCGGCCAGTGCAGCCGGCGACAGCGAGAACGAGGTGGCCGAGGCGCAACTCAGCTTGCCGGACTTGATCAGGTCGAGCATGCCGTCCTGCAGCACTTCGGTGTAGGCGGTCAGGTTCTCGAACGGACCATCCTGCAGACCGGCCATGACGGCGTTGGCAACGTTGCCGACACCGGATTGCAGCGGCAGCAGGTTGGCCGGCAGGCGGCCCATCTTCACCTCGTGTTGCAGGAAGTCGAGGATATGGCCGGCGATCAGCTTGGAATTGCCGTCGGGGGGCGTGAACGGCGAATTGCGGTCGGCCTTGTTGGTTTCGACGACAGCGATCACCTTGTTCGGGTCGATCCGATAGTAGGGTTCGCCGATGCGGTCGTCGGCCCTGACGATCGGAATCGGTTTGCGGTGCGGCGGTAGCGCGGTGCCGTAGTAGATGTCGTGCATCCCTTCGAGCGCCGGGTTCTGCCAGTTGTTGACCTCGAGGATCAGCTTGTCGGCCTGATCCAGCCAGGTCTTGTTGTTGCCGACCGACGACGACGGGATCAGTCGGCCGTCTTCGCAGATGCCGGCGACTTCGACGACGGCGACGTCGAGCTTGCCGAGGAAGCCGCCCCAGACGAACTGCGCGACGTGCGACAGGTGGATGTCGATGTATTCCATCTCGCCGGCATTGATCCGCTTGCGGCAGGTCGGGTCCGACTGGTAGGGCAGGCGCATTTCGATGCCGTCGACCATGGCCAGTGCGCCGTCGAGTTCGGGTGCCGTCGAGGCGCCGGTCCACACGCCGATCTTGAATTTCTTGCCATGCAGGTTGGCATCCATGATGCGCTTGGCCAGCGCGCTCGGGACTTCCTTGGGGTAGCCGGCGCCGGTGAAACCGCTCATGCCGACGTTGACGCCGGAAGGAATGAGCTGGGCGGCTTCGTCGGCCGACATGATCTTGCTACGCAGACCGGGGTTCAGGATGCGCGATGCATCGGACATGGCGGTGTTTCTCCTCTACGTTTTGACAGGCGGGCGTCTGCCGCCTTTATCGTTGGCTAAAAAAAAGCCCGCGCAGGCGGGCTTTGAAAAATCCGGAACCCAAGCGCAGGAAGGTCCGGGGGGAGACGGGGCGAAATTTAGCAAATGCTGTTTTGGTGGACGAACGAGTTATTTTTGTCCGATAGATTAGTTAAACTTAATTATGGCGCAGCGCGTTTTCGTCCTCGCCCGGCATGGCCGAGAGACGCAGTTCGCCGCTGGCGCTCGATGGTGCCCGCAGACCGAATTCTTCGCTGTGCGGGGTGTCGACCGCAGCCGTGCGCAGTGCCGGTGCTTCGCCGGCTGGCGTGGCCGGCCCGGTTTTTTCGCAGGCGGCGAGGTTGACCGCAAGCAGCGCGGCGAACAGTGACGGGAGATGCATGACGGTTCCTTTCTTTCGATGCGTGGCGTCCGGAAACGCCTTGGTGCGCAAGATAGAAAGCGTCTTGCCGGCCGGCAAACGACACTTTATGATCGCATGCGTTAGAAAAACTAATCTGTTGCCGTGAGTTATCGACTGCCACCGCTGGCCGCGCTGCGTGCCTTCGAATCCGCTGCCCGCCACCTGAGTTTCAAGAAGGCGGCGGAAGAATTGCACGTGACGCCGGCGGCGATCAGCCAGCAGATCAAGGCGCTGGAGAGCCATCTCGGCGTGCCGCTGTTTCGTCGGCTGACGCGGGCACTGGCGATCACGCCGCAGGGCCTGGCGATGCTGCCCAAGGTCCGCGAGGGTTTCGATTGTCTGGCCGAGGCGGTCGAGCAGACACGCCTGGAGCGCGACGGCCTGTTGACAGTCGATGCGCCGCCGTCGTTTGCCGCGCGTTGGCTGGTGCCGCGGCTGGCCCGGTTTTCCCGCGACTTTCCCGATGTCCGGCTACGTATTTCCAGCGGTTCGGACAGCGTGGACCGCGACGGCGTCGCGCCGGTCTTCAGTACCGCCTGGGACGATCCGCAGGGCGACGACAGCCTGCTGGCGATCCGTTACGGCACCGGCGATTATCCCGGGCTGCAGGTCGAACGCATCCTGGCGCCGGACTGGATTCCGGTATGCAGTCCGCGGCTGGCGACGTCCGAGCGGCCGCTGGCGGAACCGGCCGACCTTGCCCGCCATGTGCTGATTCACGATGACACGATCCGTGGCAGTCGCCAGCCGGGCTGGCGGGAATGGTTGTCGGCGGCTGGCGTCGGCGGGGTCGACGCGGCGCGCGGGCCGCATTTCTCGAATGCCGTGCTGGCGGTCGAAGCCGCCCTCGACGGGCAAGGCGTGGCGCTGGCGCTGCTGCCGCTGGTCGAATCGGAACTGGCCGCCGGTCGCCTGATCCTGCCTTTCCCGGTCGGTATTCCGTCGCCCTATGCCTATTATCTGGTGATGCGCCGGGCCGTGGCCAAGCGGCCATCGGTCTCGGCCTTCCGCCAATGGTTGATCGGCGAGGCGCGCAGCCGCTAGCGCCGCTTCATTCTTCCCGGGAGGCAGCCTGGCGGGCCTCCATTTCGGCGCGGAAACGCCGCCGCTCGCGGCGCACCCGCGAACCGGCAAAATACAGGATCAGTCCGCAGGGCAGGGCGCCGTAGAACAAGAAGGAGACGATGCCGACGATGATGCTCGGTTCGTTGGCAGCGATCAGGATGGTCACGTAGAGCCATCCGATGACGATGATCATGGCAAGGGACATCGGGCTTCCGGAAAGACAGTGTGCAGGCGACCGGCAGAGGCCGGTCAGGCGGTAATTATGCATTGACAGTGCCGGAGGCGGTATGCAGAATCCAAAAGCCCAAGCCCCGATAACCAGAGAGACAGACAATTCCATGGCGCAAGGATCGAACAATAACGACGCATTCCTGAATTCGGCCATGCAGTTCATGCAGGCGGGCCAGGCCTTTGCCCAGCAGTTCATGGACGCCGTCGGCAAGGCGCAGCCCCAGGCCGGCAGCAGCCTGCCGCCGCCGGTCGTCGATCCGCAGGCGCTGACGGCGCTGCAGAAGCAGTTCATGGATCAGCAGATGTCGCTCTGGCAGTCCATCCTGGCCAGGCAGAAGGGTGAATCGACCGGTTTCAGGGTGGCGCCGGAGCCGGGCGACCGCCGCTTCAATGGGCCGGAATGGCACGACAGTCCGATCTACGATTACATCCACCAGGCTTACCTGCTCAACGTGCAGTACTTGAAGGAAGTCGTCGAGACCATTCCGGTGCAGGACGAAAAGGGCCGCGAGCGTCTGCGCTTCACCGCCCGCCAACTGGCCGACGCGCTGGCGCCGACCAATTTTGCCGCGACCAATCCGGAATTCATCAAGCTGGCCCTGGAAACCAAAGGGCAAAGCATCACCGACGGCATCAACAACCTGATCAAGGATTTCGAGAAGGGGCGCATCTCGATGACCGACGAATCGGTCTTCGAAGTCGGCCGGAACATCGCCACCACCGAAGGTGCCGTGGTCTACGAGAACGACGTGATGCAACTGATCCAGTACGCGCCGCTGACGCCCAAGGTCGGCAAGCGTCCGCTGCTGGTGGTGCCGCCGTGCATCAACAAGTTCTACATCATGGACCTGCAGCCGGACAATTCGCTGATCCGCTACATGGTCGAGCAGGGCAATACCGTGTTTCTGGTGTCCTGGCGCAATCCGCAGGAAGCGCAGGGCCATCTCGGTTGGGACGACTATCTGGAAAACGGCCCGATCGCGGCGTTGACCGTGGTCAAGGAAATCACCCGGGTCAAGCAGGTGAATGCGCTCGGTTTCTGCGTCGGCGGCACCATCCTGACCTCGGCACTGGCCGTGCTCAAGGCGCGCGGCGACGATAGCGTCGCGTCGCTGACGCTGCTGACCACGCTGCTCGATTTTTCCGATACCGGCGAAATCGGCCTGTTCATCGACGAGCAGGGCGTGTCGGCCCGCGAGGCAACGATCGGCGAGGGAGGTCTGCTGCCGGCCCGCGACCTGCAGAACACCTTTTCCTTCCTGCGTGCCAACGACCTGGTCTGGAACTACGTCCAGAACAACTATCTGAAAGGCCAGAAGCCGCAGGCCTTCGACCTGCTCTACTGGAACTCGGATTCGACCAACCTGCCGGGGCCGTTTGCCTGCTGGTACATGCGCAACATGTATCTGGAAAACCGTCTGCGCGAGCCGGGGGCTCTGAGCATGTGCGGCGAGAAGGTCGATCTCGGCGCGCTCGACATGCCGGTGTACCTGCTGGCGACGCGCGAGGATCACATCGTGCCCTGGCAATCGGCGTATCAGGGCACGCGTCTTCTCGGCGGACCGGTCCGCTTCGTGCTCGGCGCTTCCGGGCACATCGCCGGGGTGATCAATCCGGTCAGCAAGAACAAACGCAGTTATTGGGTCAACGACGATGTAAAAAACGATGCCGACGGGTGGTTGACCGCGGCAAGCGAGATGAAGGGCAGCTGGTGGGCCGACTGGGCCGGCTGGTTGCAGGCGTACTCCGGGGAACAGCGCGCCGCACGCAAGGTTGGCACGACCAAATACAAAGCCATCGAGCCGGCACCGGGCCGTTACGTGAAGGAACGTGCGGTCTGATTCCAACAAACGCTGGAGGAGGGGAAAATGTCGCGAGTTGCATTGATCACCGGAGGCATGGGCGGGCTTGGCGAAGCCATCTGCATCAAGATGGCGGCACTGGGCTACAAGGTCGTCACGACCTATTCGCCCGGCAATGCCAAGGCTGCCGAATGGCTGAAGAACATGAACAACATGGGGTACGGTTTCAAGGCCTATCCCTGTGACGTGACCGATTTCGATTCGGCCAAAGCCTGTGTCGATACCGTCGCTGCGGAAGTCGGTCCGGTCGACGTCCTGGTCAACAACGCGGGCATCACCCGCGACATGACTTTCAAGAAGATGACCAAGGACGACTGGAGTGCCGTGATGCGCACCAACCTCGATTCCGTCTTCAACATGACCAAGCAGGTCATGGACGGCATGGTCGAGCGCAAGTGGGGCCGTGTCGTCAACGTTTCGTCGGTCAATGGCCAGAAGGGCGCCTTCGGTCAGACCAACTATTCGGCCGCCAAGGCCGGCATGCACGGTTTCACCAAGGCCCTGGCGCTCGAAGTCGCCAAGCAGGGGGTCACGGTCAACACCATTTCGCCGGGGTATATCGGTACCAAGATGGTGACCGCGATCCCGCAGGAAATCCTCGATTCGAAGATCCTGCCGCAGATTCCGGTCAACCGTCTGGGCAAACCGGAAGAAATCGCCGGCCTCGTCGCCTATCTTGCTTCCGATGAAGCCGCATTCGTGACCGGGGCCAACATTTCCATCAACGGCGGCCAGCACATGTTCTGATCGCCGGATTTTTCAGTCGTTTCATCAACAAGGAAGGAAAAAACTATGACGCAACGTGTCGCTCTCGTCACCGGTGCCATGGGTGGTCTCGGTACCGCCATCTGCCAGCAGCTGGCCAAGGCCGGTCACAAGGTGGTCGCTGCCTACCACCCCCAGTTCGACAACAAGGATGCCTGGCTGGCCGAAATGTCCGCCGCCGGCTACAACGATTTCGTCTGCGTTGCCGGTGACGTCTCCGTCCTCGAAGACTGCCAGAAGATGGTCGCCGATGCCGAAGCCGCCTGCGGCCAGGTCGACATCCTGATCAACAACGCCGGCATCACCCGCGACCGCATGTTCGCCAAGCTGGAAAAGGATGGTTGGGATGCCGTCATCTCGACCAACCTGACCTCGCTGTTCAACATGACCAAGCAGGTTTCCGCCAAGATGGCCGAACGTGGCTGGGGCCGCATTATCAACATCTCGTCGGTCAACGGCGTCAAGGGCCAGGCTGGCCAGACCAACTACTCGGCCGCCAAGGCCGGCGTCATCGGCTTCACCAAGGCGCTGGCCGCCGAACTGGCCGCCAAGGGCGTGACGGTCAACGCCATCGCCCCGGGCTACGTGGCGACCAAGATGGTCATGGCGATCAAGCCGGAAGTCCTGGAAACCATCGTCGCTTCGGTGCCGATGAAGCGCCTGGCCAAGCCGGAAGAAATCGGCTTCGCCTGTGCCTACCTGTCCGACGACCTGTCCGGTTTCACCACCGGTGCGACGATCAACGTCAACGGCGGTCTGTACTACCAGTGATCGTAAATTGACGCGTATCCATGTCTCGCCATAAGGCACATGGAACAAAAAAGCCCGGCAAATCAACTTGCCGGGCTTTTTTTGACGGTGAATCTGCTAGATTTTTCAGTTGATCCTGCGAGCCATCGCCATGAGTGCAGGATCAACGGAATCGACAGTGACAATCCTGAGCGAGCCATCGACATTTGAAACTCGGGGAGCCACAGGTGTCAGCGTTTGATTGGCACTTTCGTCATCCAGCGTAAACATGGCGCCGGATAATGGATCGACAATCAGCATCCCCAGGATCAGCCCACCGAAAATGATATTCCCGAAATACCACCCGTTGACGTTTCCGGAAACGGTGAATTCCTTTGGTTCAAATCCAGCCTTTTCGTAGCGAACCGTGTAGGTCTCCGATTTAAAATATCCAGCACCTTTCCGCAAAGTGATTGTGGCGGGCGTTAGTCCTGAATGGATTTTTTCGCCCGCGCGGTTGATGACGCTAAATGTCGCGCCCTCGGGAGAGCTTTTGAACGTTACGGGCTGAGAGGTGCTTCCGATAATTGTTGCGCAGGCGCTAAGTGCAAATGTCGATGCAACAGTAATGGCTTTCAGTTTCATTGATCTAACCCCATTAATGATTTTTATGAACTGGAATCCGCATTATCGACGCTGGTGTAGTGCTTTGTCATTATCACGAAAGTCATATTTTCGTCTCAGCTGCATTTGCCTGGGTGAATAACTTCGCTGCTTGCAGAGGCAGTTTGCTTTGTGTTTTTGCTGACCGTTAGGTGCCCGGTTCCCGATTCAGGTCGGGAGGCGAAGCAAGTCGCTCGGACAGGCGCTTGCTCGGCGAAAAATGCAGGATCACTGCTGCACAATCGATGGTAGCGGCTTGATGCAATGCCTGTGATGTCTCTTCCGGCATGAATTGTTGCCGGATTTTTGCATTGCAACAGAAGCGGGCGCCTTCAGGCGCCCCTTTTTTTGGCTATAATTGTGCGCTGCACATAAACTACATCTCTTGAGGGTCGCAGCATGTCCGAACCGGTTCGCCTGATCAAGAAATACCCCAATCGCCGTCTTTACGATACCAAGACGAGTGCCTACATCACGCTGGGGGACGTCAAGGATCTGGTGCTCAAGTTCGAAGCCTTCAAGGTGGTCGATGCCAAGAACGGCGACGATCTGACCCGTTCGATCCTGCTCCAGATCATCCTCGAGGAAGAAACCGGCGGTGTGCCGCTGTTCTCCTGTGACCTGCTTTCCGGGTTCATCCGTTACTACGGTAGCGCCTCGCAGAACATGCTTGGCAAGTATCTGGAAAACAACATGAAGACCTTTGTCGATTTCCAGCAGAAGCTGCAGGAGCAGTCGCGCACGATGTACGGCAGCGATACGGCGACGGTGCAGGCCGATTTCTGGAACCAGTTCCTGAATTTCCAGCAGCCGGCCATGCAGAGCATGATGACCGCCTACATGGACCAGTCCAAGAAGATGTTCCAGTCCATGCAGGATCAGTTGCAGAGCCAGACGCGCAGCATGTTCTCCGGCTTTCAGGTCAATCCGGGCGACAAGCCCGAGAAGTGATCAGCGGGCCTTGCCCAGCGACTTGATCCAGTCGCGCTGGGCTTCGCGGCGGCGTTTGTCGGTCAGCCGCTCGACGATCTTTTCACGGACCTCTTCGAAGGGCAGCATGCCGCTCGGGAAAACCTCGTCGCAGCGGATGATGTGTACGCCCATCGGCGATTCGAGTACGGCGCTGACTTCGCCTTCGCCGAGCGCAAAGGCTGCCGGTTCCAGTTCGGCGTAAAGCTGCTGGCGCTTGACGATACCGAGGATGCCGCCTTCCATGGCTGTCGGACACTGCGAATGGCGCAGTGCGGCAGCGGCGAATTTTTCTGCCGATGTCACGGTCGACCGCAGATTTTCCAGGATTTCCAGCGCTTTCTCGCGCTCCTTCGGCGAGTCGACGGTGATCAGGATGTGCCGCAGGCGCCGTGCCTCGGGGCGGTCGAAGGCATCCGGATGCAGGCGATAGTAGATTTCCGCATCGACGATGCTGACCTCGGCCACATCCGCCGCGATTTTTTCCAGGACGGCTTCGACGCGCAGATCGCGTTCGATGGCCTTTTCCAGTTCATCGACGCTCATCCCCAGGCGTTGCAGATCGGCCTGGAAGGCGTCGTCGTCCGGATAACGGCCGCGGACCTCGACGGTGCGCGTCTGCAGCGTGGCGGCCGGCACCATCACGTTGGCCGCCTCCGGCGTCGCCAGGATGCGCTGCTCGATGCTGTCCTGGCGGGCAGCGACTTCGCCGAGCCGGCTACGTTCCGGATCGCTCAGCGTCTCCGGCGCTTTCTGAAACATTTCCCAGGACAGTTTCAGTTCGAGATAGGCGCGCAACATCAGACGGCTTCCTCCTTGGCGGTATCGGCTTCCAGGATGCCTTCCGGAATCAGCAGCAGGCGCCCCGGCAGACTGTCGAAGTGAATGTGGTAGGCGACGCCGTCCTCGCCGTGGCGGATCACCTTGATGACCTCGCCGCGGGAGCCGATGTCGACGAGCACCTCACCACCGACCGACAGTTGCTTGATGGCGCGGACCTTTTCACGGAACTCGAATTTCGACGGCGTCCACGGATCATCGGCGCCGATAAGCTCTTCCTCGCGGCACCCGACGATTTTTCCCTCGTCGAGGAAGTTGACCGAATAGATCACCTGATCCTGCAGGAAGGTGCCGACATCGACCACGTAGCCGATGCTGCCGCGGCGGACCAGCGGCGCGCCCGGGTCGAGGCCCGGATAGGTGCCGTCGTTGCGCACGTTGCGGATCAGCCGTACGGCTTCGCCGTACTCCCATTTGGCGTCCATCATTCGCGGAACACCTTGTCGAGCGAGACGAAGGAGCTGAAACCGCCTTCCGGCTTGGCCTGATTCTGGAACACGGCGAAGACCTTTTCGGTGATCGAGTCCGATTCCACGAAATCCTGGTAGGCACGTTCCAGCCACAGGCGGTAGATACCGCGCTGCTGTTCTTCCTCGGGCGGCAGGTTGGGCGCCTGCTTGGTCAGGTAGTCGTGGAAGCGCTGCAGGATGTGCAGGCGATTGACATGCACGACGGAGGGCTCGTAAGGCACCTCGAAGTAATCGAGGAAGTCTTCGGCGGAAACCAGTTCCTCCATGGCTTCGGCAAGGGTCAGGGTATCTTCCATAAGGGCCTCCTCAGGCAACGGCGAGATTGAGATCGGTATCGGCTTCGGTCGGCGTGTCGGAACGCTGGAATTCGTCGACCACTTCAAGCAGTTTTCCGGCACCCATCTGATCGCGGCTGTCGAGTTGCGACAGCTTGATCAGGCGGGCGCGGGATTCCGGGATGCGCCCCAGGCGCAGCAGCACGACGCTGGCTGCCTTGAGCGCCAGCAGGTAGAAACGCAGCAGACCGATCGAATTGCTGGCGGCTGTGCCGAGCTGGGCTTCCTCGATGTCGTGCCAGGCCGGCAGGCCGAGGTGGCGGGCCGACAGCTGCATCGCCCGCTCGGCGACGGTCAGCGCGTCGTCCAGGCGGTGCTGGTAGAAGAAGTAACGGTACAGGCCGACCAGCACGGTGAGGTTTTCCGGTGCCAGCATGTGCGCGCGGAGCAGGGCGAGTTCTGCCGCCGGGTCGCCGTATTCGCGCGATGCCTGGGCGATCAGCGCTTCGGCTTCGGCCGGCAGCGAATCCTCGAAGTACAGCTTGCAGTCGGAAAAGTCGAGCAGGTCCATGTCAGTGCGCCGCCTCGTGCATCGCTTCGTTTTCGCAGCACAGGTCGCCGGCCGAACAGGTACGGCAATCGCCGTGATCGCCCGGTTCCGGTTCGTTGCGCAGTTGTGCCAGTTCCTTTTCCAGCGTTTCGATGCGTTCGATCAGGCAGGCGATCGACTTGGCCACCGGATCGGGCAGCACGTTGTGGTCGAGGTTGATGCCGTTGGCCGGGGCTCGCGCGATGCGGGTATCGACGACCCGGCCGGGGATGCCGACGACCGTGCGGTCGGCCGGCACGTCCTTGACCACCACCGAGTTGGCGCCGACCCGGACCCGTTCGCCGATGGTGATCGGGCCGAGAATCTTGGCGCCGGCGCCGACCACCACGCCGTTGGCCAGCGTCGGGTGGCGCTTGCCCTTGTTCCACGAGGTGCCGCCGAGCGTCACGCCGTGGTAGAGCGTGACGTCGTCGCCGATTTCCGCCGTTTCGCCGATCACCACGCAGGCGCCGTGATCGATGAAGAAACGGTGGCCGATGGTGGCCCCGGGATGGATGTCGACATTGGTCAGCATGCGGCCGAGGAAAGACAGGAAACGGGCGGCGTAGCGCCAGCCGCCGAGCCACAGCCGGTGGGCCAGGCGGTGGGCGAAGATCGCGTGCAGGCCGGGATAGGTGGTCAGCACCTCGACGGTCGACCGGGCAGCCGGGTCGCGCTCGAAGACGCAGGCCAGGTCTTCCTTGAGGATCGCCCAGAGGCTGGGTGCGGGTACGGCTTGAGAGGTCATGGTCAAGGCGTCAGACATGGAGCGGACTCCTGAGGGAAGCGAGCAGGCCGAGCAGGTCGGCCGCCTCGGGCGGATGCTTGTGGGTGGCAACGAAACCGCGTACCAGCGGCAACAGCGATTGCGCTTGCGTGTTGTCGAGATCGATCCCCAGGTCGCCGTAAACCACTTGCACGGCACGCGAGCCGGAATGCTTGCCGAGCACGATGCGGTGGCGCTGGCCGACCTCGCTGGGGTCGAAGCCCTGGTAGTTGTCCGGATGCTTGAGCAGGCCGTCGACATGGATGCCGGCCTCGTGCGTGAAGGCGCCGGCGCCGACGACGCTCTTCTGCCAGGGCACGGCACGGCCGGAAGCGCTGGCGACGATGGCCGACAGCGCCGGGAAATCGCGCAATTCGACGCCGGTGGCGATGTCGTGCAGCTTTTTCAGGCCGAGGACGACTTCTTCGAGCGGCGCGTTGCCGGCCCGTTCGCCCAGACCGTTGACCGTGGTATTGACGTGCGTCGCACCGGCCTTGCAGGCGGCCAGCGTGTTGGCGGTGGCCAGGCCGAGGTCGTCGTGGGCGTGCATTTCGATCTCCAGTCCGGTCGACCGGCGCAGGCGGGCGATTTTGTCGAAGGTCGAGAACGGCTCGAGGATGCCCAGCGTATCGGCAAAGCGCAGCCGGCGGGCGCCGGCGCGTTCGGCGGTTTCGGCCAGCGCGCACAGGAAGTCCATGTCGGCGCGCGAGGCGTCTTCGCAGCCGAGGCCGACGTCCAGGCCGAGGCTGAGGCCGGCGCCGATGTATTTCGGCAATTCGCGCAGCAGCCAGGCGCGATCCTGCTTCAGCTTGTAGGCCAGGTGCTGGTCGGAGGCCGGGACCGAAATGTCGATCAGTTGAGCGCCCAGGCCGGCACAGGCGGCAATGTCGGCCGGATGCATGCGGCTCCACACCATCAGCCGGGCATTCAGGCCAAGCGCCGCGACAGCGCGGATCGATTCACGCTCTTCCTCGCCCATGGCCGGGATGCCGACTTCCAGTTCGGGCACGCCGATGGCGTCGAGGCGGCGGGCGATCAGCAGCTTCTCGTCGAGCGAGAACGCAACGCCGGCGGACTGTTCGCCGTCGCGCAGGGTCGTGTCGTTGATCGTGACGAAGGAAGCTTGGCTCATCGGGTTCTCCTTGCCTGGATGGAAAGCAAGGGGGGTGCCAACGATCATCGTATTGAAAAACAAGGATTTTTCGATTTCGACCGTACGGATTGGATGAAGGCTTGTCGGGAAGCCGACAAAAAGAAACGCCGGCGTAAAGCCGGCGTTTGTCGTTGGGCGTGGTCCGGATCAGGACTTGGCGGGTGCCGGCGGAGGCGGCGGCGCGCGGCGCTCACCACGGTCACCACGCTTGCCCGGCTTGCCGTCGGCCGGTTTCATCTCGGTCAGTTGCTTGCGCTGTTCAGGTGTCAGTACATCCAGGACCTTGCGCTCGTTCTGCAGACGCGACATTTCCATGTCGGCGCGTTGCTTGGCGATCTGGTCGATCAGGACCTTGGCCTTGGCATCGCTGTAATCCGGCGCGGCTTTCAGCTTGCGCAGTTCGTCCTCGGACTTGCGCAGTGCGCGCATCTGATCGCGGGCGGCCGGTGCCTGGGCATGCATGATGTCGAAAATCCTGTCTTCCTGTGCGTCGCTCAGGTCGAGTCGGTGCAGGCCGTGGATCATCGGCATCGGGCCGCCCTTCATGCCGTGGCCGCCGCGCATGCCGTCGCAGCCGCCGTGGCTGCCGCCGGAACCGGCCTTGCCTTCCGGGAAGGCCATGGCGCTCAGCGGCAGGGCGAGCGCCACGCAGGCGGCGACGAGAAAGCGCTGGGTCGTGATCGGGAAGGTCTTCTTCATGGGGCTTCTCCTGTGGATGAGCCGGCAATGAGCACCGGCGACAGGTTGAAGCTTACGGAGATCGACGTAAGACGTCGTTTGCAGGATGTAAGGAATCGTAACCCGTCAGTGACCGGCCAGCGCATCGAGCGCCGCGCTCAGCCGTGCCGTCGTGCCCTCGGGATCGTGCAGCTTGTCGAGTCCGAACAGGCCGATGCGGAAGCTGCGGAAATCGGCCGGCTCGTCGCACATCAACGGTACGCCGGCCGCCGTCTGCAGGCCGAGCGCCAGGAAACGCTTGCCGTTCTGGATCTCCGGGTCGGTGGTGTAGCTGACCACCACGCCGGGGGCCTGGAAGCCTTCGGCGGCGACGCTGGGGTAGCCGCGCGCAACGAGTTGCTGGCGTACCCGTCGGCCGAGCTCCCATTGTTCCTGGCAGACCTTGTCGAAGCCATAGGCTTCGGTTTCCAGCATCACGTCGCGCAGCGTGGTCAGCGCATCGGTCGGCATCGTTGCGTGATAGGCATGACCGCCGGCTTCGTAGGCTTCCATGATGTTCAGCCATTTTTTCAGGTCGCAGGCGAAACTCGTGCTGTTGGTGGCGTCGATGTGGGCGCGGGCGCGTTCGCCGAGCGCCACCAGCGCGCAGCAGGGCGAGGCGCTCCAGCCTTTCTGCGGGGCCGAGATCAGCACGTCGACATCGTTGGCTGCCATGTCTACCCAGACCGTGCCGGAGGCGACGCAATCGAGCACGAACATGCCGTCGACCGCGCGCACTGCCTGGCCGACCGCCTTGAGGTAGTCGTCCGGCAGGATCATGCCGGAGGCGGTTTCGACATGCGGCGCGAAGACGACTTCCGGCCGTTCGGCACGGATCGCTGCGATCACCTCGTCGATCGGCGGCGGGGCGAAGGGCGCCTGCGGCCCGTCGCCGCTACGCCGGGCCTTGAGCACGACGGCTTCGGACGGGATGTGCCCCATGTCGAAAATCTGCGTCCAGCGGAAGCTGAACCAGCCGTTGCGGATGACCATCACCTTGCGACCGCTGGCGAACTGGCGGGCGACGGCTTCCATGCCGAAGCTGCCGCTGCCCGGCACGACGACCGCTGCCTTGGCGTGGTAGACCTGCTTCAGGATGCGCGAAATGTCGCGCATGACGCCCTGAAACTTCACCGACATGTGATTCAGCGCGCGGTCGGTATAGACCACCGAATATTCGAGCAGGCCTTCGGGATCGGGATGCGGGAGCAGGGCGGGCATGGTCATCTCTCCGGGAAATATTTTTGAACGCGCAGGATACCGTCAGGCCGGCCGATTCACCAGCCTGCACTGCCCGGATCGCCGGCCTGCAGTGCGGCGAAGCGTTCGCTCAGGAAATCGAGGAAGGCACGCACCTTGGCCGACAGCAGATGGCGTTGCGGGTAGATCGCGTGGATGTCGGCCTCGGCGCCTTCCCAGCCGGGCAGCACGCGGATCAGCCGGCCGGCGCGCAGGTCGGCAGCGATGTCCCATTCCGAGCGCAGCACGATGCCGTGGCCGGCCAGCGCCCAGTCGACGGCGATTTCGCCGTGATTCACCGCCAGCGGACTGCGCACCTTGACGGTCAGTTGCCGCTGGCCGTCGGTCAACTGCCAGTTGTTGTAGACGCGTTCGTGTTCGCGGATCACGATGCACTCGTGATCGGCCAGCGCTTGCGGGCTGTCCGGCATGCCGCGCGTCGCCAGGTAGGCCGGGGCGGCGCACAGCAGTCGGCGGTTGGCGGCGATGCGACGGGCCAGCACGCGGGAGTCCGGCGGCGGCCCGAAGCGGATGGCGATGTCGAGCGCATTCTCGGTCAGGTCCAGCGTACGGTCGCTGAGGTGCAGGATGACTTCGACTTCCGGCCAGCGGCGGACGAAATCCGAAATCGCCGGCCCGAGGTGCCGGCGGCCGAAGCCGAAGCTGGCGTTGATGCGCAACAGGCCCTGCGGCCGTTCCCGACTGTCGAGCAACGAACGCTCCAGCCGTTCGATGTCGCGCAGGATGCTTTCGCCGTCCTCCAGGTAGCGTTCGCCTTCCGGCGTCAGGCTCAGCCGGCGCGTTGTCCGGTTGAGCAGGCGTACGCCCAGGCGTTTCTCCAAGGCCGCCAGCCGCCGGCTGACCGCCGGCGGCGTCACGTCGAGCGCCTGGGCGGCGGCGGCCAGGCTGGGCTGGCGGGCAAGCAGGCTGAAGAAGGCAAGATCCGAGGTGTCGGTCATTGTTGCGTTCAGGTTAATGATCAATTGATCGATGCGCCATTGTATCCATCAGTGTGATCAATATCATGGGCAAACCTTTCCCCGAATCTCGACCATGACCTTGTTTTCCTTGTCTCAACTGGCCTCCTGGCTGCTGCTCGGTGCCGGCATCGGCTGGTTCGGCGGCCTGTTCGGCATCGGCGGCGGCGTCATCGCCATCCCGCTGATGGTCATCGCCTTCGGCATGGATCAGGCCATGGCGCAAGGCACGGCGCTGGTGCTGATGGTGCCGAACCTGGTCATCGGCTGGTGGCGTTACCAGCAGCGCCACGCGGTCAGCTGGGTGCCGGCGGCGATCATCGCGATCAGTGCGACCGTCACGACCGGCCTGATCGCCGCCTGGGCGACGCGTCTGGATGCCAGCGTTCTCGGTCGCCTGTTTGCCGGTTTTCTCGGGCTGATGGCGTTGTACATGTTGTGGCAGACACGCGGCAGCAAGCCGCTACCGCCCGAGCAGCCGCTGCGCCGGCGCTGGGTGTCGCTGCTCGGCGTGGCCGGCGGCAGCAGCATGGGGCTGTTCGGGATCGGGGGCGGGCTGCTCGCCGCGCCTGTTCTCTCCGGTTGGCTCGGCCAGCGCCAGACGGTGGCGCAGAGCCTGGCCCTGGCGCTGGTCGCACCAAGTTCGGCGATGGCGCTGTTCACCTATGCCGAAGCGCAACGCGTGGACTGGCAGCTCGGCATTCCGCTGGCCGTCGGCGGCATGTTCACCGTATCGGCCGGCGTTGCGCTGGCGCACCGACTGCCGGAAAGGACGATGCGCATCATTTTTGCGCTGATGCTGCTGTCGACCGCACTGTGGCTGGGGCTGGTGCGCCACTGAGGTCGCGAACGGGGTCAGAATCCGCTTTCGCGAATAAGGATCGCCAGGCTGCCCCGAATTGCTTCCCAGAGCAGGCTGCGGGCTTTACCCTCGATACGTACCGTACCGCGTAGTTCCGCAAACTGCGCGGGGGTTTCCAGCAAGCGGAGGCGAACGCGGTACAGGGCTTCGGCGGGGACCGCATCGCGCCCTTCCCGGTGAGTCGAGAAGTGGCCGCCAGCGCGACTGTCGAGTATCGGATGGGCGAGGCGCTGAGCTCGCGTCGTATCGATGGCAATGACCTCTGCGGCAAGCGCCACGGCTTGTGCCTCGGGCAGAAAGCTGGCGTGGGCACCGATGACGATGCGATCAATCTGGCGTTGTTCGACGTAGGCATCGACAACCCAGCTGTCCGGAGCAATCAGGACCCCCAGTGCATCGCGGATGCCGACCCAGGTGCCAGGTCGTAGTTCCGGCGGGACGTCGCGCCATTCGCCATCGAATTCAGCCGTGATGTTGAGCCGTCCAGCTTCCTCGCGGACGCTCCGAATCTCCGCCAGTTGTTCGTTCAGACGTTGCGTCATGGCCATCTGCCGGGCAACCCCGTCATTGGCCTCGAGCAGCCCGGCCAGGCGCCGTTCAAGGGCTTCGGCACCGGCTGTCGCCTGGGCCTCGCGTGCAGCCAGATCGGGCGTGACGAAGCCGGCCAGCGCCGTGCCGGCCGGGACGCGGCCGGGCGGGTGCATGGCGTCGAGCATCGCCGGGAACGGGGCGAAGACAACCTGCTGGCGCTCGGCGTGGGCGATCCCCGCGGTATCGACATCGAAATGCCAGGGCACCAGCAGAACGATGCCGGCGGCGCCAAGCGCGGTCAGCAATCGGCGGCGGCGCGTAGTGACGACCTCCGGCCAGCGCTTGTGCCAGACGGACAGTTCGGACCACACCGGGCGGGCAATGAACCAGACGATTTCGACCGCCATCAGGAAGAGACCGAGGGCCTTGAAGAAGAAGGCGTAGACAGCCCAGGCAATGCCGAGAAAGACGACCAGTCGGTACAGCCAGGTGACGCAGGCGAAGCCGACCAGCGCCCGCCGCTGGCGTACCGGCAGAGGTTCCGGCCAGGGATCGGTGAAGCCAAGCAAGTGGCGCCGCAACCAGACGCGGGCAAGCGCGCCGGCCCGTTCGTGGAGATTGGGGAAGTCGAGCAGATCGGACAGGATGAAATAGCCGTCGAAGCGCATGAACGGACTGACGTTCAGCGCCAGCGAAAGGGCCCAGCCGGTGGTCGCCAGGTAGAGCGCGGCCTGACGCAGCGCTCCGTCGTCGAGCAATGCCCAGGCCAGGGTGGCCAGGCCGGCCAGACCCAATTCGACACCAATGCCGGCGGCCGATATGGCCAGCCGCTGGCGGTGCGAGCGCAGCCGCCAGGATTCGCCGGTGTCGGTATAGAGCATCGGCCACATGACCAGGAAGGCGACGCCCATGTGTGCGACGCGCACCCCCTGGCGGGTGGCGACGACGGCGTGGCCGAGTTCGTGCAACGTTTTGGAAATGACCAGCGCCAGCATGAAGCCGACGATGCCGGCCGGCGTCAGGATGTCGAGGACGCCGTGGGTGAAGGTTTCCCACTGACGGGCAACGAGAAACATGCCGAGCAGGCTGGCGACGACCATCAGCAATGCAGCCGGCCACGAGAACAGTGGTTCGAGCCAAGGCGTCAGGCGGGCCAGGAAACGTTGCGGGCGAACCAGCGGGATGCGGATGAACAGATAGTGGTGCAGCCACCAGCGCCAGTGCCGCCATCCCGGTTCGCGGGCTTGGCGGATCATCCGCTGGCGTCCCTGCTCGGTCGGCAGCAGCAGTTGGTGGTGATCGAGGAAGGCGGCGAATTCCTCGACCTGGGCGGCGTCGACCGCAAGCGGGGTATGCCGCTCGATATCGGCGGCGATTTCCTCCGGCTTGCCCGGCCAGCGCAACAGGCATTCGTATTCGAGCCAGCCGATCCGGAAAAAGCGGTTGTTCACCGGGTCCTGGATCGCCCACGACGGGGAGCCATCGCTGCCCGGCCCCGATTCGTGCAGGCGGAGGTCCTGGCGCAGCGCCTGCCGGAGATCGGTGGCCTGCGTCACCAGCCGCTCCATTCGCGCAGCTTGGCCAGCGGCCGGCGCAGCAGGTAATAGCCGAGTACGACCCAGTCGCCGTACAGCTTGGCGGTGCCGCGCAGGCCGATGCGCACGTCGGCGTCGGCGACGCTGGCACGCAGCCGGTAGCTGGCGACGCCATCCGGCGACAGGCTGGCCTGGTAGCTGGTCTCGCTGATTTCGCCGACGACCGGCGACAGCGGGCGGACGGTCAGGAAAAGTTTGACCGGCGCCCCGGGGGCAAGCGTGATGGCGTCGGCGACCGCCAGATGGATCAGCATGCCCGGCTTGTCCGGGTTGGCCAGCAGCATGATCCGTTCGCCGGTGACGACGGGGCGTCCCTGCCATTCGTCGGGGTCGGCGAACACTGCGACGCCATCGTAGGGCGCGATGGCGTCGACCCGCGCGAGTTGTGCCTCGACTGCCGCCAGTTCGGCGCGCCTTTCCCGGGCACGTCCGGTCAAGGTCGCCAGTTCGGCCTTGTTGCGATTATCGTCGAAGGCCAACTGGGTTGCCGCCAGCAGTTCGGCGTCGGCCACCGCCACCGACTTGCGGGTGACTTCAAGCCGGTTGCGCAACGTCGTATCGTCGAGCGAGAACAGCGGGTCGCCAGCCTTGACCGGCTGGTTCGGCCGGACATGCACGGACTTGACCACGCCGTCGAGCGCAGCGGTGAGTGCCATGGCATCTACCGGCACGATCTCGGCCGGGGCCAGTACCGTTTGCCGTACTGGCAGCAGGAAAAGAACGAACAGGGCGGCAACGGCAAGTCGGCGCCGTTTGACGTTCAAGGAGCGCCAGCGCGCCCGCAGGTTGAGACGTGGTTTGCCGCCAAGCATTTCCCAGCAATAAGCCCAGGTTTGGGTAACCCGCTCGAACATTGCCAGGATGTCGTCCTGGGGCGGGTGGTTCAGCAGGAACACCACCCAGCCGAGTGGCGTACCGGCACGGCGGTTCAGGCGTACGACCTGGATGCCGGCCGGCCACCATTCCTGCCAGCCGTCGGCGACGTCGCCGGGGGCTGCGGCGAGTTCGGCAGCCTCCGGCGCGTACCAGCCGGTTTCCGGAACACGTTCGGCGATCCACGGCCAACTGCGTTTAAGCCATAGCAGGTAGGGACTGTCCTCGGCCAGTTTGACCAGGCCGGAGACCGTCAGCACATCACCTTTGGCCGAGAGCACCAGCGCCTGGCGGAAAGCCAGTGCGCCGTGGCTGTCGTTGGCGATGCTGAAGCCGAGTTCGGCGACACTTTCGGCAGCGCGGGCGCGCGCCTCCAGTTCGGTGGCGAATGCCGCCAGGGCAGGGGACAGGTTCATCGCCGAGGGATCAGGGGGTAAGGCGGAAGCGGGCGATACCGCTCATGCCGGCGAGCAGATCGGGTTCGCTCCTGTCCATGCGGGCTTCCAGCTCGATGGTTTGGGCGACGGCGTCGACGCGAGCGTTGATCAACGTCACTTTGGCCGGGTAGCTGAGCCCGGTTTCGTTGATGGTCACCTCGAACGGGGTGCCGACGCGCAATTGGCCGAGCCAGCGTGAGGGGACGTTCAGGCGTAGCTTCAGCGGCCCATCGCTGATCATCTCGACCAGCGGTACGCCGATGTTGACGCCCTGGTGCGGTTTGACGTGGACCTTGACGATACGCCCGGTGAACGGTGCGACGACCGTGCATTGCGCCAACTGGGCACGGGCCATGGCGATCGCCGCCCGGCCCTTGTCGGCATTGGTGGCGGCCAGGGTCACCTCCATGTCGCCGGCAGCATCGAGCTTGCGCAGGCGTTCCTTGGCGTTCAGCGTTTCGTTGGCCGAGGCCGATTCCGCCTGAGCCATCTGCAGCCGAGCCGCCGCTTCGCTGCAATCGAAACCAACTACTGCTCGGCCCTTCGCAATGCGCTGGCCGAGTTGGGCCTGCAGGCTGGAAATTCGGCCGACCATCTGGGCCACCAGGGTGGTTTCCAGCTCGGGCGAGAGCAGGACGCGGATAGCACTCGGGTCTTCCGCCGATGCCGCCGGTTTCGCCGCGACCGGCGCCGCCGGTGCCCGGGTGCCACCGGCTGGCGGAATCGGTTGGGCCTGGACCGACCCGGCCGTAACGATGCCCAGCGTCAGCCAGGCGGCGCGGTGAAATGGAGAACCGCGCATGCTCAACGCTGCCCGGCCGTCTTGAAGACGACCTGTTGCCATTGCCCCATGGTGCCTTCCATGGCATCGGCCAGTGCCTTGACGTCATGGCTGTCGATGGTTTCCGGCATCACATCGAGGCCGACCGAGTTGTAAACCCGGCCCCAGGCTGCCTGGGCGTTCGAGTAGGCAGCGTAGCGCTGGTATTCGGCGAGCAGGGCGCGGGCTTCGGTACGGATCAGTTCGAGCTCGGAGTCAGACTGGGTTTGTGCGGCGGCCTTGGCGAAGTGGTGCAGGCGCTGGTCGACGCGCAGGCTTTCCTCGGCGTACTTGAGTTCAGCCAGCGACAGGTCATAACGCTGGACGCCGACGCGGATCTGCGTCAGCACTGCCATCGACAGCGCCATGCGGCGCATGTCGTCGGTCTGGTTCTGGTATTCCTGGGCGCGGTTCAGCGCCGGGTACTGGGTCAGCTTGAGGATGTTCCACGACAGCCGGAACCCGACATCGACCCAGTTGCTGTTGTAGTTGTACTTGTTGGAATCGTATTGCAGCCCGGCGTCGGCGCTCAGGTTGGGCCAGAGCAGCAGCTTGGCGGCCTTGATGTCGTTTTCGGTAACGCGCCGGCGATACCACTCCTCCATGATCTCCGGCCGCTTTTCCAGGGCCATCTGCTCGAGTTTTTCCAGGTCCGTCGGAACCGGCGGCAGCGCCGCTTCGTTCTCGTCGGCCAGCGTGTAGCGGACGTTCGGCGGGATCGACATCAGCGCGTTCAGTTCGGCCCGGGCCAGTTCGAGATCCTGGCGGCGCAGCGTCAGCAGGTTGACCGCATCGAGCAGCGCCCGCTGGTAGGCGAGCACTTGCGGTTGCGGCATCAGGCCTTCCTTCTCGACCTGTTTGGAGTGTTCTATCGCCTTATTGACCCGGACGAGCAGGGCGTCGACGCGGCCAAGCAGACGTTGCGCACCGAGCGCTCGCCAGTAGCTGTTGCGGACGTCCTGCAGCACGTTCTGGGCGACCTTGCGGCGGCGCTCGTCGGCCATCAGGACCTGGTCGGCCTTCTGCTGGGCGCGGTAGTAGGAGACGCCGAAATCGAGCACGCTCCACGAGAAGGTCAGGTTCGACAGAACGCGTTCGCGCTCCTGCGAGGTCGAGGGACGCAGGGAGACCTGGCGATCCTCGATGCCGATCGAGGTACCGCCGGAATCGTTATTACGCCAGGCATAGCCTGCACCGGCGACCAGCCGCGGCAGCATCTCGTGGGTGGAGACGTCGTGCAGGCTCTTGGACAGCGCGCTCTCCATCAGCTTGAGCTTGTAGTCCAGGTTGTACTTGAGGGCGCGGGCAGCCGCTTCATGGAAGGTGATAGGAGCGGTGACCGGCTCCTGATCCGCATACATCTGGATGCGGTCCTGGGTAACCCGTTCGGAGATTTCCTCCGGCTTGTAGGGAACGGGGTTGACGGCGCAACCGGTGAGCGCGATGGTGAAACAAGCCGCGACCAGCAGGGCCGGGCGGGCGATACGGGTTTTCAGGTTGCTGTTTTGCATTATTGTCTTCCCTCAAAAATCAACTGGTTGATCCAAAAATCAGGCTTTGCGCGGCGCCATGGGCAGGCGGGCCGCACCGCTGCGCAGCTGTTCGCCGAAGGACGGCGCGGCGCCGCCGGCCAGACGCTGCGGCGTCCCAGCCGCGTCGGCCGACTTCCCGGTCGGCCTTTCCGCCGGTTGTGCGGTCTTTTCCCCGTTAGCTCCGCGTTCGGTCGGTTCTTCGTCCATCTCCGCCGCCTTCTTCAGCTTTTTTCTTTGCTCCTTCAAAAGCTCATCAAGCTCGGTGGCCGGGTTGCTGAACAAGCCGGGCTGCGACAGATAGCCGTCGCTGCCCAGGCCCAGGCGGCTGTAGCGGCCTTCGACCGTGTTGTGCTGAAAGCCTGCTTCGCGTTGCGAGTCGCGAATGGCGTGGGTCACGAACAGATTGGGGTCCTGCCCGAGATCCCGGCCCAGGCTCGCCGGCTGCTGCTGCCCCGGACTAACCGCCGCTGGATCGCTGAAGCCACGCGGGTCATCCTGGATGCGCAATTCCTGCGAAGCCGATACCTCGCGGTTGACATAGACGACGGGATGGAACGGCAGCACCATGCGGCGCACATCGTTGAAGCGTTCGCCGGCGAAATATGGACCCGCGTCGAGCATGACCGGCGAGTTGTTCAGCGGGTTGTTCGGTTGCAGGGCAGGTGGAACGAGCGGCTTGTATAGATCGGGGTCTGGCTGCAACTGTTGCGGTGGCGGCGTGCGATCGTCATCCTTGGGCGGCGACGGATCGAGCGGGTCGCCCGTATTCGGGTCCTGGATGTCGCCGGTGCCATCGTCCTTGATGGTCGCCGTGCCGGTCGCGGTATTCTTGCCGCCGACCACTCTGGCGGTCAGGGTGAAGGTTTCGGAACCTTCGTAAATCCCGTCGTTGACGATCGGGGTACGCACCAGAACCTTGCCGCTGCCGCCGACGGTGATTTCGTCGCCCGGGGTGTAGGGCGTCCAGGTGTTGCCGCCGTCGGTTGAGGTTTCCATGCCCGGGCCGTAGTCCACCCCGCCGCCGGTAGCGGAGCCGTCGATCAGTTCGAGGGTGACCTTCTGGCCGGGCTGGCCGGTGACTTCGAAGACGCCGTAGGGCGAACCTTCGTTGACCGTGATGTCGTTGACGTCGACCGTGCGGTCGTCGTCGAAGGTCGGCGGGGTGACGCCCGGGGTCGGCGGGTCGGTTGGATCGACCGGCACCAGCGGGCGGGTCGGCGGCGGCAGGGGGCCGCCCGGGGTCACCGGTTCGCCCGGTTGGCCGGGGTTCGCCGGGTCTTCCGGCACCCAGACGGTGCCGGTGCCGTCGTCCTTGATGGTGCCGGTGCCGGTGGCGGTCTTGCCGCCGGTGTTGGTGGCCTTGAGCTGGAATGTTTCGCTGTTCTCGTAGTTGTCGTCGTTGACGATGGGGACGCGAATGAGGAGGGTGCCGCCGGCCGGGACGTCGACCAGATCGCCCGGGGTGTAGGTCTGCCACTGGGTGCCGTCGAAGTATTCGAGGGTAGTGTGGTAGTCGACCGTACCATCGGTCGGGCTGCCGGTGCCGCCGGTAGCGGAGCCGTCGATCAGTTCAAGGGTGACCTTCTGGCCGGGCTGGCCGGTGACTTCGAAGACACCGTAGGGCGAACCTTCGTTGACCGTGATGTCGTTGATGTCGACGGTGCGGTCATCGTCGAAGGCGCCCGGCGGCGGGGTGACACCCGGATAGCCGGGGTCGAGCGGATCGGTCGGGTCGCCCGGATTGAGCGGCACGAGTTCGAGCGTCGGATCGGCGGGGTCGCCCGGCACGCCGGGGTTGAGCGGGTCCTTGGGCAGCCAGACGGTGCCGGTGCCGTCGTCCTTGATGGTGCCGGTGCCGGTGGCGGTCTTGCCGCCGGTGTTGGTGGCCTTGAGCTGGAATGTTTCGCTGTTCTCGTAGTTGTCGTCGTTGACGATGGGGACGCGAATGAGGAGGGTGCCGCCGGCCGGGACGTCGACCAGATCGCCCGGGGTGTAGGTCTGCCACTGGGTGCCGTCGAAGTATTCGAGGGTAGTGTGGTAGTCGACCGTACCATCGGTCGGGCTGCCGGTGCCGCCGGTGGCGGAGCCGTCGATCAGTTCAAGGGTGACCTTCTGGCCGGGCTGGCCGGTGACTTCGAAGACGCCGTAGGGCGAACCCTCGTTGACCGTGATGTCGTTGACGTCGACGGTGCGGTCGTCGTCGAAGGCGCCCGGCGGCGGGGTGACACCCGGATAGCCGGGGTCGAGCGGATCGGTCGGGTCGCCCGGATTGAGCGGCACGAGTTCGAGCGTCGGATCGGTGGGATCGCCCGGTACGCCGGGGTTGAGCGGGTCCTTGGGCAGCCAGACGGTGCCGGTGCCGTCGTCCTTGATGGTGCCGGTGCCGGTGGCGGTCTTGCCGCCGGTGTTGGTGGCCTTGAGCTGGAAGGTTTCGCTGTTCTCGTAGTTGTCGTCGTTGACGATGGGGACGCGAACGAGCAGCACGCCGCCGGCAGGAACGGTTACTGCCGCCCCGGTGTAAGCGACCCACTGCGTCCCGTCGAAATACTCCAGACTGTTATCGATGTAATCCGTGCTGCCCGAAGTGTCGCTACCGTCCGTGCCTCCCTGCGCGCTGCCGTTCATTAACGTCAGTGTGACCGTGTCGGCGGGGGTACCCGTGACTTCAAACACGCCATACGGCGAGCCTTCGTTCACCGTGATGCTGTTGACGTGCACGCCCGTGTTCTGGATGGTGATCGTCAGAATGGCGGTGCTGGTGTTGCCGTCGCTGTCGATCAGTTCGTAGGTGAAGGTTTCGGTCAGCGTCTGGCCTGGCTTGAGGTCGGCAACCGCGTTCGTGGTTTCGTCGAGATCGTAGGTATAGCTGCCGTCGGCACCGATGATCAGGGTGCCGTGCGTTCCCGTTACGCTCGTGCCATTGGCACTGGTGGTACTGTTGGCAACCGTCTCGGTGGCACTGCTGCCGGTGCCGATCCTGTGCAGGCGCGTCGTGTCGCCACCCAGCGTGTCGGCCACGTCGCCAGAGCCGCCGCCAGCCATTACATTGCCGTTGACCACATCGTCGTCGCGCTCCAGTGTGCGCGCGTCGTCCTGGGCGTCCGGCACGGTGTCGGTGATGTCGATCACCAGGTTGCCACTGACTTCCTTGCCTCCCGCATAGTTGGCCTTGACGGCGACGGTATCCTTGACCTCGGCACCGCCGCTGTGATCCTTGCTGGTGCCGGCCGGATCGTAGGTGTAGGTGACGGTGCCGACCTTGTTGGTGGCGTCGTTGCTGTAGCCGGTGATGGTCAACACGCCTTCGGTAGTGTTGACGGTGAGCGGAGAAGCGGGCGTCGCAGTGTTGAGTTGTGCCAAGGTGAAGGTCGTGCCGCCGATAACAAGGCTGCTCAGCCCTTCGGTATTGGTCACCTTGAAGGTGCTGCTTGCAAGCGTTGCATCCTCCGCCACCGTCTGCGGTGGCGCGTCGATGGCGCTCACCTTGGTCTTGATCGTGACTTCCTTCGGATCGATCGGGTCGCCGACCGGCGGCTGGCCGCTCATGGTCACGCTGTTGCTGATCATGTAGTTGTCGTCGGCCAGCGTCGAATCGATGTCGCTACGGATCTGGACAGCGTATTTGACGACGATCCTGCTGCCGATCTGCAAGCCCTGTGTTCCCGGTTTGACGTTGTCCAGATCGCCGGTCAGGGTGTAGCCGCCGTCCAGCAAAGGGAAGAGATCACTGGCGCCGTCGAAATCAGGGATTGCGTAAAGCTCATTGCCGTCCGCATCGTAGATATGCAGGGTCGCGCTATTGGCAACATAAGTCCCGCTATCGGGGCTGCCCATCGCATCCTTGATGTTGATGTTGAACAGGTCGATCACCGCGCGGTTTTCGATGGTGATCGTATAGACCACCGTTTCACCCAGTTCGACCAGCAGGTTGTCGTTACTGATGGTGCTGTCGCCGCCCGATGCTTTTTCCAGTGCGCCCTTGGTAATCAGGTAGTCCGGTTGCGGCGAAACGGTCGTGCCCATGTCGAGGTAGGGCGCTGTGGTTCCTGACGCCGTGGCGTCCTGCCCCCAGGCGGCAGTCAGCAGTGTGCCGTCCTTGGTGTACACCGCCAGACCGCTCTGGTTCTTTGCGCTGCTCGCGTCGTAAATACGGTAGGACTGCAAGCGGCTGACCGAAAAGACCATGGTGGCAATGTCGCCACTGGAGCTGGCGATGAAGGCGTTGATCGCTGCAGTGCCGGTGATCTCGTCGCCGTTCTTGGCGATGATCTTGTCGATGGCGATGGCGTTGCCGCCCGGGGTGGCGCTGCCACCGCTAGCTGCAGTGCTACCCGCCCCCGTGGTGCCATACAGTTTCACGTAACCGTCGACGTACAACAGGGTGTCCGCCGTGGAAGTGACCCAGATCGGGCTGCCGTTATATCCGCTTGACTGGATGGTGCCGTCATTCTGACTGTTGCCCGGGGCCCAGGCGGTGACGAAGCGGTCGGTCAGCGTCTTCTCGGCGACCAGGGTGTAACTCCAGTCCCGCGAGGTGGAGCGATCCACCGAGGCGACGGCGTAGAATTTGCTGCCATCGCTGGTGTAGAAATGCGCCGCAGATGCCGGCATGGCAAAGGCGCCACCCGAGTGCGCCGCAACGGTAACACTGCTGGTTCCGCTGGCCGTTTCGTACTCGATGGTGATCGCCGTACTGTTGTTGTTGTAGAAATAAACATCCGATATGGCACCGCCCACGGTGGCAACCGGCGCGTAGTAGCTGCTGCCCCAGCTATCGACTGAACTGATGCTGTGCCAGCGGTTCTGGGTGGTGCTGGTACCGGCCAGGACATTGACGCCGATGGCCTTGCTGGCCGAGACGGTCGTGCCGTCATAGACCGTTGCCCGGGCGTCGTTTAAGCCGGTGCCCGCAGAGAATGCCCCGCCCCCTTGAACATACAGGCTTTCCCCTTGCGCCAGCGTACGTGTGATGGTGTTGCTGCTGAGGGTGCCATCAGCGTTTGCGAGCGTGATGGTGACCACCGTATTGTCCTCGTAGGCCATGACGTACAACGAGGTTTTCGTGTAAAGGCTGTTACTGCCGGAATAGTAGGTATCAGCCCCCACCGGGATGACAAAATTCGTTCCCGCATTGCCGACGTCGACCAGATTGACCGCTCCCCCCAGGACGGTCGTGATGCCGGTATCCCAGCCGGCGCGGGTCACGGTCACGGCCTTGGTCGAGCCGATCTTGTCGCGGCCATCGAAAAAGACATTGCTACCCGGCGAGGTGGCGTGCGAAGTCGCCACATTGTTGTTGAGAATCAGCGTTCGGCCATTGGCGACGATGCTCGTGCCGTTGGCAACGGCGCTCTCGCCGGCGTCTTTGATGAAATTGCCGTCGGTATCGACAAACCAGCCGTCGGCATCGGTATAGGTCCAGACTTTTGTCGTCGCGGTTTGCGTTGGGCTATTGATGTCGCTTTCGTAGCCATCCTCCCAGTGGTCGTAGACGATGACGGTCTTGTTGCTGGTCGCGGTGATGGCGATGATGGTCTCGATAACCTGAGAGGCGCCGCTGGCTGTATTGACGTTGACCAGACCGCTGTAGATCTGGTTTTCCGGCATCGACACAAAGTGCACCTGGGCAATGCTGTACGGACCGGCGTTTTCCACCTGCACCTGCAAGCCGTCGAGCAGCAGGGTACGGTGGTCGTCGCGGCCCAGGTTGACCGCCAGGTTGGCATCGCCAGTGGTCAGCAGGCTGGCGAAGGCATGGCCTTCGTCGCCGGCGCTGTCCTTGCCGTTGTTCAGTCGATTGTCGATGTCATGACCGAGTTCTTCGAGCAGCACGGTGGCGACCGTGGCTGCATCGGATTTCGCCAGCCATTCGGCATTGAGGTAAATGGTGCGCTCGCCGGTGGTGCCGCTGGCTGTCCAGGCGCCCAGTACCTGCATCAGTTCCTCGTTGCTGCGCACTTCGGTGCGGATACCGTAGCTGCCGTTGAGAATCTCGCTGCGCAGCGCGTCGAGCTGTGCATTCCAGTCGGCGCTGCCGGCATCGGCGTTGAAGATTTCGGCGGCCTGGGCGCGGAAGTCGTCGCTGTTCAGCCAATCGACCAGTTTTTGTTGCGCCAGGCTGGCGGCCTCGCCGAGGAGCGCCTGGTAGTCGCCGGCGTTTTCGGCCAGTTCGAGCAGCGGCAGCGCTGCGGCGGGCTTCTCCGCCAGCGCGCTCGGGGGGGCGTCCGCTGCCGGCTGGGTTTCCTGCTTCTGGGCCTCGGCTGAATGGTCGTTCGCCATGTCGAAGTGGTCGGCGGCGGCGACGGCACCGGCGCCATCGAACAGCAGACGGGGCTCCAGGGCCAGCGCACGGGCGGCTGGGCGGAGGTGAGTGCGTTCTTTCTTGGTCATGGCATTTCCCTGTTCAGTGGTCTGGGTGTGTTTTGGATGGCGAGCCTGAGCATTGCTCGTTCAGTCGCCGGTACGCTCGGAGTGGGGGAGGAGCAGGAAACCTTTGCCGCGCACCGTACGTAACGGAAAGGTCAGGCCCTGGTCGGCAATTTTTTTGCGCAAGCGGCTGATCAGGGCATCGAGCCCCGAGTAGTCGTAGTCGTAAATGTCTTCGCCAAGCGAACGAACGAGGTCTTCGCGCGAGACGATTTCGCCGGCGTCGCCGAACAGGCGCAGCAGAATCTGCCGTTCCTTGATGGTCAGCCCGATTTCCCGGCCGTCCGGACTATTCAACGACCAACCATCGTTGATCAGACGCCAGGCGCTCTTGTCTTCCGGCTCCGGCGCATTTCTTGGTGTCCCCAGGAGTCTGTGCAGGCGTGCCAGCAGGTTGCCGACGACAATTTGCAGTTCCCTCGGATCGCCCGGTCTTGGGATGCAGTAATCCGCGCCGTGCTGCAGCAGATCGAGTTTTTGGGATTCGTCATCGCCTTCCAGCAAACCGACGATGCCGATGGTCGGAGCAATCCGACGTAAGGTTTTGATAACGGTCGCGTTATCCTGCGGCAGCCGATGGGTGTCCAGAATGGCAATGGCACAATGCGCTTGCAGCAGATGCAGGTAGAGGTCGTTCAATTCGGCAAAAAACAGAACTTCATGCCCTGACTGTCTCAGCGCGTCATGGATCGCAAGGCGTGATTCCGGTTGGTCGTCGATGATGCAGATTTGAAACATGTGTCGATTTTTTTAGAAGAAGGGGCTTTTCTACTGCCGTCGTTTTCGCTGTGGGGCTGCAATAGTTGCCCGAATATAGGGGTTTTCCACAGTGGGTTCACTTGTCTTTCCTGCTGCTTTCTTGCGAAATCAACAAATAATCGTTTGCTAGTGCTATTAATGTCAGGTAAGTGACAAAAAGCTCAGTGACGTTTTGTAAAGCAAAGTTAACCAATTGACAGCACTGCTTCGAAAAGACCGAAAATGTCCCGCAAGCCCTTGCGTCAGCGTCTCTCCTGTTCCTTGAACAGCGGCGGCGTCGAAGGGAAAAACCGGCCGATCTGCTAAGATGCCGGCCCTGAATAAAGGCCTTCCCCGTGTCATCCCTCCAGGAAATCTTCGCGCCCGACGGCCCGCTGGCTACTGCCATCGGGGGCTATCGCGTGCGCCCGCAACAGGTCGAGATGGCCGAGCGGGTGGCCGAGGCGATCCGGAACAACGCGGTATTCATCGCCGAGGCCGGTACCGGCACCGGCAAGACCTTCGCCTATCTGGTGCCGGCGCTGAAGTCGCACGGCAAGGTGATCGTGTCGACGGGCACCAAGACCCTGCAGGACCAGCTGTTCAACAAGGACCTGCCGATGGTCCGCGAGGTGCTGAAGGCGCCGGTGCGCATCGCGCTGTTGAAAGGACGGGCCAATTACGTCTGTCCCTACCACCTGAACCGCTCGCTGGCCGACGGCCGTTTCCTGAGCAAGGAAGACGCCGCCGACGCCCGGCGCATCGCCGTTTTCGCCAAGACCACGCAGAGCGGCGACAAGGCCGAATGCCTGGAAGTGAACGAAAACTCGCCGGTCTGGAACCACGCCACTTCGACGCGCGACAACTGTCTCGGCCAGGATTGCCCGGACTACAAGACCTGCTTCGTGATGCAGGCGCGCAAGGAGGCGATGGCCGCCGACCTGGTCGTCGTCAATCATCACCTGTTCTTTGCCGACGTGATGCTGCGCGACGAAGGCATGGCCGAACTGCTGCCGGCCTGCAACACGGTGATCTTCGACGAGGCGCACCAGCTGCCGGAAGTGGCGACGCTTTTCTTCGGCGACAGCGTGTCGACCGCACAAGTGCTCGACCTGACCCGCGATGCCCGCGCCGAAGGCCTGCAGCATGCGCGCGACTGCCTCGACCTGACGCCGCTGTCGAAAGCGGTGGAAAAGGCGGCGCGCGACCTGCGGCTGGCGGTCGGTATCGACAGCGGCCGCTTTTCCGCCGGTCAACTGCTCGAACGGCCCGAATTCGCACCGGCGCTGGCGCTGCTCGAAAGCGAGCTGGAAAAGTTCGTCGCCCTGCTCGAAACCCAGGCGCAGCGCGCCGAGGGGCTGGAAAAATGCTGGCAGCGCGCGACCGAACTGCGCGAACGCCTCTCGCGCTGGCGCAATCCGGTTGATGCCGGCTACGTTTTCTGGGGCGAGGCCTTCACCCAGTCGCTGCAACTGAACGCGACGCCGCTCGACGTCGCCAACATCTTCCGCAAGCAGATGGGCGGCCACCCGCGCGCCTGGATCTTCACCTCGGCGACGCTCGCCGTGCAGGGCAAGTTCCACCATTACTGCGCCGAACTCGGCCTCGGCGAGCCGGAATCCGGCTGCTGGCACAGCCCCTTCGACTACGGCGAGCAGGCGGTGCTCTACGCGCCGCTCGGCATGCCCGACCCGAACGCCTTCCACTACACCGAAGCCGTCGTCGATGCCGCCTGGCCGGCGGTCAAGGCGGCCGGCGGCGGCGCCTTCTTTTTGTGCACCAGCCTGCGCGCCATGCGCCGCACGCACGAACTGCTCAAGACGAAGATCGAAAACGAAGGCCTCGACCTGCCGTTGCTGGTCCAGGGCGAGGGCAGCAAGAACGAGTTGCTGCAACGCTTCCGCTACCTCGGCAACGCCATCCTGGTCGGTAGCCAGAGCTTCTGGGAAGGTGTGGACGTGCGCGGCGAGGCGCTGTCGCTGGTCGTTATCGACAAGATTCCCTTCGCGCCGCCCGACGACCCGGTACTGTCGGCGCGCATCGAAGAGATGAAGAAGCAGGGCCGCAATGCCTTCATCGAATACCAGCTGCCGCGCGCCGTGATCAACGTCAAGCAGGGCGCCGGCCGGCTGATCCGCGACGAGGCCGACAAGGGCGTGCTGATGATCTGCGATCCACGACTTATATCAAAGCCGTACGGGCGCAAGGTCTGGCAAAGTCTGCCGCCAATGAAACGCACGCGTGAATTGCAGGTCGTCCTCGACTTTTTCGCCCAACGATGAAAACCACCTTCGAGCGCCTGGCCGCCCGCCAGCCGCAACTCTTCTCGGCCACCGACATCCGCGTGCCGGCGGCGCAACTGCAGGCGATGGCCGAGCGGGTCGGCGCCATCGAATCGGTGCTGGCGCTGCCGGCCTTCCGTGCCGATGCGCTGGCCGGCGCCCCGGAAATCGCCCGCGTGCCGACCGCTGCGCGCGGCGTGTTCATGGGCTACGACTTCCATCTCACGGTCGACGGCCCGAAACTGATCGAAATCAACACCAACGCCGGCGGCGGCCTGCTCAACGCCTACCTGCTCGCCGCGCACGGCCGCGAAGACGACGGCGCCCGCGTCATCGCCGAGCTGTTGGCGATGTTCCGCGCAGAATGGCGGCTGGTCCGCGGCGACGCGCCGCTGCGCAAGATCGTCATCGTCGACCGGGCGCCGGCCGAGCAGTTTCTGGCGCCGGAGTTCGAACTGTTCCGCGACCTGTTCGCCGCCAACGGCATCGCCGCGGCGATCGCCGATCCGGCCGATCTGCAGCGTGCCGGCGACCGCTTGCTGCACGATGGCCAGCCGGTGGACCTGATCTACAACCGGCTGACCGATTTTTACCTCGATGCTGCGGTCGACCGCGACATCCGCGAGGTTTTCGCCGCCGGCGGCGTGGTCCTGACGCCGCATCCCGCGGCGCACGCCACGCACGCCGACAAGCGCCACCTGACGACGCTGTCCGATCCGCAAAAACTGGCCGATCTTGCGGTCGACCGCAACACCCAGCAGATTCTGCTCGCCGCCGTGCCGCGCACCGTCGCGGTCGACCCGGCCGCTGCGGAAAATCTCTGGGCCGGCCGCAAGCACTGGTTCTTCAAGCCGCCCGCCGGTTTCGGCAGCCGCGCCGCCTACCGCGGCGACAAGCTGACCCGCCGCGTGTTCGAGGAAATCCTCGCCGGCGATTACCTGGCCCAGGAAATCGCCCCGCCGTCCGAGCACGAAATCCTCGTCGCCGGCCAGCCGCAGACGATGAAGGCCGACTTCCGCTGCTACGTCTACGACGGCCGTATCCAGCTCGTCGCCGCGCGGCTCTACCAGGGCCAGACGACCAACTTCCGCACCCCCGGCGGCGGCTTTGCGCCGGTGTTCGCCGCCTGAGCAGGTAAAATCCGCCCATGAAGATATTCGGCATCGCCGGCTGGTCCGGCTCCGGCAAGACGACCCTGCTGGAAAAACTGATCCCCCGCCTGATCGCGCGCGGCCTCAAGGTCTCGGTGATCAAGCACGCGCACCACGGTTTCGACATCGACAAACCGGGCAAGGATTCCTGGCGCCACCGCGAGGCCGGCGCCGGCGAAGTGATGCTGGCCAGCGGCTCGCGCTGGGCGCTGATGCACGAATGCCGCAACGAACCGGAGCCGGTGCTGGCCGACCTGGTTGCCCGGCTGGCGCCGTGCGATCTGGTGCTGGTCGAAGGCTTCAAGCAGGAACCGGTGCCCAAGCTGGAAGTGCATCGGCCGGCCAACGGCAAGCCGCCGCTCTTCGCCGAGCGCGACGACATCGTCGCCGTCGCCTGCGACGAGGCCATCGCCGCGCCGATCCCGGTGCTGCCCCTGAACGACATCGACGCGGTGGCCGACTTCGTCATCCGTCATTGCAACCTGCAGGTAACCCCATGCTGACTTACGAACAAGCCCTGGCCGAACTGCTGGCCGCCGCCCGGCCGGTCGAGGAAATCCGCCACGTGCCGCTGACCGCCGCCGCCGGCCGCGTGCTGGCCCGCGCGCAGGATGCCACGGTCGACGTGCCGCCGCTCGACAATTCGGCGATGGACGGCTACGCCGTGCGCGTTGCCGACATCGCCGAAGCCGGCGTCCGCCTGCCGGTCAGCCAGCGCATTCCGGCCGGCAGCGTCGGCAGCGAACTGCAGCCGGGCACCGCCGCACGCATCTTCACCGGCGCGCCGATCCCGCCGGGCGCCACCGCCGTGGTGATGCAGGAACGTTGCGACGCGGTCGACGGCGACGTCGTCGTCAATCACGTCCCGCGCGACGGCGAGAACATCCGCTGGCGCGGCGAGGACATCGCCTGCGGCGGCCAGATCCTGCGCGCCGGCGTCCGCCTGCGAGCGCAGGAAATCGCCCTGGCCGCGTCGGCCGGGCTGCCGGAACTGCCGGTCTACCGGCGCATCCGCGTCGGCGTTTTCTTCACCGGCGACGAGTTGACCGCACCCGGCGAGCCGCTGCCGCCGGGTGGCATCTACAACTCCAACCGCTACATGCTGCGCACGCTGCTCGAAGGCCTGGGCTGCGAAGTGCGCGACCTCGGCGCCGTGCCGGACAATCTCGACGCCACCCGCGAGGCGCTGCGCCGCGCGGCGGCCGACAACGACCTGATCGTGACCAGCGGCGGCGTCTCGGTCGGCGAGGAAGACCACGTCAAGCCGGCGGTCGAGGCCGAAGGCAGCCTGAATCTGTGGAAGATCGCCATCAAGCCCGGCAAGCCGCTGGCCTTCGGCGAAGTGCGCCGGCCGGCCGGCAGCGACGACGGCCGGCAAACCGCCTGGTTCCTCGGCCTGCCGGGCAATCCGGTGGCCGCCTACGCCACCTTCGTGATGCTGGTGCGCCCCTTCATCCTGCGTCTGCAGGGCGTCGACAAAGTGCGCCCGCGCAGCGTCACGCTGCCCGCCGCCTACGTCTGGAAAAAGCCGGACCAGCGCATGGAATTCCTGCGCGGCCGCATCACCGACGACGGCGGCGTCGAAATCTACCCGAACCAGGGCTCGGCCGTCGTCACCTCGCTGTGCTGGGCCGACGGCCTCGTCTGCAACCAGCCGAACAGCACCGTGCAGCCGGGCGACCCGGTCACCTTCATTCCTTTCTCGGAGCTGCTGGGATGAGCATCCAGGTTCTCTACTTCGCCAGCCTGCGCGAAACCTTCGGCACCGCCGGCGAAAGCGTCCAGCCGCCGGCTGGCATCGACACCGTCGGCGCGCTGCGCGACTGGCTGGTCGGTCAGGGCAGGGCGGCACTCGCCACCGCCAAAAACCTGCGCTGCGCCGTCAACCAGGACATGGCCGACGCCGCCACGGCGGTCCGCGACGGCGACGAAGTCGCCTTCTTCCCGCCGGTCACCGGAGGCTGACGATGTCCATCCAATGGTTCCCCGGTCACATGACCTCGGCCCGCAAGAAAGCGGGCGAGACGCTGGCCATGGCCGACGTCGTCGTCGAAGTGCTGGACGCCCGCCTGCCGCAGGCCTCCAGCAACCCGATGATTCACGAACTGCGCACCTTCCGGCAGCGTCCCTGCCTCAAGCTGCTGAACAAGGCCGATGTCGCCGATCCCGCCGCCACCAAGGCCTGGCTGGATCACTTCGCCAAACAGCCGGGCGTGATGGCCGTCGCCATCTCGTGCAAGAAGGCCGGCGACGTGGCGAAGATTCCCGCGCTGGCGCAGAAACTCGCACCGCACCGCTGCGACGCCGTCAAACCGCTGCGGCTGATGATCATGGGCATCCCCAACGTCGGTAAATCGACGCTGATGAACGCGCTGGTCAAGAAAAAAGTCGCCGCCGTCGGCGACCAGCCGGCCGTCACCAAGAGCCAGCAGCGCATCGACATCAGCTCGCGGCTGACCATCTACGACACCCCCGGCATGCTGTGGCCCAAGATCGACCACCCGATCGACGGCCTGATGCTCGCCGCCAGCCACGCCGTCGGCGTCAACGCCTACATCGATGACGAAGTCGCCACCTGGCTCGCCGGCTATCTGCTCGAACACTATCCGGCGCTGCTCCAGGCCCGCTACGGTTTCGCGTTGCCGGGCATGGACGCCGTCGCCGTGCTCGAAGCCATCGCCAGAAAGCGCGGCTGCCTCATCAAGGGCCGCGGCGGCGAACTCGACCTCGAAAAGGCCGCCGGCATCCTGCTCAACGATTACCGCACCGGCACCCTCGGCCGCATCACGCTGGAAACCCCGGCCCTGCGCGCCGCCCGCCAGGCCGAACTGGAAAAACCGCCCGTTGCCGCGGTCGACCGCGAGAATCCCGAAGAAACCGGCCCGACCGCCGAAGACCCCGGAAAATAGGGGGTTTCCTTTTCCGCAAAGCTGGTTATAATGCGCGCCTTCCCGCCGCCCGGCGGGATTGTTCCCCGATAGCTCAGTCGGTAGAGCGCCGGACTGTTAATCCGTAGGTCCCTGGTTCGAGCCCAGGTCGGGGAGCCAGAACAAATGAAACGGCCATCTCTCAGGAGATGGCCGTTTTGCTTTTTAGGAGCTGATATCGACCCTAAGCGGTCGCACGGCCCATCAGCCGATAAATGACTGCTGCTGAGCGCGAAGTGGACCCAGAGTATGTCTGGTGGCTCCAGATTTTCTTATTAGCAACTTGGAGGCAGAATCTCGTGAAAACCACGATGTAAATTCTCTCCGAGTTTCCTAATGGTAGATGCCAAGCGGTGAAATGACTCTTTGGTTTCTCTCAGCGCTTGTTTGAGTCTCACGGACGTATCTCCGCTGGAAGCGATATAAGCTTCATCGGCCTCACCACCGTTATGCTCATAGACATTACGGCGATAGAACATTAGTTTTGTGAAAGCGACATCCTCGTCGCTCAAACCCGTAAGCATTGAAATCCCAAACACCTCTTGGAAGTCCCTATTAATTGCCTCCAAGTTGTGAAGGCTCCGTTTCTCTATGGCGTGTCGCCTTGCCTTGGTAAGCGGTACACGCGCAAGCAACTGCTTTGCTATTTGATTAACGAATGAGTCAAAGACGCCTACAATTTCCTTTGTGCAGGACTCCAATCCCGCACCGTTGTTTGCATTTTCACGGAGCTGTTGAATCGATTTTTCGAGTTGCTGTATATCGTTTCTCGTGCCGCACTGCGAACAGTAACCATAGTGCCCAAGGATATCCATTTTGTTCTTGCATGATGTGCATGTGAATTTGTTCTGCTGACTTTTCTCCGAATAGTAAAACGCTGGTTTTTCCGTATTCTTGCCAGCGGCATCAGCCACCAAGTCCATGTCAATTACATGCTGTCCAGGCTGGTCCGAGCTTAAAGCCTCAGAAAGGCGTTCGCAGTATTCGGCAACATATGTCTGCTGAGCAACCGAAAGGAATTGATGTTGGTCTGCTTGAAGGCCGCAATATGGACAGAAGTGTGCAGCCCCGGCAGACCTCCAATAGCCTTCACAGTCGGGACAGTTATGCCCAAACATTCCATCACTGTCGGAGGCAATAAACACCATATAAGCACCAGGAATCGGTGGGGCTGGGAGTCTGACGCCTATACCACCCATCGGAACATAGGCGATTGCCACTCCTTGAGGGATGGCGTAAACGACAAACACTGATGATGGATTGGGTCTTGAATGGCGCATACCAAGTTGCAGTTGCCTCTCACCATTTGGACCGTGGCTTACGTCAAAAATTATTTGACCGCCGCAATGGGCGATTTCTTCGAAGTCTTCTCGATGCATCAGCGTCCACAACCCTTTGGTCTTGATAATCGAATATTCTAGAGGTATTTTGAATCAGCACCCTGATGTTTTCCGACTGCCCAGACTGAATTTCAATAGTACAAGGGGAATGCGTTATCGTCAGGTTACGTAGACGCAACTGCCGTTTGTCAGACAGATTTGGTTACCAATGAACTGGCTGCTATTGGCCGATTGCAGCCACCAAAGCTTTACCGCCTCACCCCACCACCCGAAACAACACCAAATCCATCGCCTTTTCCCGTACCGGCACAATCGCCCGGTATTCCGGGCTGTTGGCCCAGCGGTCGGCGTGTTCGGCGCTGGGGAAGCTGAGTTCGACGTAGGCCTCGAACGGGGGGCAGGGCAATTCGTTCCAGTAGGGCTTGTCGACCGTGCCACGGGCGGCGATGTGGCCGCCGTAGCGTTCGACGGTAGCGCCGACCTGGCTGCGATAGATGTCGAAAGCGGCCGGGTCTTTCAGGCGGATCAGGCCGATGATCTTGACGGGCATGTTTTGTCTCCTTGGGTTTTAGTCGATTGTATTGTCTTTGCGTTTTGCCCTTCATCCGCTGGCGAGCAAGGTGCCGGTGGCGGCAGTCAGTGCGACGACGAGTACCGGCGATACCCGTCCGGAGATCAGCAGCGTGAAGGCCGCGATGGCCATTGCCAGGTCGGGCCAGCGGTGGATGGCGCTGGTCCAGATCGGGTTGTAGAGCGCGGCGGCCAGGATGCCGACGACGGCGGCGTTGATGCCGCTCATGGCGCGCTGGACGTTACTGCGCTGGCGCAGGGCTTCCCAGTAAGGCAGGGCGCCGGCGAGCAGCAGGAAGGCAGGCAGGAAGATCGATGCCAGGGCCAGCATGCCGCCGCTCCAGCCCCCCAGCGGTGCGGGCATGGCGGCGCCGAGGTAGGCGGCAAAGCTGAACAGCGGTCCGGGAACGGCCTGCGCCGCGGCGTAGCCGGCGAGAAAGAGGTCGTTGTCCAGCCATCCGGGCGGTACGATGTTTGTCTGCAGCAGCGGCAAGACGACGTGTCCGCCACCGAAGACCAGCGAACCGGCCTGGTAGAAAACGGCCAGGCGCGAGAGCATCGGCGAATCCGCGACGGTGGCGAGGATGGGGAGCGTGAGCAGCAGCAGGCCGAACAGTGCGAGCAGTGCGCTGCCGGTCTGGCGTCCGACTCCCGGTGCGTCGTGTTCGCTAGCCGGGCGATCCGGCGCCGGCAGCAGCCAGCGGCCGATGAGTCCGCCCAGCACGATCACCAGTATCTGGCTGGAGGCGGTTGGCAGGGCGAGGACGATGGCCGCCGCGCCGATGGCGAGGCCCTGCCGGCGGCGGTCGGGGCAGAGTGAGCGGCTCATGCCCCAGACGGCCTGTGCAACGACGGCCACGGCCATCACTTTGAGGCCGTGGACGATGCCGGATTGTGCCCAGTTCTGGCCGTCGACCGCACCCATCGCGAACAGCACCAGGGCGATGGCGGAGGGCAGCGTGAAACCCGCCCAGGCGGCCAGCGCACCGAGCCAGCCGGCGCGCCACAGTCCGAGTGCCATGCCGACCTGGCTGCTGGCCGGGCCGGGCAGGAACTGGCACAGCGCGACCAGATCGGAATAGCGGCGGTCGCTGAGCCATTGGCGGCGTTCGACGAATTCGGCGCGGAAATATCCCAAGTGGGCGATCGGGCCGCCGAACGAAGTCAGGCCGAGTTTCAGGAAAACCTTCAGGACTTCGCTCGCGGTGCCGGGGTGCTGCGCTGACATGACTGCCCTCGTGATTTTCAATCGATTGTAATGTCGATGTCCGGCAGATGGTCGGCGACTTCGCGGTAATCGCCGGCGCTTTCCAGCACTTGCAGCACTGCCGCCAGCGGTTCGCCGTGGATGCCGGGCAAATTTGCCTCGCCGGGCCGGTCGACCGTGAACGCCAGGCGTTCGACCGGCGGTGTGAATTGCGCATCGACGCCGGGCTTGTTGCCGCGCGCGTCGATGCGGTACCAGCCATATTGCGTCAGATACACGGCGTTGAGGCCGTGCAGGCAGTAGGGCGGGCGGTCGTCGGCGATGGTCAGTCGCTGGTAGCAGAGGCCGGCCGGGATGCCGTTGGCGCGCAGCAGCGCGGCGAGCAGGTGGCTCTTGGCGTAGCAGTAGCCGGTGCGGTGTTCGAGCACGGCGGAGGCGGCGCAGGTGACCGGGTTCAGCCGGTGGTCCCAGCTATGGCGGATTTCGTCGCGCACGAAATGGAAGCAGGCGGCGGCGATGGCGGCGTCGCCGTCCTGCCCGGCGGCAAGTCGATGCGCCCGGGCGAGGACGGCCGGGTGCTGCCAGTCGATGATGCGGCTGGCGGCCAGCCAGGTTTCCCTTTCGGCCGGGCTCATGCTTGTGCCTCTTGCACGTCGGCAATGGCGCGGCGGAGCAGGGCGATGCCGTCGGCGATTTCCGCTGCGCTGGTGTTGAGTGCCGGCATCAAGCGCAGGCAGTGCGGGCGCGGCGCGTTGACCAGCAGGCCGAGCTCGCGGGCGCGGGTGGCGATGGCCGGGCCGAGGTTGGCGCCGAGTTCGAGGGCGAGCAGGAAACCTTCGCCGCGCACTTCGCCGAGGCCGAGTTCGGCGGACAGCGCGCGCAGTGCTTCGGCAAGCTGCGCTCCGCGCTGCCGGCCGGCGGCGAGGAAGCCGTCGGCGAGCAGGGTGTCGAGCACGGCGAGGCCGGCAGCGCAGACCAGCGGGTTGCCGCAGTAGGTGCCACCCTGATCGCCGGGGGCGAAGCAGGAGGCGGCGCGGGTGGCAAGCAGGGCCGAGATCGGCAGGCCGCCGCCGAGGCCCTTGCCGAGCGTCATGATGTCCGGCTGGATGCCGTGCGCGCTATGGGCGAAGAGGTGGCCGGTGCGGCCGACGCCGGTCTGCACTTCGTCGACGATGAGCAGCAGTTGCCGCTCGTCGCACAACTGCCGCAACTGGCGCAGGAAGTCGCCACTGGCCGGGATGACGCCGGCCTCGCCCTGGATCGGTTCGAGCATGACGGCGACGGTTTTTGGTTCGATCAGCCGGTCGACCGTGGCGATGTCGTTCAGCCGCGCTTTCGGAAAGCCCGCCACCTGCGGCGCGAACAGCGTGTCCCAGCCGGGCTTGCCGCTGGCCGACATGGTCGCCAGCGTGCGCCCGTGGAAGCCGTCGACGAAGGTGACGATCTCGTGCGCGCCGCCCTTGTGCAACTGCCCCCATTTGCGCGCCAGCTTGATCGCGCCTTCGTTGGCCTCGGCGCCGGAGCTGGCGAAGAAGACGTGGTCGAAGCCGCTGTGCGCGGTGAGTTTTTCGGCCAGCCGCATGGCCGGCAGGTTGTGAAAGGCCGGGCCGGGGTTGAGCAGCGTCGCCGCCTGTTGCGCGACGGCATCGACGATGACCTGCGGCGAATGGCCCAGGCAATTGACCGCCCAGCCCTGCATCCAGTCGAGGTAGCGGCGGCCTGCGGCATCGAACAGCCAGGCGCCTTCGCCGCGGACGAAGAGGACGTCCGGGCGGGCGGCGATCGGCATCAGGCTGGCGGCGGAAGGAAGGGCGGATGGATGGTTCACGGTCGACTCCTTGAAAAGGCAAAAAACCACAGGGGAAAAACGAGGACGCAACAAAAAGGCCACGGGGTGAGCCGTGGCCTGGTGCGAAAAAACGGGGGTGACGCCGGGTTTGCGTCGGCGCCGCTAGCGGCGCGCTGCCATCCGCCGTCGCTGCGCGTGCGCGCGGCCCGGCTCGCCCGATTGACGTCGGGCGTCGGCGGTACGTCGGCGGAGTGCGCTGGCGGTGAAGTTCATGGGGGCAGTGTCGGGGAAGCGCGTGCGGGCTGTCAAGCGAGGCGGTAGCCGGCGCCGGTTTTCTTGGCTTCGTACATGGCCTGGTCGGCGGTACTCATCAGGCCGTCGAAGCTGCTGTTCTTGTCGCCGATGGCGATGCCGACCGAAACGCCGAGCTGGCGCGTTTCGTTGCATACGATCATCGGCTGGCGGGCGGTATCGATCAGCTTGGTGGCGATGGCGAGCACGGCACCGGGCACGGCGTCGACTTCAAGATCGGGAACCAGCAGCACGAATTCGTCGCCGCCGACGCGGGCCAGCGTGTCGGCGTCGCGAACCACCCCGGAGAAGCGGCGGGCGGTTTCGGCAAGCGCCGAGTCGCCGGCTTCATGGCCGAGGTTGTCGTTGATTGCCTTGAAGTTGTCGAGGTCGAGGAAGAGCAGCGCCAGGCGGGTGTCGTTGCGTTGGGCGCGGGCCAGCGCCTGTTCGACCCGGTCGGTGAGCAGCAGGCGGTTGGGCAGGCCGGTCAGGATGTCGTGATGGGCGATCTGCGAGAGCTCGCGCTGGCTGTCCAGCAGTTTGCTGATGAGACGGTTGAGGGCGGTCGTCAGGTGGCCGACTTCGTCCTGCTTGACCACCGGCAGCGGGGCCAGCGGCAGTTCGCCGCGGGTCATCCGTTCGGCCTGGTCGGCAGCCAGGAACAGCGGGCGCAGGACGAAGAACAGGGTCAGGCCGGCCAGCAGGATCAGGATGATCGCACCGGGAACGACGTTGCGGTAGAGAAAGGATTTGGCACGGCTGACCATCGCGAAGGCTTCTTCGGTCGGCAGGCGGGCAACGAGGAACCAGCCGGTGCTGGGCACCGAGGCCACGGCGACGATTTCTTCGACTCCCTGGGCGTTGACCGTAATGCCGGTACCGCGCCAGCCTTTCATGGCCTGGTCGTGCAACCGGTTGATGCCGGGCGCGGCGACCGGCTTGAAGATCAGTTCCGGCTTGCTGGCGGCCACGAAAATGCCGTCGGCCGGTGAAATCAGCAGGAAGCCGCCACTGGCGCCGATTTTGCGGCTTTGCAGCAGGTCGAGGAAATCCGCTTCGGCAAGTGCCGTGGCGCCGGCGATGGCGCCGATGATGCGTCCATGGGCGTCGCGGATGGGCGCGGCCATCGGCAGCAGGGGTTTGCCGGTACTGCGCCCGACGACCGGTCTGCCGATGCTTTCGTTGCCGGCCAGCGCGGCCTTGATGAAATCGCGGTCGCGGTAGTTGTTGCCGCTCCGCCCGGGAATGGCCGGCGCGTCGGCAACGGCCATGCCGTCGGCGCGGAGGGCGACGATGCCGTAGGTGAATAGCGGTTGCAGTTCCTGCCGTTCGGCCAGCCATTGCTGGAGTTTTTGCGGATCGCCGAGCAGCGCCGGCGGCAGGCTGGCGGCCAGTTTTCGCAGGAAATGCTGGCGTTCGCCGATTTTCTGCTCGATGTCGCTGGCGACGTAGCCGGCAAAAGCGTCGAGTTGGGCGGCGACGATGTTTTCCAGTTCGGCCCGCAGGAAAGTGCTGGTGATGTAGAAACGAAGCGCCAGCCCGCTGAGGATGATGGCGATGCCGATCACCATCAGCCGGGTGATGATGCTGTGGCGGATTCTCTGCGTTAGTGCGCTGGGGCGGTTCATGTTATCTGTCGCAACATTATGGCGAGCAGGATAACCGAAGTTACCGGTGCCCGATCAAGCGTGTCGGAGAAATCTCCGTGGCTTGCGGTCGACATCATTTTTCCTAAGATTTTCCCTTCTGCTGCCGTAAATACAGTCGACACAAGGATTTTACGAAGGAGCAGGATCATGTCCCGGTTCAGCGAATACGAGCTTCGTGCCATGGAAGCCAGTGCCACGGCAGCCGCGCATTATCTCGATGTCTGCGATTTCGGCGCCCACGGCGTCCGGCTTGATCCGGCGTATTACCGCGCTTGCGGCGATCTGCTGGTCAAGCTGTTCCTGTTGGTCGATGCCGGCGAATGTTTTCCCGATCTGCTCTCCGGCTCCCCGGCGGCGCGCGAGGTGGCGGAGGCGGTGGGCATCGGGCGGCGTATCGAAGTCAGTGTGAACGGGTATTATCCGGAGCTGTCCTTGCTGCTCAATCGCGTGACTGCCTAATAAGATATCAAAAATATCAATTGTTGATTTTTTGTTATTTGTGGCTTAGGATGAAGTCATGTTTCACACTGTGACGTCCCTGGCATGAACAAACATCTGCGTTATCTGCCGATTTCCGACGTGGTCGAGGGCATGGTGCTGGGGGCGCCGCTGGCGCTGGCCGAACACGGCATCACCAATTTCACCTTGCCGGCCGGCCACGAACTGACCGAAACCTCGATCCGGCAGATTGCCATGCGTCACGGCGAGTTCCTCTGCATCGTCGAAGACGATCCGCGCAGCGACGAGGAGCGCGAAGCCGATCTGCTTCGACACAAGGCGCGACTGGACCGTATCTTTTCGCAAGCCAATCTGGAACATCCGGCGCTCGACGGGCTGTATCGGGCCGTGCTTGCCTACCGGAGCCTCTGATGCAACTGCAGCTGAGCGAACGCGAAATCATCGAGCGGGCCGGTTTGCTGCCCGCCTTTCCGTCGGTGGTCAACGAACTGCTGCAAACGCTGGATGACGAGAACGCGACGATCGGTGCGCTGATCCAGCTGGTCGGACGCGATCCGGTGATCACCGCACGCGTGCTGTCGATCGCCAACGCGGCGGTGATGGGGTCGCGCATCCAGCGCGATCTGCGCGACATGCAGGTCGCGGTTTCCCTGATCGGACTTGCCCGGGTTCGCGAGATCGTCCTTGGCGTCAGTCTGGCCGAGTTCTCGCACGAAAGCCGGATGAGCCATTATTTCTGGGAGCACAGCCTGGCCGTCGGGGTGGCGGCGCAGGAACTGGCGCGTGTCGCCCACGTGTCGCCGGATTACGCGCTGGTCTGCGGCCTGCTGCACGACATCGGTCAGTTGTGGATGGCGCGTTTTCATCCGCTGGAATTCCAGATGGTTCGCATGGTGATCAATGCCGGCGACGAAGGTTGCGATATCCAGGAAGCCGAGCGTGCCTATTTCGGTGTCGATCACTGCTTTGTCGGCGGCGTGCTGGCGCGGGCCTGGAAGCTGCCGGAGGCGGTGGTGGCGGCCATCGAGCATCATCATGACGAGCATCCGCCGGGCGAGAAGCTGGTGGCGGTGACGCACGTGGCCGAGGCGCTGACCAACGCGCTCGATCTGACCCGTCAGGAGGAGGCCCGGGTGCGTTATCTGTCGCAGACGGCCTGCACGCTGATCGGCGTCGACTGGACACAGGATCTCAATTACCTGTTCGGCCGCATCGAGGCGCGCGCCCGCTACCTGGGCAAGACCTTCGCGCCGGCTTAGCCGTTCCCGTCGTCGGCCGGCAGCAAGGCCGGCCAGATCGTCCAGTGCCCACAGGCCGAGCGGGCGCGTCTTTCGCTGTTGTTCCACGGACCGCCCAGACACAGGCCGACGGCCGTTTCGGCCTCGACCAGCACGCTGCCCGGCTGCTCGGCGGCTTGCCGCTGTCCCGACCAGCGCTGGCAGGCAGCGCAGCGCCTGCGGTCGACGGCCATCGCCAGCATGTTTTCAGCGGGCCTGTTGCTGGCGCTTCATCGCCTCGCGTACCTGCGGGTCGTTGTTCATCATTTCCTGCATGTTGAATTTGCCCATCCCCGGCATGATCACGTCGCCCGGTTTCTGCCCCTTCTTGCAGGGGCCGAGCCAGCGGGCTTCCTGAACCATCTTCATTTCCTTCATGCCGTTCTGCGGCGGGTCGAAGCGGGTGACCATGTCGTTGCGGTAGCTATTGTCGAAATCGCCGGTCATCACGGCGTCGGTGGTCATCGTCGTCCGGCCGTCCTTGCAGACACTGTGCACGGTCACCTTGCCGGCGCCGGGTTTGACTTCCATGACCGGGCAGTTGCGTTTCCCGTCGCGTTCGGCACGTTCCTTCAGCACGTCGTCGCTGCTCCGGTCGACGCACATCTGGATCGGCCCCTGGCCCGGCATGCCGGCGGGCATCCCGGACATCCGGGTATTGATCTCCCAGAGGCCGGATTTGCGCTGAGGGACATCGGCGGCCTGGGCGCCTGCGGTCAACAGGCCGGTCAGCAGAAAAACGGCGTGGCGGGAAGCGAAACGGGGTGAGGTCATGTCGGTTCTCCAGGCGTTTTGAGGTGCGATACATCGTAAACGGCTTTGCCGGCAGCGTCATGAAATTCCTCGTGGGATAATCGCGCCTTTTGCACGGGGCCGCGAATGGCGCTCAAATCCACCATCTTCAAGGCCGAACTGCAGGTGGCCGACCTCGACCGCGGCCATTTTGCCGACTATGCGCTGACCATCGCCCGTCATCCCTCGGAAACCGATGATCGGATGATGGTCCGGGTGCTCGCCTTTGCGCTGCATGCCGGGCCCGATCTTTCCTTCGGCAAGGGGTTGTCGAGCGACGATGAGCCGGCTTTGGCCGAAGTCGATCCGGGCGGTGTCGTCAAGTTGTTGCTGGAAGTCGGTCAGCCGGACGAAAGCCGCATCCGCAAGGCCTGCAACCGCGCCGAGCGCGCCGTCGTGCTGGCTTACGGCGCGCGTGCGGTCGACGTCTGGTGGCAACAGATTTCGCCGCAGCTGGCCCGGTTCGACAATCTGACCGTGTTGCGCCTCGATGCCGAGACGACGTCGGCGCTGGGCAAGCTCGCCGAGCGCGGCATGCGCTTGTCGTGCACGGTACAGGAAGGGACGATCTGGCTGGCCAGCACCGAGCGGTCGCTGCAGATCACACCTGAAACATTGTTGAGTGCGCAGTCCGCGTAGAATGCGGACACCATTTTTCCAACCGTTTAGAGAGGGGTTGCAGCATGTCCGATCAGGGCGATAACGAAACACAAGGGGTGGTTTTCGGGGTTCTGGCTTTCGTCGTGGGCGGCGTCATCGCGCTGGTCATCGGGCTGGCGGTCTGGGCAAGCGGCGCGTCGTCGGCACCGGCTGAGCCGGCCCAGGTCGTTGTCGAGGTCGAGGAGGTCGATATCGTGCCGGTCGGCGACGCGCTGGCCAAGGTCTATTTCACCGTCGGTTCGGCCGTGCTGGCCAGCGAGGATCGCGTGATCATCCTGCGTACCGTCGAAGCGCTGGCAGCCCGGGCCGGCGAGGGCGTAGTGCTGTTGTCCGGCTTCCACGATGCGTCGGGCGACGCGACCGTGAACGCCGGACTGGCCCGGCAACGGGCGCTGGCGGTGCGCGAAGCGCTGGTCGCCGGCGGCGTGCCGGTCGAGCGCATCAAGCTGCGCAAGCCGGAATCGACGCTGGGTACCGGGACTGCGGAAGAAGGGCGGCGCGTCGAAGTGCGGGTTCAGTAAGCGCTTTCGCGTCTTCCCCGAACGGCCCTGCGGGGCCGTTTTCTATAGTGCAGCGTCAATCGCGCAGCAGGCGCGAGAGCAGCGAGATGCCGCTGCCGATCAGGTCGGCGACATCGAGCGTGCCGATATCGCTGGCCGCGTTGGCATGGCGGGCGCGGGATTTTTCCCGTTCGCGCATCACGATGGCGTCGCCGAGCGCTTCGACATCGACAGTCGTTCGCTTGACCTCGGCCTGCTGGTAGCGGGCCAGCGCCTGCTCGACGGCCTGCGGATCGAGCACGGCGATGGCCGCCTTGCAGTGCGGGCAGGCGTGGTCGTGACGGATGTCTATCGGCGCGCCGCAACCATTGCAGCGAACGATGCCGACGCGGGCCGCCAACGCTTCGATTTCCAGCGGCGCCAGCTGGCGGACGAAGCCTTTCTCGATCATGAACTGGCCGAAGGTCGAGAAGCGCCCGTGTTTCTGCAGGCAGCGGTGGTAATTGAATCGCCCGCCGTGCTTGCTGACGTCCAGACCCTGTAGCAGCCGGTCGCGGCAGCGCGGGCAGTGCAGCGGTTCGGCGAGCGGCTGGCGCAGATCGTCGCGGTGCTGGTGCAGCAGCTTGAACAGCTCGATGATGCCGCCCGGCGCGATCTGCACGCTTTCGAACTCGTCGAACCAGATGCCCTGGCAGGGAAAACAGATGTCGAGCACAACCTCACCGTGCAACTGCCGGGCGAAGCGGTGTTTGGCCATGGTCTGGCCGCAGGAGGGGCAGGGGGTCGGTGTCATCCGCAGGCGGCGGTCGGTCGCACGGCACCGAGGTTGAGCACGACGCCCTTCTTCATCTTGCCGACGACGTGCATTTCGCAGGCCTTGCAGTCGAACTTGAGGACCAGTTTCTCGTTGCCGTTGATCAGCGTCATCGGGTCGGGTTTCAAGTGTTTCACCTCTTTGGGGCAGAGGTTGAAACTGTAGCGCAGGCAGTGCTTGGTGATCATCAGCGAGACCATGCCTTTTTCCTGGCCGGCCTCGTAGGCGTCCTCGATCAGCGTCACGCCGTGCTTCTCGTAGAAGGCGCGGGCCTTGGCGTTGAAGACGTTGCCGAGGTAGCTCAGTTCCTGCTGCGGGTAGATTGCCGGCGGCTCTTCGGGGCGTGTCTGCGGTGGGCGCGGGTGGCTGGCGAGGCGGGCGCCCAGCAAGCGCGCGGCGGCGTCGCGGCGCAGCGCATTGATCGCGCCGACCGGCAGGAACCACGCATCGTCCAGCTGCAGCTCGACGGCCTTGGCAACGAACATCGTGTTGCCGAACTTGGCGAGGTTTTCCCTGAGCCTGGCGAGCGCGCCGTCCGGGTTGTCGGCGCGGTCGACGCCGATTTTTCCGTCTTTTGCCAGGTCGACCGTGACGGTGACGCCGTCTTCGTCGGTCAGCGTCAACGCGAAATGCTGGGGGTGTTCGGCAAAACGTACCGCGACGGCGACCCGGCGATCGGCCGAATCCTTTTCCAGCGCGCGTTCGAAGGCCTGGTCGCGGTTGCGGAACAGCGTCGTGCCGACGCTGAGGTCGGCCGGAATCGTTGCCGGGTAGAGCGTTCGGCCCTCGGCGCGGTTGATGCGCATGCCCTGGACTTCACCGTGGGCGTCGTGGAAGCAGACGCCGTCGCCGTTGTGGAAGGTTTCGCCGGTATTCACGGCAATCCAGCCGTCGCCGATGTCGACGACCTCGCCGATCGGCTCGCCGACGAAGGCCGGCGAATCGAAGGCGCCGATGTCGTCCTGGCGGCCGCCGGCGAAGTAGTCGGTATAGCCGCGGTTGAAGGTCTTCTCCGGCTGCGGCGTGAAGGTGAAGGTCGACCGGCCGCTGGAGGCCCGCACGTATTGCGGGTGGGCGGCGATGATCTCGTCGAGCAGCGTGCGGTAGTGGGCGGTGATGTTCTTGACGTAGGACAGGTCCTTCAGCCGGCCCTCGATCTTGAACGACGAGACGCCGGCCTCGATCAGCGCCAGCAGGTTGTCCGACTGGTTGTTGTCCTTCATCGACAGCAGGTGCTGGTTTTCAGTGATCGTCTTGCCCTTGTCGTCGACCAGCGTGTAGGGCAGCCGGCAGGCCTGCGAGCACTCGCCGCGGTTGGCGCTGCGCCCGGTGTGGGCATGGCTGATGTAGCACTGTCCGGAAAAAGCGACACAGAGCGCGCCATGAACGAAATATTCCAGTGCGATGTCGGTCGACCGCGCCACCGCCCTGATTTCGTCGATACTCATCTCGCGCGCCAGAACGATCTGCGAGAAGCCGACGGCGCCCAGGAAACGGGCTTTTTCCGGGTGGCGGATGTCGGTCTGGGTGCTCGCATGTCGTTGAATCGGCGGTAGATCCAGCTCGAGCAGGCCCATGTCCTGGATGATCAGCGCGTCGGCGCCGGCATCGTAAAGTTCCCAGGCCAGACGGCGACTGTCCTCGAGTTCGTCATCGCTGAGGATGGTGTTCAGCGCGACGAACACCTTGGCCCGGAAACGGTGGGCGTAGTCGCACAGTTGTCGGATTTCGGCGACAGAATTGCCGGCGCCGTAACGGGCGCCGAAAGCCGGGCCGCCGATGTAGACGGCGTCGGCGCCGTGCTTGATGGCTTCGATGCCGAATTCGGCGTTCTTGGCCGGTGCGAGGAGTTCGAGGGGATGGCGGGGGGAGGCGGTCATGGCAGATCAGAATGCGATTGCGGCGAGCAGTTTCAGCCACAATCCGAGGACACAGAAATTGCTGGCGGCAAAGGCGGCCAGCCGGTGCAGGACGTTGTTCCAGGTCAGCGAGATGACGCTGTGCGCGATGCGCAGCGCAACGTAGACCCAGCCAAGGACAACGCAAGTCCCGTCAACGTTCCCGCTGACGTACAGAATGATTGCCAGGGTGTAGAAAATCACCGGCAATTCAAGCAGGTTCATGTAGTTGCGGTTGGCCAGCCTGACATGATCCGGGACGTTTTCCGATTCGCCGCAGCGGAAGTCGGACACCCGGACTTCTCCGGCCAGGCCGGCCCGCACGCGCCGCCACAGGATCAGCAGCAGGATCAGGAAGGTCCAGCCCATCAGGGCCAGCACCGGCAGGAGAATCGCGGTTTGCAGCATCGTCGGCTCAGTAGATGAAGCGCGGAGCGAGGCTTTCGATGTTGAACTCGCGCAGGATCGCTGCCGCCCGCTCGCGGGCGTTCTTGCGCGGTCGACCACCGTTCTGGGCTGTTTTCGACGCAATGATCAACTCGTTCTTCATCGAATGTTCCCAGCCGACCAGTTCGGTGACGGTCACGCTGTAGCCGTGGGCTTCCAGCAGCAGGCAACGCAGGACGTTGGTCAGGTGGCTGCCCAGTTCGCGGGTATGGATCGGGTGGCGCCACAGTTCGGCGAGCGGTGTCTGCGCCAGCGACTCGGCTTTGTGGGCACGCATGGTGGCCGCCACTTCGGCCTGGCAGCAAGGAACCAGCACGACGTGGCTGGCCTGTCGGCCGAGTGCGAAACGGATCGCATCGTCGGTCGCGGTGTTGCAGGCGTGTAGGGCTGTCACGACATCCACCCGGGGGGGCAGGGCCGTCGAGGTCAGGGCATCCTCGACGGTACAGGCCAGGAAACGCATCCGCGGGAAGGCCAGTCTTTCGGCAAGTTCCCTTGATTTTTCAACGAGTTCGGCGCGCGTTTCGATACCGATCACTTCGCCGCTGGCACGGCTCTTGATATAGAGATCGTAAAGGATGAAGCCGAGGTAGGACTTGCCGGCGCCGTGATCGACCAGGGTTTCCATGCCCTCCAGCAACGGCTCGATGAACTGGGCGAGATGGTAGACCTGCTTGAGCTTGCGTCGGCTGTCCTGGTTGAGCTTGCCGTCGCGCGTCAGGATATGAAGTTCCTTGAGCAGTTCGATGGACTGCCCGGGGCGGATTTCCGGGATGGCGGCGGGAGGATTCTGCTTTTTCATGGGCGTGATTATCGCATTCGGAAAAGTTATAAGGCTTTGTGTCAACCGAATCGGTATCGTCTCGTTATTCGCCACAAGGTGATCAATCACCGCAACCTGACGGAGATTTAAATGGGTAGTCTGAGCAACGAATCCTTCGAACAATTCCTGGATTCCCTGAAGAAGGCCGGCATCTCGATTTCCAACGAAGCGGAACTGCGCGAGCGTCTGGCCGAAGCCCAACGCTGGCGGTTCGCCTTCCAGACCCTGGCGGCCAATGGCAAGAGCATCGGCATCAGCTTCGCAGACCAGTCCGAAGGACGCAATCTCGCCGAGATCGAGCGCGCTTTCGCCGAATTCCAGTTTTCCGAAAAGAGCAAGGCGGTGTTTTCCGCCAGCCTCACGCACTGACCGCTTTACTTTTCCCCGTCGTGCAGGGGAAAATATGACGGGCGCAAGTTTGGCGCCCGTTTTTCGTTTCATGCGCGTTGGCATGAGCCCCGGGGAGGGGGCGTGGCGATGGCAATCCGGATTGTCGTATACCTGCTCTGGCTGGCCGTGCTGGGGGTGATGACCTGGCAGTTGCCGTTCCTGTTCGAACTGGCACTGGCCGGCGCGATCGCCGGTGCCTACTGGCTGTTCTTCCGGCGGGTGGTGCCGGATGCTCCCTGATCGCCGGTCAGCCGGCTTCCCATGAAAAAGGGCACCTTCGGGTGCCCTTCGCGTTTTCGCTTGTCTTGCCGCCAATCGGCGATTTCGACGCATTGCTGCGGTCGACCGCAGCAATGCGCAAAAAAGCCGGTTCAGCGCGAGATCGGCTTGTAGCGGATGCGCTTTGGCTTGGCGCCTTCCTCGCCCAGACGCGCTTTCTTGTCCGCTTCGTATTCCTGGTAGTTGCCCGGGAAGAAGGTCCATTGCGACTCGCCTTCGGCAGCCAGGATGTGCGTGCAGATGCGGTCGAGGAACCAGCGGTCGTGCGAGATGACCAGCGCGCAGCCGGGGAATTCGAGCAGGGCGTCTTCCAGCGCGCGCAGGGTTTCCACGTCGAGGTCGTTGGACGGCTCATCGAGGAGCAGCACGTTGCCGCCGGCCATCAGCGTCTTGGCCAGGTGCAGGCGGCCGCGTTCGCCGCCGGACAGGTTGCCGACCAGCTTGCCCTGGTCGCCGCCCTTGAAGTTGAAGCGGCCGATGTAGGCGCGCGACGGCATCTCGAACTTGCCGATCTGCAGGATGTCGCTGCCTTGCGCCAGTTCGTCGAACACCGTCTTGTTGCCGTCGAGGCAGTCGCGCGACTGGTCGACGTAGGCCATCTTGACCGTCTGGCCGATCTTGACCTCGCCGGCATCCGGTTGCTGCTGGCCGGTGATCATCTTGAACAGCGTCGATTTACCGGCGCCGTTCGGGCCGATGATGCCGACGATGGCGCCGGGCGGGATGGCGAAGCTGACGTTGTCCATCAACAGCTTGTCGCCGAAGGACTTGGTAACGCCGTTGAATTCGATGACCTGGTCGCCCAGGCGTTCGCCGACCGGAATGAAGATTTCCTGGGTCTCGTTGCGCTTCTGGTATTCGTGCGAGGACATTTCCTCGAAGCGGGCCAGACGGGCCTTGGACTTGGCCTGGCGCGCCTTCGGATTCGAGCGCACCCATTCCAGTTCCTGCTTCATCGCCTTCATGTGGGCGTCGATCTGCTTGTTCTCGGTTTCCAGGCGGGCTTCCTTCTGTTCCAGCCAGGACGAGTAGTTGCCCTTCCAGGGAATGCCCTCGCCGCGGTCGAGTTCGAGAATCCACTCGGCGGCGTTGTCGAGGAAGTAGCGGTCGTGGGTGACGGCGACCACGGTGCCGGGGAAGCGCACGAGGAACTGTTCCAGCCATTCGACCGATTCGGCGTCCAAGTGGTTGGTCGGTTCGTCGAGCAGCAGCATGTCGGGCTTGGAGAGCAGCAGCTTGGCCAGCGCCACGCGACGCTTCTCGCCGCCGGACAGGTTGCCGATCTTCGCCTCCCAGGGCGGCAGGCGCAGCGCGTCGGCGGCGATTTCCATCTGGTGTTCGGTATCCGAACCGGAAGTGGCGATGATCGCTTCCAGGCGGGCCTGTTCCTCGGCCAGCTTGTCGAAGTCGGCTTCCGGATCGGCATAGGCGGCATAGACTTCGTCGAGCTTGGCCTGCGCCTGCATCACTTCGCCCAGCGCCGATTCGACTTCCTCGCGCACCGTCTTGTCGGCGTCGAGCTGCGGCTCCTGCGGCAGGTAGCCGATGCTCATGTTCGGCTGCCACTGCACTTCGCCGTCGTATTCCTTCTCGACGCCGGCCATGATCTTCAGCACCGTCGACTTGCCGGCGCCGTTCAGGCCGAGCAGGCCGATCTTGGCGCCGGGGAAGAAGGACAGGGAAATATCCTTGATGATCTGCCGCTTGGGCGGGACGATCTTGCTCACACGGAGCATCGACATCACATATTGTGCCATTGCGCTAGCCTGCAAAACGTAAAACGGCAGAGTCTACGAGGCTTCGCAGGAAATGACCAGCGTTGGCGGTCGACCGCGACGCCGGCTGCGGTCGACCGCCATCCGGCGGGGAAAATCAGCCGTTCGCCAGGCGTGGCGGCAGCGCCGGCTCGGCAAAGCTGCGCTCGGCCGACAGCGCGTTGATGTCGCCGCACAGTTCGCCGCCTTCGTCGATCACCAGCTTGCCGTAGCGGATCTTGCCGCTGACCTTGCCGGTGCTGTGGATGATCAGTTGCGAGCGGGCGGTCAGTTCGCCGTCGAAGCTGCCGTGGATTTCGGCGACGTCGATGCTGACCTTGCCGGAGAACGTCCCCTGGTCGGCGATGCGGATGATCCGGCTGTCCATCGTCGCCTCGACCCGTCCCTCGACGACCAGCGTGTCGCAGTCGAGGATTTCGGCGCCTTTCAGCTTGACGTCGGGGCCGACGATGAGGCGGGCGCCCATCGGCTTTTCGCCCTGGGCTTCGGTGTTTTTCGACGGGGTTTCAGGGGCGGGCTGAACATTGACCGGGCCGGTCTTTGCCGGCTCCGGAGGCGGGGTGGCAGGCACCGGGGCAGGGGATCCGAGCACGCTGCGGACTTCCTTGCGGGTGATCGGGTCGTTGCGCGTCGGCGCAGAGGATTTCATGAACATGGACTCTCCTTGTGGCAATGAGCGACGGGGTCGCCGTGACACTGTTGCGAGATGCGTGCCAGAAAATTATTTATGTTTGTAAACAAAATATTGGCCTGGGGAGTTCAGGTGTTTTCCGGCGCGCTGTCGGGCGATGGCGACAGGTTTTTTTCCAGTGTGCTGAATTCCGGGCCTGGCTCGGGACTACAATGTCGCCATTCCCCGACGACGTTGTTATTGCACTGATTTTTATGGGTTTTCCTACGTCGACCGCAGCAGATTCCCGAGCCGGGGGCTGGCTGCGTATTTCCTTTCGCCAGGGCATGGTGATCGGCTTCGCGTTGCTGGTGCTGCTGCTCGGCAGTGTTGCCGTGCAAAGCTGGGTCCTGCTTGAGCGCCTGGTCGGCCAGAGCCGCAGCAACAGCGAACTGGCGCTGGCGTTGACCGGCGAGGTTCAGGCGCTGGCCGAGCGCACCGTCGATCTGGAACGCAGCGCCCGCCAGTCGCTGGTCCTCGATACCCCGGAGTTTCGCCTGCGCTTCGCCGAACATCTGGCAGCGGCTCGTCATCTGGTGAGCGAGATCGAGGCGCATCAGGTGCGTCCGCTGTCGCCGCTGCTCGATGCCTGGCGGCGCGTTGCGGTGGCGCTGGAAAAGGGCGTCACGCAAGGCGCCAGTCAGAACGAACTGCAGGCCCTGATCGCCCGGCTGGGCGAACTGAACGAGCGTATCGCCCGGGGTAGCCGGCAATGGATCGATCAGGGCAACGCCCGTCTGCTGGCCGAACTTGATCAACGCCGCCTGCAACTGGGGGGGCAGATGGCCCTGACGCTCGCTGCGGCGCTGGCGGTTGCCGTCGCCATGGGCTGGTGGCTGGTGCGGCCCGTGCGCCAGCTCGACCGCGCCATCGCCGAACTCGGCCGCGGGCGTTTTTCCGGCCAGATCCGGGTCGATGGCCCGGACGACCTGCAACGCCTCGGGCGCCGCCTGGAGTGGTTGCGTGCTCATCTGGCGGAGCTGGAAACCGATCGCGAACGGGCCTTGCGGCACGTTTCGCATGAACTGAAGACGCCGCTGACCGCACTCAAGGAAGGCATTGCGCTGATTTCGGAAGAAGTCCCGGGACCCTTGCTGGCCGGTCAGCGCGAGATCGTCGATATCCTGACGCACAACGTTGCTGCCCTGCAGTTGCAGATTGAAAGCCTGCTGCGCCTGAACGCCGTGGCCAGCGAGGCGCGCCAGCTGAATCCGCAACGGGTGTCGCTGCGCCGCCTGTTTTCGGATGCTGTCGCGCGTCGCGAACTGCAATGTCAGGCGCGTGGCGTGACGGTCGATCTGACGGCCCCGGACAGCGACGCGGTGCTCGATGCGGAAAAGCTGTCGGTGATCCTCGACAACCTGCTGTCCAATGCCATCGATTTCAGCCCCGGCGGCGGCCAGGTGACGCTGCGCGTCCAGCGTTCGGAAGGGCGCTGGCGCATCGACTGCATCGACCAGGGGCCGGGTGTGGCCGACAGCGACGTCGAGCGGATTTTCGAGCCCTTTGTCCAGGGCAGCCGGGCCGCCCCGGTCAAGCGCCAGGGTAGCGGCGTCGGCCTGTCCATCGTGCGCGAACTGACGCGGGCCCTGGGGGGCAGCGTTCGATTGTTGCCGAGCGCCGTCGGCGCACATTTTCGAGTGGAATTGCCTGATGAGAACTGAGCGTTTTGCCGGCGCGTTGCGCCGGTGTCTGATCCTGTCTTCCCTTGGCCTGCTCGCCGCCTGTGCGAGCGTGCCGAACAGCAGCGAACCGGTCGATCCGGGCACCGCCGGGCTGGTCGAATGGTACGGGCGCCTGGGCGGCCTGAACGGCGACGAGTGGGCGGCACGGAAAATGGCGTTGCAGCAGCGGTCCGGTGAACCGGAAACGCAGTTGCGCTTGGCGATGCTGCTTTCGCATCCGCGCAATCCGGCACCGGAGCCGAAGCGCGCCCGCGAACTGCTCGACGACCTGGCCGGGGGGAAGCGGGCGGGCACCACCGATCTGCAGCCGCTGATCCGCTTGCTCGCCGATCAACTGGCCGAGCGCCAGCGGCTGGCCGGCCTGCTTGCCCAGCAATCGGCGGAGCGGGCCAGGCAGGACGAGGCGCTGGAGCGCCAGGCCGTTCAACTGAAGGAGAGCCAGCGCAGGGTGCAGGAGCTTCAGGAAAAGCTGCAGCGGCTGGCCGACATCGAACGCAGCCTGGGAACTCGTCAGCGTCCGGCCGGAGGTGCCCGATGAACCGCCGCAACGATGGCCAGGGCGCCCACATCCAGATCGTCGATGACGACGAGGACATCCTCCGCCTGCTCACCTTGCGCTTGCAGGCGCGCGGTTTTCGCGTGACGCCGGCGCATTCCGCCGAGGAAGCCCTGGCCCAGATCGCCGTCGATCCGCCGCGCGTCGTGGTCAGCGACATTCGCCTGCCGGGACGCGACGGCCTGGCGCTGTTCGAGGAACTGCGGCGCACCCGGCCGACCCTGCCGGTCATCCTGCTGACTGCTCACGGCACCATCCCGGATGCGGTCGACGCCACTTCACGCGGGGTTTTCGGCTATCTGACCAAACCTTTCGACAGCCAGACGCTGCTCGAGAAGATCGATCAGGCGCTGGCGCTTTCCGCCACCGCCTCGGAGAATCAGGCGCCGGCGGTTGAAAAATGGCAGGAAGGCGTGGTTTACCGCAGCACCCGGATGGCCGAGCTGATGGCCGAAGCGCGCATGGTGGCGATGTCCGACGCCAGCGTCCTGATCCGCGGCGAAAGCGGGACCGGCAAGGAAGTCATGGCGCGTGCCATTCATCGGGCCAGTCCGCGTGCCGAGGGGCCGTTCGTGGCGATCAACTGCGGGGCGATTCCCGAGCAGTTGCTGGAGTCCGAACTGTTCGGCCACGTCCGCGGCGCCTTCACCGGGGCGTCGACGACGCGTGTCGGCCTTTTCCAGGCCGCCAACGGCGGTACGCTGTTCCTCGACGAAATCGGCGACATGCCGCTGGCACTCCAGGTCAAGCTGTTGCGCGTGTTGCAGGAGCGCGTCGTGCGCCCGGTCGGTGCGACGCAGGCCGAGCCGGTCGATGTCCGCCTGCTGTCGGCGACGCACCGCGATCTCGATGCGGCGATGGCGAGCGGCGAATTCCGCGAAGACCTTTATTACCGCCTCGACGTCGTTTCGCTGACCTTGCCGCGGCTGGAAGAGCGGCGCGAGGACGTACCGTTGCTCGCCGCCCGCTTCATCGGCCTGATTGCCGGCAAGTACGGCAAGACGGTCAGCGGTTTCGCCCCGGAGGCGCTGGAAGCGCTGGCCACGGCGGCCTGGCCGGGCAACGTGCGGCAGTTGTACAACGTCGTCGAGCAGTGCTGCGCGCTGACCTCGACGCCGCTGATTCCGCTGGCGCTGGTTCAGCGCGCGCTGCGTGCCCCGGCCGTCGAGGCCTTGAGCTATGCCGAGGCCAAGCAGCGCTTCGAGCGCAATTACCTCGTCCAGCTGCTGAAGATGACCGACGGCAACGTCGCCGATGCCGCACGGATCGCCGAGCGCAACCGAACCGAGTTCTATCGACTGCTGCAGAAATACGACTTGAGCCCGGCAATGTTCCGCGCGAACGGGGAGGGCGGCAATGCCGCGTTCTGACGTCGCCGGCCGACGACATTCTGCGGCTGTCGGCGGCGGGGGATTTGTGCAAATGCCTGGTAACGCGGGGAAAAATCATTCTGGCATGAACTTCGCAAGGCTTTGCCGGATCGATGAAGAAAGGAGAGGGCGACGATGATCGAACGACATTTCAAGCGTTTCCTGCTGTTCGCGCTGGCGACCCTGGCCGGCCTGGGGCTGGGCTCTGCGCTGAGCGGTCAGGTCCGCGCGCTGGACCTGACCGATGCCGTGCTGGCGCACCGTACCGATCAACTGGTCGAACGTATCGAGGAAGCCTTGCACCACGATGCGGCATTGGCCGGTTCGCATTTCGTCGTGGCGCTTGACGGGCAGGTTGTGCTGCTGCGTGGCTCGGTGCCCGACGAACGTACCCTGCACCGTGCCCTGGGCCGGGCCGCCGCGGTGCCGGGGGTCGGGGAAGTGCGCAATCATCTGGAAATCGATCCGCGTGCCTGGGGTAGCGACGCTTCGTGACCGCATCGTCCCGTTTTTCCCGGAAAGACTTGCAATCCGCGCGCTTCTCCGTATAATGCGCGGCTCTGACAGCGCGCCCGTAGCTCAGTTGGATAGAGTATCTGGCTACGAACCAGAGGGTCGGGCGTTCGAATCGCTCCGGGCGCGCCACTCAGACCTGCATTTCGGCCAATCATTGATTGGCCGTTTTGCTTTCTGTGGCAGATTTGTGTCGTTAGACCCCTGATGACAGTAAGTCCGGCAGACGTTCTGCGTAGGGACTCAAGTGATCTGCCGCCAGGTGAGCGTAGCGCCTCACCATCTCCGGACTCTCCCAACCTCCCATTTCCTGCAACGCGAAAAGCGGCGTTCCGTGCTGCATGTGCCAACTCGCCCAGGTGTGCCTCAGATCGTGCCAACGGAAGTTTTCGATTCCGGCACGCTTCAAGGCTGAGTACCAGGCCTTTGTGCTGGTTTGGGTGATGGGGTTGCCCTGATAGCTGAAAACATGGGTCGCATGCCGTCCCCGGACTTTCTGCAAGACGGCTATCGCGGTGCTGTTGAGCGGCACCGAGATGGCTTTCCGTGCTTTTGCCTGGTCTGCATGTATCCATGCTGTTCGCCTTTTCAGATCAACTTGTGTCCAAAGCAGTCCGGTGACGTTTGATCGGCGTAAGCCGGTTGCCAAACTGAAAATCACCATTTCCGCCAGGTGTTCCGGTAGCTCTGCTATGAGTCGTGCCGCTGCTTCCTCGGTCAGGTAACGAATTCGCCGGCTCGGTTCTTTGAGCATGCGGACGGTCGGCGCCTTGTCCAACCATTCCCATTCATTGACGCAGCGCCGCAGGATCGCGCGCAGTACTTCCAATAGTCGATTTACCGTCGCATTGCTTACTCCCTCGTCCAGGCGCTTCTCCGTGATCCGATCGATCATGGTCCGCGTGATGGCGTCCAGCGGCTTGCCGGAAAGGTGTGGATCGAGCCAGCGCAAATGCAGCTTGTCGGACTCAATCGTCGCCTTGTGGCTTTGCTCTTTCAGCCATCGCACGACAGCTTCATTCCAGTTTCGCCGGGGTTTGTCTCCAAGCTTGGAGGTCCGCCAGAGTTCTGCCTTGAGGTTGTCATGGAGTTCCTGGGCAAGGGGTTTCGAGTCAGTCCCAGTAGTTCGGCGTATTCGCTGTCCATTCGGGGCAACCACGTCGATCCACCAGGTCTTACCGCGTTTGAAAAGTGGCATGTTTCAATCTCCTTTCGTGGAGCCACTTGCAACGCTTGCCGAGTTGAAGGGTAGAGGGAGCGCAACCAATCGGCAAGATCGTTTTCGATGAATACCCAGCGACGACCTGCCCGAGCGCCGGGAATGATTCCCGACTTGGCCTGCCGTCGGACGGCTTCCGGGTGCATTTTGAGAAAGCGGGCAGCTTCTTCGAGAGAGAAGGTGTTCATGTCGTCTCGCCCGGAATCGCATGATTGATGCGAGGGGGGATTCCCTCTACCGCGAGGGTTTCGACGATTTCATCGGGGGACAGCTCTTGGACCTTCCATAGGGTCCAGATCAATTTGCCGTAGCTCTTCCGGCAATATTCCGTCAGTACGTCCAGGCCGATGAGCGTAATGCGCTTGGCGGTTTCTATGCGCGATTGACGTTCGGATATCCAGCTGGTCGTCGGATAGGCGCTCGCAAGGTATTCCGCAGGGCAAAGCAATGCGCGCAACGGAATTGAGCGGTCCTTGTTATGCAACTCCAGTTCCCAGCGTACCCAGGGACTATCGGGATTGCCAAGCTGTCGGCCCTTTTCGTAGATGCGCAGCAACTTCCCGTTTTTGCGTTTCCCGACGTAGAGCGTTTTCCCGGTGCCTGATCCGAAATCGTCGATGAATTGACCGGATGGCGGATGCCCCTTACCGGCATGGAAATCGCCGGCCTCAAACCAGTTGCGCGCGCTTTGAAGGGATATTCGACCCAGGTAGTCGTCATGGGCCAGGTCTATGCGGGTAATGCGCCCTTTGACTCGTTCTATGAAGTCATGAGCAGCTACCCAGTCCTTGACAACATTGCAGCCCTCTCCCGATAGGCTGAACAAAGACGTCCCGGCGACAGATGTGCCACCTGTTGCAAAGATGCCGTAGCCGTTGCCGATTTCCCAGGATTGTTCGTAGTTGAGGTGTTTCCGGTTCCTGCTGATCCCTAGCCCAAAGCCAAAGGCCGAGGAAATGCTCTTGTCGAGTTCGACGAAAGCTTCTGTTCCCGTAATCTGGAAAGGGAAGGTGAAGTTCAGCCAATCAACAAAAGCGGCGGATGGGTTCGGTTGGTCGGAATGATTTTCCCCCCGTATTACCTGACGGGGGGATGGGACCTCTGGTTCACTCGCATTGGTCGGCAGCCGCGCTCCGGCCTCGTTTGGCGATGCGATTTTCGCTGGCGCTGCAATTCGCACCGCCAGCCCGAGGCCGGCCGGTTGTTCGTCATCTGCAGAGTTATGTAAAGGGGTTTGCATACCCCTTATTTAAAGGGGTACTGAAGAACCTGTCAAGGGTTTTAAGTACCCTTAGTCCAAGGCGCGTCGCTGTGCCTTCAACTCGTCGTCCTTCAGCTCACCGCTAACGGCCTTCCAGAAGTTGCCGATTTTTTTGACGATCCGGTAACCCATCGAGCGTTCAGAGCTAGGGCCTTCATCCTGGAAAAAGTCGCGAACGGTGATTCCAAGTATTTCCTCATATTTCCGAATCGTTCGCTTGTTGTGTATGAGAACAAGGGGTTTCCAGCCGACGTGGTCGCCCATGTGAAGCATGCCGATTGCTGCTTCCAGTTCATCAAAGCTGCCGGAGAAGCTTGCGATAGCTTCACGTTCGATCTCGTAGAGTTGCAGTGCCCGATCTGCGTTGTGCACGGCCAAGCGATGCCGGTTTTTTTGAATTTCTGCTTCTGTCAGTGCCATCTCTGCACCCCTTTTGGTCAGGGGTAACGATAACCCATTGCTGCGAGCGTTTCAACTTAGAGGTTTCTCTTTTGATGTTCCGCAAACGGCCAACTGCTGCCGTTCAGAAAATTTCCGTAAAGCAGACTCTCAGCGGGATGTCCATTGCATGAACGCATCAGTACAATGGGAAACTGTCCGGTTTCAGTCTCTCGCCTACATGCTGCATAAAATCCATTTTCCCGAAAAAGCCCAGCAGGCAAGGACTGCGGCCTGTCGCATATTCCAGCTTATCGGACAGAGGTCCAGCTTATTGGACACTTCTGTCGTCTACTAATGAAATGGACTCCCCCTCCCGACTAGCGGGACACTGAGTGCGTTGCAGCCGAGGAGCTGCGAGCCTGCCAAGGAGGTGTGCCATGAAAGTTGTCCGCATCGGTCTTGATATTGCCAAGACGGTTTTTCAGGTTCACGGCGTCGATGGGCACGGCAAGACAGTGCTCAAGAAAACGCTTTCCCGCAGCGAAGTGCTCGCTTTCTTCGCCAATACCCCAGTCAGCTTGATTGGTATCGAAGCCTGTGCGGGCTCGCATTATTGGGCACGGGAACTGATCAAGCAGGGCCACGATGCCCGACTGATGGCAGCCCAATTCGTTTCGCCCTACCGCAAGAGCGGCAAGAACGACGCCAACGATGCGGAAGCAATTAGTGAAGCTGTGGGTCGGCCGAACATGCGCTTTGTTCCCGTGAAGTCCGAAGAAGCTCAAGCCGTGCTCACCGTGCATCGGGCACGCACACTGACCGTCTCCGAACGTACCGCCCTAGTCAATCAGGTGCGCGGCTTGTTGGGTGAATTCGGGATTGTGGTTGGACAAGGAATTGCCCAGGCGCGTCGGCTACTGGCTGACATTGGCGCCGGCGGCCGGCAACTGCCGATTCTGGCCCGAGAAACCATGGGCGAACTGCATGATCGTTTGCGGGCGCTCGACGATTGCATCCTGGCTTACGACCGCAAGATAGCCACCTTGGCCAAAGCCTGCGAGCCAGCGCGTCGCCTGATGGCCATTGAAGGCGTGGGTCCGGTCACGGCCACCGCGCTGGTGGCCAGTGTGGGCAATGCCAGTGCCTTCAAGAGCGGCCGGCAATTTGCCGCCTGGCTCGGGCTGACGCCCCGGCAGAATTCCAGTGGTGGCAAGACGAAGCTTGGCGCCATCAGCAAACGGGGCGACGTGACGTTGCGTACCTTGCTGATTCACGGTACCCGTTCGGTATTGCGGCTGACGACTGGCAAGACAGATCGCAAAAGCGTCTGGGCGGAAGCACTCAAGGAGCGCAGCTGCGCGAACGTTGCAGCGGTTGCTTTGGCGGCCAAGAATGCACGTATCATCTGGGCAATGCTGTCCCGAGGAACGGAATACCAGGTGGCAAGCTGATGCTTGCTTTGATCAACCGATTCATCAGAACGATTCCCGCCTGAAGATTGCGAGCGAAATGAGTTGATGGGACAACGGTTCAGACCGACGTGGAACCAGCCTGATAACGTGTTTGGCCGAGGCAAGGCCGCTCTACTAATGAGGCTTCCACGGAGCGAATGTCATCAGGGCCGGTGCCGACGGGCATCACAGTAGGCCGGATAGATTCCTGCAGGCTGTTACCAAAGGACCAGAAACTTATTACTTGCAAACCGGGGGAGTCCATAGATACTAGTTAGGCCGCGCCTTGAAAGCGCATCGCATATGCTTCGAGTGCAACATTGCTTATCTTTTTGACCAACCGACTCACTAGGAGGGAAATATGCCAAGCATGAAAGGACGAGTAGACAAAATCACGTGGTCTAGGATGTATGATCCAACCAAGATAACTGAAATAATTTCCAGTAAATCAATAACTAACTGGGAGAAGATTCAGCCTTTGACCGTTATTCCAAATCGGATAGACAAATCTCTAATTCCAATAGATTTCAAGTTTTTTCGACTCATGTCAGTAACAACTGTGAGCCCTGGAGTGAAGGTTGTCCCACATTCACACAATGAGCCAGTGTTCAGATTCTTCCTTAAAGGATCTGTCCTTCTCAATGGGGTTCGCTATGAAGCTGGGGATTGGATGCTGATACCTAAGGATGTGGAATATGAGTTGTACACCGAGGAGGGTTATACCGCTCTAGTTGATTATGGAGCGAAGTGTGGTTCCCCACCCAATGGCGATGACCTCTCGTTGACACGAAGCAAGCCAGAGCATGATTAACTATATTAATGGCGTGCAACAGTGTTTTCGGCCTAACAAGTCAATCCAGCGGACGCCGTGCCGGCGCCGCTGATTTTCAACGTTATGCATCATAGGAGTCCGCCTTGAAGCTCCTCAATGAAATCATTGACGCCTTGAGCTCTCAGGACAGCTCTCTGACCGATGCGCTCCTGAAGACCAAGGTGCTGCTCCACAAGATCGGTCACAAAGAACTGGTCGAGTGGGTGAATCACGAGTTGAACGGCTACCCCCATGACGGCGGCCTGCCGGAGTATCGAATTCTCCCGGCTCAGGTCCTGGCCAACATGGCCAACATGGCGTACCAAGTCAATTCCCATCCAATTCCTCTTGGCCATCTAGAGCGCGAACAGCGAGAGTCCCTCGAAACAGCCAAGATGTTCCAGTCGCTCGCGGTACTTGAGAAGCTCGTTGAGAAGGAGGGCGGCTTCCTACAGGCGCCAATTCCAATGGAGTTCAACGGCATCCTCGGGCAAGGTCTTGCCAACGGATTCAGGATTCAAAGAGTCTGGAGTTCCATCGGACAGGCAGATGTTGCACAGGTCTTCGTTCAAGTCAGATCGAGGTTGCTTGACTTTGTCCTCGGGCTAAAAGATCAACTAGGAGATGAAATGTCCGACCAAGAGATCAAACAAAAGACGGACTCAATTGATGCCTCCAGCCTCTTCAACAACGCCATATTCGGAAACAACACCACCATTGTCGTTGGGAGCCACAACTCGCAGGAGGTCACAAACCTTTCCGTTCAGGGAGACTTCAACGCCTTGGCGGAACACTTAAGACAGCATGGCGTTGATGAACCGAACATTGCGAACCTTGAAACGGCCATCAAGCAAGATGCCTCCGCGCCAGAAATTGAACAGAAGAAGTTTGGTCCATCAGTCCGGGCGTGGCTCCAAAGCATGCTCTCGAAGGCTGTAGATTCGTCGTGGAACATCGAGTTGGGTGTCGCCAGCAGCCTCCTTGCAACCGCACTCCAGAAATACTACGGGTGGCCATGATGCATAACCTTTCAGTCGAGCGGACCAGCGCGAAAAGCCGCGCAGGCCGCTCACTTCCACGTTAGGTTTCACACTCATCCCACTCGATATGACAGAAGCCACCACCCCAAAACAGTCAATCGGCGACGAGATCAATTTGTTCGTTCGCCACATCGATAGTCTTCGTGAAACACTACCAATGACGATGCTTGTCATTCAAGAGGTAGGAAAGAATTTCTCGTCAGAGTTAGAGAAGTTCGAAACAGATCATTGCACCATAACAACCGACGGAGATAAACGACGTATTTCTATCCCCTTGGAACACATAAGGCGCTGGAAGAAGCTAAACAGTCGGCACGATCAATCGGAACATGCAAGGACACTCGTGCCAAGGAGCATGATGGTATCGCTTGTCAGCCAATACGACGCGTTCATTGGCCGATTGTTGAGAGCAATCTTTTTAGCTAGACCTGAGCTGCTAAATGCATCAGAAAAGACTCTGTCATTTTCGCAGGTCGCATCATTTCCTTCGATCGAAAGTATTCGTGAGCATGTAATTGAGAAGGAAATCGAAGCTGTGCTTCGAACGAGCCACTCCGATCAGATCAAATGGATGGAAAGCCGCTTCGATCTGCCCTTAACAAAGGGACTTTCTATTTGGCCAAGATTTATTGAACTGACGGAGCGAAGAAACCTATTTGTTCATACCGACGGAATTGTCTCCAGTCAGTACCTTTCAGTTTGCAGGCAACATGGAGTGTCCCTTGATCCGGAAACAATAGAGGGCACGCGGCTAGGAGTTCCACAAAAGTATTTTGGTCAAGCGTATTGCTGCGTTTTCGAGCTGGGCGTAAAGCTTGGGCACGTCCTATGGAGGAAATTGCTGCCAGATGAAAGAGAATCCGCTGATGGCAATCTCGTTTCTGCTACTTACGAGCTTATTGACCGTGACGACAACGACCTAGCCTTGGCTCTTCTCGACTTAGCTTGCGACACGGTCAAGAAGCACTCGTCCGAGTGGTTTCAACTTGCATTTACGATCAATCGAGCGCAAGCGTACAAGTGGTCTGGGAAGAAGGCTGAATGCACCAGCACGTTGAAAACAGTTGATTGGTCAGCCAAAGGTGATGAATTTAAGTTGGCAGACGCAACGCTGAGGGAGGATTGGCCGAAGGCAATAGAGATCGTGCGCCGTATCGGAACGAGTGGGCCAATTTCAAAACTAAACTATCGTGACTGGCCCCTTTTCCGCGAGCTTCGCACCCAACCCGAGTTTCTTGTGGCATACCAGGAAATATTCGCCGAGGCTTTCCCTAGTACCGTTACGTCGAGTCCAGCGGAAGAAGACGCCCCACTTGAAACCTAACTCATTCCACCGGACCTGCGCAAAGAGTCGCGCAGGCCGGTGAATTCAAACGTTGAACGTCCGCTTTCACTATCGACCAACTACCGCTTTGGGTCGATTTCAGACTTCTCTTTTCCTAAATTCCTTAGCTATCCGTGTCTCTGGGGTGTGGCAGATTTGTGTCGTAAACCGCGCGGATGGCAGTCGGTTGGGGTAGTTTGGCAAGCGGTACAAGAGCAAAAAATGTTTCGAAAATGCTGGCGTTTGCGCCGTAAACCCTTATAATTCGGGCCTTCGTAAGCAGCGCGCCCGTAGCTCAGTTGGATAGAGTATCTGGCTACGAACCAGAGGGTCGGGCGTTCGAATCGCTCCGGGCGCGCCAAAGCCTCACGAATTCATGCCGGGCACTTCCTCGCGGGAGTGCCCGGTTTTCATTGGTGCCACCGTTGCTTCAACTCGCGCCGCGAGTGCTGAGCCAGGCGCTCAGGGATTCCTCGACGGCGCCGTACGGATAGCGATCCACCGCTTCGATGCCGGCGTCGGCGAGACGCTTTTTCGGACCGTCGCCGATGCGCGCGGCGAACAGCGCCGAACAGTCGCTCAATGCGCGCAGGATGACCTCGCGCTTGTCTTCGTCGCCGTAACCGCCCTGGCAATAATGTTCGACGATCCGTCGTTCGAGAAATGTCGGTTTTCCGCGGTCGACCGCATAAATGGCGAAATCGTCGGCATGGCCGAAATGCAGGTCGATCTGGCGCTGATCCTTGGTGGCGACGGCGATGCGCAGGGGTCTGGCGGGCGGGTTCATGATCTGGTCTCCGGGTGTGAAGTCGGTTTCGGGAAGGCTCGATGCAATCATTGTGCCGAGTGGCGAACAGGGAATTTGTGCGACGCACAAAATTCACTTGACACCTGATTTGCGATGCTTAGAATGCGGCCATGTTGCAGCGCACAAAAAGTCGCTGATCGTTTTTCAACCTACTGGAGCATCGTCATGACCATCAAGATCGAAGACTTCGCCAAGTCCGGCGCCAACTTCTCGCTGTTTTTCGCCAACACCGCTTTCGACGGTCTCGAGCGTCTGGCCCTGTTGAACCTGGCCGCCGCCCGTTCCGCTTTCGAAGCCTACCTGTCTTATGTCGAAGCGCTGTCCGGCATCAAGGATGTGCATTCGCTGGTCGAACTGCAGAAGGTCGTTGCCACGCCGTCGCTGGAAAAGGGTGTCGAATACTCGCGTAACGTGATCGCCATCGCCACCGAAGCCAAGGAAAAGATCGCCAAGGAAGTCGAGACGCACGTCGCCGACACCAATGCCAAGGTCTCCAGCCTGGTCGAAAAGGCCCTGGCCAGCGCCCCGGCCGGTTCGGAAGTTGCCGTTGCTGCCGTCAAGACCGCGATCAAGTCGGCCAACGAAGCTTACGAAGGCCTGAACAAGGTTGCCAAGCAGGCTGCCGAAGTCGCCGAAGCCAGCGTTGCCGCCGCCACGCAAGCCACGCTGAAGGCCACCAACGTTGCTGCGCCGAAAGCTGCCAAGAAGGCTGCCTGATCCGGCTTCGCCGCTGCTTGTTGAAACCGGGGCCTGGTGCCCCGGTTTTTCTTTGGCGGCTACGCTGCTGCGCTAGAATGCCGCGGGGATTTCCGGAGGGCGGATAATGAGATTGCGATTGCGGGAAGGGCAGCATCGGCGCGATGGACAACGTCTGGCCGGCAGTGAATTGTTCGGCGGGTTGGGCGAGCGGGAATTGCGCGTGGTCGAGGCATTTGCCCACGAACGGCGTTTTCTGGCCGGCGAGGTGGTGTTCGACGCGGGCGAGGAGGGGCAGGCGCTCTATGTCATCGTTGCCGGCCGGGTTGCCGTCCATGCCGATAGCCAGGCGACAGCGCTGGCCGAACTGGGGCCGGGCGCATTTTTCGGCGAGATGGGGCTGCTCGACGATGTGCCGCGTTCGGCGCAGGTCAGGGCGCTCGAACCGAGCACGCTGGTGGTCCTGCCGCGGACCGATTTCGAACGGCTGATGGCCTCGCACGCGCGCATCGCCTCGAGCATCTCTCTGCAATTGGCCCGCCATCTGGGACGCCGCCTGCGGGCGATGCTCGGTGAGTCGGCATGACGCTGCACGGTTCGCGCTATCGGCCCGGTCCACTGGTCTGGCTGGGCAATATTGCGGCGACCTGTCTGGTCCTCTTCTTTTTCCAGAAAATCCTGTGGCTGGTCGTGCCCTTTGTGCTGGCGCTGATCATCCACTACCTGCTGGCGCCGCTCAAACTCCGCCTGGTGCTGCGCGGGGTGTCGCACGATGCTGCGGCGACCTGGGTCAGCGGGCTGGCCTTCGCTGCCTTTGCCTTGCTGGCGACCTTCGGTTTTCCCCGTTTGCTGGGCGATCTGGCCAATCTGCATGGCACGGCGTTGCGCTACGTCGGCGGCGGCCTGCGCTTGCTGGCCGATGCCTTGAGCGATCTGGAAGGGCGTTTTGCCTTTCTGGCCGACGGCAGCGCACGACAGATGCTGGAAGTGCAACTCGGCAGCTTCTTCGAGCATTTCGCCGCCAACTACCTGCCGGGGATCGCGCTCGGCGTCGCCGCATGGTCGCCGACCCTGTTGCTGGCGCCGTTTCTGGCCTTCTTCATGTTGCGCGACGGCTGGCGCTTCCGGCGCTTGCTGCTGCGGGCGGTGCCGAACGCCTATTTCGAGCGCAGTTTGTACGTGCTCGATGCGGTCGACCGCACGGCCCGGCAATATTTCGTCGGTTTGCTGCAGTTGACCGTGCTCGACACGCTTTGTCTGGCTGCCGGCCTGTGGATCATCGGTATCGATGGGGCTTTGCTGCTCGGCCTGCTGGCGGCCGTGCTGGCCTGGGTGCCTTTTGTCGGTTCGGTGTTCGGCTGCGTCCTGGTGGTGCTGGTTGCCGCCACCGATTTTCCCGGCCAGCCCGGCGTTGCCTATGCCGCCATCGGGCTGTTCGTGGCCGTTCGCCTGCTCGACGATTTCGTGTTCATGCCGCTGACGGTCGGCAAGAGCCTGAACATGCACCCTTTGCTGACGGTGCTGATGATCTTCGTTGGCGGCGCGGTGGCCGGTGTGCCGGGGCTGATGCTGGTACTGCCGGTGCTTGGCGTGATCATGGTGATCGGCGAGACGGCCGGTCTGCTGCTCACTGATCCGCGGTTACGCGCCCGTCATGTTTACGCCCGGGCGCTCGAGCAGCGGCGGGTGTGGCGCGACCTGACGCTCGATTGAAAACCGCCGGGCCTTCGCGCAATTCCCGACATCGACCGCATGGCGGACTTTTATGCCGGATCGTGTAATCTAGCCGGCGGGGATCGGTGTTTGTCCGGGAATCCTTCGATAACGCGTTTCATGACCGACAAGAGGTGGTTTGCATGAGCTGGTTCGACAATCTGTCGCTGCGTTACAAGCTGCTGATCAATTTCGTCGCCAGCGGCGGCGTGCTGATCATCGCGCTGATTTACTGCGTCCTGGAAATCCGCGCCGTCGGCGCGCGTACCGAGCAGATTGCCGGCAACTGGTTGCCCTCGATCCAGGCGGTCGCCGAGATCAGTCAGCTGCGTCTGCGTTATCGGGTGCGCAGTCTTGAATACATGTTGCCCGGCAGTGCCGAGGAGAAGGCCAAGCATGCCAAGAGCCTGAAGCAGCTGGAAGGGGCATTGGGCGATGCTTTCCGCAATTACGAGAAGCTGATCAGCAGCGAGCGGGAACGTGCGCTTTATCAGGAAGCGACGAAGGCGGCGGATGCTTACCGCGCCATCGTTGAAAAGGCCGTTGCGCTGTCGCTCGGCGGCAACGACGAGGCGGCGCAGCACCTGCGGCGTACCGAATGGGGGCCGCTGGCCGATGCCTTGCGCGACCGCACCGATGAACTGGCGAAACTCAACAGCGCCGGTGCCGACGAGGAAGTGAAGCAGGCGCGCGAAGAACAGCAGGCCGGCCTGGTCAGCGGCATCTCGGCACTAGTGGCCGGTGTGGTGCTGGCCTTGCTCGTTTCCTACGTGATTGCCCGGCGCATGGGCGGGCAACTCGATGCCGCCGTTGTCGCCACGCGGCGCATTGCAGCCGGCGACCTGCGCGGCGAATTGCCGCCGCCGAGTGCCGACGAGATCGGCCGCCTGGTCGCGGCGGTCGGCGAAATGCAGCAGTCGTTGCGTACGGCGATGGGCGAAACCCTGCAAGGTGCCGGCCAGATTCTCGATGCCTCGAAGTCCTTGAGTCATGCCGTGCAGTTGATCGACCAGTCGGCAACGGTGCAGAGCAGCGCCGCGTCGGCCATTGCGGCCAATGTCGAGGAACTGACGGTGTCGATCAACCACGTCTCCGAAAATACCAGCGAGGCTTCGCGTCTGGCCAATGCCTCGGACGAACAGGCGATCCAGGGCAATGCGGCGATCGATGCGCTGATCGGCCAGATCAATCAGGTCGCCGGCGTGGTGCGTAATGCGGCGGGTCAGATTCAGGCACTCAAGCAGGAGTCGGAGAAGATTTCCGGCATCGTCGCGGTGATCCGCGACATCGCCGACCAGACCAACCTGCTGGCGCTGAATGCCGCCATCGAGGCGGCGCGCGCCGGCGAGACCGGGCGTGGTTTTGCCGTGGTCGCCGACGAGGTGCGCAAGCTGGCCGAAAGGACGGCGGTGTCGACCGGCGAGATCCGCGACATGGTCGGTGCCATCCAGCAATCGACCGGTCAGGTGGTGACCGGCATTGCCGAAGGGGTCGAACTCGCCGACAGCAGTGTCGATCTGGCCCAGCAGGCCGGCGAGGCCATCGTCCGTTTGCGTGAGATGGCAAAGGAAGTGGCGAGCGTCGTCCGCGAAGTCGATAACGGCCTGCGCGAGCAGTCGGCGGCGTCGACCGACGTGGCGGTGAAGATCGAGCAGATCGCCACGCAATCCGAAGAAGCCAGCGCCATCGCGCACGAAACCTCGCAGGCGGCGGTCAGTCTGGATCAGACCGCACACCGCATGCAGGCGGTGGTCGAGCGCTTCAAGATCTGACCGGCGAGGACGGCTCGCTGCCGTCCCGTTGTTGCGGTCGACCGGGTTTTTGTACCAAAAACGCCGTCGACCGCAGCCGCCTTATTTGCGCGGCGCCTTGACCGGTTTCCCCTTGCCGCCGCGATTGCCGCGGCAGCTTTCCAGGCGTTCGCCCTTGAGCTTGCCGGCGACGCCATCGACGACGGCTTCGACGGCTTCCAGCGCCGTCTTGCCGGGGGCGGCGTCGATCAGCTTGAGGCCGCGGCCCTTGCCGAGCAGGCGGATGTCCTCGAGCGGGAAGACCAGGGCGCGACCGTCCCTGGTGAAGACCGCCACCTCGCCATCGGCCGGGGCCGGCTGGAAGATCGCCGGCGCCTCGCCGGCGTCGAGCGTCAGGAAGGCCTTGCCGGCCTTGCCGCGCGAGACGAAATCCTCGCCCTTGACGCGGAAGCCGTAGCCGCCTTCGCCGGCGACCAGGTACAGCTTGTCGGCCGAGACGGCGAGCGCCAGCGCCAGTTTGCCGCCGTCCTGGAAGTCGACCAGCGAGGTGGCCGGCACGCCGTCGCCCTTGCCGCCGGGCAGGTCGGCCGCCGGGATCGAGTAGGCCCGTCCTCGGGTATCGAGCAGGATCAGGTGGTTGACCGTACGACACGGCAGGCAGGCCAGCAGGCTGTCGCCGGAGCGGAACGAGAGTTGCGTCGGGTCGACGTTGTGGCCGGTGCGCGAGCGCAGCCAGCCGTGCCGGGAGACGATCAGCGTGGTCGGCTCGTCGGGGATCGAGACGTTCTTGGCGTCGGACAGCGTGACGCGTTCGGCGGCTTCGATCAGCGTCCGGCGGTCGTCGCCGTATTTCCTGGCGTCGGCTTCGATCTCGGCGGCGACGCAGGCGCGCAGCGCGCTTTCCGAATCAAGCAGCTTGTTGAGGCCGGCAGCTTCCTCGCGCAGTTTGGCCAGTTCCTCGCCGATCTTGATGCCTTCGAGGCGGGCCAGCTGGCGCAGGCGGATTTCCAGGATGTCCTCGGCCTGGATCTCGGACAGCTTGAAGGCGGCGATCAGGTCGGCCTTGGGGTCGTCCGATTCGCGGATCACCTTGATCACCCGGTCGATGTCGAGCAGGATCGCCTGCCGGCCTTCGAGGATGTGGATGCGCCGTTCGGCGGCGGCCAGCCGGTGGCGCGTGCGCCGTTCGACGGTGGCCAGGCGGAAGCGGCACCATTCGGCGATCATGTCGTGGAGCGTGCCCTGGCGCGGCGAGCCGGTCAGGCCGAGCAGCGTCAGGTTGATCGAGGCGTTGGTTTCCAGGCTGGTGTGGGCGAGCAGCAGGCGCAGCAGGTCGTCCGGCGTCTGCCGCGAGCTGGCCGGCTCGATGACCAGGCGCACGGCGTGCTCCTTGCCCGATTCGTCGCGCACGCCGGATTCGGAAATCGCCGACAGGAAGGCCGCCTTGAGGTTGAGCTGTTCCGGCGTGAACACCTTCTTGCCGGCCTTTTCCTTGGCCACCGGGTTGGAGCAGGCCTCGATCTCGGACATCACCGTGGCGGTCGAAACGCCCGGCGGCAGTTCGGTGATCGCCAGGCGCCACTGGCCGCGCGCCAGGTTCTCGATCTTCCACTTGGCGCGCACGCGCAGGCTGCCGCGACCGCTCTTGTAGGTGGCGGCGATTTCCTCGGCGCTCGAGATGATCTGGGCGCCGCCCGGGTAATCCGGGCCGGGTACCAGCTTGAGCAGTTCGTCTTCGGGGAAGTCCGGGTCGCGGATCAGCGCGACCGCCGCCGCCGCGACTTCGCGCAGGTTGTGGGCGGGGATTTCGGTGGCCATGCCGACGGCGATGCCGGAGGCACCGTTCAGCAGGCAGAAGGGCAGGCGCGCCGGCAGCACGCAGGGTTCGTCGTTGACGCCGTCGTAGTTCGGTTTCCAGTCGACGGTGCCTTCGTCGAGTTCGCCGAGCAGCAGTTCGGCGATCGGCGTCAGCCGGGCTTCGGTGTAGCGCATCGCGGCGGCGTTGTCGCCATCGCGCGAGCCGAAGTTGCCCTGGCCGTCGACCACCGGGTAGCGCAGGCTCCAGTCCTGGGCCATGCGCACCATCGCGTCGTAGACCGAGGAATCGCCGTGCGGGTGGTATTTGCCGATCACGTCGCCGACGACGCGCGCCGACTTGACGTGCTTCGGGCTCTTGTACAGGCCCATCCGGTGCATCGCGTAGAGGATGCGCCGCTGCACCGGTTTCTGGCCGTCGGCGTTGGCCGGCAGGGCGCGGCCGGTGACCACGCTCATCGCGTATTCGAGGTAGCGGCGGGCGGCGTAGTCGGCCGGCGGCGGAATGTCGTCGGCCGGGCCTTGCGCGGCGGGCGGCAGCGGCGGCAGGTCGGCGTCGTCGGCCGTAGCGGCGTCGATTTCCGGGATGGCGGCTGGCGAACCTGTGGCGGTCGGCTCCGCGGCGCCGGCCGGCATCTCCATCGGCACCTCGGGCGCGGCTTGCCGGGCGCTGCCGGTATCGGGCGTTGCGGCGGCCGGCTGGGCGTCGTCGTCTTGGGCCGGTTTGCCGGCGAACAGGTCGAATTGGTCGTTCATGCTGTGCTGCGTGGAATTTTGATCGGGGGCGAATGTATCACGGAGCGGCGGCCGGCTTCATGTCCGGCTGGCCCGCGTGCGGCTTGCGGTCGACGGGGTGCCGGGGAGAAAAAGGCGGCCGGCGGGCGTCGACCGCATCAGGCGCTTTCCACGCCGGCCAGCCAGCGGGTGATGGCGGCGGCCGGCCGGGCCGGACAATGCGGGTTCTGGCCGCACCACAACGGCGTGAAGTCGCTGTGGCCTTGCGCTTCGGCGGCGGCACGCAGGGGCGCGACGGCGGCGGTGGCGAGCGGGAAGGCCGGGGCGTTTTCGTTCAGCGGGCCGAATTCGCGCATGAAGCGGTTGACGATGCCGCGCGCGGGGCGGCCGGAGAACAGGTTGGTCAGCGCGGTGTGGCGGGCGGCGTCGCTGGCCAGCGCGGCGCGGTGCAGCGGCGTTGTCGTGGCTTCGTCGCTGCACAGGTAGACGGTGCCGGCCTGGACGGCATCGGCGCCGAGCGCCAGTGCCGCACGCACGCCTTCCGGCGTGACGATGCCGCCGGCGGCGATGACCGGGCAATCGACGGCGGCGACGATCTGCGGCAGCAAGGCGAAAGTGCCGACCTGCGTCGTCACGTCGTCGGCGAGGAACATGCCGCGATGGCCGCCGGCTTCCAGCCCTTGGGCGATCACCGCGTCGACGCCGCGGGCGGCCAGCCAGCGGGCTTCGTCCACGGTCGTCGCCGACGACAGAATCAGCGCGCCGGTGGCCCGGACGCGGGCGAGCAACGTGTCGTCCGGCAGACCGAAATGAAAGCTGACGACGGCCGGCCGGAAGCGCTCGACCAGTGCGGCTGCCTGCGCATCGAAGGGCTGGCGGCCGGGGCCGCCGGGAATGCTCGCCGGATCGATGCCGAATTCGCCGTAGCAGGGCGCCAGCCTGGCGCGCCAGGCGGCTTCGCGCCCGGCATCGGGCAGCGGCGGTGTATGGGCGAAGAAATTGACGTTACAGGGATGCCCGGCCTGCGCCAGGCGTTCCAGTTGTTCGCCCAGCGCTGCCGGTGTCAGCATCGCCGCCGGCAGCGAGCCGAGGCCGCCGGCCGAGCCGACGGCAATGGCCAGCGCGGCGTCCTGCACGCCGGCCATCGGCGCCTGGATGATCGGCAGGGAAAGGGCGAGTCGGGCAACGAGGCTCATGCGAGGTTTCCTGAAGCGGGCAAAGGCGTATTCTGGCCGATTTCCGCGGTCGACCGCAGCGTCGGGCAAAAAACTCAGGCGGCGTAGAAGATTGCCAGCCAGACGGTCGGGCCGTCGGCATCGGTCCAGTCCACGCGGTGCCGGCGGTGCGGCGCGATGTCGACGAAGTCGCCGGCGCGCAGCGTGCGGGCGGCCGGCTCGTCGGCGAAACGCAGGCCGGCTTCGCCCTGCAGCACCAGCACCCATTCGCCATCCGGCTGGTCGTACCAGAAATCCGGCGGACTGCACTGGCCGGTGGAGACGATGCGCTCGATGCGCAGGCCGGGGCGTTCCAGGAGTTCGAGAAATGTCTCGGCGGTTGCGGTCGACCGCGGCAGATCGGCAAAAAGATTGGTCGGCATGATCGGCCGATGGTTGGCGAAACGCCGGATTTTGTAAAGCGGCTTCATATTTATTCACAATGTTTTCATCGAGGGCGCCTTACCATCCCGCTGTCCGTCGAATTCCGGCGGGCTTGCAGAAATACCGCTTTCAAGGAGAAAACCATGGGAATTTTCAGCACCATCCTGGCCAAGCTCGGCTTCGGCGAAGCTCAGGCGGCAGAAGCCGCACCCGCTGCGCCGGCCGCTGCCGCTCCGGCCGCCGCCCCGGCCGTGGTGGCGATCAGCGTGGTCGACGTACTCGGCCAACTGGAAACGCTGGCCAAGGCTCACCCGGAAAAGCTGAACTGGAAGGTCTCCATCGTCGACCTGATGAAGCTGCTCGGTCTCGACAGCAGCCTCGCCGCCCGCAAGGAACTGGCCGGCGAACTCGGCTGCCCGGCCGACAAGATGGGCGATTCGGCGCAGATGAACATGTGGCTGCACAAGACCGTGCTGCAGAAGCTGGCCGACAACGGCGGCAACATTCCGGCCGATCTGCTGTAAGCATCCGTCCGGCGCTGTTTCAGCCGGTTGAACGGCCCGCTTCGGCGGGCCGTTTTGCTATGCGGCCGCGTCGAACAGCCGCTCGCATTCCTTCATCAGCGACTGGGCGAATTCGGACGGATAGTTCGGGTCGAGCGCTTCCATCATCTCGTGCGCCGCATACAGGCCGGCCTCGCGCGACAGGCCATCGGCGATCTGGCGGGCCAGCGTGTCGCCGAGGCCGGCCAGCCGGCGGCGCTCGGCCAGCGGCAGCACGGTTTTCTGGCGATTCAGCCAGTCGACCGCAAGACTGGCCATCGCCGCTTCGCTCGGCCACTGCCCGTGTTCGTAGAAGGCGTGCAACTGATGCGCGGCCAGCGCGAAGATCAGCGCCACCGAAAAGCCGCGCGGTGTCGGCGGGGTGTCGTCGCGGAAACGCATGTCAGGCGCTCGCCAGCGCGCGGCCGATGAAATCGCGCTTGACCCGCGGTTTCGGCACGCGCTCGTCGAACCAGCGGCGCACGTCGTCGTCCAGGCAGATGCCGTGCATGTAGTTGTAGAGCGCCTTGTTCAGCGCGCGGCCAAGGCTGGCGTGGTCGGTGCCGGTCGGATCGGTGAAGGCGACGTCATTTTTGCCGAAACCCTTGAACGGTTCCGGCCTGAGCGTGATGCCGTATTCCGCGGGATTCCTGCCGACCGGCGAATGCACGGTGCACGCGAAACGGTGGAAGAAGCCGGACTGGATGCAGCCTTCGGCGAACAACTGGCGCACGTATTCGAGCGCATCGACCGTGTCCTGCACGGTCTGCGTCGGGAAGCCGTACATCAGGTAGGCATGGACCAGGATGCCGGCGTCCGTGAAGGCGCGGGTGACGCGCGCCACCTGGTCGACCGAGACCCCCTTTTTCATCAGCGCCAGCAGGCGGTCGGACGCGACTTCCAGGCCGCCGGAAATGGCGATGCAGCCGCTGTCGGCGAGCTGCAGGCAGAGTTCGGGCGTGAACGACTTCTCGAAGCGGACGTTGCCCCACCAGGAAATCGCCAGATTGCGCCGCTGCAGTTCCTCGGCCAGCGCACGCAGCGCCTTCGGCGGGGCGGCTTCGTCGACGAAATGGAAGCCGGTCTGGCCGGTTTCGTCGATGATGCGTTCGATGCGGTCGACCAGCGTGCTGGCGTTGGCGCTTTCGAAGCGCGAGATGTAGTCGAGGCTGACGTCGCAGAAGCTGCACTTCTTCCAGTAGCAGCCGTGGGCGACGGTGAGCTTGTTCCAGCGCGCATCCGACCACAGCCGGTGCATCGGATTGAGCATGTCGAGCAGCGACAGGTAGCGGTCCAGCGGCAGGCCGTCCCAGGTCGGCGTGCCGACATCCTCGAACGGCACGTCCGGCTCGCCGCAGGTGAACCAGCGCACGGCGCCGTCGACGCGGGTGAAGGTGCGCAGCAGGTTGAGCCGCGGCCGTTGCCCGGCGAGGTGCTCGATCAGCGCCAGCAGCGGCGCTTCGCCGTCGTCGAGGGTGACGTAGTCAACGTAATCGAAGACGCGCGGCTCGGCCAGTTCGCGCAGCTCGGTATTGACCCAGCCGCCGCCGAGGACGATGACGATCTGCGGATGTTTCGCCTTGACCGCCCGGGCGATCCGGAAGGCCGCATAGACCGAACCGGGGAACGGCACGGAAAGCAGCAGAATGTCCGGATTCTCGCGGTCGACCGCAGCCAAGGCCAGTTTTTCCAGCGTTGCGTCGACCAGGGTCGGCGGCGCGGCCAGCGCCTGGGCCAGCGGCGCGAAGCTGGGCTGGCTCTGGGCCAGCGATTCGGCGTAGCGGACGAACTCGAAGCGCGGATCGGCCGCTTCGCGGATCACGTCGGCCAGGTCGTTGAGGAAGAGCGTCGCCAGGTGGCGGGCGCGGTCCTGGATGCCGAGCGCGCCGAAGGCCCAGCCGAGCGGATCGCCGCTGCCGTCGTCGACATAATGGTCGAGCGCCGAGAAGCGCGGCCCCTCGGGCAGGAAGGCGCGGCCGACGATGCGGAAGGCGAGCGACGGATCGCGGCCCTGCAGGAAGGCGATGGCCGGGCCGACGGTGGCACGGTAGCGGGCGAATTCGTTGAGGAAATGGCGCACCGGCGCCGGCCGCTTCTTGCCCGGCAGCGCTTCGGCGGCCTCGCGCAGCGCATCCAGCCCGGCCGGCGACAGCAGGTCGAGCACCAGTCCCAGCGCCAGATCGGCCTGCGCGGCGTGGAAGCCGCGCGAACGCAGAAAACCGGTCAGGTAGGCGGTGGCCGGGTAGGGCACGTTCAACTGCGTCATCGGCGGGATGAGCGACAGCAGGGTCGGATTGGTTTTGTGAATCGACATCGAAAAAAAACGTAAAGAACGATTAAGTGTAGCTGCCTGAAGGTGTGTTTGGACGACGGGCACCGGATACTCAGGCGAATCTCCAGTGAACAGAGGAGCTTGTCAGAATATGTTGTCTTTCAATGCAAGGGCGATCGGTGCAAATGGAATAACCAAATTGCATAGATTCCGCTTGCCGGTCGGCGCTCATGACTTGATTATTGCTTTTGTCTTATCTGTGAAACATTCATCATCAAGTAAAATAAAATTTTGATAAAAAAACGATGCCATTTTTGTTGAATTGGCAGCGGTGGAGTTGATGTTTTGGCAAGCAATGCTCAAAAAATCGCAATTGTCGGGGTTGCCTTTCGTTTTCCGGGGGATTTGAACAGTGAGGCCGCCTTCTGGCAGGCCCTGACCGCCGGAGAGGATCTTGTCGGCGAAATCGACCCTGACCGTTGGGCCACCGAGGTATTGAAGCATCCAAAGAGAAGCGAGCCGGGGCGCAGCGTGACCTTTTCTGCGGGCGTATTGTCGCGGATCGATGAATTCGACGCTGGGTTTTTCGGCATTTCTCCCCGTGAAGCTGCCTGGATGGATCCGCAGCAGCGGTTGATGCTTGAGTTGTCCTGGGAGGCAATGGAAAACGGCGGTTTGCCAGCTTCCCGGCTGGCGGGCAGCGATTGTGCAGTTTACGTTGGCGTTTCCGGATTCGATTACGGCATTCGCGCCATTGACGACATGGCCAGTTTTGCCGCGCATACGATGACCGGCAACACCTTGAGCATCGTTGCCAACCGCCTGTCTTATGTTTTCGATTTGCATGGCCCTTCGATGGCCATCGACACCGCCTGTTCCTCTTCGCTCGTTGCGTTGCATCAAGCGTGCAACAGTCTGAAGGCCGGCGATGCTTCGATGGCCCTGGTCGGAGGGGTCAATCTGTTGGCGCACCCTTATCCTTTCATCGGCTTTTCGAAGGCTTCGATGTTGTCGGAACGTGGGCGTTGCCGCACCTTTGATGCGTCTGGCGACGGCTATGTTCGTTCCGAAGGCGGTGCCGTCCTGCTGCTCAAGCCGCTTGAGCAGGCCGAAGCGGATGGCGATCATATTCATGCCGTGATTCTGGCATCCGGCGCCAATGCGGATGGCGGACGCAAAACCGGGCTGACCATTCCCAGTGCCGAAGGACAGATCGAATTGATGCGTTCGGTTCTTGCTCGAGCGGGGATTGACGCTGCATCGGTCGATTATCTCGAAGCGCACGGTACCGGGACGACGATTGGGGATCCGATCGAAACGTCGGCGATCGGTGCCGTCTATGGCAAAGCACGTCCCTCAGAACGGCCGTTGCCGATCGGTTCGGTGAAGGCCAACCTCGGCCATCTGGAACCGGCTTCGGGCATGGCGGGCTTGGTGAAGGCCTTGCTGGTGCTCAAGCATCGTCGTGTGCCGCCGTCGATTCATCTGGAAAACCCCAACCCCAGGATTGATTTCGCGGGCTGGCACCTGCAACCGGCGATCGATACTTTGCCGCTGGATACACCGGATAGGCGCCCCTGTGTCGTTGGCGTGAATTCCTTCGGGTTTGGCGGTGCCAATGCCCATGTACTTTTGCAGGAATACGCGCCGTCGACCGTGGAAGCATCGTGGGTCGCCCCCGTTTTGCTGCCGCCATTGCTGCTTTCCGCGAAAAGCGACCAGGCGCTGCGCGATCTTGCCGGCCGCTATGCGGTGATGCTGGAGGCCAGTTCCCCGCAGATGTATTACGACGTTGCGTATGCAGCCTGTATGGGGCGTGAATGTCTGGAAAAGCGCTTGATCGTCCGGCAGGATAGCGTTGCCTCGGTGGTCGCCGCGCTGCTGGCGTTTGCCGAGAAGGGCGAAGGGGCCGCTTTGGTGCAAGGCGACTTTGCCATACCGGCTGGTGAAATGGCCTTCATCTATTCGGGTAATGGCGCCCAATGGATCGGCATGGGGCAGTTGCTGCTCAGCGAGAGTCCTCGTTTCGCAGAGATTCTGGAGGATCTGGACGCGGCAATGGTGCCGCTTGCCGGTTTTTCTCTGATTGCGGAATTGCGGGCGACGGGGGCGGCTTCGAGAATGGCGGATACGGCGGTGGCCCAGCCGCTGCTTTTTGCGATCCAGGTCGGGTTGACCCTGATGTTGAACGATCATGGGCTTCAGCCTTACGCCGTTGCCGGGCACAGTGTCGGGGAGGTAGCGGCCGCCTGGGCAGCCGGCGAGTTGACGCTGGCGGAGGCTTTGCGTGTGATCTGCGCGCGCAGTGCCGCGCAGGCGTTGACTCGCGGAGCCGGGCGAATGGCCGTAATTGCCCTGTCCGAAGCTGAGATGCGGGACTGGTTGACCGATGAGCGGTGGCCGGACCTGGAAATCGCCGGCATCAACAGCCCAGCCAATCTGACGCTTTCCGGTCCGTTGTCCCAACTGGAGGCGCTTGGCGTACAGGCTCGAGCGAATGGCGTGGTTTTCCGTCTGCTCGATCTCGACTATGCCTTTCATAGCCGTAGCATGGATTCGATTGAATCGACCTTGCTGGAATCGTTGGAAGGTTTCGCCCCGCTACCAGGTGAGCGTCAGGCCGTTTTCGTGTCCACCGTGACTGGCGATTGCGCTGTAGCGCCCTTGGGGGCGGGATATTGGTGGGATAACGTTCGGCGGCCTGTCCTTTTTAAGCAAGCCCTTGATCGTTTATGCGACCTGGGATGTCGAACCTATATCGAAATTTCGCCGCATGCCATCCTGCAACGCTATCTGGTCGACACGCTGGCTGCCAGAGGTGTACATGCACATGTCTTTCCCTCGTTACGTAAAAACCATGACGGCGAAGATGTGTTGCAGGCGCTGGCATTGCGTCTCCAGTTGGCAACGGCGCCCGATAGCTTGCAGGCGGAGTTCCCGGTTGTCGGGCGCTTTGTCGAACTTCCTGCCTATCCGTGGCAGCGCGAGCGTCACTGGCTGCCGGCCACGGTCGAGGGGTATCGCCTGATCGAACGCAAGTGCGTTCATCCATTGTTGGGCTGGCCGCTGCAGGAAACATCGGCGACATGGGAGAACGTGCTCGACCCTAGAACCCAATGTTGGTTGAAAGATCACGTTGTCGGCGGTGCCGTTGTTCTGCCTGGTGCCGCCTATCTGGAAATGGCATTGGCTGCCGCCCGGGAGAGCGTGGGAGGGGATAGCGTAGAGATCGAGGAACTCGATATCGTCGCGCCCATCGTTTTTGACGGGGAGCACGCCCGTTCGGTACGTTTCGAACTGAACCCACGGGATGGCGGGTTTACCATCCGCAGTCGTCAGCGTCTGGTTGATGACGAATGGGTGATCAATGCGTCGGGGCGCTTGTTGGGGGTTGTGCAGGGTTATGAAATCCGGCATCTGCCTGATCCCGGGGCGAATGCCGCAGAGATTTCCGGCGAACTGCACTATGCCTTGGCTCGGCTGCTTGGACTCGATTACGGCGAAGATTTTCGTCGGTTGCAGAATGCGGTTTTCGACCCGCATTGTTTGCGGGGCTATCTCCAGCACCGGGAAATGGCAGGGGAAGGGGAAAACTGGAATTTGTACCCGGCGATCCTGGACGTCTGCTTCCAGTCGCTGCTTGATTTTTTCCGTGCCGAGATTGAGGCCGGAAGTGGTTCGCCGTTGTTGCCAGTCAAAATCGGGCGCTTGCGCCTGTTGCACAACAAACCTGTGGTTGCTTTCCGGACCTGTATCCGGCGACTTTCCTTGCGCTCCGTACTCGCCGACTTCGAGTTGCTGGCCGTCGATGGCGCAACGGTGGCGATACTGACGGATTGCCGTTTCCGTGCCGCATCACTGCGTCAGCACAAGGCCGAACCGGCTCGTTGGGAAATCGTACCGATTGTTCAACCCGGGCCGCAGGAAAGCCGGACAACGACATTGCCGGAAATTCACACGCTGATTCAAGGCGTCCGGGACTACCTGCAGGATCACGAATCCCGTCTGCATCGGGCAGCCTATTTCGACGAAGTCCAGCCCCTGTTCGATGCGCTGGTCACCGCTTTCTCTTATGAAGCGTTGCAGACCGCGATGTGCGCAGATCCGGAAGGCGTGGCGGTCAGACTGGATGTTGTCGATGACGATGCCCCGCAGCATCCGTTCGTCTGGTTGAAGGAAGTTTTGAGCGAACAGGCCTTGCTGATTCTCCGTGACGGGAAATGGCAACTCGCAGAAAACGATATGCCGTCCTCTGCCGAAATCTGGCGGACCCTGCTTGCCGACCATCCGGAGTGCATGCCGGAATTGCTGCTTGTCGGGCGTAAGGGGAAACATCTGGCGGATTTGCTCCTGGGCCGTATTGATGTTGCGTGTATCGCAGCAGATTTGGCGGCAAGTCATCAGATGGAAGCCGCGTACGACGATTCCTTGTCCTACCTTGGGGTGCGGCACGGGATTGAAAACATACTCCGTCAGATTGCAAGCGTTATGCAGGATGGGCGTCGCTTGCGCATTCTCGAAATAAGCCCGGGAATAAGCGAACTGCCCCGCCATCTGCAGGAAGCCTTGCCGGCAGAAAGGACCGATTACGTCATCGCGCATACCGACGCTGCCTTGTGCGATCAACTTGCTCACGAATATCAGGATGTGCCCTGGGTGAGTACGGTCATGCTTGATGCTTCGATCCCTGCGCTGAAGACCAAGCACCCGCTGCCTGAGCTGTTCGACGTCGTAATCCTCCGCCATTACCTCAATTCAGTCGCCGATCCGCATGCCTTGCTGGCCTGGACCAGAAGCCAGATGGCGACCGGTGGCATTCTGGTCATGACAGAGCGGTATGGCGATCTGGCTGGATATTTCCTGGGGGACGGGAGAAATCTTGTCGGCCCGGCATCCTGGGAAAAAGCTTTGCTTTCCTTGTCGTTCGAGCAGATCGAAACTTGCCGGGAGCCTGCCGGCGAGGCTACGGCGGTCGGCGCCTATCTGCTCCTTGCCAAAAGCGGGGAGCAATCGGTGCCGAAGCAGGTTCGTGAGCCTGCCCGGTGGCTATTGCTGGTTGTCGACGGGAATGCCTTGTCGGTTGCCGAGCAGCTTAGGGAAACCATGGTAGGACAGGGGCAGATTGCCAGTTGCGTAATGCTCGACGATTCAGCAACCGATCAGGAAGCGATGTTGCTGTCGTTGCTTGGTCAGCAATCTGCCGGCACAGAAGAACGCATCGATCATGTCTTGCTGATCGCCCCGGACGTGCCTGAGGATGATTTCAGGCTTCCGCTTCTCGGCGCGGCCCTGGTTCGTCTGATTGCTGGCTGGCAACCGTCTCCAACTCTCTGTTTGGTTACCCGGGGAGCGGTGCCGGTCGATGGCCTTGTTTCGGCTAACGAGCGGAATCCGGCACACACGGCCTTGTGGGGATTGGGGCGCGTGGTGATGAACGAGTATCCTGGATTGAATTGCCGCCTGGTCGATTTGCCTCGTTTTGCTTCCATGGCACAAACCGTCGAGTTGCTTGGCAGCGAGATTCTCGATGCGGACAATGAAAACGAGGTCCTGCTGCTGAATGGTGCCCGTCGTGTCTTGCGTCTGCGTCGGCATGAACGGAACGTCGCGAAGCTGGCCGAAGTCCCCCGCTTCCGTCTCGACTTCCGGGTGCCGGGGCAGTTGCGGAACCTGTTGTGGCTGGAGCCGCCGAAAAGGGAACTGGCCCCCGATGAGGTGGAAGTCCGTCCGATGGCGACAGGCCTCAATTTTCGGGACGTCATGTACGTCATGGGTTTGTTGCCGGATGAAGCCGTTGAGCGTGGCTTTGCCGGCGCCAGTCTCGGCCTCGAATTTGCCGGTATCGTCACCAAGGTTGGCGACCGGGTCGATGATTTTGTTCCCGGCGATCCGGTCATGGGCTTCGGGGCCGCATGTTTTGCCAGCCACGTGGTGACCCGGGCCAATGCCTTGATGGTGAAGCCGGAGGGCTGGTCTTTCGAAGCGGCTGCTACGGTACCGACCGTTTTTTTCACAGTTTACTATGCGTTGAAGCAACTCGCCGACCTGCAGCCTGGCGAACGGGTACTGGTTCATGGGGGGGCTGGCGGCGTCGGTATCGCTGCCATCCAGCTTGCCCGCCATCTTGGTGCAGAGGTTTTTGCCACGGCGGGTAGCGCCGAGAAGCGACAGTTCATCGAATTGCTTGGTGCGGACCATGTCTTCGATTCGCGCAGTCTGGCCTATGCGGATCAAATTCTTTCGGTAACTGCCGGCGAGGGGGTCGATGTCGTCCTGAATTCGCTGGCTGGCGAGGCGATACGGCGAAATTTCCGCGTGTTGCGACCGTTCGGCCGTTTTCTTGAGCTCGGCAAGCGCGACTTCTTCGAGAATACCCCGATCGGCCTGCGGCCATTCAAGGACAACATCAGTTATTTCGGTATTGATGCCGATCAATTGCTGGTAGAACGTCCGGATTTGGCAAACCGCCTGTTCCGGGAGGTTATGGCGCTGTTTCGCAGCGGAGTCTTGTCTCCATTGCCGGCACGCGTTTTTCCGGCTGCACAGGTGGTTGAAGCGTTCCGTTACATGCAGCAGGCCAGACAGATCGGCAAGGTCGTTGTCAGTTTCGAGGGATCTGCTCCCCGAATGCAATTGCCGTCGGCTCAGCCCGAAGCGCTCCGGTTTTCTCGGGAGGCTTGTTATGTCGTTACTGGCGGACTGTCGGGCTTTGGTCTGGAAACGGCGCGCTGGCTTGCAGAACATGGTGCCGGGCAACTGCTTTTGTTGAGTCGGCGTGGTATGGATACCGAATCTGCGGTCGAGGCGCTTGCTTCATTGGCAGGGCTTGGGGCAGACGTGCAGGTCGTGGCTTGCGATGTCGCTGATTTTGATGCGCTGGCTTTGGCGCTGGAGTGCGCCGGGCGAAAACCCTTGAAAGGGGTTTTCCATGCCGCCATGGTGCTCGACGATGCCTTGATCAGCAATCTAGACTCCGTACGCATGCGTCGTGTGATGCAACCCAAGATTGTCGGAGCCTGGAATCTCCATGTGCTGACTCGGCGTGCCTCTCTTGATCATTTTGTCCTTTATTCGTCGGTAACGACTTATATCGGCAATCCGGGACAAGCCAATTACGTTGCCGCGAATGCGTGGCTGGAAGGGCTTGCCAGTTCGCGCAGGGCAGAGGGCTTACCGGCAACTTGCATCGGTTGGGGCCCGATCGGAGATGCCGGTTATTTAACGCGCAATCAATCTGTCAAGGACGGTCTGTCTCATCGCCTGGGCGCAGATCCGCTTGCCGTCAGGACGGCATTGCAGGAATTGGGTAAGGTGCTGTTGACGCCAACGGGTAATGTGTCGATAGGCGATTTCCAATTTCAGTCATTGGCCAAACTTCTGCCTTCTGCAACAGGGCCTCGTTTTGAGTTCCTGCGTCGCCAAGGTGAAGTGGCAGGAGGGGTCACTGAAAGCCTTGAAGATTTCAGAGCAATGATCGAAGGCAAGTCGTCCGAGGAGATCAAAGCTCTCGTTGAAGCACTGGTTGCTGAGGAGGTCGCCCAGATTCTTGGAATCGGTGCTGAACGTATCGATCCTGTCCGCTCCCTGCACGACCTCGGTCTGGATTCGCTGATGGGAGTGGAGTTGGCCTTGGGGCTGCAAAAACGCTTCGGAATACAAATCTCGGCGATGATGTTAAATGAGGGGCCAACGGTTGAACGGGTTGGTGCGCGTATCATCGAACGTTTGGCATCCGGCGACGTTGAGTCGGCTGATGGGCTGGCGGAGTCGGTGAAGGGCTTGATCGAGCAGCATGGCGGGACGGATGATCAGGACTTTGCCCAATCGCTGCTGCACGAACTGAAAACGAAAACATAGAAAATGACGAAGCATAATTTTGGCTTGGTCGGTAGTACCAAGGATCAACTGGTGAAGCGATTCAAAGCCCGCCAGGGGGCGCTGGGGGATGCGAGTATCGGTGGCCTGCGCGCTTCTGGAAAGCAACCCGATGTGCCGGAGAAGTTTTGTCGTTTCGACAAATTGCCGGGCTACGAAAAGTTGGTAATTCCTCAGGTGGCGGCCAGAAAGCTGGGTATCGAAAATCCCTATTTCAAATCACACGATGCTCTGGCCGGTGCTACTACCGGGATTGCCGGCAGGACCTATATCAACTTTTCCAGCTACAACTACCTCGGTCTGACGGGGCATCCCGCGGTCAATCAGGCAGCCAAGGACGCCATTGACCGTTACGGAACTTCTGCGGCAGCCAGCCGTTTGGTGGCCGGAGAGCGTCCTGTTCACCGAGAACTGGAAAAATCCCTGGCAGATGCATACGAGGTTGATGATTGCGCTGTGTTCGTCAGCGGTCATGCAACGAACGTAGCGACCATTTCTACCTTGTTCGGACCGAAGGATCTGGTCGTCCACGACAGTCTCATCCACAATAGCGTCCTCGAAGGGGTTCGTCTTTCAGGTGCAACTCGGCGAGCGTTTGCCCACAATGATCCGGGCGCTCTGGAAAAGATTCTCGAGGAAATCCGGGGGAACTTCGAGCGCGTGCTGGTGGTGATCGAAGGTCTCTACAGCATGGATGGCGATATACCGGACCTGCCTCGCTTCATCCAAATCAAACGCCGTTTCAAAACCTTTCTGATGGTGGATGAAGCGCATTCGTTTGGTGTCTTGGGCGCGCGCGGCCTTGGCATCCGCGAGCATTGCGGTGTTGCCGGCCGCGATGTGGATATCTGGATGGGAACCTTGAGCAAATCGTTGGCCGGTTGCGGTGGATATATCGCCGGCGAGCATGCCCTGATCGAATTGCTCAAGTACGCCGCCGCCGGTTTTGTCTATAGCGTTGGTCTTTCTCCCGTCATGGCAGCTGCTTCCTTGGCCGCCCTGAAATTGATACCCGATATGCAGGATTCTTTGCAGCGCTTACGTGGGAATGCTGTCTATTTTCTCGAGGGTTTACGCAAGATTTGCCTGGATAGTGGTTTGTCGCAAGGATATGCAGTTGTCCCGGTGATTACCGGCAGTTCTTTGAAAGCAGCCAAGTTGTCGGCTACCTTGTTCGCCAGCGGGATCAATGTGCAACCGATTATTTATCCTGCAGTTGAGGAGAAGGCGGCCAGATTGCGCTTTTTCCTGAGTGCGTTGCATACCCAAGATCAACTGGACGCTACGCTGTCGGAACTGAGAAGGCTGGCCTAGATGACGGAACCCGTTCGTTCTTCTTTGAGCATTACTCTTAGTGTCTGGCGTGCCTTGTTTTTGCGCGAGGCGCTGACGCGGATTTCGGGAGGGCGTGCGAAATGGTTCTGGGTGGTGGCGGAGCCGCTGGCACACATGGCATTCATGTTATTCGTGATGGTAGTGATCAGGCATCGGATTGTGGAGGGAATGGATGTGTATGTCTGGATTCTTTCAGGCATCACAGCATTCTTCATGTTTCGTCGGGTTGCTAACCAGGGTATGGACGCAATCGGGGCAAACCAGACGATGTTCAACTATCGTCAGGTCAGGCCGGTTGATACCGTGTTTGTGCGAGCAGCGCTGGAGGCGTTCCTGATGCTGTTGATTGCCGTTTCAACATGTCTTGGGCTGGCTTTGATCGGGCGGGATGTATTGCCTCGGAATCCGCTTGAGGTCATGCAGGCACTGCTGGGTCTATGGTTGCTTGGCGTTGGGTTCGGTCTTGCCGCGTCTGTCGCCGTGGAGTTGATTCAGGAAGCCAAGGTCTTCCTGAAATTTATCTTGATGCCCCTATATCTTATCTCCGGGGTTATTTTCCCTATCACAATGGTTCCTTATCCTTATCGGGAATGGCTGTTGTTCAACCCGGTATTACATGGCGTCGAAGCTGTACGTGCTGCGTTTTCGGACACCTATCACGCATTGCCTGAATTGGATATCGGTTATATGTTTTCCTGCGCTTTGTGCTTCATTTTCCTGGGGCTTGTTCTGCAAATCAGGTTTGCCGAAAAGCTGGTGGCCAAATGATTTTGGTTGAAAATGTGCACAAACGTTACATGACCGACCACGGCCCAGGTCGCTGGATTTTGCAGGGGGCTTCATTCACTATTCCGAGAAACATCAGTGTTGGGTTGATAGGCAGAAATGGTGCAGGTAAATCCACTTTGCTTCGACTGATCGGTGGGGTTGACATGCCAAACCGTGGCCGTATCGAGCGGCGTTGCAGAGTGTCCTGGCCGATGGGGCTGGTGGGGGGCTTGAATAGTGCGCTGACAGGTCGCCAGAATGCCAAGTTCGTATGCCGGATACTGGGGCATGAAAACGATATCCAGGAAAAGCTTGCTTTCATCGAGGATTTTGCCGAGATAGGTGAGGCTTTCAATGAGCCGGTCAATACCTACTCATCTGGAATGCAGTCGCGTCTAAAGTTCGGTATATCGCTGGCTTTTGACTTCGATATCTATATTTCAGATGAAGTCACCTCGGCTGGTGATCCCGTTTTCAGGAAAAAGGCTGCAGCTGAGTTTCGTAAACTGGCAGATCAATCTGGGTTGATCATGGTGTCCCATAGTGAAAGTACCCTGAAACAATTTTGTCAGGCAGGTATCTGGCTGCATGAGGGTAAAGCTTATTGGTTCGATTCGATTGACGAAGCGCTCAAGAACTACAAGGAAAGTCTGGTCTAATGATTGATCGATTCAAAAAAATATCTGTGCTAATTACACCCGGCGTTTTGCGGCGACGCGTTTTTACGGTGTCAGCATTGGTGATTGTTGGGGCAATCGTTTACTGGGGCCTGATCGCATCTGACCGCTATGTTTCCGAAGCCCATGTGGTCATCGAACGTACCAACATGAGCGCCGGGCAAACCGTCGATATCGGCAGCCTGCTGACCGGCGCGACCGGCGGCAATCGCAACGACCAGCTTTTGCTGCGCTCCTACCTGTTGTCTGTCGACATGTTGCAGAAGCTGGATGCGGAATTGGATCTACGCGGGCATTACAGCGATTCGAGTCATGATTTCCTCTCCCGGATGTGGGGGAAAGATCGGGCCCTGGAGTTCTTCCATCGCCATTACCTGTCACGAGTCAGCGTCGAACTCGATGAATATTCCGGTGTTTTGGTGGTCAGGGCGCAGGCTTATTCTGCGGAAATGGCCAAGACCATCGTCGATCACCTGGTGGCGGAGGGCGAGCGCTACATGAACGAGCTCGGTCATGCGATGGCGCGTGACCAGGTCGCTTTCCTGGAAAAGCAGGTTGCCGAGATGGGGCAGAAAGCCTTGGCCGCCAGGCAGGATGTTCTCGCCTACCAGAACAAGAAGGGCATGCTGTCCCCGCAGATCACGGCAGAGACGATACAGGCAGCGATCAGCAAGCTGGATGGGCAGATCACCGATCTCAAGGCGCGTCGATCTGCTCTACTGGGCTATCTCAGCCCGCAGGCGCCCGGTGTTGTCGAACTCAACATCCAGATCGGGGCGCTGGAGAAGCAGATGCAGCAGGAGCAATCGCGTCTGACCTCACCACAGGGCGGTACGCTTAACCGGGCAGTGGAGGAATACCAGCGCCTGGAATTCGCGGCCAAGTTTGCAGAAGAAGTTTACAAGACCGCCTTGGTTGGCCTGGAAAAAGGCCGTATCGAGGCCTTGCGCATGTTGAAGAAGGTTTCCGTGCTGCAATCGCCGACTTTGCCGCAGTATCCGCTGGAGCCTCGGCGCTTCTACAACATCGTCGTCTTCATTCTGCTTGCACTGATCGTTGCGGGGATCGTGCACATGCTGGCAGCCATCATTCGGGATCATCAGGATTAATCGAAAATGCACCGAGTCGTCAAAAAATTATTGCTCGTGGCGGGCATTTGCCTGGCCGGGCTGACCTGGGCGCAAACCCAGAACAGCGACAGTTTCTCCTTGAAGCAGGCACAAGGCCTGTCTTCAGTGCCTGCCAGCGATAGCGGTGTGTCGGCGATACAGATACGGGATCGCAAGATGCCGGCTTCCTCGCTGGTCAATGCTGCCCGCGTGGAGGATGTCCGGAATGGGCCGCCGCCCGGCCCCGGCATTGCGGTCAACCTGAACAGCGAAGTCTTTGGCGCCAACCTCTTCGGCGGCGCTTTCGCCAAGCAGAGTCCCGGTCGTTTCAACCCGGACTACGCCATCATGATCGGCGATCAGGTTCAGGTTCGCCTGTGGGGGGGATTCGAGTTCGATGGCATCCTCGAGGTCGACCCGCAAGGCAACATCTTCTTGCCGCACGTCGGGCCGGTGAAGGTGCTTGGGGTGGCCAACCAGAACCTGCAGCAGACCGTCGATACCGCCATTCGCCGCATCTTCCGCGCCAATGTCTCCAGCTATGCCAGCCTGGCGGCACCTCAGCCGGTGCGGGTCTTCGTCGGCGGCTTCGTGAACCGGCCGGGGTTGTACAACGGCACCAGCATGGATAGCCTGCTTTCCTATCTCGATCAGGCCGGTGGGATCGATGCGGAGCGCGGCTCCTTCCTGAACGTGCAGGTCAAGCGCGGCGACCGGGTGCGGGCGACGGTGAACCTTTACGATTTCCTGTTGGAAGGGCGCATTCCCCTGGTGCAACTGGCTGAAGGCGACGTCATTTTTGTTTCTCCGAGGCAGTCGACCGTAAAAGTCACGGGGCTTGTCGCCAATGCCAAACGTTTCGAATTCGCCGGCAACAAGACCGTGGCCGATCTGATCCGTCTTGCCAAGCCTCAGCCTCAGGTCACGCACGTACGCGTTTCGCGCAATACTGGGCCGGTCAGAAACACCGAGTATTACCCGCTCGATCAGGTCTCGGCCATTCAACTGGAAAATGGCGACGATCTCGAATTCACCGCCGACAAGAAACCGGGCACGATCACCGTGCGCGTCGAAGGCGAACACCAGAGCGCACAGGAATACGTGTTGCCCTACGGTTCGCGTCTTGGCGACCTGATGAGCCAGATCAAGTACAGCGAGCGCTCGGAATCGGACAAACCGCAACTCTTCCGTCTTTCGGTCAAGGAACGGCAGCGCCAGATGCTGGCGGTGGCCCTGAAAACGCTGGAGTCTTCGGTGTTGACCGCAAGATCGGGGACTTCCACCGAAGCAACGCTGCGCGCCGAGGAGGCCAAGCTGATCCTGCAATGGGTGGAACGTGCCAAACAGATCGAACCGGCCGGCCAGGTGCTGATCGCCAAGGCCGCGCAGCGTGATCAGTTGTTGCTGGAAAACGGCGACATCATCCGTATCCCGGTCAAGGATGGCCTGGTCCTGATCGGCGGCGAAGTGCTGTTCCCGAATGCCGTGGCTTTCGACAATAAACTGGACTTGGGCGATTACATCGCATCGGCGGGTGGATATACCCAGAATGCCGATACTTCGCGGGTTATCGTCGCTCATCGCGATGGCAGTTTCGAGGAAGGGAAGAAGGCGGACCTGGTGGCTGGGGATGAAATCCTCGTGTTGCCCAAGGTTGATGTGAAATCCCGTGAAATCGCCAAGGATCTGATGACTATGGTTTATCAGATTGCGATTGCAGCAAGGGTGGTGATTGGGCTTTGATAGCCGAGATATAACAGCCTGAATTCGTCAAAAAAATGACGGGTTTGAATGCGTTTCGTATGATTGGTTTTTGGAATAAATTGATGAGTACAGGGCGTTTTGATAATTTTGTTCTTCATTTAAGGGTTTTTTTGGAGAATTTCCGGGCAAGATTGATTGAGCGTTTTGTTGGAGTAAAAAAACAGGTCGTGCTGTTTGTCAAAGAAATCAAGGCTTTCCCTGTTGAGTTTGTTGGTTCCAACTGGTTGGAGGTCCCTGCTAAGCCAATTGCTGTATGTTTTGGGTTTAACCCTTGGAAAAGACAGGTTGTTTCTGCGTATCTGAAAGAATATCGGACGGCGTTTGTCGTAGGGAAGGCTGGGTTTAGGCGTGTTTTAAACGATTTTGTGAATAAGCAACCAGAAGGTACGGAAATCGTCTACGTTTTTTGGGGGGCAAAGCGCGACCGTTTTCTGGAGGCTCATCTGAAAGTCTCGGGTAGGAATAAATCCAAAATAATCCGGATAGAAGATGGGTTTTTGCGTTCAATTGGTGGTGGTGTCCTTCATACACATCCGGCTTCACTTTGTGTAGATAGTCATGGTATTTACTTCGATGCCAAGAGAGAGTCTGGAATAGAGAATATTCTCGCCAACTACGATTTTTCTTCCGATGCCGAGTTGATGACGCGTGCGCGCCGTGGTGTTGAACTGATGGCCGCCGCGCGGCTGACAAAGTATTATAGCCTCCAACCTTATGGCTCAGGTGAAGGCATCAAACGCGGGGATCGTTATGCGATTCTCGTGATTGGTCAGGTCGAAGATGATGCATCCGTACTTAATGGTCGCACGAAAATTCGGAGAAATAATGATCTTATTTTACAGGCGGTAAAAGAGTTTCCGAATGCCGATATTTATTATCGTCCGCACCCGGATTACATGGCGAATATACGGAATTCCAATACCTCTGTAGACAAGTTGTCTGGACTGTGCACGATAGTTCCGCCGGATGTTGCGCTACATGAACTTTTTGTCATCGTAGACCATGTTTATACGATGACCTCCCTCGCCGCGTTCGAGGCACTCCTTTGGGGGTTGAAGGTTACTTGCTTTGGTGCGCCATTTTATTCTGGCTGGGGGGTGACTGATGACCGTTCCGGGGTGGCGCGCCGTCACCGTAAACTAAGCAGGGAAGAGCTATTTGCCGCAGCCTATTTGATCTACCCTCGTTATATTCACCCATGGAGTGATGAGTTTACAAATTTCGAGGATATCGCCGGTTACATGGTTTGTGAGGTTCTCAAATATGAAAATATATTTGAACCATCCGAAGTCTGGGTGTTGTTTGAAAAATGCCAGCCATTCGCGGATATCCTCCCCAAGCCGTTTTCCCTTCTCGCTTATCTCAAAGAGACTGGAGATTTTGCTGCGGCAGATAGGGGGAGAGTTGCAGATATCACCCAAACGGATTTTCGCCTTGTTGATTACCCAATCAATAGCCATTTTTTATCGAGAACCTCGAACTACGATGCTCTTGTCGAGTATTCCAATTTTGCAATTTCCCGCCTGGCTGAATATCCCGAAGTCATCGCTTCAGACCCAACGCTGGCTGAATCCTTTTTCTATGCGTTGTCCCAAGCATTGCTGAACTCCAATGGACGGGTAATTGGTCCTTTGCCTGATCTGGCCCAATACATCACCAAGATACCAGCAAAACACAAACAATTTACAGCCATCGTCAAAAACTATGTGCGCTGCCTTTCGGCGAATCTGCAATATGCGGAAATCGAGACATTTCTATCTAAAGCAGCTCAAGTGGCTGAGGGTGGAAAGAATCTCCTGACATCGCGGCAGTCTGTTGAAAGTTTGATCCGTGAGGCGCTGGCCTTCGATCTGTCACTAGGTCACTATCGCGATCTATGCCAAGTGCTGAGACAAAAACCGACACGCTCGGAACGTGATTTTTATCGACGGCACCAACTGGTTTCAGTGACGGCTAAGGCTTATCTCGAACAACTTGAATCGGTGTTTGCAAGACCCATCGACGCGTTCGTGAATCGGATCATGTACTGGGTTTTGCTGGGAGAACTGCAGGCTGCTTGTCAAGCCTGGAAAGAACTGAGCGTGACTTTCGATCTGGAGAGTGCCAAAGGAAGGAAATTGCCACTGAAAAAACGGCAGACTCATTTGCTTTCTGCCGCTGAGTTTTTCATTAAGAACAATAGATTTGACGTGGCCAAGCAAGTGGTTGAAACCTTCGATCTGGTTGCAGAGCCGGAAGCGCGTCTGATCGAATTGCAGATGGCAAGAAAGTCAAACGATATGTCGGCGTTTTATCGTCTATATGAAAAAGCGCCAAAGGGGGAAGAACGAAACGAGAGGGAGATGTCTGTCTACGCCCGTACTCTCCGGGAGGCGGGAATGCTAGAACGCTCACGTTTACTCAACGAGGAACTGTTTGCCAAAGCGAAGACTTTGGCACGCCGTTCCAGCATTCGTGAGGAAATCAAAAAGATCGATTTTCTCCAGAAAACCAGTGACATCCTGAATTCGGTACCACAGCCCGCTTTGCCGAAAGGCGTTGTTTTTCTTGCCTCGCAGACATGCTTCAATACTTTGGCAATGATGACGCCTGCCTTGGTTGAATTGAAGAAAATGGGATATGCTGTTGTCAATTTATGTGCTGGGATGACTGAACATCAAGGTACGGGGCTGGATTATATCGATAGCTTTGCGGGATGCATTCCTCTTGATTTGTCGAAAGAAAAAATGTTTTTTGAATGGGAGGTTGACTGGCCACGGCAAGTAGTCAAGGCGAATGGGGTTAATTTCTATCAAGGGTTCTATGAGCGATTGTCCACGTTCATTCGGCGATATCATGTCGATATCAACATGCCTGAGGCAAGAGACAGTTTTTTTGCCTATTTGAAGCGATCTGATACATGTCTTCAAGTATGTGAGGAAATTTATAAGAATGTTGTTTCCAAGGGTATTCCAGCGACTCTAGTGACTGGAAACAGCCATGTTGCCCCATTTTCCGTATTCAGAGATTTTGCCCGAAGCAAAAAACATCCATTGCTTGGCTTTATAAATTGCAATGTTGCCTATGAAAGCTACTTCTCCAATCTGGGTAGCAAATTTGCGAATACGATGTGTGTCACCGACATGACCTTGTATCCCAATATCCGGGCACCGTTCATGGCGAGGGTAGATCAGTTCGAGCGCTGGTATGAGAAGAACGCGGACAATCCGGAGTATCTCAAGAAGGCAGACGACCTGATCAATGTGAATAGAGTTGGCTCGACCAGCAATGATCGGGAAAAGGAGATCACGGCCTTCCTCATCGAGCAGAAGGCGCTTGGGAAGAAAATCGTCTGTGCTTTTGGCAAAGTGCCCGTCGATCTGAATGTCCCCTATGATGGTGGCCCGGCTCATACCGATATGGCGGACTGGATCAACCATACGGTCGAAGTTTGTGGGAAGTCGGACAATATCGTGTTGTTGGTCAAGCCCCATCCCCATGAGTTACGTCCGGAAATCGCACTGGATCTGGTTCAAAGTTTCCACGATCTGATCACGGTACCGGTTGGTGACAATGTATGCCTGCTTGGTCATAAAGACATTAATGGTCATGCACTGGCCCCATACCTGGATTTGGCACTGTTGTACAACGGCTCCAGTGGCCCAGAATTGACAGCGCAGGGCATACCAGTTGTAATGACTTCGCATTTTGGTAGGCATGATTACCCTGTTGAAATGAATTATCCGGAGTCCCGTCAGCAATACGAGTCTTTCATTAGTTCTGGAAAATATCCGGTGCCTTCCGATGAAATCAGAAAGCGTGCGGCATTTCTGATTTGTTATCTTGGTACGGAAGAAATTTCGATATTGAACAGGTATTCAAAGAGACAATTAACGAACGACAAGATTGGCGTACCAACTTGGCGTATGGATTTCATTGAAAAATTTCTCAGGGAAGGAGATCCAAAGATGGCATTGATTGCACGGCGGATCGTCGAGAAATTTGAAATGGTTCATTAATTTTTGGGAGAGGCAGCATGCTTAAGGAAAAAACAATACTGATCACCGGTGGTACTGGATCCTTCGGGAATACTTTTGTCCCGATGTCACTGGAAAGATATAATCCAAAGAAGATCATCATCTATTCGCGCGATGAGATGAAACAGTGGGAAATGGCTAAGAAATTTGCCGGAGATTCCCGCGTACGTTTCTTCATAGGAGATGTCCGTGACAAGTATCGTCTCTATCGTGCGCTGGATGGTGTCGACTATGTCGTTCATGCCGCTGCGACCAAAATCGTTCCGACGGCCGAGTACAACCCATTTGAATGCGTCAAGACCAATATCAATGGGGCGATGAACTTGATCGATGCCTGTATCGACAAGGGGGTGAAGCGTGTTGTCGCACTTTCGACCGATAAGGCTAGCAGCCCGGTCAACCTGTATGGCGCAACTAAGCTTGCTTCCGATAAGTTGTTCGTTTCCGGTAATTCCTATGCAGGCGGTCACGATACCCGTTTCGCTGTCGTTCGTTATGGCAACGTGATGGGGTCGCGTGGGTCGGTCATTCCGTTTTTCATGTCAATTCGCGATAAGGGCGTCTTGCCGATCACCGACGAGCGCATGACGCGCTTCATGATTTCTTTGGAGCAAGGGGTTGAGTTGGTCTGGCATGCCTTTGACGACATGGAAGGTGGAGAAATCTACGTCAAGAAGATTCCATCGATGAAGGTTACCGATCTGGCAAAAACCGTTGCTCCTGAGGCTCGGCTGGACTACGTCGGTATCCGTCCAGGCGAGAAGTTGCATGAGCAGATGATTGGCGAGGAGGATTCGTTTTACACCTACGAATACCCCGAACATTTCAAGATACTGCCGGCGATCAATAACTGGGGAACTTGCGAGAAGCGGATCAAGGATGGAAAAAAAGTTCCAGAAGGATTCAGTTACACCAGCGACAATAATCCGGAATGGATGACTCCTGCCGAGTTACAGGCTTGGATTGATGTCAATCGTGAAAAGATCGGGAGTATCTGATTCATGATTCCTTACGGTCGTCAGGAGATTACCCAGGCTGATATCGATTCGGTCGTTGCGGTGCTCCGGTCTGATTTCTTGACGCAGGGGCCAATGGTGCCCCGTTTTGAAGAACGGGTTGCCGGACACGTTGGCGCACGACATGCCCTGGCAGTGAATAGCGCGACATCTGCTCTGCATCTCGCTTGTCTGACCCTCGGTCTGGAGCCGGGCGACTGGTTATGGACGTCGCCGATTACCTTCGTAGCTTCGGCCAATTGTGGCTTGTATTGCGGTGCCAAGGTCGACTTTGTCGATATCGATCCACGTACCTACAACCTGTGTCCCCTAGCTCTTGAAACGAAACTCAAGGTAGCAGAGACAGCGGGCTGCTTGCCCAAGGTGGTTGTGGTGGTGCATTTATGCGGTCAACCGTGCGAAATGGATAAAATTCATGCACTGGCCCAGCGTTATGGATTCAGGATCATCGAGGATGCTTCGCATGCCATCGGTGGTAAATATCGCGGCGAATTTATTGGCAATTGCCGCTACAGCGATATCACCGTTTTCAGCTTTCATCCAGTGAAAATCGTGACTACAGCTGAAGGCGGTATGGCTTTGACCAACGATGCCGCTCTGGCCGAACGGATGGAACTGCTGCGCAGCCATGGCATCACCCGCGATCCTGGTTTGATGACGCACGAACCGGACGGTCCCTGGTACTACCAGCAGATCGATCTCGGATATAACTACCGGATGACCGAGCTACAGGCCGCATTGGGCATCAGCCAGATGGAGCGACTTGATCGATACGTTGCCTGTCGCCACGGGATTGCTGGCCGCTACGACCAACTTCTTGCCGATCTGCCTGTGACTGTGCCTTGGCAGCATGGCGATAGTTATTCCGGGTTGCATCTCTATGTGATCCGACTGCAGCTGGACAAGATTGGCAAGAGTCACCACGAAGTGTTCGAATTACTGCGGGCGCAAGGTGTTTGTGTCAATCTTCATTACATACCGGTCCACACCCAGCCGTACTATATGAAAATGGGGTTCAGGCACGGTGATTATCCGGAAGCTGAGCAGTATTACGCCGAGGCAATCAGCCTGCCAATGTACCCTGGCTTGAATGAGGGACAGCAGGATTTAGTGGTGAAAGCCTTGATTGAGGCTGTTAGCCAATGAAGTTGGCGGTAATTCCGGCCCGCGGGGGCAGCAAGCGTATCCCGAGAAAGAATATCCGAGAGTTCTGTGGCAAGCCCATGATTGCTTGGTCGATCGAGGCGGCGCTTCATAGCGCCTGCTTCGATAAGGTGATCGTATCGACGGATGATTCGGAGATCGCCGGCCTAGCTCGCCGGCTTGGTGCTGAAGTACCTTTCATTCGTCCCGTCTCACTCTCAGATGATTACACCGGCACCATCCCGGTTATCGCCCATGCGATTGACTGGATAAACGGCAATGTGGCTGACGTCAGTTATGCCTGCTGCCTGTATGCCACCGCACCTTTCGTTCAAGCAGCGGATCTGACACGTGGATTCTGCACTCTGGAGCAAAGTGGTGCGGACTATGCGTTCTCCGTGACCAGCTATCCTTTTCCAATTCAGCGCGCTATCCGCATCACTGCCGACCAGCGGGTGGAGATGTTAAACCCTGATCAGTTCAACACACGCTCACAAGATCTGGAGGTGGTCTTTCACGATGCGGGTCAGTTCTACTGGGGCCGTGCGGCAGCTTGGCTGACCGGCAAACCGCTGTTTTCCCACGATGCTTCACCCGTGCTGCTGCCGCGACATCGCGTGCAGGACATTGATACAACGGAAGACTGGGAGCGTGCCGAGTGGTTATTCAAGGCCATGCACCCCAAAGTAGGACAGATTTGAATATGAAAGTGATGTTTCGCACCGATGCTTCGCTGCAGATCGGTACGGGGCACGTAATGCGCTGTCTGACGTTGGCCGATGCCCTTTCTGTCAAAGAGGCGAACTGTCAATTCATTTGCCGCGAGCACTCGGGTAACCTGATTGAGTTCATCCGCGATAAGGGCTATGTTACTCACACCCTCCCCATGGGAGTTGCACAGGAAATTTCCGGCAGCGAGATTACGCATGCCCACTGGCTTGGTACGACGCAAGCTCAAGATGCCGAAGCCTGTATTCCCATCTTGGCAGAGCAGCGTCCGGACTGGTTGATCGTTGATCACTACGCCTTGGACGCTGGCTGGGAGCGTCGCTTGGCGCCGTATTGCAGCAAACTGATGGTCATCGACGATCTCGCTGATCGGTCACATGTGTGCAATCTGCTTCTTGACCAGACCTATGGTCGCGAGGCTTCTGATTACCGTTTTCTCGTGCCGAGGTCTTGCCACCTGCTCTGTGGCTCGGCGTATGCTTTGCTGCGTCCCGAGTTCGCTGTGCTGCGCCCTTACAGCCTGCAGCGGCGTACTGAACCGGTTTTATGCGAGTTGCTCATCAGCATGGGAGGTATAGATAAGGATAATGTGACCGGGCAAGTACTGCAGGCGCTTCGGACCAGCCGCTTGCCGTTGGGTTGCCAAATTACCGTGGTCATGGGAGCGATCGCACCATGGCTCGATGATGTGCGCCGTCTGGCGCAAGATATGCCTTGGCCGACTCAGGTATTGGTTGGCATTAGCGACATGGCGCAACGAATGGCAGATTGCGATCTGGCGATTGGGGCAGCCGGGGCGACATCGTGGGAGCGTTGCTGCCTGGGGGTGCCCACAATCATGCTCGTGCTGGCGGAGAACCAGCTAAAGGTCGCTCAGGGCCTCGAACAGGCGGGCGCAGCATGGCTTGTAAATCTCCCTGTTTATCAGAACACACAACTGAGAGACAAGGTTGTTTCACTACGCGACAAGCCTGAACAACTCCTGCGCATGAGCAAATTCGCCGCTACCCTTGTAGATGGTGCGGGGGTGGATACCGTCTTGCAGAACATGGAGGGGGTGAGTTGAGCATAGCGAGTTCCATCGTCGTCCGACCGATGTGTGAATGTGATCTAGAACTGGTGCTGTCCTGGCGGAATCACCCAGAAGTCCGTCGCTACATGTACACCAAGCATGAAATTTCCCTTGAAGAGCATACTCGCTGGTTCGCCCATGTCGCGCAGGATCCGGAACGGCATCTCCTCGTATTTGAGATCGGAGCGACCCCATTGGGCTTCATCAATATCCATCAGATTGCGCCAGGGGGAATTGCTGACTGGGGTTTTTATGCGGCACCCAATGCACCGAAGGGAACTGGACGTTCGCTTGGACAGGCTGCGCTTAAGTATGCCTTCAAAACCATGGGGTTACATAAGCTGTGTGGTCAGGCATTAGCCTTTAACGAGCGCTCGATCCGGTTTCACCTTAATCTTGGTTTCCAACGCGAGGGGGCGCTACGCCAGCAACATTTTGACGGTCAGGTATATCACGATGTGATTTGCTTCGGCCTTCTCGCCAATGAATGGCGCTTAATCGATTGAGAGATGAAAAGATGACAAATACTCCATCCATTTACATTGCTGGCCGCCGCATTGCTGCTGACGCGCCTCCCTATGTAATTGCCGAGCTCTCTGCCAACCATAACGGCAAACTCGATACGGCGATGACGATTATTGAGGAAGCAAAAAAGGCCGGTGCCGATGCTGTCAAGCTGCAGACCTATACAGCAGATACCATCACACTGAATTGCGACACCGAGGAGTTTCAAATTCACGGTGGCTTATGGGACGGAAAGACACTCTACCAACTCTATCAGGAAGCCCATATGCCTTGGGCTTGGCACAAACCGCTGTTTGAGCATGCAAGAAAACTTGATATCACTATTTTCAGCTCCCCTTTCGATAACACAGCGGTAGATCTGCTGGAGGACCTGAACGTGCCGGCTTACAAGATTGCTTCATTTGAAGCGGTTGATTTGCCGTTGATCAAGTATGTCGCTGGTACTGGAAAGCCAATGATCATCTCGACGGGCATGGCAGATGCGGAAGAAATCCAAGAGGCCATCGACGCTGCCCATTCCGGAGGATGTAAGGAGTTGGCCATATTGCACTGTGTCAGCGGTTACCCGGCGCCAGCCGCAGACTATAACCTGCGGACTATTCCAGATATGCTTAAGCGTTTTGGCCTAGTCACCGGTTTGTCTGATCACACCCTCGACAACACGACTGCAATCGCTAGTGTCGTCATGGGCGCCTCGATTATCGAAAAGCACTTCACCCTTGATCGCAGTGGCGGGGGAGCGGACGACAGTTTCTCGTTAGAACCGGCTGAACTGACCGCGTTGTGCCGTGACAGCAAAACGGCATGGGTAGCACTCGGGGAGGTGGATTATGGGCGCAAGTCAAGCGAACAGGGAAACGCAAAATTTCGACGGTCACTGTATTTCGTAAAGGACATTAAAGCCGGGGAAATTATTGCTGCAGATGCTGTCCGCAGCGTTCGCCCCGGATTTGGCATGGCACCAAAACATCTGGTTAACATTATCGGGCGGCGGGTAAAATCTGATGTTTCGGCGAATACGCCGGTTGATAGCTCGATGCTTCTCTAATGTGAAGACCTGCATAAGTGACCGTCATGCAGACTAATTTGAAAAATGGCATCATCTCATCTTGCTAATTGGGCTGATGAAGTTGATTAAGCAACTGGGTTTGGCTGAGAGGGGGGCGAGAGCTGCAAGCAAACCCGGAAAGCAGTGTTGCTAACAAAGATGGAGAATGGAAACGGTCGTTCGGTAGTCTCTGCCTTGAGGCACTGATTGAGCCGCTCTACCCGAAGTAAGGGGGCACTCGTTTGGACAGTCACAGGGGGGAGGAAATAAGCTAGGGCATCTTCCCCGTGGTCAGAGATATGCACAGGCAAGATGTAGAAGACCTTGAATTCCGCCGTCAGGGCGGGACAAATTGGATTGCCCGGCGTATCGATCCATGCGTGAATTTTGGTACTCAAACCTCCTGCGAGCGGCCGATTGCCTGACTGCTACCATTTTTCTGGGGGAGTCGGCTGCGTGTTGGTGGGTTTGAACTATCGTGGCATGAAAAAAACAGTTCTTCAAGGTCGGCATCGCTTTGCGCTCTCGAGCGCCTTAGCTACACGATGCCAACGCCCACTGTTCCCAGCGGGGGAGGCGGACACATATCGTGCTTTCGAGAAATCACACTATGGAAACCGGTCCGCGCCACATGTAGTACAGCTTCGACGAACTGTCGGTTGTCCGTCGCTTGCCCACCTTTGTCTGTTGGTTTGCCGGCTAGTAAATCCGTAAGCCAAGGCCACTATGTATCACTCAATATTCGCCGATCCATATCAAACATCCAAACAATTACTGTGAAAAGCATGAGCCAGTTGATCACAATCAATCAGTCACACCTCGATTTTTTGGAGAAGAATCGCATTTTCCTGAACAGCAAGGGTGACTTCAAAAATGCTTGGTTGAAAGTGGGAGGGCCACACAAGACCACCCGGTCCATTATCGAACCCTATTCGGCAAGCTATTGTGGTCCTTCCCTTTCGAGTACCGGGGCATTTACATATACCAAGAGTGTGTTTCATCCTACCATTCGGATAGGGCGATACTGCGCGATTGCAGCAAAGGTGATGCTGATGCCGGCGGATCATCCGATGAACAGGCTTTCCACCTGTGGTTTTGATTACTCCGATGCTCCCATCTTTTCGGTTTACGAGCAGGATTCAAATTGCCACTTTGAAAAATGCCAGATCAAGGAGAAGCCCAATATGCCGATGATCGGAGATGATGTATGGATTGCTCATGATGTGTTCATAAAACGTGGCGTCACTATCGGTACTGGGGCCGTGATTGGTGCCCGCAGCATAGTCACCAAGGATGTTCCTCCTTATGCAATTGTTGCTGGCTCACCAGCGATCATAAAAAAGTACAGATTCGATGAGAAAACTATAAAGCGGCTGCTTGCTTCTAAATGGTGGGATTACGCCTTCACTGATTTTAGAGGGCTCAATACACTGAATCCGAATGAGTTTCTTGATGGATTTGAAAAACGTGTTGATCAAGGGGAAGTCAAGCCAATGAAGGCAGCTTTGATAGATATAGAGAAGGAGTTCATTGCTCTTGCGTAGGGCGCGGAAGCATAAAGAATTGTGGGGTTGTATTTGAAGGGCATGGCAGATTAATTCTGCAGATATTTGGAGGCTATATTTCTCTTGGTTTGCCATGCAGGCGCATAATCTTACGAATATGGCTGGTAATGTAAATAATATTATTCATTGGTGTGGTGTTCGATTTAAAAAGTTATGTTAATTTTTTGAGGGGTGGGAGTGAAAATAGGTAGGTGGTTCGAAATAAACAATCCATCAACTTAGGTTGGAAAGTGAAAATGAATGAGAATTTAATCAAAAAAATATCCCAAGACCTGAAAGAAAATAACTATTCGGTCACCCATGTAAGAGAGTTGCTGTCCCATAGTGAGTGGCAAATCTGGGAGCGTTCTGTCGAGTTCGTCAATGAGTTCGCGTCGAGCAAGGAGTATCAGGAATTCGAAAAGACTTTCCTGGCAGATCTAGACGAAACATTCTTGATAAAAAAGGATAACGAGGAAAAGATAAACGGCCTTAAGGAAGCGGCCGAGGTTTCTCGAAATAACCTGATCGAAACAAAAGAAAAGCTTCTCAAACTCCAAGGCGAGAGGGGTAATAAGAAGGAATTGAAGGAGGCAAAGGATTTTTATCATGAATGGGCAGAAAAAGCCAAGAACGACGCCTTGATTCTCAAGGAGGCCCAGAAAGCAATGAGCTTAGAATTGGCCAAGAGGAGAAAAAGTTTTAAGCCCTATGTCTTCAATGAAATGCATTGGCGGGGTGTTCGCCTGAACGCAAGAGACCCATCTGTTCTATTCACCACCGCACTGTCCTTTCTGAAGGTCGCCTCGAATTATTACGGGGAAAAAGTAAAAGTCAGAATCCCGATTCTATGGCGAGTCTGCCCTTTCATGAAGGCTAGTGCTGTACCGGAAAGACTGGGTTCTCAGTTGTGGCATCGGGACCAGACCGACAACAAAATATTGAAGCTATTTGTTTATTACAGTGATGTTGACAGGGAAGCTGGCGCCCTAGAGTACATCCCGAGAAGCCTGCCGGTTGATTCCGAATGGAGCGAAATACTGCCTCTCAGAGACAATACCGGATATATTCCCCAAGAGCTTATCGATAAGCATGTACCTTCATCTAGTATCATCGAATGTTGTGGGGAAATGGGGACTTTAGTATTTGCTGATACCGCAGGCTTACATCGGGGTGGCTTTGCGATCAGCAAGACAAGAATAACGACCCAAGCTACTTACCTGCGCTATGAACCCAAGATTCCTCAGCCTCCGTTGATGACCAAGGAGTGCCTGTCCTATAGCTTCACAGAGGAGCAGTTCGAAGCCCTGAACTGACCTGGCAAGATATCCGTCTCTCTATTGCTAGGCTATCCTGCCGTACTGTGATGAATGGTAAACCAAACAATCAGGTGGCTCCCCTAGGCTCACCTGATTGTTCTTTCTTTTACTCACCTATTGGCAAATCATTAAAAATCGCCGAGCCTTTTATGCTTGGGGTATGGCATTCGAAGGTTATAGCGGTTTAATCCCAAGGATATTGCGCATGATTGACTTCTCCAGATTGGCGAATTTCGTTTCTGGCGTTTACTCAACTTTTCTTTATGAAATCGGGCTGTGTTTTGCCGCATGCAAGCATGTTGATGACTAGGCGACGCATGAGCGAGAGTATCTAGGGGTACCCGATTTTGGCAGTTAAACGCGTAAGCGACCGTTTTATGGATGAAAGCACGGTAATTAACGTGGAAAATGATTTTACCGTCGGCAGAGCAGGCTGTCCTCAATCGATAGACAGCTTCATCTCAACTATTTCCCGCTTGTTGAGCAACGGTGAAGCGAACGCGATCCTGGCTTGTCTAGGTTTTTACGAGGGACTGGCTCTTCCCGCCAAAAGGGCAAAGGAAATTTTTCCTTTCATTGAACTGTTCATTGCGGGGCTGATACAACGCGAGTTACTTGATGAATTTTCCGTGGCTGTCGTGTCCTCTTTACTCGTTCGCGTTGGATATAAGTCACCAAAACAGGTGGTGGCGCTAGCAAGGTTGCTGATTGCTGCAGGCCGTGAATCAGTGGCTGCGGATTTGTTGGCATGCGCGTTGGCCGTAGTGCCTGAAGGGTACGAGTATTTTGGGGCCTTGTTGTCTTTGTCGGATGGAGAAGCAAAACACAGGGCGTTTCATGCCCACTTCGAATGCTTGCGCCTTCTCTCCGTCGATAGTCCTGCAATAGCGGCCCTATACGCGGTCCAACTACTTCTGATCGGCAGGGAAAACGAGGCGCTGCAAGTAACCGCAGAAGTTTCGGCTATTGGCGATCCTGCGGCCGTCTATGCAAGGATTTTTGCGTTGTATTGGAGTAATCGTTGGGTTGAGGCGGATGCTCTGTTGATATCCATGCGACATCCTGAAGGCGATGCTAGGCGATCCCTGATCAAATTAATGTCGTTTTTTGCCAAACACAAACCGATTGTCCAATTGGCAAGAAAAATGATCGCCGTCCGGCAGGAGGAGTCAGCTGCTAATCTGCTTGCAGCCATGGATGACTTGTTCCCTCTGGCTCCCGGTTATTTCAATGTCATTTTGCTGCTGGAAAGCATTCCGTTGAAATATTCACTGGTTGCTTCCCATTTTGAGCGCCTGAAAATACTGGAGCAGAAAAATCCGACCGCGCTGGCATTGCACGCGATTCAACTGGTGCAGATCAGAAGATATGCGGAAGCTGTCGAACTGACTGCGGAGAGGGAGACCACTCATCCTGAAGTGCTTTATTCGCGTGTGCTGGCCCTGTTTTGGTCGGATCGTTTTCGCGAAGCCTCGGAACTACTGAAGAAGCAAGCTGTTTCGTCAGGCTTGAGTCCCAAGAGTGTTTCAGGTCTGGCATCATTGGGCATTAGGACAGCCGTTACTCTCGCAGATGAGGAAAGGATTCGCCTGCTGCTTCAAGATGCGGAAACCCGCGTATTGCCTTTGCCAAAGGTTGATTTAGTGTATGCGAACTTGGCGATTGGCGATTATGAAAATGCTTTTCGGCACTATTTTGATTCGGATTTTATCCCATGCCTTCGCATGTTGAGTGACAGGGTTTTGGATGATGAGTGTGTCACAGCCGTACGCTCCAGGCAGTTCAAAACTTGTGCCGTTATCTGCAGCATGGGAGTGGGAGATGAGGTCCGGTTCGCGAGCATGCTACCGGAGATTTGTCGGCTTTTTGAAAAGACTGTTCTCTACTGTGATCCTCGGTTGAGGGAAACGTTGGCGAGATCCTTTCCTGGACTCGAGGTCAGGAGTTGTGATTTCAAGACAATCCTCACCTCTCTCAAAGCCCCCGGTCCAAATGAGGTAATTGGTGCCTTCAGGGAGGAGTTGGCGCAGTATGATTTGTTGTGCGAGTTGAAACAGTTTTCTTATTTGCTAAGAATATCTCTTGATGACTTTCCCCGTTCTGGGCGCCATCTGCTTCCTAATTCAGATCGTTTGGCAAAATGGAAAACTATTCTGGGAGAGCTTAAGAAGCCCGTGATCGGCTTGTTCTGGGGGTCCAGACTTCGTGCTTATGATGCATCGCACAAACAGAGCAGCTTGCAGGACTGGATTCATTACCTGCCGCTGGACGATATCCTCATCATCCCGCTGCAATACGAGATGACAGAGGAAGAAGAGGATTTGATTAGTAGGGATCATCGTTTTCTCAGGAGAAATCTAGATTTCGACTTGAAGAACGATCTAGAAGAGACTTTTGCCTTGCTGGCGGCACTTCCACTGGTAATCAGTACGGCAGGGACAACGCAACATATGGCGGGGGCTGTCGGAACACGGGTTTTGTGTCCGACACATCCGTTTCAGGCGAGATGGCGTAGGCTTTATGGTCGCCATCATGAGATATGGTCGCCGAATGTTGAAATCATCAGCGGGAGTCCAGAAGATGGACTGATGGGAGCTGTCCGCCTATGTATAGAGCGACTGTCCCTGTGGTTGGCTGAAAACACCAATCAACCATTGGAAGCATAGATTAAAGCAATAGGGAGGATAAGACGTGATTAATATATTTATTGGTTACGATCCACGTGAGTCAGTCGCTTATCATGTGTGCTCGAACAGCATCATCCGTCAGGCAACCAGCCCGGTTGCAATAATGCCGCTTGCACTGAATTCGATTACTGCTTATCGGGAAACACATACCGATGGCAGTAATCAGTTCATCTACAGTCGCTTCTTGGCCCCTTTTCTGATGAATTATGAAAAGTGGGCGATATTCATGGATGGCGACATGATTCTCAGGGATGATATCGCCAAACTTTGGGCGTTACGCGATGAAAGCAAGGCTGTTCAGGTAGTCAAGCATGATTACAAAACCAGTAGGAGCATCAAGTATCTCGGCTCCCGGAACGAAAACTATCCGAGGAAAAACTGGTCCAGTGTCATCCTCTGGAATTGTGCCCATCCGGCCAATCGCATTCTGACGCCGTCCTTTGTCGAGCAAGCCAGCGGTTCAGAGCTTCATCGTTTTTCTTGGCTTGGCGATGAGGAAATCGGGGCGTTACCTGTCAATTGGAATTGGCTACCAGACGAATTTGGCTCCAATCAGGAGGCCAAGTTGCTGCATTGGACTCTCGGGACACCATGCTTTATCGATTTTTCTGTGGCACCGATGTCCGAGGAATGGCACCGCGAGAAACTGCTGACTAACTATTGCAAGCAGATCGATAGCGTCTAATTTACGGTCACTATCACTCTGTTGCTTAGAACGTGGTCAATTCCGACTTGAACCCACATGTCTTTTTTTCCGGCCTGCGAGATTATGGTCTATGGACCAATCAATGGCTCGCTGGTTTCTTGGGGGGGCAGATAAAGCCTGTGATATGGCAGGGCCGTCATCCAGCTTCAGTGTTTGTTGGCTGGGGGACTAAACGGAGCGGCAGGCGAGCTAAATATTTGGCGGAAAAGTTTCGAGCGCCGTGTTTCCTACTCGAGGATGGTTTTATCCGCTCGCTCGGTGTCGGTATCGATTCACCCACACTCTCGTTGGTCATCGATGATTTAGGAATTTATTACGATGCCTCACAGCCGTCGCGGTTGGAACGCCTGGTATGCCGAAGATTGGCGACAGGGGAGCGTGACAGGGCTCGGTACCTGATAGCGGCTTGGCGTGATGCGAATGTTTCCAAGTACAACTATGCCCAGAGGGGGGATATTCCGACTGGCTCTTATGTACTGGTGGCCGATCAAACTTGGGGCGATGCTTCAATTTGCCAGGGTTACGCATCCGAAAAATCGTTTTTTGAAATGCTGGATGCCGCTATCAATGAGAATCCCAACGTAGAAATCTTGGTGAAGGTTCATCCGGAGGTGATGCTAGGGCGTAAAAGAGGGCATTTCGATCTTGCTGCTCTAGCAAAAAATCCCAGGGTCAGGGTACTCGGAAAGGATGTGCATGCGGCAGAGTTGATCGCCAGAGCTGAGTCGGTATATGTGGTGACGTCTCAGATAGGCTTTGAAGGTTTGCTCTGGGGCAAGCGAGTGCGTACTTTTGGCATGCCATTTTATGCCGGTTGGGGACTTACTCAGGATGAACTGCCGGCACCAGAACGGCGATGTCCGGTGCCACTTGAAAATCTTGTCCATGCGGCTTTGGTCGATTATCCACGCTATGTCGATCCCGAGACTGGCAAGCGTTGTGAGCCGGAGCGGGTGATCGAATGGATGGGGCTGCAACGCCGCATGCGCGAGCGTTTCCCGTCCGAGTTGTACGCGGTCGGTTTTTCCGACTGGAAGAAGCCGATCATCCGGGATTACTGCCAGGGCAGCCGGGTGCATTTCGTCGACCGTGCGGCGCAGGTGCCGCCGGAGATGACTGTGATTGCGTGGGGCAGCGGAGCACTGGCGATGCTCGACGAGTACCGGGTGATCTGCCTGGAAGACGCTTTTCTGCGTTCGGTGGGCCTCGGTGCCGACTTGGTCCGACCGCTGTCCTGGGTCATGGATGCCCAAGGGTTGTATTACGATGCCACGCGGCCGTCGATGTTGGAAACAATCTACCAGACACATGAATTCGACGATGCGCTGCGCTGTCGTGCAGCGGCCTTGCGCGAGCGCATCGTGGCCACCGGGCTGACCAAGTACAACGTCGGCGCCGGTCGCTGGACGCGTCCGCCCGGGAAGGCGAGGGTTATCCTGGTGCCCGGGCAGGTGGAGAGCGACGCTTCGATCGCTTTCGGCGCGCCGGAAGGCGTGTGCAGGGTGAGGCGCAACATGGAATTGTTGCGTGCGGTGCGCGAAGACAACCCGGATGCCTGGGTGGTCTACAAACCGCATCCGGACGTGCTGGCCGGCTTGCGTGTGCGCGGGTTGGATGAGAAACAGGCCTTGCGCTGGTGCGACGAGCAGGTGAGCGACGCCGGCATGGGGGAGATGCTCGAACAGGTCGATGAAGTGCACGTGATCACCTCTCTTTCGGGGTTCGAGGCACTGCTGCGCGGCAAACGAGTGGTGTGTTACGGCCAGCCGTTCTATGCCGGCTGGGGGCTGACGGAGGACATGGCGCCGGTGGCGCGGCGCACGCGACGCCTGTCAATGGACGAACTGGTGGCTGGGGCCTTGATTCTGTATCCCGCTTATGTGAGCCGGACGACAGGGCATTTCACGACGCCGGAACGGGCGCTGGACGAGTTGCTGGCGTGGCGGGAAAGCGGGCCGACGACCTTGCCCTTGTGGCGCAGGGCTTTGCGGGTGGTGTTGCGGTTTTACAAGCGTTGACGGGCGGGTTTGAAGCATTGGCCGATCAGGATGTCTGGGTCGTCGATGCCGGCGGTGTCGATCAGGACGAGAAGCCGGCAGGCGATTTCCCGATACTGCCTGCCGGCTTTTTCGGCGGACCGGATGGTTTTGGTTTGCGTAACGATTTGCTCGGCAATGCGCGCGCGCAACGATTGCGGCATCGGAATGGCCGCGATCCTTTCCAGCGTCGATAGACGCCGCCCGACGATCCGGCGGCGACGTGCGCGTTGTGCCGCCATGCGGAGCGCCGCGGCAAGCAGATAGTCCTTCCAGTGAATGCCCCATTGCCGGCGGGTCTCTTCATCGCAATGCGCCAGATAAGCGTCGAGCAGCGGCCGGCGTTGGCTTCCGGCGCGGCAGACGTGGCGCAGCAGCAACATCGCCAGTTCAACGCCGGGGATGGCGTAGGCGAATAATTCGTAGTCGATCAGCAGGGTTTTGCCGGATGGCGTGACGATGATGTTTTTCATATAGAGATCGCCATGCGTCAGGCGGTAGTCGCCCGGATCGTCCAGGCGCCGCCGGCTCTCTTCGAGCCATTGCCGTTGTTCCGCGGTGACCGCGCTGGCCAGCGCGGCGTACTCTTCGTCGATGTCCAGGGTAGGGCCATGGAGCAGGGCCCGGGGGGTCTGGCTGCTTTGTCGATGGAGGATGGCCAGCGTTTTTCCCAGCGCGGAGAAGATCGCCGGGGCGGCGGTTTTGCCGCGGATTTCTTCGCCGGCTTCGTAATGGAAGGCCAGCCATCGGCCGTGCCGGAGGTCTTGCCACGCGTTTTCCGGTCGGGCCGCGATGTTTTGCAGGGCGGCGCCCGCCTGTGTCGCATCGTGGATTACGCGTGCAAAGATGCGGGCGGTTTCGCGATCGGGGAAACGATAGAGAACGTATTTTTCATCGTTGAACCTGATGATTCGTTTCGTGAAATGAAGCCGGCGTGTCGTGTGAAGGATTTCGGATCGGCAGGACAGCAAGTCCGCTAATGATGGGTTCATGCCATGGATGCAGCTCTGGCTGCCCTGTCGCGGTAAAATTGAGGATTATAGGCAGCTTTGCCAAAAAGCACGGAGCGTATGACCCAGCCGGATTCGAAGTGCTCGATTCGCTTGTTGATGGACATGGATGATGTCGATGGCACGTTTCATCGCATGCTGGCCGAAGGGCGCAGTTCCTTGCGTTTCTTTCTTGGTGATCGCCAGCGCAGAGCGTCGTTGTTTACTGGAAATCTTGTCGATGATCGGGTGTTTGTTGCGTCGTTGAATGGCCGGCCAGCCGGTTATCTTTGCTTTCAGTGGCAGGGGCGGGGGCCATATCGGCCTGCGCTGGCCGATTTCCGGCGTTGTTTCGGTCGTTTGTGGGGGGAACTCCGCTGGTTGGCGTTTCATTTCTTCGAACGGCGGACTTATCCGTTGGGGTTTTATGTGTATGGACTCAAGGTCAGTCGCTGGGCCAGACGGCATGGTGTGGCATCTGCGTTGATGCAGGCAGCCGAGGCGCATGCGCGCGGCTTGTCCGCCCGGCGGATTTCTCTTGAGGTACATTGCGATAACCAGCCTGCCATCCGGTTTTACGAGCATTGCGGATTTCATGTGGAAAAAATCCACGTGTTTCGTTGGCTGAAACCGTTGTTTGGTGTTTCGGGGTTCGTGCGACTGGTCCGGGATATCGACGATGTGGCGGGTGGCTTGAATTGATGCGACGTTTCCTTTTCCTGCAAGGGGTATGTTCGCCGTTCTTCGGACGTCTGGCAGATCGTCTGGTGCACGAGGGACATCTGGTCACCAAGGTGAATTTCAATGCCGGCGACGCCTTTTATTGGGCAGGGCGGAAATCCCGGCGTTTCCGCGGTCGACCGCAGGAATTGCGGGATTTTTACGACCGCCTTTATCGACATGAAGGTATTACCGACCAGGTGCTATTTGGTGATCGCCGTCCGGTGCATCGTCCGGCCGTCGATCACGGGGAGGCCTGCGGCGTCAGGACCCACGTGTTCGAGGAAGGGTATTTCCGCCCGCATTGGGTCACGCTCGAACGCGAAGGGGTGAATGGCCATTCGCTGCTGCCGCGCGATCCCGACTGGTTCTGGGAGATTGGCGGGGCCTTGCCTGAAGATGAACCCGTGCGCCCCTTCGCTTCTTCCTTCAAGCTCAGGGCCTTGCACGACGTGTTCTACCACCTTGCCGGTCTGCTCAATCCGCTCCTTTATCCGCATTACCGGACGCATGCCTCGGTTACCGCTCCGTTCGAGTACCTGGGGTATATCAAGCGTTTCAGCTTGCTGCGTTTTCATGAGCCGAAAGATCGACGAACGATTGAAAGCTTGATTGCCGCGGGCAGGCCTTATTTTGTTCTGCCTCTGCAATTGAACAGCGACGCGCAGATTCGCGATCACTCGCGTTTCGAAAACATGGCCGAGGTGATGGAATACGTCATGTCGTCTTTTGCCGCGCATGCCCCGGGCGACAGCCAACTGGTGATCAAGAACCATCCGCTCGATGCCGAATGGCGCGGGCACGCGGCAGACGTCGCCCGCCTGGCGCGCGAATTCGATCTGGCCGGCCGGGTGCACTACCTGGAGTCCGGCAACCTGGAGCTTTTGCTGGCGCATGCGCGCGGCATCGTCACGGTGAACAGCACGGCGGGCGGGGTCGCCCTCGGTCTCGGTTGCCCGACCGTCGCCTTGAGCGACCCGATCTACAACCTGCCGGGCCTGACCTGGCAAGGCGCACTCGACGATTTCTGGGGCCGGGGCGAGCCACCGGATGCGGAACTGTTCCGTCGTTTCCGCAAAGCGGTGATCCATTGCACCCAGATCAACGGCGGTTTCTATACTCGGGAAGGCATCGAGCTGGCCGTCAACAACGCTGCCCGCGTGCTGACGGCAGAATCGTCTCCGCTGGAGCGGATGAGCTAGTTCACTTCTCTCCGGCTGCTGGCGTCGCGGCCGTCGAGAACCCACCGGCGCGAGTCCGCCATGCGCCTTGCCGGGTTTTTTTCGCCGTCCGGCGGTTCATGTAGCGTTTCCAGAAGAATTCGAAAATCCGCGCGGTGCTTTCGGGGAAGGGTGAGAACAGCGGGTTGAACGGATTGTCCCGTGCCTGCATCCATACCGTCATTCGACTGGCACCGGGCCGGGCGTCGCCGCGGCGATGGATGGCGTGCACGTTGGCGATGAGCAGGGTATTGGCCGGAACCTCCATGGCCACGGCTTTTCCATAGCCCAGATAGCGCATGTCGGCCTCCTGGACCCGAAACGAACCGTCCCAGTAACGGTTCTCCGGCATGTCGGTTCTCTTCCTCGACGCCAGCAGGCTCTGTCGATATTCCCAGCAAAGGCGTTTCCAGGTCAGCCGGTGGGAGCCGGGAACAACGTGAAACGGTCCGTTTTGCGCGGAAACGTCGTCAACATAGAGCCACGCCTTGACGCAAGGATGGAAGGTGTCGGTATGGAAGTCCTTCTGCGGGTCGTCACGGGTCGATGCGCTGGCATGGTGGACGATGTTTTCGAGGTGAAAAAAGGGAATCCGGTTTTTCGACGAGGCATAGCGCAACAACCCGAGCAACTTCCGGTCGCGACTGAATGCCGCACATTCGGGCAGGCCGGCAAGAACTTCCTGCGTCAGGTACAGCCGCTGAGTCAGCGTGCTGCCTTCTGTTTCCTCGCGGATTTCGCCCTGGTATCGATGGATTTCGTCTTTCAATCGGACGAATGTTTCTTCGGGCAGGAAGTTTTCCAGTTTCAGATAACCGTATCGGCGAAAGAATCGTCGCTGTTGCGCGTTGGCGAGCGGTGCCAGGAGAAAGAGCCGGAAAGAAAACAGCAGGTGCGAGATGAGCACGCGGGCGACATGCAGGCCGAGGCGGTTGAGCCAGGGATTGCCGATCAGCGGATTTTTCTTGAACGACTTTTCCCAGGTGAACAGTTCGATGAAATGCCGGGGCAGTTTCAGTAGCGACCCGGAACGGTCGGTAGTGTGGCGTGCATTCATTTATTTTTTCGGGGATTTCGCGTTGAGTTTCTTGCGGACGGCGGCGAGTTTGCCGAGCAACAGGCGGATGGTGGTCAGGCGGGTGATCGACGTGGGGCGTACTTGGACACCTGCGGCGTTCAGGTTGCCGATGGCAAAGCACTTGGCGAAACGCTCGAAGCCACCGGGTCGGCTTTCCTCGAAACAGCCGTTCACAAAGAGCGTGTCGAAGCCGAATTCATATCGGAACAGGTAGGCCAGCGAACTGCTGTGCAGGGTGATGTCCGCCTGTCCGCCGGCGACGGTGCGGAGCGTGCCCAGTGGGTCGATCTCGAGCCGGGTTGGCTGGTCGAACAGCGCCACGGTGGTCGGCGCGAACGGGTGCAGCGGCAACAGGCGGCGACCCAGGCGCAGCAGCCAGCCGGCGTTGTCCCGGAACAGGCGTTTCTGAAAAACGCGGAAAGCATCGTGCAGACTATCCAGGGATTCGCTTGCGCTGTATTCGGTCAGCGGCAGCGCCTGAATCCGTGCATAGCGCGTTTGCCAGAAGGCGAGGCTGGCTGGATCCTGCTGCAGCCGGGGCAAGGGCTGGGTTTCGCCGGGGGCCATGAAAACGAGCCGGGTATCGGTCTTCGCTTGTTCGCGCAGTACGGCATCCGGCGTGTTCACCGCATCGTTCATGTAATGGTTCAGCCGGTTGGAGAAGCGCACAAAGCTGGCAAACAGCAGGCAACTGGCGGGTTTCAGCGCCGCGATCTGCCGGTGCATCGCGGTCAACTTGTGGCGGGCGGCCTTTTTGCGCCATTCCGGGTGGGCCTTGCCGCCTTTCCAGGCCGCGTAGCTGAATTGCGTCAGCAGCACGTCGCACGGCCCGTGCCGGTCGGCGAATGCCTGCAGTTCGTGTTCCCTGTGCAGCGGACAGTCGTTCAGGTTGAACACCCGGATGCCTCCGAGGTTCGCCAGCAGCGCGGAGTCGTAGAGATCGCTGCGGACGATTTTTATCTCGAAGTCGGCGTTGACCGCGTAAGTTTCGCCATCGTCGAGTTCGACGACGGGGAGCCCGAGACGGCGGATGAAGCCGGCCAGGCGTCCGTCGCGCGTGCGCTGGAACAGGACGATGATGTTCCGCTCACGCAGGATGTCGCGATAGCGTTTGAAGAAGGCCGGCGAGAAGTGATCCGGGTGCTCGTGGCTGAGCCAGAGATGCGTGGTCAGCCCGAGAATGCGCCGGATGTCGCTATCGGGGGTTTCCTCGAGTAGCGCCCAGCCGTCGTGAAAAGCCTCGCCGAAATACCAGGGATCGGACAGTACGCCGGAGACACCGTCGGACAGCAGCACCGAGGCATGATTGATGAACTCGATCCGGGGAGGCGCCCCGTTCAGCTGGGTTTCGGATGTTCCGGTCATGTATGATTCGGGTTTGTCCGTCGGGAAGCGCTGAATTCTAGCTTCATGCCATCGATTCTGCTCAATGGATTCCGGTTCCGGCGCAGGATGCATCATGAAAATTGTCATTACAGGGGCGACCGGCGCGATCGGCGGCGCGCTGGCCGAAGCCTACGCCGCACCCGGTATCGAGCTTCATCTGCATGGACGAAGTCCGAAAAAACTTCAGGCGATTGTGCAGCACTGCACCGGGAAGGGGGCTTCCGTCCATGCCCATTCCCTCGATCTGTGCGATACCGAAGCCGTTCATGTCTGGATGAACGGGATCGTCGAGGCGGGGGTTCCCGATCTGGTCATCGTCAATGCCGGCATGAACACCAATGTTGGCAGCGATTATGAAGGGGAGCCCTGGTCGGAAGTCGACGCGCTGATCGATCTGAATCTGAAAGCGACGATGGCGATCGTGCATGCGGTGCTGCCGGCCATGCGTCGCGCCGGTGCCGGCCAGGTGGCAATGATCAGTTCGCTGGCCGCCTATTACGGCTTGCCGGTGACGCCTGCCTATTGCGCCAGCAAGGCCGGCGTCAAGGCTTACGGTGAGGCCCTGCGCGGCTGGCTGGCCCCAGAGGGCGTCAAGGTCAACGTGATCATGCCGGGTTATGTCCGCTCGAGGATGTGCGACGACATGCCCGGGCCGAAGCCTTTCCTGATCTCCGCGGAGGCCGCCGCCCGGCTGATCCAGCGTGGTCTGGCGCGCAACAAGGCGAGGATCAGTTTTCCCTTTCCGCTCAATCTCGGGACCTGGTTTTTGGCGGTACTACCGGCGGCCGTCTCGCAATGGATCGTGTGCCGGATCGGGTATCGCGGTCGACCGGCAAAATGACGCTTTTTCTCGCGTCGACCGCAGGTTTGCTGCTGTCCTTCCTGATCGTCGCACTGCTGCGTCCGACCTTGCCGGCCCCGTGGCATTGGCGGGGGCGGGGCGTGGCATTGCATGTGGCGTGCTATCTGCTGCTGTCGGGCGGTACGATGTTGATCCTCGGCCGCCCGTGGTTTGCGACGGTCCTGGTCCTGTCGCTGTTAATGCTGGTCGTCCAGGTCGGCAACGCCAAGTATCACGCCTTGCGCGAATCGTTCGTGTTCCAGGATTTCGAGTATTTCACCGATGCGATCCGGCATCCGCGGCTATACATCCCTTTTCTCGGTTGGTGGAAGTTTCTGGTCATCGCGCTCGGCGTGGTTCTGGCCGTGGCGGTCGGTTTCTGGCTGGAGCCGGCGCCGGCCGACCGTTTTGCGGTCGACGGACAACTGCCTGGTGTTTTCGTCAGTCTGTCGGCTGGCTTGATGCTATTGCTGGCTTTCCATCGCGGCGGGTTGCCGACCTGGCGAGTACAGGTCGATCTGGCGGCCAGCGGTTTGCTGGCTTGCCTGTGGGACTACGCACGTGCCGAGCGGCAGCCGCTGCGCTTGCCGGCATCCTCGTTGTCCGGTCTGGCACCTTCCCCGGAGCGGCCGGATATCGTGGTGGTCCAGAGCGAATCCTTTTTCGATGCGCGGCGGCTGTATCCGGGCATCCGGCGGGATGTGCTCGGGGCCTTCGATGCTTTGCGCACAACTGCGCAGTGTGCCGGCCGCTTGCGGGTACCGGCCTGGGGGGCCAACACCGTACGTAGCGAATTTGCGTTCCTGAGCGGGGTCGCCGAAGCGGCGCTGGGCGTGCATCGGTTCAATCCCTATCGCCGTCTCGGCAAGGGTATGCCGAGCCTGGCCGCCAGGCTGAAGGCAGCCGGCTACCGGACGGTGGCGATCCATCCCTATCATGCCTCCTTCTATCGGCGTGACCAGATTTTCCCCCGCCTCGGTTTTGACGAATTCATCGATCTGGGCGCGTTTGCGGCCGCGCCGCGTTGCGGTCCTTATGTAGCGGATGACGCGTTGAGCGAAGTCATCGGCCGCGTACTTGCGGAGGCCACGGTGCCGGTTTTCATCTTCGTGATCACGATGGAAAACCATGGCCCCTTGCATCTGGAAAAGGTGGCGCCAGGCGATGTGCCGGCGCTCTACGATGTTCCGCCGCCTGGCGGCTGCGACGATCTGACGATCTACCTGCGTCACCTGGTCAATGCCGACCGGATGGCCGGGCAACTGCAGGAGATGCTGCTACGCCATCCGCGGGCTGCCCGCCTGTGCTGGTATGGCGACCATGTGCCGATCATGGCCGAGGTTTACCGGCAGCTTGGCGAGCCGGAAGCCGAGACCGACTATCTGATCTGGAGCAACCGTCAGATCGGAGATGGGCGTTCCTGGGACGCCGCCGCGCACGAACTGGCAGCCCGGCTGCTGTCGCCCGAACCCTGACGTATTTCGACATGACCGGCCGCCGCATCGCCCACCTCGACATGGATGCCTTCTTCGCCTCGGTCGAACTGCTGCACTACCCGATGTTGCGCGGGCAGGCGGTGGTGGTCGGCGGCCGGCGCGTGGACCGGCCGCGTCCGCAGCCGGACGGCAGCCTGCAGTTTGCGCGCCTGCGCGATTACGTCGGGCGCGGCGTGATCACCACGTCGACCTACGAGGCGCGCGCGCTTGGCGTGTTTTCCGGGATGGGGCTGATGAAGTCGGCGCAACTGGCACCGGATGCCATCCTGCTGCCGGCCAATTTCGATGCCTACCGCGATTATTCGCGGCGCTTCAAGGCGGCGGTGGCCGGCATCGCGCCGTGCATCGAGGATCGCGGCATCGACGAGATCTACATCGATCTCGGCGATCTGCCGGACGACAGCGCGACGCTGGCCCGGCGCATCAAGCAGGCGGTGCGCGAGGCGACCGGCCTGAGCTGTTCGATCGGCATCACGCCGAACAAGCTGCTGTCGAAGATCGCCTCCGATCTCGACAAGCCGGACGGCATCACCATCCTCGGCCCGGACGACGTGCCGGCACGTCTCTGGCCGCTGGCCGTGCGCAAGATCAACGGCATCGGCCCGAAGGCCGGCGAGCGTTTGCAGCACATGGGCATCGAAACAGTCGGCCAGCTGGCGGCGGCGCCGGTGGACGAACTGGTCCGCCGTTTCGGCGCGACCACCGGCCACTGGCTGAACCGTGCCGCGCACGGCATCGACGAGCGGCCGATCATCACCGAGCGCGATCCGAAATCGATCAGCCGCGAGACGACCTTCGAGCGCGACCTCGACGCGGTACGCGACCGGCCGGAGCTGTCCGAACTGTTCACCGGGCTGTGCGAGCGCGTCGCCGACGACCTGCGGCGCAAGGGCTTCGCGACGCGGACGATCGGCCTCAAACTGCGTTTTTCCGACTTTCGCAGCGTCACCCGCGACGTCACGCTGCCGGTGCCGGTAACCGACGCGCAGGCGATCCGCCGGGCGGCCGGCCAGTGTCTGAAGCGGATCGAACTGGACCGGCGCATCCGCCTGCTCGGCGTGCGGGCCGGCGGGCTGGTGCCGGTCGATGAACTGGCCGACGAGGGACCGGTGCAGGCCGAGCTATTCTGACGCGGCGGCGGCCGTTCAGTAGAACAGCTGGCCGAGATCCAGCGTCGGCCGCTGGCCGACCGAGTCGCCGTGTTCGGCCAGCCAGCGCCGGGCATGGGCGCGGCCGACGGCGAACAGCATGTCGAAGAATTCGTGGTTGACGGTCAACTTGCTGTCCGACGGCATTTCGCCGAGCACCTGTTCGGCGCTGATGGCGTGGAAACGCAGCGCCGCCATGCGCCGTTCGAAGCGGGCGATCGGCAGCTTGTCGAGCACCCAGTCGGGCAGGTTGGGCGAGGCGATGTGGTCGTGCAGGTGGGCGAACATCCGCATCTCGCGCAGGAAGGTCGAGTTGAAGGCCAGTTCGCGCAGCCGGGTGCGGATGTCTTCGGCGGTTTCCGGGGTTTCGTTGTAGCGCAGCGGCGTCAGCAGGACGAGCAGGATGTCCGGCGAGCGGCAGTCGTAGAACAGCGGGAAGACCGCCGGGTTGGCGCTGTAGCCGCCGTCCCAGTAGGGCTCGCCGTCGATGTGGATGGTCCGGTGGAGGGTCGGCAGGCAGGCCGAGGCGAGCAGCACGTCGGCCGACAGTTCGTCGTTGCCGAACATGCGCAGCTTGCCGGAATTGGCATGGGTGGTGGCGATGAACAGCTTGACCGGGCAGTCGCGGCGCAGCCGGGCGAAGTCGAAGCTGGCTTCGACGATGTCGCGCAGCGGATTGAGGTCGAAAGGATTGATCTGCTCGGGCGTCAGGTAGTTGGTCCACTGCAGCATCAGCTTCATCGGCGAAAAGCTGCCGCCGGGCTGTGCCGGCGTGGGCATCGGCGCCAGGTCGGCGAGGGCGGTCCAGAAGGTGCGCAGCGTGTCGCGGGCGCCCCGGTTGCCGCCCTGCATCAGGCCGTGCGCCAGGCAGACGGCGTTCATCGCGCCGGCGCTGGTGCCGCTGACGCCTTCGAAAGCGAAGCGGCCGTCCTCGAGCAGGGCGTCGAGGACGCCCCAGGTGAAGGCGCCGTGGGCGCCGCCGCCTTGCAGCGCGAGATTGATCAGGGTGGTCTGGCTCATTTTTGTGCGCCGCAGCATGTCGATGGGCCCATCATAGCGGCTTCGCGCACCGACGCAAGCCTGCTGCGGTCGACGGGCTCAGCGGGCGATTTTCTGCTTGATCGCCGGCAGCGCGGCCAGTGTGGCGCGCTCGCCTTCGAGCATGGCGTCGTTGCGGGCGGCGAAATCCCAGGATTTGACGTAGGGCAGCCTGGGCCGGATCAGTACGTCGGCACCGGCCAGTTCGTAGCGGCCGATGATGCCGCCCATGATCGTCGTGGTCTGCCACAGGATCGCCGTCATGCTGTCGGTCGGCTGGCCTTCCGGGCGCGCCGAGATGTCGATCGCGATGACGATGTCGGCGCCCATCTCGCGTGCCGCCTGCACCGGCACCGGGCTGGTCAGCCCGCCGTCCACGTAACTGTGGCCGCGGATGCGCGCCGGCTGGAAAATGCCCGGCACGGCGGCCGAGGCGCGCACGGCCAGGCCGCTGTCACCGCTGCGGAAGACGATGCGCTCGCCGCTGTTGAGATCGGTGGCGACGGCGGCGAACGGCTTGTCCAGCTTCTCCAGCGGCCGCCCCTTCAGGTGCTGGTTGACGAAATCGGCCAGCGCTTCGCCCTTGAGCAGGCCGGGGCCGCGCAGCGTCCAGTCGGCGAACAGCTTTTCGTCGAGTTGCTGGGCGATCTTCTGCATCGCGAAGGCGTCGTGGCCGCCGGCATAAAGGGCACCGACCACGGCGCCGGCCGAGGTGCCGACGACGAAATCGGGCACGATGCCGTGCGCTTCCAGCATCTTGATCGCGCCGATGTGGGCGAAGCCGCGTGCCGCGCCGCCACCGAGCGCCAGGCCGATCTTCGGTCGGGCGGCAGGGACGGCAACGGGCGGCGTATCGGGGGCGCGGGCCGGGCTGGGTGACAGGCTGACGCAGCCGCTGGCCAGCAGGGCGACGGCTGCGGTCAACAGCCGGCGGCGGGGAAAAACGGAATTCATCGGTTCAATACCATTCAATCAGCGAGACGCCGACACCGAAATAATTGGCGCGGTGGTTGTAGTCGATCATGCTTTCGCCGTAGCCCGAGAACCATTGCAGGTGACCGCGCAGTTCGCCGGCGATCGGAAAGGCGTAGTCCATCTGCACCGCGCCGTGGCTGTCGTTGCCGACGCGCAGGCTGTGGCGCAGCAGCAGCGACAGCTGGTGCTGCCCCCAGCGGCGAACGATCTGCAGGTCGCCGCGACCGAGGTAATCGGCGATGTCCGGGTTGTCGTCGCGCTCGGCCTTTTCGGGAATGCGCCACCACGGGCGCAGGGTCAGCGTCCAGTCCTGCTTCTCGAAAGCAAACGAGGCGATGACCCGGTTCCAGCTGCGCGATAGCGGCAGCGAGCGGCCGTTCGACTGGTGGTTGACGCCGAGCGCCGTGTAGCGCCAGCGCCAGTCGCCGATCACCGGCAGGTCGCTGCGCCAGACCAGCATGGCTTCCGGTTCGTAGTTGGTTTCGCGGAACGGCCGCGAATCGCCGGGGTTGTACACCTGCCAGCGCGAGGTCTGCGTAAAGCCGAACCAGAGATCGCCGTTGCTGCCGAAAAGGTCTTCGTAGAGCTTGGTTTTCAGACTGATCTGCAGCTTGGCTTCGCTGTCGTTCAGTTCGGTACGGTCGGCACTGTGGCCGGCTGCCGGCGAGGTCGGCGCGTGGTTGGCGCGGGTGGTGTGGAACAGCGGCAGCACGTAAACCGGCTTGTACGGACGGATGCGCAGGATGTGCCCGCGTTCGTCGTCGTCGAGTTCCCAGGCATGGCCGAGCAGCGTCGGCAAGGCGCTGCTGCGGCGCAGGGTCGCGGCGGGCGAGGTGTCGTCCGGCGGCGGTGCGGAGAAGGGCGTGGTCGGGATTGCCGCCCGGACTGCCGACGGGTTCAACGCGTCGTAACAGGCCAGGCGGGCGCCGTTGTCGGCAATGCCGCGGCAATCCTCGAGCGAGCCGGCTTCCGTGGCTGCCGCCGGGGCGACGGCCGACGCGAGCAGCGTCAACGCAGCGAGCAGCGGGCGCCGGCGCATGTTTACACGTCCGTCTCGACCAGGCCGCCGTCCTTCTCCATCCAGGCGCGGCGACCGGAAGCCTCGCCCTTGCCCATCAACAGCGTGAAGGTGCGGTGCATGTCCCGGATGGTGTCGCGTTCGGCCTGGAACGGCACCAGCCGGCGGGTGTCCGGGCAGAGCGTGGTTTCCCACAGCTGGTCCGGGTTCATTTCGCCGAGACCCTTGAAGCGGGACACGGAAATCCTGTTTTCGTTGACGCCTTCCTCGCGCAGCTTGTGCAGCGTCTGTTCCTTTTCGGCTTCGTCGAGGCAGTAGATCTTGCGCGTCTGGCCCTTGGCTTCGACATCGACGCGGAACAGCGGCGGCTGGGCGACGTGGATGTGGCCCTTTTCGACCAGCGCCGGGAAGTGCTTGAGGAAGAGCGTGAACAGCAGTACCTGGATGTGCGAGCCGTCGACGTCGGCATCCGACATCACGATGATGCGCCCGTAGCGCAGGCCGGACAGGTCGACCTCGTCGATTTTCTCGATGCCGTGCGGGTCGACCCCGACCGCCACCGAAATGTCGTGTACTTCGTTGTTCTTGAACAGCTGGTCGCGCTCGACTTCCCAGGTGTTGAGCACCTTGCCGCGCAAGGGCAGCACCGCCTGGGTTTCCTTGTCGCGGCCCTGCTTGGCCGAGCCGCCGGCGGAATCGCCCTCGACCAGGAAGATCTCGTTGCGCGCGATGTCGTCGGATTCGCAGTCGGTCAGCTTGCCGGGCAGGGTGGCGATGCCGGAGGATTTCTTCTTCTCCACCTTCTGCGTCGACTTCATGCGGTTCTGCGCCGCCTTCACCGCCAGTTCGGCGATCTTTTTGCCATGGTCGGCGTGGTTGTTCAGCCACAGCTCGAAGGGGTCGCGCACCATCTGCGAGACCAGCTTGTAGGCGTCGCGGCTGGTCAGCTTTTCCTTGGTCTGGCCCTGGAACTGCGGGTCGAGGACCTTGGCCGAGAGCAGGAAGGTCATCCGCCCGCAGACGTCTTCCTGCGCCAGCTTGACCTTGGCCGGCAGGATGGCGTGGTGCTCGGCGAAAGCCTTCACCGCCTCGAACACGCCGTTCTTCAGGCCGGCTTCGTGGGTGCCGCCGTCCAGCGTCGGGATCAGGTTGACGTAGCTCTCCGGCTTGCCGCCCCCTTCCTCGAACCAGGCCAGCGCCCAGGTGGCGCCTTCGCCGACGGCAAAGCCGTTTTCCACTTCGACGTATTTCTCGCCGACGAAGATCGGCGCCACCGGCGTGCCGACCATCATTTCGGTCAGGTAGTCGGCCATGCCGTTCTGGTAGCACCAGACCTTCTTCTCCTGCCCCTCGATCTCCAGTTCGACGGTGACGTTGGGCATCAGTACCGCCTTCGAGCGCAGCAGATGTTCCAGCTGGCCGAGATTGACCCTGGGCGAATCGAAATACTTGGGATCGGGCGAAATGCGCACGGTGGTGCCGGTGGTGCGCGGGCCGACCTCGCCGATGCGGGCCAGCGGTTCAACGACGAAGCCATCGCCGAAGGCAATTTTGTGCACGCCACCGCCACGCTTGATTTCGACTTCCAGCCGGGTGGACAGCGCGTTGGTCACCGAGACGCCGACGCCGTGCAGGCCGCCGGAGAAGCGGTAGGCGTTGCCCGATTCCTTCTTGTTGAACTTGCCGCCGGCGTGCAGTTTGCAGAACACCAGCTCGACCGCCGGCTTGCCTTCTTCCGGGTGGATTTCCACCGGGATGCCGCGGCCGTTGTCAGAAACCTCGATGACACCGTCGGCGCGGATGGCCACCGAAATCTTCTTGGCAAACCCGGCCAGCGCCTCGTCGGCGGCGTTGTCGATGACTTCCTGCACGATATGCGTCGGGCAGGTCGTCCGGGTGTACATGCCGGGACGTTCCTTGACGGGTTCGAGGTCTTTTAAAACACGGATCGAGGCGGCGGAGTAATCGGTCATCTTTTTTCGGGGAATCTTGCGGTCGACCGCAGAAATACGCTAAAACCGGGCAATTCTACCGCGCGCCCCGTCCGGCGCGAACTTCGGCAGAATTTTGCTGCCCCAGCCCACGCCCGTCCGGGCCCGAATTTTCAGGAGAATTCGCATGACCGACCTCGCCAGGATCGCCACCACCCGCCGCACCGCCAAGGCCTTCGACCCGACCCGCCGGGTCGACGCGGCGCAGATCGAACAGTTGAAGACGCTGCTGCGTTTTGCGCCGTCTTCGGTCAACAGCCAGCCCTGGCACTTCATCTTTGCCGAAACCGACGCCGGCAAGGCGCGGCTCGCCGACACGCTGCAGGGACCGTACGCCTACAACGCGGCGAAGGTCGGCAAGGCGTCGCACGTCGTCGTGCTGTGCGCCCGCCGCGATCTCGACGACGCCCACCTGGCGGCGGTGCTCGCCCAGGAAGACGCCGACGGCCGTTTTGCGACGCCGGAAGCCCGAGCGACCCAGGGCAACTCGCGCGGCTTCTACGTCAACCTGCACCGCGAGCAACTGCACGACCTCGATGCCTGGATCAACCAGCAGGTCTACATCGCCCTCGGCAGCCTGCTGCTCGGCGCCGCCGCCCTCGGCATCGACGCCTGCCCGATGGAAGGCATCGACCGTCCGGCCATCGACAAGGCTCTCGGCCTGGCCGACCAGGGACTGCGGGCGGTGGTGCTGGTCGCGCTCGGTTACAGCGGGGCGGATGACTTCAACGCCAAGCTGCCGAAGTCGCGGTTGGCGGAGTCGGTGGTTTTGTCGACGATCTGATTTTTGGGTTTGGGTTGGCTTTTTCTGAAAGGCTGGTTTCCGCCGTTGACCGGCGGGCGTACTTTCTTTTGCTTCGCCAAAAGAAAGTAGCCAAAGAAGAAGGCGACCCTGGGTCGGCGCCCGCTGCGCGGGTGCCCTGCGCGACTCGGGCGGTCGGGCGGCTGGCTAAACTCGCCTTCGGCTCAGACAACGCCAGCCGACTGCCCCCGACCCCCCTGCGTTGCTCGGCGCCTCTCAAGGGGCCCAACACCAGAGGTGTGCTGCGGTCGACGGGGAAAATAGGTAAAAAAGCAGGTCGACCGCAGAAAGAAACGCGAAAAGACACGAATCTTGCGGTCGACCGTAGCAAAGCCATTTTTTTCCGCCACGCTTTCCGCTGCGACGTTTTCCCGGTTCCCTGTCTTTCGCGCCGAGCAACGCAGAAGGGCCGGGGGATTTCGGCTGGCGTTGTTTGAGGCCCGTAGGGCCGAGTTTAGCCAGCCGCCCGGTCCTTCGAGTCGCGCAGGGGAGTCGGCAAAGCCGACCGCGAAAGTCAGGGTCGCCTTCTTTTGGCTACTTTTCTTGGCGAAGCAAGAAAAGTACGCCCGCGCGTCAGGCGCGGAACCCGGCGTTTCTGTAACAACGACGCCCGCCGGTCAACGGCGGAAAACAGCCATTCAGAAAACCCGCCGCGCTCATCAACCCCGTGCAGCAAAAAAAGCAAAGTCCCCCTTATTCATGCCGCAAGGCCTCGATCGGATCGAGCCGCGCCGCCCGCCGCGCCGGCATGTAACCGAAGAGCACGCCGATCGCTGCCGAGAAGCCGAAGGCGGTGAGGTTGATCGACGGGTCGAACAGGAAGGGCATCTTCATCAGCGCCGACAGGCCGAGGCAGGCGAGCAGCGCCAGCGCGATGCCGACCAGGCCGCCGAAGGCCGACAGCACGACGGCTTCGATCAGGAATTGCAGCAGCACTTCCTTCTCCAGCGCGCCGATGGCCAGCCGGATGCCGATCTCGCGGGTGCGCTCGGTGACGCTGACCAGCATGATGTTCATGATGCCGATGCCGCCGACCAGCAGGCTGACCGCGGCCACCGCGCCGAGCAGCGCGGTCATCGTGCCGATGGTGCCGGACAGCGTTTCGGCGATCTGCTTGGTGTCCATCACGTTGAAGTTGTCGTCCTGGTTTTCCGACAGTTTCCGGCGTTCGCGCAGCAGGCTGCGCAACTGGGCGATGACCGTCGTCGAATCGGCCGAGTCCTTTTGCGAAACCATGATGCCGGCGATGTCCTGGCTGCCGGTCAGTCGGCGCTGGACGGTCTTCAGCGGCATGATCACCGTGTCGTCCTGGTCCTGGCCCATGCCGCCCTGGCCCTTGCCGGCGAGCAGGCCGATCACCTCGCAGTCGAAGGTCTTGACGCGGATGCTGCTGTCCAGCGGATTGCCGCTGCCGAACAGCGACTTGCTGACCGTCGCGCCGATCACGCAGACCGCCTTGCCGGCCTGCAGCTCATCGTCGTTGAAACCGCGGCCGGCGGCGATCTGCCAGTTGCCGGCGATGAAATAGTCGTTGTTGGTGCCGTTGACCGTGGACGACCAGTTCTGCGTGCCGGCGACCAGCGTCACGCTGCTGCCGATGGTCGGCGCCACCGCCTTGATGCCGCCGATCTGCTCGCGGATGGCGTCGACGTCGGCCTGCTTGAATTTCGGTGCGCCGGCGCTGTCGCGACCCGGGCCGAGGCGCTGGCCGGGCATCACCATCAGCAGGTTGCTGCCCAGGCTGGAAATCTGGCTGGCGACCATGCGCGTCGCGCCGTTGCCCAGCGTGACCATGGTGATCACGGCGGCGACGCCGATGACGATGCCGAGCACGGTGAGGAAGGAGCGCAGCAGGTTGCGGCGGATCTCGCGCAGGGCGAGCAGCAGGGCGTTGATCAGCATGGCGCGGCCTTCGTCGGCGTGCTCACCGTTTCGTCGCGATGCACCTGCCCGTCGACGAAATGCACGGTACGTTGCGCGTACTGCGCCATGTCCGGCTCGTGGGTGACCATCAGCACGGTGATGTTGTGTTCGCGGTTGAGGCCGGCCAGCAGTTCCATGATTTCGTGGCTGCGGCGGGTGTCGAGGTTGCCGGTCGGCTCGTCGGCGAGCAGTAGCAGCGGCTGGGTGACGATGGCGCGGGCGATGGCGACGCGCTGCTGCTGGCCGCCCGAGAGTTCGGCCGGCGTGTGGTGTTCCCAGCCGGCAAGGCCGACCTGGGCCAGTGCGGCGCGTGCCGCGGCATGGCGGACGGTCGCCGGCTCGCCGCGATAGAGCAGCGGCAGTTCGACGTTTTCCTGCGCCGAGGTACGGGCCAGCAGGTTGAAGCCCTGGAAGACGAATCCCAGGCACTGCCGGCGCAGCAGCGCGCGCTGGTCGCGGCTCAGCGTTTCGACGTGGATGCCTTGGAACAGGTATTCGCCGGTGGTCGGCGTGTCGAGGCAGCCGAGCAGGTTCATCACGGTCGATTTGCCGGAGCCGGACGGGCCCATCACCGCGACGAATTCGCCGCCGCCAATGCGCAGGTCCACGCCACGTAGTGCCTGGAAGGCGGCCTGGCCCTGGCCGTAGTTCCTGGTGATGCGCCGGAGTTCGATCAGCGGCGGATTCATCGGCATGCTCCGGCGGTTTTTCCGGGGTTGCTGCGGTCGACCGCGCGCATCAGCGTTTTTCCTGCTGGCTGTCGGTGATCACCGCCATGCCGGCTTTCAGGTCGCCAGCGAGGACTTCGGTCTGGCGGCCGTTCGACAGGCCGGTACGGATGTTGATCGGTTTTGGCCGGCCGTCTTCGCCGAGCGTCCAGAGCTGTGCTTCATCGGTTTTTGCGGCGGCGGCCGGGCGTTTCTGGTTCATCCCGGGCGGCGGGCCGGGCAGCAGACGCGACACGAAGCTGCGTTCGGTCTGGCCGGCGCTCGTCGGCGGCGTGAAGCGCAGCGCACCGTTGGGCACCAGCAGCGCCTTGTCGCGCCGCGCCGTGACGATGCTGGCGGTCGCCGTCATGCCCGGACGCAGCGACAGGTCGTCGTTGGCCACGGTCAGGATGGTTTTGTAGGTGACCACGTTGTCGGTCGTCGTCGAGCCCAGGCCGACGCGCCGGATGCTTGCCGGGAAATGGCGCTTCGGCCAGGCCGACACGGTGAAGGTGGCTTCCTGACCGACCTTGACGTTGCCGACATCGGCTTCGTCCACCTTGACCTGCAGTTCCATCTTCGACAGGTCCTCGGCCAGCGTAAACAGTACCGGCGTCGTCATCTGCGCGGCGACGGTCTGGCCCGGTTCGACCTTGCGGGTCAGCACGACGCCGTCGACCGGCGAGCGGATGGTTGCCTTGGCCAGGTTGGTCTCGTCGGTCTTCAGCGTCGCCCGGGCCTGGACGACCGCGGCGCGGGCCGAGGCTTCGTCGGCGACGGCCCGCTGCAACGTGGCTTCGGCGGTATCGAGTTCGGTTTTCGACGGGACCTGGCCGCCGGAAAGTTCCGCCACCTGCTTCATGCGCGACAGCGAAGCGCGGGCCTCGGCGACGGTCGCCAGCTTCTGCAGCACGGCCGCATCGGCGGCATCCCTTGCGGCCGCCGATTTCTGCACCGCATCCTTCAACTTGGCGGTGTCCAGTTCGGCCAGCAACTGGCCTTTCTTCACCACGTCGTTTTCCTGCGCCAGCACGCTGGCCAGGGTGCCGGACAGTTCCGAGCCGACATCGATCGACTTGGTCGGCTGCAGGGTGCCGGTCGCCGTGGCGGTGACCACCAGTTCGCCCTGCGTCGCTTCCTCGGTGACATAGCGGATGGCCGGCGCGCCGCCGCCGTTGCCCAGTACCAGCAGCAGGGCCGTCGCGGTCAGCACGCCGACCCCGATGATCCAGGGTTTCCGGCCGGCAAAACGGCCGCTGTCGGTCGGCGCGGCGAGCAATGCCCGCAGCTTGTCTTGGGGGGAGGTGTCGTTCTGGGTCATGAGTGTTTTTCCGCGTTCGGCGTCTGATCCGGCGACCAGCCGCCGCCCAGCGCCTTGTAGAGTTTGACGAGACTGCCGGCCAGCGAAGCCTGGGCCGAGGCCAGGCTGTCTTCGGCGCTGAGCCGGGTGCGTTCGGTGTCGAGCACCGTCTGGAAGTCGGTCAGGCCGGACTGGTATAGCTGGCGCGCCAAGCCGGCGGCCTTGCGCGCCGATTCGACCGCCGCCCGGCGCGCGGCGATGCGGTCGTAGGCTGCCGCATGGGCGACCAGGGCATCCTCGACTTCGCCCAGTGCGGTCAACACGGCCGCTTCGTAGGAAACCAGTGCCTGTTCCTGTACCGCATCCTGCGCGGCGACCGCGGCGCGCAGCCGGCCGCCGTCGAACAGCGTTGCCGCCAGCGTGCCGGTCAGCGCGCGAACGATGGTTTCCGAGCCGCCGAGCGCCCCCAGGCTGTAGGCCTGCCAGCCGAAGGAACCGCCCAGTGTCAGGCTGGGGAAGCGCTGCGCCAGCTTCTGGCCGGTCCGAGCCGTCTCGGCGGCCAGCCGGCGTTCGGCGGCGATCAGATCGGGCCGCCGCAACAACAGTTCGGCCGGCAGGCCGGTCGCCAGCATGCTCGGGATTTCCGGCAACGGCCGCGTTTCGGCCAGCTGTTCGTGCAAGCTTCCCGGCGTTTTGCCGAGCAGCAGTGCGAGCTGGTTCTTGGCAGCGTCGACGCCGATTTCCAGGTCGGGGATTGCGGCCTGCGTCTGCGCCAGGCTGGTTTTTGCCTGCTCGACGTCGGTGGCGCCGGCCAGACCGGCCATGAAACGCCATTCGGCGATCTGTGCGGTTTCCTTCTGGGTGCCCAGGTTGGCTCGGGCGATCGCCAGTCGCTGCTGATAGGCGCGCAGATCGACGTAGTCCTGGACGACTTCGGCAACCAGCGAAACACGGACATCCGCCAGATCGGCGCGGCTGGCCTCGAGGTCGGCCGTGGCGGCTTCGACGCCGCGGCGGGTGCCGCCGAACAGGTCGATTTCCCAACTGGCGTCGAAGCCCGCGTCATACAGCGTGCTGGAAGGCTGGCTGCCGGTTTTGCCGCGACGGGCTGCGGTCGACCCGGCGATACTCGGGAAAAACCCGGCAATCGCCTGTTGCCGGACGGCTCGCGCCTGACGCAGCCGGGCTTCGGCCAGACGCAGGTCGGTGCCGCCGGCAATCGCTTCGTCGACCAGCGCATCGAGCAGCGGATCGTCGAGGTGCTTCCACCAGGCGGCGAGTTCGAGCGATGGTGTGGCGGGTGCGTCGGCGCCGGCGGTTGTCCGCTGCATTGCATTGAACCAGCCGGCGGGCAGTGTCAGTTGCGGCAAGCGGTAGTCGGGGCCAACCGACGGGAGCAGCGAACAGCCGCCGAGCGCCAGCGACAGGGCAACGGGCAGGAACAGGCCGGACAAGCGCCGGCGAGGAAGAGGAGGGGAAAGGGGCATGTTGTTGTTGGGGGCGATCGGCGCGGTGGCTCGATCCGAGGACCGATGGTCGCCCAGGCCGGTGTAAATTGGCGTTAAGCGAATGCAACAAAACCCGCCGACGCCGAAGCTTGCGGCTACCGCTAGAATGTCGCCTTCCCGATGACGAAAGGATGCATTCCATGGCCGGAGCCAGTCTGCTCGCGCTGCTCGACGATATTGCCGCGGTGCTCGACGATGTCGCACTGATGACCAAGGTGGCGGCCAAGAAGACCGCCGGCGTGCTGGGCGACGATCTGGCGCTGAACGCGCAGCAGGTCTCCGGCGTGCGTGCCGAGCGCGAATTGCCGGTGGTCTGGGCGGTGGCCCTCGGTTCGTTGCGCAACAAGGTGATCCTGGTGCCGGCGGCGCTGGCGATCAGCGCGCTGGCGCCATGGGCGATCCTGCCGCTGCTGATGGTCGGCGGCCTGTTCCTGTGCTTCGAGGGCGTCGAGAAGCTGGCGCACAAGTGGCTGCACGGCGGGGCGGGCGATCCCGAGCACGCTGCCGAACTGGCGGCGCTGGCCGACGAGTCGGTCGATCTGCGCGCCTTCGAGGCGGACAAGATCAGGGGGGCGATTCGTACCGATTTCGTGCTGTCGGCGGAAATCATCGTCATCGCGCTGGGTACCGTCGCCGAACAGCCGCTGGCCACGCAGGCCGCGGTGCTGGCCGGCATCGGCCTGTTGATGACGGTCGGCGTCTATGGCCTGGTCGCCGCCATCGTCAAGCTCGACGATCTCGGTAGCTGGCTGCTCGGCAAGCCGGCGGCGCTGGTGCGGGCGGTCGGCCGCGGCTTGCTGCTGACCGCGCCGAAGCTGATGAAGCTGCTGACCGTGGTCGGCACGGCGGCGATGTTCCTGGTCGGCGGCGGCATCGTGGCGCATGGCATCGGGCCGGTGCATCACGCCATCACGCAGGCGGCCGAAGCCGTCGGCAGCTTCGGCTGGCTGGTCTCGATGCTGCTCAACGGGCTGCTCGGCGTCGTCGCCGGCGCGCTGGTGCTGGGCGTGGTCACGCTCGGCGGCAAGCTGTTCAATCACAAAAAGGCCAAGGGAGAAACGGCATGAGCAAGGCATTACGGTTGTCGGAGCGCTGGTATCGCTTCGGTTTGTGGCTGGTGGCGGTGGCTTTCGCCAGTTTCCTGATCGGTCTGGGCAGCGACGTCGTCGCCAACCTGCCGCATGTCGAGCGCGATCTGGCGCTCGACGATTTCATCGGCGACCGGCCGGCGGTCGACGCGCTGCGCAGCGAAATCCGCGTTGCCGAAGGCAGTGCCGCCAAGGCCCGGGAAGTCCACGAGCAGGCCCAGCTGAAGCTGGACAGCGCGCGTTCCGACGCGGCGACCGCCGGCGAGACCTTCGACAACTGGCTGGCGACGCGCCACGCCACGCAGCGCCCCGAGCAGGATGCCGAGCTGATCGCCCGCAGCGCTGCGCTGGACAAGCTGAAGGCCGCCGAGCGCGCGGCCCTGGCCGACGTCCAGGCGCAGCAGCAGGTGCTGCTCGACATCGAGCAGGGCGTCGCGCACAGCCGGCAGCGCCTGGCCGAATTCGAGGACGAGGCGCGCGAGCGCCTGTGGGATGCCCAGCGCGATCAGGAACTGCGCGTCTTCGGCTATCGCCTGGCGCTGACCCTGCCGTTGCTCGCCGTCGCCGGCTGGTTGTTCGCCAGGAAGCGCAAGAGCACCTGGTGGCCGTTCGTCTGGGGATTCATCTACTTCGCGTTGTTCGCCTTCTTCTTCGAACTGGTGCCTTACCTGCCGAGCTATGGCGGCTGGATCCGTTCCGTGGTCGGCATCGTCGTCACCGTGCTGGTCGGGCGCTATGCCATCATTGCGCTGAACCGCTACCTGGAAAAGCAGAAACAGGCCGAGGCGCTGCCCGATGTCGAACGGCGCAAGGAACTTTCCTACGACACCGCGCTGGCGCGGCTCGGCAAGAAGGTCTGCCCGGGCTGCGAACGGGCTGTCGACCTGAGCGATCCGGCGATCGACTACTGCCCGCATTGCGGTATCTGCCTGTTCGACCATTGCACCGCCTGCAACGAGCGCAAGAGCGCCTTCGCCCGTTTCTGTCATGCCTGCGGTGCGCAGGCCGGACAGCACGCGAAGGATTGACCGGGGCTGCGGTCGACGGCGGTTTTTCGCTTAAAAACCCGGTCGACCGCAGGACGAAGGCGCCGGGCGAGGGCGAACGGGTTTCAGAAACGGCCGAAGCCGCCGCCCATTCCTCCGCCACCCATACCGCCGCCGGGGCCGTTCATGCCGCCACCGCCGGGGCCGCCCTGACGGTCGTTGCGTCCGCCCGATCGTTCGCCGCCGTTGCCGCCGGTGCTGGCGCCGAGGCCGGAATAGAGTGCCGGCACGGTCGGCGGCAGCAACTGATCGGCCGTCTGCTTCTGCCGGTCGTCGAGTGTCGCGTACAGCTTGCCGGCGGCATCCTGGATGTCTTCCATCGCCGTCAGCCGGTTACGCACGGTATCGACCTTCTGGCCGATGGCCTGCAGCGCGCCCTGTTTGGCGCGGTAGGGTTCGAGTTTCATCTGGTCGGCCATCAGCGCGCTGATCCGTTCCTGGTAGGCGTCCCACAGCGGCAGCTGGGTCGGGTTGAGTTTCAGCGCATCGGCGGTGCGGCTCAGGCGTTCCTGCAGGTCGGCGACGACCGAGTTGGCGCCGCCGCCCTGTTCCATCATGCCGCGTTTGCCGCCGGGGCCGCCGTCCGTGCCATCCTGCCCAGGGCCGCGGCCGCCCATCGGGGCGCAGGCGGCGGTTGCGGTGACGAGCAGCAGGGGAATGATCAGTCGTTTCATCATGCGTTCCGGTGAATGAAGGTCGGCGCATTCTCCGGGCGGCTCCGGTTAAGCGCGGTTAAGCAGCGGTAAATCTTTCTGTCCGGGCGGATTACATTTCAGAACAAACGATCGGCGTCGGCTTTGTTAGGCTGATGGCTTCACGCCCGAAGGAGACCGAATCATGACCATGCTGCGCAAGCTGGGAATCGTTCTGGCCGTACTGGTCGGCCTGCTGGTGCTGGCGGCCGGACTGGCCTATGCCCTGTTCGACGCCGGTGCCGCCAAGAAGAAACTGATCGAGCAGGTGGAAAGCCGTACCGGCCGTCACCTGACCATGGAAGGCGAACTGGGCCTGTCGCTGTGGCCGGATGTCGGCCTGCGGCTCGGGGCGGTCAGCCTGTCCGAGGCGGATGGCCGGACCGAATTCGCCGCCCTGAAGTCGGCGCGCGTCGGTGTTGCCGTGCTGCCGCTGCTCTCCGGGCAGGTCGCCGCGCAGCGCATCGAGATCGACGGCCTGTCGATCAACCTGGTCAAGCGGCGCGACGGCCGTCTGAACATCGACGATCTGGTGCGGGGCAAGGCCGGCGACGAGGCGGACGACGACAAGGACAAGCCGGAAAAGGACGCCGCCGGAGACGGCCTGCAGCAGATCGAGGTGGCCGGCGTGGCGCTGCGCGACGCGCGCCTGCGCTGGCACGACGAGGCGAGCGGCAAGACGACGGAAATCGCCGATCTCGACCTGTCGACCGGCCGGCTGTCGGCGCGGCCGGCGGCGAGCAGTTACGCCATCGAGCAACTGACGCTGGCGACGCGCGGCAGCAGCGATGGCCAGCAGATCGCGCTCGATCTTGCGGCGCCGGCGGTGACGATCGCCGACGGCAAATTGTCCGGCCAGACGCTGGACCTCAAGGCGCTGCTCGAAGCGGCCGGCCGCCGCATCGATGCGCGGGTCGCGCTGCAGGGGCTGGGCGGCGATCTCGCACAACCGGCGGTCGAGCGTTTTGCGCTGACCGTCGACGCGACGCTCGGCGAAACGCAGGCCAAAGCGGCGCTGGCGTCGCCGGTCGGGGTCGATCTGCGGGGCAAGCGGGTGACGCTCGACAAGCTTTCCGGCGCGCTCGAACTGAGCAGCCCGAAGCTGCCGATGAAACATCTCGAACTGCCGGTCGACGGTAGCCTGTCGGCCGATCTCGAACAGAAGAAGGCCGATCTCGCGCTGCTCACCCGGCTCGACGATTCGCGCATCGACCTGAAACTGGCGGTGGCGCGGTTCGCGCCGCTGGCCCTGCATTTCGGCCTGGATATCGACCGGTTGAACGTCGATCGCTATCTGCCGCCGGCCAAGGCGGGCGCGAAGGCGGACGGCGCTTCGCCGCAAACCCCCGGTGCAGGCGCATCGGGCAGTACGGCGGCCGATGCCGCGGCGGCAAAGATCGACCTGTCGCCGCTCAAGGGCTTCGACATCGACGGCACGGTCAAGGTCGGTCAGTTGCAATGGCGCGGCCTCAAACTGAGCCGGCTGGATTTCGGCCTCGACCTGGCCGGCGGCCGGCTGCAGCTGGCGCCGATGCGCGCCGCGCTGTACGGCGGTTCGCTCGACGGCCGGGTTGCGGTCGACGCCGGCAATCAGCAGTTTTCCATCCGCCAGAACCTGCAGGGCGTCGCCATCGGACCGCTGCTCAAGGATTTTGCCGACAAGGATGTGCTTGACGGCCGCGGCAGCGTGACGCTGGACGTCACGACGCGCGGCGATACGGTGCCGGCGCTCAAGCGTCGCCTGGCCGGGCAGGCGGCGGTCGACCTGCGCGACGGGGCGGTGAAGGGGATCAACGTCGCCAAGTTGCTGCGCGACGCTAAGGCGGCGCTGAAAGGTCAGAGCACGGTCAGCGGCACCGGCAACAGCGCGGAAAAAACCGATTTCTCCGAGTTGACCGCAACTTTCCGCATTGCCGACGGTATCGCGCACAACAGCGATCTGGCGATGAAGTCGCCGTTCCTGCGTCTGGCCGGCGAGGGCGACATCGACATCGGTCAGGACAGCCTGAACTATCTGGCGATGGTCAGCGTGGTCGAAACCTCGAAGGGCCAGGAGGGCAAGGAACTGGATCAGTTGAAGGGGATCACCGTGCCGCTGCGCCTGCGCGGTCCGTACAACAAGCTGGCCTATTCGCTGGACATGGGCAAGCTGATCGAGGAAGCGGCCAAGACCAGGCTGAAGGAAAAGGCCGAGGAGAAACTCGGCAAGGAACTGCAGAAGCTGTTCCGCAAGTGAATCGCCGCCGCCGGTCGCGCGAACCGGCGGCGCAGCCTAGAATCGCGGCTTGCATCCTCCGGAGTCCGCCATGCCCCGCATCAAGATCGCCTTGCCCGAGACGTTCGTCTTCAGCACCGAAATCCCGATCTACATCCAGCACATCAACTACGGCCACCACCTCGACAACGCGGCGCTGCTGATGCTGGTCGCCGAGGCGCGGGTACGCTTCTTCAAGCATTTCGGCTGGAGCGAACTCGATGTCGGCGGCCCCGGCATCGTCGTTGCCGACGTCGCCGCCCAGTACCGTTCCGAAGCCTTTCACGGCGAGACGCTGATCGCCGAATTCGCCGCCGACGATTTCGCCGACTACGGCTGCGACCTGGTCTGGCGACTCAGCGACAAGGCCGGCGGGCGGGAAGTGGCGCGCGGCAAGCACGGCATCGTCTTCTTCGACTACGCGACGCGCAGCAAGGCACGCGTGCCTGCCGAATTCATTGCCAGGCTGGCCGGCTGAAAACCGGGAGAGTCGCGCACCGACAGGCCGTTCGGGTTTTGCGCGATTCCGTACGTTCATAAAGACATTTTTATATCCTGGCATCAAGACGACAAAATCCAATGCCTTGAATATCCGTCGTTTTTACGCGGTTTTTATATAAAATCCGCCTGGTACGACGATTGCCCTGGGTTTTCCATGATTCATTCATTCGGAGAACCTCCATGGCTTACAAGATCATTTCTTCCCAATGCACGGCCTGCGCGGCTTGCGAGTCCGTCTGCCCCAACGTCGCCATCTTTCCCAAGAGCGGCGTCTATGCCATCGATCCGGCGAAATGCACCGAATGCATCGGCCATCACGACGAGGCGCAGTGCGTCATCGACTGCCCGGCCGACTGCATCGTGATCGACAAGAACGTTCCCCGTTACGCCGCCTGAAGCCGGACGGGAGACAGCCATGCACAGTGTCGTCTGCATCAAGCAGGTGCCGGATTCGGCCCAGATCCGCGTCCATCCGGTCACCAACACCATCATGCGCCAGGGCGTCCCGGCGATCATCAATCCTTACGACCTGTTCGCGCTGGAAGAAGCGCTGCGCCTGAAGGACCGTTTCGGCGGCACGGTCACCGTCGTCACCATGGGGCCGCCGATGGCCGAGGCGGCGTTGCGCAAATGCCTGTCCTACGGGGCGGACGATGCGATCCTGGTCTCCGACCGTTCCTTTGCCGGTTCGGACACGCTGGCCACGTCGTATGCGCTGACCGCAACCCTTCGCAAGATCATGGAAAGCATGCCGGTCGATCTGATCTTCACCGGCAAGCAGACCATCGATGGCGATACTGCCCAGGTCGGTCCGGGTATCGCCAAGCGCCTCGACTATCAGTTGCTGACCTATGTCTCGAAGATCGTCGATGTCGATCTGGAACATCGGGAAATCCGTGTCGAACGGCGTGCCGAGGGTGGCGTCCAGTTGCTGAAGACGATGCTGCCCTGCCTGATCACGATGCTCGAGGGCACCAACGAAATGCGCTTCGGCGATCTCGACGACCTGTTCCGCGCCGCCCGTTACGAACTCAAGGTCTGGGACCGTACGGTGATCGGCATCGAGGATCCGGAGACGGTCGGCGTCAAGGGCAGTCCGACCGTCGTCAGCAAGGTCTTCGCGCCGCGCCCGCGCAGCCAGCGAGCGGAAATCATCGACCTCCAGGACGACTCGCCGAAGAACCTGGCGAGCACCCTGCTGGCCCGGATGTTCACCCAGCACCCCAAGCTCGAACGGGAAATCGCCAAGCGCGCCCGTTGACCGCAACGACAGGAGAACGCCATGAACGAACAAGCAAGAAAGCCGGCGCGCAAGAAGGTCGAACTCGACCCGCGCTTTGTCAGTTACCGGCATGTCTGGGTTTTCATCGAGAGCGAGCGGGGCGAGGTGCATCCGGTGTCCTGGGAACTGCTCGGCGAAGGCCGCAAGCTGGCCGACGCGCTGAACGTCGATCTGTGCGGCGTGGTCATCGCCGGACCCGGCGAACGCGGCAAGGGCATCTGTTCCGAAGCCTTCGGCTACGGCGCCGACAAATGCTATCTGCTGCAGGATCCGGTGCTCGCCGATTACCGCAACGAGCCCTATACCAAGGCGCTGACCGATCTGGTCAATACCTACCAGCCGGAAATCCTGATGCTCGGCGCGTCGACCCTGGGCCGCGATCTGGCCGGTTCGGTGGCGACGACCTTGAAGACCGGTCTGGTTGCCGACTGCACCGAACTGCTGATCGATACCGAGAGCCGCAACCTGGCGGCAACCCGGCCGACCTTCGGCGGCTCGCTGTTGTGCACCATCCTGACCCAGCGCCACCGGCCGCAGATGGCGACCGTGCGCCCGCGTGTGATGGCCATGCCGGATGCCGATCCGTCGCGCCGCGGCGAGATCGTCGAGGTGCCGTTTGCGATGCTGGAAACCTCGATCATCACCAAGGTGCTCGAATTCATTCCCGACGACAGCCGCGACAAACCCAATCTGCCGTTCGCCGACATCATCGTCGCCGGCGGGCGGGGCCTGAAGAAGCCGGAGAATTTCGCGTTGATCTGGGATCTTGCCCGGGTACTCGGCGCCGAGGTCGGTGGTTCGCGGCCGGTGGTCCAGGCCGGCTGGATCGAGCTCGACCGGCAGGTCGGGCAGTCGGGCAAGACCGTGCGGCCGAAGCTGTACATCGCTGCCGGCATCTCCGGCGCCATCCAGCATCGGGTCGGCATGGACGGTGCCGACGTCATCGTCGCCATCAACAGCGATCCGAAAGCCCCCATTTTCGACTTCGCCCATTACGGGATCGTCGGCAACGCGATGACCGTTCTGCCGGCACTGACCGAAGCCTTCAAGGCCCACCTGGCGCAGGCCAGGAAGGCCGGTTGAGAGGAGAACAGCATGGCTGAAAAATTCGATGTGATCGTGGTCGGCGCCGGCATGGCCGGCAACGCCGCCGCCTACACCCTGGCCAAGGGCGGCCTGAACGTGCTGCAGATCGAGCGGGGCGAAACGCCGGGCTCGAAGAACGTGCAGGGGGCCATTCTCTACGCCGATGCGATCGAAAAGATCATCCCCGATTTTCGCGACGAGGCACCGCTCGAACGGCACCTGATCGAGCAGCGGGTCTGGGTGCTCGACGACAGTTCCTACATCGGCACGCATTACCGCTCGGAGGCGTTCAACCAGGAGCCCTACAACCGCTATACGATCATCCGCGCGCATTTCGACCAGTGGTTCAACAAGAAGGCGCGGGAAGCCGGTGCGTTGACCATCTGCGAGACGACGGTCAGCGAGTTGCTGCTCGACGGCAAGAAGGTCGTCGGCGTGCGTACCGACCGCAAGGGCGGCGAGATTTACGCCGATGCGGTGATCCTGGCCGACGGCGTCAATTCGCGACTGGCCGTCAAGGCCGGCTTTCATGCCGAAATCCAGCCCCGGGATGTGGCACTGGCGGTCAAGGAAATCCACTTCCTGCCGCAGGAAACCATCGAGGCCCGCTTCAATATCGGCGAAGAAGAGGGCGTGGTCATCGAAATGGCCGGCAAGATTTCGGCCGGCATGATGGGCACCGGCTTCCTCTACACCAACAAGGAGTCGATCACCCTCGGCGTCGGCTGCATGTTGTCCGACTTCAAGCAGCAGAAGGTGACGCCTTACGCCTTGCTTGACCGGATGAAGTCGCATCCGTCGATCGCGCCGCTGATCGCCGGCAGTGAAATGAAGGAGTACGCCGCCCACCTGATCCCGGAAGGCGGTTACAACGCGATTCCGCAGGTCTGGGGCGATGGCTGGCTGATTGCCGGCGATGCCGGCCAGTTCGTCAACGGCATCCATCGCGAAGGGTCCAATCTGGCGATGACCACCGGCATGCTGGCGGCGCAGACGCTGGTCGAACTGAAGCAGGCTGGCAAACCTTTCACCGCCGGCAATCTGGCGAAGTACAAGCGCAAGCTCGACGACAGCTTCGTCATGAAGGACCTGAAGAAATATCGCCGGATGCCTGACATCTTCCACAAGAACAAGCAATTCTTCACGACCTATCCGGAACTGCTTTCCAAGGCGGCGCAGACCCTGATCCGGGTGGATGGGGTCGACAAGAAAACCAAGGAAAAATCGATCAAGCAGAGTTTCGTCGCCGCCCGTTCGCGGCTCGGGCTGATCGGCGATGCCTTCCGCTTCTGGCGCGCCGTCGAGTAAGGAGAACCCCCATGTTGAAAGTCGAAGAGAAGCTGTTCCAGGACCGTTATCGGGTCGATGCCGGTCACCCGCATATCCGCATCCGCGATGCCGATCTGTGTACCCACCGCTGCAGCGAGCGGCAATGCACCGTCTGTTGTCCGGCCGGTTGCTACACCGAAGAAGGCAACGGCAAGGTCGTGCTGATCACCGATGGCTGTCTCGAATGCGGTACCTGCCGGATCATTTGCGACGAGCACCGGAACGTCGAGTGGGAGTGGCCGCGCGGCGGATTCGGCATCCTGTTCAAGTTCGGTTGAGGACAGCCATGGAAGACGTACATTTCTTTCTTGCCCACGCCATCCAGTTGGAAAAGGAGTCCGCCCGACGCTACGAGGAACTGGCCGAGGCGATGCAGTCGCTGGGCAGTGCCGAAGTCGCCGACTTCTTCCGGCAGATGGCGCATTACTCCCGCCTGCACCTGAACGAGGCGATGGCCCGCGGTGGCTTTCGTCATCCGCCCGACCTGCGGCCCGAGGAATACCGCTGGCCCGACGGCAGCAGCCCGGAGGCCGCTGCCTGGGCCGGCGTCGACGGATTCATGGATGTCGCCGCGGCGCTGGAGCTGGCGCTCGACGGCGAGCGCCGAAGCTGCGATTTCTATCGCGACGTCGCGGCAGCGAGCGGCAATCCCAATGTCGTGGCCCTGGCCCGGGAGTTCGCCGACGAGGAGGGCGGCCACGTGCGTCAGCTGGAAGCCCGCATCGCCCGTCTGTCGCCGGCTTGAACGCGCGGTCCCGAACCCGGCGGCCGCCGTCCGTCCTACGGCTGAAAGCGGTAGCCGACGCCGTTTTCGGTCAGGATGTGGCGCGGGCGGGCCGGGTTCTCTTCGATCTTCTGCCGCAGGTGTCCGACGTAGACGCGCAGGTACTGGTGATTTTCGACCGCATGGCCGCCCCACACCTGGCGCAGCAGCTGGCGATGCGTGAACACCCGGCCGGGGTTGGCGGCAAGAAAGATCAACAGCTTGTATTCGATCTGCGTCAGATGCAGTGGTTCGTCGGCGCAGGTGACCAGGCGCTTGACGCAGTCGATGCGGAAATCGCCGAACGTGATCAGCGGATCGACTTCCAGCACTTCCTGGTGGCGGCGGCGCAGCATGGCGCGGACCCGGGCCAGCAGTTCGGGAACACCGAACGGCTTGCTCAGGTAATCATCGGCACCGGCATCGAGTGCCTTGACCTTGTCGTATTCGCTGCTGCGGGCGGAGAGCACCAGGATCGGCGCCGACGACCAGGCGCGGAAATCGGCGATGAACTCCTGGCCGTCGCGATCGGGCAGCCCGAGGTCGAGGATCAGCAGGCACGGGCGGATGCTCGCCGCCAGCACCGCGCCCTGGCTGGCCGTGGCAGCTTCATGGATGGCATAGCCTTCGCCTTCGAGGGCAATCGAGATGAATTCGCGGATTTGCCAGTCGTCCTCGACCAGCAGGATGTTATCCGGGACGCTCATGGGGTGTCCTCCAGCGGAGTGGCCGGCAGTTGCGCGGCGTTCAGCGGCAAGCGCAGGGTGAACGACGCGCCGCCGCCCAGACGGTTTTCGGCCAGCACCTCGCCGCTGTGCGCTTCGGCGATGGTACGGGCAATGGCCAGGCCGAGCCCGACGCCGGGAATGCTCGACTCCGACTGGCCGCGCCGGAACATGCCGAACAGTTCTTCGCTGTTGCCCGGCGGCAGGCCCGGGCCCCAGTCGCAGATCGCGATGTCCAGCCACGGGTCGTGGCGCTTGACCGACAGTTCAACCGGCGTATCGGCCGGCGAATACTTGATGGCATTTTCCAGCAGGTTCCACAGCACCCGCTCGATCAGCACTTCGTCGAGCAGTACCGGCGGCAGTGCCGGCTGGATGTCGAGCGTGATCTCGCGGTCCTTCCATTGTTCCTTGATCTGCTGCAGCGTCGTTCCGATGACTTCCTCGACCGGTTGCCAGGCGCGCGCCGGTTCGACGCTGCCCGAGCGCAGGCGTGCCATGTCCAGCAGGTTGGTCACCTGGCGATTGATGTGCATCGCCTGGTTGCGCAGGTTTTCCAGCATGCCCTGGCGACGCTCGTCCGACAGCTTGCCGCTGGCCAGGGTGTCGGCCATGCCGATCAGGCGGGTCAGTGGCGTGCGCAGGTCGTGCGACAGCGCGGACAGGATCGAGTTGCGCAGGATTTCCGTCGAATGGCGGACTTCGCTTTCCCGCGCCGCGTCGGCGAAATGGGTACGTTCCAGTGCCACCGCGCTGACCGAAGCGACCGTTTCGAGCAGCTCGCGGGTGGCCGCCAGGCTGGCCTGCGACGCCGAGAGGTCGCAGATCATCAGGCCGTGCAGGCCGGTCGACGCCACCAACGGTACGAGCAGGCGGGTCTGTTCACGGCCCTGACCGACGCTGACGATGGTCTGTCCCTGTTGTCCGGCGATTTCCCCGTGCGGCGGCAACATCGACGGCTCGGCTTCGGCGGCATCGATCAGCCGGATCCGGCCGCCGGGCAGGGCGTCTTCGAGAAAGTGCGCGACAGCCAGCTTGACCTCGTTTTGCGTCTGCGTGGCGGTCAGCCGGCGAGCCAGTTCGTAGAGTGCCTTGGCCTGCGCTTCACGGGTACTGATCTGGCGCGCGCTGTCCTGCAGTTTGGCGGTGAGCTGGCCAACCACCAGCGCGACGATGAACATGATGCCGGCAGCCAGCAGGTACTGGCCTTCCTGGATGTTCAGCGAGAACAGCGGCGGCACATAGACGTGAGCGTAAAGCAGCGAACAGATCAACGCCGCGGTGATGGCCGGTCCGCGGCCGAGTGCGCCGGCCACGCCGACCACCAGCAGCACATAGAGCAGTGCGGTGCTCGGCAGGAAGGCCGGATCCTGGATCGGCAGCATGATCAGCGTGGCGATGACGCTGCCGATGATTGCGAGGAAATAGGGGCGGTGCAGCAAGATGGAGACAGGGCGAGGACAGGGCTTGCGCATCGTATCGCCGAACGGATAAAAATGCTGTTAAAAGCCGCGCTCAGCCCGCGTCGCCGGCGTTCACCGCGGCTGCTGCGGCAGCCTTTTGCGCGGCGGCTTCGCGTTCAGCCTTGCGGCGGGCGGCGGCTTCCGCCTTTTCCCGGGTTTCCCGGGCCTGGCGTTCCTGGCGGGCGTTGGCCAGCTTGGCGGTGGCCGCATTGCGCAGCTTTTCCCGTTCGCGCGCCGCCAGGCTGCCCTTGGCGTGTTGGAAGTACTGCACCAGCGGAATCCGCGAGGGGCAGACGTAAGCGCAACAACCGCAGACGATGCAGTCGCTCAGTCCGAGACCGGCGGCCTGATCGAATTGTTCGGCGCGGATGTTGAGTGCCATTTCCAGCGGCAACAGGCCCATCGGACAGGCCTTGACACAGCTCGAACAGCGGATGCAAGCCTGCGGTTCCGATTCGCGGGTTTCCGCCTGATCAAGCAGCAGGATGCCGCTGCTGCCCTTGATGACCGGAATCTTCAGGTGGGGCAAGCGGATACCCATCATCGGGCCGCCCATCACGGCGTAGGCGAAGTTTTCCCGGATGCCGCCGGTGGCCGCAATCAGATCGTCGATCAGCATACCGACCGGCACCTGGTAATTGCCGGGGGCAGTGCAGGCGCCGCCGTTCAGGGTCAGCAGACGCCGGACCAGCGGCCGGCCGAGGCAGACCGCCTGATGCACCGCGTGGGCCGTGGCAACGTTGTGCACCAGCACGCCGACATCGGCAGCCCGGCTGTCCGACGGTACTTCGCGGCCGGTCAGTTCGACGATCAGTTGCCGGTCCGAGCCCATCGGGTAACGGGCCGGCACCGGGCAGATGCGGATTTCGCCGTAGCCTTCGACGGCGTCGCGCATCGCGGCGATCGCCTCGGGCTTGTTGTCCTCGATGCCGACCAGTGCCCGCGGCGCGCCGGTTGCGGTCAACATCAGCCGGATGCCGGATACGATGGCAGCGGCCTCGTCGCGCATCAGGCGATCGTCGCAGGAAAGATAGGGTTCACACTCGCTGCCGTTGACGATCAGGGTGTCGATCGTGCTCCGGCGGCCCAGGTTCAGCTTGATTGCCGACGGAAAGGTGGCCCCGCCCAGACCGACAACGCCGGCCGCCGCGACCCGCCGGGAAATCTCGTCGGGGGCCAGCGCGTAAGGATCGCCGGGGATGTCGTCGGCGAACCAGGATTGGTCGTCCCCGGTTTCGATGGTGATCGCCGGCACCGGCAGGCCCGATACGTGCGGTGCGGCGACTTCGCCGATGGCCGTCACGGTACCGCCGACCGAGGCATGGATCGGCGCCGAGATATTGCCCAGGGCTGCCGCGATCGGCTGGCCGAGCCGGACTTTCTGGCCGACCAGCACGCTCGGCTGGGCCGGGCTGCCGACGTGCTGCGTGAGGGGGATGAATACCCGGGCGGGCGGCGCGACGATCCGGCTGGGAACTTCCGAGGCCGGGCGTTTGTGATCGTCGGGATGAACGCCCCAACGATGCTTCCCGGTCAGGTAATCTCTGGCTGTTTGCAGGAATCCCATGCTGTCACCTCGTCATGCCCGGTCGGGCCAGTGGTTTGCCCCGCCGCGCGGGCGGGATTGCCAGCCATTTTGCAAAGCGTGTGCCACCCGGAATTTATGCTGGAATTTCGATTAAATCGAACTTAAACAAAGTCTTATGAATTGTTCTCTTTATACGGATTGTGCCGAAGGCAACAGTGTCCGGCCGATCCGCTACGTCGAGCCGGTGTTCCGGCCGCCGTCGGAAGCCGAGTCGCTGATCCTGCCGCTGACCGACGGCTGTTCGTGGAACCAGTGCACCTTCTGCGAGATGTACACCGCGCCGCAGAAGAAATTCCGCGCCCGCGACGAGGCCGAGGTGCTGGCCAACCTGCGTTGGGCCGGTGAGGTATATGGCGAGCGGGTGCGCCGCGTCTTCCTGGCCGACGGCGACGCGCTGGTTTTGCCGACCCGGCGGCTGTTGACCGTGATCGAGGCGATCCGCAGCCACCTGCCGGCGGTGCGGCGGATTTCCAGCTACTGCCTGCCGCGCAACCTGAAGAAGAAACGCCAGTCGGAGATCGACGAGCTGGCCGCCGCCGGGTTGAGCATGGTCTATGTCGGCGCCGAATCCGGCGACGATGCGGTGCTCGCCGCAGTGAGCAAGGGCGAGACCTTCGACTCGACCGTCGACGCGCTGAACAAGCTCGGCGCAGCCGGCATCAGCCGTTCGGTGATGATCCTCAACGGTCTCGGCGGGCGCGAACTGTCGCGCCAGCACGCGGAAAACTCGGCGCGCCTGGCCAACGCCACCCAGCCGGAATACCTGGCGACGCTGGTGGTCAGCTTTCCCAAGGGCGAACAGCGGCTGCGCGCCGGTTTTTCCGGCTGGGAACCGCTGAGCCAGCCGGAACTGTTCGCCGAGATGGAAATTTTCCTGAGCGGCCTGGAACTCAAGCGCACGGTGTTCCGTTCCGACCACGCCTCGAACTGGCTGATCCTCAAGGGCACGCTCGGCGCCGACAAGGAACGCCTGCTCGCCCAGGTGCGCCAGGCCATCGCCGGCCTGGCGCCGCTGCGCCCGGCCTGGGCGCGTGGGCTGTAATGTTGCGGTCGACGCGGTTTTTGCCCGTTTTTTGCCGTCGACCGTGAACCTCAGACCTTGCCGACGCGCAGCGCGGTGAAGATGGCCAGCGCCTGGAAGATCGCGATGCCGAGCAGCACGCCGCTGAAATTGCCGCCATCCATCAGCCGCCCGAAAATCAGCGGCGCCGTCGCCAGGCCGAGGTCGAGCCCGGAATAGACGAAGCCGTAGATGCGCCCGAACGCCGCCTGGCCGAAGCGCGCCGTCGCCGCGCGGCGCACCAGCAGGTCGCGCGAGGGGCCGGCGACGCCGGTGCAGAAACCGATCGCCCCCATCAGCGGCAGGATGCTCCAGGCCGGCGGCAGGCCGCTGGCGAGCAGCAGCGCGAACAGCGCGGCAAGGCCGAGGGCGCCGGCGATCAGTCCGTCGTGCGCGTTCTTCTGCGCCAGGAAACCGCCGAGCACGATGCCGGCGGCGCCACCGAGCAGGTAGGTGGACAGCGCCGTCGCCGCGCTGGCCAGGCTGAAGGCGTAGAGCGCCTGCAGGATCGGCGTGGCGAAGTTCTGGATGGCGCCGAAGGCGGCGGTGATCAGGAAGAAGAACAGGAAGCACAGCCAGACCGCCGGCACGCGCAGGAAGGCGAGCGGCGGCACGGCCTCGCCGCCGGGCTTGGCGGTGCGTTCGGCGAGCGGGTCGGCGATCGCCTGGCGGCGCCAGCTCAGGACGCCGAGGGCGACGACGGCGACGACGCTGGCGCCGAGCGCCGCCTCGCGCCAGCCGGCGACGGCGGCGATGCCGGTCATGAACACCGGCGCCGCTGCCCAGCCGAGGTTGCCCGACAGCCCATGCACCGAGAAGGCGTGGCCGAGGCGCGGCTGCGAGACGCGCCGGTTGAGCACCGTGAAATCGGCCGGATGGAAGACGCTGTTGCCCAGCCCGGCGAGTGCCGCGGCGGCGATCAGCCAGGCCAGGCCGCTGGCGAAATGCAGCGTGATGCCGGCGAGCACGAAGCAGCAGATGCCGGCAAACAGCACGCGGAAGGCGCCGAAACGGTCGACGAAGAAACCGGCGGCGGCCTGGCCGATCCCGGAAATCACGAAGAAGACCGTCATCGTTACGCCGACGGCGGTGAAGCTGAGGCCGAAATCGGCCATCAGCCACGGGAACAGCGGCGGCAGCAGGAGGTGGAAGAAATGCGAAACGCCGTGCACGAAACCGATCAGCGCGATCGTCTCGAGGTCGCCGGCGGCGGGGCGGGGCAGGGTGTCGGTGGTCATGTCGGGGTGCGGCGTTGTGACGGCGGGCTGTTTGGCCCGCCGGCTCGTTGGCTTGAATGCCAGTGTTCGATGAAAGGCGTAATACTGGCATACCTGCCGGTCGATTCCCACGTTTCTGCCTAGCCGGGGGCTGTTTCTCCCGGCAGGCCTCAGTCTGGCGGATCGACGGGCAAACCGCGAGGTGAAGTCCCTGCGTGCCGTTGTGCGGTCGCGAACAACAGTCCGCGGTCGCGGAGCTCGGCCAGGCTCCAGCCCGCGCCGAGCAGCAGCATGCGCGTGTCGAGGCTGTCCGCCCGGTGCGGGGCGAGGTCCGGGCCCAGGTCGTGCATGCGTTTGTCGCGCAGGGCGATCCAGTGCAGCCGGTGGCGGCGGGCGAGAGACTGCCACAGCGCATGCGCGCTCTCCGACTGCCGCGCGCCGCTGACCAGGCAGAAGCCGCGGCCGAGTGCCCAGTCGTAGATCGCGCTGGCGATGCCGCGCCCCCGGTAGGCGACGGCATACTTGGAGTGCGGAGAGCGGACGTGGCGATCGGTTCGCCGGTCGACTTCGATCAAGCGGTTGAACACCGTATAACCGGCAAGGCGGCGGCGAGCCACGTCTTCGACGTAAACGAAGTGCTCGCCGTCCGCCTCGCGATGCCGGAAGTGCAGACCGGGGCCCGGTATCGGGAGAGGTGTGCAGCCGTTGATCGGGTCGCCGGGCGTCTGGCGTCTTTCATACAAGCCATCGAGTTCGCGCTCGATACCTTCGTCGGTGTGGTCGACGTCGATACGCAGTTCGGTGCGTAGCCAGCGGATCGCAGCCTGGCGTGCACCGGCGAACGGGATGCGCAAGCGATGCACGGCCGAAACCGGCGGGAAGGCGGCAACAACCGTCGGCCGCAGGGCGATTGCATTCATCGTGCGTCACCCTCGGCCGAGTTCCGGGCCGGCCCAGTAGCCGCTGAACAGCAAATCCGGGTGCTCCGCCGCGCTCACCCGGGCGCAACTCTCCCAGTCCTCCTTTTGCACATCGAGACCGGCGAATACCCCGTAACCGGCTCCGGCCCGGATCGCCCCGCCTGCCGTCAGGCTTTCGCCGGCCCGGATGCTGCCCCCGGCACTGATTCCGGCACCGGCCCTGATGCCCCAGCCGGCCATCAGATGCCGGCCGGCGTGGACGCTACCGCCGGTGGCGATGCCTTGTCCGGCCTGGAGGTTGTTGGCTACCCGGATATCGCCGCCGGCGTGGACTCCCTTGCCGCAATGAACGTCGCTTTCCGCTTCCAGATCGTGGCCGATGCTGGCGTTGCCGGAAATCCGCACGGACTTGCCGCAATGCAGCCCCCAGCCGGTACGCAGATCGCCGTTGCAGTGCAGTTCTTCTGCACAGGCGATGCCCCAGCCGGCGTGCATGTCGCCAAGGACGGTCAGTTTTCCGCCGGTGCGGATGTTGCCATCCACCCGCAGGTCGGCGCCGGTCTTCAGTTCGCCGCCGACTCGCAGGCCGCCCTGCGCCCGCAGCGATCCGCCGATCAGCAACGGCCCGTCGATATCGACGCTGCCGCGAACCTCGATCGTGCCGGCGAAAACCATGGCATCGGCCACCATTTCGTCGACCACACGACGCTCGCTGGTCGGGCCGAAACGCTCAAGCAGCCAGCAGGCGTCTCCGACGCGGCCGTCGGCCACCAGCTTGTCCAGCAGTTCCTGGTAGTTTCCGGCCTCGCCGAAATGCCGGACGAACCAGCGGAATCCAGCGGAACAGGGCTGCTTCGCCCTGACGAAACTTCTTGTGAGAATCATTGGCATCACCTTCGTGCATTACCCGCCGCGCTTCTGGCGCGGTATGTGGAATGCAGCCTCCGGTGAATACCCGTTGCGGGGCAGCCCGGTAAAACGGGCAGACCGCGAGCGCGGTCTTTCGGAAAGTGTCGGAACGGGTCCCCGTCGGCTGCACGTTGAACGGAAAGCGCGATTCGCCTTCCGGGCAATGTGCCGTGCGGGGAGCGGGCTTCAGCCCTGGTGGTATCCCCGCACGGCCTGGGAAAGCACGGCGGGAGACCCTGTGATCTTGAAGGCGAGCTGCGTCTGCAGATCGCGGGCCGGCATGGCTTCGCTGTGTCGGCGCGCACCGTCGTCCGTCCGCGACGATGCGCGGCAGGAACAGGAAGGGCGGTGGGCGGTCAGGGACATCAGTCGCGGGAACGGGGAAATGAGGGGCTATTGTAGGCCAGGATGCACAACGATGGAGCCCGGCATTGTCGTCCTGACGTTCAGTCGTCCCGTTCCAGGGTCAGCGATGCCGAGTTGATGCAGTAGCGCAGGCCGGTCGGGGCCGGGCCGTCGTCGAAGACGTGGCCGAGGTGGGCGCCGCAGTGGTGGCAGGTGACTTCGGTGCGGAGCATGCCGAAGCTGCGGTCGACGTGCTCGTCGATCAGGTTTTCGTCGTTCGGGCTGTGGAAGCTCGGCCAGCCGCAGCCCGAGTCGAACTTGGCTTCGGAACGGAACAGCGGCGCGTTGCAGCAGACGCAGCGGTAGGTGCCGGTGTCGTGGCAGTCCCAGTAAATGCCGGTGAAGGCGCGTTCGGTGCCCTTGCGGCGGGTTACCTGGTACTGGAGTTCGTCCAGTTGCTCGCGCCATTCGGCGTCGGTCTTGTCGATTCTGGCCATGCGTTCCTCCGGGGAAATGTGGTGGGCAATGCCGGCTTGGACCGGTGTTCGGGAGTATGATTCAGGGCTTCGCAAGGATAACCGACGATGAATCCGAATCCCCTGACTGAAGCCGATCTCGACCGGCTGGAAGAATTGCTCGAGGCCGAAGTGTTCAATGGCGAGGCGATGCGTCTCGATGAAGCCCAGGCGGCGCTATGCGCGGTGGTCAGCCACCCCGATCCGGTGGAACCGGCGATGTGGCTGCCGGAAATCCTCGGCGATGCCGCCGACAAGGGGGGCGACGTGGTGGTCGAGGAGACCGTGCGGTTGTTGATCCGGTTGAATAACGACATTGCTGCCGCGCTGCTGGCCAACGAAACGATCTCGCCCTTGCTCTACCCGGTCGAGGAAGATTCCGAGGAATACGATTTCGCCGCCTGGGCCGATGCCTATGTGTTCGGCGCCGGCATTGCCGGCGACTGGTACGAGCTGGCCGGCAAGCATGCCGAAGATCTGGATGAATTGCTGGAGCCGTTGTTCATCCTCAACGGCATGCTCAAGGAAGACGCCGAAAAGAATGGCCAGCGCTGGTTTACGCCGGCCGAAGAGGCCCGTCTGCTGGCCGACATCCAGGACAACCTGCCGGTGATCGTGCAGACGCTGTACAACTTCTGGCGCGCCAAGCGCGGCGGCGGTACGGTCCAGCATGAGGAACCGAAAACCGGGCGCAACGATCCCTGTCCGTGCGGCAGCGGCAAGAAATTCAAGCAGTGTTGCGGCAGTCCGGAAAAGTTGAACTGATCGTCTTCGCTTCCCGGCATTGAAAAGGCCACCCGCGGGTGGCCTTTTTGCCGGGCGTTTTTTGCTGTCAGCCGAGGTCGACCGGAACGAAGAGGCGGGCGTTGTCGCGTTCGATCAGGATGGCCGCCTTTTTTCCCGATTTTTCGAGTAGACCGCGCAATTGTTCGACGCTGTTTACTGGCTGGCCGTTGACCGACAGGATCACGTCGCCCCGCTGGATGCCGGCACGGGCAGCCGGTCCGCCGGCCTGTTCGACGAGCAGCCCGCCGGGCAATTCGGCGGCGCGTTTTTCTTCCGGCGTCAGCGGCCGGACGGCGACGCCCAGCCGGCCCTTGGCCGGCGTCGCGTCGTCGTCGGCAGCGGCCTGCTTTTCTTCGCGGAAGGCGCCGACCTTGATGTCGATGTCGCGCGTCGATTTACCGCGCCAGACCTGCAGCCTGACCGACTCGCCCGGCCGCTTGCCGGCGACGACGGCCGGCAGTTCGCCGGCGGCCTGTACCGGCTGGCCGTCGATGCCGAGGATCACGTCGCCGGCTTCGAGCCCGGCCCTGGCCGCCGGACCGCCTTTTTCGACGGAGGAGACGAGGGCGCCACTCGGCTTGCTCAGGCCGAAGCTGTCGGCCAGCGACTGATTGATTTCCTGGATGGTGACGCCGAGCCGGCCGCGTTCGACCTTGCCGTGCGTGACGATCTGTCGCTCGACGTTCATCGCGACTTCGATCGGGATGGCGAAGGACAAGCCCTGGTAGCCGCCGCTGCGCGAATAGATCTGCGAGTTGATGCCGATCACCTCGCCGTTCATGTTGAACAGCGGTCCGCCCGAGTTGCCCGGATTGACGGCCACGTCGGTCTGCAGGAAGGGCACATAGCTGCCATCCGGCAGGCTGCGCGACTTGGCCGAGATGATGCCGGCGCTGGCGCTCGATTCGAAACCGAAGGGCGAACCGATGGCCAGCACCCAGTCGCCGACCTGGGCGTTCTTCGAGTCGCCGATGCGGACGGTCGGCAGATTCTTGCCGTCGATCTTCAACACGGCGACGTCGCTGGCCTTGTCGAGGCCGACGATCTTTGCCTTGTATTCGCGCTTGTCGTTGAGCTTGACGATGACTTCCTCGGCGTCGGCGACGACGTGGGCATTGGTCAGCACGGTGCCGTCGGGCGACACGATGAAGCCGGAACCGAGACCGCGCGTCGGGGTTTCCTGTTGTGGAATCATGCCGCGGAACTGGCGGAAGAACTGGAAGAAGGGATCGTCGGGATCGATCTGCGGGCCGCTGAGCGCCGTCTTGCGATTGCCGGTGACGCTGATGTTGACCACGGCCGGTCCATTGCCGGCAACGATGCTGCGCATGTCCGGGTAGCCCGCCGGCACGGCTGCCGGGACAACCAGCGGCGTGGCGACGGCGGGGGGCGGCAGATTGTTCGGACCGTTGGCCGGTTGCTGCCCCAGGGCGTAGGCGCCGCCGATTGCCGCCGATACGGCGACGGCGGCAACGGTGAGTTTCAGGCGATTGAGTGGCATGCGGACCTCCTGTGGAAAAAGTGCATGCCGGCAAATATGGCGTCGCCCGGGAAAAATTCCATTAGCGCTTGTGCGACGATTTGTGACAAATTTTTTCGGTGATTTTTGCTGCATTGCAACATCGATCGGCAGCGGCAACACCGGGCAATAAAAAAGCCGCCCGCAGGCGGCTTTGGCTGAGCAGGCCGGATCAGGCCTTGACCGGGATCTTGCCGATCTTGACTTGCCATTCCTTCGGGCCGCTCTCATGCACGTTGGCGCCGGTCGAATCGACGGCCACCGTCACCGGCATGTCCTGCACGTCGAATTCGTAGATGGCTTCCATGCCCAGATCGGCGAAGCCGACGACCTTGGCCGACTTGATCGCCTTGGCGACCAGGTAGGCGGCACCGCCGACGGCCATCAGGTAGGCCGACTGGTTGTCCTTGATCGCCGCGATGGCCGTGGGGCCGCGCTCGGACTTGCCGACCATGGAGATCAGGCCGGTCTGTTCGAGCATGGCGCGGGTGAACTTGTCCATGCGCGTGGCGGTGGTCGGGCCGGCCGGGCCGACGACTTCGTCGCGTACCGGATCGACCGGCCCGACGTAGTAGATGATGCGGTTGGTGAAGTCGACCGGCAGCTTCTCGCCCTTGGCCAGCATGTCGGTGATGCGCTTGTGCGCGGCATCGCGGCCGGTCAGCATCTTGCCGTTCAGCAGCAGCTTCTGGCCGACCTTCCAGGACGCGACCTCTTCTTTGGTCAGGGTGTCGAGATTGACGCGGGTCGCCGACTTGACGTCCGGCGTCCAGGTCACGGCCGGCCAGTCTTCCAGCTTCGGCGGTTCGATCCTGGCGGGGCCGGAACCGTCCAGATGGAAGTGCGTGTGACGGGTGGCTGCGCAGTTCGGCACCAGCGCGACCGGCAGGTTGGCGGCGTGGCAGGGGTAGTCGAGCACCTTGACGTCGAGCACGGTGGTCAGGCCGCCGAGGCCCTGGGCGCCAACGCCCAGCGCGTTGATCTTTTCCATCAGTTCGAGGCGCAGTTCTTCCGGACGGGTCAGCTTGGCACCGCTGGCGGCCTTGGCCTTCAGCTCGTGGATGTCGACCGGCGCCATGATCGATTCCTTGGCCAGCAGCATGGCCTTTTCCGGCGTGCCGCCGATGCCGATGCCGATGATGCCGGGCGGACACCAGCCGGCGCCCATTTCCGGGATCTTCTTGAGGACCCAGTCGACCAGGTCGTCGGACGGGTTGAGCATGGCGAACTTGGACTTGGCTTCCGAGCCGCCGCCCTTGGCCGCGCAGATGACTTCGACGTGATGGCCTTCGACGATCTCGAAATGCACCACGGCCGGGGTGTTGTCCTTGGTGTTCTTGCGGGCGCCGGCCGGGTCGGCGAGCACCGAAGCGCGCAGCGGGTTGTCCGGGTTGGCGTAGGCGCGACGCACGCCCTCGTTGATCATTTCCTGGATGCTCATCGTCGCATCCGGCCAGGTGACCTGCATGCCGACCTTGATGAAGACCATGCCGATGCCGGTGTCCTGGCAGATCGGGCGATGGCCTTCGGCGGCCATGCGCGAGTTGGTCAGGATCTGGGCGATGGCGTCCTTGGCGGCAGGGTTTTCCTCACGCTCGTAGGCTTCGCCCAGCGCCTTGATGTAATCGAGCGGGTGGTAGTAGCTGATGTACTGGAAGGCGTCGGCGATCGACTGGATGAGGTCTTCCTGTTTGATGGCGGTCATGCAAGAACTCCGTTCTTAGTGGTGTTTTTGATGTTGCAGGGCGAGCGTCTGGGTCATGGTCTTGTCGACCAGGGCCATGGCCAGCGCGGAAACCAGGAATACGAGATGGATGATGACCTGCCACATCAGCGTGTGCTCGGTCAGGTTGGCGGCATTGATGAAGCTCTTCAGCAGATGAATCGACGAAATGCCGATGATGGCCGTCGACAGCTTGATCTTCAGCACGCCGGCATTGACGTGCGACAGCCATTCCGGCTGGTCGGGGTGGCCTTCCAGGTCGAGGCGCGAGACAAAGGTTTCGTAGCCGCCGACAATCACCATGACGAGCAGGTTGGCGATCATCACCACGTCGATCAGGCCGAGTACGACCAGCATCACCTCGGTCTCGCTGAAGTGTGCGCTGTCGAAGGCGTTATGTACCAGATGGCTCAGTTCGACCATGAACAGCCAGCAATACACCACCTGGGCGACGATCAGGCCGATATACAGCGGGGCCTGGATCCAGCGGCTGGCGAAAATGAAATTTTCGAGATGTCTGACGGCTTTGCTCATTATGAATGTCGGGGTGGCATGCTGTGGGGGGGCGAAGTTTAACATGCTGCGGTCCACCTGCCGGAATCGCCGGAATGCTGCGCCGCAGCGTGATTTCGTAAGGGGTTTGTAAGATTATCGTCGTGTAATGCCGCCTCGACGCTGCCTTTTCGTCGTCGCAAGCGACCACAGCGTGTACGGCTTTAATTACATCCCGGGGGGGAGACCCCGAGATCCGATCGGTTGTTTCAACATAATTGCGAAGTACCGCAGAGGAGAAAAATATGTCGAATGAGTCCGTGCAGTTCTATTACCCGTCCGAAGAGACCGTCAAGAATGCGGCGGTTTCCGGAATGGAAGCCTACAAGGCTCTGTGCGCGGAAGCTGAAAACGACTACGAAGGTTTCTGGGCCAAGCGTGCCCGCGAACTGATTACCTGGAAGCAGCCGTTTAACCAGGTGCTTGACGAGTCGAACGCCCCGTTCTACAAGTGGTTTGCCGACGGCAAACTGAACGTTTCCTACAACTGCCTCGACCGTCAGGTCGAAGCCGGCAAGGGCGACAAGGTCGCCATCATCTTCGAAGCCGATAACGGCGACGTGACCCGGGTCACCTACAAGGAACTGCTGAGCAAGGTCTGCAAGATGGCCAACCTGCTCAAGGCCAAGGGCGTCAAGAAGGGCGACCGCGTCGTCATCTACATGCCGATGACCATCGAAGGCGTCGTCGCCATGCAGGCCTGTGCCCGTATCGGTGCCACGCACTCCATCGTTTTCGGTGGTTTCTCCGCCCAGGCCCTGCGCGACCGCATCCAGGATGCCGGCGCCGTCCTGCTGATCACCTCCGACGGCCAGTTCCGCGGCGGCAAGGCGCTGCCGCTCAAGGCCATCGCCGATGAGGCGCTGTCGATGGGCGGTTGCGACACGCTGAAGGGTGTCGTCGTCTTCAAGCGCACCGGCATGGATGTCACCATGGTCGCCGGGCGCGACGAATGGCTGCATGATGGTCTGGCCGCTCAAGCCGACACCTGCGAGCCGGAATGGGTCGATGCCGAACATCCTCTGTTCCTGCTCTACACCTCGGGTTCGACCGGCAAGCCGAAGGGCGTCCAGCACTCGACCGGTGGCTACCTGCTGCACGCGATCCTGACGATGAAGTACACCTTCGACATCAAGGACAGCGACGTTTTCTGGTGCACCGCCGACATCGGCTGGGTCACCGGCCACACCTACATCGCCTACGGCCCGCTGGCCTGCGGTGCCACCGAGATCGTCTTCGAAGGCGTGCCGACCTACCCGGATGCCGGCCGTTTCTGGAAGATGATCCAGGATCACAAGGCCACCATCTTCTACACCGCGCCGACCGCCATCCGCTCGCTGATCAAGGCGGCTGATGCCAACGAAGCCGTGCATCCGAAGAGCTACAACCTGTCGTCGCTGCGTATCCTGGGTTCGGTGGGCGAGCCGATCAACCCGGCGGCCTGGGAGTGGTACTACCACAACGTCGGCGGTGGCAAGTGCCCGATCGTCGACACCTTCTGGCAGACCGAAACCGGTGGTCACATGATCACCCCGCTGCCGGGTGCGACGCCGCTGGTGCCGGGCTCCTGCACGCTGCCCTTCCCGGGCATCCAGTTCGCCGTGGTCGATGAGACGGGTGCCGAATTGCCGTGGGGCCAGGGCGGCATCCTGGTCTGCAAGAAGCCGTGGCCGTCGATGATCCGCACGATCTGGAACGACAACGACCGTTTCGTGAAGTCCTACTTCCCGGCCGACTTCCAGGGCAAGCTGTACCTGGCGGGCGATGGCGCGATCCGCGACAAGGATACCGGCTACTTCACCATCACCGGCCGTATCGACGACGTGCTGAACGTTTCCGGTCACCGCATGGGCACGATGGAAATCGAATCCGCGCTGGTCGCCAATCCGCTGGTCGCCGAGGCCGCTGTCGTCGGCCGTCCGGACGATCTGACCGGTGAAGCCATTGTCGCCTTCGTGGTGTTGAAGGGTGCCCGCCCGACCGATCCGGAAGCCACCAAGAAGCTGGTCAAGGAACTGGCCGACTGGGTTGGCAAGGAAATCGGCCCGATCGCCAAGCCGAAGGACATCCGGTTCGGCGACAACCTGCCGAAGACCCGCTCCGGCAAGATCATGCGTCGCCTGCTGCGTGGCCTGGCCAAGGGCGAGGAGCTGACGCAGGACACCTCGACGCTGGAAAACCCGGCGATTCTCGAGCAGTTGAAGGGCTAACGGCGTTGCGCCGGGTTTTGCCCCTGGGCGGAACCCGGACCAGCAGCCATTCCGCGGTGCGCTTGCCTCGCCGCGGTCAGGTTATAACAGGGCAGGAGGAGACGATGGTCGCCCATAAGAAGGTGACCCGAAATGTGGTCGCAAGGTACCGCATGCCCGGAACGGTCGGCACGCTTGGCGTGTCGACCGTTTTTATTTTGCGCGGTGTGCCATGAGGCGCGGCAGCCGTTCCCGGCAGCGGCTGGGGGCCCTGGCGCTATGCGGCCTGCCGCTGCTGGGCTTTCCCATCCTCGGCCTGGCGCAGGGCGAGTGGCTGGGCTGGCCGGCCGGCTTTGTCTATCTGTTTGCGGTATGGGCCGGGCTGATCGGCCTGGCTGCCTGGATTGCCGAAGGGCGGGGCCGATAGATGCTTTCCGGCTTCGTCGTCGCGCTGGTCACCATGGCTTATTTCGGCCTGCTGTTCGCCGTTGCGCGCTGGGGGGATGCGCGGGCCGATGCCGGGCGCTCGATCATCACCGCCAACGTCTATTCGCTGTCGCTTGCGGTCTACTGCACTTCATGGACGTTTTTCGGCAGTGTCGGGCGGGCGACCTCGGGCGGGCTTTCCTTCCTGACCATCTATCTCGGGCCGACCCTGATGCTGATGTGCGTCGGCGTGGTGATCAAGATGATCCGTATTGCCAAGGCGCAGCGGATCACCTCGATCGCCGATTTCATCGCGGCGCGTTACGGCAAGAGCCAGCAACTGGCCGGGCTGGTGACGGTGATCGCGGTGATCGGCATCGTGCCCTACATCGCACTGCAGCTGAAAGCCGTGGCGGCCGGGCTGGACATGGTTTTCGGTCAGTCCGAGCATTCGGTGCGCCTGCTCGGCATGGATTCGACCTTGCTGGTCGCCGGCGTGCTGGCCTTGTTCACGATTCTTTTCGGGACACGCCATCTCGATGCCACCGAGCGTCACGAGGGGATGGTGGCAGCGATTGCCGTCGAATCGGTGGTCAAGCTGCTGGCTTTCCTGGCGGTCGGAGTCTTCGTCACCTACGGCATCTACGATGGTTTCGGCGATCTGTTCAGTCGGGTGGCCGGGCACCCGGAATTCGCCCGTCTGCTCGATCCGGACAGCGCCCGGTCGGGCAACTGGATGGCCTTGCTGGTGCTGTCCGGGTTTGCCATCCTGTTCCTGCCGCGGCAGTTCCAGATCATCGTCGTCGAGAACGTCGACGAATCGCATCTGAAACGCGCCGTCTGGCTGTTTCCGTTGTACCTGCTGCTGATCAACCTGTTCGTTTTGCCCCTGGCGCTCGCCGGGCTGATTCATTTTCCGGCCGGGACGGCCGATCCCGACAGTTTCGTGCTCAGCCTGCCGTTGGCGCACGGTGCCGACGCGCTGGTGCTGTTCGCCTTCATCGGCGGATTGTCGGCCGCGACGGGCATGGTGATCGTCGAAACCATCGCCTTGTCCACGATGATCTGCAACGATCTGGCGATGCCGCTGCTGTTGCGGTCGACCTGGCTGAAACGCAGAAAAGCGGCGGACCTCTCGGGCGTGCTGATTGCCATCCGCCGCACGGCCATCGTCGGCATTTTGCTGCTCGGCTACGTCTACTTCCGCGCCGCCGGCGAAGCCTATGCGCTGGTCGGCATCGGCCTGATTTCCTTTGCCGCGGTAGCCCAGTTCGCGCCGGCGATGTTCGGCGGCATGTACTGGAAGCAGGGAACGCGTGCCGGTGCGCTGGCCGGCTTGCTGGCCGGCTTCGCAGTCTGGGCCTACACCTTGTTGCTGCCGTCGTTTGCCCGTTCGGGCTGGATGGATGGCAGTTTCGTCGACGTCGGATTGTTCGGGGTCGGCTGGCTGAAGGCTCAGGCCCTGTTCGGTTTGGCCGGGCTGGATGAAATCTCGCATTGCCTGTGGTGGAGCCTGCTGGCCAATCTCGGTGCTTATGTCGCGGTATCGCTGGCGACGACGCCGGATGCGGTCGAACTGGCCCAGGCCGAGCGCTTCGTCGATGTGTTCCGGCAGACGGAGCGCTTGCCCGGTGCGCATCTGTGGCGCGGCAAGGCTTCGCTGGATGAAGTGGTCGAGTTGCTCAAGCGTTTCCTCGGGCCGGCGCGGGCGCAGCAGCAGTTGATTCATTACGCGCGCTTGCGCGGCCTGGACGACTGGCGGCGACTGCCGCCGGATGCCGCGTTCGTGCATTTTGCCGAGAGCGAACTGGCTGCCGCAATCGGTTCGGCCAGCGCCCGGCTGATCGTGGCCAACGCGACGCGTGAGGAGGATCTCGGGCTCGACGAGGTGCTCGACATCCTCGACGAAGCCAGCCAGGTCCGCGCCTACAGCCGGGAACTGGAAACCAAGCAGCGGGCGCTGGAAGCGGCCACCGGGGAGTTGCGGGCGGCCAACGAGCGCTTGCGCGAACTGGACCGGATGAAGGACGACTTCATTTCCACGGTGACGCACGAGCTGCGTACGCCGCTGACGTCGATCCGGGCCTTTTCCGAATTGCTGTACGACGATCCGCGCCTGGCGCTGGCGGAGCGTCAGCGCTTTCTTGGCATCATCGTCGGCGAGACCGAGCGGCTGACCCGTTTGATCAATCAGATCCTCGATCTGGCGAAGATGGAATCCGGTCGGGCCGAATGGACCACCAGTGAGGTCGATGTCGGCGCCGTCGTGCGCGACGCCATGGAAACGCTCGGCCAGTTGTTCCGCGACAAGGGGGTTCGGCTTGACGCCGAGATCGCCGAATCCCTGCCGCCGGTGCAGGCCGATCGGGACCGGTTGATGCAGGTGGTGGTCAACCTGTTGTCGAACGCGGTCAAGTTCGTGGCGGCGGACAGCGGCGTGGTCCGTGTGGCGGTCGGGGAAGCAGACGGCGCGCTGCGGGTGACGGTGGCCGACAACGGTCCCGGGCTGACTCCCGCCGAGTGCAGCCAGGTTTTCGAGAAGTTCCGCCAGGGCGGCAACACGATGACCGACAAGCCGCAGGGAACCGGTCTCGGTTTGCCGATCAGCCGGCAGATCGTCGAGTACTTTGGTGGTAAGCTGTGGGTCGAAAGTGCGCCCACCGCAGGTGCCACCTTCATATTCACGGTGCCCTTGCCGGCACCGGAAGCATAAGCAGGGGAGACCATGAAGAAGATTTTGATCGTCGATGACGAGCCCAACATCGTCATTTCGCTCGAGTTCCTGATGAAGAAGGAAGGTTTCGAGGTCGCCGTCGCCGCCGACGGCGACGAGGCGCTGAGCCGTGCGGCGGCGTTCTCGCCCGACCTGATCCTGCTCGACGTGATGATGCCGAAGAAGTCCGGTTTCGAAGTGTGCGAAGCCTTGCGTGCCGACCCGGCCCAGGCCGCGTTGAAAATCGTCATGCTGACGGCCAAGGGGCGTGATACCGAGGTTGCCAGAGGGCTGGCGATCGGGGCCGACGCCTACGTCACCAAGCCGTTTTCCACGAAGGATCTGGTCGTCCGCGTCAAGGATTTGCTCGGCCTGGCCTGAGCTCCCTGCTGCGGTCGACGCCGCCGCTGCGGCAATTTTCGGTACGGAATGAACGCCATGAAGGCAAAAGCACGTTTTCTGATCGCCGTCGTCGTCCTGGGCCTGTTGATGACCGGCCCGTTCATCGTTACCTCGTTCCTGGTCTGGGTGGACATGAAGGAGGGTGAGCGGCTGATGCTCACCGAACTCCTGCTGTCGCGCCTGCCGCTTGGCACGACAATGACGCTGTTCGGTTTCACCATCGGTTGCTTCGTGTTGCACAAGCTGTTCAAGCAGTACGTCGAAGGCCTGCTCGGCATGGGCGAACAGTTGCGGCTGATGCTCGGCGCCAACCGCAATTTCCGCGTCAAGCAGGAGGGGCCGCCGGAAGTCCAGCAACTGGCCCAGGCTGCCAACGATCTGGCCGCCCAGCGCGATGCGCTGATGAGCGATGTCGAAGCGCAGATCGCCGAAGCCAAGGCCTCGGTCGAGGAAGAGAAGAACCGGCTCGCGGCGTTGATGTCGGAGCTGGCCCAGGCGGTCGTCGTCTGCAACCTGGATGGCCGCATCCTGCTTTACAACAACCGGGCGAGACTGCAGTTCAAGGCCCTGTCGCAGGGGCCGACCTCGGTGGCCGGCGGTGCGTTGATCGGCCTGGGGCGTTCGATCTTCTCGATCCTGGAGAAGAACCAGATCGAGCATTCGCGCGAGGTGATCCGTCAGCGGCTGGCGGCCGGCAAGACGCCGATCGCCAATTTCATCACCACCGCGCGCGGCGGCCAGCTGCTGCGCATCCAGATGGTGCCGGTGCTGGCGGCGGCCGGCGAGGAGGGGCTGGAGGCAGCGATGTCCGGCTACGTGCTGACGGTCGAGAACATTACCCGCAGCCTTGAAGAGGAATCGCGCCGCGACCAGGCCCTGCACGATCTGACCGAGGGCAGCCGGGCGGCGCTGGGCAGCATCCGGGCAGCAGTGGCGAACCTGATCGATTACCCGGACATGGATGTCGAATTGCGCGAGCGTTTCGTCAAGGTGGTCGATGACGAGGCGTCGCGGATGAGTCGCAAGCTCGACCAGACCATGCATGACTTCGCCGATTCGATGAAGTCGCGCTGGCCGCTGGAGGATGTGCTGGCCATCGACATCGTGGCGGCCGCCCAGCGGCGTATCGAAGACCGCCTGCACCTGCCGACCAAGACCGAGGAAATCGACGACACCTTATGGATCAAGGCAGACAGCTTCTCGTTGGTCTTCGCGCTGGTCTTCCTGGCGTCGCGTCTGCAGGATCACTACACGCCGCGCGAACTGCGCTTCCGCATCATCAACGACGGCAAGCTGGCGTATCTGGACCTGATCTGGGCCGGTCCGGCGATGTCTTCCGAAACCTTCTACACCTGGGAAGGCGAGAGCCTGCAGGCGCATGGCGAAACTTCGTCGCTGACCTTGCGCGAGGTGATCGACCGGCACGGCGGCGAAATCTGGTATCAGCGCGAAAAGGCGGCGCATCGCGCCTTCTTCCGGTTCGTGTTGCCGGTGGCGACGCCGACCGCCGAACTGCCCGAGGAACGGCGCAGTACCGGCCGGCCGGAGTACTACGATTTCGACCTGTTCAATTTCGAGGACCAGACGATCGATCTGGATCGCAAGCTCTCCGAACTGGTCTACACCGTGTTCGATACCGAAACGACCGGGCTGGAGCCCTCCAACGGTGACGAGATCATCCAGATCGGCGCCGCCCGCATCGTCAACAACCGTCTGCTCAAGCAGGAAACCTTCAATCAGCTGGTCGATCCGGAGCGGCCGTTGCGCCCGGAGTCGATCCCGATCCACGGCATTACCGAAGACATGGTGCGCGGTCAGCCGAACATCGACATCGTGCTGCCGGCGTTTCACGCCTTCTGCGAGGATACCGTGCTGATCGCCCACAACGCGGCGTTCGACATGCGCTTCCTGCAGCTCAAGGAAGAGCGGACCGGCATCCGCTTCACGCAGCCGGTGCTCGATACGCTGCTGCTCTCGGCGGTGATTCATCCGAACCAGGAATCGCACAAGCTGGATGTGATTCTCGAGCGGCTGGGCATCGTCATCGATGCGCGACATAACGCGCTGGAAGATGCGATCGCCACCGGCGAGGTCTTTCTGAAGATGGTCCCGCTGCTTGAGGAAAAGGGCATCGTGACGATCCGTCAGGCGCTGGAGGCCGCCGAGAAAACCTACTTCGCCCGCGTCAAGTACTGAGGAGGGACGGGGCGTGGTCATCAATCGTACCTATTTAAAGAAAAAGAGGGAGCCGTGAGTACACAGGAAGCGCAGGTTGGGACCGGCGTCGATGTCGGTCAGGTGGAAGCCATGCTTCGCCAGGAAGGGCAGAAGCGGGCGGCCGGCAATACGCAGGCCTTCCTGTCGCGACATGCACCATTCAACAAGATGGCGCAGGCGTCGCTGCAGCTGTTTGCCGACCGGGCGCATATCGCCTTCTACCCGGCCGGTAGCCTGATCGTCGGGCCGGAGTCGGGCAATGTGCGTTACTTCCACGTCATCGAAACCGGCAAGGTGCAGGCGCGCCAGGCCGGGGAAGTGGCGATGACCGAGTATTCCATCCTCAGTCTGGGGCCCGGCGAGTGTTTCCCGATCGGGGCGGTGACGGCCGGCCGGCCGTCGACCAATTTCTACACGGCGGTCGAGGACACCTTCTGCTATCACCTGCCGGCCGAGGATTTCCTGACGCTGATGGCGAGCAGCCCGGAATTCAACCTGTTCTGCACGCAGTACATCGCCAGCCTGCTCGACCAGTCTCGTCGCCAGTTGCAGGCGCAGTTCGCCCAGAAAGCCAGCGAGCAGCAAACGCTGAATTCGCCGCTGTCCGGCATCGGGGCCCGCGAACCGTTGTCGGTCCAGCCGCAAACCCCGCTGCGCGCGGCGCTGCAGGCGATGTCGCAGCACGGCGTCGGTTCGATGGTGGTGGTCGATCCCGAGGGCAAACCGCTCGGGATCTTCACCCGCAGCGATCTGCTCGATCGCGTCGTGCTTGCCGACCTGCCGCTCGATTCACCGATCGAAGGCGCGATGTCGGCGACGCCGTGCATGCTTGAAGAGCATGCCACTGCCTACGATGCGATGCTGGCGATGGCCACGCACGGGATTCGCCACGTGCTGGTCGTCGATCACGGCGGTAGGTTGACCGGGGTCGTTTCCGAGCGCGACCTGTTCGCGTTGCAGCGGGTCGGCCTGCGCCAGATCCGGCAGGCGATCGAATCGGCGCCCGATGTCGAGTCGCTGAAGGCGTCGGCGGCCGATGTCCGGCAACTGTCGTTCAACATGCTGGCCCAGGGCATTGGCGCCGAGCAACTGACGCAGTTCATTTCCGCCCTCAACGACGCGTTGACCCGGCGTGTCATCCAGCTCAACCTGGAACGCCACAATTTCGACGGCATCGACTGGGCCTGGCTGGCTTTCGGGTCGGAAGGGCGCGACGAACAGACTTTCAGCACCGATCAGGATAACGGCATCGTGTTCGCGGTGCCGGACGGCGAGGACAAGGCCGCGCTGAAGCAGCGTTTCCTGGCTTTTGCGCTGGATACCAACAAGGATCTCGACAAGGTCGGCTTTCCGCTGTGCAAGGGCAACATCATGGCCAGCAATCCGCAGTGGTGCCTGACGCTGGACGAATGGAAGTCGCAGTTCGGGAAATGGATACGGACGCCGGAACCGGTGGCCTTGCTCAACGCGACGATCTTCTTCGATTTCCGGCCGCTGTACGGCAAGGCCACGCTGGCCGATGCGATGCGCCGACATCTGCTCGACCTGGCCTCGGCGACGCCGATCTTTTTGCAGGCGATGGCGCGCAATGCCCTGGATGTCGGCCCGCCGCTGGGCAAGATCCGCGACTTCGTCACCGACCTCGAACCGGATCATCCGGGCAAGATCGACCTGAAGAAATACGGCTCGCGCATCTTCGTCGATGTCGCACGCATCTACGCGCTGGCCGCCGGCGTGCACAGCACCAATTCGATCCAGCGCCTGCGGCTGGCGTCGCAGAAGATGAACATCAAGGGCGACGAGATCAACGCCGTGCTCGACGGCCTCAACTTCATCCAGTTGCTGCGCCTGCAACACCAGTATCTGGAAGGGGAGCCGGGGCGCCAGGGCGACAATCTGATCGATCCCGAGAAGCTCAACGAACTCGATCGGCGCATCCTGAAGGAATCCTTCCGCCAGGCGCGTAAAATCCAGTCCCGGCTGAAGCTCGATTACCAGGTGAATCACTGACCATGTTCGGCATCAAGAAATTTCTGTTCGGCGACGGTTTGCGCGAAGACCTGCCGGCCGATGTGCGCGCCACCGTCGAACAATGGCTGGCAGCGCCGGCCGATGGCCTGGAGTCTTCGCATTTCCTGACGCGTTACGTCGTCGTCGATGTCGAAACGGACGGCAATGGCCGGTTGACCGGCATCGCGGCGAGCGTGCTGCATCAGGGCGTGGTGCAGCCGGCGCTGGGGATTTTTGTCGATCTCGACGCGTCGACCGCAGATGCTGCCACGGTCGACCGCCGTCTGGCGGCATTTTTGCGATTCGTCGGCAAGTCGCCGCTGGTGTCGTATCACCTGGCCTATGTCGCCGGCCTGCTGCAGCCGGCCATCAAGGCCAGGCTCGGTGTGGCCTTTGAGCCGCGCTGGGTCGATCTGGCCTGGCTGCTGCCGGCGATGTTCGGCGAAATCAGCCATCAGCCGATGCCGCTCGACGACTGGCTGACCGCCTTCGGGCTCGATGTCGGTAACGGCCGCCGTTCGGCGATGGAAAACACGCTGGCACTGGCCCGCCTGATGCAGATGCTGGTTGTCCGGGCCCACGCCAAGGAGGTCGATACGGTCGAAGCACTGATCGACGAAACCCGGGCCAGCAGCCACTTGCGGCGGACCCATTGAAGCGGCTGTTCTCTTCGCTGACCCGGCTTCAGCGTTACTACCTCGCCTATACCGGCGTCTTCCTGTTCTTCGTGCTGGCTCTGGCGGTGCTCGAGGAACACGGCATGCCGCCGCGCTGGGTCGGCTACGCTTTCCTGGTGTTCACCGTGTCGATGTACGCGGTGATCGGGATCTTCAGCCGGACCAGCGACATCTCCGAATATTACGTGGCCGGCCGTAAGATTCCTGCCTTCTTCAACGGCATGGCGACCGGCGCCGACTGGATGAGCGCCGCATCCTTCATGGGGCTGGCCGGTACGCTCTATCTGTCCGGATTCCAGGGGCTGGCCTACGTGATCGGCTGGACCGGCGGTTTCGTCCTCGTTGCACTGTTGCTGGCGCCTTATCTGCGGCGCTTCGGGCAGTTCACGATTCCCGATTTCCTGAGCGCCCGTTATGGCGGCAATACCGTCCGTCTGGTGGCGGTGGCGGCGGCCATCCTGGCATCGTTCGTCTATGTGGTTGCGCAGATCTACGGCGTCGGCGTGATCACCAGCCGCTTCGTCAGCCTGCAGTTCGAGATCGGCGTTTTCGTCGGTCTGGCCGGCATCCTCGTCTGTTCTTTTCTGGGTGGCATGCGGGCGGTGACCTGGACGCAGGTGGCGCAGTACCTGATCCTGATCGTCGCCTACATCACGCCGGTGGCGATCCTGTCCTACAAGGTGACAGGCATGCCGGTGCCGCAGGCGGTTTATGGTCAGGTGCTGAAAAAGGTGACGGCGCTCGAAAACGAATTGTTCGATGCACCGGCCGAACAGCAGGTTCGCGAGTTGTACCGCGAGCGGGCCGACCGCTACGCGGAAAAGATCATGCAGTTGCCGCAGTCGCTGCATCTGGAACGCCAGCACCTGTCGGAGGAAATCAACCGGCTCAAGGCCGGCGATACGCAGATGCGCGAGATCGTCGCGCTGGAGCGTCAACGGCGTGATCTGCCGCACGATCCGGAGGCAGCGAAGGCGCGCTGGGAAAACGAGATGTTTTCTGCGGTCGACCGCAGCAAGGTGCCGGTTCACCACGCGCAGGCCTTTCCGGGGGATACGCCGGAACAGCAGAAGGCCCAGCGCCTGAATTTCCTGGCGCTGATCTTCTGTCTGACGGTCGGTACGGCGGCGCTGCCGCACGTGCTGATGCGCTACTACACCACGCCGACGGTGGCCGAGGCCCGCCATTCGGTGTTCTGGTCGCTGCTGTTCATCACCATCCTGTACGTCACCGCGCCGGCCTATGCGGTCTTCGCCAAGCACGAGGTGCTGACCAATCTGGTCGGCATCTCGATCACCAAACTGCCCGGCTGGGTCGCCGCCTGGAGCAAGGTCGGTCTGGTGTCGATCGAGGACATCAATGGCGACGGCATCCTGCAACTGGCCGAACTGTCGCTGAACCCGGACGTGATCGTGCTGGCGACGCCGGAAATCGCCGGCATGCCTTATGTCGTTTCCGGCCTGGTCGCCGCCGGCGCACTGGCCGCGGCATTGTCGACGGCGGACGGTCTGCTGCTGACCATCACCAGCGCGCTGTCGCACGACGTGTATTACCGGATTTTCCGGCCGGGTGCGTCAACGCAGTTCCGGCTGGTCATTTCCAAATCCTTGCTGCTGGTGGTCGCCGTGCTGGCGGCAACCGTCGCCGCACAAAAGCCGGGGACCATCCTGTCGATGGTCGCCTGGGCCTTCTCGATCGCCGGTTCGGCGTTTTTCCCGGCCCTGGTGCTGGGCATCTTCTGGGCCCGGGCGACGCGAGCCGGCGCAATTGCCGGCATGCTCGCCGGTCTTGGCATCTCGCTGTTCTATATCCTGCGTCTGGAGTTTTCCAGTCTGCCCTGGCTGGGCTTGAGCGATTTTCCGATGGAGCCGTGGTTCCATCTGCAATCGACCTCGGCCGGCGTGTTCGGCGTGTTCGGCGGTTTCCTGGTCAATATCGTGGTCAGCCTGATGACCAAACCCGGCGACGAGGCAAAAGCCTTCCTGGCCCGTATCCGGCAGGTGGAGGGCTAAGCCGTGCCGACCAATACCCCGTACTGGCGCCAGACCCGTCGCCTGACCTTGTTCCTGTTGCTGCTCTGGTGCGTACTGACCTTTGGCCTGAACTGGTTTGCCTCGGCACTCAACGAATTCGACTTTCTCGGTTTTCCGCTGGGCTTCTATATGGGCGCCCAGGGCATCCTGCTGCTCTATCTCTGGCTGATCTGGTGGTACAACCGAAGGATGGACCGCCTGGATGAACGCTACCGCGAAGACTCGCCGCTCGAATAAGACCGTTGCATGGAAATGCTCTTGTTCGCCATCGCCGCCTTGCGTGCCATCATCGAAATGCTCGGCTTGTGCCTGATCGGGCAGGGCGCACTTTTTGCGATTGCCGGGCGGAACAGCGAGAAAAATCCGATATACGCCATGTTCCACCTGATCACCGAGATGCCGGTCCGCCTGTTCGCGCATCTGTTGCCCGCAGCCAGCGCATCCTGGCTGAAAAACCTGTTCGCTTTCGTGATGCTGTTCGTACTGTGGATCGGACTCGCCATTTTGCGAAAGTTTGTTTGACCCCGCGCCTCGTTCTGCTACAATGCGCGGCTTCCCGGAGAGGTGGATGAGTGGTTTAAGTCGCACGCCTGGAAAGCGTGTATAGGTTAATAGCCTATCGGGGGTTCGAATCCCCCCCTCTCCGCCAGGAAACTGCAAAAACGGCCCTTGAAGGGCCGTTTTGCTTTTCCGGCGCCGGATTTTTCCGATGTGATATTTTTCGATGCAAAAAAAGCGCCACTCGGGCGCTTTGGGGGATCGGGATGTTGCGAGGTCAGCCGCGGATCGAGGCCGGCAGTTTTTCTTCGATCAGCTTGAGCAGCGGCGCGAAGACTTTCGGCGTGCCGGCGATCAGGTTGCCGGTTTCCAGATAGTTGGCCTCGCCGCGCAAGTCGCTGACCAGGCCGCCGGCTTCGGAGATGAGCAGGGTGCCTGCCGCCATGTCCCACGGGGCCAGGCCGAACTCCCAGAAACCGTCGTAGCGGCCGCTGGCGACATAGGCGAGATCGAGCGAAGCGGCACCCGGGCGGCGCTGGCCGGCAGTCTTTTCGGCCAGTTCGCGGAAGATGCTCAGGTAGAGCTCGATCTTGTCGAATTCGCGGTAGGGGAAGCCGGTACCGATCAGGGCTTCGCCGAGTCTGGTGCGGCGCGAGACGCGGATGCGGCGCTCGTTCAGGAAGGCGCCGCCGCCTTTGCTGGCGGTATAGAGTTCGTTGCGGTTGGGGTCGAAGACCACGGCCTGTTCAACGATGCCTTTCCTGGCCAGGGCAATCGACACGGCGTATTGCGGCAGGCCGTGAATGAAGTTGGTGGTGCCGTCCAGCGGGTCGATGATCCACTGATATTCGGCGTTGGCCTTGCCGGCAGCGGTGCCGGACTCCTCTGCTAGAATGCCGTAATTGGGATAAGCCTCCTGCAGCGTCTCGATGATGGCGGCTTCGGCGGCCTTGTCGACCTCGGTGACGAAATCGTTGGGTTGCTTGCTGGCGACCTTGATCGAGTCGAGGTCGTTCGATGCGCGATTGATGATCTGGCCGGCACGGCGCGCGGCCTTGATGGCGATATTGAGAGCTGGATGCATGGGCTTTAAAGAGCGATCGGGCGGCCTGCGGAAATCTCCGCGCCACCCGATTCGTTGTCTGGAAAACCGCGATTTTACACCATGAACCCTGAAATACTTCTGTCCCGTATCCGTGTGGTCCTTTGTCGTCCCAGTCATCCGGGAAATATCGGCGCCGCCGCCCGGGCGATGAAAACCATGGGGCTGTCCGATCTGCGGCTGGTCTCGCCAAAGCAGTTCCCCGATCCCGAAGCCGATGTCAGGGCAACCGGTGCTGTCGACGTACTGCAACAGGCAAAAATCACCGACGATCTGGCGCAAGCCTTGCGTGGCTGCGTATTGACGGTGGCCTTGTCGGCGCGGGCGAGGGACCTGGGGCCGGCGCCGGCAACGCCGCGGACGGCCATGGACCGTCTGGTTGCGGCTGCCGGCGAGGGCAATGTGGCGCTGGTCTTCGGCAACGAGACCAGCGGCTTGAGCAACGAGGAACTCGGTTTGTGTCAACTGGCGGTCAGCATTCCGACCAACCCCGATTTCAGTTCCCTGAATCTGGGCGCGGCGGTTCAGGTGCTCTGCTACGAATGCCGGATGGCCGCCCATGCCGGTGCGGCGCCGCTAATGGAACAGCAAGCGACGCCGTTTTCGGCCCCGCCGGCGACCCACGACGAGTTGGAGGGCCTCTACGGCCACCTCGAGCAAGTGATGACCGCAACCGGTTTCTTCAATCCGGCCCAGCCCGGCCGCCTGCTGCAGAAGGTTCGCCGCTTGTTCGGCCGGATTGCTCTGGAGCGTGACGAAGTGAACATCCTGCGCGGAATTCTCTCGGCAACGCAGTCGCCGACGCGCCATGGCCGGCGCGATTGATCAGTCGCCCTTCAGCGTACGCTGAAGTTCGTCGGTAATCGCTTCGATGTCGGGCAGGAATTCCTGGAACCGGGTTTTGGCTTCCTGCTGCAACTTCAACGTGGCATCGTCCATTTCCTGCAACCATTCGCGCTGGCTGCCGGCCAGCAGGTTGGCGATGTAGATGATGTCGTGCAGGCTCCTGGGCGGCGATGGAAGCTGGCGAGGGCGGTCATGTTCGGCCGTGGCATTGATGATTTCATCGGGCAGGCCCAATGCGGTCAGCAGACTGATGCCGATGCTTTCGTGCCAGTGCAGGATCAGGTGGCGCAGGCTGTCCGGCCGGTGCCGGAGCTCTTCGTACTGGGTGGCGCGATAGAGCATGTAAAACGCGCCCAGATCGTGAATCAGCCCGGCCAGCATGGCTTCATCCGGATTGACCCGGGTCAGCTTCTCGGCCAGTACCCTGGCGGCGGCCGAGCAACGAATGGTGTGTTCCCACAGCAATTGCATGGTCGACGCGAATTGCGCCAGGCTTTTGGCGCGCATCAATTGCCGCATGGCAATCGCCATTGCCGTTGAACGCACGGTGGTCAGGCCAAGCATTGCAACAGCGGTTTTCAGCTCGACGACGGGCCGACCGGCGCTGTTGAATGCTGCAGAATTGGCCATTTGGAGCAATTTGGCGCTGATCAGCGGATCGAGCGCAATGATCTTGCCGATGTCGGTCAGCGACAGCTCGGGATTCTCCAGTGCCTGGCGGAGCCTCAGGATGGCGTCAAAATAAGTCGGGAAGACGATATCGCTGGAAAGCTCGCGGGCGATGTCGCTCAGCATGCTGAAACGCTGCTCGCTCAGCGCGTCGCCGGTCTTGTCGTTGTCGTTGGTTGGGCTGGCGTCGGTCATGCTCGAATTCTGCGCCAAATTACGGACAACAAAAACCCCGCCACTGGGGCGGGGTTCGAATTTGGTGGGTGCTGACGGGGTCGAACCGCCGACATTCGCCTTGTAAGGGCGACGCTCTACCAACTGAGCTAAGCACCCGTCTGCCGCTGCGGAGAGCGGCGGATTATATCAGTTGACGGCGTCCTTGAGGCCCTTGCCGGCACGGAATTTCGGCGACTTGGCAGCCTTGATGGTCAGCGTCTTGCCGGTGCGCGGATTGCGACCGGTACGGGCAGCGCGTTCGCCAACGTAGAAGGTGCCGAAACCGATCAGGCTGACGCTGTCGCCGTTCTTCAGGGCATCCTTGATGGCGTCGACGGCGGCGTCCAGTGCGCGGCCGGCGGCAGCCTTGGAGATGTCGGCGGAGGCAGCGATCTGATCGATCAGTTCAGTCTTGTTCATGAGTAAATCCCCTACTGTGGATGTGGATGGTTTGGTGTGAAAATCCAGAGAAGGCGGATTTATATCTTCCGCGAAATCCTTGTGTCAAGCGGATTTTGGCGGATTCTTCGGGGCCGGGCAGAAGGTGCTTGGATGCCGATGACAATGCATCGGCATCCTTGCCTTTCAAATCAATGAGTAACGACGGTCGTGCTGCCTGCGTCGCCTGCCGCCGTCTGGACGGCGGTTTCCGGGGGCGGCGTGTCCGGCAGGGCTTCCGGGGTCCGTTCGAGCGCCTGCTCGAGGACCTGGTCGATCCATTTCACCGGCACGATTTCGATGCGGTTCTTGATCGTGTCGGGAATCTCGGTCAGGTCCTTGACGTTCTCTTCGGGAATCAGCGCCGTCTTCAGGCCGCCACGAACGGCTGCCAGCAGCTTTTCCTTCAGGCCGCCAATGGCCAGCACTTCGCCACGCAAGGTGATTTCCCCGGTCATGCAGACATCGCAGCGAACGGGAATGCCGGTGAAGGAGGAGACCAGCGCAGTGGTCATCGCGATGCCGGCCGACGGGCCGTCCTTGGGCGTGGCACCTTCGGGCACGTGGATGTGCAGGTCGGTCTTCTCGAACACCTCGTCCTTGATGCCCAGGCGGCGTGCGCGGGCGCGCACGACGGAACGGGCGGCTTCGACCGATTCCTTCATCACGTCACCCAGCGAGCCGGTGCGCAGGATATTGCCCTTGCCGGGCATGCTGGCGCACTCGATGGTCAGAAGTTCGCCGCCGACCTCGGTCCATGCCAGACCGGTCACCTGGCCGACCTGGTTTTCCTTTTCGGCCATGCCGAAGCTGTAGCGGCGGACGCCGAGGAATTTGTCGAGATTTCGGGCGTTGACCGCAATCTTCGATTCGCGCTTCTTCAGCACCAGGGTCTTCACCACCTTGCGGCAGATCTTGGAGATTTCCCGCTCCAGCGCGCGGACGCCGGCTTCCCGGGTGTAGTAGCGGACGATGTCGCGGATGGCGCTTTCGGCGACCGTCAGTTCGGTCTTCTTGACGCCGTTGTTCTTCATCTGCTTGGGCAGCAGATAGCGCATCGCGATGTTGACCTTCTCGTCCTCGGTGTAACCGGCCAGACGGATGACCTCCATCCGGTCGAGCAGCGGTGCCGGGATGTTCAGCGAGTTGGCGGTGGCCACGAACATCACGTCGGACAGGTCGAAATCGACTTCGATGTAGTGATCCTGGAAGGTGTTGTTCTGTTCCGGATCAAGGACTTCGAGCAGCGCGGAGGAGGGGTCGCCACGGAAATCCTGGCCGAGCTTGTCGACTTCGTCGAGCAGGAACAACGGATTGCGCACGCCGACCTTGGTCAGGCTCTGCAGGATCTTGCCCGGCATCGAGCCGATATAGGTCCGGCGGTGGCCACGGATTTCGGCTTCATCACGCACGCCGCCCAGGGCCATGCGCACGAACTTGCGGTTGGTGGCCTTGGCGATCGACTGGCCAAGTGAGGTCTTGCCGACGCCCGGTGGGCCAACCAGGCAAAGAATCGGTGCCTTGACCTTGTCCACGCGCTGTTGCACTGCAAGGTATTCGACGATGCGTTCCTTGACCTTTTCGAGACCGAAATGGTCAGTGTCGAGAATCTTTTCGGCTTCCTGCAGATCCTTGCTGATACGGGTTTTCTTGCGCCACGGCAGGCCGATCAGGGTTTCGATGAAGTTGCGCACGACGGTGGCTTCGGCCGACATCGGTGACATCAGGCGCAATTTCTTCAGTTCCGACTGGGCCTTGCCGAGCGCTTCCTTGCTCATGCCGGCTGCCTTGATCTTCTTGTCCAGTTCCTCGAGATCAGCGCCTTCTTCACCTTCGCCGAGTTCCTTCTGGATGGCCTTGACCTGTTCGTTCAGGTAATACTCGCGCTGGCTCTTTTCCATCTGGCGCTTGACGCGGCCACGGATGCGCTTTTCCACCTGCAGGATGTCGATTTCGGCTTCCAGTTGCGACAGCAGGCGATCGATGCGGTCACGGATGTTTTCCATTTCCAGCACTTCCTGCTTCTGCTCGAGCTTGAGCGGCAGGTGGGCGGCAATGGTGTCGGCCAGGCGGCCGGCATCCTCGATGCCGGCGATCGACGACAGGACTTCGGCCGGAATTTTCTTGTTCAGCTTGACGAACTGATCGAACTGCGTGACAACGGCGCGGCGCATCGCCTCGATTTCGTGGTCTTCGATACCTGCCTGGGGGAGAGGCTCCGCGGTGGCCATGAAGACCGAGCTCTGAACATCGATGGCGTCGAAGCGCGCGCGCTGGGTGCCTTCGACCAGTACCTTGACGGTACCGTCCGGCAGCTTGAGCATCTGCAGGATGTTGGCAAGGCAACCGATGCGGTACAGATCTTCGGCTTCCGGCTCATCCTTGGCGGCCGACTTCTGGGCGACCAGCAGGATGTTCTTGCCGGCTTCCATGGCCATTTCCAGCGCCTTGATGGACTTCGGGCGTCCGACGAACAGCGGAATGACCATGTGCGGAAACACGACGACATCGCGCAGCGGCAGCAGCGGTAGTTCGACGGTTTCCGGGAGCGTGTTGGGGTTCGACATCAGAGTGCCTTTGAATAGGATACGAGCCCCCTAGGTGGGGGCGGGAAACCGGATTTCAAGACTGCCCGGCTCAGTTCGAGCCGGACACCTTGGGCTGGTCGGCGTAAATGATCAGCGGTGCAGCGTCGCCGGTAATCGTATTCTCGTCGATCACGACCTTTTCGACATTTTCCATGCCGGGGAGTTCGTACATGATGTCGAGCAGTGCGTGTTCCATGATCGAACGCAGGCCGCGCGCGCCGGTCTTGCGTTCCAGCGCCCGCTTGGCGATCGCTGTCAGGGCGGCTTGCCGGACTTCCAGTTCGACATCTTCCATCGAGAACAGCTTCTGGTATTGCTTTACCAGGGCGTTCTTCGGCTCGGTCAGGATCTGCACCAGGGCGTCTTCTTCCAGTTCCTGCAGCGTGGCAACCACGGGCAGGCGGCCGATCAGTTCAGGGATGAGGCCGAACTTGATCAGATCCTCGGGTTCTGTCTCAAGAAGAATCTTGCCGACTTCCTTGCCGTCGTCCTTGCTCTTGACCTGAGCGCCAAAGCCGATGCCGCCCTTTTCGGAGCGGTTACGGATCACTTTCTCGAGACCGGCAAAGGCACCGCCACAGATGAACAGGATATTGGTCGTATCGACCTGCAGGAAATCCTGGTTCGGGTGCTTGCGGCCACCTTGTGGCGGGATCGACGCGGTGGTGCCTTCGATCAGCTTGAGCAACGCTTGCTGCACGCCTTCGCCGGAGACGTCGCGGGTGATCGACGGGTTGTCCGACTTGCGCGAGATCTTGTCGATTTCATCGATGTAGACGATGCCCTGCTGCGCCTTTTCGATGTCGTAGTCGCACTTCTGCAGCAACTTCTGGATGATGTTCTCGACATCCTCGCCGACATAGCCGGCTTCGGTCAGTGTCGTGGCATCGGCCATCACGAACGGCACGTTGAGCAGGCGGGCGAGGGTCTGGGCGAGCAGCGTCTTGCCGGAGCCGGTCGGGCCGATCAGCAGGATGTTGCTCTTGGCCAGTTCAACATCCTCGGCATTGCGCGAGGTATGGCGAAGGCGCTTGTAGTGGTTGTATACAGCCACCGACAGGATGCGTTTTGCGACTTCCTGGCCGATGACGTACTGATCCAGGATGGTGCTGATCTCGCGCGGTGTTGGCAGGTCTGAGCGGCCGGCCTTGCTGGACTCCTCCGGCAGTTCGTCGCGCACGATGTCGGTGCACAGTGCAATGCACTCGTCGCAGATGAACACCGACGGACCGGCGATCAGCTTCTTCACCTCGTGCTGGCTCTTTCCGCAGAAAGAGCAATAGAGCAATTTGTCCTGGCCGCCCTTATCCATCTTAGACTCCCTCGATCAGGCCGCGGCGTCGCGGCGGGTCAATACCTTGTCGATCAAACCATACTCTGCCGCTTCGGCGGAAGAAAGGAAATTGTCGCGGTCGGTGTCCTTCTCGATCGTTTCCAGCGGCTGGCCGGTGTGTTCGGCCATGATGCGGTTGAGCTTGTCCTTGATCGACAGGATTTCCTTGGCGTGGATGGCGATGTCCGAGGCCTGGCCCTGGAAACCGCCCAGCGGCTGGTGAATCATCACGCGCGAGTTGGGCAGCGCAAAACGCTTGCCCTTGGCGCCGGCGCACAGCAGGAAGGCACCCATCGAGGCGGCCTGGCCGATGCACAGCGTCGACACGTCCGGCTTGATGAACTGCATGGTGTCGTAGATCGACATCCCGGCCGTCACTGAACCGCCCGGCGAGTTGATGTAGAAGTAGATGTCCTTGTCCGGATTCTCGGCTTCCAGGAACAGCAGTTGGGCGACGACCAGATTGGCGCTGGCGTCGTTGACCGGGCCGACCAGGAAGATCACCCGCTCCTTGAGCAGGCGGGAGTAGATGTCGAATGCGCGTTCACCGCGCCCGCTCTGCTCAATCACCATCGGGACGAGGCCAAGGGCCTGCGGATCCCAGTTGCTTGCGTTGTCGATATTCATGTCGGCCCTTGTGTAGCGTTTCAGACGTTTGTCGTTTTCGTGACGCAGGTACAGCTTACTGCTGCTGACCCATCAGTTCGTCGAAAACGGCAGCTTTGTCGGTGACCTTGGCCTTGCCCAGCACCCACGCAACCACATTGTTTTCGATCGCCACGCCTTCCACTTCGCCAAGGCGTTGCGGTTGAGCGTAGTACCAACGAATCACTTCTTCCGGTTGTTCGTAGCTGGCGGCGGTTTCCTCGACCAGCGCACGCACCTGTTCCGGCGTGGCTTGAAGCTTTTCCGTCTTCACCACCTCAGCAAGGATCAGGCCAAGCGTGACGCGACGTTTTGCCTGGTCGGCGAACCATTCGGGCTGGATCGGCATGTCCTTGGTCTTCATGCCGCGTTGTTCCATGTCCTGACGGGCGGCCTGCATCAGGCGCTGGACTTCCATTTCGACGAGGGCGTTGGGCACGGCGATCGGATTGACCTTGAGCAGGGCTTCCATGACCTGGTCCTTCAGCTTGCCGTCAATGCGACGCTTTACTTCGCGCTTCAGGTTGGCTTCGATCTCGGCACGCATCTTGTCGACGTCGCCGTCGGCCACGCCCATCTGCTTGGCGAAGTCGGCGTCGACTTCAGGCAACTTCGGTCCTTGAACCTGCTTGACGGTGATGTCGAACTGGACAGTCTGCCCTGCCAGATCCTTGGCAAAGTAGTCGGCCGGGAAGGTCAGGTCGAAGGTCTTGGTTTCACCTGTCTTGCTGCCTTCGACGGCAGTTTCGAAATCGGCCAGCATCATGCCCTGGCCGAGCACGAAGGGATAATCGTTGGCAGCGCCGCCCGGGAAGGGCTCGCCGTCCTTCTTGCCGAGGAAGTCGATGACGACGCGATCTTCCTTTTGTGCCGGACGATCGGCGTTTTCGTAACGGACCCGCTGCTTGCGCAGGATTTCCAGGGTCTTGTCGATTTCGGCGGCGGATACTTCCAGCGTCGGGCGTTCGACTTCTGCGGTCGACAGGTCGCCGGGGGTGAATTCCGGATACACCTCGAAGATGGCCGAGAATTCCATATGCGTTGCGTTTTCACCGGTCTTCGGCTCGATACGCGGGTAACCGGCAACGCGCAGTTTCTGCTCGCTGACCGTGTCGGCGAAAACACGGTCCAGTTGCTCGGCCAGTACCTCGTGACGGGCCTGGGCGCCGTACTGCTGCTTGACGATGGCGAACGGGACCTTGCCCGGGCGGAAGCCGGACATCTTCACGTTGCGGCCCATGCGCTTCAGGCGTTCGTCGGTTTCCTTCTCGACGTCGGCGATGGCGACGGACAGATCGATGCGGCGTTCCAGTTCGTTAGCTTGTGCAGTGGTTGCTTCCATGAGAATTCCTTGAGACTTCAGAGCCGAAAAATAAAGCCGCCAATCATATCACGGCCGGCATCCAGCGACGAGGCAGCGGCTTATCGTCGGGAATCGCTGAAACCTGTAGACAGCCGGCTTGAGAGCACTTACAATGCGGCCCTTCTTCGACGGCGGCATTAGCTCAGTCGGTAGAGCACTGGATTGTGATTCCAGGTGTCACCGGTTCGATCCCGGTATGTCGCCCCAAGTAATACCAGCAAGAAGCCCCGGGAAATCGGGGCTTTTTGCTTTTCTGGGGTCTCTTCCGCTGCTTGCCGTTATTTTCTGTAGGTCGCCCTGCGATTGGTTAGCTTGCGCGTATGATCCAGCCTGTTTGCATATTTTGGGTTGATTGAAAATGAGAAAAGTGTTTTCTCTCCTGGTGACTTTGTCGTTGCTGGCTGGCTGCGGCGGTTCGTATTCGGTTACGCGCACTGGCCAGGCTACTCCCGAGTATATCCGCACCGTTCTGATGACTCCCCGCGATGGGAACTCTCCAGAGGTGACCGAGTACGTGTCGGATGCCTTGGCTGCTCAGGGAGTAACGGTGACCGGACAGTTGCCTGCCGGGGTTTTCAAGACGGACAAGGCTGATGCGGTGGTGTCTTACCTGGATGTCTGGAGATGGGATATATCTACCTATCTCCAGTCGATTTCGATCAGCCTGTATGACGCCAAGACGGGGAATTTGGTGATTACCGGTCGTTGGCGGGATTCCTTTTTCCATACTTGGAACCGTGGCGAGGGCGTCTCGAAGGAGCTAATCGCAAAAATGCTGGCAGAACTCGGGGCGTTGACGGTGCCTGCGAAGGAAGCGGCGCGCTAGTTTTGGGCCAGCCTTCTCAAACCGGGCCTCAATCGAGGCGATTTCGGTCATCCCAAGATACGAAGCCCCGCAAGGTACGCCCTGCGGGGCTTCTTCTTTTCGGGGTGTCTGTTCAGTCGTTGGCGGGAAGGTCAATGCACATTGCCGCGCCGCCCAGTTGCTGCGAACTGCCGATACTCAGCCTGCCGCCGTGCGAACGGACGATGTCGCGGACGATGGCCAGACCCAGGCCGCAGCCGTCGCCGCTTTGCTCCGCCGGGCGGTAGAAGCGCTCGCCGATGCGTTCGCGCTCGTCGGTGGGGATGCCGGTGCCGCTGTCTTCGACCAGGATGAAAGCCTGTTCGCCGTGGCGGCCGCAACTGACGTTGATGATTCCGCCTTGCGGGGTGTAGCGCAGCGCATTGTCCACCAGGTTGGCGATCATCTCCTCGATCAGCAGTGCGTTACCGGCGATCTTTGCCTCGTGCAGCGCAAACCCGAGATCGATCCGGCGGGCAATGGCGCGCGGCATCCAGTTGTCTGCCTGGTGCTGGATCAATGCCTTCAGTTCGAGTGGCGCGAAAGGCGGTTGTCGTTCCGCATCGGCTCGGGCCAGCATCAGCAACTGGTCCACCGTATGCGCCATGCGCACGGTGGCTGCATGGATGCCGCTCAGTCCCGGGGTGTTGTCCGGGTCGGCCGCTTCGACCTGTGCGAGCAGGGCGGCAATCGGCGTGCGCAACTGATGCGCGGCATTGGCGACGAAGTGCCGCTGGCTGGCCAGTGCCTCCTCAAGGCGCTGTAGCACGCCGTTGATTTCCGTGACGACGGGCTGGATTTCGTTGGGTACCCGGGTTTCCACGGCGCTCAGGTCGTTCTCGGTACGCCGGGAAAGTTCGTTGCGCAGACGGTCCAGCGGGCGCAGGCCGGAACGGACGCCAAACCAGATGATCGCGGCGCTGACGCCGGCCAGCAGCAGTTCGGGTATCAGCATGCCGAACAATATTTCGCGGACCAGGGTCCGCCGCTTGACCAGGGTTTCTGCCGCCAGCAGGGTCACCGTCCGCGGGCCGAGATGGCGTTGCAATGCAGCCAGGCGGATTGGCTCGCCGGCGATTTCGCCATCGTAATACCAGCGCCCTTCGCGGCTGTCGTCATGGCTGCCGGAAGGGCGGGGCAGGGCAGGGTTGCCATCAAGAAGTCGGCCATCGCTGTCGTAGACCGCATAGTAGATACGGTCATACTTGTCAGCCAGCAGCACGGCTCTGGCCTGGGGGTTGAGCGGAATCTGCAGTTCCCCGTCGATGATGCGCAATTGTTCCGACAAGGCGAAGGCCGTATCGAGCAAGGCACGGTCGTAGGCTTTGGTGGCCGAGCGGAGCGCGACCCAGTAGCCGGCCAGCGCGCCAACCAGCAGCAATGCCAGCATGGCCGGCAACAGGCGCTCGAACAGTGTCCGGCGCAGACTGTGCATGCTTTCAGCCGGCATTTTCCGGCTTTTCCAGGTAATAGCCCAGGCCGCGGACGGTGCGGATGGTGACGGCCGGTTCCAGTTTGCCGCGCAGCCGCGAAATCATCTTTTCGACCGCGTTCTGGGAGATTTCCTCGGCGTCTTCGTAGAGCGCCTGGATCATCTGTTCCTTGCTGACAATGCGGTTGATCTTGCTGACCAGGAAACTCAGCGCCGCCCATTCCTTGCCATTCATCTCCAGCGGCTGCCCGGCCAGCCAGGCGCGTTTGCCGGCCTGGTCGAGGCGCAGTTCGCCGAGTTGCAGTTCGGCACTGCCTCCGCCCTGCTGGCGACGGGTCAACGCCCGGATCCGGGCCTCGAGCTCTTCGGTGGTGATCGGCTTCACCACATAGTCGTCGGCCCCCAGATCAAGCACGCGGACCCGCTCGTCCACCATCTGCCGCGCCGACAGAACCAGAACCGGCATGCTGTTGCGCCGGCCGCGCAGGCGGCGCAGGACCTCGCTGCCGTCGAGACCGGGCAGGCCAAGATCGAGCACGGCCAGCGCGTATTCCTCGGTGCGTAGCAGCGTGTCGGCATGGGCGCCGTCGGCCGCGTGGTCGACCACGTAACCGGCCCGATTCAGGGCGCGACGCAAACCGTCAGCGAGCAGGGTGTCGTCCTCGATCAGGATGATGCGCATCGGTGGTCAGAAAGCGGTCAGGGAAGCTTTTTACGATAGCACGATGAATGAGGTTCTCCACTGATGAAACGTTTCCTGATTCCGCTTGCCTGCTTGCTGGTTCAGGCTTTTCCCGGCTCCGCCCTGGCTGCGGGGGAGTTGCGTCTCGATCTTCGCCAGGCCGAGGCGCTGTGGCGCGAGCACAGCCGGGAACTGCGCGTCGCCGAAAGCGCTTTGCAGGGCGGGATTGCCGACCTGCGCAGTGCCGGGGAACGTCCGAATCCGGTGGTGTCGGTGAATTCCCTGTCGCTCAGTCCGCAGGAAGGGATTGGTGGCGGGCAGTTGAAGAACAAGAATATGGATACCCAGCTGCGGATCGAGCAGCTGATCGAGCGTGGCGGCAAGCGCGAGCTGCGGATCAAGGGGGCCGAAGCGCGGCTGGCGGCGGCCAGGGGCGATGTCGAGAACTACCGTCGCAGTCAGCGCGGCGAATTGCGCGCGGCTTTCTACGATCTGAAACAGGCTCAGGAGCGTCTGCTTCTTTCCGAAGAGAGCGTCGCCGCCTATGGGCAAAGCCTGGATGCCGGCAGGTTGCGCCAGAAGGCCGGAGACCTCGCCGCGGTCGATGTGGCGCGTTTGCGTATCGACGATAGCCGCGCCCGCAGTGAGTTGCGTCAGGATCAGGCTGCGCTCGATGCCGCCCGACGAGCCCTGGCCTATCTGATCGGCAGCGACGAGGCTGCGCGCCTGGTGGCTGGTGGTGAATGGCCAGCGGCAGGCGAATCCGCAGCCGAACAGTTGGCGGCGGGCGATGTCGTCGACAAGGTGCTGGCAGCGCGCCCCGATCTGCAGGCTGCCAGGCAACGGGTGCTTGCCGCCGAGGCTGACCGCGATCTGGCATTGGCGGCGCGTCGGCGCGACGTCACGGTGGGAGTGCAGTACGAGCGGAATCTCCAGAACCTGCCGACCAATAGTTACGGAATCGGGGTCTCGGTGCCGCTTTTCCTGTGGCACAACAACGAGGGTGCGATCGCCCGCGGCGAAGCCGACTACGACACGGCGCGTCTGCAGTACGAACAATTGCAGGCACGGCTGCGCAGCGAACTGGAACAGCTTCGGCAGCGCCTGATCGCAGCGCACGACCGGCTTCGCCTTTACGACGAAGAATTGCTTGCCGATGCCCGGCGTACGGCACAGGCGGCGGAGTTTGCCTACGGCAAGGGGGCCATGTCGCTGATGGACCTGCTCGACGCCCGACGCAGTTTGAAACAACTCCAGACAGAAGCAGCAATGGCACGCGCCGAGCATGCCAAGGCGCTTTCGGACTGGCGGATCGCCACGGATACCTGGGAAACACCATGAAAGCCACCCCATTTCTCTATACGCTGCCATTGCTGCTGTGCCTCTCCGCTTGCGGCGGAAACGACGAGGTGGCGAGACCCGAGCCGGTTGCGGTGACGGGCAACCTGGTCGTCCTGAGCGAACCGGACAAGGCCGCTTTCCTGAAGTTGAGCACGGTCGAAGCAGACCGGGGCGGTGTCATGCGGCTGCCGGGCCGCCTGATCTGGAACGAAGAGAAGACGGCGCGCGTCGTTCCCCAGGTCGCCGGCCGGGTGAGCAATATTGCGGTCGACGTCGGTCAGCGGGTAAAAAAGGGTGATCTGCTGGCGATGCTGGAATCACCGGATTTCGGCGAGGCGCTGGCCGACACGCGCAAGGCACAGGCCGAGGTTGGGCTGGCGCAGAAGGCACAGGAGCGCAATCGCCTGCTGTTCGAGGCCGGCGTGATCGCCGAGAAAGATCTGCAACAGAGCGACGCGGCGGCGCTGGCCGCCCGGGCCGAATCCGAGCGCACCCGCCGGCGGCTGGCCGGGCTGGGTGGCGGCGGCGATGCCTACGCCTTGCGCGCCCCGTTGGCCGGCACCGTGGTCGAGCGCAACATCAATCCGGGGCTGGAATACCGCCCCGATCAGGAAGGCAAGCCGTTGTTCGTGGTGACTGATCCGGTCAACCTCTGGGTACGTATCGACGCCACCGAACAGGACCTGGGCAGGCTGCGCGAAGGGGCCGACTTTTCGCTGGTCGTCCGGCAATATCCCGGCGAGCGTTTCACCGGCCGGATTCTCCGGGTGGCCGATTTCGTTGATCCGGTCAGCCGCACGATCCAGGTCCGCGGCGAGGTGGCCAATGCGGACCGGCGCCTGAAGGGGGAAATGTTCGTCGAGGTGTTGATCGATACGCCGCCCAGCGGCTGGTTGCGGGTGCCGTCGGCGGCCGTGTTCCTGGCCGGCGAGCAGCGTTACGCCTTCGTCGAGGAAGGCGGCGGGCGTTATCGGCGGCAGGCGGTGACCGTGGGTGCCGACCGGGATGGCTGGATCGAGGTGCGCAGCGGCCTCAAGGTCGGTGAAAAGGTCGTCGTCGAAGGCAATCTTCACCTGCTGAAGTATTTCAAGGACGAAACCGGCGATACGCAAGCTTCGCCCCGGCCGGCGGATCAGAAATGATCAAGCGCATCGTCCACTTTGCGCTGCACCAGCCGCTCTATGTGGTGTTGGGGCTGCTGCTGTTCATCGGCGCCGGCATCGCCGCATTTCGCAGCCTGCCGATCGAAGCCTTTCCGGATGTCACGGATACCCAGGTCACGGTGATTTCTCTGTTCCCGGGGCGCGCGCCGGAAGAAGTCGAAAAGCAGGTGACGATTCCGCTCGAAATCGCCATGTCCGGGGTGCCGAACTCGATCCGGATGTTTTCCCACACGCAGTTCGGGCTGTCCTACATCGTCGTCACCTTCGACGACAAGATCAGCCTGTTCATGGCCCGGCAATTGGTCGAAGAGCGGCTGCGCGGCGTGGATCTGCCCGATGGTGTCGAGCCCGAGCTGGCGCCGCCGGCGACTGCAACCGGGGAAATCTTCCGTTACCGGCTCGAGGCGCCGGGAACCCGCCCCAGCGAAGTGCGGGCGGTGCAGGACTGGGTGGTTGCCCGTCAGCTCAAGCAGGTTCCCGGCGTGGCCGATGTGGTTTCGCTCGGCGGCCCGGTCCGGCAGTACGAGGTCAATCCCGACCTGGCCCGCATGCGCGACGCCAAGGTTACCCTCGGCCAGCTGTTCGGCGCGCTGCAGCGGGCCAACGCCAATGCCGGCGGCGGTTCGGTCGCGGCCGGGCGTCAGCAGTACCTGATCCGCTCGATCGGCCGTCTGGCATCGTCGGCCGACATCGGCGAGGTGCTGGTTGCCGAGAACGGCGGGGTGGCGATTCGTGTGCGCGATGTCGCCCAGGTCGTCGAGTCGCGCATTCCGGCACAGGGCATCGTCGGTTACACCGATGCGACGCAGGAGCAGGACGACGTGGTGACCGGCATCGTGCTGCTGCGCAAGGACGAGAATCCGTCACAGGTCCTGGAGGCGCTGAAGGCGAAGGTGGACAAGCTGAACGAAAGCGGTTTGCCGGAAGGGGTGCAACTGGTCCCTTATTACGATCGCTCCTGGTTGATCGCCAAGACCCTGAAGACGGTGTTTTCCAACCTGCTCGAAGGGGCGGCGCTGGTGATGCTGGTGCTTTACCTCTTCCTGGCCGATTTCCGTGCCGCCGGCATCGTTGCCTCGATCATTCCGCTGGCGCTGCTCGGTACCTTCATCGGCCTGTCGCTGGTCGGCATTCCGGCCAACCTGCTGTCGCTCGGCGCGATGGACTTCGGGATCATCGTCGACGGGGCGGTGATCGTCATCGAGAACATCTTCCGCCGGCTCGGCGAGTCGTCGCATGCCGGATCGCAGCGTCCGCGCGTGCGCACCATCCAGGAAGCGGTGGCGGAGGTCGGTCGGCCGACCGTTTTCTCGATGATCATCATCATCGTTGCGCATCTGGCGATCTTCACCATGCAACGGCACGAGGGCAAGATTTTCGCGCCGATGGCCTATTCGGTCGTCGCTGCACTGATCACCTCGCTGATCCTGTCGCTGACCCTGGTTCCCTTCCTGTCGAAAATCGCCTTCCGCAACAGCGTGCCGCACGAGGAAACCCGGCTGATGCACAAGCTGCACGCGCTGTACGAGCCGTTGCTGGCCTGGGCGATGAACCACGCCCGGCGGATTCTCGGCATCGCCGTGCTGGCGCTGGCCGTGACCGCGGCGCTGATTCCCCAGCTCGGCACCGAGTTCCTGCCCGAGCTCAACGAAGGTTCGATATGGATCAACATCACCTTGCCGACGTCGATCTCGGTCGATGAAGCGCGTGGCGAACTGCGCAAGCTGCGGCGCATCGTCGCCGATTTTCCGGAGGTCAACGCGGTGGTCTCGAAAGCCGGCCGACCGGAGGACGGCAGCGATCCCAAGAACATCAACATGACCGAGATGCTGGTCGACCTGAAACCCGATTCCGCCTGGCGTCCCGGCATGACCAAGGAAAAGCTGGTGCGTGAGATGGAGGACAAACTGAACGATGTGCCCGGCATCGAGCCGACCTTCAGCCAGCCGGTCCGCGACCAGATTCTCGAATCCATCTCGCAGATCGACGGCCAGATCGTCATCAAGCTGTACGGCGACGATCTCGATCTGCTGCGTTCGGAAGGGCGGCAGGTGTTGTCCAGAATTGCCAAGGTACCCGGGGTCGACCGCGCCTTCATCGATCGCGACGGCGAATTGCCGCAATACCGGCTGGAAATCGATCGCGCCGCGGCCGCCCGCTACGGCCTGAACGTCGGCGATGTGCAGGACGTGGTCGAAACCTCGCTGGCCGGCAAGGCGGCGACCGAGCTCTGGGAGGGCGAACGCCATTTCAGCGTCGTGGTCCGTCTGGCCGAGCCGCAACGGGCGCTCGACCGGCTCAAGGACGTGCTGGTGCCGACTCCGTCCGGGGCGCAGGTGCCGTTGTCGGCGCTGGTCGATTTCAAACTCTCCAGCGGGGCGATGAACATTGCCCGCGAATCGGGGCAGCGGGTGCTGGCGATCGGCGTCTTCATCCGCGACCGCGACATGGGCAGCGTCGTTGCCGACATGCAGCAGGCGACCCGGGACATGCAACTGCCGGCCGGCTATTCGATCACCTGGTCGGGCGAGTTCGAGAACCAGGAGCGGGCAATGAAACGGCTGATGCTGGTGGTGCCGCTGTCGGTGCTGATGATCTTCATCCTGCTGTTCGATGCCTTCAAGTCCTTCCGCGACGCGCTGATCATCATCTGCAACATTCCGTTCGCCATGATCGGCGGCATCTTCGCGCTGTTGCTCAGCGGCATTCCTTTGTCGGTGTCGGCGGCCATCGGTTTCATCGCGCTATTCGGGCAGGCGGTCCTCAACGGCGTGGTGATGGTCAGCTACATCAACCAGCTGCGTCAGGAAGGCGTGGCAGTGTACGAAGCCGTTGCCCGCGGGGCCTTGTCTCGCTTGCGCACGGTGCTGATGACCGCCTGTCTGGCGATGCTCGGCCTGCTGCCGATGGCGTTGTCGCACGGCATCGGGGCCGAGACGCAACGACCGCTGGCGCTGGTGGTGATCGGCGGCCTGATTTCGGCAACGCTGCTGACGCTGTTCGTGCTGCCGGCCCTGTACTATTACGTGGCGACCCATCCCCGCCTGGCCAAGGCCATGCATTGACGGAGCAAGACGATGCTGCAGAGACTGTGTCTGACCCTGATCCTGCTCTGCAGCGTCGAGACTTGCCTGGCGATCACCGACGACGAGGTCGAGGTCGATTACCGCGACGGGGAATATGTCGCCCATCTGGCCGGCAAGGTACAGGCCTCGTCGGCCACGGCGCTGGCGGTGCTGCTCGATTTCGAGCACATGACCGTCTTCCTGCCCGGACTGAATGAAAGCCGGATCGTTGCGCACCAGGGCAACCAGTATCAGGTGATGCAGCGCGGCAAGGTCAGTTTCGGCCCCTTCGAGATGCCGTTCGAGAGTCTGCGCCGGATCGAAGTGATCGACGGGAGCCGCATCGTCTCCGTCGGGCAGGGCGGCTCGGCGCGCCGGCTGAAGAGCGAGATGCGCCTGCAGCCGTTATCCGGAAATCTCTGCGAATTCGATTACCGGATCGAGATGACGCCGGAAAACTGGCTACCGGCCAGCCTGGGCGTCGGTTTGATGCGTCATCAGCTGGCCCAGCAATTCACGGCGCTGATCCACGAAATGCAGCGGCGTCAGCATCCGCCAAAAGGTCAGCCGGGCAGCGGGCAGTAGATGTCTCGCAGCTGGCTGATGATCGTTCTCAGCCGGCTGTCGGCGACCGAGTAGTAAACGCGGTTGCCATCGCGCTGGCTGCGCAGCAGCTTCTGGTTGTGCAACTGCGACAGATGCTGCGAGATGTTCGGCTGCGTCGTGCCCATCGCTTCCGAAATGTCGCTGACCGAGCGTTCTCCATCGAGCAGGAAGCAAACGATCGCCAAGCGCAAGGGATGAGCCACGGCCTTGATGCGCAGGGCCACGGCGTCGATCTCGTGATCGTTCCAGGGGCGCTCGTTCGTATCGACGGTTGGCGAGGGCGAATTCATCGCAGGGGTTCCGGAGGAAATCCGGGCAGTGTAGGAGCGGACATGCAATAAACGAAAGAATGAATAATTCCTTTTTTATGCACTTTTCTTCTAAGTTGCGGCGCTGCGCTGCAAGTCCTCGAAATAGGCCTGTCCCTCGGGCCACGGGCCGTGTCCGGAATCGACGTTGATGTGGCCGGCGGCACCGATATCCTGAAACCGGCTACCCCAGCGACCGGCCCAGCGACGGGCGACATGCAGTCCGACCCAGGGATCGTTGTTGCTGGCGACGACCAGCGACGGAAAGTGCAGTTCGGTCTCCAGCAATGCATGCGGTTCGCCGAAACGGTCCGGATCGGCCGGGGCGACCAGCAAGGCGCCGCGGATGCTGTCCGGACGGGCCAGGCTGGCGCTGACCGAGGCTAGGCAGCCGAAGCTGTGGGCGATGATCCAGACCTTGTCGCCGGCGGCATCGATGGCGTCGCGAACCCTGGCGGCCCAGTCCGACAGGCAGGTCCGCTGCCAGTCCGCTTGCTCGACGCGCCGGGCATTGGGCAAGCGGTTTTCCAGCCAGCTCTGCCAGTGGGCCGGGCCGCTGTTTCCCAGGCCGGGGACAATCAGGATATCGGACATGCGGACTCCCCTTGGTTTTTTGCACATTTCACCGGTTGACCGGAAGAATCGATCGCTGCCGGACGACCTTCGTTTTCCCGGTCGCCAGCCAACAGGCAGATTGTTTCGCGAAGCGCAGGGACGGTCGAAGAATCGATTTTCATATGCTTATGATCGTTCGCGCTCGATGCGCTGCGTTTTGCCGGGTATTGCGGCAACGCGGTTTCCCGGCATATCGGTATAAAGATAACGTCGTTCCCGGTCGCCAGGGGCTTTCGTAAATTGCGGTTTCCGTCACTATTCACAGGAAATCTGCAAATGCGCTTCAACCCCACCCGTCGCAGCCTCATCGCGCTTTCGCTGGGCTTCGCCCTGAGCGGTTCCGCTTTCGCGGACGTCAATCTGCTGAACGTTTCGTACGATCCGACGCGCGAACTCTATCAGGAATACAACGCGGCCTTCGCCAAGTACTGGAAGGGCAAGACCGGTGAAACCGTCACCCTCAAGGCCTCGCATGGCGGTTCCGGCAAGCAGGCGCGTTCGGTGATCGACGGCCTCGATGCCGACGTCGTGACGCTCGCGCTGGCCGCCGACATCGACGCCGTCGCCGACGCCGGATTGCTGGCCAAGGACTGGCAGAAAAAACTGCCGCTGAATGCCTCGCCCTACACATCGACCATCGTCTTCCTGGTGCGCAAGGGCAATCCGAAGAAGATCAAGGACTGGGACGATCTGGTGAAGCCGGGGATCGACGTGATCACGCCCAACCCGAAAACCTCCGGTGGTGCCCGCTGGAACTACCTGGCGGCCTGGGCCTACGCCAAGCATCTGAAGGGCGGCAGCGACGCGACGGCGAAGGAGTTCGTCAAGAAGATCTACGGCAACGTCAAGGTGCTGGATTCCGGCGCCCGCGGGTCGACGACGACCTTCGTCGAGCGCGGCATCGGCGACGTGCTGATCGCCTGGGAAAACGAGGCCTACCTGTCGCTCAAGGAACTGGGCCCCGACAAGGTCGAGATCGTCACGCCGTCGGTGTCCATCCTCGCCGAGCCGCCGGTCGCCGTGGTCGACAAGATCGTCGACAAGAAGGGGACGCGCAAGGTCGCCACCGAATACCTCAACTATCTGTACTCGCCGGAAGGTCAGGAAATCGCCGGCAAGCACTACTATCGGCCGACCGACAAGAAGGTGGCCGCCAAGTTCGCCAAGCAGTTCGCCGAACTGAAGCTGTTCACCATCGACAAGGAATTCGGCGGCTGGACCAACGCCCAGAAGACGCACTTTGCCGATGGCGGCTTGTTCGATCAGATCTACGTCAAGTAAGTCTCCTCCTGCGGGAGCCGGCCACCCCGGGTGGCCGAAGGCCCCGGTGTCCCTGGCACCGGGGCTTTTTTTCGCACGGCATCGCTTGTCGTCCGGTGGTGTTGCTTATGCAGGAAATTTGAATAAGCAAAGACAAATAAATTGGTTCGGCGATGCGAAGGCGGTCCTTAACCTAGCCGGACACCAAAAAACTGGAGTTTTCATGCAGCAGACGCTTTGCCTCGGAAGGTCGTGCCGGCCTTCGACAGCCTACGGAGAAAGGGGCGTTTCATGAGCAGCCATAACGCCTTGCCGGGATTCAGGCTGTCGCTGGGATATACGCTGACCTGGCTGTCCCTGATCGTGCTCATTCCGTTGTCGGCGGTGTTCGTCAAGACCATGGAACTGAGCTTCGAGCAGTTCTGGGCCATCGTCACCACGCCGCGCGTGGTGGCTTCCTATCAACTCACTTTCGGTGCCTCGCTGGCGGCGGCAACGATCAACGCCGTGTTCGGGCTGCTGCTGGCCTGGTGCCTGGTGCGCTATTCGTTCCCGGGGAAGAAGATCGTCGACTCGCTGATCGATCTGCCGTTCGCGTTGCCGACCGCGGTTGCCGGCATCGCGCTGACCGCCCTGTGGGCGGGCAACGGCTGGGTCGGCAGCATCGTCGAAACGCAGTTCGGCATCAAGGTGGCATTCACGCCGTGGGGCGTGTTGCTGGCCCTGGTCTTCATCGGTCTGCCGTTTGTCGTGCGGACGGTGCAGCCGGTGCTCGAGGATCTCGATTTCGAGCTGGAGGAAGCTGCCTCCAGCCTCGGGGCCAACCGTTGGCAGACGATCAGCCGGGTCATCTTTCCGACGCTGCTGCCGGCGCTGCTGACCGGCTTCGCACTGGCCTTCGCCCGTGCCGTCGGCGAGTACGGTTCGGTCATCTTCATCGCCGGCAACATGCCGATGGTGTCGGAAATCACGCCGCTGATGATCATCACCAAGCTGGAGCAGTACGACTATCGCGGCGCGACGGCGATTGCAACGGTGATGCTGATCGTCTCCTTCGTCATGCTGATCACGATCAACAGCCTGCAGGCCTGGACGGCCAAGCGTAACGGGAAGATCAAATAATGGCTGCCACCGCACTGCATCTGCACAGCGACCTGGCCGGGCGCTACGAATCCAATCCGGCCACCCGGGAATCCGCCTGGGTGAAATGGACGGTGATCGGCGTTTCGCTGACCTTCTTCGCCCTGTTCATCCTGCTGCCCCTGTTCATCGTCTTCTACGAGGCCTTGCGCAAGGGCTGGGAGGCTTACGTCGTCGCCCTGGTCGAGCCCGATGCCTTGAGTTCGATCAAGCTGACGCTGCTCGCGGCGGCGATCTCGGTGCCGCTCAACCTGGTCTTCGGGATCGCGGCGGCCTGGGCCATCGCCAAGTTCGAGTTCCGCGGCAAATCCTTCCTGATCACCTTGATCGATCTGCCGTTCTCGATCTCGCCGGTCGTCGCCGGCCTGATCTACGTACTGGTCTTCGGGCGTACCGGTTGGCTCGGGCCGTGGTTCATCGAGAACGACATGAAGATCGTGTTTGCCGTCCCCGGCATCATCCTGGCGACCATCTTCGTGACTTTCCCGTTCATCGCCCGCGAACTGATTCCCCTGATGGAAGCCCAGGGGCGGGACGAGGAGGAGGCCTCGACGGTGCTTGGCGCCTCGGGCTGGCAGACCTTCTGGTACGTCACGCTGCCCAACATCAAGTGGGCCTTGCTGTACGGCGTGATTCTCTGCAACGCACGGGCAATGGGCGAATTCGGCGCGGTTTCGGTGGTCTCCGGGCACATCCGCGGCGAAACCAACACGATGCCCTTGCATATCGAGATTGCTTACAACGAATACAAGTTCTCGGCGGCCTTTGCCGTGGCCTCGCTGCTGGCCATCCTGGCCCTGGTCACGCTGGTTCTGAAAACCTTCATCGAGTGGCGTGCCACACAAACACTGAAAAGGAGCAAGACATGACCCCCAACGCCGGACAACTGAAGAAAAGCCTGCGCCGTTCGCTGAGCCTGCTGGCCCTGTGCTTCGCTGGCAGCGCCCTGGCGCAGACCTCGATCCTGAATGTGTCCTACGACGTTTCCCGCGAGTTGTACAAGGACATCAATCCGGCCTTCGTCGCCGCCTGGAAGAAGCAGGGCGGTGGCGACGTCACGGTCAACCAGTCGCACGGCGGTTCGTCCAAGCAGGCGATGTCGGTTGCCGCCGGCCTTGATGCCGACGTGATCACGATGAACCAGTCGCCGGACATCGACATCCTGGTCGAGCGTGGCGGCCTGGTCGTTGCCGACTGGCGCAAGCAGTTCCCGCACAACGCGGCGCCGTACACGACGACGAGCATCTTCCTGGTCCGCAAGGGCAATCCGAAGCAGATCAAGGACTGGGACGATCTGGCCAGGCCCGGCATCGGGGTCATCGTGCCCAACCCGAAAACCTCCGGCAACGGTCGCTACACCTACCTGGCGGCCTGGGGCTATGCGCTCGACAAGACGGGCAACGAGGCCGGGGCCAAGGACTTCGTCAAGCGCCTGTTCGCCAATGTGCCGGTGCTCGATGGCGGCGGCCGCGGCGCGACGACGACCTTCACGCAACGCGACATCGGCGACGTGCTGGTCACCTTCGAGAACGAGGCCAACCTGATTGCGCAGGAATTCGGTGCCGACAAGTTCGACGTGGTTTACCCGTCGCTGACCATCGAGGCCGAAGCGCCGGTCGCCGTGGTCCAGAAAGTGGCGGCCAAGCGCGGAACCGAGAAGGTGGCCAAGGCCTATCTGGATTTCCTGTTCTCGCCGGCCGGCCAGGAAATCATCGCCAAGCACGATTTCCGCCCGCGCGATCCGGCGGTGCTGAAGAAGTACGCCGCCAAGTTCCCGAAGGTGAAGACCTTTACGGTCGATCAGAAGCTCGGCGGCTGGGCGGCTGTCCAGAAGGCGCATTTTGCCGACGGGGCGCTGTACGACCAGATCATCGTCCTGAAAAAGTGATTATTGCGGTCGACGGCCGGAAATACGGAAATTTCGAATCATGAGCATACAAGTACGCAACATCAAAAAGCAGTTCGGCAGCTTCACCGCGCTGGGTGACATCTCGCTGGATTTTCCGACCGGGGAACTGGTGGCGCTGCTCGGGCCTTCGGGCTGCGGCAAGACGACCCTGCTGCGCATCATCGCCGGGCTGGAACAGGCCGATTCCGGGCAGGTCCTGCTCGACGGCGAGGATGCCTCGGGCACCCATGTGCGCGAACGCCAGGTCGGTTTCGTGTTCCAGCACTATGCGCTGTTCAAGCACATGACGGTGTTCGACAACATCGCCTTCGGCATCCGCATGAAGCCGCGCGGTCAACGGCCGTCGGAAGCGAAAATTCGCGAGAAGGTGTTCGAACTGCTCAAGCTGGTCCAGCTCGACTGGCTGGCCGACCGCTTCCCGTCGCAACTGTCCGGCGGTCAGCGCCAGCGCATCGCGCTGGCCCGGGCGCTGGCGGTGGAGCCGCGCGTGCTGCTGCTCGACGAGCCGTTCGGCGCACTCGATGCGAAGGTGCGCAAGGAACTGCGCCGCTGGCTGCGCAAGCTGCACGACGAACTGCACATCACCTCGATCTTCGTCACTCACGACCAGGAAGAGGCGCTGGAGGTTGCCGACCGCGTGGTCTTGATGGACCACGGCCAGGTCGAGCAGATCGGTTCGCCGGAAGAGGTTTACCGGCATCCGGCGACGCCGTTCGTCTATAGCTTCCTCGGCTCGGTCAATCTGTTCCACGGCCGGGTCGACGGGCAGGCCTTGCGTGTCGGCGAAAACGACATCGTGCCGCACGCCGATCATGCGTTCGATCACGGTGCCGAAGTCGTCGCCTTTGCCCGGCCGCACGAACTGGAAATCGACATCGATCCGGCGTCGACCGCAGGGATCGCCGCCCAGGTCAGCCGCGTGCTGTCCTTCGGCGTCACCGCGCGGGTCGAGCTGGAAGGCGTCAACGGGGCCAGCGGCCAGCATTTCGAGGTGGAATTGACGCGCGATCGCGTGGCTGAACTGGATATCCGGAACGGTCAATTGGTCCGGCTCGTGCCGTCGCGCCTCAAGGTGTTCGAGCGGCAGGGTGCTGCGGTGGCCCCCACCTGAGGCGTCTGGCGAACATCATGGCATCGGACGAATGGGCCTGCGGGCCCATTCGCATTTTTCCGGATCAGTGACCGATCGGATCTTCGTTGGCCGGACGATAGCTCCAGCGCGGAATGATCAGCAGGGCGCCGATCGAGGCGAGTGAGGCGATGCAGAGCGGGGCGATCAGCCAGGCGTGTTCGGCGATCCGTGCCGGGTAAAGTTGCAGGATCACGCCGAGGCCAATCGAGTTGGCGCCGCTGGCCAGCGTGGCGCAGGTCAGATCGTGAAAACGCCGCACCTTGTTGACGCCGTGTGCCCAGCGCGGATCGGTGTTGTAGCTCGGCAGGATCAGATGTGAATCTTCGAGTCGCTCGAGCGACGACAGGAAGGCGCGCAGATTGGTGATCGCCCGTTCCGATTTGTAGTTGAGGAAGGCCAGGCACAGGCTGGCAAGCGGAAAACCGAAGGCCAGCCATTCGACCGGCAATTGCTCACCGCCGCTTCCGCGGTGCAGGGCCAGCAAGCCGGCCAGCAAGGTGCCGGTCAGGGCGACGTAAAGCGCCAGCGATTGCTGGCGTTGCGCAATCCTGGCATTGACCTCCTGATAGGCGGCAATGAATCGGTAGTTTGCATCGACGAAAACTTTGCCAGTCATCGTTCAAGGCTTTCTCGAAATCTCGGGCCGGATGAAAAAAATCCGCAGGCCCCGGAATGAGCCTGCGGATTGAGTGAGGCAATCGTTCGTTGGCTCAGGAGAGCACGTCGGACCAGATGTTTTTTGCCCAGGCCCGGGCGAACAAGCCTTCCTCAACGGAAGGGGCGGCGGAAACCCCGCCCGAGCCGGCGACGGGAACCGGGGCCTTTTTTTCCGGATCGTAGCGATGCACCGAATCGACGTGGATGGCGCGTCGCCCGTCGACCAGCGAATAGCAGGTATTGGCCATCAGCACAGGCCTGGCTTCCCGACCCGAGAGAATCTCGACGATCGCGGCGGCGGCGGCCTTGCCGTGCTGGTTGGCCATATGCCCCGATTTCGGCATGGCCGGCGCCGACAGCGTGGCATCGCCTAGCACATGGACGTTCCTGACCGCGGCCGACTCCAGGCTGACCCAGTCGACGGTGACCCAGCGGCCGTTGGCGTTGACCGCGCCGATGTCGTGCGCGATCTTGCCGGCGTGCTGCGGTGGCAGCAGGTTGATGACGCCTCCCGTTTCGCGGTCGCCGAGCTCGCTGATCACCGTCTTGCCGGCGGCATCGACTTCGTTCAGGTTCCAGTTCGGGCGGTATTCGATCAGGTCCTTGTAATCCTCGTCCCAGACGGCCTTGAACAGCTTGCCCTTGGAAATGATCTGTTCGTTGGCGTCGAGTACCAGGATCTTCGATTTCGGCTTGTGCTGCTTGAAGTAGTGGGCAATCTGGCTGACCCGTTCGTAAGGGCCGGGCGGGCAGCGGTAGGGCGCTTTCGGAATGCTCTGGATATAGACGCCGCCGTCCGGCAGGTCGAGCAGTTGCTTGCGCAGCGCCAGCGTCTGCGGACCGGCCTTCCAGGCATGCAGAATCTGCTGCTGGGCCGCTGCATCGTAGCCGGCGACATCGGCGAAGCGGAAGTCGATGCCCGGGGAAACGACCAAGCGGTCGTAGGCGAATTCGCCGGCCTTGTCGGTTCTGACACGACGCTTGTCGGTATCGACGGCGGTGACTTCGGCATGAACGACCTTGATCCCCCAGTGCTTTTTCAGGCCCTCGTAGGAATGCACCAGCGTCTCGTATTCGCGATTGCCGGCGAGAACTTCGTTCGAGGTCGGGCAGGAAATGAACTGCGCATTGCGTTCGATCAGCACGACCTCGATCGCGCCATCGCTCCATTTGCGCAGGTACTTGGCGGCCGTCGCGCCGCCGAAGCCGGCACCGATCACGACGACGCGGCCGAGTGTCTTACGCGGTTTGCCGGCAGCCAGTGCCTGGCCGGGCAGCAGGGAAGCGCCGGTCAACGCGGCGGAGGCGCCAAAAGCCTGCAGCAGGCGGCGGCGTTCTTCGTTGAAGCGGGTCATGGGTTGTTCTCCTTCACTGCTGGCGCGAGAAGTAGTCGGCCAGCGCCGCCAGTTCTTCGTCGGTATAGCCCTTGGCGAGCTGGTGCATGATGGTTGCCGATTTGGTGCCGGCCTTGAACGCCTTCAGGGTTTCTTCCAGATACTGGCGGTCGCGCCCGGCAATGGCCGGAATGGCAGAAACGGCCTTGCCTTCGGTGCCGTGGCAGTTGAAGCAGTTGGCTGCGTAATAGCCGACGGTTCGTTCGGCGTCGGTCGGTGGCGCGGCGTGCACAAGGCATGCGACGCTCAATCCGGCAAATGCAAACAGGGATTTCATGGCGGCTCCTGAGGTGGATTCGGTTTGATTCGGGAGAGCGGCTCGCCTCCCGTGCGCCGAACTGTGCCGTCTGGTTCCGGGCCCGCCAACGATTTAAATCGAATAAGGTAAGAAGCGGGATAAGGATCGGGGATTTCGGCGAATAACCTTATAAGGAATGGATCGTTGTTCGTTGGCGGGGCCTGATTATGCTTTGACGGGTTTTTGTCCATTCACCCGGTTCAGGCCTTGGTTCAACCATGATTGAAAATAAGGATCAGAGTGCGTCCGCATCGGCGGCCACGTCCGCTCTGGTAGAGACTCCGCCGCGGGGCGAGATGCTCGGGCTGCCGACGCTGCAGCGCAATGCCTTGTGCAAGCTGTTCGATCGTCCGGAATTCACCCCGCAGGATGTCCATGCGCTGGGCTTCCGGCGTCTGCAGCGTGCCGACGGCATCGGTCACAAGGGATTGCAGGCCATCCTGGCCTGGCTCAGACACTACGGGCTGGAACTCCTGCCGCCCGAACCGCTTGCCGATCCACCGGAGGGCTTGCCCGAAGAGGTCAGGAAGAACATCAATGGCGCGGTGCGTCTGCTGCGCAACCACGGTTATCGGGTCCAGCGATCGCGGGATAAAGGGATCGAGCGCTAAATTCTTTTTTCTGATTAACTTCTCTTTATTAATTATATTTGGCGATATCGCCTTCTTATAAAGTGGTGCCTGTGCTTCCTATCCGAAAAATATAACCTGACAGGATTCGTATGAATTTCCAGCAGTTGCGCATCATCCGGGAAACAGCGCGCCAGGATTTCAATCTGACCGAAGTTGCCAATGCCTTGTACACCTCGCAGCCCGGGGTCAGCAAACACATCAAGGATCTTGAGGACGAACTGGGCATCGAGATTTTCGTCCGCCGCGGCAAGCGTCTGCTCGGGCTGACCGAGCCGGGCAAGGAACTGCTTCAGGTCGTCGAGCGGATTCTGCTCGATACGCAGAACCTGCGCCGGATCGCGGATCAGTTCGCCAGCCGGGAAACCGGGCATTTCGTCGTGGCGACCACCCATACCCAGGCCCGTTATGCGCTGCCGAAGATCATCAAATGGTTCAAGGCCGATTACCCGAAGGTGCACCTGACCCTGCTGCAGGGCAGCCCGAACGAGATCGCCGAGTTGCTGGTCAGCGGCCAGGCCGATGTCGGCATCGCTACCGAGGCCGTCAACAAGGCACCGGAACTGACGTCCTTCCCGTTCTATTCCTGGCACCACGCGATCATCGTGCCGCACGGCCACCCGTTGCTGAACGAGAAGGAGATCACCCTCGAGGTGCTGGCCGAGTACCCGATCGTCACCTACCACGAAGGGTTCACCGGGCGGGCGCATGTCGACAAGGCGTTCGCCGAGGCCGGGGTCGTGCCCGACATCGTGCTGTCGGCCATCGACGCCGACGTGATCAAGACCTATGTCGGGCTCGGCCTGGGCGTCGGCGTGGTTGCCTCGGTGGCCTATAACCCTGAGCAGGACAGGAGTCTCTCGCTGATCGAGGTGCCCCATCTCTTTCCGGCAAACACCACGCACCTGGCGGTCCGCCGCGGGACCTACCTGCGCTCCTATGCGCATGCCTTTATCGAAAAGGTGTGCCCGGACGTCGGCGAAGAGGCGATCAAGGCTGCGCTGAAGCTGCCCAGCAGCCAGGATTGAGTTGCTTGGCAGCAAAAGGAAATGGCCCGCATCGCGGGCCATTTTTCTTTCCGGCATCGCCACTTGCTCATGCCGCGTTGCGTAGCTCGTCTTTCGCCGACTGGATGGCGCGAGCATCCAGATTGTGGGCCTGCAGCAGATCGATTTCGAGCGGCGCCGCCGCCTGCCGAAGCTGCCCTGCATCCAGGCCTTCGATCAGGACCTTGCCGCCCAGTCGATGGATACCTTCGATGATCGGGTCGATTGGCCGGGAAGAGGCGATCAGGCTGGGCGCCAGCTTGACGATGTCCGGACGCAGGGCTTCGAGAAACTCGAAATCCAGCCGGGTGCGGCCAAACTGGCAAACCGCGATGTGATAGCCGCGCGAACGGTAGCTGGCAATGGCCCGAGTGAAGTGCGCCGTATCCTCGACGCCGTCGGTATCGATTTCCAGCGTGATCTGTTCCGGGAACAAGCCGCAAGGGCGGAGAATTTCCTCGAATGCCAGTCCGTGATTGGCCGGGACGCTGAGGATGTGGCGCGGATGTACGCGCAGCAACAGGTTGCCCCGGCGCGGACTGGTCAGGTAATTGAGCGCGTGCAGCGTCCTGACCAGGCGATCGAGCTGGATGAATTCGACGTTGTCGGTGGGCAGCACGAAAACGGCTTCCGGCGTCATCGGAATGTTGTTCGACAGGCCGAACGCCTGAATGCTCGAAGCGTGACCGTGGAACTTGCCGCTCCGGGCCTCGACGATGGGCAGGAATTTCGATTCCAGCCGGATGCCTGCGTAGTGCATGAACACCCGCCCTTCATGCGAAACGAAGGGGTGATCGAGGCCTCGTTCGTAGCCGGCGACGGTATGCCTCGAGCGGCTGTGCTGGGCGTTGAGCGTATTGACGAGTTCGGTAAGCGGCATGGCGGTCTCCTTTGATGCACGACGGCAATTTATGCCCGTGGGGTCGTTTCGGGGAACGACGTTTTTTTGCATACCTTAGAGGCTGGCGCTATATGCGCATATTCCCGTTGTAGGCTGGATAAGCTATTCGTCTTTTTGTCTTTGGTGCGGCGTGGGGCGCTGTTCATACTCGCCCGTTTCGCGAGTAACGTTACTTTTCATATGGATTTCTCCACGACGTCAGCGGAAGCCATCGACGCCGATCCGTCGGATGATTCGCCAATCGTCGATCAGGTTCGAGCTATCCGGGAGAGCGGCTTTCTTGTACGTAGCCCCAAGCTTGTCCGTTTGTTCGACTATCTGGATACCTGCCATCTGGCGCGGCGAGTGCCCAAAGAATTCGAGATAGCGGTGGAAGTATTGGGACGCCATGACGGTTTTGATGTGACCCAGGATGCGCTGGTTCGCGTCTACGTTCACAAACTCCGGCGGAAGTTGGACGACTACTATCGCCAGCCGCATGTCTCGACGAACGGTCGATTGATCATTCCCAAAGGCGAGTATCGGCTGGCCTGGGAAGCCCTTGCACTTCCCGAGCCCGTGAGCCCGCCGCCGCAACGCTTGGCAACGGAGGCGATAAAGCGTTTCCGGTTGCTGGCATCGGGATTGGCCTTGTTGCTGTTGCTGTCGTTGCTGTGGAATCTCGCTTTCCTGTTCGACGACGGGCGTGGCCGTCAAAGTGAGGAGGGCAGGGAACTTCGTGACAGTGCCCTATGGGCGCCGTTGTTTGCCGACGACAAGCCGGTCGTCGTCGTCGTCGGGGATTATTACCTGTTTGCCGAATCCGACGACCGTGGCAGGGTTGGGCGTCTGGTCAGGGATTTCGACATCAATTCCCCGATCGAACTGGCGCAGGCGGTTCAGCAAAATCCTTCTCTTGGTAACCGGCAGTTCGATGTCGGCCTGAGTTACCTGCCCACCGGTATCGCCCATGCGCTGCACAAGCTCGATCTGGTACTGAACAGCGGTAGCAAGAAACCCTGGGGGGTGATTCTGTCGTCCGAACTGGTCCCCGAGAACATCCGCAACAGCCATATCGTCTACATCGGTCACCTGAGTGGCATGCGGGTCTTGGAAGACTTGGTGTTCGCCAGTTCGGGCTTCCGGGTCGGTCGCAGTTACGATCAACTGGTCGATAAAGCCAGTGGCAGGTCCTACGTCTCCGGTAATGGCATTCCGACGGACGCCATGGTGGCCCAGGTACAACTTGCCTATCTGGCTTCCTTTACCGGTGCGGCTGGCAATCGGGTCCTGATTGTCGCGGGTTTTCGCGATATTGGCCTGAAAGGACTGGCCGATCTCTTGAGTTCGCGTCATGGCGTGGCGGAATTGCTCGCTCAGCAGGCGACCCCATCGTTTGAAGCGCTCTATCAGTTCAGTGGCCTAGGGGCGATGAATGCGCCGGGGAAAATCCTGGTCACGCGGCCGTTGACCGCAGGAGAGGGCGATTGAGGCGGCTGTTGTCGGATCGGCCCGGGTAACGCAAGTAACGTTCTGAGTAACCGTAATTCACCTGACGCCAGGTTGAAATATCCAAAAAATCCGCTTGCGGTTCGTTGACCGTAGCCATCGGGTGGTCTTGTGCCTGCAACAAGAGCGCCGTCAATCAAACCAAACAAGCTTGAAGGATCCGATGATTCTCCGTTCCATGCGGCCGTTCTGGCTGGCCATTCTCTCTGTCCATTCCCTGTCATCGATGGCAGCGGGTATTCCAACCCTGCAGGAGGTTACGGTTGTCAATCACAGCCGCGATCTTATTGGCGAAGCCGAATCGGCCAGCGAAGGTACGGTAACGGCTCGGCAACTGGCGACGCGTCCGTTGCTCCGACCTGCGGAAGTGCTTGAAGTCGTACCGGGCATGATCGTCACGCAGCATTCCGGCGACGGAAAGGCCAATCAGTATTTCTTGCGCGGTTTCAATCTGGACCATGGCAGCGATTTCTCCACGCAGGTACTGGGGATGCCGATCAATCTGGTGACGCATGCACACGGTCAGGGTTACATGGATCTCAATTTCCTGATTCCGGAACTGATTGGCGCGATCCGCTATCGAAAAGGTGTTTATGACGCTGAAGATGGCGATTTCGCTACTGCCGGTAGCGCAAGGATTGACTACCGGCGCCATCTCGATGCGCCTTTCGCCGAAATCAGTCTGGGGCGGAACGGTTACAGGCGCTTGCTCGGCGCAGGCAGCACCCGGATTGGCGGCGATTGGACTTTGCTCGGCGGCCTTGAATTGATGGGCAACGATGGGCCCTGGGAGCAGCCCGAGAACCTGCAGAAAAGGAACGCCGTGTTTCGTCTTTCCCGGGGGGATGCCGCCAACGGGGTCGCCGTGTCCCTGTTGCTCTACAAAGCTCACTGGGTCGCTTCCGAACATGTGCCGGAACGTGCGATCGACAACGGCGAAATAGGGCGTTACGGTACCTTGTCTGCCAATGATGGCGGCAAGACACGTCGCAACAGTCTTTCGTTCGAATGGGCTCAAACCGGTGAGCAAGGATTCAGCCGGGCCAGCGTTTATGCGGTCGACAACGAATTGAACCTGTTTTCGTCACCTTCCGGATATATTTCCGGGCTCGATGGCGATCAGCATGAACAGGCCGATCGGCGCATCCTCTGGGGAGGTGCTTTCAAACAGGGCTGGTTCCTCGGCCCGCAGTGGCGGCAAACCGAGCTGAGCGCCGGTATGCATCTCCGTCAGGACCGGATCGGTAAGGTCGGTTTATACAACACGGTTAACCGGCAGCGCGTCGAGACCGTACGCGAGGACAAGGTCGACGAGATCGCAGCCGGTGTTTTCGTTGATGCTCGCACGCAATGGTTGCCTTGGCTACGCACGAATATCGGTGTTCGTTACGATCATCTGCGTGCCGAAGCAACGCCCCTGGGCGGGGTTTTCAATGGACAAAACGGTGGCAGTGCCGTCGCCGGCCAATTCAGTCCGAAACTGGGGGCGGTGTTCGGGCCGTTCAAGTTGCTTGGGCAAACCGAGTTCTACGCCAATTGGGGCCATGGCTTTCATAGTAACGATGCTCGTGGTGCGACGGCCAGGGTTAACCCCCTGGATGGGGCCGCCGTCGAACCCGTGCCGTTGATCGTCCGTGCCATTGGCGGGGAGCTGGGGGTTCGGGCCAGTCCTTTGCCTGGCTGGAACAGTAGCCTGTCGTTCTGGCAGATGAATCTGGCGTCCGAACTGGTATTCATCGGTGACGAGGGGGTGACCGAGCCACATGGTGCCTCGATGCGAAGCGGTATCGAATGGTCCAACTACTATGCTCTGCGGCATGGCTTGATCGTCGATGCCGACCTGGCCGTTTCCCGAGCCCGTTTCAGAGAGGCAGTCAATGGCGGTAGGGATGTACCGAATGCCGTACCCCTCGCAGCCTCGATCGGGGTTGCCTACGATGATGCCGGATCGTGGTTCGGCGGTGTTCGTTTCCGTTACCTGGGCGCCTATCCCCTGGCGGAAAGTGGCGAGGAAAAGTCGCGCGCTTTCTGGATGGCCAATCTGAAACTCGGTTACCGCCTGAGCCGACAGTTGGAAGCCACGTTTGATGTACTGAATCTGTTCGATAAAAAGGCCAACGACATCGAGTATTGGGGCGGTGCTTGTGCGCGCAGCGAAGCATTGGCCGGAACCGGCGGTTGCGGCACTGGCGGTGCGATCGACGGTCGTCTGGTTCATCCGCTCGAGCCCCGGACCTTGCGCGCCAGTTTGAAATTCGGTTTCTAGCGCACGGATTGTTGCCGGATAAACAGTGAATCGCTTGGGCTGCCCGAAATTCAGCAGTTTGCTTTCTCCGTTTTTGGGGGATGAGTTTCGTGTTTTATTTGTTTTTATTAATCAATGCCTTGCGTGGCCTGTATTTGGCTTTTTCTCGAAGGGTCTGGCACGTTTGCTGCGTAGCGGAATACGGCATCGAAATTTGTTTTCGATACTGCAGAACGCCATTTCGGGCGTCCTGCATGTCAAGAATCCTTAGGAAAAGACGAATTCATGAAATCAATTGTCACCCTTATGGGCGTCGCAATGCTGGCCATGGGCAGCTTGATGGCACATGCCCAACAGACGGCTAATCCCGGCAGTACGGCACAGGCTGCCGCCGCCAAGTCACAAAAACTGAACCGGGCACAGTTTGATGCCTTGCTGGCCAAGCCGGCAGAAGTTCTGGTGCTTGATGTGCGCCGGCCGGATGAGCTGACCAAAAACGGTGGCTTTCCCGTGTATCTGAGCATTCAGTCCCGGGAGCTGGAAAAAAACCTGGCTTTCGTGCCGAAGGACCGCAGCATCGTGACGGTTTCCAATCATGCCGGGCGCGCCGTTGCCGCCGCCGATCTCCTGGCCAGGAACGGCTTCAAGGTAGCCGGGGCGATTGGCGCGCAGGATTACGAGGCCGAAGGTGGTTCGTTGGTAAAGATTGCGCCGCCTGCGCCCAAGAACTGATTACAAGCCTGTTTCACTTTTGTCGTCGGGGCTTTGGCTCCGTGGAGAATGGTCCATGTCCTACATCGTCGAACTGGCCGAGCATATCCAGGCAACAAGCCTTGGCGTTGCTCTGGCCGAATCCTCTTACGCTTTCCCCCTGATTGAAGGCATTCACCTGATCGGCTTGTCGGTTGCCGTCGGCCTGCTTTTCCTGATCGACCTCCGTTTGGTCGGGGTGCTGTTCAAGAACGTACCGGCGATCGATTTGCTGCGTCAGTTGCGGCCGATCGTGCTTGGGGGCTTCGCGGTGATTTTCGTCACCGGGGTATTGCTCTTCTGGTCGGAGGCGGCCACGGTCATCGTCAGCCCGGCGTTCGTCGCCAAGTTCATCTTCATTGCAATTGCCGGTCTCAACGCCCTCTATTTCGAGTTCAAGCTGGCCAAGCAGCCGGAAGTCCTTGAGAACCGCGAGGTTCTGCCGACCAATGTCCGCTATGCCGGTCTGATTTCTCTGGTGGTGTGGAGCCTGGTGATCATTTCCGGGCGTTTGATCCCTTATCTGCCCTGACGCAAGCTTTTTTGGAGTCTCATTCCATGTCATCCACATTCGAAATCCTCACGACCTTGCAGAACACCGCACTGGCCCATGCCATTGCGAAATCGGATCATCTGGTCGGTGCGACGGCCCAGGTGTTTCACATTCTCGGCTTCATTTTCCTGCTGGCCGCAGTCGTATTCATCAATTTGCGACTGGCCGGCGTCGTGCTCGGCAACCAGTCGATTCCGAGCTTGAGCCGGCAGCCCAAACTGTTGATTTGGGGAGGGCTGGTTTCCGCCGTGGTCAGCGGCATCCTGATGTTCATCTCGGCTCCGACGCTCTATTTCTACAATCCGGCCTTCATCGCCAAGATATGGATTCTGGTTGCCGCAATCTTTCTTCAGTTCACGATCTACCGTCATGTGACCAATCAGGAGAAACCCAGTCCGGCTCTTGCCAAAGTCAGCATCGTGCTGTCGGTCGTGCTCTGGTTTGGCGTCGGGTTGACCGGGCGTGCCATCGGCTTTGTCTGAAAAGGATATCTGCGATGAAGTCACGCCATTTCGTCATGCTCCTTGCGAGCGCTTTCCTGGTCGGCGCTTGTGAACGGCCGGAGGTTTCGGCATCGGCGGGGCGGCCGACGAGCGCCACGTCGGTTTCCCTGCAGGATCTGATGTCGGCGCTTGTCGATCCGGCCGCCGATGCGCTCTGGGGGGCAGTCAGCATCGAAATCACCAAGGACGGCCCCGTGGCGCAGCATCCGGAAAGCGACGAAGCCTGGAAGGAACTGCGCAAGCAGGCCGTGACCCTGGTCGAGTCTGCCAATGCCTTGCGTTTGCATCGCCCGGTGGTCGCCGCCGGCGGGAATGTTGAAGATACCCACGTGCCGGGAGTCTATTCCGCCGATGAGGTGGCCCGGGCGATTGATGCCGACTGGGCCGGTTTCAATGCGGAAATTGCGGTTTTTCAGCGGTCGACCGAAGCTTTGCTGGTGGCAGTCGGCAACAGGAATCCGGCTGCATTGCTGGAAACCGGTGAAAAGGTTCAGGAAGCTTGCGAATCATGCCATGCAAGATTCTGGTATCCGAACGCTGCGAAAGCTCCCGTCAAATAGGGTGAGTTGGTCAGATCCGGTGCGCAGGTCTGCTTTTTCGGCATTGGCCGGTATCGTGATCGTGCTGTCGGCTGTCGCGTTTTCTGCTTCTTGGGTCATTGCGGGCGAGGGGCTGACACAGGCGATGCGCGAGCGCGTCGCCCCCTTGTCCGGGGTGATTTTTGATGCGGCGGCAGAATTGCCGGATCAGGCGCCGGACTGGCTGGCCGTCGAAGCCGCTGCGCGGGGGCTGGCCATCGAGGCTAAGCGGCTTCTGACGCACTCCTCTGTACCTGCGGTCGACGACGCATGGCGGTCTTTTTCCAAAGACATGGCAGCCAGTGCTGAACAGCTCGCCAGACAAGCGGCCGGGCATGACGTAGATGCCTGCATTGCCGAATCGAACCGGCTTTATGCGCTATGCGAGGGATGTCATGCTCGTTATCTGCGTCAACCTTGAGCATGGCGTGGTCTTTTGAAGGATGAGCGTTGAAAGAAAAAAGCCCGGCAGGTGAATCTGCCGGGCTTTTCATGTTGAGCGATGGATTTTCAGCGTCGGCCGCCGGTGGCAACGATGCCGAAGCCGCCGTTGTTCTCCGTGCAAATCCGTTCGTCGCGTTCGAGAATCCTTTCCTTGCCGTCGTGATTGGCCAGCCGAGTTTCGAAATGCCAGCCATTCGGTTTGTCGTCGGCAGTCCACCGACGGGCAGGAATGGTCACGGTAAACGGCCGGGTGTAGACCTCGGGATCGGTCACCGTTGCAACGTAGTTGAAGCGCTTGTTGCTGGTGTCGAAGATGTAGCGCTCGGTGATCCTGGCATTGGGGCCGTGGAATTCTCCGCTGCGACCGAACAAGGCCTTGCCGTTGTTGTTCGCGACGTCCACGACCAGGGTATTGCCTTCCCAGCGGCCGCGGGAGTCGCCCATCCATAGCTTGATGTTTTCCGGCAGATGTGGCTTGTCGCTGATCGGGATGATGCGTGTGCCGGAGTTGAACAGGATCACGACATAGCCGGGAAATTGACGAATCTCGAAACCGTGCCAGTAGTACGACTTGATCGCCCCGCCCGGGGCGCAGCGAGCCAGGGGCTCGATGTATTCGGGCTTGATCGGATTATTGAAGTATTCCTGAAACTCCTTGACCTTGGCGGCAGCCCAGGGTTGGAAGGGAACCTGCCCGTCGGGCGGATCGCTGACTCGGCTCGGCGCGCGTTCTTCGCGCGGCGTGGTTGGCCGGCTGCGACGGTTCGGGTCATTGATGATGCCGCCTTGCGGGTCGGTGAAGTTGTTGTGGTTGGCAATGGTGTTCGACCAGTGGCCCTGCACGTCGGGCTGGCCGTCGGCCAGCCTGGCCCCTGTCCATTTGCCGGACGCGATTTGCGGGAAAGATCGTTCGTTGGCGATCCCGCTGCCCGCGGGGGGATTGGTCCGGTTGTTTTGCGCTTGCTGAGCTTGTGCCCCGCATGCCAGGGAGATCAGTATGGCGAGTGAAATGGCGCTTCTGGCGAAGTTTTTGTTACCGATATGGGTGTTCATATCATCCTTTTCGATCAGGATAGTCATCGACGCTGAATCGGGTTCAGGGCTTTTGGGGGGGGTAGTACTGGTCGTAGGGAACCGTGAATCGATAGTCCTCGATCAACTGGAAGTTTCTGTCCCGTCTACGGTGCAGCAATACGCTCAAGCGCCATGGCCGGCTGTAGACCTTGGGGTCTTCCAGCGTCGCCGAGTATTCGATGGTGTCCGGATCGAGGAATTTCCAGCGTTCGACGACATGCAGGGCTTCGCTGTGAAAGTTTCCCGCCCGGTCCAGCCATGTCTCATCGTTGAAATCGACGACATCGACGACCAGCGTATCTCCCTCCCATTTGCCGCGGGAATCGCCTAGCCAGTATTCCTTGGCTTCTCCGTCCGGGTGCCGGGTTCCATTGGTCCAGATGGTGCGTACGCCGTGTCCGAATTGCGGAACGATCGTAATGTCCTCTTTGCGCTGGAATACCTGGAACGGCGCCGGGTAGTAGGCAAGGCGGGGAACACCAGGCGTCCAGCCTTTGGCCGTTGGGTCCAGTTTGTCGCGTTGCTCGAAGTTTTTCCGCCGGCGTTCCAGTGCCTCCGGCAGATAGGGGATGTAGTTTCCATCGACGACCCCGGGCCCCGGGGGGGCATCGGCACGATTCCCGTGCGGTTCGAGTCCATGGTCGGCTTCGCTAAGGGTCTGCCAGATGCCCGAGAAATCCGGCTTGCCACTGGCGAGGCGAGGAATTTTCCCCCGGTTTCCAGGGGCAGCCGCTTGTGCGCGATTGGGGTGGATGTAGCTTGCTGCCGCACCGAGGCCCAGCAGCGCACCCAATACGCGTCGGCGAGTGAGTTTCACGGCATCGCCAACATGGCTGCTGGCAATGGATTGGTGTTCGGAAGGAGTGAGATTCGACAAAACGCTCTCCGATGAAGATTGATCAATCACGATGGGAAAAATGGCAAATCGCTGTCAGCGGGTAGCCGTGTTCGAGCTCGGTGCATCCTGGGCGCCGCCTGTCTGGATGGTGCGACCGTCAGCCAGCGTGGCAAATACCGAATAGCCGAACGGACCGCCATTCTTGGAGCGATAACCCTTGATGCTGATCGAATCTCCCGGCTTGATATCCGCCTTCGAAAGCCCGCGATTGGCCAGGGCATTGGGGGCGCTGAATTCGAATCCCCAGTTGGTGGTCGTGCCATCCTTGTCCTGCACGTCCACATATAGCCAACTGTGCGGGTTGACCAATTTGAACTTGGTCACGGTTCCCTTGATTTCGATTGGCTGGTCGGCATCGAATTCTGCGGCAAACGCATGATGCGCATAGGCATGGAAGGACAAGCTTGCCATTACGCTCGCCAGGAACAGGGCGGAAGCCAGTTGCCACGATTTGTATTTCAGTTCGAGTTTCATGAAACGCTCCAGAGTGGTATTTCAAAATGATTGGTCAATGCTTGGGATTGCCCAAGCCATCCTGTTTCATTCAGGTGGCACAGAAGGGCAAGAGGCGTGCCAAGTTCTTCATGGCACTGCTGGCGGGAGCTGTTTTCTCTTTGTTTTTTTATGTTGTTGTTTATTTTGTGTTTTTTATTTTTTTTCTGGTTTTTTTGAAATCGACTGTCTGATATTCGCTGCTTCCTGGGAAGCTAATTTTGTTGCGCTTGTTTCTGCTGCAACAGTAGAAATATCGTGCTGTGACCAAATAAATAAAACGGAATAACTTATCGCTTTTTTTCATGCCTTGAAGACGACTGTATTTATTTCAACAGTTTGCTGTTCAAGTGTTTGCCAATAAGCAATATAAAGTTGAATGTGAGACTTTTGATTTGGCGTTTATTTCGTTCAAGTTCATGAATAATTGTCTTTTTTTGTTTTTTTAATAAATGTTTTCTGGCTGGGCACACTATTCGCTGCCAACTGTTCTCCTTCAATATTCAGAGAAGTGTTTGGCCATGAGCGGATTAAAAAGACAGGGGCGGCAGTACGGTCGCCGTGGGGAAAGCGAAGATGGTTTCCGGTTGAAGCCGGTTACGGCCTGGGTAATTGCCAGTATTGCGGTTGGAGCATTCGGTCCGGCTTGGGCTGCGGATGAAAAATCGGTCAGCGAATTGCAGGCTGAGGTTGCACGTTTGCGCGCAGCGCTGCAGGCGAGTGAAAGCCTGCTTGCAGAGAAGAGCGGCAATACTCAGGCTACGAACGAGAGTTTGGCCGGGGCTGGTGTGGCCGCGTCCAGTTCCGCCGCCACTACCGAACTGGACGCGGTGGTGATCCGCCGCCAGTCGACCGTCGAGAAGCTGCAGGAGGAGACGAAGTCGGTTTCGGCGGTCAGCGGCGAGGAGCTGGAGCGCCTTGGCGCAACCAATATCACCGAGGTCTTGCGCCGGGTTGGCAACGTCCAGTTCAACTATGGGAACCCACGGACCGGCAGCCTGACCATGCGCGGCATCACCACCGGTTCGAGCGACCAGATCGACCCGTCGATCGGTACCGTGCTGGATGGCGTCAGCCTGGGCTACACCCCGCTGGTCAACGGCTACATCTTCGTCGACATCGATACCGCCGAGGTGTCGGGTGGTCCGCAGGGCAGCGCCGGCGGCAAGCAGGCCAGCATCGGGGGCATCCGCTTCAAGACCAAGGCACCCAGCTTCACGCCGGAAGCCGAAGCATCGATCACGCTGGGCGAGTGGAACACCTTGAATGCGACGGCGATTGTCGGCGGTCCGGTAGTTGACGGTCTACTTGCCTGGCGTGGCACCTTTCGCCGCGAACAGGCGGACGGTCCTTGGAACAACCAGTTTCCCGATCTCGAGGAACGCGGCACCTATCAGAACGTGGACCGCAACTTCGGCCGCGTCCAGTTCCTGCTGACGCCGACCGATAACTTCAACGCCAAGCTGAGCGTCGAACGTCAGCCGAAGGGCGGCGAATACGTCAACGGCCTGAGCATTCGTTCGCCGCAGCCCACGACTTACAGCGACGGTACGGCACGCCCGGCCAACTTGGTCGATGCGACTTACAAGAAATACCTGCGTCCATGGTTTAACAATAGCAATGTGACCTGGAATACCGCTCGCGATTACTACACCTATCCGGCCAACGTCGACAACAATGGTTCGATCATGACCGGCTCGACCGGTGAGACGCTGAATCTGGACTGGACCGTCGCCGGCCACCGCTTCGAATCGATCACCGGCCACCGCACCCACTGGTTCAGCGCGGCCAATGACGAAGGCACGCCTTATGACATCACCAAGAGCGGTGGTTACATCACCGAATACAAGCAGAAGAGTCAGGAATTCCGCATCCTGTCGGACAAGAACAACAAGCGGGTCGATTACGTCGCCGGACTGTTTTACCTGAGTTCGCAGAACGACTCCCTGAGTCGTACGCGTTATGGCAACGATGCGGGAGCCTTCCAGGCCAGCGACACGCTTTACAACGCGCTGGTGGCTGATGGCACCGGTCAGGCATTGTTGCGAGACTCGCTGAATCTTGCTTACAAGCATACGCAAACCTATGTCGACAACAAGACGAAGGGGGTTTACGCGAAGGCGGACTGGCATCTTGCCGAACCCACAACATTGACTACCGGATATCGTTTGTCGAAGGAGGATCGCGAAACCAGTCAGGGTGTTTTGTTGGCGGACCCGGGCGTTGGCGGTGACCTGACGACAGCGTTCGGTAACAGTGCAACAACGGCAGGTCTGGCCGGGGGGGCTGATGCGGCATTGGCAGCCGACCGTCTTGCTCAGCGCTATTTCGGTTCTGCCGCCAGCTATGCAACGTTAACGCCTGCCCAGCAGACCCAACTGATTCAGGCAGCGCGCGTGCGTAACGGCGCCCTGCAGCCGGGCAGCCTTTATGACGTCAAGGCTGCGCCTAGTTGGCAAGGTCCGATCCGTTCTTATGAGCTTGCCCTGGCGCAGAAGTTTGGCGACAACTTCACTCTGTTCGGTTCCTATCAGTACGGTGAAAAGGGAGGGATGTCGCAGATATCCACGGCTGGTGTGACGTCGAATGTGGAGAAAGAGCGCATCAATGGCTACGAGCTCGGGTTTCGGGCATCAACACCGGGCAAGACGCTGTTCCTGAACGCCAACGTTTTCCTGAATGACATTCGCGACTTCCAGACGACGGTCTATGAGGCCGATCCGGTGCAGACTGCCGCCAACATCGCCGGCGGGACTTGTACCGGTGCCGATTGCCAGGCCTTTGCCAGTCGGGTTGGCAATCTGCCTGGGGTCAGGGTGAAGGGGCTCGAGGTCGATGCTTTCTATACCGGCATCCAGAACTTCAATTTCCGTATCGCTGCGGCGTATAACGATGCACGCTACTCCAAGGATACTTGGCTGCCTTTCCCCAATGAACAAAATCCGGGAACCTTGCCGGCCAGTGCTCGTTACTACAACGCCAAGGGCGATGCCTTGAACAACGCACCGAAATTCCAGGCCAAGCTGGGGTTCGATTACCGCCTGCCGGTATTCGGGAACAAGGTGTTCCACGCCTCGGCGAACTACGCGTACACGACCAGCTACCAGACCAGCTCGTCGATCTACGACAAGATGCCGGCGCACGGCATCCTGGATCTGGGCATCGGGATCGGTCGTCGGGATGGCTTGTTCGATATCAACCTGATCGCCAAGAATGCACTGGATGAAGACGCCCACGTGGCTGGCTGGGATGGCTATACCCCTCGCTTGCCTCGCTGGCTCGGTGTGACCATCAGTACCAAGCTGTAATTTGACCCGGAGCGGGTTCGATGGCTTCTCGTCCGACGAACCCGCTTCGCTCCCCATATATGCCAGGCGAGACTTGGCTGAAAGGAATGAGAAATGTGGTGTAAGCAAGCCAGAGACTTTCATCCGGAGGTGTTGCGTCTCTTCGATAAATACGTTCACGGACTTTTGCCGCGTCGGGATTTTCTCAAGTCGGCGGCCAAATATGCGGTTGCCGGAGTGAGCGCGGAGGCTTTGCTTTCGGCCTTGAATCCGCGTTTCGCCGAGGCGCAGCAGGTTCGTCCGGACGATATTCGGATCCGTAGCGAATACGCGACCTTTCCTTCGCCGAAGGGAAGCGGTTCGTTACGTGGTCTTTTGGTTCGTCCGGCGAAATTTTCAGGCAAAGCGCCACTGGTTCTGGTTGTTCATGAAAACCGCGGGCTCAATCCCCATATCGAAGACATTGCCCGTCGGCTTGCGCTCGATGGCTTCATTGCTTTTGCGCCGGATGCACTGTTTCCGCTCGGCGGATATCCCGGTGATGAGGACAAGGCGAGGGCGCTTTTCCCCCAACTCGATCAAAGCAAGATTCGTCAGGATTTCATTGCGGCAGTCGATGTGTTGAAGAAACTGCCGGACGGCAACGGCAAGGTAGGCGTTGTCGGGTTCTGCTATGGCGGCGGGATTGCCAATTTCCTGGCGACGCAGATTCCCGACCTGGGCGCTGCGGTTCCCTTCTATGGCGGACAGCCCGCCGCCGACGATGTTGCCGGGATCAGGTCGCCTCTGCTCATTCACTACGCCGGTGAAGATACGCGCATCAATGCCGGTTGGCCAAAGTACGAAGAGGCGCTGAAAGCACATGGGGTGAAGTACGAAGCCCATATCTATGCCGGTGTTCAGCACGGGTTCAACAATGACACCACGCCCCGCTATGACGAAGCAGCGGCGAAGCTGGCGTGGAAGCGCACGGTCGATTTCTTCAATCAGCATCTGGGTGGCTAGCCCCGCCCGGGTGGACGTCCCTTTACCAACTTATGGAGGTTTTCAATGAAGCAATGCATTTCGGTGATTGTCGGTGCCAGCTTGCTGCTGGGCGCCAGCGGTGCTTTTGCACAGCAGGCGCCCAAACCCGAACAACTGATCAAATGGCGGCAATCGGTTTATCAGGTGCTGGCATGGAACAGTGGCCGGATCAAGGCAAATGTCGATGGACAGTTCAATAAGGACGAAGTCATACGGGCCGCGAACGCGATTGCCGGTCTGGCGAACAGCGGGATTGGCGGGCTTTTTGCCGCAGGCAGCGAGACGGGAAAGGGGTGGAAGGAAACGGCGACCAAACCCGATTTCTTCAAGAATCCCCAACGCGTTGCCGAACTGGCCGGTAATTTCAACCGGGAAGCCAATGAACTGGCGAAGCTTGCTGGAAGCGGCGATGTCGCTGCGATCAAGGTGCAATTCGGCAAATACAGCCAGACTTGCAAAGCCTGCCATGACGATTTCAAATCCAAGGACTGACAGACGTTTGATGTCCGGCTTTGGAAGGGCGCCCGCAGTGGGCGCCCTTTTTCATGGTGTCACCCAGCCCCCCAGCGAGCGGATCAAGCCAACGGTCGCACTAAGCTGGCGATTGAGCAGGTCGAGCTGGTTTCGCTCAGCGTTGAGCGCTGCCGCCTGAGCCGTGGCGACGTTCAGGTAACTGACCGTGCCTCCCAGGTATTGGTTGTTGGTCAGGGTCTGAAATTCTCCGGCCGCCCGGCTGGCACTGTCCTGAACCTCCTTTTCGGCTGCCAGGATGCGCAGGCTGGCCAGCTGGTCTTCGACATCGCGAAAGGCGTTCAGGATTGTCTGGCGGTAGGTTGCCACACTTCGGTCATAGGCCGCGACGGACTGTTCTTTCTGTGCCGATCTGGCGCCTGCGTCGAAAACGGTTGCCGCCAACGCCGGTCCCAACGACCAGTAGCGGTAAGGGGCACTGAATATTTCCGTGAAGCCGGAGTTCTGGTATCCGCCTGTGGCCGAGATGCTCAGGTTGGGAAAAAATGCCGCCTGAGCCACGCCGATCTGTGCATTGGCGGCGGCGACCCGTCGTTCGGCGGCGGCGATGTCGGGCCGCCGTTCGAGCAGGGTCGACGGCAGGGTGGAAGGGATTTTCGGCAAGACCGGAATCCGTGCTTCCGGTTCGATGCGCAACGAGCTTGGCGGCTTGCCGGTCAGGACGGCAATGGCATGTTCCAGTTGCGCACGCTGGATGCCCAGGTCGATATGCTGAGCTTCGGTGCTTTTCAGTTGCGTTTCGGCCTGCGCAACGTCGGCCTGACTGGCAACACCTGCCTGGTAGCGGTTGCGGGTGATTTCGTGAGAGCGGCGATAGGCCGTCAGGGTGCGTTCGAGCAGGCGTTGTTGGGCATCGTTGATCCGCAGTTGCAGATAGGCTTGCGTCAGGCTGCCATGAACGGCAAGGCGGACGGCTGCCAGGTCTTCTGCGCTGGCGCCGGCATTGTTCTGGCTGACTTCAAGCAAGCGGCGCAACCGGCCCCAGAGATCGATCTCCCATAGAACCGACAGCCCCATGCGGTCGGTCGTCCGGGTCGCTGCCGGGGTATTGCCCGTCGTCGTGCCTTTTCCCCGGCTTTCCGAGGCGGTCAGGCCGAGATTGGGGAAGAGACCGGCACGGGTACTGCCGACCATGGCTTGAGCCTGGCGGTAATTGGCTTCAGCGGCGGCGATTTCCTGGTTGGCCCGGGACGCTTCTTCCTGAAGCTGGTCGAGCAAGCTATCGGCGAATATCTGCCACCACGGGGCGGCATGGCTGGCTTGCGTGGGGTCCGAGATTTTCCACGCAGTGTCGGCTTCCTTGAATTGCGGGGGGATGCTGGCCGTTGGCCGGACGTAATCCGGGCCGAGCGTGCAGCCGCTCAGCAGAATCAGGGTGCTTGCGGTCAACCCGGCGAAGGGCGAAAAAACCGGAATTTTCATGATCTGTTTTCCAGAACTTCGAAGGAGGCGGCTGACCGAGCCTTTTTCCCTGCAAGGTAGCGGAGGCGGAGACGGTCTAGCTGGAGATAGACCACCGGCGTCGTATAGAGCGTCAGCAATTGGCTGAGTAACAGGCCGCCAACGATGGCGATGCCCAGCGGTTGGCGAAGCTCGGCGCCATCGCCGCTGCCGAGTGCGAGCGGTATGGCGCCGAAGATGGCGGCCAGGGTGGTCATCATGATCGGCCGGAAACGTAACAGACAGGCCTGGAAGATTGCCTCACGCGGCGTTGACTCGGCATTGCGTTCGGCCTGGACGGCGAAGTCGATCATCATGATGGCGTTTTTCTTGACGATCCCGATCAACAGGATGACGCCGATCAGCGCGATGATCGAGAACTCGGTACGGAAGGCGAGCAGGGCGAGCAGGGCGCCCAGGCCGGCCGAAGGCAAGGTGGAGAGAATGGTCAGCGGGTGAATCAGGCTTTCGTACAGAATGCCGAGCACGAGGTATACCGTGACGATGGCGGCCAGGATCAACCAGGGCTGGCTGCTCATCGAGTCCTGGAAGGCTTTGGCCGAGCCTTCGAAGGATCCTTGAATTGCCGTCGGCACGCCGAGTCTGCGCATGACATCGTTGATCGCCGTTGTCGCGTCGCCCAGGGAAATACCGGGGGGTAAGGCAAAACTGATGGTGGATGACGCAAACTGCCCCTGATGGGCAATCGTCAATGGTGCAAAGGTCGATGCCCAACTGGCGATGGCCGCCAACGGGACCTGGCGGCCGTCGGGGGCGACCAGAATGATGTCGGCCAGCGATTCCGGACTTTGCCAGTAGCGTGGCGCCGCTTCCATGACGACCCGATACTGGTTGAGCGGGTTGTAGATGGTCGATACCAGTCGCTGGCCAAAAAAGTCGTTCAGCGTATTTTCGATATGGCGTTGGCTCAGCCCGAGTCGTGCAGCCGATTCCCGATCGACCGTCAGCGTGGTTTGCAGTCCCTTGTCCTGGCGGTCGGTATTGACGTCGGCCAATTCGGGCAACTCGGCCAATGCCTTGCGGATGCGGGGCTCCCAATCGCGTAATTCGTCGAGATCGTCGGACAGCAGCGTGTATTGGTATTGCGAATTGCTTTGCCGGCCGCCGATGCGGATTTCCTGAAATGCCTGCAGGTAGAGGCTGGCCCCGGCGACCTTGGACAGTGGCCGGCGCAGGCGATCGATGACCTGATCGGCGGAAACGTCGCGTTCGTTCAGCGGTTTGAGCGAAATGTAGAGTTGTGCGGAATTGCGCCGGTTACCGCCGGTGAATCCGGCAACGCTGGCGACCGCCGGATCCTTGCGCACGATGTCGATAAAGTCGCCGAGCTTTTCCTGCATCGACTGGAAGGAACTGCTCTGGTCAGCCTGGACAAACCCGCTCAGCCGACCGGTATCCTGCTGGGGAAAGAAGCCCTTGGGAATCGCGATGTACAGGTAGATGTTCAAGCCGATCGCCGCACCGAGCAACAGCAGCATCAGTTTGGCGTGATCCAGCGCCCAGCCCAGACTGCGCGCATAGCCCGCCTGCAGCCACGCGATGCTGCCGGCGACACTCAGCGATAGTCGGCTTTCGGAAAAATCGGCGGGGCGGCGCAGCAGGCGTGAACACATCATCGGTGTCGTGGCTAGCGAGACCAACAGCGAAACCAGCACGGCAGCGGCCAGCGTGACCGCGAATTCGCGAAACAGGCGACCGACGATACCGCCCATGAACAGAATGGGAATGAAAGCGGCAATCAGCGACAGGGTCATCGAAACGACGGTCGTTGCCACTTCACGGACGCCTTGCCTGGCGGCATCCAGGGGGGACGCTCCCTTTTCGATGTGACGGGTGATGTTCTCCAGAACGACAATCGCGTCGTCGACGACGAAACCGGTTGCTACGGTCAACGCCATCAGCGAGAAATTATTCAAACTGAATCCGCACAGGTGCATCACCGACAAGGTACCGATCAGGGAGACTGGGACCGCGACGGCGGGAATTAGCGCCGCACGGCGATCGCGCAGGAACAACATGACGACCAGGATGACCAGCCCGACGGCGATGGCCAGCGTGGCACCGACGTCGCGCAAGGAAGCGCGGATGGTCGTGCTGCGGTCCTGCATGACGTGCAGCCGTATTTCCTTGGGGATTGCTGCCTGCAATTGCGGTAGGGCGGCCCGTACCCCATCAACGGTAGCGATGATGTTGGCGCCGGGGCGCCGATGCACCATCAGCAGTACCGAAGGCTTGCCGTCGGTCAGCCCGGCATTGCGAATGTCCTGTGCGCCATCGACGACTTCGGCAATGTCGCCCAGTCGGATCGCCGCACCGTTCTTCCAGCTGACAATGGTCGGCATGTAGTCGGCAGCGCGTACCGCCTGGTCGTTGGCGCCGATCTGCCAGTGACGTTCATCGCTGCTGATTCCACCTTTCGGCCGATTGACGTTGGCCGAGGCAATGGCCTGGCGGACGTTCTCGCTGCTCACGCCGGCCCTGGCCATCGCCTGCGGGTTGAGTTCGACGCGTACCGCCGGTAAGGAACTGCCACCGACGTTGACCTGCCCGACGCCATCGATCTGCGACATCTTTTGACCGAGGATGGTGACCGCGGCATCGTAAACCTGGGTCCGGGACAGTACCTCCGAGGTCAGCGAGAGCACCATGACCGGCGAGTCGTTGGGATTGACCTTGCGCAGCGACGGGTTGCCGCTCATGCCGCTAGGCAATTGGGCGCGCGACGCATTGATTGCCGCCTGCACATCCTTGGCGGCAGCCTCGATGCTGCGTCCCAGATCGAACTGCAGGACGACCTCGACCGAGCCTTGTGCACTGCTGGAGGTGATTTCGTTGACGCCGGCGATCGAGCCGAGTGCGCGTTCCAGTGGTGTCGCCACCGTCGCAGCCATGGTTTCCGGGCTGGCTCCCGGAAGGGCTGCGCGGACCGAGATGGTCGGGTATTCGACCTGGGGCAAGAGTGACGCCGGCAATTGGAAGAATGCCGCGAGACCGAGCAAGGCGATGCCCAGCGTGAGCAGACTGGTGGCTACCGGGCGTTCGATGAAGCGGGCGCTCGGACTCATGTGCCGTGCCGTTTTGAAAAAGCCAGCCGGCAGCGGCGGGCATTGCGTTCGAAGGCCAGATAGATCACCGGTGTCGTAAACAGCGTCAGTATTTGCGACAGGATGAGGCCGCCGACCATCGTGATGCCAAGCGGCTGACGTAACTCCGACCCGACGCCTGTACCGAGCATTAAAGGCAGCGCACCGAGCAGGGCGGCCAGGGTGGTCATCAGGATTGGTCTGAAACGCAGCAGGCAGGCTTCATAGATCGCCTGTTCCGGGCTCTTGCCCTGATCGCGCTCGGCTTCCAGCGCGAAGTCGATCATCATGATGGCGTTCTTCTTGACGATGCCGATCAGCAGAATGATGCCGATGATGCCGATGATGCCCAGGTCGTTGCCGGAAAGCAGCAGGGCCAGAAGTGCCCCGACGCCGGCCGATGGCAGTGTGGACAGGATGGTGATCGGATGAATGTAGCTCTCGTAGAGCACGCCGAGCACGATGTACATGGTCACGATGGCAGCCAGGATCAGCCACAGCGTGCTCGACAGCGATGCCTGGAAGGCTTGGGCGGCACCTTGGAAGCGTAGTGTGATCGCTGCCGGAAGCTCCAGTGTGTGCTGCACCTCGTGGATCGCCGAGACCGCCGAACCCAGCGAAGTGCCTGGCGCCAGATTGAAGGAGACGGTGGCCGCTGGAAACTGGCCGATGTGGTTGATTGCCAGCAGGCTGGGGCGTTCACTGATCCGGGCGACCGCCGCCAGGGGAATCTGGGCACCGTTGGCGCCGACCAGGTAGAGATTGTTCAGGGCATCGAGGCCCTGCTGGAATTCCGGTTTGACTTCAAGTACGACGCGATACAGGTTGGACTGCGTGAAAATCGTCGAAATCAGTCGTTGACCGAAAGCGTTGTACAAGGCGTTGTCGATGGCCGAGACCGGGATGCCCAGGCGTCCGGCATTGTCGCGGTCGATTTCGACCCAGGCCTGGCGGCCTTCGTCCTGCCAGTCGCTGGTGACATCCCGCAGTTCCGGGCGTTGGCCCAGGCGGTCGACCAGCCGATGAACCCAGGCACCGAGTTCGACCGGATCGCTTCCTTCCAGACTGAACTGGTATTGCGTGCGACTGAGTCGGCTTTCTATCGTCAGATCCTGGACCGCCTGCAGATAGGTTTTGATGCCGCCGAGTTCGTCCAGTCGGGGCTGCAGGCGCCGGATGATTTCGCCGGCATTGGCGTCGCGTTCGTGCCGGGGTTTCAGGTTGATCAGCAGCCGGCCATTGTTCAGTGTTGGGTTGATGCCGTCGATGCCGACGATCGAGGACACCGAAGCGATGGCCGGATCATCGAGCAGGCGATCGACGACCTGGCGCTGCCGCTCGCTGATCCCCGCGAAGGAGATGTTTTGTGGCGCCTCGGTGGTGGCCTGGATCAGTCCGGTATCCTGATTCGGAAAAAATCCCTTGGGAATGACGAGGTAGAGCGCGACGGTCAGTGCCAGCGTGCCCATGGCGACATAAAGGGTCAGCGTCTGGTGGTGCAACACCCAGCGCAATGCCGTTGCATAACGTTCGATGCAGCGGTCGATCAATTGGCCACTGATCCTGAAGAATGTGCCGTGTTCGCGATCCGGCACATGGTGCAGCAGGCGGGCGCACATCATCGGCGTCAGGGTCAGCGAAACCGCTGCGGAAATCAGGATGGCAACGGCCAGCGTGATGGCAAATTCACGAAACAAGCGGCCGACGACATCGCCCATGAAGAGCAGCGGAATCAGCACGGCAATCAGCGAAAAAGTCAGTGAAATGATGGTGAAGCCGATCTGTTGCGCGCCTTTCAGTGCTGCGCTGAAAGGGGGCTCTCCCGCTTCGACGTGGCGGGCAATGTTTTCGATCATCACGATCGCATCGTCGACAACGAAACCGGTGGCGATGGTCAGCGCCATCAGGGTCAGATTGTTGATCGAGAAACCGGCCAGATACATCACGCCGAAGGTGCCGACCAGCGACAGCGGCACAGCGACGCTCGGGATGAGGGTGGCCGGCACGTTGCGCAGGAAAATGAAGATGACCATGACAACCAGCGCGATGGCGAGCAACAACTCCTTGTGCACATCATGCACGGAGGCTCGGATGGTCGTTGTCCGGTCGTTCAGCAGATGCAGCTCGACGCTGCCGGGCAGCGAGGCTCGCAATTGCGGCAGTAGCTGTTTGATGCGATCCACTGTTTCGATCACATTGGCCCCGGGTTGGCGCTGGATGTTCAGGATGATGGCTGGCGCATGGCCGGCCCAGGCGGCGATGAACCGGTTTTCGGCCCCTTCGAGCAATTCGGCGATATCGCCGAGCCGGATCGGTGCACCATTCCGCCAGGCGACGATCACCTGACGGTATTCATCGGCGGATTTGAGCTGGCTGTTCGAATCCAGCGTCGAAGCGCGCTGCGGTCCGTCGAATCCTCCCTTCGCCATGTTGACGTTGGCGTTGGCAATGGCGGTACGGATATCCTCGAGGTTCAGCCCCTGCGCAGCCAGCGCCTGCGGGTTGGCCTGGATGCGGACGGCTGGGCGCTGGCCTCCGCCGATGCTGACCAGACCGACGCCGCCGATGCGCGACAGCTTCTGTGCCAGACGGGTGTTGACCAGGTCTTCGACCCTGGGCAGGGGCAGGGTTGCCGACGTTACGGCAAGGGTGATGATCGGCGCATCGGCCGGGTTGACCTTGTTGTACACCGGCGGCATCGGCAGGTCGTTGGGCAGGAAGGCGCTGGCCGCATTGATGGCGCCCTGGACTTCCTGTTGTGCGGTGTCGAGTGCCAGACCGAGCGAGAACTGCAGGGTGATCACCGATGCCCCGCCGGAACTGGTCGACGACATCTGGTTGAGGCCGGCGATCTGGCCGAGCTGCCGCTCCAGGGGCGCGGTGATCGACGACGCGATGACTTCCGGGCTGGCGCCCGGATAGAGCGTCGAAATCTGAATCGTCGGGTAGTCGACCTCGGGCAGCGACGAAACCGGGAGCAGCCGGTAGCCGATCAGGCCGGCGAGCAGGATGGCCACCATCAGCAGCGAGGTGGCGACCGGCCGCAGGATGTAGATGCGCGATGGGTTCATCTTCAGCCTTGCTGCGGGCGGCGCTTCTCTCCGCCATCGATGCGCGGTGCCGCACCCGCCGGATTGCTACGGTCGACACCCGGTCTGGCGTTGTTTTCACGCCGTTGTGTCCCCGTGTCCGTGCGTTCGCTGACTGCTTTGCCATCGATGCTGAGCACGTCGACCCTGGTATCCGGGCGAAGCCGGTCCGTGCCGTCGGAAACAACCTTGTCACCGGCCGCCAGGCCAGCCTCGACGGCATGAAACTCGCCGTTCGACGGTCCGAGCCGGACCTGACGGGGTTTGACGGTCTGGCTTTGCGGGTCGATCAGATAGACAAAGTTGCCATCCGGGCTTTTCTGCACCGCTGCCGAACTGACCAGCAATGCGTTCTTGCGGGTTTCGACCTTGAGCCTGATGTTGACGAACTGATTCGGAAAAAGTGCGTCGTCCTGGTTGGCAAATTCCGCCTTGAGCTTGACGGTACCGGTCGCGACGTCGATCTGGTTGTCGAGACTGAGCAGTTTTCCGGTGCTCAGTCGGCTCCGGCCGTCGCGGTCCCATGCCTCAACCGCGAGCGTTTCCCCTTGATTGACCCGATTGGCGACGTTGGCGATGCTTTCGGCCGGGATCGAAAAGATGGCATGTATCGGTTGCGTCCGGGTGATGACTACGATCCCGGCAGTATCCGAAGCCCGCAGGATGTTCCCGACGTCGACCTGCCGCAGGCCGAGACGGCCGGCGGCCGGTGCGGTAACCCGGGTGAAGCTGAGTTGCAGCCGGGCGTTTTCCCGTTGCGCCTTGTCTGTTTCGACAATTCCCTGGTACTGACGTACGGCGGCCTCCTGGGTGTCAACCTGTTGCTTGGCAATCGAATCCTTTGCCAGCAGGCCTTGGTAACGCGCCAGATCGACGCGGGCCGCGGCGAGCAGGGCTTCGTCCCTGGCCAGTTGGCCGGTGGCCTGGTCGAGCTGAATCTGGAACGGGCGCGGGTCGATTTCGGCCAGCAGATCGCCGGTTCTGACGGATTGTCCTTCCTTGAAGTGAATTCGAAGCAGTTGCCCGTCGACCCTGGGCTTGACGGTTGTCGTGTTTGAGGCGGTGACCGTTCCCAACGCACTGACCGTGACAGCGAAATCCTCCACCCGGATTTCGCTGGCCTTGACCGACTGCGGACGGCCGCCAGTCCGTTCGCCGCCGCGTCCGTTGCCCGGCGGCTGAGCACTGCTTGCGCGGGCCGTTTCATCGGACTTGTTGAAGAAATAGCTGCCCCCAAGGCTCAGGATGCCGAGCGCAAGCACTGACAGGACAAGTCCTTTGCGCTGGAGAGGGAGACGAAGTTTTTCCTTGAGGCTCATGATGGCTTTTGAACGGAGATGACGGACGTTGCGCGTCCGGGACAGGCAAAAAAACAGAGCGGTCCGGCCGCCCTGCCTGTTTATGGGAAAGTCGATCCGGGTTACAGGAATTGCTCGGCGCCGACCAGCCCGACCTTGCTCAGGCCCTCACGTTGAACTGCCGACATGACTGCTGCGACATGGCGATAAGCCACCTTTTTGTCCGGCCGGATGTGCAATTCGGGTTGCGTTGCCTGTAATGAAGCGGCATGCAGGCGTCCCTGCAGGGCACCGATGTCCGCGAGAGGTTCCCCATTCCACAGCACGATGCCGTTTGCTTCCACGTTGATCTTGACGATTTCCGGCGGCGTGCTGGGTGGCGGCGGGTTGCCGACCGGCATGTTCAGGTTGACCGAATGAAGCTGGATCGGAATGGTGATGATCAGCATGATCAAGAGCACCAGCATGACGTCGATCAGCGGCGTCGTGTTGATTTCCGCCATGATTTCCGGTTCGCCGGATTTGCTGCCTGCGCCAATGGCAATGGCCATGTTTTTTCCTTTTGATCGATGGTTCAGCGGGCCGGCGGCTCGGTGATGAACCCGAGTTTGATGATGCCGGCACGCTGACCGGCGACGACAACCTTGCCGACATGCTCGTAAGCGGCGTTGGCATCGCCGCGAATCTGAACCTCGGGTTGAGGATCCAGCACGGCAACCGCCTTGAGTTCGTTGACCAGGGCTTCCTGATTGGAGATCTCCCGTTCGTTCCAGTAGACCTTGCCGTTGGCTGCCACCGCGATGTTGATGTTCTCCGGTTTGGTCACTCGTACCTGGCTCCTGTCCTTGGGGAGTTCCACCGGCACGGTCTGGGTGACGACCGGGATGGTGATCAGGAAGATGATCAGCAGCACCAGCATGACGTCGACCAGCGGTGTCGTATTGATCGCAGAGACGACTTCGTCATCGTCGTCCGCCGTTCCGACATGCATTCCCATGATGACTCCCGCTTCAGATGGAGATGGCGCGGATGCCGTTGTGCACCAGCTTGGGCTTGCCTTCCTCGCGGCGTTGGGCCACCGAGCCGAGCAGTACGGCGTGCAGTTCGGCGCCGAAGGTGCGAACGTTTTCCAGTGCCGACTTGTTGCGGCGAACCAGCCAGTTGTAGCCCAGTACCGCGGGGACGGCGACGGCCAGGCCGATGGCGGTCATGATCAGCGCTTCGCCGACCGGGCCGGCAACCTTGTCGATCGACGCCTGGCCGGCAATGCCGATGGCGGTCAGCGCGTGGTAGATGCCCCACACGGTCCCGAACAGGCCAATGAATGGTGCGGTCGACCCGACCGTGGCGAGAAAAGCCAGACCGTCCTGCAGCCGGCTCTGGACATTCTCGATCGAGCGGTGGATGGACAGTTGAATCCAGTCGTTCAGGTCGATGAAGCCGAGCAGACCCTTGTGGTTGGCGGTGGCATCCGCACCGCTCTTGGCGACGAAATGGTAGGCGCTGGCCGCGTCGAGTGAGTCGATTGCCTGCTCGACGCCACCTGCCGACCAGAAGGTATCGTTGGCCTGCTTGCCTTGCTTGATCAACTTCTGCTGCTCGTAGAGCTTGGTGAAAATGATCAGCCAGCTACCGAAGGACATGATCAGCAGGATGGCCAGCGTACCCTTGGCAACGGCGTCGCCTCCCTTCCAGAGTGCATCGATGCCGTAAGGGTTTTCAACCGTTTCGGTAGCGGATGCGCCGGATGAACGGCTTGCCGCCGTGGAAGGCTCGCCGGCCGGTGTGGCGGTTTCTGCGGCATGGACCATCGGGGTCAGCGTTCCCGCGGCAAAGATGAAGAGAGCGGTGGCGATGGCGCGGATGCGATTGAGGTGAATCATGGGAGCTGCTCCTGTGAAGAATCGGGGATTGATGTCGTTGTCTTGGCGGCTTATTCGCTGCGGAATACGAAAGGCACGCGCACGCGCACGTCGCGGCCCTGGCCGATACAGCGATAGCGGGCGATGGCGGCGGTGACCGGTGCGTTGAAGATTGAATTCGAGGATTGGACGATGGCGATATTCCTGATCTCGCCGGCTGCACCGACCGTGAATTCGGCGGTCACCTGGCCGCTCAGGCCCAGTCGCAGCGCCTGCTTGGGCGTATCGATCGGAATACTCTGGTAGTTCGGGCAAGCCACCGAAATGTTGATTTGTGCGGGCTGCACCGGCGCTGGCGGCGCCGGCGGCGCGGGCGGCGGCTCCGGACGGATTTCCGCTGTCGTCGTGATCGGCGGGACCGGTGCCTGGACGACCGTTTCCGTTTGCGGCACATAGGCAGGCGGTGGCGGGGCGCTGGTCTTGGGGATCTGCCGGACCACTTTGGGCGGTGGCGGCGGCGGTGGAGGAGGCTTGATTTCCTCGACGATACTGACCTCCAGCGGCGACTTGAGTACCTCGACGACTTTGCGTCCAAGGCCGTTCATCAGACCGTAGACGAGAATGATGTGGAACAGGACGACGGCGCTGGTTCCGACCAGGTGTTTGCGCGGGTCGCGTTGCTGTTCTGCATAACTTCTTGCATGACTCATGGGTATTCGGTGTTTCGCCTGAATTGAGGATGGATGTCGCCAGCGACCGCAGTGCTTGCGGCGTGGCGTTCTGTTTTGCTGTGTTGCAGCATGAGCCGTGCCCGCCGGGCTGGTTTGCCGGTTTTGGCTTTTAAGGTCATTGAAATCAGTAGCTTGCCGAGGATGTTCGGGGCTTTTTGCCGTCTTTTCATCGGCCGGGGTGTTGTCGGTGCAGCAATTTCCTGCTGCCGGCTGCTGCGCTGCAAGCACCTCGGCAATCCGCCCGGAAAGGCTTGTCAAAACGCGATGGCGGATTGGAAATGCTTATAGGAAAACGGTCATTGTTGCGCCGCAGCGCGGGACATAACCTTGCCCGGCTTTGCACCTCGTCGCAGATGCAAGCTGAATCGAGAGGCTGCAGAAGCCGTATCGGAAAATTCGTTTTACGCCGGAAAGGGCAACACCCATGACCATTCAACTGATCAACGCAAGAAATCAATTCAAGGGCACCGTGAAGGACATCGTTCTCGGGCCGGTCGTCTCCGAAGTCGAGGTGGAGACGCCGTTCGGTATCGTGACCTCGGTCATCACCACCCGTTCGGTCAAGGATCTCGACATCAAGGTCGGTTCCGAGGTCCTGGCGCTGGTGAAATCGACGGAGGTGTCCATCGCCAAACTGTAAGGCCGTGCCGGCAGGTCGTTTCCGGGATGCCGGTGCGACCGGTCTGCGATCGTCGCGGCGGGGGTCGCGATGACAACTTTAGACGAGGGAATGACCCGTTGCGGAGAACGGCGGGGCGGACATCATGAACAAAATACTGACTTTTCCCGATTCGCAGGCACATCCTTTGTCGGTACGGGCAAAGGCAATGGTCTTCAACGACCAGGTTTCGCTGGACATCCTGCACACCGCCGAACTGATCGCGCCCAGCGATGCGACGGTCCTGATCATCGGCGATACCGGTACCGGCAAGGAGTTGATCGCTCGCCACGTGCACCAGCAAAGCGGTCGCGAGGGACCGTTCGTGGCGGTGAACTGCGGTGCTTTCAGTGAAAACCTGATCGAAGCCGAGTTGTTCGGGCACGAACCCGGCGCCTTCACCGGTGCTCAGGGCGGTCGCCCGGGCTGGTTCGAGGTGGCCCAGAAGGGAACCCTGTTCCTCGACGAGATCGGCGATCTGCCGCTGGCCATGCAGGTCAAACTGTTGCGCGTGCTGCAGGAGCGCCAGGTGGTTCGGCTCGGCTCGCGCAAACCGATCGACATCGATGTGCGCCTGATTGCCGCAACCAATGTCGATCTGGTCAGCGCGGTCGAAGCCGGGCGTTTCCGTGCCGACCTCTATTACCGCCTGAACATCGCGGTGATCAATTTGCCGCCGCTACGCGAGCGGCCCGGGGACATCGTGCCGCTGGCCCGGCATTTCGTCGATCACTATCGGGCAAAGATGCATATCGGCCCGATCGAGTTTTCGTCGAACGCGCGCCAGGCGCTGCTGGCCTATGCCTGGCCGGGCAACATCCGGGAACTGGAAAACGTCATCCACTATGCGTTGATCGTCTGTCGCGACGGTGTGGTTCGCTCGGCCGACCTGCGGTTGAACGAACGCGTCCCGCAACTGACGGGTGGCCGCCCGGATAATCGTGCAGACGACGATGAATGCCGGCTTTCCAAGGCATTGAAGGAAATGTTCGAGGAAAGTCGCGAGGCCTTGTTCGAGCAGGTCGAGGAAACGCTGGTCCGCCTGGCGTTTGATCATTGCGACAACAATCAGGTCAGAACGGCAAAACTGCTTGGCATATCGCGCAATATCCTGCGCGCTCAGTTGAAGCGTTTCGGACTGCTGGCATCAGGTTCCGCTCGCGATGCAGAGCAGGTGATTCTTGCGGTCGACCCGTGATTTCCCACGAATTTGATCGCCCGGCAGGCTCGGCAGCGAGTGTCTTGCCTGGCGGGCGATCAATGCACCAGCAGCAGTCCGGTCAGGACCAGCGCGAATAGGCTGAGGACGATGCCGAGCAACTGGGCGATCTGCTCCTGACGCGAAGTTTGCGTCACGGGTTGACGGCGTAGTTCAGCGAGGGATTCGGAATCGGGCATCGGGCACTCTCCTGGGCAACCTGGCCGACTGTAGGCAAAAGGGCGGCGGCCCGGAACGACATTCATTGCATATCGTTATGGCGGCAGCGGGGCAAGTCATCGATTCGTCTAAGCTCATAAGCCGGCGCCTCGCGAGTTTTGCCACGGATGCGCGACAATCATGCCTTTGCGTCTCTGCTTCGTTTCCGCCATGCAAGTTCCTGCCGTCTGCCCCCACGACTGTCCCAGCGTCTGTGCCCTCAAGGTCGAGGTCGAGGAGGGGCGGGTCAAGCGGGTGCGCGGCGGCGACCAGCCTTACACCGACGGCGTCATCTGCGCCAAGGTCGCGCGCTATGCCGAGCGCCAGCACCACCCGGAACGCCTGCGCGAACCCTTGCTGCGTGTCGGCGCCAAGGGCGAGGGCAGGTTCGCGCCGATTTCCTGGGACGAGGCGCTCGACCGGCTGGCCGAACGACTGCGCAGCGCCGTCGACCGCGACGGCCCGGAAAGCGTCTGGCCCTACCATTACGCCGGGACCATGGGGCTGGTCCAGCGCGCCGCGCTGCGCCGCCTCGGCCACCTGGCCGGCTGGTCGCGGCAGCGCGAAACCTTCTGCGTCGCCCTGAGTGACGCCGGCTGGATGGCCGGCGTCGGCGCCAAGCGCGGTGTCGATGCCCGCGAAATGGTCGATTCCGAGCTGATCGTCGTCTGGGGCGGCAACCCGGTACATACCCAGGTCAATTTCATGCATTGGGTGCAGAAGGCGCGGCGCGAACGCGAGGTGCCGCTGGTCGTGGTCGATCCTTACCGCACGGCGACGGCGGCCAAGGCCGATTTGCATCTGGCACTGCGTCCGGGTACCGACGGCGCGCTCGCCTGCGCGGTGATGCAGGTGCTGCTCGCCGAGGGCCTGGCCGACCGCGACTACCTGGCCGCCCACAGCGATTTCTCGCCGGCCGTCGAAGCCCACCTGATGACCCGCACGCCAGCCTGGGCGGCGGCGATCACCGGCCTGCCGGCGTCGCAGATCGTCGACTTCGCCCGTCTCTACGGCCGTTGCAAGCGCAGCTACCTGCGCGTCGGCTACGGCTTCACCCGGCAGCGCAACGGTGCCGCGGCGATGCACGCGGTCAGCTGCCTGCCGGCGGTCAGCGGCGCCTGGCAATGGCCGGGCGGCGGTGCGCTGTACAGCCACGGCGGCCTCTATGGCCTGGACACCCGTTTCCTGAACGGGCTCGACACCGTCGAACCCGCCGCCCGCCGGCTCGACATGGCGCAGATCGGCGCCATCCTGACTGGCGACGCGCAAGCGCTGCTCGGCGGTCCTGCGGTCAACGCGCTGCTGGTCCAGAATACCAACCCGGCAGTGGTCGCGCCGGACAGCCTGGCGGTCCGCCGCGGCCTGTTGCGCGACGACCTGTTCACCTGCGTGCACGAGCAGTTCATGACCGAGACGGCGAAGTACGCCGACCTGGTCCTGCCGGCGACCACTTTTCTCGAACACGACGATCTTTATCAGGCGTCCGGCCATACGCACCTGCAGCTGTCGCGGGCCTGCATGGCGCCGCTCGGCGAGTGCCGCGCCAACCACGATTTCATCGCATCGCTGGCGCGGCGACTGGCCATCGATCATCCGGCTTTCGGCCTGACCGCCTGGCAACTGGTCGATACGCTATTGCAGGGCTCGGGCCGGGAAGGCGCCGAGGCGCTTGCCGCGGCCAGCTGGCAGGACTGTGCCAAGCCGTTTGCCGACGCCCATTTCCTGACCGGTTTCGGGCATGCCGATGGCCGTTTCCGCTTTGCGCCGGACTGGTCGGCGCTGGGCGACGATCATGCGGCGATGCCGACCTTGCCGGATCATGCCGACCTGATCGATACGCCGACGGCCGCGTTGCCCTTCCGGCTGGTCGCTGCACCGGCCCGTCATTTCCTCAACACGACCTTCACCGAAACGCCCGGTTCGCAGCGCGCCGAAGGCCGGCCGACTGCGCTGATCGCGCGCGAGGCAGGGCAGCGGCTGGGTATCGCCGATGGCGACCGGGTCCGTCTCTGCAACGCGCAGGCCAGCGTGCTGCTGCATGCCAGGCTGGTCGACGGCCAGCAGCCGGATACTGTGGTTGTCGAAAGCCAGTGGCCGAACGCGGCGTTCATCGAGGGCATCGGCATCAACGCGCTGGTCAGCGCCCGGCCGGGCTGGCCGGCGGGCGCGGCCTATCACGATACGGCGATCCGGATCGAGCGCGTCGCCTGAAGGCTCTTGCTCGGGTATCCCGCTATCGGCGTCATACGCCGTGCGCTGAAATAGCTTATCAATTCAAAATCGTTTTGCCCGGGCGGGCCGAGCATTACATTGAGGACTGGCTGCGGCCTTCATGACATCTCTCTCCATGCGCGTTTGCGTATTTGCCCGCCCCGGATTTCCGCGGCGGGCATTTTTTTGCGTGGAGGATGTTGGCGCTCAGATCACGAAAAACCCGTGCGTGCCGTCCCGCCCCAACTGCTCGACCAGGCCGAACTCCCAGTCGAGGTAGGCCTGCATCGCTTCCCTGGCGTTGTCGGTGCCTTCGTAGGGGCGGCGGTAGCGGTCGATGGGCGGCGAGGCGAGGCGGGTCGGGCCGGTTTCCAGCGCCAGGCCGGCGGCCTGCCAGGCGGCGTTGCCGCCGTCGAGGACGACGACCGGCGCGTCGACCAGGGCCTGGATTTCGGCGTGGGCGTGCAGCGCCAGCCGGCTGCTGGCGCAGGTCAGCACATAGCGGCGGGCCGGCGGAATCTGCGACAGCGCGTCGGCGATCCGTGAGCGCAGCGCGTACCAGGCGCCGGGGATGTGGCCGCGCAGGTAGTTGGCGTGCAGCGTCAGGTCGAGCACGGCGACTTCGCCGGGGATATCGAGCAGGGCGGCCAGCTCGGCCGGGGCGATCAGCGGCGCGGCCGGCGTCGGCGGGAAGGGTGTTTGCCACGGACCGGTTTCGCTGAAGGCCGGCAGGTCGACCGCGGCGTCGAGCACATGGACTTCCCAGTTCATCTGCGCCAGCCATGAGGCGCTCATCTCGGCGCGGACGCCGAGGTCGTCGGCGAGCACGATGCGGGCGCCGCGCACCGGGGCGACCATTTCCGTCTCCTGGACCAGTTGACCGCCGGCGACCGAGCGGAAGCCGGGCAGGTGACCGGCTTCGTATTCGGCCGGATCGCGGACGTCGAAGAAATAAGTGGTGCGCCCCTGCTGCCCTTGCCAGGCGAGCACGTCGGCCCAACTGGCGCGCCTGACGCCGGCCCGGTCGGCAACCTGACGGGCCGCGGATGCGGCTTTTTCCGCATTTTTGCGGTCGACCGCAGGAAAGCGGCGATTTTGCCCGTGCTGCAGTGTTTGCCCGGCCAGCGTCCAGCCGATGGTGCCGTTGCGCAGCGCGGCAACCGGGTTGGGCAGGCCGGCATTGACCAGCGACTGGGTGCCGATGATGCTGCGCGTGCGGCCGGCGCAATTGACGATGACCTGTGTCTGCGGATTCGGCGCCAGCGCCGGCACGCGCAGCACCAGTTCGGCACCGGGCACGCTGGTCGAGCCGGGAATGTTCATGGTCCGGTATTCGTCGAAACGTCGCACGTCGACGACGACCACATCGGCCTTGGCATCGAGCAGGGCCTGCACTTCCTCGGCCGAGAACGAGGGCGTGTGCCGCCGTGCCTCGACCAGCTCGCCGAAGGCCTTGCTCGGCACGTTCACGTCGCGGAACAGCTCGCCGCCGGCCGCCGCCCAGCCGGCCACGCCGCCGCGGAAGACGGCGACGTCGCTGTAGCCGAGTTCGCGCAGCTTGCGGGCGGCGGCTTCGGCGGCCTGTTCGTCGCCGTCGTCGAGCGTGACGATGGGCACGTCGCGGCGCGGCAGCGTCGCCCGGGCGTTCAGCTCGATGCGGCCGAGCGGAAAGTTGGCGGCAAAGAGCGGGTGCGACTGGGCGTGCGGGTCTTCCTCGCGCACGTCGAGCAGCGCGATCTCGCGCTTGTCGAGCAGCGCGGCACGGACTTCGGCGTAGTCGGCCCGGCGAATCTCAGCGGCCATCGTTCAACTCCACAGGTTGGGAACAAGGGCGCTAGCGTAGCCCGAAACGAAGGATTTTTCGGCGCCGGTCGCCGGATCGAAAACATGGCGCTGGACGCGGCCGATGTTGCGGCCATAGACGTGGATGCTGATCGACACCGCGTCGGCCAGATCGTTGGCGACTTCGTGCACGTCGCCGATGGTCGGCGAGACGGCGGTGGTCTGGCCGGGCGCCAGGTAGGCGGTGCCGGTTTCCCGGTAGCTGCCGTCGGCCTGTTTTTCATAGCTGGTTTCGCGCTCGCGGCCGCGCAGGGCGCCAACCAGGCCCCAGGTCAGGTGGTCGTGCACCGGCGTCTTCTGGCCCGGGCCCCAGACGAAGCTGACGATGGACAGCCGGTCGAGCGGATCGGCGTAGAGCAGGTACTGCTGGTAATACTGCGGATGCGGCTGGGCGAATGGTTCGGGCAGCCAGTCATCGCTGGCCACCAGTTCGGCGAGCAGCGGCTGGCCCTGGCTGAGGATGGTCGCTTCGTCCGGGTGGCTGTCGAGCAGGCGGGTGATGCCTTGCACGAAGGTCAGGAGTTTTTCGGTGCTCATGGTTTTGGCTCCAGAAGTCAGGGGGAAAGTTGGCCGGCTTCGGCATGGAGCCGGGCCAGCGTGGGGGTGGGCACGGCACGGCGACGGGCCAGTTCCAGCACGGCGCCGACGATGGGTTCGAGTTCCAGGGCTTTGCCGGCGCGGCGGTCCTGCAGCATCGAGGTGCGGAAATGGCCGCTGGCGGCGACCTGGGCGGTGCGCGCCAGCCGCTCTTCCGGCGTGCGGCCGGCCGGCAGACCGTTGGCCAGCGCGACGGCCTGCGCCTCGCGCATACCGGCAACGATGGTCCGGTAGTGCGCCGGGTCGGCGAGCAGCGCTGCCATGTCGAGGTCGCTGATGGCCGACAGCGGATTGAGCACGACGTTGCCGAGCAGCTTGTCCCAGATCGCGCCGGCGATGTCGTCGCCGGTTTCGGCATTCAGCCCGGCGGCGGAAAATGCCGCGATCAGGCGGTCGACCGCAGCATCGGCGGCATTTTCGGGCTGGGCGAGCGGTCGACCGAAGACGAAGCGGTCGCCGGGCACGGCAAAGGCGCGGACATGGTCGGGCGCGATGCGGTCCACCGACTTGTGGATGACGCAGGCGATCGTCCGGGTCAGATCGATCTCGCGCAGCAGCCGGCCGTCGGGGTCGGCGGCGCGGAGCACGCTGCCGGCGTCGAGACGATGCAGGAACCACCACGGCAGGCCGTTCTGGGCGACGACCAGTTGTCCGGATTCGCCCAGCCAGGGCCGGATCTGCGGCCAGGCGGCTGGCAGTTCCTGAGCCTTGATCGTGACGATGACGAAGTCGTGAGCCTTTGGCCGGTCGGCCGCCAGCACCGGAAAATCGGTGTGCACGACCGACCGCTCACCGTCCTCGACAGTGAGCGGCAAAGGCAGGGGACTGCCCGGGCGCTTGATCAGCGTCACCGGCAGGCCGGCAGCAAGCAGCCGGCTGCTCAGGTAGAGGCCGATGGCGCCGGCACCGAAGACGGCGATGCGGGGCGCCGCAGTGTTCGGTAGTGCGCTCAATTGCGGTAGCCCGGCAGTTCGCGGTCGAGCCGGCGCAGCAGTGCGGCCCATTCCCGCTTGCCGGAGGGGAAGAAGCTGGCCTGCGTGCCGTAGATCTGGCGCCCCTGTTCGAGGGTCCGCTCAATCACTTCCGGCGATGGCGTGCGCAGCGGTACGCCGGCCGACTGGGCGGCAAGCTGGAAGCGGCAAGCCCGTTCGAGCCGCCAGATACGGGCGAAAGCTTCGCCCATGTTGCGGCCGACCGCCAGCGTGCCGTGGTTGCGCAGGATCAGCAGCGGCTTGTCGCCGACATCGGCGAGGATGGAGTCGCGCTCCGCCTCGTCGAGCACGACGCCCTGGAAGTCGTGATAGGCAACGTCGCCGAGCACCATCAGCGCCATCTGGGTCAGCGGCAGCAGACCGCCTTCCTGGCAGGAGACGGCGACGCCATCTCGGCTGTGCAGATGCACCACCGCCGCGGCATGATCGACGTTGGCGTGGATGGCCCCGTGGATGACGATGCCGGCCGGATTGAGATCGCCGTCGCCGGCCACCACCTGGCCGTCGAGATCGACCTCGAGGATGGACGAGGCGGTGACTTCCTCGAACAGGACACCGAGCGGGTTGATCAGGTAACGGTCGTGGCGGCCGGGAACGCGGATCGACAGGTGGGTGGCGAGCAGGTCGGTCCAGCCGAACAGGGCGACCAGCCGGCAGGCGGCGGCGAGGTCGACTCGGGCCTGGTGCAGCGCGGCCTGGTCGACCGCCTTGTCTGTAGGTGCATTCATGACAGTCTCCTCAATCCAGCTTGGCACCGGACGCCTGGACGATCTTGCCCCAGCGGGCGTAGTCGTCGCGGATCGTTTTGGTGAACGCGTCGGGCGTCGTATGCACCGCGTCCAGACCGCCGCGACTCAAACGCTCGCGGGTTTCCGGCGATTGGGCAATGCGCACCAGCTCCTGGTTCAAGCGCGTCACGATGTCTTTCGGCGTGGCCGCCGGCACCACGATACCGAACCACGAATTGACGTCGAACTGCGGCAAGCCGGCTTCGGCGGCGCTCGGCACGTCCGGGATCAGCGACGAGCGCTCCTTGCCGGAAATCACCAGACCCTTGACCTTGCCGGCCTTGATCTGTGGCGCCAGCACGGTCAGCGTATCGAAGGCCAGGTCGACCTCGCTGCCAAGCAGGGCGGTGACGGCCGGCGCGCTACCCTTGTACGGCACGTGCAGCAGGTCGGTGCCGGTCAGGTTCTTGAACAGTTCGCCGGAGAGGTGGCACAGCGTGCCGTTGCCGCACGAAGAATAGGTCAGCTTGCCCGGCGCCTTCCTGGCGGCGGCGACCAGTTCCTTGACGTTGTGAACCGGCGTGGCGGCGCTGGCACCGATCACGTAGGGCACCGAGGCGACGATGGAAACCGGCGCGAAATCGCGGAACGGATCGTAGGGAATCGCCTTGTTCAGGTGCGGCAGCACGGTCAGCTGGCCGGCCGGCGCCAGCGACAGCGTATAGCCATCCGGCGCCGCCTTGGCGGCGGCCTCGGCGGCGATGGCGGTGCCGGCACCCGGTTTGTTCTCGACGATCACCGGCTGCTTGAACACCAGCGACAGTTTTTCCGCGTAGAGGCGGCCGACGGTGTCGGCGGCGCCGCCCGGCGGGAAGGGGACGATCAGCTTGAACGGCTTGCTCGGCCAGTTGTCGGCCAGGGCGGCAGGCGCTGCGGCGATGCCGATGGCGGTAACCAGACCGGCGAGCAGGCGGGAGACGAAAGAGGCGGGCATGTGAACTCCTTGCAGAAATGAAAAGGTCAGTGGCCGGCGAAGACCGGCGGGCGTTTCTCGGTGAATGCGGCGATGCCTTCGACGAAATCACTCGAGGTGTTGATCGTCTCGATCGCGGCGCGGGCGTTGGCGGCGAGTTCGGTCGGTCCCTTGGCCAGGGTCTGGCCGACGAAGCGCTTCAACAGGCTGAGCACCAGCGGTGCGTTGGCGGCGATCTGCGCAGCCAGGGCGCGGGCAGTCGCCAGCTCCTCGCCGAGCGGCACGACGCGGTTGACAAGGCCGACCTCGTAGGCGCGCCGGGCATCGATGTTGCCGCCGACCAGCAGCAACTCCATTGCCACCTTGTGCGGGATGCGCGCGGCGAGCGAGGAGATCAGCCCGCCGGAGAAGCCGACCTTGGCTTCCGGGTAGGAAAACACGCTGTTGTCGGCGGCGATGGCGAGGTCGGCGAACTGCACCAGCACCAGACCACCGCCGACCACCAGGCCGGCGGTGACGGCGATGATCGGCTTGTCCACCGCAATGCCGGCGCCGGGAATGGCGCGCCACAGGTCATGGGGAATGTCGCGCAGGTTGGCGCCGGCGGTGAAGGCCTTGCTGCCGCTGGCCTTGAGGATGGCGACGCGATCCTCGGGGCTGGCGTTGAAACGCTCCCAGGCCAGGCGCAGTTCGGCGACCACCTCGTGGGTCAGGACGTTGTATTTGTCGGCGCGGTCGATGGTGATTTCGGCGATGCCGTCGCGGGATTCGTAAAGGACTTCGGGCATGGATTTTCCTGGGGGTCAGAGGCTGCAGAAAGCAGGTTGGTCGGTCTGGCCGAGCGTGGCCTCGCGCTGGGCGCGGGCGGCCAGGCGGGCGGCTTCGGCTTCGTCGCGCAGACGCGCCAGTTGCTCGGCGGCGATGCGCTCGGGGTTGGCGTAATCGAGTTTCCAGTCGGCCGGGCCGGGCCAGCGCAGCGGCGACTGCCAGGTGGTGCGCGGCGCCGCGGCCTCGCCCAGCAGGTTCAGGGCGAGCAGCAGTGTCAGTTCCTGGGCGGCCGGGTCATGCGGCCGGCCAGCGGCGTTGCCGAGCGGGAAATCGGAAAACAGGAAGCGCGGCACGCCGACCTGTTCGACCACGTCGCGGGCGCAGCCGAGGACGACGGTGGCGATGCCGTGGGCTTCGAGATGGCGGGCGGCCAGCGCCAGACTCTGGTGGCAGACCGGGCAGTTGGCGATGAGCAGCGCCGCCTCGACGCCGTCGGCGCGGCAGCGGGCGAGCAGTTCCGGCGCATCGACCTCCACTGTCTGGCGTTGGCTGCGGTTGGTCGGAAAGCCGTGGAAGCGCGGCGCCAGCCGCAGCACGCCGCGCGCCGCCAGCGCCCGCAGCCGGGGCAGCGGGAACCAGCAGGCGCTGTCGCGCATCGTCGTGTGCTGGCGGTCGATGGCGACATGGGCGATGCGCAGGTCGTGGTCGATGGCGCTGTCGCCGGAATAGACCTGCCAGAACTTGGCGGCGGCATTGTAGGGCGCGCCCGGCCCCTGGTCGCCGTGCTCCGGCCGGTACGGCGCGGCGGTGGTGACCAGGGCGACGGTCGTCGCGGTCAACGGCTTGTCCAGGGCAAAAAAAGGCGCGTCGTCGTGCCGCGCCCAGTCGTAGGGCGTGTCGTAACCGAGCGCCAGATACCAGGCGCGGGTGCGCGCCAGGTAGGCAATCGGGGCGTCGTGCTGGCTCACGCTCGGTTTACTCCAGGGTGATGCCGGCCTGGCGGACGACCTTGCCGTACTTGGCGTAGTCGTCGCGGATGCGCTGGGCGAACTGTTCCGGCGTGCCCGGCGAGGCCTGCAGCGCCTGGCCGGCGAGGCGTTCCCTGACCGCCGGCTGGGCCAGGATGGCGGTGATTTCGCCGTTGAGCCGCTTGACGATCTCCTTGGGCAGCCCGGCCGGGCTGACCAGACCGAACCACGACGGCACTTCGAAGCCGGGATAGCCCAGTTCGGCGACGGTGGGTACCTCGGGCAGTAGCGGCGAGCGTTCCTTGGCGGCAATCGCCAGCCCCTTGACCTTGCCGGCCTTGATCTGCGGCGCCAGCACGGTGAGCGTGTCGAACGCCAGGTTGACCTCGCCGCCGAGCAGCGCCGTGACCGCCGGCGCGCTGCCCTTGAACGGCACGTGCAGCAGCTTGACGCCGGCTTCCCCGGCAAAGTATTCGCCGGCCAGGTGGATGATCGTCGTGCTGCCCGACGACGAGAACGTCACGTCGCCCGGCTTGGCCTTGGCCAGGGCGACGGCTTCCTTCAGCGTGGTGGCCGGGAAGTTCGGCGCAGCGGCGATGGCGACGGCGGTATAGGCGACCTGGGAGATCGGCGTGAACGCGGTCAGCGGCTCCAGCCGGCCGCTTTTCTGCACGTGCGGCAGGATCGTCAGCTGGCCGGTCGGCGCAATCGCCAGCGTGTAGCCGTCGGCCGGCGACTTGGCGACGTAGTCGGCGGCGATGGCCGTACCGGCGCCCGGCTTGTTCTCGACGATCACCGATTGCTGCAGGCGCTCCGACAGCTTTTCGGCAACGATCCGGCCGACGGCATCGGCGGCGCCGCCGGGCGGGTAGGGGACGACCAGCTTGATCGGCTTGCTCGGCCAGTTGTCTGCCTGGGCAGCGAATGGCGTCAGGACGGCGAGGGCGGCGGCGATCAGCGCGGCGCGGCGGGTGAAACGGGGGAGTTTTACGGTCGACATGGGATTTCCTCGAAAAATGCTCAGGGTTGCGGGGCGACTTCGATCAGCTTGGTCTTGCCGCCGGTGCGCGGCAGGCTGCCGAAGGGCAGCAGGGTGACTGCCGGGCGGAAGGTCAGCAGTTCGCGGATGCGTTGCTCGATGCGTTGGGCGAGCGCCGGCCATTCGGCTTCCGGCAGGCCGGCGGCGGCTTCGACGGCTAGGCGCAGTTGTCCCTCGACCTTGGGCGGCGGTGCGTCCAGACGGATGCGCAGCTCGCCGGAGATTTCCGGCTGGAACTGCAGGACGACGCTCTGGATCGCCGCCGGATAGACCTTGACCCCCTTGATCGCCAGCATGTCGTCGACCCGGCCGACGATCTGCAGCCGGGTGCCGAAGACGCCGCAGCCCGGGCATTCGCCGACGTTGATCCTGATGATGTCGCCGGTGGCGTAACGGAAGGCCGGCGCCGCCTGATAGTCGAGCGCGGTGTGCAGCGCCTCGCCGACGGCGCCGTCGGTCAGCTGGACGGGTTCCTTGGTGACCGGATCGACCAGGTCGTAGCGGAAGCAACTGTCGTCGGTCAGGTAGTGCATGCCGTGGTAGTCGCTGCTGGCGCAGGAGATCAGCGCGTTGTGCCAGGCACCGCCCATCATGTCGAACACCTCCGCGCCGAAATGCTCGCGTACCCGCTGGCGGAAAGCGGGCAGCCCGGCGCCCGGCTCGCCGGCGCACAGGATGCGGCGGATGCCCAGCGCGCCGACCGGCTTGCCGATTTCGCCCGGGGCGCGGTCGATCAACTGGTTGATCATCGACGGCGTGGCGAACAGCGTCGTCGGCCGGGTGAAGTTGATGTAATTCAGGATCTTCGGTACGCCGGCTTCGGCACCCAGCGCCACCGGGCGGGCGCCGTAGGCTTCCAGTGCCTGCACGTAGGTGACGCCGGCCAGCCACAGCGACAGGCCGAAGGCGTGGAAAGTCGTCTCGCCGGGCCGGATGCCGGCTTCGGCGAACAGCCTGGCCAGCGTCTGGTGCGAAATTTCCAGATCGCGTTTCGTGAAGGCGTAGAAGGTCGGCTGGCCGGTGGTGCCGGAGGTGCCGGCCAGGTGCACGACGCTCTCCAGCGGCGCCGTCAGGTGCAGGCCGAAGGGATGGTTGTAGCGGGCCAGCGAATCTTCCTGCGACTGTCGGTGGCTGGCCTTGTCCATGAAGGCCGGCAGGCGGCGGAAATCGTCGAGGCTGCGGATGTCATCCGGCGACGTCAGGCCGGCGGCCAGGAAGCGCGGGCGGAAGTAGTCTTCGTTGGACCACAGGTAGCGGATCTGTTCCCGGAGTTTCCGGAAACGGTGTTCGCCAAGCCGGGCCTGGTATTCGGCCGGGTCGCGGGTGGCGATGGCGTAGGGATTGTGCGGGTTGAGGCTCATGGTGCTTTGCGTTTTCTAAAGGCGTTCGAAATCAATCTTCCTGGAAGGCCACTTCCCGGGTTTTGCGTACCGCCGGCAGGGCGACGACAACGATCAGCATGACCGCCAGGGCGAGCAGGGTGGCGCTGAGCGGCCGGCTGACGAAGACGGTGGCGTCGCCGCGGGCGAGGAGCAGCGCGCGGCGCAGGTTTTCCTCCATCAGCGGGCCGAGCACGTAACCGAGCAACAGCGGGGCCGGCTCGCAGCCGATCTTGATGAACAGGTAGCCGAGGGCGCCGAAACCGACCGCAAAGGCGATGTCGACCGCGCTCTGGTTCACGCTGTAGATGCCGATGCCGCAGAACAGCAGGATGGCCGGGTAAAGCAGGCGATAAGGCACCTTCAGCAGGCGGACCCAGATGCCGATCAGCGGCAGGTTGAGCAGCACCAGCAGCGCGTTGCCGACCCACATGCTGGCGATCAGGCCCCAGAACAGTTCCGGGCGCTCGGTCATCACCTGCGGGCCAGGCACGATGCCGTGGATCATCATCGCCCCGACCATCAGTGCCATCACCGCGTTGGACGGGATGCCCAGCGTCAGCATCGGGATGAACGAGGTCTGGGCGCCGGCGTTGTTGGCCGATTCCGGGCCGGCGACGCCTTCCACCGCGCCCTGGCCGAAACGCGAAGGATCGTCGGAGAGCTTCTTTTCCAGCGAATACGAGGCGAAGGAACTGAGCACGGCGCCGCCGCCCGGCAGCACGCCGAGGATCGAGCCGAGGAAGGTGCCGCGCATGACCGGTTTCCAGCTGCGCCGGAAATCCTCGCGGCCGGGCCACAGGCGGCCGACGTTGCTGGTGAAGATCTGCCGGCTTTCGTTCTTTTCCAGGTTGTGGATGATTTCGGCGATGCCGAACAGCCCCATCGAGACGATGACGAAGTCGAAACCGTCGGAAAGCTCGGGAATGCCGAAGCTGAAGCGTTCGATGCCGGAGTTGACGTCGGTGCCGACGATGCCGATCAGCAGGCCGAGCAGGGTCATGGCGATGGCCTTGAGCAGCGAGCCGGAAGCGAGCACAACGGCGGCAACCAGACCGAGGACCATCAGCGAAAAGTATTCGGCCGGCCCGAATTTCAGGGCGATTTCCGAGAGCGGCGTGGCCAGCACGGCGATCAGCATCGTGGCGAAGGTACCGGCGAAGAAGGAACCGAGGGCGGCAACGCCGAGCGCGGTGCCGGCGCGGCCCTGACGCGCCATCGCATAGCCGTCGAGGCAGGTGACCACGGACGACGATTCGCCGGGCAGGTTGACCAGGATGGCGGTGGTCGAACCGCCGTACTGGGCGCCGTAGTAGATGCCCGACAGCATGATCAGCGCCGACAGCGGCGGCAGGCCGTAGGTCACCGGCAGCAGCATGGCGATCGTCGCCACCGGGCCGAGGCCCGGCAGAACGCCGATCAGGGTGCCCAGGGTGACGCCGACCAGGCAGTAGAAAACGTTGCCCAGGGTCAGCGCGGCTTCGAAGCCCTGACCCAGTTGTCCAAGCAGCTCGATCATGCCGGAAATACCTGCAGGGGCAGGCCGAGTGCCCAGGAGAAGACGATCGAGGCAAAGGCGGCCAGCGAGGTGCTCAGGACGCCGATTTCCTTCCAGCAGAATGCCTGGCTGGCAATGCCGGAAACGACGACCAGGCCGACGGTGGCGACGATCAGGCCGAGGCTTTGCAGCGAAAAGGCGAACACCAGCATGGCGACACCGATCAACAGCAGCGAGCGCAGGCAGGGTTTCTCGATCAGCTGGCTTTCTTCGCGGCTCAGGTCGACGCGGGCATTGCGGGCGGCCAGGTAAAGACCGATCACCGCCAGCAGCGCGCCGAGGACGAGCGGAAAATAACCCGGTCCCATGCGCATGGCGGTACCGATCTTGTACGACAGCGAGCCCCAGGCGAAGAGGCTGCCGGTGACGAGAAAGAACAAGCCGGTGGTGAAATCCTGTTGGCGGATCAGACGAAGTTTCATGGGACGATCTCCCCGGAAATGAAAAACAGACCAAGCGTCTAGCGATGGATCAAAAATGCGCGGATGCTTTTTCTGGGGGTTCCGGAAAACGCGTCCGCGCCTCGATATGGCTGGGACTATAGGCAGCGCGCCGGGTGGGGAGAACGATTTAGACCTGAATAGCTTATTGGGATCGGTTCTATATCGTCAGAGCCGCGGCAGGCCGGCAAACCAGCCGTCGGCAAAGATCAGCAGCGGGGTGATCTTGCGTACCAGTTTGGCGCGCAGCACGGCGCCTTCCCAGCCGATCCAGAAAAAGGCGGCGAGTTGTTCGCAGTCGGCGTCGGCGTGCAGCGTGCCGTCCTGCTGTGCGGCGCGCAGGCAGCCGGCGAGCCGTTGCTGCCAGTCGACAAAGGTCGCTTCCAGCTTGGCACGGAAGGTTTCCGGCAGCGAGTTCATCTCCTGGCCGAGGTTGCCGATCAGGCAGCCGCGCTGGAAATCGTGTTTTTCCATGCCGCGCCCGGCATCGGCGATGAAGTTGGCGATGCGCTGCAGCGGCGCCACCGTCCGGTCGTTCAACTGGCGGTCGAGCTTGCGGGCGAAATAGGCGGCGTAGCGGTCGATGACCTCGACGCCGAAGGCTTCCTTGCTGTCGAAGTAGTGATAGAAGGAACCTTTCGGTACGTCGAGCCGGTTCAGGATTTCACCGATGCTGGTCGATGCGAAACTTTTCTCGGTCAGGATTTCGACGCCGCAGCGAATCAGGGCGTCGCGTGTGTCGAGTCCGTCCTGGTGCTGACGGGGTGGGCGGCCGGGGCCGCTGCGGGCATTGGATTTGCTGGTCATCCGGTGGCCATGCGGGATTCCGGCAACCGCGGGAGGGTTACCGGAAGATCAAGGGAGCGTTTCAGAAAGTGACCCGGTGCATGCGCCGGTAAGCCGGCAGGTAGTCGGCCACGGCGTAGTGCGACGTGCTCAGGTTGTCCCAGATGGCGACGGTGCCGTATTCCCAGCGCAACCGCGCCTGCGCCTCGGGGCGCTCGTACAAGGCGTGGAGACGGGCGAGCAGCCAGTCGCTCTCGCTGCGCGTCAGGCCGTTGATGCGCTCGACGTATTTGGGATTGGTGAACACGTATTTCTCGCCGGTGACCGGGTGGGTACGGATCAACGGATGGCTGACCGGTATCTGTTCGCTGCGGATCTGGCGGTAGCGGGCTTCGCCGTCGGGCTGGCTGCGCAGGATTTCCGGCCAGCCGCTGTGCTCGATGCTGTGGGTGGCCGTCAGGCCTTCGAGGCGAGCGGCGAGATTGGCGTCCAGCGCCTGGTAGACCGCACGACCGCTGGCCCAGATCGTGTCGCCGCCGGCTTCCGGCAACTCGACCGCCTGCAGCACCGCGCCGGCCGGCAGGTCGGCCAGGTAGCTGAGGTCCTGGTGCCACTGGTCGGTGGTATAGCGCGGGCCGCCCGGCCTGGTTTCGAGCACCTCGATGATCGGATTGTCTGCCGAGGTCGGGAAGTAGGCCTTGCCGCCGTCGGCGGTGCCGAAGATCGAGGCGATCTCGACCTGGCGTTGGGCGTCCAGCGTCTGCCGGCGGAAGAAAAGCACGGCGAAATGGGCCAGCGCGGTGCGCAATTCCTGTTGTGCGGTATCGTCGAGCGGCGCCGACAGGTCGAGGTCGTGGATCAGTGCGCCGATGGCCGGCGTATAGCGTTCGGCCCGGAAACGGGTGAAGGTGGGGAGGCTCATGAACGGAAAATCTCGTGTTGATGGGAGGCAGGGGGCTTACTTGCCGCTGTCGACGGCGGCCTTGTAGCGCCGCCGCTCGTCCAGTTCGCGCTTGATCCGCTCGCCGAAGGCCGGGCCGGAGAGGAACAAGGCCCGCCGTCCGGGACCGTCGGCGACGCCCTTGTACACCGCGCTCTTCACCGATTCGCCGACGGCGCGGGTGAACGCGTCGACGATCTCGCGCGGCGTGCCGGCCGGGGCGAGCAGGCCGTTCCAGATGGTCAGGTCCGGTTCGCGGATGCCCAGTTCCTTGCGGGTCGGCACGTTCGGCAGTTCCGGCAGGCGCTCGTTGCCGATCACCAGCAGGGGCACCAGCCGGCCTTCGCGGAAATGGCCGAGAGCCACCGACGGATCGGCGGTGCCGATCTGGGTGTGTCCGGCGATCAGGTCGGACAGTTGCGGCGCCGATCCCTTGTACTGGACCTTGAGCAGGTCGAGCTTGTAATGACGGGCCAGTTGCTCGACCGACAGTTCGGAAAGCGCGCCGGCCCCGGTGACGCCGAACGCCAGTTGCGGCTTGCTGCGGTCGCGGGCACGGACCAGGAATTCGTCGAAATTCTTCACGCCGAGCGCCGGGTGGGCCCAGAACACGTAGGCGCTTTCAACGATGGCGGCAATCGGCGTGAAATCGGCCACCGGATCGAATTGCACCGGCTCCAGCGAGGAGACGACGTTGCCGACCACCGACGTGGTGTTGCCGAACAGGAAGGTGTAACCGTCCGGTTTGCTGCGCGCGACATGGCGGATGCCGATGGCACCGGTGGCGCCGGCACGGTTTTCGACGATCACCGGTTGTTTCAGGCGAACGCTCAGATCCTGGGCCAGCGCCCGGGCGTAAACGTCGGATTCGCCGCCGGCCGGCCAGGGAACGACCAGATGGATTTCCTTGGCCGGCCAGCCGGTCTGGGCAGATGCCGGACCGGCAAAGGGCAGGGCGAGGCTGCCGAGGGCGAGGGCGATGAGCTTGCGGCGGGAAGGGTTGGGCATGGGGGGCTCCTGGCGTTGAATCGGCTGAAATGACGTCTTGTTGCGGTCGACCGCGCGTTTGGCGCAAAAACTGCCGACCGGAATTCCTAGCCGACCGGTTTAGAAAGGAGGCCACCTTAAAACCGGTAGTGCATCGGCATGAAGGAAATTAAGCCTATAAACAGCGTGCTGCCGCCGGGATAAGGATCGATGCAATGGGTATAAGCGCCCTGGGTGACGGCTTTGCTTGCTGCGGTCGACGCCGGAAAAACCGGAAATTCCGCCAGGCATGGCCGCGCGGTGACGGTCGGCGGCTTATCGCGGCGGTGCATAAGCAACGAACGAATGCGTCGTTCGGCTTCGGCCGGCGTTTTTTTATAGTCGCGGGCATTCCGCATCGCCGGCCGCCTGGCCGGTTTTTTCAGGAGGCTGCCCTTCCGGCAATCCCATGAGCTACCGCTTCGACACCCTTTCCCTGCACGCCGGCCAGGTGCCGGACAGCCAGTACGGCGCCCGCGCGCAGCCGATCTACCTGAGTTCGTCCTTCGTCTTCAAGGACGCCGACCAGGCCGCTTCGCTGTTCAATATGGAGCGCGGCGGCCATGTGTACTCGCGCATCTCCAACCCGACCAACGCCGTGCTCGAAGAGCGCATCGCCGCGCTGGAAGGCGGTGTCGGGGCGATTGCCGTGGCCTCCGGCCAGGCTGCGCTGCATCTGGCGATCACCACGCTGATGGGCGCAGGTAGCCACATCGTCGCCAGCCGCTCGCTGTACGGCGGCTCGCACAACCTGCTCGAATACACGCTGCCGCGCTTCGGCATCGAGACCACCTTTGTCGACCCCCGCGATCTCGACGCCTGGAAGGCCGCGATCCGGCCGGAAACGCGCCTCTTTTTCGGCGAGACGCTGGGCAACCCCGGCCTCGACGTGCTCGACATCCCGCGCGTCTCGGCGCTGGCGCACGAGCACGGGCTGCCGCTGCTGGTCGATTCGACCTTCACGACGCCGTATCTGCTGAAACCCTTCGACCACGGCGCCGACCTCGTCTTCCATTCGGCGACCAAGTTCCTCTCCGGCCACGGCACGGTGATCGGCGGCGTGGTCGTCGATTCCGGCGCTTTCGATTGGGACAGGAGCGGCAAATTCCCGACGCTCAGCGCGCCGTACGAAGGCTTTCACGACATGGTGTTCACCGAGGAATCGACCGTCGCCGCCTTCCTGCTACGCGCCCGCCGCGAGGGCCTGCGCGACTTCGGCGCCTGCCTGAGCCCGCTCAACGCCTTCCAGATCCTGCAGGGCATGGAGACGCTGCCGCTGCGCATGGCCCGGCACATCGACAACACGCGCAAACTGGTCGGGCATCTGTCGACGCAGATCGGTCTGACGGTCGACGCGGTAAATCACCCGGATTTGCCCAGCCACCCGGACCACGAACTGGCCAAGAAGCTCCTGCCGCGCGGCAGCAGTTCGGTGTTCACCTTCAACCTGTCGGGCGGGCGCGCCGCCGGGCGCAAGTTCATCGAGGCGCTGAAAGTCTTCTCTCACCTGGCCAACGTCGGCGACGCCAAGTCGCTGGTCATCCACCCGGCCTCGACCACGCACTTCCGCATGTCCGACGCCGCGCTGGTCGCCGCCGGCATCCACCCCGGCACCATCCGCCTGTCGGTCGGCCTGGAAGACCCGGACGACCTGATCGACGACCTCAACCGCGGCCTCGCAGCCGCCGCCAAGGCCTAAGGGGACGAGCATGCAGATCGATGTGCGTGGCCAGTCCACCTATCTCTACACCGGCGGCAAGAAATTGACGCCTTTGACGGTCGACCGTGAAAAAACGATCATTTTTATCCACGGCGCGCAGCAGGATCACAGTTGCTGGACGCTGCAGACCCGCTGGTTCGCCCACCACGGCTTCACCGTGCTGGCGCCCGACCTGCCGGGCCACGGCCGCAGCGCCGGCGAACCGTTGCAGAGCGTCGAGGCGCTGGCCGAATGGATCGCCGCCTTGCTCGACGCGCTGGGCGTCGAACAGGCGCGGCTGGTCGGGCACAGCATGGGCTCGCTGGTCGCCGTCGAATTCGCCGCAACCTACCCGCAGCGCACCGTGCAGGCCGCGCTGATCGGCACCTCGCTGCCCATGCCGGTGGCGCCGGTGCTGCTCGACGCGGCGCGCGACAATGAGCCGAAGGCGGCGACGATGATCAACGGCTGGTCCTACTCGGCCAGCGGCCAGATCGGCGGCAACACTGTGCCCGGCCTGTGGCTGCTCGGCATGAACCAGCGCCTGATGGCGCGCCAGAAACCCGGCGTCTTCCACGCCGACCTTGCCGCCTGCAACGCCTACGGGCGCTCGCTGGAGAGCCTGTCGGCGATCACCGCGCCGGTGCTGCTGATCGCCGGCAGCCAGGACAAGATGACCTCGCCGAAAGTCGCCAAGGCCGTGCAGGCCGCCATTCCCGGCGCACAGATGAGCCTGGTCCCCGGCAGCGGCCACGCGCTGATGGCCGAGCGGCCGGACGCCGTGCTCGACGCGCTGATCGCCTTCCTGGCGCGCTGAGCGAGGCCTCGTTCGGTTGCGTCTTGCATGGTGCAAGTCGTGGCCGGAAGGTTATTCTGGACAGCCGGAAAGCCACGCAGTAGCATCGCCGCCCCGCCCAAAAAGCCTCCCCATGTCTTCCCAGATTTCAGCCCATGCCTGCGGTATCGACTTCGGTACTTCCAACTCCACCGTCGGCTGGCTGCGGCCGGATCGGCCGGTCCTGCTGACGCTGGAAGACGGCAAGCCGACCCTGCCTTCGGTGGTCTTCTTCAATGCCGAGGAAGACAGCGTCAGCTTCGGCCGGGCCGGCCTGCAGGAGTATCTGGCCGGCTACGAGGGCCGGCTGATGCGCTCGCTGAAAAGCCTGCTCGGCAGCAGCCTGATCGACGGCGTCACCGAAATCCAGGGGCGCAACGTCCGCTTCCGCGACCTGCTCACGCAATTCATCGCCAGCCTCAAGGCGCGGGCCGAGCGCGAAGGGCAGCGTGCATTCGAGCAGGCGGTCTTCGGCCGTCCCGTCCATTTCGTCGACGACGACCGCAACGCCGATCAACTGGCCGAAGACACGCTGGCCGCCATTGCCCGCGAGGTCGGCTTCAAGGAACTGAGTTTCCAGTACGAACCCATCGCCGCCGCCTTCCACTACGAAACCAGCCTCGCCCGGGAAGAGGTCGTGCTGGTCGCCGACATCGGCGGCGGCACCTCCGACTTCTCCATCGTCCGCCTTTCCCCCGAGCGGGCCAAGGCCGCCGACCGCTGGAACGACGTGCTGGCCAACGACGGCATCCACATCGGCGGCACCGATTTCGACAAGCAACTGAGCCTGGCCCAGGTCATGCCGCTGCTCGGCCATCGCAGCCCGCTGAAAAACGGCCGCGAGATGCCCTCCAGCATCTACTTCAACCTCGCCACCTGGCACACCATCAACTTTGCCTACACGCGCCAGGTGTGGACCGAGCAGCAGCGGCTGCAGATCGACGCCGCCGAACCCGAGCGGCTCGACCGCCTGCTGGCGTTGATCCGCGAACGCGCCGGCCACTGGCTGGCGCATCAGGTGGAAGAAGCGAAAATCCGCCTGTCCAGCGAAGACACCGCTCCGCTGTCGCTGGAGCGCTTCTCGCCCGGCGAGCAGATGGCGCTCAACCGCCTCGACTTCGACCTGTCCGCGCAGGATCTCGTCGCCAAGATCGAAGGCGCCGTCGCCCGGTTGCTGCCCGAGGCCGGCATCGCGGCCAGCGGCATCGACACGGTCTTCTTCACCGGTGGTTCGAGCGGCATCCCCGTGCTGCGCCACCGCATCTCGGCGCTGCTGCCGCAGGCGCGGGTGGTGGAGGGGGATTTGTTCGGGAGTATCGGGGCCGGGTTGGCGGTTGAGGCGGCGCGGCGGTATGGGGGGCGCTAGCACTCTTATAGGCCGATAGTCGGCCAGGAGCGGATTCGGTCTTACTATCACGATTGCAGACATTCTTTGACTATCTGGTTATGCTATTGGCTTGTTGTGCTGCTTTGGCTATCTAGACCTATTGTTAGGATTTTGCATATGAGCAATAGCGAAATACAACCAGATGAAGTAGGGGCGGTTGCAATAATTCCGCCTAACGTAAAAACAGGAAAAGCATTCTCCGCATTGAAGAGAGAGCTTTCGGACGACGAACTGTCGTCAACTGGAGTCCAAAAGCTTTTGTTAGAAGAGCTTGAGCGTCTAAAAGAAGAAAATAGAGCACTTGAATCTGTCAACAATGATTTTCATCGTGTCGACAAGGACTTGGCTGTTCTTAAAGAAAAACAAAAAAGAAACGTTCGGGATGAAATTATTTCAGGGTCTTGCTTAGCAGTTGGCGCAGCTTCTTTAGGTTATGCCCCTTCTCTTTGGGAGCATCAGCCAGCCGGCTGGGTTTTAATTGCCTTTGGCATCGTGCTTACGATTTGTGGAATTCTTGCAAAGGCGAAAACGGTATGAATATAAAAATCTCTTCGTTTGCAGATCCCGGAAACTTTCAAAAAGAGCGAGTGGTAATGAAAGTTGAGTCCGACACCGATGTCGGTGGCTACGTTTTTTTATGCACTGCTTTGTCTTCAACGGGGCAGGCCACTTCCGGGAAGAAAATTTCTTATTGGTTTCCTGACGGCCAAGTAAAGAAAAATGATTTAGTCGTTTTGTACACAAAGAAAGGGACATCCAGTACTAAAGACTTAGAAAACGGCAAGACAGTTCATTTCTTTTACTGGGGTGAAGATCATTCCATTTGGGGCGGGAATGGCAATGCAGGTGTGATTCTGTCTGTTGATTCTTGGTCTATGAAAGCACCTGCACCACAAGATGTGGTCTAACTATTCGTTAAGACGATCTACACGAATGTCGCGCAGGTGCCTTGACTCTACGTTAAAAGCCTGCTTCTAAAGATTGATAGCTGTCCCCCAGGAAACCAAAAGCCCGGCCAAGCCGGGCTTTCCCATTCCTCAGTTCCAAACCCCCTGTCGCCTGTCCTCCACCCGCTTCGCCTTGTGCGTCGCTCTCGGCAAGGTATCCGGCGCCAGGATCACCACTTTCGCCGAAACCCCCGTCACCGACTTCAGATGCCCGGCGAAGCGATGGGCCAATTCTGCGTCTTTCGAGGCGTCGACCGTGGCACGCTCGACTTCCACGGTGAGGATGTCGAGGTGGTTCTCACGTTCGACGATCAGCTTGTATTCGCCGCTCAGGTCGTGGTCCTTGCGGGCGATGGCCTCGACGTCGCTGGGGAAGATGTTCACGCCCTTGATGATCAGCATGTCGTCGAGCCGGCCGTGCGTGCCGAGCATGCGCTGCGAGGTGCGGCCGCAGGCGCAGGGTTCGCTGGTGAAGGAGACGATGTCGCCGGTGCGGAAGCGGATCATCGGCCGCGCGGCCTTCTTCAGCGTGGTCAGCACCAGTTCGCCGCGTTCGCCGTCGGCCACCGGTTCGCCGGTTTCCGGATTCAGCACTTCGACCAGGATGTGGTCCTCGGCCCAGTGCAGGCCGTGCTTTTCCTCGCACATGCCGGCGCAGGAGCCGAAGATGTCGGACAGGCCGTAGTAGTCATAGACCGAGGTGCCCCACAGCGCTTCGATGCGCTGGCGGGTTTCGGGGATGGAGCCGCCGGGTTCGCCGGCGACGAAGATGCGCCTGATGTTCAGATCCTTCTTCGGATCGATGCCTTCCTTGATCGCCGTTTCGCCCAGGTACCAGGCGTAGGACGGCGTGGTCCAGATGGCCGTGGCCTGGAACTGTCTGACGATGGCCAGCAGGCGCTCGGAGGGCACGGTGCCGGCGTGGATGGAGAGTGCGCCGAGCTTCTGCGCACCGAGCACGCACGGTCCACCGACAAAAAGCGAGAAATTCAGCGAGTGGCAGTAGCGGTCGTCCGGGCGCAGGCCGGAGGACCAGAATTGCCGGGCCTCGTAGTCGATCCAGTCCTCGAAGTCCTGCGCCGTGAAGGGCGAGGCGGTCGGGATGCCGGTCGAGCCGCTGGAGGCGGAGATATAGACGATGTCGCGCTCCGGCACGGCGACCAGATCGCCGAAGGGGGGCACGGCTTCCTGCCGCTCGCGCAGTACCTTCTTCTCGATGAAGGGAAAGCGGCGGATGTCGGCGAGCGACTTGACGTCGTCCGGATGCACGCCGGCCGCGTCGAAATGCCGCTTGTAGAACGGCGAGTTGGCGTAGGCGTGGTGCAGGTGCTTCTTCAGTAGATCGAGCTTGAGCGCGTCCCAGTCGGCGCGCGACTGCGTTTCGAGCTTTTCATCCCAATACTTGCGGTCGACCGCGATATTTTCGATTTTTCCCATGGCGGCAGTACTTTCGTGGGGGTGTGGCTCAGCGCCCGCACCACACCGGTTCGCGCTTGTCGATGAAGGCATCGATGCCTTCCCGGGCGTCGTGCGCTTCGAGGTTGTCGACCATCACGTCGCGGGTGTAGGCGTAGGCGTCGGCCAGCGGTAGTTCGGCCTGGCGGTAATAGGCTTCCTTGCCGATCTTTACGGTCAACGCCGATTTCGAGGCGATTTTGCGGGCCAGTTGGCGGGTTTTTTCCGTCAGTTCCTCGGCCGGTACGAGTTCGTTGACCAGGCCGAAGCGCAGGGCGGTCGGTGCGTCGATCAGGTCGCCGGTGAGCAGCATCTGCAGCGCGTGCTTGTGCGAGACGTTACGCGACAGCGCGACCATCGGCGTCGAGCAGAACAGGCCGATGTTGACGCCGGGCGTCGCAAAGCGCGAATCGAGCGTGGCGACGGCCAGGTCGGCGGTGGCGACGAGCTGCGCGCCGGCGGCGGTGGCGATGCCGTGCACCTGGGCGATCACCGGCTGCGGCAGTTTGACGATGGCCTGCATCAGTTCGGCGCAGTCGGCGAAGAGCTTCTCGGTGTAGTCGCGGGCGTAGCCGGCGGCGCGGATTTCCTTCAGGTCGTGGCCGGCGCAGAAAGCCGGGCCGGCGCCGGCCAGGATGACGACGCGCACCGACGGATCGGCAGCAATGGCTGCGAAGGCGTCGAGCAGGGCGCGCAGCATGTCTTGCGACAGCGCGTTGCGGGCCTGCGGGCGGTTCAGGGTCAGCGTCGCGACGCCGTCGGCATCGCTGCGCAGGATGAGCGGAGCTTGAATTTCGGTCATGATTTTCTCGGGGGTCAGGCCTTGCGTAGCGCACCGGTCTCATCGACGCGGCGCAGCGCGGCCAGTTCTTCGGGGGTGGGTTCGGGAACGACGCGCACGTTCGGCGAGACCTTCAGGTCCCAGCCGGTGGCGGAGCGGATTTCCTCGACGCTGGAGAAGGCGTAGTAGGCATCGAGAATGAATTCCTTGCTCACCGGATCGGGCCGCAGGATGCCCAGCGTGGTGACGATGGCCGACGGACCGCCGCCAACGAAGCCGTACTGTTCACGGGCATTGCCGCCGTCGAGATAGCCGGGCGAGCTGATGTAGCTGACCTTGTCGGCGAAGCGCTTCGGCTCGTGCGTGACCATGATGACCACGCGGCCGGCGCCGCAGGCGATGTCGTTGGCGCCGCCGGCACCGGTCAGGCGGGTTTTCGGCAGGCGGTAGGTGGCGCCGATGTCACCGTCCCAGATGCCGGTGGTGTTCACGTTGCCGAACTTGTCGACCTGCGCGGCGCCGATGATGCCGACGTCGCAGCGGCCGGAGGCGACGAGGAAACCGAGCGCGTCGATGGCGTTGGTGAAGCTCGTGGCGTTGGCCGAGATGCGGTTGCATTCGATGCCCCAGGGCAGGCCGCCGACCGGCGTGGCGCCATAGACGCCGCCCTCGGTCATCGAGCGCAGGCGCGGCGCGTGGTGGGCCTGGGCGAAGTAGCCGGCGAGCATCGACAGGCCGACGCCGAAGATCGCCAGTTCGCCGTCGTGCAGTTCGCGACCGGTGGCGATGGCCATCATCTCCTGGCGGGTGTAGGGCTGCTGTTCGAGCTGGGTGGCGGTTTGCGGGGCGTTCATGCGGCGGCCTCCTCGGTGCTGGCGGCAAGCAGTTCGGCGACTTCGCCCGGCGTCTTGATCCACTGGCGGAACGGGTCGAGCAGGAAGGCCGTGGCGGTGTCGCTCAATTCGGCGACCTTGTCGCGGCCGATGTTGTCGAGATAGGCGTCGACGTCGGCGATGCCGGTCACGTGGTCACGCACGTAGTCGGCGGTACCTTCGACGGTCGACAGCGATTTGTTCATGAATTTCATGTGCGCCTCGTCGGCGTCGTAGAAGCCGGGCGAGCTTTGCGGCCAGGCGGCGAAGGGGTGGTAGACGACCGCCTCGACGACGACGTCGGGAATGCGCACGAGGTTGGGGTACTGGCGCATGCAGGCGGTATCGACGATGGCGTCGGCGATCAGCACGACCTTTTCGGCAGCGCGCGACAGCTCGAAACGGCTCCATTCGGTGCCGAGCATGATGGCGTTGCCCAGCGGATCGGCCAGCGACACGTGGATGGCAGCGACTTCCGGCTTGAGCGGGCTGAAGGCGCCGATCTCGCGGCCGCTGAACGGATCGGTGACGGTCGGGATCTTGGCCTTCGCCGGGTAGTCGTCGGGCGCGAAGGCCGAGCGGTGCTGGATGTCCGAGCCGATGTTGACGGTGGCCGGTACGAAGGGCCAGTTCAGCGCGCCGCCCAGCAGGCGCAGCGCCATGGCCAGGTTGGAGTAATCCTCCAGCGCGGTCTGGCCGGTCTCGACGGCGCGGCGCAGGCCGTTGGCGAAGCCGAACACCTCCAGCCCGGAGAAGCCGCATTCGGCCTTGGCGACGGCACCGGCGCCGGCCAGCAGGTTCAGTTGCTGGGTGTTGCAGTGGAAGATGGCGTGCAGGTCGCGCCGGCCTTGGCGCAGCAGTTCGCGGCCGAAGACGACGGCGTCGGAACCAACCGGCAGCGCGGCGCCGCTGGCGTACTGGATGCCGTCACGGGTGTAGCGCCGGACGGCTTCGGCGAGGGTGATCAGTTTGTGGGAAGACATGCGTTCAGGGGTTTTGGATCAGGGTGTCGAGGTCGGCGCTCAGTCTGGCGACCGGCTGGCCGTAGGGAGAAAGTCCGCGCAACCGGCCTTCCTGGTCGATCAGGAAGACGCCGGCGGTGTGGTCCAGGGTGTAGCCCATCGATGCCGACGGGCGTTTGTCGGCGACCAGTTGCAGTTCGCGGATCAATGCGGCGGTCTGTGCGGGATCGCCGCGCAGACCGAGGATGGGCTGGCCGCCGACCGGGCGGAAGGCGGCGGCGTATTCGCCGAGGATGGCCAGGCTGTCGCGTTCCGGATCGAGCGTGGCGAACAGGATCTGAACCCTGGCGCGGCGGGCCGCGGGCAGGCGTTCGACGGCTTGCTGCAGTTCGGCCAGCGTGGTCGGGCAGATGTCCGGGCAACTGGTGTAGCCGACCGCCAGCGCGACCACCTGGCCGCGGAAATCGGGCGCCTGGCGCGGTCGACCGTCGGATGCGCGCAAATTGAACGAGGGGCGGCGCGGCAAGGTGGCCGCCGGCGGATCGGCAAACAGGCCGGCCGACGGGACACGCGGCGGGACGAAGGGACGTTTTTCGTATTCGCCCTTGGCAACGTAGGCGGCCAATGCCTTGAATCCCTCGCCGTCGAGTGTGCCGGTGTGGCGATACAGCACCTGGCCCTGGCCGTCGAAAAAGACGAACGACGGCGTCGCCACGGCACGCAGCCGGCGGGCAAAATCGCCCGGGGTGGTCGGTCGACCGGAAGGATCGGTCAGCGCTGTCTGCTGCGCGATGTCGAGGTGCAGCGTGCGGTAGCCGGCCAGCGCCCGGCGCACGTCGGCGGCCGGGAAGACCGATCGCCCCATTTCGAGGCAGCCGGGGCAGTCGGGCAGGGTCAGGAAAACCGCCAGCCGTTTGCCCTCGGCCGCCGCCGCCCGGGCTTCTGCCTGCAGATCGGCGGACGTCGCGTCGAACAGGCCGGCCCAGGCGCTGCCGGCGAGCAGCGCCAGTCCGAGCGCCAGCTGGCGGCGGATGAAGGTGGTCAAACGCATGTCAGCGCTGCCAGAACAGGAGCCGGTGCTTGAGCGCTTCCAGGCCGCTCATCGCCAGCCAGGTGATCGCGCCGGTGTACAGGATGCCGGCGACCATCTTCGGATAATCGGCGAAGTCGGCGTAGTACTGCACGAAACGGCCCAGGCCGGCGTTGGCGCCGAACAGTTCGGCGACGGTCAGCAGGATGAAGGAGAAGGCCAGCCCGACCGCCATGCCGGAAAAAATGTGCGGCAGGGCCGACGGGAAAACCACTTTCCAGCGGTATTCCAGGCCGTTCAGGCCGAGGATGCGGGCGTTGTCGCGGTAACGCTGTTCCAGCCCGTGCGCGCCGGCCGCCGCGTTGTGGAAGATCGGCCAGAAGGCACCGATGAACACCACGAAGATCGCCGACAGCTTGAAGGTCGGCAGGATGGCGATGGCGTAGGGGATGTACACGGTCGGCGGTACCGGCGCGACGACGCGGGCGAACGGAAAGAACATGCGCTGCAGTCGGGGCGAGGTGCCGACGATGATGCCGAGCGCAATGCCGAGGCCGGTGGCGAGCAGGAAACCGGGGACCAGGATGGAAAAGGACGACAGCGTGCCGGTCCACAGTTCGGGCAGGGATTCCCACAGTGCCCGGGCGGTCACCTGCGGACCGGGAATCAGCGGGTTGTCGCCGAGCGGGAAGTATTCGGCGGCGGCAAACCACAAGGCGAGCAGCAACAGCCAGATCGCCGAGCCTTCGGCAAGCGTCAGCAGCGCGCGGGCAGGGCCCGCCGCCGGCGCTCGTCCGGCTGGCGTGGCGGGACTTTCCAGGGAAAGCGTAGGTACGGATTCGGCGGACACGGGAAACTCCTTCAGGCCGCAACCAGCTGGCGCAGCGTGTCGGCAGCCAGGGTTTCGGCGATCGATTCGCGCAAGGTGTGGAAAGCGGCGCTGTCGAACAGCGTGCGACGGTCGCGGTGGCGCGGGAATTCGACCGGCAGGTCGGCGATCACCCGGCCCGGCGTCGAGCCGAGGATGACCACGCGGTCGCCCAGGTAGAGCGCTTCATCGACATCGTGCGTGACGAAGACGATGGTTTTCTTCTGCGTTTCGTCGCCTGAACCGGCCTCCCAGATTTCCAGCAGCAGATCCTGCAGCCGGGCGCGGTTGACCGGATCGAGCGCACCGAACGGCTCGTCCATCAACAGCAGCGGCGAGCCGACCGCCAGCGCCCGGGCGATGGCGGCGCGCTGGCGCATGCCGCCAGACAGCTCGAACGGATACTTGCCGATTGCCGATGCCAGACCGACCGTGCGCAACTGCTCGCGGGCCGCCTCGCGCCGTTCGGCCTTGCGCGTCTCGGGGCGCGCCTTGCCGATGGCGATGGCGATGTTGTCGACCACCGACAGCCAGGGAAACAGCGCGTAGTCCTGGAAGACCACGCCGCGATCGAGGCCCGGGCCGTCGATGTTTTTGCCGTTCCACGACAGTCGACCGTGAGACGGGGTCTGCAGGCCGGCGATCAGGCGCAGCAGCGTCGATTTGCCGGAACCGCTGGCTCCGAGCAGGCTGACGAACTGCCCGCCCGGAATGCTCAGCTGGATGTCCTGCAGGATCGGCGCCGCGTCGTAGGCGAAACCGACGTGCTCCAGAATCAACGACTGGCTCATCCGACGTTCTTCCGCTTGAAGTCTTGCTGCAGCTTCTTCCAGAACGAATCCTTCGGGTTTTCCCGGGCCAGGTCGTTGAGCACCTTTTCGTACAGCTTGGTGTCGATGGCCGCGTTGAGGTCGGGCGTGCTGGTGATGAATTCGCTGTTCAGCATGACGTCGGCGAAGTGCTTGACGCCCTTGGCATCCGGGTCGGTGGACTGGTCGAGGTACTGCGAGTAATAACCGCGCCACAGCAACTGCTGGTCGATCTTGACGTACTTGGCGATGGCGGCAACGGTTTCCTTCTTGTTCTCGGCGGCGAATTTCTGGGCCTGCAGCAGGGCGCGCACGAATTTTTCCCAGGTGGCGCGGTTCTTCAGGCTGGCGTCGGTGACGACCAGGCGGCAGCACGGATGGCCCGGCTGCAGCTCGGTCGAATGGATGACGATCTTCAGGCCCTGATCCTCGGCGCGCAGGTCATGTGGACCCCAGACCAGGCCGGCGTCGACCTGGCCGGACTTGACGGCTTCGATGACGGCCGGCGGATTCTTCAGTTCGAAGATCTGCACGTCGGTCTTCCAGTTCAGGCCCTTGTCCTTCAGCGCGCCGCGCAGCACGGCGTCACCGGAGGCCATGCGCACCGTGGCGATCTTCTTGCCCTTGAGATCAGCGATGCCGGCGATCTTGCCGGCGTTGGCCGGCGTGGCGATCAGCGCCGCGTCGCCGCCCATGATGCCGCCGATGATCTTCAGCTTGGCGCCCTTGGACAGGTGGGCAACCGGCGCCGTCGTACCGAAAGCACCGACGTCGAGCTTGCCGGCAACGACGGCGTTCAGCCCGTCGGCGGAGTTCTGGAATTCGATCAGTTCGACGTCCAGGCCTTCCTTGGCGAAGAAGCCTTGTTCCTTGGCGACGAAGAACTTGCCGTGGCCGGTGACGGGCAGGTAGCCGACCTTGAGCGATTCGGCGTGGGCGTTGCCGAGGTTGCCGACGATGACCAGGGCGGTTGCCAGGGTCGGGAGAAGTTTGTTCAGTTTCATCGAGGGTCTCATGCGGTAATTTGGGTGCAGTCAGTGTGAAGCAGCGTGTTGTCGGGCAAAACGATCAATTTCTTCGTTGGATATGCCGAAACCTTGTACAAACGGCCTGTGCCGACGCTTCAGCTTTTCGCCAGCGCCTGATCGATGTCCCAGAGGATGTCGTCCAGCGTTTCCAGGCCGACCGACAGGCGGATCAGGTCGGGCGGCACGCCGGCGGCGACCTGCTGTTCTTCGGAGAGCTGCCGGTGCGTGGTCGAGGCCGGGTGGATGACCAGGGTCTTGGCGTCGCCGATGTTGGCCAGGTGCGACAGGAATTCGACGCTGTCGATGAACTTCTGCCCGGCCGCGGCGCCGCCCTTGATGCCGAAGCTGAGCACTGCACCGGCGCCCTTGGGCAGGTATTTCTGCGCCAGATCGAAATAGCGGTTGCCTGCCAGGCCCGGGTAGTTGACCCAGGCGACCTTCGGGTGATCCTGCAGGTAACGGGCGACGGCCAGCGCGTTGGCGCAGTGCCGGTCCATGCGCAGCGGCAGCGTCTCCACGCCTTGCAGCAGCAGGAAGGCGTTGAAGGGCGACAGCGCGGGGCCGAAGGTGCGCAGGCCTTCCATGCGGCACTTCATGGTGAAGCCGAAGTCGCCGAAGGTCTCGTAGAAGCGCACGCCGTGGTAGCCGGGCGAGGGCTCGGTCATGCCGGGGAAACGGCCGTTGTCCCAGGGGAACTTGCCGGATTCGACGATGATGCCGCCCATCGTCGTGCCGTGGCCGCCGATGAACTTGGTGGCCGAATGCACGCTGATCGCCGCGCCCCATTCGAAGGGCCGGCAGAGATAAGGGCTGGCGAAGGTGTTGTCGATGAACAGCGGCACGCCGGCCTGGTTGGCGATCTTCGCCACGGCCTCGATGTCGAGCACGTTGAGCGAGGGATTGCCGAGTGTTTCGGCGTAGAGCGCCTTGGTCTTCGGGGTGATGGCGCGGGCAAAGTTCTCGGGGTCTTCGCTGTCCACGAAAATCGTGTTGATGCCGAGCTTGCGGAAATTGACGTCGAGCTGCGTGTGCGTGCCGCCGTATAGCGTGCGCGCCGCGACGATCTCGTCGCCGGCCTCGCAGACGTTGAGCAGCGCGATCATCTGCGCTGCCATGCCGCTGCCGGTGGCAACCGCCGCGCGGCCGTTCTCCAGCGCCGCGATGCGTTCCTCGAGGACGGCGACAGTGGGGTTGGAGAGGCGCGAATAGACGTTGCCGAAGGTCTGCAGGTTGAACAGGCTGGCGGCGTGGTCCGGGCTGTCGAAGACGTAGGAGGAGGTCTGGTAGATGGGCACGGCCCGGCTGCCGGTGGCGGCGTCGGGAATCTGGCCGGCGTGCAGGCAGAGGGTGTCGAACCCGTAATCGTGATCGGCCATGGGGTCAGCTCGGCAGGAGGGTGGGGCGGCGGGACGAGATCAGCTTGGTATTGACCCCGAACCAGTTGAGGCCGCCGAACAGGCGGGCGTATTCGATCTTGACGCAGCGGTCCATCACCACGGTCAACCCGGATTTTTCGGCAATTTCGCGGGCTTCCTCGTTGATCACGCCGATCTGCAGCCACAGCGTTTTGGCGCCGAGGGCGACGGCTTCGCGGGCGATGTCCGGGGTGTCGGCGGGTTTGCGGAAGACGTCGACCAGGTCGATCGTCGCGGCGATCTCCGGCGGAATCGCCGACAGGCTGGGATAGCTCTTCTCGCCCAGAATTTCAGGATATTTCGGGTTGACCGGAACAATCCGGTAACCGTGTTCCTGCATGTATTTGGCGGCGAAGTAGGACGGACGGAACCAGTCGGCGGACAGGCCGACGACGGCAAGGGTGCGGCTTTCGCGCAGCACGCGGCGCAGGGTGTTGATGTCGCTCATGGGCCGGCATGCTAGGGCGACGCTGTGCGGCAACCAACGAAGAAAAGCTTGGAAGCTTATATCTCCGGGCCGCACTGGCAGCCACCGCGGCTTACTTCGATATCAGCCGTCGACGCATGAGCTATGCAGGAAAAGCTCGTTGGGGTCGGGGTCGGTGGCGATTAGCGTTGCGACCATGCAATCGCGTGAAGGAACAGGGCATGTCGGCATTGATCGTCGGAGGAGACCGGGTAGGCGCCTATCGCGACTATCTGTCCGGTCGCGGCTTTTCGCCGGTGCGGCACTGGAGCGGGCGCAAGCCCGGCGAGTGCCATCGGGCCATTCCGCTGGATACGAAACTGGTCGTCGTCATGGTCGATCAGGTCAATCACGGTCTGGCACGCAAGATTCGCCGGCTGGCCGAAGGACGGGCGCTGCCGGTGGTGTTCAGCCGGCGCAGTCTGGGGCAGCTGAGCGAGTCGCTGGCGGCGCTCGGCAACTGAAGCGCGCTTCGTTTCGATATAAGCGCACGGCTTATAACCTAGTAAGGATTTATTCGTTCTGGCAATGACGCCGGCTTCCTACATTGGTGGCTACAGACGTCAGCGGACCGCATCAACGGCGGCCGCCCATTTCTTCACTACGAGAGGAGTGCCATGAACGGAATCGTTGCTGAATTCGCGAACAGCCAGGCTACGCCGGCATCGCGGGAAACCGGTCGTCAGACCTTGTCGCCGATCCTTGACAAGGCCCGGGCGCAGGCTGCTGCCGAAGGCCTGCCGTATGCCGGCAGCGTGTCGCCGCAGGATGCCTGGGTGCTGTTCCAGGCCGGCGACGCGATCCTGGTCGATGTGCGTACCGCCGAGGAGCGCAAGTTCGTCGGCCATGTGCCGGAATCGAAACATGTCGCCTGGCTGACCGGCCTGTCGCTGTCGCGCAATCCGCGCTTCGTCAAGGAGCTGGAGAGCAAGGCCGGCAAGGCGCAGGCGATCCTGCTGCTGTGCCGCAGCGGCAAGCGTTCGGCGGCGGCGGCCGAAGCGGCGACCAAGGCCGGTTTCGCCCAGGTGTTCAACGTTCTCGAAGGCTTCGAGGGCGATCTCGACGAGCAGCAACGGCGGGGCGGTTTCAACGGCTGGCGGCATGCCGGCCTGCCCTGGGTGCAGGACTGATCACTTTCATTTTCAAGGAGCGAACTCGTGGCAAAGATTTTCAAGGACAACGCCGAGTCCATCGGCCATACCCCGCTGATCCGGTTGAACCGGATCGTGGACGGCGCGCGGGCAACCGTGCTGGCCAAGATCGAAGGGCGCAATCCGGCCTATTCGGTGAAGTGCCGGATCGGTGCGGCGCTGATCGACGACGCCGAAAAGCGCGGCCTGCTCGGGCCGGGCAAGGAACTGGTCGAGCCGACCTCGGGCAATACCGGCATCGCGTTGGCCTTCGTGGCCGCCGCCCGGGGGATTCCGCTGACCTTGACCATGCCGGAGACGATGAGCCTGGAGCGCCGCAAGCTGCTGACCGCCTACGGCGCCAAGCTGGTGCTGACCGAAGGGGCCAGGGGGATGAGCGGTGCGGTGGCCAGGGCCGAGGAAATCGCTGCCGCCGATCCGGACAAATACGTGTTGCTGCAGCAGTTCAAGAACCCGGCCAACCCGGCCATCCATGAAGCGACGACCGGCCCGGAAATCTGGGAAGACACCGACGGCGCCGTCGACATCCTGGTCTCCGGCGTCGGCACCGGCGGTACGATCACCGGCGTTTCCCGTTATATCAAGGGGACGCGCGGCAAGGCGATCCAGTCGGTGGCCGTCGAGCCGTCGGCCAGCCCGATTCTCACCCAGACCCTGGCCGGCGAGCCGGTGAAGCCGGGACCGCACAAGATTCAGGGGATCGGCGCCGGCTTCGTGCCGGGCGTGCTCGATCTGTCGCTGATCGACGCCGTCGAGCAGGTATCCAACGAGGATGCGGTGACCTACGCCCGTCGCCTGGCGCGCGAAGAGGGCATCATCTCCGGCATTTCCAGCGGCGCTGCCGTCGCCGCCGCGGTCCGGCTGGCGCAGAAAGCCGAGAACGCGGGCAAGACCATCGTCGTCGTGCTGCCCGATTCGGGCGAGCGTTACCTGAGTTCGATCCTGTTCGAAGGCCTCTTCAACGAGGCAGGGTTGCCGGCATGACGATCGGCGCGCCCGGTTCCTCCCCGGCTTATGCGCAGCTCGGCGGCTGGGGCATCAAGGACATCGTTGCCGAACTGCGTTTGGCGCGCGACAACTGGCGGGCCGCGCAACAGCGTTCGCGCGAGTTTGCCGTGCGTGAATTTCCGTCGCGCGATGCACTGACGCAGATTGCCGAGGCGCTGTGCGGCGTGTTGTTCCCGATGCGTCTGGGCCCCGCCGACCTGCATCAGGAAGGCGAGGATTTCTATGTCGGCCATACGCTGGATAGCGCGCTCAACGCGCTGTTCCAGCAAGTGCAGCTGGAACTGGGCTACCACCGGCGCCTGAATTGCGACGAGAGGGAAGGCGTCGAGACGCAGGCGGCGGAAATCGTCAAACGCTTTGCCGGCGAGTTGCCGGCCATCCGGCGGATGCTCGACAGCGATGTCGAGGCGGCCTATCTCGGCGATCCGGCGGCACGCAGCGTCGATGAGGTGCTGTTGTGCTATCCGGGCATCCTGGCGGTGATTCATTACCGCTTGGCGCATGCGCTGTATGCGCTGGGCGTGCCGCTGATCGCCCGCATCCTGTCCGAAATCGCCCACTCGGCGACCGGCATCGACATCCATCCCGGCGCGACCATTGGCGGCGGTTTTTTCATCGACCACGGCACCGGCGTGGTGATCGGCGAAACCACCGTCATCGGCGAGCGCGTCCGCCTCTACCAGGCGGTCACGCTGGGCGCCCGGCGGTTCACGCTGGACGAGAGCGGCGCGCTGGAGAAGGGCGAGCCCCGGCACCCGGTGCTGGAGGACGATGTGGTGGTCTATGCCGGTGCAACCATCCTCGGACGCATCGTCATCGGTCAGGGCTCCAGCATCGGCGGCAACGTCTGGCTGACCCGCAGCGTGCCGCCGGGCAGCCAGGTGTCGCAGGCCAGCCTGCAACAGGAGCCGGCGCAGCCGAGAAGGGTGGCGTGATGAGCCGACAGATCGACGATTTCGGCGCCTCGGTTCGCCATTTCCGCGAACAGCGCGGCTGGTCCCAGGAGTTGCTGGCCGAGCGTGCCGATCTCAACCGCTCCTATCTCGGCGAGGTCGAGCGCGGCGATGCGATGCCGTCGCTGGCCACCGCCGCGAAGCTGGCTTCGGCGCTGGATCTGCCGCTCTCCGGGCTGCTGGCACATTGCGAGCAACGACCGGCCTGAGCGTCTTTTCAGCCCTTTTGATGGCTATAGCATGTTGAAGGCGGGGCGCCGGCTTTCGACAATCCTTATCCACGATTTTCATAACCATTTCCGATTTTGATCTAAGGAGAGCGTTTCATGGCCCAAACCCCCGAACCCACCGCCCTCGGCGACGCCGCCGCACGGCAGCTAGCCAATGCGACCAAGACGACGGCCCAGCTGTCGACGATCACCCCGCGCTGGCTGGTGCACCTGCTGCAGTGGCTGCCGGTTGAAGCTGGTATCTATCGCCTGAATACCGTCAAGAACCCGCGCGACGTGCGCGTTGCGTGCTCGCAGCGCGACGAGTCCGAACTGCCGCAGACCTTCGTCGACTACGACGAGGCCCCGCGCGAGTACTTCCTCAATGCCGTCACCACCATCCTCGACGTCCATACCCGCGTTTCCGATCTGTACAGCAGCCCGCACGACCAGATCAAGGAACAACTGCGCCTGACCATCGAGACGATCAAGGAGCGTCAGGAATCCGAGCTGATCAATAACCCGGACTACGGCCTCCTGGCCAACGTGGCCGACGACCAGATCATCTCGACGCTGACCGGCGCGCCGACCCCGGACGACCTCGATGAACTGCTGACCAAGGTGTGGAAGGAACCGGCCTTCTTCCTTGCCCACCCGCTGGCCATCGCCGCCTTCGGCCGCGAATGCACCCGGCGCGGCGTGCCGCCGCCGACCGTTTCGCTGTTCGGCGCGCAGTTCCTGACCTGGCGCGGCATTCCGCTGATCCCGTCGGACAAGGTTCCGGTCGACGGCGGAAAAACCAAGATTTTGCTGCTGCGCGTCGGCGAAAAGCGCCAGGGCGTGGTCGGCCTGTTCCAGCCGGGTCTGGCCGGCGAACAGTCGCCGGGCCTGTCGGTGCGCTTCATGGGCATCAACCGCAACGCCATCGCGTCCTACCTGATTTCGCTGTATTGCTCGCTGGCCGTGCTGGTTCCGGATGCACTGGCGGTTCTCGATGACGTGGAGATCGGCAAGTACCATGACTATCCCGACACCTACAAGTAAGGGCATCGAAGGCTTGTCCGGCGCGCCCGCGCCGGGCATCCCCGATGAAGCCACGCTTGGCCGGCTGGCCTCGGAGTTCTTCCGCGCTTTGCCCGGTGGCGCGTTGCCGTCTTTCGACCTGCCGACCTCGCTCGCTGCCGGCAGCACGCCAGCGCCGGAGCCCAGCCTGATCCAGTCCGGCCCGAGCGTGGCCCCGGTGCCGGTGGCGCCGGACCCGGTCGATCCGGTCGGTGGCGGCGGTGGCGAACTCGGCGTGCCGCAAGCCTACGCGGCAGCCTTGCCGCCGGTGGCGCCGCCGCAGCCGCCGAGCAGTTTCACCGACAGCCTGCCGATCCAGGTGCCGGGCTCGCCGTACTATTTTCTCGGCGAAGCCAGTCCCTATCAGCAGGCGGCCGCACCCAAGGTGCCGGAGAACCGCGTTGTCGCCCAGCCATTCGGTTTGCCGGGTGACGGCGAACTGCATGCCTTGCTCGCCGAGATTGCCGGCGAACGGAAAACGGAAGATTTCCACGGTCGACCGCAGAATTCAGGGAATTTCTATTTCCTGGATGCGGCGCAGACGCCGGAAATCGCGCCCAGCGCCAGACCGCCCTTCGACGTCAACGCCATCCGCCGCGACTTCCCGATCCTGCAGGAGCGGGTGAACGGCAAGCCGCTGGTCTGGTTCGACAACGCCGCGACGACGCAGAAGCCGCAGTCAGTGATCGACCGCCTCGCTTATTTCTACGCCCACGAGAATTCCAACATTCACCGTGCGGCGCATGAACTGGCGGCGCGTGCCACCGACGCCTACGAAGCCGCGCGCAACAAGGTGCAACGCTTCCTCGGCGCCGGTTCGGCCGACGAGATCATCTTCGTGCGCGGTGCCACGGAAGCCATCAACCTGGTCGCCAAGACCTGGGGCGTGCAGAACATCGGCGAGGGCGACGAGATCATCGTCTCGCTGCTCGAACACCACGCCAACATCGTGCCCTGGCAGCAACTGGCGCAGCAGACCGGCGCGAAGATCCGCGTCATCCCGGTCGACGACAGCGGCCAGCTGCGTCTGGACGAATACCAGAAGCTGCTCAACCCGAAAACCAAGCTCGTTTCCGTGACGCAAGTCTCGAACGCGCTGGGGACGGTGACGCCGATCAAGCAGGTGATCGACATGGCCCACGCGGCCGGTGCCAAGGTGCTGGTCGATGGTGCCCAGTCGGTGTCGCACCTGCGGGTGAACGTGCAGGCGCTGGATGCGGACTTTTTCGTCTTTTCCGGCCACAAGATCTTCGGCCCGACCGGCATCGGCGTGGTTTACGGCAAGAAGGCGATCCTGGAGCAGATGCCGCCCTGGCAGGGCGGCGGCAACATGATCGCCGACGTGACCTTCGAGAAGACGCTGTTCCAGCCGGCGCCGAACAAATTCGAGGCGGGCACCGGCAACATCGCCGACGCCGTCGGTCTGGGCGCGGCGCTCGATTACGTCGAGCGCATCGGCCTGGAGAACATCGCGCGCTACGAGCACGACCTGCTGGTCTATGCGACGCGCGGGCTGTCGGCCATCCCCGGCGTGCGCCTGATCGGCACGGCGGCGGACAAGGCCAGCGTCGCGTCCTTCGTGCTCGCCGGCTACTCGACCGAGGAAGTCGGCCGGGCGTTGAACGAGGAAGGCATCGCCGTGCGCTCCGGGCACCACTGCGCGCAGCCGATCCTGCGCCGTTTCGGGGTCGAGCAGACGGTGCGGCCGTCGCTGGCGTTCTACAACACCTGCGAGGAAATCGACCGCATGCTGGCCGTCGTCAAACGGCTGGCCAACGGCCGACGCTGAGCGGCCGCCGGCGGTTCACCCACGGGCGCTGCGGCGCCCGTTTTTCTTGAGGTGCGGGCGGTGGTGCCATAAAAAAGCTTGTTGCCGGACAGCGCGTCTTATCCGGACAATTCGCTCATGCATCCTTTTTCCGACCTTGCCGACCTTTTCCGGTGCTGCCCGGCATGACGCCGCTGCTGCGTCAGATCGTGGCAATCGGTGTTGCGCAACTGATTGCCTGGGCATCGACGACCTACCTGATCGCCATCGTGGCCCGACCTCAGGCGGAATCGCTCGGGCTGTCGCCGGCCAGCGTCTATGGCGCGTTTTCGGCGGCCCTGCTGTTGATGGGCGGTGTCGGACCGCTGCTGGGCCGGCATATCGACCGGGTCGGCGGCCGTGGCGTGCTGTGCGCGTCCAGCCTGATCATTGCTGCCGCACTGTGCGTGCTTGGCAGCGCGCCGGGGCCGGCGACCTTGTTTGCCGGCTGGCTGCTGCTCGGGCTGGGCATGGGCTGCGGGCTGTACGACGCGGCGTTTGCCGCGCTGGTCCGTCTGCACGGAACGGCAGCGCGCGGGCCGATCACCGGCATCACGCTGCTCGGCGGTTTCGCCAGCACGCTGGGCTGGCCGCTGACCGGCTGGCTGGTTGCCGCCTGGGGCTGGCGCGAGGCCTGTTTTGTCTGGGCGGCGATCAATCTTTGCCTGGCCCTGCCGTTGTACTGGCGTTTTGTGCCGGTTGCGGCGTCGACCGCAGCAGCGGCAGCGGCGCCGGCGGCAGCGTCGCCGACGCATCGCGGCAGAACCTTCTGGTTGCTGGTTGCGTTCAGCGCGATGACGGCGTTCGTGACCTCGGCCCTGGCGTCGCATCTGCCCGGCGTGTTGCTGGCGCTGGGGCTGCCGCTGGCCGCGGTGCTCGCCGCGGCGGCTGTCGTCGGCCCGGCACAGGTGGCCGGGCGGCTGGCGGAATTTGCCGTGGCCCGCAGCGGTCATCTGCCGCCGCTGCGTTCGGGCCGGCTGGCCAGCGCCCTGCATCCGCTTGGTGCGGCGGTGCTTGCGCTGGGCGGGGTCGGTCTGCCGGCGGCGGTCGTCTTCGCCGCGCTGCATGGTATCGGCAACGGCATGCTGACCATCGCCAAGGGCGTGATTCCCCTGCATCTGTTCGGCGCGCAGGGCTACGGCGCCTTGCAGGGGAGGCTGGCGCTCGCCCAGCGTCTGGCCCAGGCCGCTGCGCCGCTGCTGTTTGCGCTGCTGCTCGACGCCGGCGGGCCGCTGTCGGCCTTGCTCGTCTCGTCGCTGCTCAGTGTGCTGGCGCTGGCTGCCTTGCTGGCAATCCGCGAACGGCACGATTGAACCTTGGCGCGGCGGTGCCGAGCGAGGTCGCTCCCGACCGCCCATGCCCCGAATTGCCGAATGCCGGCGCGATCTTCGACCGGCTCAGTTGGCTGCCGGAAAACGCCCGCCAAGCGCCTGCAGCGCGGCGGCCAGCCGGCCTTCGACGATCGGGCAGGGAACGGCCAGCATCAGGTTGAGCGGGAGGCCGAAATCCTCGACGCCGAGACCGTCGGCATCGACCGGTCGGCCGTTGTGCCGGGCCAGTTCGCCGCCCTGGCGTTCGGCCAGCTTGACGATCTGCGGCCGCGCGTCGTCGAGATAGCCGATCACCGGCAAGCCGAGCGCCAGCGCAAAGCCGACTTCGAAGGCGGTGCCGGAATCCGGTTCGCTGCCGCGAAACGGATTGAGGTTGGCGAGCACGGCGTCGGCCTGCCGGATCAGGCCGAGGTTGGCGGCGTAGATGCCGCTGGCCGTGGTTTCCTCGTTGTCCAGCGGGATCAGCGCCTGATGGCCGTGGGCGGCGAGCAAGGCGCGAGCATCGGCAAAATGGGCGAGGGCGTCGGGACGGAAAACGTCGGGGCCGGCGAGATAGATTTTCATGACATCAACGAAGCGGGAGAAAAGGCGGATTCTAGCGGTCCGCAGCCGTCGACCGCAGGCCGCTTCGCCGGTAAGCTGCGGCGTTTGACGAATTTGCCGGAGTTTCACGATGTCCCATCCTTCCCCCTGGACGCAACTGCCCGATACCGCGGTATGGCGCCATTTTGCGACGCTCTGTGCGATACCGCGTGCGTCCAAGGCCGAAGCCACACTGCGCGACCATTTGCGGGCCTGGGCGGCGGAAAAATCCTTGTCTGCCACGGTCGACCGCGCCGGCAACCTGATTTTGAAGAAGCCGGCGACACCCGGCTGCGAGCACGCGCCGACCGTCGTGCTGCAGGCGCATCTCGACATGGTCTGCCAGAAGAACGCCGACAGCGCCCACGATTTCTCGCGCGACGCCATCGCGCCGGTGTTGCGCGACGGCTGGCTGATCGCCGAACAGACGACGCTGGGCGCCGACAACGGCATCGGCGTGGCGCTGATCCTCGCCGCGCTGGAAGACGAAACCCTGCGCCACGGCCCGCTGGAAGCGCTGCTCACCGTCGACGAGGAGGCCGGCATGGGCGGCGCCCGCGGACTGGAAGCCGGTCTGCTCGATGCGTCGCTGATGCTCAATCTCGATACCGAAGCCTGGGGGGAGTTCTATCTCGGCTGCGCCGGCGGGCTGGACGTCGATGTCCGCCGCGACGGCGATGCCGAGCCGCTGCCGGCCGGCTGGACGGTGCGCCGGATCGCGCTGCGCGGTCTGCGCGGCGGTCATTCCGGCGTTAACATCCATGAAGAGCGCGGCAACGCGATCAAGCTGCTGGTCGCTGCGCTGCACGACCTGGCCGGCGTCCTGCCGTACCGGCTGGTGTCGCTGCACGGCGGCACGGCGCGCAATGCGCTGTCGCGCGAGGCCTTCGCCGTACTGGCGCTGCCCGATGCTGGCCCCCTGGATGCCTGGCTGGCCGGCCATCAGGCCGAACTGCGCGAACGGTTGCGCGCTGTCGACGATGGCGTCGCGCTGTCGTCCGAAACGGCCGAGGCACAGACGGTACTGGGGGCCGAGGAACAGTTCGTCTGGCTGGCTTCGCTGCACGCCGCACCGCACGGCGTGAAGCGGATGAGCCAGCAGGTGACGGGCGTCGTCGAAACCTCGAACAACCTCGGCATCGTCGACCTGACGCCGGAGGCCGGCTACTGCAATTTCATGGTCCGTTCGCTGGTCGACCGCGCGGCCGATGCGCTGGCCGACGAGATCGTCAGCCTGTTCGCGCTGTCCGGCACGGCGGCCGAAAAATCCGGCCAGTATCCGGGCTGGGCGCCGAATCCCGGCTCGGCGCTGCTGCAGACCTGTCAGGCGGTGTTCAAGCGCGATTTCGGCGGCGACTCGAAAGTCCAGGTGATCCACGCCGGCCTCGAATGCGGGCTGATCGGCGCCAAGTATCCGGGCCTCGACATCGTTTCCTTCGGCCCGACCATCCACAGCGCACATGCACCGGGCGAGCGGGTCGAAGTGGCGTCGGTGGCGCGTTGCGCGACGCTGCTGTCGGCGGTCCTGGCGGAAATCGCGGGCGGCTGACCGCGCTGCTGGGCGCGCCGGCGATCGCTCCCCATCCCGAGCGTTTTTCCGGCGACGAATCGGTCGAGTTTGTCGCCACACGAAGGCGCGCGGCTTCGCTAGAATCTTGCGGAAAACCGCCGTTTGGCGGCAACCGTCGAAAACAGAAGGAAACCGGATGAAAATTTCCAGATGGATGTTGCTGTGCGGCGCGTTGTGCATGGCGCCGGTTCACGCACAACTGGGCGAAGCTCCGTTGCCGCAGGCCGCGGCAGCGAAAAGGGCGGGCTCCTCCCTCGAGGACACGCAGCGCTGGATCGTCGACAAGTTGCGCGAAATCGGCCTGCATGCCGATCCCCATTCCAGCATTCCCGACAGGCCCGACTACAAAAGCCGTTACCGCTACGAAGCTTTCTTCGACGGCTGCAAGTTTTCGGTCGTGTCCGCAAATACCAACATCGTCGATTACGACGCGGTGCATTTCATGGTGTTCGACGGATCCCTGGCCGATCTGTCGGATGACAGGTCGAAGAACTACATCACGACCATCGCCGGCGCCGAAAAGATCTCGGCGGCCGGCAAGCGCAGTTTCGATGCCATCCAGGGGCCGGCCGTCGTGAAAGTGATGGGCGGCGATCGGGCGACGATTGCGGAATTGCTGCCCGAGCAAAGAAGGATCGCCAAGGTGTATTCCTCGGTGCTGCAATTCAAGACGCTCGACGAGGTGATGCAATCGCGGCTGGCCAGCGCTTTCATTCACGCCGCCAATCTCTGCCGCGAGCAGGAAGCGGCGCGTCGCCAGGCGGATTTGTCCAGATCGGCGAAGCGTCCGGACGAACCGTTCTGACCGGTAGAGGGAATCCGATGCAGAAGAATGGATGGCGGTTGCTGTGCTTGATGGCGGTCTTCCTGCCGTTTTCGGCCGTGGCCGATCCGCTGGCCGACGGCGTCGCAGCGCTGAACGGCAAGCAATATCCGGAGGCGCTGCGCATCCTGACGCCCTTGGCCAATGGTGGTGACGACGAAGCGCAGCGGTTGCTGGGCGAGATGATCTTCAAGGGGCAGGGGGTAAAGAGGAATCTGACTGCCGCGCTGAGTTGGACGAAGCTGTCGGCGGAGAATGGCAACCGGGTCGGGCAGTACAACATGGGCTATCTCCACGAGCAGGGTGCCGGCGTGTCGCAATCGCAGCGTGAGGCGATCATTTGGTACACGCGCTCGGCCCGACAGCAATACGTGCTGGCCCAGCGTCGTCTGGGCGAGATTTACGAAGCCACGGACATGAAGCAGGCGCAATACTGGTACGACCAGGCACGCACGAACGGCGACGAGGTCTCGCTGCGTCGTTACGAAGCGCTGACCCGGACCATCGCCGAAATCGAAGCGCCGCTCCGGGAGGCCGAACGCGCGGCCGAGCAAGCCGAAAAAGCTGCGCAACGTGCTGCGGCAGAAGAGGAGTTCCGCCGCGAGCAGGAGGAAAACCGGGCATCGAACGGCAACTGGGCAGCGCAAGGGATCGCCGAAGGCCTGACTCAATTCCGGCGCGACAGCGCACGCGTGTCCAGAATTCATGACCGGGCGATGGCCGACATTCAGGGGGAAGCGAATGAGCGGGCGCGCCGGAAACGGGAACAGGAAGCTCGCCTCCGCACACAGGAAACTCGCCAGCGTGCGGATGAAGCCCGCGATGCGGCGGAATCCAGGACAAAGCTGGCGATGGCCGAGGCTCAGGAACGGATGCGGCAGGCCGCACCGGCCCGGGAGGCCTCGGCTGCATCCGGGGCTGCCGCCAGCCCGCTGCCGCTGTACCAATGGACCGTCAAATACCGTTTCAGGAGTCAGCCCGGCCGGCCGAGCGAGCAGGATGCCCGGGACCAGGTGGCAAAAACGCGAGCCCACCAGGAAACGCTGTTCAGGGATGCCGTTGCGCGCCATGCGGCAGGGAAGCACGGTAAAGCCTCAAGGCGCGAAGTCAGGCTCGAACCCGTCGCCTGTCACAACAAATCGAGCGATCCCGCTCGGCCTGGCTGGCAGTGCAGTCAGCGCGCCGATTATGCGGTGAGCAGCACCGAAACCTCGATGGGCGATACGGTTTATACGCTCGACTACGGCCCCGGCCTGAACTGACGGCGCTGCCGGCGACGATGTCACCCGGCGTTTGCGGCGGTCGATTCGGGTTTGCTCAGGCGGCGGTTGTCGATCGGCGTTCCAGATAACCGGCCAGTGCATCGAGACGCCTGGCTGATGCCCCGTCGTTGTCGACGAACATCTGTGCGAACAGCTTGCGGATGTTCTCCGGCGTGATCTCGGTTTTCGTCGGATCGAAACTGCTGCCGTCCGGCAGCGTCACCTGCTGGCCGCCCATGCCCTGGCGGGCGAGCGCAATCAGGTTCATGCCCTCGACAGCGTCGTAATTGCCGGCGGCGACCATCTCGTCGTAGAGGGCTTTTTCCGAGGCCGACAGGTTGGCCATGGTGTTCACGAAACCGCCGGCCTTCTGTACGTAGTCGACCTCGTCGGCGGTCCGGGTTTGTGGGTCCTTGGCGTTGACTTCGGCCAGGCGCTTGTCGTTGGCCAGCAGGTATTCGGTATCGGCGGCGCTGCGTTCGAGTGCCGGCTTCGCCTTGATCGCGGCCAGGCGCGGGTCGTTCGCCGCCGATTCGCTGGCGAGCAGGGCACGGGCTGCGCTGGAAATGCTGACCTTGTCGGCCAGTGTTGCCGGGGCGTTGTTCCCGGCGGTTGTTCCGGCGGCATGGAGCGTGCCGATGGTCGTGCCATGGATGCCGGACAGCGGGCTGCTTCTTTCGACGATCATGCTTGTTCCTTCATGCGGGTGACGATGCGCTAGGCAAGCAGATGTGCTTTGCCCATCCTGGGGAGAAGTGCCACCAGCGCCGGATCGGCCTTGATCCGCTCGAGCATCTGCTGGTGCAATTTCTCGCTTGTCGCCTGATCGACGATCAGGTTCTGGTAGTGGCTGGCCGTGTCGGCGACGCCGTTGTCTTCCAGCAGCGAGCGGTAATGGCTGTCGATGCCCTGCGCATAGGCTTTGTGGTCGCTCTGCGCGGCGGCGGTGGCTTCCGGATATTTGTCAGCGATCCCTTTGTTACCGGTAGCAGACTCGTCGTTGAGGGAAATGCCGAAATCGGCGAGCCAGCCCGGAATCGCGTATTGCTCGACGATGGAGCCTGCGCCATCGGCGGTCAGCGCCTGGCGGCCGGCGGCGGAAATGCTGACCGGTTCGGCAACGCTTGCCGGTGTGGCGGCAGCGGTTTGCCGCCCGTTATCGGTGGTTTTGCCGGTATTCCAGGCGGAAAGCGTGGAATGCGTGCCTGTAACGATCATCAGGGAACTCCGCAGTCGATGGATGCAGAGTGTTTGCAAACAGCATGCCAGTTGTGCCGCGTCGGCAAAATTCGCGGAATTTGCGGTCGACCGCAAATTCCGGCAAAAACCGTTTACCGGCCGCGGATCGCCTCGCGCCGGGCGAAGCCGAGTTTGGCCGAGCGCTCCATCTTCTGCGCGAAGGCCGGGAAGTCGAGGCCGAGGCGGGCGCGCAGTTCCTTGGCGTGGTTGTGCAGCCAGCGCCAGCGCGGTTCGAAGTACTTTTCCTTGAACGCGTAGAGGATGTGGTTGCCGTCGTCGGGCACCGAGATGACGATCACCTGGTCGTCGAAGACGTGCATCGCCTCGCCGATCAGGCCGGCGTAGCTGTCCTTGTCGCCAGCCAGGTTGACCACCAGTACGCCGTTGCCCGAGAGCTTGGTCCAGGCGTTCTCGAAGAACTCGCGGTTGGCCAGCGCCGGGGCGAAGCCGGTGCGGTCGAAGGCATCGACCAGCAGGGCATCGATGCCTTTTTCGGCGCGCTCGATGAATTCGGCGCCGTCACCTTCGATGATCTGCAGGCGTTCGTCGTCCGGCGGGACGTAGAAGGCGTCGCGCAGCGCGATCACGTCGGGGTCGAGTTCGACCGCGGTGATGTGCACGCCGGGCAGGCGGCGGTGGCAGAACTTGACGATCGAGCCGCCGCCCAGCCCGATCAGCGCGATGCGCTTGGGCCGTGGATGGAAGAGCAGGAAGCCCATCATCTTCTGCGTGTAGCGCAAGGCGAGGTCGTGCGGTGCCTTCAGCGCCATCTCGCTCTGCATCAGGCGGACGTTGAAGTACAGGTAGCGCGACTTGCCGTTGTCGATGACGAAGGGCTTGGGGTAGCTTTCGGCCAGCAACTGGGCGCGTAGTTCGCCGGCCCGCGCCCAGGCCGGTTCAAGCATCATGACCGTGCCGGTCTCGATCTCGAACGGGCTGGGGAGTTCGTAGAGTTTCAAACCTGCGTCTTAGTCCGGCAGGTCGGCGGCGTTGAGCATGAACACGTATTCGTCGCCGGCCGCGGTGTCGAGCCAGGTGAAGGGCAGCTCGGGGTAGGCGGCTTCGAGCGCGTCGCGGTTGTGGCCGATTTCGACGACGAGGATGCCGTCTTCGCTCAGGTGCTTTTTCGCTTCGGCAAGGATGATGCGGGTGAAGTCGAGGCCGTCGTCACCCGAGCCCAGCGCCATTTCCGGCTCGTGCAGGTATTCCGGCGGCAGCGCGTCGACCGATTCGGCATCGACGTAGGGCGGGTTGGAGATGATCAGGTCGTAGCGACGGCCGGCGAGCGCCGCGAAGGCGTCGGAATGCACCGGATGCACGCGCTCGCCCAGGTGGTAGTCGGCGATGTTGCGTTCGGCGACGGCCAGCGCGTCCTTCGACAGGTCGACGGCATCGACCCGGGCGTTGGGGAAGTTGAGCGCCAGCTTGATCGCCAGGCAGCCGGAGCCGGTGCACAGGTCGAGCGCGTTTTCGACCGCCCACGGGTCGGCGACCCACGGCGTCAGCTGCTCGTCGAGCAGTTCGGCGATGAAGGAGCGCGGTACGATGACGCGCTCGTCGACGTAGAAGCGGTCCTCGCCGAGCCAGGCCTCGTGGGTCAGGTAGGCGGCCGGCAGGCGATCCTGGCAGCGGCGGCTGTAGAGGTCGAGCAGGCGGACCCGCTCGTCCGGCAGCAGACGGGCGTCGAGGAAGGGTTCGAGGCGGTCGAGCGGCAGGTGCAGGGCGTGCAGCGTCAGGTAGACCGCTTCGTCCCAGGCATTGTCGCTGCCGTGGCCGAAGAACAGGTGGGCGGCATTGAAGCGGCTGACCGCGTAGCGGATGAAGTCGCGGACGGTGATCAGTTCGTGCTGGGCGTGAGCAGTCATGCGAGCAGGATCTTTTCCAGGATGCGGCGGTAGATCGCCGAGAGTTGCGCGGGGGCGTCGACGGCGATGCATTCGTCGATCTTGTGGCTGGTCGCGTTGGACGGGCCGATTTCCAGCAGCTGGCCGCAGATCGGCGCGATGAAGCGGCCATCCGAGGTGCCGCCGGTGGTCGACAGTTCAGTCTCGATGCCGCAGACGGCACGGATCGCCTCCACCGCCGCGTCGGCGAGCGGGCCGCGGCCGGTCAGGAAGGGGCGGGCGCCGAGCGTCCATTTGATCGCGTATTCCAGGCCGTGCCGGTCGAGGATGGCGCACAGCCGCTGTTGCAGGCCTTCCGGCGTGCTGGCGGTGGAAAAACGGAAATTGAACTTGATTTCGAGTTGACCGGGAACGACGTTGGTCGCGCCGGTGCCGCCGTGGATGTTGGAGATCTGCCAGGTGGTCGGCGGGAAGTATTCGTTGCCTTTGTCCCATTCGGTCGCAGCCAGTTCGGCGATGGCCGGCGCTGCCTGGTGGATCGGGTTGCGGCCCTTTTCCGGGTATGCGATGTGGCACTGGATGCCCTTGACCTCGAGCACGCCGGAGAGCGAGCCGCGACGACCGTTCTTGATCATGTCGCCCAGCGTGTTGACCGAGGTCGGCTCGCCGATGATGCAGTAGTCGAGCCGTTCGCCGCGTGCCTGCAGGACTTCGGTGACGGCGACGGTGCCGTCGTTGGCGTCGCCTTCCTCGTCGGAGGTGAGCAGGAAGGCGAGCGAGCCGGGGTGGTCCGGATGTGCGGCGACGAAGGCCTCGACTGCGGTGACGGCGGCGGCGACGCCGGTCTTCATGTCGGCGGCGCCGCGGCCGTAGAGCTTGCCGTCACGGATTTCCGGGGCAAACGGCGGGCTGGTCCATTTTTCCAGCGGGCCGGTCGGCACGACGTCGGTGTGGCCGGCGAAGACGAACAGCGGTGCGGTCGTGCCACGGCGCGCCCAGAGGTTGCGGGTGCCGTTGCGGTCCAGCCATTCGAGGGAAAAGCCGATGGCGGCAAGGCGCGCGCCAAGGATGTCCATGCAGCCGGCGTCGTCCGGCGTGACGGACGGGCAGGCCATGATCTGGCGTGCCAGTTCGAGTGTGGGGTCGGTCATCAGGGGGTTGGAGCGGTTTCGTCCTCGTCGTCGGCGAGGCTGATGGTGAATTCCTTGAACGAGGCGCCGCCTTCGTCGGTGGTGTCGAATTCCAGCGCGGTATCGATCTTCTTCTCTTCCTTGCCTGCCCCGGCGTTGAATTCGGAGTTGTTGATCAGCCACGACAGGTTGGTCGGCGAATCGGCATTGGCCAGCGCTTCGTCGAGCGTGATCGTGCCTTCGTGATAGAGGCGGAACAGATCCTGTTCGAAGGTCTGCGAACCCGGCGCCAGCGTCTGCTCCATCGCATCCTTGATGCCCTGGACTTCGCCGCGTTCGATCAGTTCGCTGATGTGGCGCGTGTTGAGCATGATTTCGCAGGTCGGCATGCGCTTGCCGTCGGGTTTGCGCACCAGGCGCTGCGAGATGATCGCCCGCAGGGCGACCGACAGGTCGAGGAACAGCGCCGGCCGGTTCTCGATCGGGAAGAAGCTGATGATGCGGTTCAGCGCATGGTAGGAGTTGTTGGCGTGCAGCGTCGCCAGGCACAGGTGGCCGGTCTGGGCGTAGGAAATGGCGGCCTGCATGGTGTCGCGGTCGCGGATTTCACCGATCAGGATGCAGTCCGGCGCCTGGCGCATGGCGTTTTTCAGTGCAGTACCCCAGTCCTGGGTATCCATGCCGATTTCACGCTGGTTGACGATCGATTTCTTGTGCCGGAACAGGAATTCGATCGGATCCTCGACGGTCAGGATATGGCCGGCGCGGGTCGCGTTGCGGTAGTCGAGCATCGAGGCGATGGTCGTCGACTTGCCCGAGCCGGTGGCGCCGACGATCAGGATCAGGCCGCGCTTTTCCATGATCAGTTCGCCCAGCACCGGCGGCATGCCGAGCGTGTCGAGCGCCGGGATGTTGCCCATGATGAAGCGTACGACGACACCGATCGAACCGCGCTGGCGGAACAGGTTGACGCGGAAGTTGCCGACCTGCGGCACGCCGAACGAGAGGTTCATCTCGTTCGTTTCCGCAAAGACCCGGGCCTGATCGGGCGACATCAGTTCCTCGGCGATCTTGTCGATCATGTCCGGCATCATCACCTGCTGATTCACCGGCATGGTGTTGCCCTGAATCTTGATGTGAATCGGCGTGCCGGCGGAAATGAAGATGTCGGAGGCCTGCTTTTCCGACATCAGCTGGAACAGTTTGTCGAGGATCATGGCCCTGGCCTTCGCGGGAAGTGGGGTTAGGGGCGCAGCAGTTCGTTGATGCTGGTCTTCGAGCGGGTCTGGGCATCGACGCGCTTGACGATGATGGCGGCGTACATGCTGTAGGCGCCGTCGCCCTTGGGCAGGTTGCCGCTGACCACGACGGAACCGCTGGGCACGCGGCCGTAGCTGATTTCGCCGGTGGCGCGGTCGTAGATCGGGGTGCTCTGGCCGAGATAGACGCCCATGCCGAGCACGGAGTTTTCTTCGACGACGACGCCTTCGACGACTTCCGAACGGGCGCCGATGAAGCAGTTGTCCTCGATGATGACCGGGCCGGCCTGGATCGGCTCAAGCACGCCGCCGATGCCGACGCCGCCGGAGAGGTGCACGTTCTTGCCGATCTGCGCGCAGGAACCGACGGTGGCCCAGGTGTCGACCATGGTGCCTTCATCGACGAAGGCGCCGATATTGACGAAGGAGGGCATCAGCACGACATTTTTCGCAATGTGCGAACCCTTGCGCGCGAAGGCGCCCGGCACGACGCGGAAGCCGCCGGCCTTGAACTGCTCTTCGCTCCAGCCCTGGAACTTGGTGTCGACCTTGTCGTAGAAGCGCACGTCGCCGGCTTCCTGGACGCGGTTGTCGCGGGTGCGGAAGGACAGTAGCACGGCCTTCTTGGCCCACTGGTTGACCACCCATTCGCCGTTGAGCTTTTCGGCGACGCGCAGTTTGCCGCTGTCCAGATCGCCGATCACCGATTCGATGATCTTGATCGCGTCGGCGGATTGGGTGGTGAGTTCGGTACGCTTTTCCCAGAGTTCATCGATGGTGGCTTGCAGCGGATGCGTCATGTGCTTTCTCTCTTGATGGTGATTGTCAGGCGAGTTTCTTGGCGAACTCGCGGATACGCCGGACCGCTTCGAGGCATTCCCCGAGACCGGCAACCAGCGCGATGCGGATGAAATTTTCTCCCGGATTGACGCCTTGCGACTCGCGCGCCAGGAAGCTGCCGGGCAGAACCACGACATTATAGTGTTCGAGCAGGCCGCGGGCGAAGTCGGTGTCGGCGATCGGCGTCCTGGCCCACAGGTAGAAGCCGGCGTCGGGCATGGCGGTACCGAGCACTTCTGCGGTCAACGGCGTGCAGGCGGCAAATTTCTCGCGGTATTGATTGCGGTTGTCGAGCACGTGCGCCTCGTCGTTCCACGCGGCCACCGACGCAGCCTGCACCGGTGGCGCCATCGCGCAGCCGTGGTAGGTCCGGTAGAGCAGGAAGGCCTTGAGCAGCCTGGCATCGCCGGCGACGAAACCGGAACGCATGCCGGGCACGTTGGAACGTTTCGACAGGCTGGAGAACATCACCAGCCGGTCGAACGAGCGGCCGAGCAACCGGGCGGCCTGCAGGCCGCCGATCGGCGGATTGGCCTCGTCGAAGTAGATTTCCGAATAGCACTCGTCGGAAGCGATGACGAAGCCGTACTTGTCGGACAGTTCGAACAGCGTTTTCCAGTCGCCCAGCGACATCACCTTGCCGGTCGGGTTGCCCGGCGAGCAGACGTAGAACAGTTGCACGCGCGCCCATTCCTCGGGCGTCAGTTGCTCGTAGTCGAAAGCGAAGCCGTTTTCCGGCAAGTTGTTCAGAAAGCGCGGTTCGGCGCCCGCCAGGTAGGCGGCGCCTTCGTAGATCTGATAGAACGGATTCGGGCTGGCGACGATGGGCCGCGGGCGGCTGGCGTCGATCACCGACTGGGCGAAGGAGAAAAGTGCCTCGCGCGAGCCGTTGACCGGAAGAATCTCGGTTTCCGGATCCAGCGCGATGCCGTAGCGTCGCCCGCACCATTCGCCGATGGCGTGGCGCAGCGCCGGGATACCCAGCGTCGTCGGGTAATTGGCCAGGCCGATCAGGTTGTGCTGCAGCGCTTCCATGATGAACGGCGGCGTGGCGTGCTGCGGCTCGCCGATCGACAGCTTGATCTCCGCGTAATCCGGATTCGGCGTCACGCCAGCGAACAGCGCGCGCAGTTTTTCGAAGGGGTAGGGCTGGAGTTGGGCGAGATGGGGGTTCACGAGGCTACGGACAATACGGTCGAAAGCCGCGATTATCGCCGAAATCCGCCGGGCCGGCTTGACCGCCGGCGCGCTCCCCGGGAATAGGTCGGCGGGGAGACGGCGGGGCTGCCGATGCCGCTGGTGAATCACCGCATTGAGCAAGTTTTGGGTGGCATGCGCTTTGCGTGGACCAAGTCCCGTCATTTGCCACTGTGAGTTCGACATGCTTTCGATCAATCCGCTTGGCGGTACCCGAGGACTGGTCTCCTATCTCGCGACAGCCCGCGGTACTGCGCCGGAGATGCCGGTGGCCGCTACCGTAAGCGCCGCTGCGAGCAGCAAAGTTAGTCTGTCGGCGGCGGCGATGGCGGCCCAGAAAGCCGAGGCAGCGGCAAAATCCGCCGGCATGGCTTTGCCGCAGTCGGTCCGTGACTGGTTCGACAAGGATTTTTCCGAGGATGTGTTGAGCGAAGCGCAGTCCCGGCTGGCGGCGATCCGCGAATTCGGCCCGCTCGGTGCGGAAGGGCCGCTCGGGCTGCCGCTGCAGCCGGAAAGTCAGGCGCTGCTCGACGATTTTCGCGCCGAGATGCGCAGCCTGTCGGCAGGTGGCCACGCGAACATGGACGAAACCGCATCGGCCCGCTACAACCTGCTGCTCAACCTGTCGATGCGCGTCCAGATGCAGGGTTGGCGGACGCCGATGGCCAGCGAGGCCGACGCTCAGCACGAGTTCGATGTTGCCAATGCGATGGCAGTGCTGGTCCGCGACGATCCGACCTTGGCGCCGCCGGCCGCTACAAGGACGGAGGCCGACTTGGGGGCCGAGACCCCGCTCGACAGCTGGTCGGAGCGCTGGCAGGCGGCCGGACTGGAGATGCCGTCGTTCAAACCGCTGGCGACGCGTTCGCTGTGGCTGCAGATGGCCGATGCTGCCGGTTTTTCCGAATCCGAGTTCATGACCGCGGCGCGCGAGCTGGCCAGTCGTTTTGACGGTCATGCGCTGACCCGCCAGGTCGAGCAACTCATCGCCGGGCGGGCCGCGCAGACGCAGGAAACTGCCGGCTGAGCGTCCGCACCGTGATCGCCGGCGTCTGCCTTGCGCGGGAGTCGCCGATGCCACCGTTTCCCATCCGTTGCCCTGCCTGACGACGGCGTCCGGCCGGCGAGAAGGCGGCGCACCGGGGCGGCGATGCTATCATTCGCCCCCATTCTTCCGGCATCGGCCGGAGCCTCGCCCCGATTCGCGCATGCGCCTGACCAAACTCAAACTCGCCGGCTTCAAGTCCTTCGTCGATCCGACCCAGGTGTCCCTGCCCGGGCAGCTGGTCGGCGTCGTCGGGCCGAACGGCTGCGGCAAGTCGAACATCATGGACGCGGTGCGCTGGGTGCTCGGCGAGTCGAAGGCTTCGGAACTGCGCGGCGAGTCGATGATGGACGTGATCTTCAACGGCTCGACCAACCGCAAGCCGGTGTCGCGCGCCTCGGTCGAGCTGATCTTCGACAACTCGCTGGGCCGGGCCATGGGCCAGTGGTCGCAGTACGCCGAGCTGTCGGTCAAGCGGGTGCTGACGCGGCAGGGGCAGTCGGATTACTTCATCAACAACCTCAAGGTCCGCCGCAAGGACATCACCGATCTCTTCCTCGGCACCGGGCTGGGGCCGCGCGCCTACGCGATCATCGGCCAGGGGATGATCTCGCGCATCATCGAGGCCAAGCCGGACGACCTGCGCGTCTTCCTTGAGGAAGCCGCCGGCGTCACGCGCTACAAGGAGCGGCGCAAGGAAACCCAGGGGCGGCTGGAAGACACGCGGGAAAACCTGCTGCGCGTCGAGGACATCCGCGAAGAACTCGGCCACCAGATCGAGCGGCTGGCCTCGCAGGCCGAGGTGGCGCGTCGCTACCACGCCTTGAACGAACAACTGGTGCAGAAGCAGCAGTTGCTGTGGCTGCTCAGGAAACGCGAAGCCGAGGCCGAACGTCAGCGGCTGGCGCTGGAAGTCGGCAAGGCGACGACCGATCTGGAAGCACAGAGTGCCGCATTGCGCGAAACCGAAGCGCGCGCCGAGGAAACCCGCGAGGCGCATTTCGCCGCCGGCGACGCGCTGCATGCCGCACAGAGCGACATGTACGCGGCCAATGCCGAAGTTGCCCGGCTCGAGGCCGAAATCCGCCATCGCCGCGAATCGCGCAGTCAGCTGGAAGCGCGGCTGGTCCAGCTGGAAGACGAGCTGGCGCACTGGACGCAAAATGCCGAAAAACTTGCGGTCGACCGCGAACAATGGGAAGAAACGCGGGAACTGGCCCGCTTGCGCGTCGACGAAGCCGAGGAAAGGCTGCATGCCCAGATGGATCTGGCGCCGCAGGTCGAGGAAGACCATGCGCAGGCGCTCGACGAACTGCAACGGCTGAAGGCCCGGTCGACCAACGGTGAGCAGAAGCTGGAAGTGGAGCTGACCAACAAGTCGCACGCCCAGCGCGCGCTGCAGGCGATTGCCCAGCGCCGCGAGCGGCTGCGCGACGAAACGTTCGGCGAGGCGCCGGACGAACTCGCGCTGGCCGAGAAGGAAGAAGAACTCGAACTGCTGCGCGAGGAACTCGCCGGCGACCAGGAACATCTGCAGCAACTGCAGGAAGAAATCCCGCAGCTCGATACGCGGCGACGGACGGTGCAGGGCGAACTGCAGCGCCTGGAACGCGAGCTGGCCGCGGCCCAGGCGCGCCGTGCAGCGCTCGAACAGATGCAGGCGAAGACCGCCGGCAGCGGCGAACTGCCGGCCTGGCTGCAGCGCCACGGTCTGGCGACGGCGCCGGCGCTGTGGCAGAAAATCCATGTCGATGCCGGCTGGGAAACGGCCGTCGAAGCGGTCTTGCGCGAACGCTTGTCGGCGATTGCCTGCGACGATCCCGGCAAGCTTGCCGAATGGCTGCACGACCGCCCGGCGGCCCGGCTATCGGTGCTGCTCGGCGATTCTGCGGTCGACGGCCCGTCGACCGCAGAAAACCGTCTGGCCGACCACGTGCGTGCCGACGATCCGGCGGTCCGCGGCGCACTCGCCGACTGGCTCGCGCCGGTGCTTACCGCCGAGACCCTGGCCGACGCACTGGCCCTGCGCCAGACGCTGGCGGCCGGCAGCGTCATCGTCACCCGCGGCGGCGATCTGCTGACCCGCGCCGGCATCACCTTCTTCGCGCCGGACCAGGGCGAGCACGGCCTGCTCGAACGTCAGCGCGAGATCGAGGCGCTGGCCGACGGTGTCGCGCTGGCCGAGGAAAAGGCCGAAACGCTGCGCGAGCAGCTGGCGCTGTTCGACGAGCAGTACGCCGACAAGCAGGAAGAACTCGACGAGACGCGCCAGTACGTCAACGACCGCCAGCAGCGCGTGCATGCCGTGCAGGTCGAAGTATTGAAGCTGAGCCAGGCGCTGGCCCGCTACAACGAACAGAAGGAACGCGTCGCCGAGCAATTGGCCGAACTGACCGAGGAAGAAGAAGCCGAGCGCGAGCGCGACATGGCCGCCGACGAGCGCATCGCCGAGATTCGCGACGGCCTGAACCGCATCCGCGTGCTGGTCTCCGGCGCCCAGTCGCGGCTCGACGAGTGCGAGCGGGCGGTCCGTGCCGAACGCGAGAAGAATGCCGATTTCGATCGTGCGCTGCGCGAGGCGCAGTTCGCCGCCCGCGAGGCCGAAAACCGGCTGCAGGACATCTTCGCGCAGCAAGCGGTGGCCCAGCGCGAGCTCGGCCGCATCGAACGCGACCGCCTGGCCTGCGCCGAGCAGGTTCAGGCGGCACCGGCCGATGTCATGGAAGAACAGCTGCAGCAGGCGCTGGAAGCCCGCCAGGCAGCGGAAAAGGCGCTGGCCGGCAAGCGCGATGCGCTGGAAGAAGCCACCCAGGCATTGCGCGCCTTCGAAGAACAACGGCTGAAGATCGAGCAGGGCCTGGAGCCGCTACGGGCGCGGATCGGCGATCTCAAGCTGAAGGAACAGGCGGCGGCGCTCAATGCCGAGCAGTTCGCCATGCAACTGCTCGAAGCCGGCGCCGACGAAGCGGCGCTGCTGCCGCTGATCGGCGAAGCCTCGGGCAACGCGCTGCGCCCGTCGTCGCTGCAGGGCGAAATCACCCGGTTGACCAACGCCATCGCCGAGCTCGGCGCGGTCAACCTGGCCGCGCTACAGGAACTGGAGACGGCGAGCGAGCGCAAGGGCTACCTCGACATGCAGGCGGCCGACCTGACCGAGGCGATGGAAACGCTGGAAAACGCCATCCGCCGCATCGACCGCGAAACGCGCGACCTGCTGCAGAACACCTTCGATACGGTCAACGGCCATTTCGGCAAGCTTTTCCCGGAACTCTTCGGCGGCGGCCGTGCCGAGCTGGTGATGACCGGCGAGGAAATCCTCGATGCCGGCGTCCAGGTCATCGCCCAGCCGCCGGGCAAGAAGAATTCGACCATCCACCTGCTGTCCGGCGGCGAGAAGGCGCTGACCGCCATCGCGCTGGTCTTCTCGATGTTCCAGCTCAATCCGGCCCCGTTCTGCCTGCTCGACGAGGTCGATGCGCCGCTTGACGATAGCAATACCGAGCGTTTCTGCGGTATGGTCAAGAAAATGTCCGGTGCCACGCAGTTCCTGTTCATTTCCCATAATAAAATCGCCATGGAAATGGCCGAGCAGCTGGTCGGCGTGACGATGCAGGAAAGCGGCGTGTCGCGCGTGGTCGAAGTGGATATCGAAGAAGCCTTGAAGATGAGGGATGCGGCTTAAATGACCGAGCTTCAACTGGGAATGATCGGCCTCGCCGCCGCTGCGGTGGCGGGCGTGGTCGGCTACAACAAATGGCAGGAATACCGTCATCGCAAGGTGGCGGAGTCCGTTCTCAAACCGCAGCACGACGACGTGCTGCTCGAACGCAGCCAGCGCCAGCCGGCGCCTGAGCCGATGCTGCCGCTGGCCGACGAAACGCCGGCGGCGCCCTGGGAAACGGCGGTCGAACGGCAGGAACCGATGTTCGCCGAACCGCCTGCGGTCGACGAGGTCGTCGAAGCGGAAATCCCGCCGCCGGTCTATGCCGACCTTCCGGCGCCCGAACCCGAACCTGAACCTGTGCCCGAACCGGTTGCCTTCATCCCGCCCGTCGTCGAAACGCCTGCCGCCGCCGAACCGGCGCCCGTTGCGCCGCCGCCCCCGGTCCGCGCGACGGCGGTCGAGGAAATCCCTGTCGACGTGCCGGCCGGCGACGTGCCGAGCGAACTGCTCGACCCGCGTCTCGAATTCATCGTCGCCATGGAACTGGTCGAAGCGGTGCCGGCGCGCCAGATCGTGCAGTCGCAACGCGATACGCTGCAACGCCTGCACAAGCCAGTGCATTGGATCGGCTTCAACGAGAAGACGCGCGAATGGGAGCGTCTGCGCTCGGACAGCGAACTGCCGGTGCGCCGGTTGCGCGTCGGCCTGCAACTGGTGAACCGGCTGGGACCGGTATCGGGCGGCGATCTTGCCACCTTCACCGGGGCCATGCAGGCGCTGGCCGACGAACTGACCGCGGTGGCCGACATGCCGCCGTCGCGGGTGCTCGACCAGGCGGCCGAGATCGACCGTTTCTGTGCTGCGGTCGACCTGGAAATCGGCCTCAATCTGGTCAGTCGCGGCACCGCCTTCCCCGGCACCAAGATCCGCGCGCTGGCCGAGGCCGCCGGCATGACGCTGGGCCTGGACGGCCTGTTCACCCGGCACGACGATGCCGGCCGCGCCCAGTTCTGCCTGCAGAACTACGAGAGCACGCAGTTCTCGCCGGATAGCCTGCGTTCGCTGAGCACGCACGGGCTGACCTTCCTGCTCGACGTGCCGCGCGTCGATCATGGCGAACGCGTCTTCCAGCAGATGGCCGAACTGGCCCGGCGTTTCGCCGAGACGCTGAATGGCGCGCTGGTCGACGACAACCGCCAGCCGCTCGGCGAAGCGCAGCTCGATCACATCCGCCGCGAGTTCATCGGCAAGCCGCAAGCCACGATGCAGTCCTTCGGTCTGCCGGCCGGTTCGCCGCAAGCCCTGCGCCTGTTCTCGTGATGGCCGATTCGCAGGCGATCGGCCGCGCCGCCTGGCTGCGCGCCGAACTGGCGCGTTACGATCACGCCTATTACGTCCTCGACGAACCGCTGGTGCCGGACGCCGAATATGACCGGCTGTTCCGCGAGCTGGCCGATCTGGAAAACGCGCATCCCGAACTGTCGACCGCGGATTCGCCGACGCGCCGGGTCGGCGGCCGGCCGCTGGCGCAATTCGCGCCGGTGCGTCACGACCTGCCGATGCTGTCGATCCAGACCGAAACCGATACCGGGCCGAGCGGCGCGCTCAATTTCGATGCGCGCATCCGGCGCGAACTCGAACTGCCGGCCGACGCGGCTGCGGTCGACTACGCCGCCGAGCTGAAATTCGACGGCCTGGCGATCAGCCTGCGCTACGAGCACGGCGTGCTGGTGCGCGGGGCGACGCGCGGCGACGGCACGACCGGCGAGGACGTCACGCAGAACCTGCGCACGCTGCGCCAGATTCCGCTGCGCCTGACCGGCGAGGCGCCGCCGCTGCTCGAAGTGCGCGGCGAGGTGTACATGCGGCGCGACGATCTGGAGAAATACAACGCGGCGGCGGCCGCGCGCGGCGACAAGACCCTGGTCAATCCGCGCAACGCCGCGGCCGGCAGCATCCGCCAGCTCGACCCGGCGATTGCCGCCAGCCGGCCGCTGTGTTTCTTCGCCTACGGGCTGGGTGCGGTCGACGGCTGGGATTTGCCGAAAACCCACGCCGGCATCCTCGACGCGCTGGCCGCCTTCGGCCTGCCGGTCTGCGTACATCGCGCCGTGCTGTCGGGCGGCGAGGCGCTGGCCGGTTTTCATCGACGGATTGCCGAACTGCGCGACAGCCTGCCGTTCGACATCGACGGCGTGGTGTACAAGGTCAATGACCTGGCCTTGCAGCGCCGTCTCGGCTTCCGTTCGCGCGAGCCGCGCTGGGCGGTGGCGCACAAATATCCGCCACAGGAAGCGTTGACCGTGGTCGAGGCGATCGACATCCAGGTCGGCCGCACCGGCGCGCTGACGCCGGTGGCGCGCTTGCAGCCGGTGTTCGTCGGCGGCGTCACGGTGACCAACGCGACGCTGCACAACGCCGACGAGGTCGAGCGCAAGGGCGGCCTGTGCGTCGGCGACACGGTGATCGTGCGGCGGGCCGGCGACGTCATTCCGGAAGTGCTCGGCGTCGTTGCCGAACGCCGGCCGGCCGACGCCGTGCCGTTCGCCATGCCCGATGCCTGTCCGGTGTGCGGCGCGCACACGGTGCGCGAGGCGGGCGAGGCGATCATCCGTTGTTCCGGCGGTTTTTCGTGCCGCGCGCAGCGCACGCAGGCGATCCTGCATTTCGCCGGCCGGCGGATGATGGACATCGAAGGCCTCGGCGAGCGTTTCGTCGAGCGTCTGGTCGAATTCGACTACGTGCACGGCGTCGCCGACCTGTACAAGTTGCAGCTCGACGATCTGCTGGAGATGAAGCGGCGTGCCGACGAAAAGGACGGTGTGACGCCCGAAACGGCGAAAGCCGGCAAGATCGCCACGCGCTGGGCCGAGAACCTGCTGGCCGGGATCGAGGCCAGCCGGCAGCCGAGCCTGGCGCGGCTGTTGTTCGCCCTGGGAATTCGTCATGTCGGCGAGTCGACCGCAAGAACGCTGGCCGACTGGCTGGGCAGCATCGAGCGCGTGCGTCGCGCGCCGGCGCCGCTGCTCGCCGTGCTGCCCGACATCGGCGCGACGGTGGCGGCGGCCATCGCCGATTTCTTTGCCGAGGAGCGCAACGTCGCCGCCGTCGATGCGCTGCTGGCGGCCGGCGTCCAGCCGGCCGACGAGCATGCGCCGAATCCGGCGCTGGCCGAGCGGCTGAACTGGGTCGAACTGTACGCCGCGCTCGGCGTGCCGAAACTGACGCCGGTCCGCGCCCGCCAGCTGGCCGGCGTTGCCGACGGCGCCGCGCTGGCCAATGGCACGGTCGATGCGGCAACGCTGTCGTCGGCCGGTCTGCCGGGCGAAGTGATCGATGCCTTGCTCGACTGGCTGCAACGGCCAGGCACGCGCGGTCTGCTGGCCGGCGTGGCGATGCGTCGCAACGAACTGCTGGCCGCCTTGCCGGCGGCGGTCGACCTGCCGCCGACGCAGGATTCCGCCGTCACCGGCAAGACCTTCGTGCTGACCGGCACGCTGCCGACGCTGAAGCGCGACGACGCCCGCGACATGATCCTCGCCGCCGGCGGCAAGGTGTCCGGTTCGGTATCGAAGAAAACCGATTTCGTGGTGGCCGGCGAAGAGGCCGGTTCCAAACTCGACAAGGCGGTCGAACTGGGCGTCGCGGTGATCGACGAAGCGATGCTGCTCGAACTGCTGAATACAGGGAGTATGAAATGAAAAAAGTCAGGAAAGCCGTTTTTCCTGTCGCCGGCATGGGGACGCGTTTCCTGCCGGCGACCAAGGCCAGCCCGAAGGAAATGCTGCCGATCGTCGACAAGCCGCTGATCCAGTATGCGGTCGAGGAAGCGGTGGCGGCCGGCATCACCGAGATGGTTTTCGTCACCGGCCGTTCGAAGCGGGCGATCGAGGATCATTTCGACAAGGCCTACGAACTGGAAAGCGAGCTGGCGGCGCGTGGCAAGCAGCAGATGCTGGAATTCGTCCAGAACATGATTCCGAAGAACATCAACTGCATCTACATCCGTCAGCCCGAAGCGCTCGGCCTCGGCCATGCGGTGCTCTGCGCCAAGCCGGTGATCGGTGACGAGCCGTTCGCGGTTATCCTGGCCGACGATCTGCTCGACGGCACGACGCCGGTGATGAAGCAGATGGCCGATACCTACGATTACTACCGCTGTTCGGTGCTCGGCGTGCAGGACGTGCCGCGCGCCGACACGCGCAGCTACGGCATCGTCGATGCCCGTTCGGTGGCCGATCGGCTGGAGCAGGTCAACGCCATCGTCGAGAAGCCGACGCCGGAAGAAGCGCCGTCCACGCTGGCCGTGGTCGGCCGCTACATCCTGACGCCGCGCATCTTCCATCACCTGGAGACGATCAAGCCCGGTTCCGGCGGCGAAATCCAGCTGACCGACGGCATCGCCTCGCTGCTTGCCGAGGAGCAGGTGCTGGCCTATCGCTACGATGGCACCCGCTACGATTGCGGCTCCAAGCTCGGCTACCTGCAGGCGATGGTCACCTTTGGCCGTCGTCACCCGGAAATCGGTGCCGATTTCGACGCTTACCTGAAATCGCTGGAGGCATGATGGATCGACTCGAAGCGCTGGCCATGCGGGCCGATGCCGAAGTGATCTTCGACGAAAAAACCGTCCAGGCGGCGGTCGACCGCGTCGGCGACGAAATCTGCGCGCGGCTGGCCGACGCCTATCCGCTGGTGCTGTGCGTGATGACCGGCGGCGTGGTGTTCTGCGGTCAACTGCTCACCCGGCTGCAATTTCCGCTCGATTTCGACTACCTGCACGCGACGCGCTACGGCGCCGAAAACGAGGGCGGCAAGCTGGCCTGGCGTGCGGCCCCCTGGAAATCGGTGAAGGGGCGCACGGTGCTGGTGGTCGACGACATTCTCGATGAAGGCATCACGCTGGCCGCCGTTCGCCACAGCCTGCAGCAGCAGGGCGCCAGCGAAGTGCTGGTGGCGGTTCTGGCCGACAAGGCGCACGGCCGCCCGAAGCCGATTGCCGCCGATTTCGTCGGCCTGAGCGTGCCCGACCGTTTCGTGTTCGGCTGCGGCATGGATGCCGGCGGCGCCTGGCGCAACCTGCCGGCGATCTACGCGAAGAAGGAAAGCGCGTGAGCGGTCGGACGGTCGCCGATTTTCTCGCCTACTGGCAGAACGAGGGCGACGCCTACGCGCGGCACGGCGATTATGCCTGGATGGCCGAGCGCATCGCCGGCCGGCGCGTGCTCGAAATCGGCTGCGGACCGGGTTTTGGCACGCAGGCACTGGTCGACCGCGGCTGTGCGGTGCTCATCGTCGACACCTTGCCCGAATGTCTGGCGGCGGCACGCGAAAGGGCCGGGCAGGGCGTTGCCACGCTGTGTGCCGACGTGGGCGCGCTGGACGCGGCGCAGCATGCGGAAATTCAGGCGTTTGCGCCGGATGCCGCGGTTTGCTGGCTGATGGGCGCGCCGGCCGAAACCACCGGTGCCGGCGGGGCCGAGGGCGGCAATGCCGTGGCCGCCTACCGCGAGAAGGTGCACCGTGCGGTCGCCGAGCTGGCTGCCTCGTTGCCCGGCATCGGCCAGCTGCATTTCGTCGACCGCACGGCGATTCCCTGGCAGGCCAAGGATATCGGCCGCGATACGCTGGTCCGCTACCATCTGGACAAGACGCTGCGCGACCTGCCGTTTTCGGCGACGCGCAGCGATGCGTTGTACCGCAAGCTGGACGACAAGGTCGTCGACCTGCGGCGTCCCGGATCGAACCACCCGGCGCTGAAGAGCGTCGCACCCGTGCTGGCCTCGCTGCTGGCGCACAGGAGACACTGAACATGCTGGCCATCATCGGCGGCAGCGGGTTGACCACGCTGTCCAATCTCGACGTCTCGCACCGCGAAGTGGTGCGCACCCCCTTCGGCGAACCTTCCGGCGCGCTGGTCTTCGGCCGCATCTGCGATCAGCCGGCGGTTTTCCTGCCCCGGCATGGCTACGGTCACACCATCGCGCCGCACATGGTCAATTACCGCGCCAATCTGTGGGCGCTGCATCAACACGGCGTCAGCGGCATCATTTCGGTGGCTTCGGTCGGCGGCATCCGTGCCGACCTGGGACCGGGCGTGCTGGTGGTGCCCGACCAGATCATCGATTACACCTGGGGCCGCCCGTCGACCTTTTTCGAAGGTCCCGGCAAGCCGGTAACCCACGTCGATTTCACCGAGCCCTACGATGGCGCGCTGCGCGCCCGCATCCTCGAAGCGGCCCGGCAGTTGTCGATCGACATCAAGGAAAACGCCGTCTACGCGGCAACGCAGGGGCCGCGGCTGGAAACGGCTGCCGAGATCAACCGGCTAGCGCGCGACGGGGCCGACATCGTCGGCATGACCGGCATGCCGGAAGCGGTGCTGGCACGCGAACTGAACATTCCCTATGCGGCGATCAGCCTGGTCGCCAACCATGCGGCCGGGCGGGGCAGCAGCCTGCACGGCATCCAGTTCGCCAGCCTGGAAACCGTGCTGCAGGAGTCGATGGGTCGCGTGCGGGCGATCATCGAAACGGTGGTTGGCTGCCCGCAGGCCTGCCAGCCGCTCGGCCTGTCGGTCTGACCGTGCGGCCCGCCGTTTCGGCGGCAGGCCGCGGCATCAGATCTTCAGACGCTCCATCAGCTCGGTTTCGAGCCGGATGCGATTGGCGGTGTCGCGCAAGTCGCCGCCGCTGATCAGGAAAACGTCCTCGGCCCGTTCGCCCAGCGTGGTGATCTTGGCGGTATGCAGGTTGGCACCGTGCTGGGTCAGCGTGTTGGCGACCGTGTAGAGCATCCCGGGACGGTCGGCGGCGGTCAGGGTCAGGATGAAATGAGCCCCTTTTTCGTCGCCCCGGATGCTGACTTCCGGCTTGATCGGGAAATGCTTCACCTGCCGCGACAGACGGCCGGACGACGGGGCTTCCGGCGGCGACTGGCGGATCAGCCGTTCCTCCAGTTCATGCTCGATGAAGGGCAGCATGTCGCGCGCGTTGTCGCGGTTTTCGATGTCGAGCAGCACGAAGCTGTCGAGCGCGTAGCCGTGCGCCGTGGTGTGGATCTTGGCATCGACGATGCTGTAGCCGGCGCGGGCGAAGAAGCCGACGATGCGGGCAAACAGGTCGGGCTGGTCCTGTGTGTAGACCATCACCTGCAGGCCGACGCCTTCCTGCCACAGCCGGGCGCGGACGACCGGCTGGTTGTTGAAGATGCGGTAGTGCAGCGAACGCGTGTGCCAGGCGATTTCCTCGGCCGAATGGCGCAGGAAATAGACCGTGTCGAGCTGCTTCCACAGGCGTTCGTGAACGGTATCCGACAGCGCGAAGAAGCGCAGCAGGCGCATCGCCTCGGCCTGCCGTTCGGCGATGATGCCGTGTGCCTGCGGGGCTTCGTCCTGGCTGAGGAAATGCAGCGTCTGGAAGTAGAGGTCGGCCAGCAGCTTGCCTTTCCACTGGTTCCAGACCTTGGGGCTGGTGCCGCGGATGTCGGCATGAGTCAGCAGGTAGAGCGCCTGCAGGTGGCGGACGTCGCCGACCAGGGCGGCGAATTTGCCGATGACCTGCGGGTCGGTGAGGTCTTCCTTCTGGGCAACCTGCGACATCGTCAGGTGGTTCTTGACCAGCCAGACGATCAGCTCGGTGTCGGCTGCGGTCAACCCGTGGTTTTCGCAGAATTCCCGGGCGTCGACCGTACCCAGTTCGGAATGGTCGCCGCCGCGCCCCTTGGCAATGTCGTGGAACAGCGATGCGACGTAGAGCAGCCAGGGATCACCGAATTCGTTGATGATGCGCGAGCACAGCGGGTACTCGTGGGCGAATTCGCTCATCGTGAACCGGCGCAGGTTGCGCAAAACCTGCAGGATGTGCTGGTCGACCGTATAGACGTGGAAAAGGTCGTGCTGCATCTGGCCGACGATGCGGCCGAAGGCGGGCAGGTAGGCGCCGAGAATGCCGAGCTGGTTCATCCGCCGGCATTCGTGAACGATGCCGCGCTCGCTCTGCAGCAGGCGCAGGAACATCGCGCGGTTGGCCGGATCGTCGCGGAACGACTGGGTCATCGTGTCGGCGGCGATCCACAGCGCACGCAGCGTGCGCGCCGTCATCCCTTGCAGTTCGTGACTTTCCTGCATGATCAGGAAGGCATCGAAGACCAGCGCCGGGTGGTGCTCGAACAGTTGTTCGTCACGGACGTCGAGCAGGCTGCCGACCATCTGGAAATGCTCGTCCAGCGGTTGCGGCACCTGTTCGGCCTCGGGGGCCAGCGCTGCTCCCAGGTTCTGCAGCACGATGGTGTTGAGCAGCGTCACGCCCTTGGCGTTCCGGTAGTACTCCTGCATCAACTGCTCCGACGGACGCTTTCCGTCGCAGCCGGTGAACCCGTAGCGCTGGGCCAGCAGGGTCTGGTAGTCGAAGAGCAGGCGATCCTCGCGCCGGCCGACCTGAAAATGCAGGCGGATGCGCAGGTGCTGCAGGTAGCGCTCGAACTGCTTGCCGAAGGTCACGCCTTCCTGGCTCATGATGCCGCTGGTTTCCAGCGCTTCCCAGGTCGAACCGTAACCGGCGGCCTTGGCGATCCAGAAAATGACCTGAATGTCGCGCAGGCCACCGGGCGCTTCCTTGAAATTCGGTTCCAGGCTGTAAGGGGTTTCGTTGAAGCGCAGGTAGCGTTCCTGCTGCTCCAGGCGCTTGGCTTCGTAGAAAGTGAGCGGATCGAGGTTGCCGAACAGGCGCCGGTGGAAGGTGGCGAACAGCTTGTCGCTGCCGGTCAGCAGCCGGGCCTCCAGCAGCGCCGTCTGCACCGTGATGTCGGCGGCAGCTTCGTTCAGGCATTCGCTGATGGTGCGTACGCTGTGGCCGATTTCCAGACCGATGTCCCAGAAATGCCCGACCAGGCGTTCGAGTTTGGCTTCGGTTGCTGCGCTGGCGGCTTGCGGCAACAGGATCAGCAGATCGATGTCGGACGCCGGGTAGAGTTCGCCGCGCCCGTAGCCGCCGACAGCGGCCAGCGTGATCGAGGTCGGGAAATCGAGCGCCGACCACAGGCGGCACAGGATCTCGTCGACATCGGCGCTGCGCTGGCGCAACAGGGCCGGGGCATCGCCGTCGCGTTCGTAGGCTTCGCGCAGGGCAAGCTGGCGTGCCTTGACCTCGGCCCGCAGTGCCGCGACATCGACACTCACGGCGTGATCCAGTCGGGCTTCGGGCGGTTGCCGTCGGAGACCGTCAGTACCTCGTAACCGGTTTCGGTGACCAGCACCGTGTGTTCCCACTGCGCGGACAGGCTGCGATCCTTGGTGACGATCGTCCAGCCGTCGGGCATTTCGCGGATCGCCGCCTTGCCGGCGTTGATCATCGGCTCGATCGTGAAGATCATGCCGGGCTCGAGACGGACACCGGTACCGCTCTTGCCGTAGTGCAGGACCTGCGGGTCTTCGTGGAATTTCTTGCCGATCCCGTGACCGCAGAACTCGCGGACCACCGAATAGCCGTTCTTTTCGGCATGCTTCTGGATGATCGCGCCGATATCGCCGAGATGGCCGCCCGGACGAACGACCGAAATGCCCAGCCACATGCATTCGAAAGTGATCTCGCACAGCCGCCTGGCCTGGATCGAGCCCTCGCCGACGATGAACATGCGGCTGGTGTCGCCGTGGTAGCCGTCCTTGATCGTCGTGATGTCGAGGTTGATGATGTCCCCGTTCTTCAGCACCCGGTCACTCGGCACGCCATGGCAGACCTGCTGGTTGATCGAGGTGCAGATCGATTTCGGGTAAGGGTCGTAGCCCGACGGCGCGTAGTTCAGCGGTGCCGGGATGCAGCCCTGCACATCGACCATGTAGTCGTGGCAGAGCCGGTCGATCTCTTCGGTGGTGACGCCGGCCTTGACGTAGGGTTCGATGTAGTCGAGGACTTCGGCAGCGAGCCGGCAGGCGATGCGCATTTTGGCAACGTCTTCGGCCGTCTTGATCGTGATGCTCATGGGGATTCGGGAGATTTCAAAGCAGCAAGGATAAAGGAAAGGGGTGGGGCGACGCAAAGACAGTCGGGTCCGTCCGCCTCGCCAGGTCTTTGTCCGCACGGGGCTTCCGGGGTTCCCCGCGCGATCCCGGGAAATGCGTCGGAGGCTTCTATTCATCGGCCATTCTGCTATAATCCGCAGGTTTTTCCCGGCCTGTCCGGCTGGAAAAACGGCTGTCCGCGTGTTGCGGGCGGTCAAATCCTCACATCCGCCGATTAAGGGTGTTCGTCGCGATAGGCGTCGGACGTTGGCGGCGGATGGCGGTTCAACCCTTAATAGGAGTTATGCAATGTCCGTTACCATGCGCGAAATGCTGGAAGCCGGTGTCCACTTCGGCCACCAGACCCGTTTCTGGTCCCCCAAGATGGCCCCGTACATCTTCGGTGCCCGCAACAAGATTCACATCGTCAACCTCGAAAAGACCCTGGCCAAGTACAACGAAGCCATGGCTTTCGTGAAGAAGCTGGCCGCCAATCGTGGCAACATCCTGTTTGTCGGCACCAAGCGCCAGGCTCGCGAAATCCTCGCCGAAGAAGCCGCACGCGCCGGTGCTCCGTATGTTGACCAGCGCTGGCTGGGCGGCATGCTGACCAACTTCAAGACGGTCAAGACCTCGATCAAGCGTCTCAAGGACATGGAACTGGCCGTCGAAGCCGGCGACCTGGAAAAGATGTCCAAGAAGGAAGCCCTGACCTTCCGTCGCGAACTGGAAAAGCTGCAGAAGTCGATCGGCGGCATCAAGGACATGGCCGGCCTGCCGGACGCCATCTTCGTCATCGACGTCGGCTACCACAAGATTGCCATCACCGAAGCCCAGAAGCTGGGTATTCCGGTCATCGGCGTGGTCGATACCAATCACTCTCCGGACGGCGTCGATTACGTCATTCCGGGTAACGACGACTCGTCGCGCGCCATCCAGCTGTACGCCCGCGGTGTGGCCGATGCGATCCTCGAAGGTCGCAGCCAGGTTGTCGCCGACATCGTCGCTGCCGGCGGCGACGACGAATTCGTCGAAGTCGAAGAAGCAGCCGAGTAATCATCAAGTTGTAACGGCGGGGGTTCAGGCTCCCGCCCGTCTCAAAAGCTCAGGAGAAAGAACATGGCGGCAATCACCGCAAGCATGGTGGCGGAACTGCGTGGCAAGACCGACGCCCCGATGATGGAATGCAAGAAGGCGCTGACCGAAGCCGACGGCGACATGGCCAAGGCCGAGGAAATCCTCCGCGTCAAGCTGGGCAACAAGGCTTCCAAGGCCGCTGCCCGCGTTGCCGCTGAAGGCATCGTCGCGATCAGCATTTCCGCCGACGGCAAGACCGGCGCGATCATCGAAGTCAATTCGGAAACCGACTTCGTCGCCAAGAACGACGAATTCATCGCGCTGGCCAACGGCTGTGCCGCATTGGTCGCCGACAAGAATCCGGCTGACGTCGCTGCGTTGTCCGAACTGCCGATGGGCGAGGGCACGGTCGAGTCGACCCGCTCGGCGCTGGTCGGCAAGATCGGCGAGAACATGACGATCCGTCGCTTCGTCCGTTGCGCCGCGCAAGGCAAGCTGGTTTCCTACATCCACGGTGGCGCCAAGGTTGGCGTTCTGGTCGATGTCGTCGGTGGCGACGAGCAACTGGGCAAGGATCTGGCGATGCATATCGCTGCTTCCAAGCCGAAGTCGCTGGATGCCTCGGGCGTTTCCGCCGAATTGCTGGATACCGAGCGCCGCGTTGCCATCGAAAAGGCTCGCGAAGCCGGCAAGCCGGAAGCAATGCTGGAAAAGATTGCCGAAGGTACCGTGCAGAAGTACCTGAAGGATGTCACCTTGCTCGGCCAGGTTTTCGTCAAGGCCGAAGACGGCAAGCAGACGATCGAGCAGTTGCTGAAGGCCAAGGGCGCTTCCGTTGCCGGTTTCACGCTGTACATCGTCGGCGAAGGCATCGAAAAGAAGGTTGACGATTTCGCCGCCGAAGTCGCCGCCCAGGCTGCCGCTGCTGCTGCCAAGAAATAAAAAACATTCCTGGAAAGGAAAGCCGATGACCGCACCCAAGTACAAGCGCATCCTCCTCAAACTCTCCGGCGAGGCCCTGATGGGCAGCGACGCCTACGGGATCAACCCGCAGGTGATCGCGGGAATCTGCGCGGAGATCAAGGCGGTTGCCGACCTGGGTGTGGAAATCGGCGTCGTGATCGGCGGTGGCAACATCTTCCGCGGCATGGCCGGTACGGCCACCGGGATGGATCGCGCCACTGCGGATTACATGGGCATGCTGGCCACGGTGATGAACGCCATGGCGCTGTCCGATGCAATGCGTCAATGTGGCCTGAATGCCCGTGTGCAGTCAGCCCTGAATATCGAGCAGGTGATCGAGCCGTACATCCGCGGCAAGGCCATCCGCTACCTGGAAGAAGGCAAGATCGTGATTTTCGGTGCCGGTACCGGCAACCCCTTCTTCACCACCGATACCGCTGCGGCCCTGCGCGGTTCGGAAATCGGCGCGGAGATCGTGCTGAAGGCGACCAAGGTCGACGGTATCTACACCGCCGATCCGAAAAAGGATCCCGCCGCAACCCGCTACGACAAGATCAGCTTCAACGAAGCGATCTCGAAGAATCTCGCAGTCATGGACGCGACGGCTTTTGCGCTGTGTCGTGATCAGAAACTGCCGATCAACGTTTTCTCGATCTTCAAGTCCGGCGCGCTGAAGCGCGTGGTCTGCGGTGAGGACGAGGGGACGCTGGTCTATTGCTGAGGAGAGACAAATGATTGCCGAAACCAAGAAGAGCGCCGAAGGCAAGATGCAGAAGTCTTTGGAAGCCCTGAAGAACGACCTGCTGAAAGTCCGTACCGGTCGTGCGCATACCGGCCTGCTCGATCATGTGATGGTCGATTATTACGGCTCGCCGGTGCCGGTGAATCAGGTTGCCAACATCACCCTGGTCGATGCCCGTACGCTGGGCGTCCAGGCTTGGGAAAAGAACATGGTCCAGAAGGTCGAGAAAGCCATTCGCGATTCCGACCTCGGCCTCAATCCGGCCACCCAGGGTGACCTGATCCGCGTGCCGATGCCGGCGTTGACCGAAGAACGGCGCAAGGAAATGATCAAGGTCGTCAAGAATGAAGGCGAGGGGGCCAAGGTGGCGATCCGCAATCTTCGTCGCGATGCCAACAATCACCTGAAGGATGCCCTGAAGAAGGGGGAAATCCCGGAGGATGCCGAGCGCAAGGCGCAGGACGATATCCAGAAGCTGACCGACAAGTACGTCGCCGAAGTCGACAAGATGCTCGCTGCCAAAGAGGCCGAGCTGATGCAGATCTGACCCCGGCGCAGCAGAACGGCTGAATGGCCCTCTTTTCGAGTTCGACGCGGGATGTCCCGTCCGTGGCGGAGGTGCCTCGTCACGTTGCCGTGATCATGGATGGCAACGGCCGCTGGGCCAAGAAGCGCTTCCTGCCGCGGGTGGCCGGTCACGTCAAGGGCGTCGAACTGGTCCGCGAGATGGTGCGCAGTTGCCTGGAGCGGGGCATCCGTTACCTGACCTTGTTCGCCTTTTCCTCGGAAAACTGGCGTCGACCGCAGGAAGAGGTGAGCCTGTTGATGCAGTTGTTCGTCAAGGCTCTGCAGCAGGAAGTCGAAAAACTCGATCGCAACGGCGTCCGGCTGCGCGTGATCGGCGATCTCGCGCGTTTCGATGAACCGCTGCAGCAACTGATCCGCCAGGCGGAGGCGCAAACCGCCGGCAATACCGCCCTTGAACTGACGATTGCCGCCAACTACGGCGGTCGCTGGGACATCATGCAGGCGGTCAACCGCCTGGCGACGGAAAAAGCCGATCAGGCCGGCGAGTGGTCCGAAGCCGATCTTGAAAGCCGTCTGTCGATGCATTTTGCGCCCGAGCCGGACCTCTTCATCCGCACTGGTGGCGAAGAACGCATCAGCAATTTCCTGCTCTGGCAACTGGCTTATACCGAGTTTTATTTCACGCCGACGCTGTGGCCGGATTTCAACGCGACCGAGTTCGACAAGGCCATTGTTTCCTACCAGCAGCGTGAACGCCGGTTCGGACGAACCAGCGAGCAGTTATCGGACACCCCGAATGCTTAGAACGCGCGTGATCACCGCGCTGGTCATCGCGGCACTGTTGATTCCCGCCATCTTCCTGCTCGATCCCCGAGCCTGGATGCTGCTGACTGCTGCCATCACCGCTATTGCCGCGTGGGAGTTCGCCCGGCTGGCCGCCTTTCCGGTTGTCGGCCAGTGGGGCTTCGGCGCGCTGGTCGCCTTGCTGCTGGTGCTTGCGATACTGGGGCTGACGCCCGGACAACTGGCGGATGCCGGTCTGTTTGCGATGTTGCTCTCTGCGGCATTCTGGCTCTGTCTGGTCCCGTTCTGGCTGCGTAACCGCTGGCAGGGTCTGTCCGCCTGGCGAATGCTGCCGGTCGGGTTGATCGTCCTCTTGCCGACCTGGTATGCCTTGATCGCCTTGCGGGAAAGCTCGCCTGGCTGGCTGTTCGCTGCCTTGCTGCTCGTTGCGCTGGCCGATATCGCCGCTTATTTCTTCGGGCGCGCCTTTGGCCGTCGCAAGCTGGCGCCCAACATCAGCCCGGGCAAGACCTGGGAAGGGGCCTGGGGTGCCATGGCCACGGTCACCGTGCTGGCGGTCTCATCCCAGATCGCATTGGCCGGTGGCGATGTTGGGCGAATCCTCCTTCTCGTGGTCGTCATGCCTTTGCTGACCCTGGTGTCGATCATGGGCGATCTGTTCGAGTCGATGCTCAAGCGCCAGGTCGGCCTGAAGGACAGCAGTCAACTGCTGCCGGGGCACGGCGGGGTGCTCGACCGGATCGACAGCCATACGGCGGCTTTGCCGATGTTGGCGCTGCTGGTCGGGTGGCTGGCATGAGCCGGCGCCAGGGCATCACCATTCTCGGTGCTTCCGGATCGATCGGACAGTCCACGCTGGATGTCGTGCGTCGTCATCCGGATCGTTACCGGGTTGTCGCGCTGACGGCGCATCGCCAGATCGAGCGGCTGGTCGCCGATTGCCTCGAGTTTTCCCCAATGCTGGCAGTACTCGGCGATGCCGGGGCGGCGGCCGAGGCAAACCGGCTGTTGCGTGAGCAGGGGAGCAAGACCGAGGTCCTGCATGGCGAAGCCGCGCTGGTGACCGCCGCAACGCTGCCTGAAGCCGACATGGTGATGGCGGCGATCGTCGGGGCCGCGGGTCTGGCGCCGACGTTGGCGGCAGCCGAGTCCGGCCGGCGTATCTTGCTCGCCAACAAGGAAGTGCTGGTGATGGCCGGCGAACTTTTCATGCGCGCAGTACGCGCCCATGGCGCCGTATTGCTTCCGGTCGACAGCGAACACAATGCGATTTTCCAGGCCTTGCCCGCCGATTTTTCCAGGGGGCTGACGGCCGCCGGCGTGCAACGCATCCTGCTTACCGCTTCCGGTGGTCCGTTCCGCAACGCTTCGCTGGCCGATTTGCAGTCGGTAACGCCGGCACAGGCCTGTGCCCATCCGAACTGGAGCATGGGACGCAAGATTTCGGTCGATTCGGCGACCATGATGAACAAGGGGCTCGAGGTGATCGAGGCCTGCTGGTTGTTTGACGCACCACCGGAATTGATCCAGGTGGTGGTTCATCCGCAGAGCGTGGTTCATTCCGCCGTGCAATACAGCGACGGATCGGTGCTCGCCCAACTCGGCAATCCCGATATGCGTACGCCGATCGCCTATGCCATGGCCTGGCCCGAGCGGATCGCCGCCGGCGTCGAGGCGCTGGACCTGTTCAGGATCGGCCGCCTGGATTTTCAGGCACCGGACTTCGAGCGTTTCCGTTGTCTGCAGCTGGCCTATGACGCCATCGCCGCGGGCGGAACCGCGCCGGCCATCCTGAATGCGGCAAACGAAGTGGCGGTTGCGGCTTTTCTGGCCGAACGCCTGCCGTTCCTGGGGATTGCCCGGCTCAACGAAGCCGTGCTCGGCGCCATGCCGGCCTTGCCGGAAAGTTCGCTCGACGAGGTGGTCGACGCGGATGCAGCGGCTCGTCGACTGGCGGAGCGACTGGTTGCGGAGGCGGCTTTCGCGTGAGCGAGCTGCCGTTCTATCTGGCGGCTTTTGCCGTCGTCCTCGGTGTTCTGATCGTTGTTCACGAGTTCGGGCATTATCTGGCCGCGCGTTGGTGCGGCGTCAAGGTACTGCGCTTCTCGATCGGTTTCGGACCGGTGATCTGGCAGAAACGGCTGGGGTGCGACGGCACGGAATGGGCGCTCAGCGCCTTCCCGCTTGGCGGTTACGTCAAGATGCTCGATGAGCAGGAGGGCGAAGTGCCCGTCGAGGAGCGACACCGCGCCTTCAACCGGCAGTCCGTCGGCAAGCGCAGCCTGATCGTCGCTGCCGGGCCTCTGGCCAACTTTGTGCTGGCCATCGTCCTTTACTGGGCCATCTTCATGGTTGGCGGCAGCGAACTGCTGCCCATCGTCGGCGACCCGCCGGCGCAGTCCCCGGCAGCCATCGCCGGTTTGCGCAACGGCGACCAGGTGCGTGCGCTCGATGACGAGCCGGTGCGGACCTGGGAGGATTTCCGTTGGTTGCTGTTGAAGAAGGCGGCATCCCGGGATGCCGTCGAGTTGCAGGTCGTCGGCGAGAATGGCGAGCCGGCCACGCGACGTCTGTTTCTCGATGCCGTCGCCGAAGAGGGTTGGGAGGGCGACGGTCTGGAGCGGCTCGGTTTACGCTTCTATCGTCCGCAGTTGCCGGCGCAGATCGGAAAAATCGAGCCAGACGGTCCTGCCGCGCGGGCGGGCCTGCAGACCGGAGATCGTATCGTCGAAGTCGATGGCAAGCCGGTTGTCTGGTGGCATGAGGCGGTGCTTGGCATTCGACAGGCAGCAGAACGCCCGCTGACCCTGGTCGTCGATCGCCATGGACAGCGTCTTGCGGTCGACGTCGTTCCCGACGCGATTTCCGAACGCGGGCAGCGTATCGGTCGTATCGGCATTGCGCTGGCCGAATCGGAGATGCCGCGTCGCGAATTCAGCACCGTCGTTCGTTACGGCTTTTTCGAAGCGGGCGTCAGGGCATTTCGCGAAACCTGGGACAAATCGGTTTTCAGCCTGGTCATGCTGGGCAAGATGCTGGTTGGCGAAGTTTCCTGGAAGAATCTTTCCGGTCCGGTGACGATTGCCGATTACGCCGGTCAGTCGGCCCGCATGGGAATCGACTACTACATCAAGTTCATGGCGCTGGTCAGCATCAGTCTCGGGGTCTTGAACCTGCTTCCCATCCCGGTGCTGGATGGTGGGCATTTGATGTATCATATGATCGAAGTCGTCAGGCGCAAGCCGCTCTCCGAGCGGGCTTTGGCGGTCGCCCAGCAGGTCGGCCTGTCCATCTTGTTCGTGCTGATGGCTTTTGCATTTTTTAATGACTTGAATCGCCTTTTCGGCGGCTGAACGATGAAGAAATCCTTGTTGTCCGTCCTGATTACCGGGCTGTTTTCGCTGCCGGTGATGGCGTTCGAGCCGTTTACCGTCAAGGACATCCGCGTCGAGGGTATCCAGCGTACCGAAGCAGGTACCGTGTTCAGCTATCTGCCGGTCAAGGTCGGCGATACGCTCAACGACGACAAGGCGGCGCAGTCCATCAAATCGCTGTTTGCGACCGGTTTCTTCAAGGACGTCCGGATCGAGGTCGAAAAGGATGTGATGGTTGTCGTCGTCCAGGAACGGCCGGCAATCGCCAATCTGAATTTCGTTGGCCTGAAGGAGTTCGACAAGGACGTCATCCTCAAGGCGCTCAAGGAAACCGGTATCGCCGAAGGCCGCATCTTCGACCGTTCGCTGCTCGACAAGGCCGAGCAGGAACTGAAGCGACAGTATCTGTCGCGCGGCAAGTATTCGGCAACGATCACGACAACCGTCACGCCGCTTGAGCGCAACCGGGTCGGCATCAATTTCAATATCGAGGAAGGCGACGCAGCCAAAATCAAGCAGATCAACATCGTCGGCGCGAAGGCCTTTTCCGAAAAGGAATTGTTGTCGCGCTTCGAGCTGACGACGCCCGGCTTGCTGACCTGGTATACGAAGAACGATCAGTATTCCCGCCAGAAGCTCTCCGGTGATCTGGAAAAGCTCAAGTCCTTCTATCTGGATCAGGGTTATCTGGAGTTCAATGTCGAATCGACCCAGGTATCCATTTCTCCGGACAAGCGCGACGTGTACATCACGGTTGGCATTACCGAGGGCGAGCGTTACAAGGTTTCGTCAGTCAAACTGGCCGGTGATTTCAACATTCCGGAAAACGAACTGAAGAAGCTGGTTCAGGTACGTGCCGGTGACGTCTTTTCCCGCGAGCGCCTCAACGCTTCCACCAAGGCGATCAGCGACCGTCTCGGGCAGGAAGGCTACGCCTTTGCCAATGTCAATGCGGCACCGGAAATCGACAAGGAAAAGCACCTGGTGGCTTTTACCGTGTTCGTCGATCCAGGCAAGCGGGTTTACGTCCGGCGGATCAACGTTACCGGCAATACGAAAACACGGGACGAGGTCGTTCGACGCGAAATCCGCCAGATGGAAGGTGGTTGGTATGATGCCGACAAGGTTGCCAATTCGCGTCAGCGTATTGACCGCCTTGGTTTCTTCAGCGAAGTCACGGTAGAGACGCCGCCTGTTCCCGGTACGTCGGATCAACTCGATGTCAATCTGAACGTCGTCGAAAAGCCGACGGGCAATCTGATGCTTGGTGTCGGCACCTCCAGCACCGACAAGTTCATCCTGTCGGGCTCCATCGCTCAAAACAATTTCATGGGAAGTGGCAACAACGTCTCGATCCAGGTCAATTCGGCGAAAAGCTACCGGACCTACGCCTTTTCCTACACCAATCCGTACTTCACGCCGGACGGCGTCAGCCAGGGCTTCGACATCTACCAGCGGACCGTCAATACGCAGAATCTGGCAGTCGCCTACTATAAGTCCGTGTCTACCGGTGCCGGTATCCGCCTGGGCTTTCCGATTGGCGAGAAAGAGTCGATCAGCGTAGGTCTGGCGGTAGACTCGACGTCGATTACGGTCGATGAGACCAGTCCGACGCGCTATCAAAACTACGTTCGCGATTACGGCGAGACCAATCTCTCGTTGCCGGTCACGGTGAATTGGGTCAGCGATGGCAAGGACAGCTATTTCTTCCCGACCCGCGGCACCTACCAGAAAGCCGGCATCGAGGTGGCCATTCCCGGTGGTGACCTGACTTACTACAAGGCGAATTACCAGCTTCAGCATTACATTCCGCTGAGCAAGCGTTTCACCTTGATGTTGAACGGTGAGGTCGGTTACGGTAACGGTATCGGCAACAAGGATTTGCCGTTCTTCAAAAACTATTTTGCCGGCGGCATCACTTCGGTGCGGGGCTATAAGACCTCCAGTCTTGGTCGAGTCGAGCCTGATCCGGTGACCGGGACGGATTACCGTGTGGGTGGCAATCGCCGCGTCGTTGCCAATACGGAGTTACTGTGGGGTTTGCCCGGGATGGAAAGCTCGGCTCGCCTTGGCCTCTTCTTCGATGCCGGGCAGGTCTACGCGTCCGGCGAAACCCTGGATCTTGGGCAGCTGAGGTATTCGACGGGTATTTCTGCCGCCTGGTTGTCGCCGGTCGGTCCGCTCAAGTTCAGTATCGGCTTCCCGCTCAACAAGAAGGAAACCGACAAGACAGAGTCCTTCCAGTTCCAGTTGGGTACCGTCTTTTAATCAGGAGTATCGCCTTGAAAGTTAAATCGCTCGTTCTCGTTTCCTTGTTGTCCGCACTGAGCCTGTCGGCTGTGCAGGCCGCCGAACTGAAGGTGGGCTATGTGAATACCCAGCGTATCTTCCGCGATGCGCCGGCTGCCCAGAAGGCAGCCAAGAAGCTGGAAAGCGAGTTTTCCAAGCGCGATCAGGACCTGCAGCGCATGGCCAAGCAGTTGCAGGGCCTGCAGGAAAATCTGGAAAAGAATGCCGTAACCATGTCGGAAAACGAGCGTCGCTCGAAGGAAAAGGAGTTCGGCGAATTGTCGCGCGAGTTCCAGCGCCGGCAACGGGAATTCCGTGAAGACCTGAACCTGCGTCAGAACGAGGAAAATGCTGCGGTCATCGAAAAGGCCAATCGTGCCATCAAGCAGATTGCCGAAAGCGACAAGTACGACCTCATCCTGCAGGACGTCGTCTGGGTCAGTCCGCGCCTCGACATTACCGAACGCGTCATCAAGGCGCTGTCCGAAGCCAAGTGATGGCTGTATCCGGGCAGCAGGCATACTCGCTCGCACAGATCGCCGCCCGCCTGGGCGGCGATGTGCTTGGAGACGGCGAAACGCCAATCCGTCGCATCGCCACGCTGGCCACGGCCGGGGAAGGCGATATCGGCTTTCTTGCCAACCGGAAGTACAAGGGGCAACTGCAGACGACCGGCGCTGCGGCAGTCATCCTGTCTCCGGACGCCGCGGATGCCTTCGCCGGGCCGCGTATTGTCACCGCCAATCCCTATGTCTATTACGCACGCGTTGCGGCCCTGCTTTACCCGGATGAAGCTGGTTTTACCGGCATGCACGCCACAGCGGTCGTCGATTCCGCCGTGCCGGACAGCGTGGCGATCGGTCCGCACGCCGTTGTCGGGCGGAATGTCCGCCTGGGCGACAGGGTCGTCATTCATGCGGGCGCCGTGATCGGTGATGGTGTGGAGATCGGCGAAGGCAGTGTGATTCATCCGAATGTGACGATCTACCATGGCTGCCGGCTGGGCAAGCGGGTCGTCATTCATTCGGGGAGCGTGATCGGGGCCGACGGCTTTGGTTTCGCGCCGGAGGGCAAGGCATGGATCAAGATTCCGCAGGTTGGCGCCGTCGTCATTGGCGATGATGTCGAAATTGGCGCGAATACGACGGTCGACCGTGGCGCAATCGAAGATACGGTGATCGGTCAGGGCTGCAAGATCGACAATCTGGTCCAGATTGCGCATAACTGCCGGATCGGCGATCACAGCGTCCTGGCCGGTTGTGTCGGGATCGCCGGCAGTGTCGAACTTGGGGAGCACTGCGTGGTTGGCGGTGCCGGGATGATTGCCGGTCATGTCACGCTGGCCGCCGGGACGATGATCTCGGGCGGGTCACTGGTCATGAAGAGCATCAGGAAGGCAGGACATTACACCAGCGTGTTTCCGCTGGATGAGCACGACGAATGGATCAGGAATGCAGCGCACATCCGCCGCCTTTCCCATCTCGCCGAACGGGTTTCTGAACTTGAGAAAAAACTGAAAGAAAATGACGCAAACTCTTGATTCTATGGAAATCAAGGAGATCATGGAGCATCTCCCGCACCGTTACCCCTTCCTGCTGGTGGATCGGGTCGTCTCGATGGAACTGGGCAAACGCATTCACGCCTACAAGAACGTCAGTTTCAATGAACCGCATTTCACCGGACACTTTCCGCACCATCCGGTGATGCCGGGCGTGCTGATCATGGAGGCCCTGGCCCAGGCGGCCGGCATTCTGGCATTCAAGACGGCCGGCGAAAAACCGACCCAGGATTCGTTGTTCATGTTCGCCGGCATCGATGGCGCGCGCTTCAAGCGTCAGGTCATGCCGGGCGACCAGTTGCACCTGCATGTCGAAATCGAGCGCTGGATGCGCAACGTGCTCAAGCTGAAGGCGGAAGCACGCGTCGATGGTGAACTGGCGGCCGAAGCCCAGTTGATCTGCGCCAAGAAGGATGTCTGAGATGATTCATCCCACCGCCATCGTCGATCCCGGTGCGAAGATCGGAGCCAATGTCAGCATCGGGCCGTATACGATCGTCGGCCCGAACGTCGAAATCGGCGATAACACGGAAATCGGCCCGCACGTGGTCATCAACGGCCATACCCGGATCGGTCGCGACAACAAGATTTTCCAGTTCTGCTCGCTGGGCGAAGTGCCGCAGGACAAGAAATACGCCGGCGAGCCGACCCGTCTGGAGATTGGCGACCGCAACACGATCCGCGAATTCTGCACCTTCAACCTGGGAACTATCCAGGATGAAGGCGTGACCAGCATCGGCGACGACAACTGGCTGATGGCCTATGTCCATATCGCCCACGACTGCCGTGTCGGCAACAAGACGATTTTTGCCAACGGCGCTTCACTGGCTGGGCACGTGATCGTCGATGACTGGGTGATTTTCGGCGGGTTCACCGGGGTTCACCAGTTCTGCCGGATCGGCGCACATGTGATCACCGCGGCCTCGTCGCTGGTATTGCAGGATGTACCGCCGTTCCTGATGGCGGCCGGCAATACCGCGCAGCCCTATGGCATCCATGTGGAAGGCCTGAAGCGTCGCGGCTTCTCCAGCGACACCATTCAGGGCCTGAAGCGGGCCTATCGTACGCTGTACAAGTCCGGGCTGATGCTTGAAGAGGCCAAGGCGAAGCTGACCGAGCAGGCGGAGACGGTACCCGAAATCCGGACGATGCTCGACTTTCTGGACGTATCGAAGCGCGGCATCATCCGCTGATGGTCACGCCGCTTCGTATTGCCCTGGTGGCTGGTGAAGCCTCCGGCGATCTGCTGGCCAGCCAGTTGATCGCGGCTTTGCGACAGCGTTTCCCCGATGCTGCCTTTTGCGGCATCGGCGGTCCCAAGATGTCGGGGCAGGGCTTCGATGCCTGGTGGCCGATGGACAAGCTGTCGGTCATGGGCTATGCCGACGCCTTGAAGAACTTCCGCGAGATTTACGCCATCCGGCGCCAGTTGAAACGGCGTCTGCTGGAACTGCGCCCGGATATCTTCATCGGCGTCGATGCGCCGGACTTCAATCTCGGCCTCGAACGTGACCTGAAGCGCGAGGGCATTCGCACCGTACATTATGTCAGTCCCTCGATCTGGGCCTGGCGCGGCGGCCGGATCAAGAAGATCGCGCGTGCGGTCGACCGCGTGCTGGCGCTGTTTCCGATGGAACCGCCGATCTACGAAAAGGCCCGCATTCCGGTGAGCTACGTCGGCCATCCGCTGGCCGACAGCATTCCGCTGCAAACCGAACGCAAGGCTGTGCGCGAGAAGCTGTCGTTGCCACGCGATCTGCCGATCATCGCCATGCTGCCGGGCAGCCGGCAAGGCGAACTGGCGCTGATGGCCGATCTGTTCGTGCAGACGGCACGCCTGATCCGCGAACGGCATCTTCCCGACGCCCATTTTGTCGTGCCGCTAACCACGCGCGAGACGCGTCTGCAGTTCGAAATGGCGATTTATCGGCAGCAGGCTGCCGACATTCCGTTCCGGCTGCTGTTCGGGCACGCCCAGGATGCGCTTGGCGCCTGCGACGTGGCCCTGGTCAAGAGCGGTACGTCGACGCTGGAAGCCGCGCTGGTCAAGCGTCCGATGGTCATTACCTACAAGATCGCCAGACTGTCGGCGTGGCTGATGAAACGCATGGGCTATCTGCCTTACGTCGGTTTGCCGAATATCCTGTGCGGCCGCTTTGTCGTGCCGGAGTTGCTGCAGGACGACGCAACGCCGGAAAAACTGGCCGAGGCGCTGGTCGCGCTGTACCAGGACAAGGAAGGCGCCAAGGCCATCGAGGAAGCATTCACCGAACTGCACATGAACCTGCGCCAGGGAAATGCCGACAAGGCGGCGCAGGCGGTCGTCGAATGCCTGCGCTGATCGTTCCCGGCGGTTTGGTCTGCGGCATCGATGAAGCCGGGCGCGGGCCGCTGGCCGGACCGGTCGTTGCCGCCGCGGTGATCCTTGATCCGGCGCGTCCGGTCGACGGTCTGAACGACTCGAAAAAGCTCTCGGAAAAGAAGCGTGAAGCCTTGGCCGTCCTGATCCGCGAGCGTGCGCTGGCGTGGTGTGTCGCCGAGGCAAACATCGAGGAAATCGACCGCCTGAACATCCTCTGGGCAACCATGCTGGCGATGCAGCGTGCCGTGGCCGGGCTGGCCGTTCGGCCCACCTCGGCGCTGGTCGACGGCAATCGCTGTCCGGATCTCGATATGCCGGTCGAAGCCGTGGTCAAGGGCGATGGCAAGATTGCCTCGATCGCCGCCGCCTCGATTCTGGCCAAGACCGCGCGCGATGCCGGTATGCTGGCGCTGCACGAACGCTATCCGCAATACGGTTTCGCCGAGCATATGGGCTATCCGACCCCCGCTCATCTGGCGGCGCTGGAAGCGCATGGGGCGTCGCCGGTGCATCGGCGCAGCTTCGGCCCGGTCGCCCGCCAGTTGTCGTTGCTATGAAACTGATCCAGTCGCGCGACAATCCCTTCTACAAGCAGTTGAAGAAACTGGCCAGCTCCGGGCGCGAACGGCGCAAGGCCGGACAGACCGTGCTCGACGGCCTGCATCTGCTGAAAGCCTGGGAAGCGGCCCGCGGTCCGGTCGACACGCCAGTGGTCGCCGAATCAGCGATCAAGGGCGGCGAAATCGCCGATTACCTTGGCGGCCGCCACGCCATCGTGCTGACCGACCCGCTGATGCGCGAACTGGGTCTGGTCGATACGCCGAGCGGCGTGCTGGCGGTGGTGACCACGCCATCGTCGCCGCTTGCGGTCGACGGCCGGATCGACAGCATTTTGCTCGATGGGGTCCAGGATCCGGGAAACGTTGGCACCTTGCTGCGCACCGCGGCGGCGGCCGGCGTGCGTCAGGCGCTGCTCGGACCGGGCTGTGCCTCGGCCTGGTCGCCACGGGTCCTGCGCGCCGGGCAGGGCGCGCATTTCGTGCTGGATGTTCATGAAGACGTCGATCTGTCGGCCTTCGTCCGGAGTTACGCCGGCACGGTCGCCGTCACCTGTCTCGACGGCGCCGTTTCTCTTTACGACGCCGTGTGGCCGACACCGCTGGCCTGGGTGTTCGGTGCCGAAGGCCAGGGCGTTCGCCGCGAACTGATCGACCTGGCCGACCTGAAGGTCAGGATTCCCATGCCGGGCGCCGTCGAGTCGCTCAACGTCGCTGCAGCGGCGGCGGTCTGCCTGTTCGAGGCAGTGCGCCGAAAAACCTGAAAATCTTGCCACGGGCAGTCGGCGCCCCGGGCACGGACGACAGCGTTTGCAGTAGTATGGCGGGGTTATATTTAAATCCTTGGTCATGAAGGTTCGCGTGCTACGATTTTTGCCTTTTCTGCTCGTCATGGCCGGCTGCAGCGCCATTCCGCAGGAATTCGTCAAACCGGGAACCCCCAGCACCTTGCTGCGCGATTCGTTCTCGAACTCCGGTCTGGCGCCCGGCGTCAAATCCTCCCCGGGAAACGATTTCCCTTCACCGTTGAGATCCGCCAAAGCCTTCTTCCTCGTTGCCAAAATCGATGGTGTCGAGGTTGAAGACAACAGCGCCAGGCGTTCTCTCACGGCAAGCGAGGGACAAGGTTTATGGATGACCCCTCGGTCCAATGAGATTAGGGTGGCAGCTGGTCGCCATCGCTTGCACTTGCTGGCGACCTATGTGTTTGCGGCGCCGATCGAGGTGCTGCTTCGTATGGGCAAGGAAACTGCGTACCGGGCGGAGGGTGAAATCGTTGTGGATCTTGGCGTCGGCCGGACTTATCAGGTACGTGGAAGGCTGGAACCTTACTATCAGGAAGTCTGGCTGGAAGACGTCGATTCCGGGGAGATCATTGGCCAGAAAATAATCAATCGGGAAGTCGAGCGCTCACGCCAGGAAATATTGGCGGCATCGTCCTATACCTGCTGCAATTTGCGCTACAAGGATCAGTGGATCAGTGATTCCAATCTCGTCGGACTCCCCTTCATTCCGGCCGGTGCCCGTATTTTGCCCATGGAGGAGGGGGGTAATCGGATCCACGTGCTGATCGATGGTCGCCCGATGACGGTCGGACATGATTACGGTCGTCAGCAGGAAAGCAAGCAGGCGTATCTTGCAAAACTGATGCGCGGGATCGATCCCGGAATCTATATCGAGCGACAGCCGGCGGCCGTTCGCGATGCCATTCGTGCCGGCAAGGTAAGTCTGGGCATGAATCGGGAACAGGTATTGATTGCCCTCGGTTATCCCCGGACCGATCAGACAGCGACCCTCCAGGAAACCCGCTGGAAGTATGAAACCGTCGATGGTGAAGTCTTTGAAATTGAATGGAATAGCCAGGGATTGGTCGACGACGTCCTGGCTGATGAAGAAGCGGTTCTGGAGCAGGTTGTATTCTGAAACAGCGGCGGCGAGCCGCCGCTGTTCGGCCGAGGGCTCAGCGTAAGCCCAGTTCCTGCAGGATGGTCGCCGAAATTTCCTCGATCGATTTGGTCGAGGAATCCAGCCAGCGGATGCCTTCGCGGCGCATCATCTTTTCTGCTTCGGCGATCTCGAAACGGCAGTTGGCCAGCGAAGCATATTTGCTGCCGGAACGCCTTTCCTCGCGAATCTGCGTCAGGCGTTCGGCCTGGATGGTCAGCCCGAAGAGTTTCGGGCGGTGGCGCTCCAGGCTGCTCGGCAGGCGGCCGCGGTCGAAATCCTCGGGAATCAACGGGAAGTTGGCAACCTTCAGACCGAACTGCATGGCCAGGTAAAGCGAGGTCGGCGTCTTGCCGCAACGCGAGACGGCAACCAGGATGATGTCGGCTTCCTCGAGATCGCGGTCGGTGATTCCGTCGTCGTGGGCCAGCGTGTAGTTGATTGCCTCGATCCGCTTCTTGTAGTCGGAGCTGTCGGCGGTACCGTGCGAGCGGCCGACGGTATGGCTGGACTTGATGCCCAGCTCGGCTTCCAGCGGTGCCAGGAAGGTTTCGAAATAGGACAGGCTGAAGGCGTCGGCCTGGTGCACGATGGCCGCCAGTTCGAGGTTGATCAGCGTGGTGAACACGATCGGCCGCAGGCCGTCGGATTCGCCCTGGGCGTTGATCCGGGCTACCGCTTCCTGGGCTTTTTCGACGCTGTCGAGAAAGGGGATGCGGACCTGTTTGAACTCGACGTCCTCGAACTGCGTCAGCAGGCTGTGGCCAAGGGCTTCGGCGGTCAGGCCGGTGCCGTCGGAAATGAAGAAGACGGTGCGTTTGATCGGTTGGGTCATGGGGCGCGATTCTAACCGTTTGCTAGCCGCTGTTGCGCAGGCCGGAGGCGATGCCGTTGATCGTGATGTGGATGCCGCGGGCCACGCGTTCGTCGGTGTCGCCGGCGCGGTGCCGCTTGAGCAGTTCGACCTGCAGGTGGTTGAGCGGATCCATGTAGGGTGCGCGCAGTTGCAGCGAACGCTTCAGCATCGGGTTGTCGGCCAGGAAATCGTCGCGCTCCAGGATGTTCAGCAGGTGACGGCGGGTGAGTTCCCATTCGCCGCAGATGCGGCCGAAAATATGTTCGCGCAGCGTGGTGTCGGCCACCAGTTCGGCGTAGCGCGAAGCGATGGCGAGATCGGTCTTGGCCAGCACCATGTCCATGTTCGACAGCAGGCTCTGGAAGAAGGGCCACGACCGGACCATCCGGCGCAACGTGGCGAGGCCGTCGGGATTTTCGGCCAGCCAGCCGTCGACCGCAGAACCGAAGCCATACCAGCCGGGCAGCATCAGGCGGCATTGCGCCCACGAGAAAACCCACGGAATGGCGCGCAGGTCTTCGATGCGATCGGAAGCCTTGCGCGAGGCCGGGCGGCTGCCGATGTTCAAGGCGGCGATTTCGGAAACGACCGTCGATTGGCGGAAATAGGTGCGGAAACCTTCCGTTTCATACACCAGGCCGCGGTAGGCGCGGAAGGCACGGTCCGACAGTTCGTCCAGTACCGGATGGAAGGGCTCGGCCGGTTCGACGCGGTTCTCGTGATCGGTCAGGCTGGCTTCCAGCGTCGCGGCGAGCAGCACTTCGAGGTTGCGGCGGCCGGTATCCGGCGCGCCGTACTTGGTCGAGATCACTTCGCCCTGTTCGGTCAGCCGGATCTGGCCGGATACGGCGCCGGCCGGCTGGGCCAGGATGGCGTGGTAGGACGGGCCGCCACCGCGGCCGACCGAGCCGCCGCGCCCGTGGAACAGGCGCAGCCGCACGCCGTGTTTGCGGAATACGGCAGTCAGCGCGATTTCGGCCTTGTACAGTTCCCAGCCCGAGGTCAGGAAGCCGCCGTCCTTGTTGCTGTCCGAATAGCCGAGCATGACCTCGTGTTCGTCGGCACGGCCGGCGACCAGTTCGCGGTAGCCGGGCAGCGAGAACAGGGTGTCCATCGTCGCCGCGCTCTTCTGCAAGTCTTCGATGGTTTCGAACAGCGGGATGATGTTGACGTCCAGCCGCGGTTGGGCGCCGGGCAGCAGCAGGCCGGCTTCCTTGAGCAGCAGGGCCAGTTCGAGAAGATCGGAAACGCCGTCGGTCTTCGAGATGATGCAGTTGGGCAGCGCGGCCTCGCCGTATTTTTCGCGCAGTTCGCGGGCGGCGAAGAAGATCGCCAGTTCGCCCTGCGTTTCCTCGTCGTAGGTCAGCCAGGGCGAGTAGAGCGGGCGCGGCGTGGCGATTTCTGCGGTCAACAGCGCAATCCGTTCGTTTTCCGGCAGCGCTTCGTAATCGGGGCAGCGCCCGGCAGCGGCCAGCAGGGCGGCGACGCTGCGCGCATGAACGTCGGAGTTCTGGCGCAGGTCGATCGGCGCCAGGTGGAAGCCGAACACCTGCACCGCGCGCAACAGCCGGCGCAGGCGGCCGCCGGCCAGGTTGGCGGCGCCGTTCAGCTTGAGCGAATTGGCCAGCACCTTGAGATCGGCACGCAGTGCTTCCGGCGTGGCATAAGCGTCGGCCTGGCCGATTTCGTGACGGACCGGCTCGACATGGTCGAGGGCCCGCGCCGTGGCGGCAAGACGGGCGTAGATGCCGGATAGCGCGCGCCGGTAAGGTTCATCGATCCGCTGCGGCGACTGGTCGGGCGATGTCGCGGCCAGCGCGGCCAGTTCCGGCGTCACCTGGACGAGCAGGTCGGACAACGGCAATTCGCCGCCCAGCGCATGCACTTCGTCGAGGTAATGGGTTAGCGCGGCGGCCGACTGGAGGCGCAAGGCTTCGCGCAGGATATCGGCGGTGACGAAGGGGTTGCCGTCGCGGTCGCCGCCGATCCACGAACCGACGCGGAAGAAGGGCGGCAGCGCCCAGACCTTGTCCGGGTAGCGCTTCTGCAGTTGCTGCGTGGCCTGGATGTACAGGCGCGGCAGTTCGGTGAAGAAGGTTTCCTGGAAGTAGGAAATCCCGTTCTTGACCTCGTCGATGACTTTCAGGCGGACCGGGCGCAGCATCCGCGACTGCCACAGCGTGAGGATGGCGTTGGCCAGCGCCAGGCTGTTGTCGGCATCTTCCTCGGGCGTCAGCTGCTGGCGCTCGCGCTGGTCGAGCAGACGGGCGATGTCGCGGTGGTTGCGGATCAGGCTCTGGCGCTGGACTTCGGTCGGGTGCGCGGTGAGTACCGGCGCGACCAGGGCGTGGGCGAAGAAATCGGCCAGGGCTTCCGGCGTCACGCCTGCGGTCGACAGCGCATCGAGGGCAAAAATCAGGCTGCCTTCGCGCGGCGGCGAGCCGGCCAGATCGTGCGCACGGCGCCGGCGGATGTGGTGTTCGTCCTCGGCGATGTTGGCCAGTTGCAGGAAGTAGGAAAAAGCACGGACCACCGACTGCGTGGTGTCGCGCGGCAACGGGTCGAGCAGGGCGGCCAGTTCGGCGCGGCTGTCGGGGTTGCCGTCGCGGGCGAAACGGATGGCCGTCTGGCGGACCTTCTCGACGATCTCGAAAACGGCATCGCCTTCCTGCTCGCGTACGGTGTCGCCGAGCAGGCGGCCGAGCAGGCGGATATCGTTGCGCAGGGGTTCTTCCTTGGCGGTATCGAGCGGAAGGTCGGACATGCAGGGCTCCTGGATCGGGGTCGGGGGACGATTGTCAACGCAAGGGCACCGGTCGGGCAAGACGCTTTTTGAGCAAAGGCTGCGGTCGACCGCAGCTTTTTGCCCGAATCGCGCCGGGAACCGGCGATGCCCTGGCGTTGAAAATCGCCGGCCGGCGGCGTTCAGCCACCGGCCAGGCGGAATTGCTTAGTGGAAATGCACTTCGTCGTGGCCTTCCACCGGCGCGGCCAGGTTGGCACCCAGCGCCCGCGACAGGAAAGTGACGAAAGCGGCCAGACCGACGAACACGCCCAGCCACATCAGGCCTTCCGGATTGATTGCGGCCTGCACGGCATTGGCGGCTGCCGCAGCGGCGGCGGCGACCGGCTTGACGTAATGCGGCACCATGCCCGGGAAGACATAGGCCCACAGCATGTGCATGCCGCCGACGACGATGGCCATACCGATCGAGTGCTTGAACGTGAAGCGGAAGATTTCCGATTCGCGGCCGACCATGCCGGTGGCGCCGGTGGCGACCGAGATCGACTGCGGCGAGATCATCTTGCCGCAGACGCCGCCGCAGGTGTTGGCGGACATCGTGATCACCGGGTCGATGCCGATCTTCTCGGCGGTGACGGCCTGCAGCTTGCCGAACAGCGCGTTGGTCGAAGTGTCGGAACCGGTCATGAACACGCCCAGCCAGCCGAGCAGCGCGGCGAAGAAGGGGAAGGCGGCGCCAGTGGTGGCAACCGCGTAGCCCAGCGTGATGGCCATGCCGGAGAAGTTCATGATGTAGGCGAAGCCGAGGATGGTGGAGATCGTCACGATCGGCCATTTCAGCGTGTTCAGCGTGTCGCGGGCAACGCCGCCGGCGGTCTTCAGCGAGGCGCCCATGACGACGATCGAGAAGAACCAGGCAAACAGGATGGCGGTACCGGCTGCCGACAGCACGTTGAACTTGTACACCGCAGCCTTGGCCTTGCCGGCCTGATCGATCACCATCTGGTCGAGACCGGCGATCGGGAAGGCGAAGTTGAAGACGGTCTTGGTGATCTGGTCGAGGGCCTGATTGACCGGCTTGATGCCCCAGGCGCAGACGAACAGCGACAGGATGATGAACGGTGCCCAGGCGCGGAAAATCTGGCCGCCGGAGTAGCGCAGTTCGGCCTTGCCTTCGCGCTTCGGTTCATCCGGGAAGTGCCAGCTTTCCTTCGGATGCCAGATCTTCAGGAAGGCGACCGTGCAGATGATCGACGTGATCGAGGCGATCAGGTCGGGCAGCAGCGGTGCGGTCAACGGCGAATTGGCCGAAAAATACTGGGCGATGGCGAACGAGCCGCCGCTGACCAGGCAGGCCGGCCAGACTTCCAGGCCTTTTTTCCAGCCGGACATCAGGATCACCAGGTAGAGCGGCACCAGGAAGCTGAGGAAAGGCAACGTGCGGCCGACCATCTGGCTGAGCGCCAGGTCGGGAATGCCGGCCACCTGGCCGCCGACCACGATAGGAATGCCGATGGCGCCCCAGGCGACCGGCGCGGTGTTGGCGATCAGGCAGATCGATGCGGCATACAGTGGGTTGAAACCCAAACCGGCGAGCATCGCCGCGGTGATCGCCACCGGCGTACCGAAACCGGCCGCGCCTTCGATGAAGGCGCCAAACGAGAAGGCAATCAGCAGCGCCTGCAGGCGACGGTCGTCGGAAATCGACGCCAGCGAGTTCTTGATCACCTCGAACTGGCCGGTCTTGACCGACATGTTGTAGATGAACAGCGCGGTGATGACGATCCAGCACACCGGGAACAGGCCGAAGGCACCGCCGTACAGCGTGGCCAGCGCGGCCAGGTCGATCGGCATGCCGTAGACGGTGACGGCGATCAGCACCGCCAGACCGGTACCGCCGAGCGCGGCGAAGTGCCCCTTCATGCGCTTGATGGCCAGCGCCCAGAACAGGAAGGCAATCGGCAGCGCGGCGACCAGCGCCGAGAGGCCGATGTTGTCGAACGGATCGACATTCATTTGCCAAGTCATACAATGATCCTTATAACAAAAACGAATTGAGTGGCCGGCGTCTGTGTTTTTTGACTGTGCCGGCCTCCTGCGTGCGATGTCTCAAGGCCGGCAGCGAGCTGGAACCTCGCTGCCGGCCGTTTTTTTCGTCCGGTCTCCCCTCAACAGGCCATGTTTTCCTCCTTGCGCGAGCACGCTTCGAGCAGGTAGGCGACCGAGCGGTAGCTGATGCCGGTTTCGGCGGTCAGGCCGATCTCGCAGGTGCGATTGGTGGATACCCCGCAGGCACAGCCGGCGAGTTTCGCTTCGTTGTCCGCGTCATGAACGTGGCGCAGCGCGTGATGGTTCAGTTCCGGTACGGCAAAGCCGCGATCACCGCCGAAGCCGCAGCAGGTCACGCCGCCGGGTTCGACGACCTGTTCTGCGCAGGCGTTGAGCAGGGCACGCAGCTTGCCGTCGGCACCGGTGCGCCGGACGCTGCAATTGACGTGCAGCGCGACCGGCTCACGTTGCTTGACGATGGCCAGGCGCGGCAGCAGTGCGTCGTGGGCGAATTCGTGGAAGTCGTAAACCTTGAGCCGGCCGGCGAGGAATTTCTGCATGCGTGCCGAGCAGGCGCTGGCATCCATGACGATCGGCAGGCGCCCGTTGTCCGAGGCCTTCAGCAGTGCCGCTTCGAGACGCGTCGCCATGCGTTCGGCCTCGTCGGCCATGCCCTTGCTGGCCAGCATCTGGCCGCAGCACAGCGTATCGACGTCTGCCGGCAGGATCGGCGCGTAGCCGGCGCGTTCGAGCAGCGTCAGGACGACATCGCCGAGCGGCGCTTCGCCCGCCGTCGTCGGCCCGAAGATGCGGCCGGCGCAGGTCGGAAAATAGACCACCGGATCGCCGTGGGCGGCGCTGGGGGCCGGTGTGCTGCCGGCCTGCGGCATCGGTGCGCGCCAGGCCCCGCCGGACATCCGCTCGACCAGCCCGTCGCCGAACACCGACGCCACGGCATGTCCGGCCTTGAGCCCGAGTCGGGCGAGGCTGCTGAAGCCGGCGAAATGTTCGCCGCTCCAGGTGTGGACCGCACGGGCGCTGCCGCTCAGGCGACGGCCGCGCAGGCGGCGCGTCAGGTCGCCGGTATCGATGCCGACCGGGCAGGCCGTCGAGCACAGGCCACAGCCGGCGCAGGTGTCGAGGCCCATGTAGGCGTAATCCTCGGCCAGCGTGCCGGGGGTTTCGCCGGCCGCCGTGCGCCGGGCCAGTTCGCGTACGCTGGTGATGCGCTGGCGCGGGCTGAGCGTCAGCCGGTGTGACGGGCACAATGGCTCGCAGAAACCGCATTCGATGCAGCGGTCGACGATGTCCTCGGCCGCCGGCATCGGTTTCAGGTTGGCCAGGTGGGCCTGCGGATCGTCGTTGATGATGACGCCGGGGTTGAGCCGGTTTTCCGGATCGAACAGCGCCTTGATCCGCCGCATCAGGTCGGTTGCCGCCTTGCCCCACTCGAGTTCGACGAAAGGCGCCATGTTGCGGCCGGTGCCGTGCTCGGCCTTCAGCGAGCCGTCGTACTTGTTCACCACCATGTCGCACAGTTCGTCCATGAACCTTGCGTAGCGGTCGATTTCGCTGGGCGTGGCGAAATCCTGGGTGATCACGAAGTGCAGGTTGCCGTCGAGTGCGTGGCCGAAGATGATGCCTTCGTCGTAACCATGCTTTCTCAGCAATACCTGCAGATCGAGCGTGGCGTCGGCCAGCGAGGCGATCGGGAAGGCAACGTCCTCGATCAGCACCGTGGTGCCGGTGCGGCGCACTGCGCCGACCGCCGGGAAGGTGCCTTTGCGCACCTTCCAGTACATCTCGCAGGTCACCGGATCGCTGGAGAACATCGCCGGTTCGACGGTGGCGATGCCGTCGAGCGTGCCGAGCGCGGCGGAAATCCGCGTCTGCAGGCTGTCGACCGCAGCAGCCCTAACCTCGATCAGCAGCGCGGCGGCGTCATCGCCCAGCGTGCGGATGACCAGCGGCAGGCCGGGCTTGTCCTCGACCGAGCGCAGCGCCGGGCGGTCGAGCAATTCCACGGCGCTGACGGCGACCTCGGCCGGCAGGTTCTTCAAGCGGATGACCGCTTCGCAAGCGCTGCGGATATCGTGGAAGAAGACCAGCGCCGAGGCCTTGTGCGGGTCTTCGGCGACGGTCTGGTAGGTCACCCGGGAAATGAAGCCGAGCGTGCCTTCGGAGCCGATCATCAGGTGCGCCAGAATGTCGATCGGGTCTTCGAAATCGACCAGTGCGTTGAGGCTGTAGCCGGTCGTGTTCTTGATCTTGAACTTGTGCCGGATGCGCTCGGCCAGCGTGGCATCGGCGCGGGTGTCGCGGCCCATGCGCGCCAGTTCGTCGAGCAGTTCGCCGTGCGTTGCCTTGAATGCGGCGATGCTGGCCGGATCCTCGGTGTCGAGCAGCGTGCCGTCGGCCAGCATGACGCGCATTCCGGCCAGTGTCTTGTAGCTGTTCTGCGAGGTGCCGCAACACATGCCCGACGAGTTGTTGGCGGCGATGCCGCCGATCTTGGCCGCTCCGATCGACGCCGGATCGGGCCCGATCTTGCGGCCGAACGGCGCCAGCCGGCGATTGACTTCGCCACCGATCATGCCCGGGCCGACGCGGACCTGGCTGGCGTCGTCGGCCAGCTCGAAACTGGCGAAACCCTCGCCGATCAGCGCCAGTACGCCGTCCGACAGCGCCTGTCCGGACAAGCTGGTGCCGGCTGCCCGGAATGTCACCGGCGTGGCGTGCTGCCGTGCAGCGGCTAGCACCTTGCGCACCTCGTCCTCGTTTTCGACGATGGCGATGGCCTGCGGCACCAGGCGGTAGAAACTGGCGTCGGTACCGTAGGCGAGTCGGCGCAGATCGTCGGTGATGACCTGTCGGGCGGGCAGACTAGCCTCAAGCGTAGGGATCAGTGCATTCATGTGTCTTATAGATGACTTGAGAGGGCGAACGGATGCGTTGTCGGGTCAGGGCGAAAAAAACCCGATGCCGCCATCGACGACATCGGGCAAGGAGGGATCAGTGGCGCTGCTTCATCAGGTCACGCAGCCGTTGCGGCGCCGGTTGCAGGGGCGTGCGGACCGAGGTCCAGCCGCCCTGGCGGCGCGGTGTCAGCGCGCGCAGGCGGCTACCCAGCCAGGAGACGGCGCGATACAGCGCCGGCGTGCTGTAAACCGCCGCCCAGCCACGCCAGATGGCGGCTTGCAGCGGGCTGTAGCCGGCGCCCTGGTCGCGCATCGCCGACGGCTTTCCGGCGTGACCCGGGGGTTCGGCAAAGGCTTCGCTACGCAGCCGGATCAGCAGTTCGGGAATCGGAATCTTCACCGGACAGACTTCACCGCAGGCGCCGCACAGCGACGAGGCGGTGACCAGTCCCGACGTGCCGTCGAGCCCGAGCATGTGCGGCGAAATGATCTTGCCGATCGGCCCGGGATAGGTTGTGCCGTAGGCGTGGCCGCCGATGCGGGTGTAGACCGGGCAGTGGTTCATGCAGGCGCCGCAGCGGATGCACTGCAGCGTCTTGCGCAACTGCTCGTCGGCGTAGGCCTGGCTGCGGCCGTTGTCGAGCAGCACCAGGTGCACTTCCTCGGGGCCGTCCTTCTCGCCGGGCTTGCGCGGCGAGGAAATCATGTTGAAGTAGGTCGAGATGTTCTGGCCGGTCGCCGAGCGGGTCAGCAGCGAGTAGAGCGGTGGTACGTGCTCCAGCTTCTCGACGATCTTCTCGATGCCGGTGATGGCGATGTGGATGCCGGGCGCCGTCGTGCACATGCGGCCGTTGCCTTCGTTTTCGACCAGGCACAGCGTGCCGGTCTCGGCGACGGCGAAATTGACGCCGGATAGGCCAATCTCGGCTTCGAGGAACTTGCGGCGCAGCACGTTGCGGCCGATCTGGATCAGTGCATCGACGTTGTCGGTGTAATCGACGCCGGGCACCTTTTCGGCAAACAGGCGGGCGATTTCCTCCTTCGTCTTGTGGATCGCCGGCATGATGATGTGCGAGGGCTTTTCGCCGGCGAGCTGGACGATGTACTCGCCCATGTCGGATTCCAGCGCCTCGATGCCGGCCGCCTCGGCGGCGTGGTTGAGCTCGATTTCCTCGCTGACCATCGACTTGCCCTTGACCATCTTGCTGGCGCCGTGGCCCTGGATGATGCCGAGGATGATCGCGTTGGCGTCGTCCGGCGTCTCGGCCCAATGCACCTTGACGCCATTTGCGGTCAACCGCGTTTCCAGCTGCAAAAGCAGATCGGGCAGGCGGGAAAGGTTGTACTGGCGGATCTGTTCGCCGAGGCTGCGCAGGGTTTCCAGTTCGTCGGCATCCGGGAACTGGGCGGCGCGCTTGCTCATCAGGAAATCCATCGCACCGCGGAAGCTCTGACGCAGGAAGGGGCTGTCGACGACGGCCTTGGCACGGGCGCGGAAGGCTTCGTCGGGGCGGAAATGCAATGGATGTTCGGTGATCTGTTCGCTCATTGCGCATCCTCCTTCGGGGTCAGCATCAGCACGATGAGTTCCTTCGGCCCGTGCGCGCCGTAGGCCAGCGTTTGCTGGATGTCGGCGGTCTTCGACGGGCCGGAAATCAGCAGCGCATTGGTCGGCAGGCCGTCTTTCCAGCCTTCGTGGCTCATCGCCTCGAAGAAGGTGTTGTAGATCCTCGTCGCATCGAGCAGCACGACATGAACCGGCGGTACCAGCGACATCAGCCGCGGCTCGCGTTCATCGGGCCACAGGATCAGCGTGCCGGTCTCGGCAATCGCCGCGCGGGCGCCGGTCAGGCTGGCCGGTGTGGCGGTGAACATCTCGGTCTTCCAGGCTTCGATGGCCATGTCGTAGACACTGCATTCGATGCCGCGCGGCGGCAGCGCATCGAGTGCGGCATCGCCATGCGCGGTGCCTTCGGCAAGCAGCAGCTTGCCGATGCCGCGGGCCTTCAGGATGCCGTGCAAGGTATCCAGCCAGCTATCGGCGTCGACCGGATGGACCTCGGCGTGCGCCAGTTCGATGAAGTGGCGGAAGCGCGCGGCTTTTTCGGCCGCCGTCTCGACCGGACGGTGACCGGCGAACCAGGCGCCGACATCGGGCAACGGGTTTGTGGTCGACGGCGCATTGCGGCGCAATTTGGCCAGGATGCGGTCGCGCGCGCTCATTGCGCACCTCCGGTACGGCGCAACAGGAAGCTGGCGATGTGTTCGCCGGGCAGACTGGGCGGGCGACCCGCCTGTTCGTCCTGCCAGGCGGCGTGGCCGAGGATGTTGAGCAGACAGCCGCAATCGGCGCTGACCACGCGTTCGGCGCCGGTCGCCTTGAGCGCCTTGACCTTGTCCTCGACCATTGCCGCGGAAATTTCCGGCTGCTTGACCGAGAAGGTGCCGCCGAAACCGCAGCATTCGGATTCGTGATCCTGCTGGGCCACCGTGACATGGCGCAAACCGCCGAGCAACTGGCGGCCGCTCAGGTGAACACCCATTTCACGACGGGCCGAACAGGAGGTGTGAAGGACGACCGTGCAGTCGGCGCCGCAGTCTTCCGGCGAGAACGCCAGCACGTCGACCAGGAAGCGGGTCAGTTCCCAGACGCGCGACGACAGCGATTCGGCCAGCGGCTTGCGTACCGGATCGTCAGCGAACAGGGTGGGGTAATGGTGTTTCATCATGCCGGCGCAGGAACCGGACGGCACGACGATCGGCCAGTCGTTCGGGAACAGCGTCAACTGGCGCGCGGCGACCTTGCGGGCCTCGTCCGGAAAACCGCTGCTGTAGGCCGGTTGACCGCAACAGGTCTGATCTTCGGGGAAATGCACGCGGATACCCTGGCGTTCGAGCAGGGTGATGGCGTCAATGCCGGCGGTCGGGAAAAACTGATCGACCACGCAGGTGGCAAAAAAATAGACATCGGTCGGCCGAGCAACGGAAGGAAGCATCTTGTCTCCTGATTGTTTTATTGGATCATTGGTAAGACCAATATTCACCGAAGCGAAAATTTACGGCAAATCCGAAACTTGGTCAATAAATCAAGGGAAATCCCTAGGCTTGCATAAAGCCCGGGCGGTGTTTTAGAATTACCTGGTCTTACCAATCAATTTGGTCATACCAATGCCTAACCGACTGCAGGTACCGCGCATTTCCGACGCCGTTGCGTCGACGCTCGAACGCCGGATTCTCGAAGGTTCCTTGAAACCGGGAGATCGTCTGCCGCCCGAGCGCGAGCTGGCGACCGAACTCGGCGTTTCGCGGCCCAGCCTGCGCGAGGCGATCCAGAAGCTGGCCTCGCGCGGCATGGTGCAGAGTCGCCAGGGCGGCGGCACCTATGTGACGGCCGCGCTGGAGAAAAGCTTCTTCGACCCGTGGCAGGACATGATGGGTTCCTACCCGAACCTGCGCGAGGACATGCTGGAATTCCGCCGCATGCTGGAAGGGCAGGCGGCCGAGTGGGCGGCCGAGCGGGCCACCGATGCCGACCTGCAACGCCTGTCGCAGGCATTCAAGACCTTGCAGACCACCTTCGAAACCCACGACACCGAAAAGCGTTCCGACGCCGACATCGCCTTCCATCAGGCGATCGGCGATGCCTCGCACAATGTGCTGATCGGCCACCTGTCGGCCGCCTTGCTGCGCCTGATGCACGACAACATCCGCCTCAACCTCGGCGAACTGAAGAGCGTGCCGGCAGCGGACAACCTGCTGCTGAGCCAGCACACGGCGATCCATAACGCGATCGTCGAACATCGTCCGCAGGCCGCGCGCGCAGCCGCCGAGACGCACATCGACTTCGTCCGCGAGACGCTGGCGCATTCGCTGCGTTCGGTCGCCCGGCGCGAAACCGCCGAACGCCGTCTGAACACCGATTTCTCGACCTCCTGATTTTTCCGTTTTTCTTTTTTCAATTTCGACCCCACCGAAAGGACCCCTGATGGAAGCCCTTGTCATCCCCTTCGAAAAACTGCGCATGACCGACGTCGACCAGGTCGGCGGCAAGAACTCGTCGCTCGGCGAAATGATCTCGCAGCTCGCCGACACCGGCGTCCGCGTCCCCGGCGGCTTCGCCACGACGGCGCACGCCTACCGCGAGTTCCTGGCGCAGTCCGGCCTCGACAAGAAGATCAACGACACGCTCGATGCGCTCGATGTCGATGACGTCAACGCCCTGGTCAAGACCGGCGCCGAAATCCGCCAGTGGATCCTCGACACGCCGTTCCCGATGGACCTGACCATCGCCATCACCGAGCAGTACCAGCGCCTGGTCGCCGAGTCGAACGCCGACATGTCCTTCGCCGTGCGCTCCTCGGCCACCGCCGAAGACCTGCCGGACGCTTCCTTCGCCGGTCAACAGGAAACCTTCCTGAACATCGTCGGCCTGGAAAACATCATGCACGCGATCAAGGAAGTCTTCGCCTCGCTGTACAACGACCGCGCCATCTCCTACCGCGTGCACAAGGGCTTCGTGCACGCCGACGTCGCGCTGTCGGCCGGCATCCAGCGCATGGTCCGCTCGGACAAGGGCGCTGCCGGCGTGATGTTCACGCTCGACACCGAATCCGGTTTCCGCGACGCCGTCTTCGTTACCTCCAGCTACGGCCTCGGTGAAACGGTGGTGCAGGGCGCCGTCAATCCGGACGAGTTCTACGTGCACAAGCCGATGCTGGAGCAGGGCAAGAAGGCCGTGATCCGCCGCAACCTCGGCTCGAAGATGATCAAGATGACCTTCGCCGCCGAGAAGGTCGCCGGCAAGTCGACGATCACCGAAGAAGTGGAAGAATCGCTGCGCCACCAGTTCTCGATCAATGACGAAGAAGTCATGGAACTGGCCCGCTACGCTCAGATCATCGAAAAGCACTACGGTCGTCCGATGGACATCGAGTGGGGCAAGGACGGCGTCGACGGCAAGCTCTACATCCTCCAGGCCCGCCCGGAGACCGTGCAGTCGCAGGCCGCCGCCGGCAAGCAGGAAAAATTCAAGCTGAAGTCCTTCTCCAAGGTGCTCGCTTCCGGTCGCGCCATCGGCCAGAAGATCGGCGTTGGCCCGGTTCGCATCGTCAAGGACCCGAAGGAGATGGACCAGGTCAAGCCGGGTGACGTGCTCGTCGCCGACATGACCGATCCGAACTGGGAACCGGTGATGAAGCGCGCTTCCGCCATCGTCACCAACCGTGGCGGCCGCACCTGCCACGCCGCGATCATCGCCCGCGAACTGGGCATTCCGGCCATCGTCGGCTGCGGCGACGCGACCGAGACGCTCAACGAAGGCGACACCGTCACCGTCTCCTGCACGGAAGGCGACACCGGCCACGTCTATCGCGGCCGTCTCGACTTCGAAGTCACCACGCGCGACATCTCGGCCATGCCGGACGTCCCGGTCAAGGTCATGATGAACGTCGGCAACCCGGAACTGGCCTTCGAATTCGCCCAGCTGCCGAACGCCGGCGTCGGTCTGGCCCGCGTCGAGTTCATCATCAACAACGTCATCGGCATCCACCCGAAGGCGATCCTCGACGTCGAGCGCCTGCCGGCTTCGAAGCGCGACGAGATCAAGCGCCGCGCCCGTGGCTACGCCTCGCCGAAGGACTTCTTCGTCGAGAAGCTGGTCGAGGGCGTGTCGACCATCGCCGCCGCTTTCTACCCGAACCCGGTGATCGTCCGCCTCTCCGACTTCAAGTCCAACGAGTACCGCAAGCTGCTCGGCGGCGAACTCTACGAGCCGGAAGAAGAAAACCCGATGCTCGGCTTCCGCGGCGCTTCGCGCTACATCGCGCAAAGCTTCCGCGACTGCTTCGAGATGGAATGCCGCGCCATGAAGCGCGTGCGTGAAGAGATGGGCCTGACCAACGTCCAGTTGATGGTCCCGTTCGTGCGTACCGTCGGCGAAGGCCAGGCGGTCGTCGACCTGCTCGCCGAACACGGCCTGAAGCAGGGCGAGAACGAACTGAAGCTGATCATGATGTGTGAAATCCCGTCGAATGCGCTGCTCGCCGACGATTTCCTGAAGATCTTCGACGGCTTCTCCATCGGCTCCAACGACCTGACCCAGCTCAGCCTCGGCCTCGACCGCGACTCCGGCCTGGTCGCCAACCTGTTCGACGAGCGCGATCCGGCCGTCAAGATGCTGCTGGCCATGGCCATCTCCGCCGCCAACAAGGCCGGCAAGTACATCGGCATCTGCGGCCAGGGCCCGTCGGACCACCCGGACCTCGCCGAGTGGCTGATGGATCAGGGCATCAGTTCGATCTCGCTGAACCCGGACACGGTGGTGGACACCTGGACGCGCCTGGCGACGCACAAGAAGGGCTGAACGGAAATTGCCCGGATTTGACGGTCGACCGTCAGATTCCGGGAAAAATGAAAAAGGCCGGGAGCGATCCTGGCCTTTTTTGTTCAGTCGGATTTTGCGCTGAACACCATTCGGCTCTGTTAATGACCAGTCAAACGGCCAACGGCCACCATCAGCGCTTCAACTACTTCGCACAATTCAGCGATGGTCGATTCCTCAACCTCAAGAAAACCCTCGTATTCGGCCAGATTTCGTTTTTGATGGGCGCTGTCGAGAATGCGCCATTGCACGGCGGACCAGCCCAGCGTGTGAGGCAGGCACTGGAAGACGGTGTAGCGGTTTTCGCTGCGGTAGCCGTGCCAGCGCAAGGCGGCCAGGGCAGCGGCGTGAGCGGCGTTGTAGATGGAGGTGAAGCGGCCTTCGGCGGAGATGCCGGCGACCTGGGCGTCGTCGAAGCGGGTGCGGGCCATGCCCAGCAGGCGGGCGACTTCGAGGTCGTTGCGCGCTTCGGCCTTCAATTGGCCGATACGTACCAGGTTATCCAGCGCCGCTTGCGGCAAGGTTTTCTCCGATCAGGGGCAGGGTCGGCTGGGCGAGGATGCGGTTGATGAAGGAATCCGGCTCGGCCAAGCGTTTCGTGTATTCCGAATGAGTATAGCAGTTGGGGTTGATCTTCCGCCCGAGTTGGCCTTCCAGCGGCAGCAGCAGGGTGAGCACTTCGTTCAGCGAAAGCTGCTCGCCGACCAGCAGCAGATCGATGTCGCTTTGCGCGGTATCGCTTTCCTTGGCCACGGAACCATAGATGAACGCGACGCTCAGGCGTGAAGCGATGGGCAGCAGGGCTTCGGCGACTAGTGGAGCGATTCCGAGTGTCTTGCGCGTCAGGGCCAGCAGTTCGCCATAGACCGGGCTGTTCGGATTGGCCTGAAAGCGGCGCTGGTTGCCGACATGCTCCGAAAGCACCAGTCCGGCATCGACCAACCGGTTCAGCTCGCGTTGCAGCGAGGCGCTGCCGAGCAGCGTCAGGCGGCGCAGTTCGCTGAGGTGGTAGCTGCGTTCCGGTTGGCCGAACAGCCAGCGGAAAACGCGGGTCTGGCTATCGGAGAAGAGGGCTGTGGCAATGGACATGTCCAAATATTAGCATGATCGTGCTAAAAAATGGCATGAAGTGTCTTCCAAGCTGGCGGCACGCCAGGGTGCGCCGCCAGCACCTGTTTCAGACGAACATCCCGCCCGACGCCTCGATGCGCTGGGCGTTGATCCAGCCGCCTTCATCGGCGAGCAGCAGGGCGATGGCGTCGCCGATGTCGTCCGGGCGGCCGACGCGGCCGAGGGCGGTCTGGCTGGCCAGGTAGGTATTCATTTGTGGGTTGTCGCGGACCTGGCCGCCGCCGAAATCGGTTTCGATGGCGCCGGGCGCCAGCACGTTGACGCGGATACCGCGCGGGCCGAGTTCCTTGGCGAGGTAGCGGGTCAGCACCTCGACGCCGCCCTTCATCGCCGCGTAGGCGGCGAAGCCGGGCTGGGTGAAGCGGGTCAGGCCGGTGGAGATGTTGAGGATGGCGCCGCCGTCGGTGAGCAGCGGCAGCAGGCGCTGGGTCAGGAAGAAGCTGCCTTTCAGGTGGATGTTCATCAACTCGTCGAACTGGGCTTCGCTGGTCTCGGCGAAGGCGGTGTGGATGCCGATGTCGGCGTTGTTCACCAGAAAGTCGAAAGTGCGGCGTTGCCAGCAGGTTTCCAGGCCGGCCTGCAGGCGCTCGGCGAAGTTGGCGAAGCTGGCGCTGTCGCCGACGTCGAGCGGCAGCGCCAGGGCGCGCGCGCCGAGCGCCACGATGGCGGCGACGGCCTCTGCGGCTTCGTCTTCGCGCTGGCGGTAGGTGAGGACGACGTCGATGCCGCGGGCGGCGAGCTTCAATGTGGCGTTGCGGCCGAGGCCGCGGCTGCCGCCGGTGATCAGGGCGATTTTGCGGGTCATGGTGCACTCCTGGGGTGGGTTGAACGATGAGCGCAGTCTATTGCTGGCATTTCGTCGAATAAACTGGCGAATTTTGTTTAGACTGTTCGCTGGTTTTGGATAAAGGTGCGCGATGAGTCCGCTCGATGCAATGCAGATTTTTGTCCGGGTGGCCGAGATGGCCAGCTTCACCCGCGCCGCAGACAGCCTTGGCGTGCCCAAGGCCTCGGTTTCGCTGGCCGTGCAGCAACTGGAAAGCCGGGTCGGCGCGCGGCTGCTGCAGCGGACGACGCGGCGCGTCCAGCTGACGCCCGACGGTCAGGCCTTTCTCGCGCGTTGCCAGGATCTGCTGGCCGACATGGACGAGCTCGAGCAGATGTTCCGCGACGACGAGACGGGCGTGCACGGACGCCTGCGCGTCGATCTGCCGCTGGCGGTGGCGCGCGATCTGGTGATGCCGCGCCTGCCGGATTTCCTCGCCCAGCATCCGGGGATTGCCCTTGAATTGGGCAGCACCGATCGCCGCGTCGATCTGATCGGCGAAGGTTTCGATTGCGTGCTGCGCGTCGGGCCGCTGGCCGACTCGTCACTGGTCGCCCGCCATCTCGGCTATTTCCGCCAGGGCAACTGCGCCAGCCCGGCTTATCTCGAACGCCACGGCGTGCCGGTGTCGCCCGAGGCGCTGGCCGGCCACCGCATCGTCCATTACAGCAGCACGCTGGGCGACAAGCCCGCCGGTTTCGAGTACGTCGATCCGGCCAGCGGCGAATTGCGCGTGCAGCGCTTGCCGGCCAGTCTGGTGGTGAACAATTCCGACGCTTACCGCGCCGCCTGTCAGGCAGGGCTCGGCATCATCCAGGCGCCGCTGCATGGCATGCAGCCATTGCTCGTGAGCGGACAACTGATCGATATCTTGCCCGAATACCGGCCGCCGGCATTGCCGGTGACGCTGCTCTACGGCAACCGGCGCCACCTGGCCAAGCGCGTGCGGCTGTTCATGAACTGGTTGGCCGAGGTGTTGCAGTCCTGTCTGTACGCGACGCCGCGCTAGCGCCAGCTCGGTTCAGTGTGCGGCCTGCCTGACGCTGGCGAGCAGGGCGGCGGCAGCGGCGAAAAGGCCGCCGAAGACGCGGTTGAGCAGGCGCTGCTGGCCGGGTTCGCGGAGCAGGCGCAGGACGCGGGCGGCAAGTCCGGTGTAGCCGGCCATGACGACCAGGTCGACGGCAACCATCGTCGCCGCCATGGTCAGGTATTGCGGCAGCAGCGGCTGGCTCGAATCGAGGAATTGCGGCAGCACCGCGAGGATGAAGACGATCGCCTTCGGATTGCTGGCATTGACCACGAAGCCGCGCAGCACCAGCGCCAGCGGCCGGCCGCGGCGGGCGTCGACGGCCTCGGCCGAGAGTTCGCCGGCCGGGGCGATCCATTGCCTCCAGCCGAGATAGAGCAGGTAGCCGACGCCGAACCACTTGATCAGCGCGAAGGCAAGTTCCGAGGTGGCCAGCACCGCGCCGACGCCGGCGGCGACGATGGCGATCTGCAGCAGCAGCGCCAGTTGCAGGCCGATCGCGTTCCAGAAACCTCGGCGGAAGCCGAAGCTGAGGCCGGACGACATCGAGGCGATGGCACCGGCGCCGGGCGACAGGCTGATCACCCAGCAGGCGATGAAGAAGGCGAACCAGGTTTGCAGTGACATGGAGACGGGCTTCGTTGAAAAGGGCTGGGCAGAGAATAACTTGTCCCTGTAGGAGCGTGCATCAAATAGTCGGACTTCCAAACGCCACGGGCGTCTAGGCCAGGGGCGTAGGGCTGGATGGCAGAATCTCCCGTAACCGTTCTATGATCGACTGCAAGGAATCCGCCAGCCGAGTGGTTTCGTTGCCTAGATCGTCTGCTTTGTGTCGTATTGCCGTAAGCAGTCCATCGGCCGCTTCGGCGACCTCGCGAATACCCAGGTTTCCAGCGGCCCCCTTGAGTGCATGGGCCAAAGCGCCCAAATTGGTGTGGTCATGCTGCTCGAGCAGCAATCGCAAACGTCCCGGGTCGTCGCCGTGGCGCTCGGTAAAAAGACGCAAAATCCGGCTATAGAGGGGCCAGCGATTTCCGGTGATCGCTAGCCCCTGAACCAGATCGAGTCCATCCAGCGTCCGGAGGCGTGTCTCTACGGTGATCTCGGGAGCCTTTGTTGTCGCGGCCGGAAGCTCGATCGCCGAGCGCGGCGGTAGCCATTTGAGCAGAGCTCCATAGAGTAGTTCCGGGTCGAAAGGTTTGGAGACGAAATCGTTCATGCCCGCGCTCAGGCAGTTCCGCCTGTCCTCTTCGAATACGTTGGCGGTCATGGCCAAAATGGGGATGTGTTCGCTGCCAGACAAATGCCGGATTTCCTTGGTTGCCAGGATTCCGTCCATTTCCGGCATCTGAACGTCCATCAGGATCAAGTCGTAAGAAGACTTACTGACGAGTTCGACAGCGATACGCCCATTTTCTGCCGTTTCGACAGCAAGACCGACCGCCCGCAGCACTTCGCAAGCCACTTCGCGATTGATTTCATTGTCTTCGACCAGTAGCACAAGGGCCCCGGCATGCGTTGCCGACAATTCATTGGCTGCACTGAGGCGGCGTGCCGTTTCTGCCTTGTGCTGCGCTCCCTGACCGCGATGCAATTGGGCCGAAAACCAGAAAGTACTTCCCTTGCCAGATTCACTTTCCACGCCGGCATCGCCGCCCATCATCCGTGCCAGACGGCGGGTGATCGCCAACCCGAGGCCGGTACCACCATATTTTCTGGTGATCGACACATCGGCCTGTTCAAAAGACTCAAAAAGTTTGCCCTGCTTTTCCGGAGAAATTCCTGGTCCGGTGTCGCTCACTTCGAATCGGACCAGCAAGCGATCATCATCGCTGCCAATCAATCGGGCACCCAGGGTAATGCTGCCACGCTCGGTAAATTTCACAGCATTGCCGGCGTAATTGAGCAGTCCCTGTCGCAGGCGAACCGGATCGCCACGTAGCCAGATCGGGACTCCTCCATAATCAACCCGAACTTCCAGGCCCTTGCCATGGGCCTTTTCACTAATCATGGAGCTGGTGTGGTCGAGAATTTCGCCTAGCGCGAAATCGATGTCTTCAAACTCCATGCGCCCAGCCTCAATTTTCGACAAATCGAGGATGTCGTTGATGATTGACAATAGATGATAGGCAGCGGAATCGATTTTCTTGAGGCGCAGGCGCTGTTCGTCATCGAGTGGCGATTGGCGCATCAGGTGGCTCATACCGATGATGGCATTCATCGGCGTACGAATCTCATGACTCATGTTCGCCAGAAAGGCACTCTTGGCCAGCGTGGCCGCTTCTGCAGCCTGACGCATTTGGATCAGCATCCCTTCTTTTGCCTTGGCCTGGCCGATTTCCTCAAGCAACCAGATGGCGCCGTCGGTATAGACGCTTGAATCAATGGGTTTGCATACGGCACGAACCCAGCGGGGAAGTGCATCCGGGGGATGTAGTAACAATTCGCCGTCGAATGCCCGTGGGAACGACAACCCGATTTCGGGTGCCGGCAGAGCGTCATGATCCATGTTGCCCAGTAGATTCTCGATGGGCTGACCGACCAGGGCATCCGCCCCGAGAAATCCGAACAACTCGGCCGATTTCGGATTGGCGCGCACAATTCTGCTACCCACGACGAGTAGAACGCCAGCCTGAACGTTATCGAGGATGGTTTCAAGTTCTACGGTTCGTGCCTCTACCCGACGTTCGAGTTCACCATAAAATCGTACGTTTTCAAGCGCGACAGCGGTAGTGTCGGCAAGCGCCTGCAGTATCCTGATCTGCTCGCTGGTGGGCCGATAGCGGCTGGACCAGTAATTACCAATGGCGCCGACCGGATCAAGTGTGCGGATTGGCACCATGAGCAGACTTTTGACGAAGGTGGGGCGGTAGGCATCGACAGGAATCCGCGGGTCGACGTAGATGTCCTCTATGATTGCAGGCTGACGATGGCGCATGGTCCAGCCGCTGATGCACTTGTCCAGAGGAAATCGCTGCCCTTTCCACAACGGGCTGATCGCATCTTCGTCGGCATAATGGCATTGATCGCCGTCGCGCAGCACGAAGCTCGTCCCGTCGGCGCCGGTCAGCCGGCGTGCCGCCCGCTTGACGATCTCCATGACGTTCGCTAAATCGCGGGCAGTCGACAGATGCTGTACAACCTCAATCAACTGTAGCGCTGCCGTATCACCCACCAAGGCAAGATCGGGGAGTGTCGCTTTCGGGGTATCCGATTCGATCGTCGCCATGATCACCTCCATCGTCAGCGGATGTTGGACAGCCAAGCATTTGATTGGTTTATTCTAATTCGTCATGAGCAAGGTTTCCATATGAAATTAACATGGTTTGGCGAGGTGTCGACGAACATTCCGGTTCAGCGTGGCAAGCGCAGCCTCGTCCGTTCGGGATTCACGGTCAACGCGACAATCACGCCAAAAACCAGCGTAATCGTGCCAGCCAGCAGGAAAGCGTATTCATAGCCGAGGCCGCCGGTCGTCCCGTAGCGTTGAAGCAAAGCCCCGGTGGCGAGTGGCGACAGGAAGCCCGAAATCGAGGTGAAGACCACCGCAACAGCGAGGACCGCACCCCGTTGACGAACCGGCGCTATTTCACCGAGTACCGCCGGCCCGATCGAGTAGACAACCGAAGTCAACCCGGCTCCCAATGCGAGTAGCAGGAATTTCAGCGGACCGGGCAAAGACAAAGGCAACAGAGTCAATAGCGCGCCAGCGGCAATCAGCGAAATGCCGATAAATGCACCGCGTGCCAGCCGGGAGCTGACGCCCTTTGTCAGCAGGCGTTGCGAAGCCCAGGCGAGCAGCAGGCCAATCGGCATGGTGATCAGGATGAACAGCGCAAACAGCTTGCCGGCATCGCTGGGTGGATAGCCGAGTCCTTTCTGCAGATAGGCCGGTAACCAGGTGAGGATCACGGCAAGAATCCAGTAAGCCCCGAAGTGGCTGAGGTAGTTGCCGATGACCGTCGGATCGGTGAACAGTCGGCGATAGGGAATGGTCTTGTCCTGTGTTCCCGTGGACTCGTTTGCGCTAGCGTGCTCGTCGTAATTGCCTTCGGCACCGAAGAGCAGCCACAGGCCGGCCCAGATAAAACCGATGACCGCCAGAACCACGAAGTTGGCACGCCAGCCCCAGTGCGATGTCACAAAAGGAATCAGCAGACCACCGGCAAGCAGACCCAAGGCACTGCCCTGATGGACGAGGGCAACCGGCAGGCTGCGCTTTTTGTCGGGAAACCACTTGTAGACCGCATGGGTGGCAACCGGCGTGGCCGGTCCCTCGCCGATACCGAGCAACACCCGGCAGGCGATGATCACCCAGATCGACTGCGCAGCGAAGATCGGCAGTTGTACGGCGGACCACAGCAGAGCCATGCCGAACAAAATCCACCGAGCCGCCACCCGGTTGGCCAGGAAACCGCCTGCGACGGCCGCGACGGCATAGAACCAGTGCAAACTGCCGCCGATCAGTCCGAACTGGACCGGTGTCAGTTGCAATTCATCCATCATCGGTACCGATACCAGGCCGAGGACGACCTTGTCGAGAAAGTTGATGACCATCAGGATGGCAATCAAGGCAGTGATCGACCAGGCACGTCGCGGCTGGAAAGTTGGCGTCTCGTTCATGTTTCCCTCAAGCGGCCTGCGGCGCCTGGCCGATCGTAGACGAGACCCGCTCGCCCCAGCGTTCGTAAGGAAAATAATCCCAGACCGCATGGTGTTGGGTTGCCCAGTTATCCCAGAAGACCAGCGTGTCGTCCTCCCAGCGGACCCGTGCCTGCAGAATCTGGCTTTGTTCGATGTGACGGAACAGGGTTTGCAACAGCGCATCGCTTTCGGTTCTCGATAGCTGGGGAATATGTGAAGTGAATCCTGAATTGACATACAGGAAGGGGCGTCCGCTCAACGGATGACGGGCGACCACCGGATGCTCGCTGACCGGGAAGCTTTGCCCCGGCTGCGGTTTGGCGCCGTAGCCCCGGGTCCAGGCATGCGCGCCATCGTGGATGGCGGTCAAGGTCCGCAGGAAATCCTTCAGTGGATCGGACAGCGTTTCATAAGCCAGATGCATGTTGGCAAATGCGGTATCGCCGCCACCGACTTCCGGGTTCCGGGTAACCCGCAGGAAGGAACCCCAGATCGGTTCGGAGTCGCACGAAACATCATGGTGCCAGGCTTCGCCGGCAGTGAATTTCGAATGTGCCCCGGTTTTCCAGGCCAGCACTTCGGGATCGCCGCTGCGCTCGGTCTGCGAATTGTCGGTAGCCAGCTTGTGCTGGTGAAGTTTGCCGAAATACGCGGCAAAGCGCTTGTGCTGGGACTGCGTCAGTTTCTGTTTGCGGAAGACGAGTACCAGGTTGTCGGCGATTGCCTGCTTCAATTCGTCGACCTGGGCCGGCGATAACGCCTGCGTCAGGTCCAGGCCATGCACCTCTGCGGCCAGGGAAGGGGCGACAGGCGTGGTGGTGAAATGGCGATAGGTCGGGCGCTGACGGGTATTCCAGCGTTCGATGGCGTGTTTCTGATTGATGTCCTGGCTCAGGCTCATGTCGTTCTCCTCGGAAGTTTGCGGTCGACCGGCTGCTGTTGGGAAAAACGACAGCCGGCAGGTTTCATTTGGTCAGAAATTGAGGCGTACGGTGACGCCGTAGGAACGGGGGGCGCCAGCTGATGCCACGTACGCACCGCTATTGAGCGTCTGCACGGTCTGGGCGAGTTGGAAGTAACGTTTGTCGAGGGCATTGCGTGCCCACAGCGAGACATCCCATGAACTGTTGCCATGCGGGATATGCCACCCAACCGCCAGGTTGAGCAGGCCATAGGCCGGAATACGGGCGTATCGGGAATTGTCGATATAGCCTTCGGCTGCCGAGCGCCAGGCGTAATTGGCGGCGATGTATTGGCTGATGCCATTGCGGCCGAGCAGGAAGTCGTAACGTGCCCCTGTATTGACGATCCAGTCGGGGGCACCGACGACGCGCTGCCCGCTGAGATCGCAACTCGTCGCGCCGGCGGCGAGCGCTTCTGCCGAACAAGGTGCATCGGTGAATTTGTCGTAGCGCGTGTGGTTGTAGGAGCCGTTGAGGCTGAGTACGAGTCCGCGCAGCGGCAAGGCCTTGATGTCGAATTCGACACCGTAGGTCTTGATGTCGCCGGCGTTGATCAGGAGCAACTTTCGCGTACCGCCGGTCGGCGGGACAATCCAGCTGTTGGCCTGATAATCCTTGATCCTGGTCAGGAAGGTGTTGGCATTGAGGATCAAGCGACGGTTTAGCCACTGGCTTTTGAAGCCAAGCTCGAAATTGTCGGATTTTTCCGGTTTGATGAGCAGTGAGTCGACCGTTTGCAGACCGACACCGCTGATATTGATGCCGCCCGACTTTTCTCCGTGGGAAAAAGTCGTATACCCGAGCAACTGGTCGGTGAAACGATAGGCCAGCGTATTCAGGTGCGACCAGGAGCCGTCACTGATCGAGATCTCGCCGGAATCCCAGGCCCGGGCCACGCTGTTGCGGGTGGCGATAATCGTCGGATTGGCGGTTGGTGCAACGCCGGTCAGTGCCGAGGACGACGTGCTGCCATCCTTGGTTTCGTACGAGTAGCGCAAACCTGCGGTGTAATCAAAGCGGTCGGTAAGGTGCAAATTGGCCTGTCCGAAAACCGCATAGCTGTTGGTTGTTGCCTGACCGTGGGTGGAGAAGCGTCCGTTCGCCAATGCGACACCGCCAAAGGCGTTGGTGTTCAGGATGATCTGATCGGCCTGGGAACCCAATTGGACACTCTGGTCGCTGCTGATGTCCTGGCGAAAATAGTAGGCGCCGACGACATAATCGAACAGTTCGCCTTTCGGCGAGGCCAGCCGGATTTCCTGCGAGAACTGCTTGTCGCCGACGCCGATGCCGCCATTGACCAAGCCGGAAGCCGTCGTGTAGTCGTTGTCGTTCTTCGGATGGAAATTCCAGAAGCGCCAGGCCGTGATCGAGGTCAGCGAAAAGCCGCTGGCCAGATGCCAGTTGGCTTCAGCGGAGGCGCCACCCTGTTCGACCTTGGCTTGCTGCTCGCTATCGAAATTGACTTCGTATTTTTTCGGGTCGGTCTGGATCGGTTGGGCGCCGGCAGCCAGCGCCGCCTCCTGCAGCGTCCGGCGGCCTGGCGCCACTGGACCGAAGCCATACGGAACCAGCGTCCCCTGAGTGTCGTTCTGGTATTGATAGTCGGCGCTCAGGCGCAGGTTGAAATCGCTGTCCGGCTGAATCAGCAACTGTCCGCGAATGCCGCGGCGGTCGATACCGTTGTAATTCTGTCCGTCATTCAGATTTTTCAGCCAACCGTCATCGTGCGTTTTGGAAAGTGACAGTCGACCGGCAATCTTTTCGTTGAGCGGGCCGGAAAACGATGCCAGCGTCTGGTAATAGCCGCGATTGCCGAGCGAAGCCTCGATCCTGTGTTCCGGGGTGAATGTCGGCTTTTTGGTGGTGATGTTGAGTACCCCGGCGGTCGTGTTCTTGCCGAACAAGGTGCCTTGCGGGCCACGCAGCAGATCAACCTGTTCGAGATCCACCAGATCGATGGCGAGCATGCCGGGACGACCGAGGTAGACGTTGTCCAGGTAAAGTCCGACGCTGCCTTCCAGCCCTTCGTTTGCCGGGTTGCTGCCGATGCCGCGGACGGCGACGCTGGATACGCGCGGATGCATGAAGGCGGCATTGGTACTCGGCAACACCTGTTGCAGGTCTTGCACCTGGCTGATCCGCGTGGTGGCCAGATCGTCGCCGCTGACGCTGCTGGTTGGCGTCGGTACGCTTTGCGAATCTTCCTCGCGGCGGCGGGCCGTGATGGTGACGGAATCGAGCGTTGCAAAGTCGCTTGCCGTCGTGGCGCCGGCCGCGTTTTCCGCACTCTGCGCGAAGCCGGCGACGGGATGGCCGAGGGCCAGCAAAACTGCCGCCGGCAGCAGGGCCAGGCGAAAACGCGCGAATGATGCCGTTGCATTGGCTGACGGTGGCGTCGAATGTTGCGGTCGACGGCGTGTTTTACGGGTTTCTATGCGATATGAAGTCATCGGGATTCTCTCGAGTCGGGGCAAACAGTCTTGGCAACCCGGCATGCCGGGCTGATCTGGAGCGCAGTTTAGGAAGTCCCCCGGGTTCATTTCTATCAAATAGGCGACAGATTCTTAGGTCGCTTCTGGTCATTCGATAGACGAATAAATTAGTAAGTCGGGCGGTCCGGTTTTCCTAGAATCGCGAGGTCGAGCGCCTAACCGGAGTTCCTGTCCATGTCCCGTCATTTCCGGGCGAGCGAAGCGGTCCAGCCGGCCGATGAGGCGCTCGCCCATATCGATCAGCTGCTCGTTTTTTCCGCCTGGCCGTCGGCGCTCAAGAAGCGTCTGGCGGCAGCCTCACGGATCGTCAACCTGGCGAAAGGCCGGAAGGTGCTGACCTACGGCGACGATTGCGCCGATTTGATCGTCGTCCTGAGCGGCAACCTGGTCAGTTATCGCGATAGCCAAGACGGTAAGCAAAGCGTGATGTTCTATTGGCACCGGCACGATCTGCTGGGATTGGCGCCAATATTTGGCGGCGGGCCGTTTTCGTTCAATCTGCACGCCCAGAGCCGGGCCAGCCTGCTATTCATTCCGGCGCAGAAGGTGCTCGAGGCGGTCGGAGAAAATCCCCGTTTACTGGGCGGCTTGTTCGAGGTGATCTGCCATCGTTACCGATTGACCATCGAGATGTTTTGCCGACAGACCCTGATGCCGTTACGCGAACGAATGATCGACCGGCTGGCCTTTCTGGCCGAAACGCAGGGACAAGCGGCGGAGGGCGGTGGCGTCACGCTGGGTATCCGACTGTCTCAGGAAGATCTGGCGGCGATGTTATCGGCCACGCGACAGAGCGTGAACAAGGAATTGCGCTGGCTGGTGGAAGAGGGAGCCATCACGCTTGCCTACAATACGATCACCATTACCGATCTGGCCTATTTGCGCGGGTTGGTGGCACCGCATGCCATGCTGCCCATCCTGCCGCAGAACCGTTTGTCCTCGCCTCTGTCGATGGCGCTGACCGGCAAGCCCGTGGGCTAGTCGAATGACCGCACCGTGCTGGAATAGTCGGCAAGCGATGAGGTCAGAGGTATCCGCCAGGGCGGAGTTCGGCAAGCAGGTCGCTCAGGCTGTTCCGGCATTGGGTTTCGACACTCCGGTAGAGCACGATGAAACGCCTGCCGTGCTCGGTCAGGGTCGTGCCGCCGCCCTGGCGTCCGCCGACCGTTCGCTCGACCAGGGCGTGGCCGGCCAGGCGATTCATCTGTTCGACGGCATCCCAGGCGGCTTTGTAGGACATCGGCAGCATGCGCGATGCGCTGCTCAGGCTGCCGGTGCATTCGATCGCTTCCAGCAGACGAATCCGGGATTCGGTCAGCAGTTCGCCGAATTCGGTACTAAGCGTGATGCGCCCATAGAGACGCAGCTGCTCTGGGGCGAGTTGGGCTGATTTACGAGGAAAACCGGCATTGACGTTTGGCATGTGTCGGCGCCTCAACGGGGCGCCTGGACGGGGAGGAAACGTTCGCCGTTTCGCAACAGCCGTACCGGATAGCAGCCGCCGACGACCAAATATTCCCTTTCGCTGGTGAGGATGCGTCCGTTCAACAGTTCGGGAAAGAACAACAGCTTGACGGCGGGGACATCGGCCTCGATGACCCAGTCGCCGAATTCTTCGGCTCGCGCCCGGGCGTCGCTGAACGACACGAGATTGTTCAGTCGCAGGATGCAGCGTTCGTCGCTCAGGCTGCCGGCAACGAGTTGCGCAGCACAGTCGTTGCTACCGCGCCAGAGGCGGACCAGACGCGCCGTCGGCCATCGGAATCGGCGCAGGCTCCATTGGCAGAATTCGTAAAGCAGGTCGAGCTGCAGGTTGATGCAATGGTCGTGGAAACGCTGGTGGTTTTTTTCCTCGATATAAGCGATCCAGGCTGGCGAAGGAAAACGCCCCAGACGTTCCTTGTGGAAAGCGGGGATCAGGCCGAAGCGGCTTTCCACCCACCCCTTCAGCACGGCGGCCGGCATGCCGTTCGAATCGACGGCCCAGCCACGCAGCAAGTCGAGATAGCAGACTGCAGGCCGAGACGGTCTCTCGCGGCCGTCGGTGGAGGGATGGTCCAGCGAGAACTGCAGCGTCATGTAGTGAGAAAACACGTCGGCAGCCTGTTGCTGCGTCGTACACGACTCGAGCAGCCGGAACAGTCCGCCATGGGTTTCCCGCGTGCCATGGATGCGGAGACGACAAGGGTGGGCATTGAAGGCAGCCGAGGCCAGCAGCGCCGTCGGCAGACCGAAGGAGTTCGTGCTGTACCACCGGCTCGGGTCTTCCTGTGTCAGGGCCAATGCCTCGGCGAACGAGGCATCTCCGGCCGTCAGGTCCGCAGGTTCTGCCATATCCGTCCGACCCAACCGGGGCGTTCCCAACGGGCCTTGATGCCGGCTTTCAGCAAGTGCCCGATATAGCGCCGGTCTTCGTCCTTGATGTGGGTTTCGAGCCATTGCCTGAGAAGGAACAGCAGGTTCAGATCGAGTTCCACCTCGCCCCGGGCGAAAGCCCGCCTGATGTCGAAAACCTCCCGCTTCAGGCGCTCATGCTCGGCCTTGTGCTCATCGTAACCAGGATAGTCGGTGATCCGGAACAGGCTTTCCTCGACCGCGAAATGAACGAAGGTGTATTGGACCAAGTCCTCGAGAATCTGAGCGGCGGTTTCGCGCGACGCCCTTTCGATCAGCGCTTCGCTGGCCCGGTTGATGATTTCGACGAGCAGTTTGTGTTGGGCGTCGATCTCATCGATGCCGACCGAGAGATCTGCGGTCCACGGGAAATAAGGCTGTTTTTGCCGCATGGCTTCAGCGTGCGGGAATGACGCGCACCGCCTTGCCCAGCGTGTGCATCAGCATGCGGCGGATGCCGCCGAGGGTTTCCCCCTGCTGGATGCAGCCGCCGCATTTGCCGCCCAGGCGCAGCGTGACGGTGTCGCCACAGGCGTCGACCAGTTGCAGTTCGCCGCCATCGGCGTGGATGACCGGGCGTACCGATTCCAGGACCTGCTCGATGATCGGCAGGTCTTCCGGGCCGAGGGGCGCGGACGAGATTTCACGTTCTGCGGACATGCTGGATGCCTCCTTTGCGATGCGGCGCCAAGCCCGGGGATCAGGCGAAGCCGTATTTCTTGCCCTTGATCGACTCGATGTCGATGCGGATCACGGCGGTCTTGTCGAGGTTTTCCTGGGGGTATTCGAAGCGCTTGTCGGTAAACAGCGCGACGATGCCGTCCAGGGCGGCGATCTTCTCCGCCGTCGCCTCGACGAAGACTGCCCGGCCGAGGCCGATCACCGTCTTGTGGCGGGCTTCGAAGTCGCAGGCGAAGTCATCCTCGACGACGCCGTGTTCGATGCCGATCTCGAAGCAGACCTTGCTGTTGCGCTTGAGGATCTCGATCTTCTCGCCGGCCTGGGCCGAGTGGAAATACAGGGACTTGCCGTCGTACCAGTAGAACACCGGCACCAGGAAAGGCGTGTCGCCATGGACCAGGGCGATGCGCATGACCTGGGCAGCGCCGAGGATGGCGTCGATTTCGGTCCGCTCGGTGATTTCGCGGTTCTTGCGGCGCATGGCGCCGTGCGGATGGGAGAACTCGGTAGGCATGGGATGTCCTTGGCGGTGGCGGGGTTCAGAAATGGCAGGGGCTGTTCAGGTCGACGGCGACCATCGGCAGTTCCTTCAGGCCGTGCGGCACGGGGTAGCCGGCCGGCGGCGCGGCGATGCCGCGCAGGCGCTCGATGTAGTCGGCGGGCAGGCCGTGGGCGAGCGCGCCGTCGGCGATGCGGTCGCGATACTCGGCGCTCGGCGGGCGCGGCTCGCCGCGCGACGACTTCATGTAGAACAGCACTTCGTGGCGTTGCCCGTCGCTGCCCTCGACCTCGGCCGGATAGTGGAAATAGGCGCCGCTGCCGTCGCCGTGCACGCTCTGGGCGTCGTCCAGGCGTTGCGCGTCGGCCCGGTTGAGGTCCAGGACCAGGCCCCAGACGGCGCCGTCGCGGCTGTCGAAGATGGCTTCCTCGGCGCCGTCCCACTTCTGGGAGTAGCCGAAGAAACCGAGTTCATAGCCGGGCAGGCGGGCGCTGGCGACGATGCGGGCGCTCGGGCAGTAGCGCTCCAGCAGCCGGGCGTCGAGCTGCCAGCCATAAACGAAATAAAGGGTGTTTCCGGTGTTGCGGCTCATCTTTTTTCTCCTTGGGCGGTAAGGCGGCGTACTTCCACGAAATCGACGATGTCGCCGGGCGGCGCTCCGGCCTCGCGCTGCCGTTCGCGCGGACAGGGCAGCAGTGCGGCCGGTCCGCCGCCGAGCAGACCGACCTGGCGGGCGCGGCCTTCCGGTGTATCGCGTGGGTAGACGCTGACGCGCAGGCCGTTGCCGGTGGCGTCGAGCATTTCGCTCTCGGCGCTGAGGTCCAGGCGTTCGAGCTCCCAGGACAGCCATTTGGGCAGGTGGTCGCAGAGGATTTCCAGCTTGCGGAAACGAGCGGCCTGCAGGAAGGGAATCAGGATCTGCCGCGAGGTCGATCCCGACTCGTGCTTGAGGGCGTCCTTCAGGTCGATCCAGAAATGGCCTTCGCGCGGGTCGCCGATCAGCATCGGCGCCGGCACGTTGGACAGCGCGACGATCTCAAAGCGTTTCTGTGCCGTCTGCTCGATCTCGCGGGCGCGCACGCCGTCAAGTTGCTGCAGCAGCGGTCCGTCGGAAGCCCAGGTGCGGTAGCCGAGTTCTTCCTGGAAGACCGTGTAGATCATGCCGCGCGTGTCGCCGGAGAGCAGCGTCCGGCAGTCGTCGAGTTGGTCAGCGGCGGCATGGACGGCGGCTTTCACCGCGGGCAGGCGCATCGAGGCATCGACTGCGAAGGAAACCTGAGACTGCAGGTGCCAGCCACCGTGCCCGGCGACTTCCCGGTACTCGTAAAGGTGGATCAGGCCCGGCACATACAGGCTGACCGGTGCACCTTGCGGGTCGAGATAGGCAGCAATTTTCATGACGGGGATCCTGGCTCGCGAAAAGGGGCCGGGATCCACCCGGACCCCGGCGAAAGTGGCGCGGGCACCCGAGTGCCCGACACCATGGCATCGTTACCAGACGTTGAGGATCCACTCCTTGTTCTTCTTGTACTCCATGTCGGTGAACAAGGCGTTGGCCATCTGCTCGGCCAGCCAGGTGGCGCCTTCGTAGCCGAATACCGGGTAGCGGTAGTAGCCGGCACGGTCATAGACCGGGAAACCGACGCGGACCATCGGGATGGCGTTGTCGATGGCGACGAAACGGCCCTTGGAGTGACCGAGGATGAGATCGAGTTCAAGCCCCTTGTTCTTGATGCGGTCTTCCAGGTCCCAGAAGTCGGCGTTGGTGATGACTTCCATGTCCCAATTGACGTTTTCCTTCATCGCCAGGAGGCGCGGATCGTCCTTGTACTTGGGGTTGTCGTCGCCGAGCAGCAGCAGGACCGGCTTCATTTCCAGGTCGAGGCAGAACTCGGCCAGGCCGATCACCAGGTCGGGCGCCCCATAGATGGCCACGCGCTTCTCGGCCAGGAACATGTGCGTCAGGTCGGTCAGCGCGTCGAGTGCGATGCCGCGTTCCTCGACCAGCGATTTCGGGATAGATTTGCCGGTCAGCGTCCTCAGGTTCTGCAGGAAGGTGTCGGTGTTGCGGATGCCGATCGGCGTCGAGCCGATGATGGTCGGATGCTTGAACTCCTTGCCCAGCCATTCCGCCGCCTTGCCGCCTTCGTACTTGTTCAGGGCGATGGTGCCGAAGGCGTTGGCCGTGCTGCGCAGGTCGTCGATGGTCGTGCCGCCGTGCGAGATGGTGCTGCCGTCCGGCATTTTCGGGGAGTCGAAGCTCTCGATCTCGAACAGCACCGTGGCGTCGATGTCCATGGCGTCCAGCAGGTGCTTGACGGCCTTGACGTCGCCCGGATTGACCCAGCCGGTGATCACGTTGAGCTTGCCGTTGGGCTCGCTCGGCGTCGCGAAGTGCTTGACGAAGTCGCGCACGGCCACGTCGTAGCCGCTGATCATGCTGCCGACGAAGGAGGGTGTGTGCACCGGAATCAGATGCACTTCGCGGTCCGGGTACTTTTCCTTGAGCAGGCCTTCGTTGAGCTTGCGCACGACACCGTCCACATCGTCGCCGATGATCTCGGTCGAACAGGTGGTGATGATCGGGATCACCTTGACGTCGGGGTAGCGCGACAGCAGCACGTCGACACCTTCCTCGACGCGGCCGCAGGCCCCGAAAACGGCGCCATCCTCATGCAGCGAGGAAGAGGCGATTTCGAAGCTTTCCTTGAAGTGCTGGGAGAAGATCAGGCGCACGAACATCACACAGCCCTGGCCGCCATGGACGATGCCGATGCAGTCCTTGACGCCGATGCTGACGAACTGGGCACCGGCCGGTTGGCAGGTGAAGATGGGGTTGACCGTACCGACGCGGTCCTTTTCCTTGATTTCGCAGGTCATGGCGATTTCCTTAGTAATTGACGACGGTCAGTTCGAGGTTGAGCGAGCCATCGATGGTCAGCCAGTCCATGCGCGCATGCAGGAGCTTCATCAATGCCTTGATGTCGTCCTTGGTCATGGTCTTGATCCACGGGAACAGCTCGCGGTAGGCGCGGTCCAGGCAGACGGCGTCGACCCAGTAGCACTTCTCCAGCGGCGTCGAGATGTCCACCGGTTCGTCGCAGAGCAACTGGGTGGTCTTGCCGAGGATGCCGGCGTTCTGCTTTCGCCGGTCCCAGCCGCGGGAATTGAACTGCCAGAGGCAGTGTTTCATGATGTAGTTTTCCAGTTGCGCGATCCTTTCCTTGGTTTCGGGATCAGCATCGGCGACCGGGTTGCTGGTATAGACCTTTTCGTACTTCCGTTCGGCCATGTTCTTGATCTTGGGCGTTGCCATGTTCAGTTCCTTTACTCGGCGACGACTTCCACGGCACCGGCTTCGGCACGCGGGAACTCGGGGTAGGTTTTTTCACGCAAGGCGCTGACGCTGTCGTACTTGCCGCTGTATTCGCGCAGTTCGCTCGAACCCGTGATCTCGGCCGGCAGGTTCCTGTCGGAGAGCATGCGGCGGGTGAGGAAACCCTGGTCGGTCGGGATCTCGTCCTTGCTGATGTCGACCAGCGACAGCTTGTGGATCGGCGAGTAGATGGCGTTGTAGATGTCGCGGGCGAAGCGCACCCAGCCCTCGAAGCCCTTGTAGGGGCCGTTGTGGTAGGCGTGGGCGTTGAGATAGGGGACGTTGACCTTCTTGGCCATCTCGCCCGGCCGCTTGCCGGTGAAGATCACGTCGGGCTTGAGCATGTCGAGGGCTTCCAGGCCTTCCAGCTCGTTCGGATCGTCGATGGCCAGCGCGCCTTCGCCGCAGCGGGAAACGCCCTTTTCCATGTCGCCCTGGTGGCCGAACTTGGTGTAGACCGAGACGACCTTGACGCCCATCTCCTCCTGGATGGCGTGCGCCCAGTGCCACAGCTTGGAGCCGCCCGGCCACAGGCAGACCTTCTTGCCTTTCAGGCGCGCCTTGTACCACTCGAGTTCGGGCAGCCAGCGGGCGGTTTCCTCGGCGATGATCGCTTCGGCGCGCTCCTCGATACCGAAGAACAGGCCGATCTTGCGCAGCGAGTCGGACAGCGCCTTGAAGCCGAAACCGTCGATGTCCAGGCGCGGGATGCCGTAGCGTTCGCGCAGCTCGTCACAGATGTACTCGGCCGAACGGGCGCATTCCAGCACGTTGAGATGGGCGCGGTGCATGGTGCGCAGATCATCGTAGGAACCGTTGCCGGTGAAGGTCGACAAGACCTGGATGCCCATGCGCTTGAAGTAGTCGGTCATCACTTCCTGGTCGCCCTGGATGTTGTATTCGCCGACGTAATTGATGACGTAGTCGCTGGTGATGGTCGGTTCCAGCGTGCCGACCTTCTGGTTGATCCAGGCGATGTTGATCTTGTGGTGGCCGCCCGACTGGCTGGGGCCGGCAAAGCCCGGCGAATTGCAGACGAAGATGTCGGTGCCGGGCAGCTCTTCCATCACCTCTTCGGCGATGGCGTTGATGTCGTCGCCGATCAGGGCCGTCGCGCAAGTCTGGTAGATGGTCATGCGCTTGGTCTCGGGGAAGGCCTTGAAGGCCTCGATGATGTTCTGCTTCAACAGCTTTTCGGCACCGAAGACGATGTGCTTTTCCTTGACGTCGGTGGCGAAGGTGTACTTCAACTGGAAGTTGTCGTTGTCGCTGATGTAGCGCTTGGTCTGCCAGGTGTCGTAGGTGCAGCCGACCGGGCCGTGGCTGATGTGGATGACGTCCTTCATCGGTGTGCCGATGACGTGCTTGGCGCCACAATAGGCGCAGCCGCGTTCGGAGATCGAACCGGGAATGGTGTTGAGGTAACCGGCGGGCAGGCAGGAGGTCAAATCCTCCCCTTCGCCCTTGATGACCGCGTGCTGCTTGCGTTCCGGAATGACCTTGCTGACTTCGAATTCGTGGTAGGGCATGATCCGAGCTCCTTGTGCCTGAATGAAATGTCGGGGTTGGGGCTGCTGCGCTTCAGTCGGCCAGGCCGTACTTGACAACCATGGTTTCCAATTGGTCCATGGTCAGCGGCCGCGGGATCACGAAATCCTCGTTCTCGATGATCTTGCGGGCGAGTTCGCTGTATTCCTTCGCCTGGTTCTCGTTGTCGTCGAATTCGCAGACCGTCTTCTTGTTGAATTCGGCCTTCTGCACGACGTTGTCACGCGGCACGAAGTGGATCAGCTTGGTGCCGATGGCCTCGACGAACTCTTCCATCAGGCCCAGTTCGCCATCGACCTTGCGACTGTTGCAGATGATGCCGCCCAGGCGCACGCCGCTTTGCTTGGCGTACTTGGTCAGGCCCTTGCAGATGTTGTTGGCGGCGTAGATGGCCATCATTTCGCCGGAGGCGACGATGTAAACCTCTTCGGCCTTGCCATCACGGATCGGCATGGCGAAACCGCCGCAGACCACGTCGCCGAGCACGTCGAAGAAGATGAAGTCGAGGTCGTCGGTATAGGCGCCGTTCTCTTCCATCAGGTCGATGGCGGTGATGACGCCGCGGCCGGCACAGCCGACGCCGGGTTCCGGACCGCCGGATTCGACGCAGCGGATGCCCTTGAAACCGGTCTTGATGACCATGTCGTTGGTGACCTTTTCGGCGCCGTGGTCGCGCAGCACGTCCATCAGGGTTTCCTGCGGCTTGCCGCCGAGGATCAGACGGGTCGAGTCGGCCTTCGGGTCGCAGCCGTGGATGAAGACCTTCTTGTCGTGGAAGTGGGCGAGGGCCGCCGCGGTGTTCTGCGTCGTCGTCGATTTGCCGATGCCGCCTTTGCCGTAAATGGCGAGTTTGCGTGTCATTTCAATATCTCCAGGGTAAATAGGAAAATGATGCCCAGCATTTGCCTTGAGATGATTTTCGTGTTTCCTTGCTCAATGAACCTGGAAACCTGAATAACATTCCTGCTGACACCAGACATTCACTGTCCATATCGCACGTAGCGTGCCAGCAAAAATCGCTGACGGTGAATGTCGATCCATGTTTTCATGCTTGAACATACCCTGCTGATAGCGAGTGTTTTTTTGTTCCTGCGGGTACTTTTCTCTATTCTTCTATCGTTGAAAAGTAGTTTGCCTGATGGTTTTCGAGGCGGGTTCATAAGAAATATCCAGGAATGGCTGTTTGCCAACTAGGGCGGAATTTTCGAGGCAAGCATAGGAAAACATTGGTTTTTCAAACCCCGTCTGTTGAAGGTTTCACAAGGCTTGCCGACCGGATCGCCGAATGTTCATTTTTGTACGGTGATTGGGCATAAAAAACATGCCGGAACAAAACAAAATCAATCCTTGAAATCCGGTTTTTCGACGTGGAAAAATTTATTGGTCGTACTGTTCCGCCATGAACGATCTGGTCTCAATTCATTCCTGAATGTTCACTGGTTTATCGGTCGTCGAAATGCAGTCGTTTTTATCGCCGGGTATTGCGCGAGGATTTTCCGAGCAGATGATTCTTTGCGATGACCGGAATATCGATGGCGGAGCCATGTCGGAATAAGTCGGGGTATTACCGGTCGGCCGCCGGCAATTGGCGTTGCCCGGACGGGGATACATCGTCAGGCAGCCGTTCGGCCGGCGAATGACCGATGCGTCGCCAAACGACGAAGTCTGATCACTAGGGTTGCGGTCGATCGAGCTGGCCGCACATTCCGCCCGCTGCTCGGCGGGCGTTGGCACGAGGCGCCGCGTCAGCGGCGTTCAGCGATAATCCCGATAGCTGAGCTTGTACTCGGCCATGCGCAGGCCGAGAATCCGCCGCGTCAAGCCAAGATGGCGAGCGGCTTCGGTCATGTTGCCCCGATGCATTTTCATGGCGTCGACGATCATCTCGTATTCGGCGGCTGCCAGCCGGGCATCGAGCGTGCCCTTGGCCGCGATTTCGGACACCACCGGGGTCTGCAGTGATGGCGGCAGATGATCGGCGCCGACTTCAAGCTCGGCGAGAATCATCGCGCGTTCGATGACGTTTTCGAGTTCGCGGACGTTGCCGGGCCAGTGGTAGGTGGTCAGCATGTTGATCGCCGGCGTGGAGATGCGGTGGACATCGACACCCATGTCGGCGGCGAAGCGGGAGACGAAGGCATCGGCCAGCGCGATGATGTCGTTGCCGCGTTCGCGCAGCGGCGGAATGGTGATCGGGAAAACGCTCAGCCGGTAGTAGAGGTCTTCGCGGAAGCTGCCTTGCTCAACCATGTCGAGCAGGTTGCGGTTGGTGGCGGCGAGGATGCGGATGTCGACCTGGATGGTGGTGTTGCCACCGACCCGCTCGAAACTCTTTTCCTGCAATACGCGCAGCAGCTTGGCCTGCATCGGCAGCGACAATTCGCCGACTTCGTCGAGGAAGATGGTGCCGCCGTCGGCTTCCTCGAAGCGGCCGCGGCGCTGGTGGGTGGCGCCGGTGAAGGCGCCGCGTTCGTGGCCGAACAGTTCGGATTCGATGACCGATTCGGGCAGGGCGGCGCAGTTGAACTTGATGAACGGCCCCTTGCCGTTCGGGCTGTCGTAGTGGATGGCGCCGGCCACCAGTTCCTTGCCGACGCCGCTTTCGCCGAGGATCAGCACGGTAGTCCTGGCACGGGTCACCTTCTCGATCAGACCGTAGACCTCCTGCATCGGCTTCGAATTGCCGATGATGTTGGCCGGCCGGAAGCGTTCCTCGACCTGGCTGCGCAAGCGGCGGTTTTCGTCCTCGAGCGCCTGGCGGCGGATCGAACCGAGCAGATGCAATTCGACGGCCTGAGCCGTCGTGGCGGCCAGGATGGACAGGATTTCGACATCGAGCTTGAGCAGCGAACGGTTGTCGTAGATGCGCTCGGCGCAGATCGTGCCGAGCACGCGGTTGCCGCGCGGGATCGGCACGCAGATGAAGGACAGTCGTTCGCCGCTTTTGCCGCCATCGGGAGAATGGCGCGGAATGACCATCGGCTGCGCGCTGCCGGCAACCTGCGCGACGACTTCGGACATCGCGTCGAGTTGATGTTTGGCTTCTTCCGGTGACATGCCGCAGCACTCGTAAACGAAGACTTCGCTGCTATCGCCGCGGTTGAGGCTGACTGTTGCCCGGACCACCTTCAGGTGGCGCTGCATCAGGTGCAGCAGGATTTGCAGGATGTCGCTGAGATTACCGCTCTCGGTGGCGATCCGGCTCATTTCGTAGAGCAGCGGCAGGAAATCGGTGCGGCACTCGCCGAAGCCGCATTCGCAGTAGCGGATGCCGCTCGCCTGGGACGAAGGATTCAACGTAGCCAGCGCATGCATGGAAGTTCCCCGGCGATGGGCGACCGCCAGCCGGCGGCGTGCGGTCTGGTTGGCGAGGCTGTCTGCAGCAATTCAAGCGGGTTCATGCCGAGGGGCGATGCAATCTCCGTTCCTGCGCCGAAAAAACGCCGGATTCCGCGGTCGACCGCAAAATCCATGATCTTTTGGCGTTTCTACCGTTCCGAAACGAACGGTGCCGTGCGAAAAATGTACGTTTCGGTACGTTGACCGCAGGATTCCCGCCGGGGCGATCCTGTCCGCAACTGGCATCGGCTAGGCATGTCGCATGCCTTCACTGGCGGAAACGCTTGTGATCGAGTCGGTACTTGTTCATGCGCAGGCCGAGGATACGCCGCGTCAGGCCGAGTTGGGTCGCCGCCTCGGTCATGTTGCCGTGGTGCAGCTTCAGCGCCTCGACGATCATCTCGTACTCGATCGCGTTGAGCCGCGCCTCCAGCCCGCCTTCCGACGCCACCTCGGCGATCACCGGCGCCTGCAGCGACGGCGGCAGGTTGTAGCCGTGGATGACGCCGTCCTCGGCGAGCAGCACGGCGCGTTCGATGACGTTTTCGAGTTCGCGGACGTTGCCGGGCCAGTGGTAGGTGGTCAGCATGTTGATCGCCGGCGTGGAGATGCGGTGGACATCGACACCCATGTCGGCGGCGAAGCGGGAGACGAAGGCATCGGCCAGCGCGATGATGTCGTTGCCGCGTTCGCGCAGCGGCGGAATGGTGATCGGGAAAACGCTCAGCCGGTAGTAGAGGTCTTCGCGGAAGCTGCCTTGCTCAACCATGTCGAGCAGGTTGCGGTTGGTGGCGGCGAGGATGCGGATGTCGACCTGGATGGTGGTGTTGCCACCGACCCGCTCGAAACTCTTTTCCTGCAATACGCGCAGCAGCTTGGCCTGCATCGGCAGCGACAATTCGCCGACTTCGTCGAGGAAGATGGTGCCGCCGTCGGCTTCCTCGAAGCGGCCGCGGCGCTGGTGGGTGGCGCCGGTGAAGGCGCCGCGTTCGTGGCCGAACAGTTCGGATTCGATGACCGATTCGGGCAGGGCGGCGCAGTTGAACTTGATGAACGGCCCCTTGCCGTTCGGGCTGTTGGCGTGGATGGCGCTGGCCACCAGTTCCTTGCCGACGCCGCTTTCGCCGAGGATCAGCACGGTGGTCCTGGCGCGGGTCACCTTCTCGATCAGGCCGTAAACCTCCTGCATCGGTTTCGAATTGCCGATGATGTTGGCCGGCTTGAAGCGCGATTTCAGCGCCATGCGCAACCGCCGGTTCTCGTCTTCGAGCGCGGCGTTCTGGACATTTTCGAGCAGGAACAGTTCGACGGTCTGGGCGGTCGTGGCGGCCAGGATGGCGAGGATTTCGACATCGAAATCGAGCAGCGAGCGGTTGTCGTAGAGGCGCTCGGCACAGATCGTTCCCATCACCTTGCGGCCGCGCATGATCGGCACGCACAGGAAGGAAACTTCCTTGTCGGCGGGCAGGGGACGGCTACCGGTACGGTTCAGGAAACCCGGCTCCTCGCCGATCTTCGGTACGACGATCGGCTGCCCGGACTCGACGACCCGGCCAACGATGCCTTCACCCAGGTAATAGACGCCGCGGCTGGCTTCCTCGTCGGTCAGCCCGAAACTCTGGTGCACATAGATGCGCCCGGCACCCGGCTCGAACAACGTGACCATGCCGCGCACCACCTTCATGTGCCGGCGCATCAGGCGCAGCAGCACCCCGAGGATGTCGGCAAGGTCGCCGGATTCGCTGGCCAGATTGCTCATTTCGTAAAGCAGGGGCAGCAAATCGGTGCGGCATTCGCCGAGATCGAATTCGCACAGGTGCGGAATTTTGCGGCCTTCGGGCACGACGGGCGTCACGCTCGCGGGCGGCTGGATGTCGGATAAATCATTCATGAACGCATCACGTCGAGCTTTCATTGCTTTGTATTGATAAATATATAACGCAATCCGGTAGAGCCGACGAAAATTGTCGGCTGTCGCTGTCACGGACACACGACAACGCGCAAGCGGTGGCAGGGGAAGCCTCGCGCCGACTGTTGCAAGAGTAGTGCCAAGCCGGGATGCGGATGATCCCGTCGCCCCGGGGCAGCGCCGTTTCGAGGCGCCGGCCGGGAAGAACCGGGATCAGTCGAACAACAGCGCCGCGGCGACCTTGCGGCCTTCGGCGGCGAGGATGTTGTAGGTCCGGCAGGCGGCCTGCAGGTCCATCACTTCGAGGCCGATGCCGGCCGGTGCGAAGGGGCGCATCAGTGGGCTGGCAGGAAAACGCAGCCGGCGACCGGTGCCGAGCAGAATCACCTCGACACCCAGCCCGAGCAGTTGCTGCATGTCGCTTTCCTGCAACGTCTCGACGCTGGCGGTCGTCCATGCCTCGATCAGGCTTTCCGGCAGCAGGATCAGGTTTTTCTCGTGTTTCTGATGGTTGACCGCAACATAACCGTCGCCGTAGGCGGTGAACAGGTTGAGGCCGGCAGTATTGGAGAGGTGGAGTTTCACTTTGCGGTGCACCAAGCGTTGATAGTAGGATTATACCTTTGGCCCGGCTGGGCCGATTCGCCGTAGACACGGACCATTTCACACCATGAAGCCGATCAAGAAATCCGCCAAGCTCGCCAACGTTCTCTACGATGTGCGCGGTCCCATCGTGGATGCCGCCAAGCAGATGGAGGACGAAGGGCAGAAGATCATCAAGCTGAACATCGGCAACATGGCGCCGTTCGGCTTCGATGCGCCCGAAGAAATCCAGCAGGACATGATCCGCAATCTGCCCGCGTCGGCTGGTTATTCGGACAGCAAAGGCATTTTCGCCGCGCGCAAGGCGGTGATGCACTACACCCAGCAACTGGGCATCGAAGGCGTCACGCTCGACGACATCTATCTGGGCAATGGCGCCAGCGAACTGATCGTGATGGCGACCAATGCGTTGCTCAACGAAGGTGACGAACTGCTCGTGCCGACGCCGGATTACCCGCTGTGGACGGCGGCTACCTCGCTGTCCGGCGGCTCGCCGGTGCATTACCGCTGCGACGAGGACAACGGCTGGCTGCCCGATCTGGAGGACATCCGCGCCAAGATCACCTCGCGCACCCGCGGCATCGTCGTCATCAATCCGAACAATCCGACCGGCGTCCTCTATCCCGAGTCGCTGCTCCTCGGGATCATCGCCATCGCCCGCGAGTACGGCCTGGTGCTGCTGGTCGACGAGGTGTACGACAAGGTGCTCTACGACGGCGTCAAATTCACCTCGATGGCCAGCCTGAGCACCGACGTGCTGACGCTGACCTTCAATTCGCTGTCCAAGGCCTACCGCTCCTGCGGTTATCGTGCCGGCTGGATGGTGCTGTCCGGGCCGAAGCCCGACGCCGCCGATTACATCGAAGGCCTGAACATGCTCGCCAACCTCAAGCTCGGCTCCAACGTGCCGGGCCAGTGGGCGATCCAGACCGCGCTCGGCGGCTACCAGAGCATCAACGACCTGGTCCGTCCCGGCGGCCGCCTGTGCCGCCAGCGCGATCTGGCCTACGAACTGATCACGGCGATTCCCGGCGTCACCTGCGTCAAGCCGCAGGCGGCGCTGTACATGTTCCCGAGGCTCGATCCGGCCATGTACCCGATCGCCGACGATCGCCAGTTCTTCATGGAAGTGCTGCGCGCCACACGGGTGATGCTGGTGCAGGGCTCGGGTTTCAACTATCCGGACAACCAGCATTTCCGCATCGTCTTCCTGCCCCACGAGGATGATCTGCGCGAGGCGATTTCCCGCCTGGCCGGATTCCTCGCCCTGTATCGCCAGCGGCACGGTAACGCCTGAGCCTTTTTCCCAATCGCCGTTCGCGTTTCTCCGGCAAGCGCACGGCCCTTTTCATGAGCATGAATCTGATGAAACCCATCAATGTTGGCCTTATCGGCATCGGCACCGTCGGCGGTGGCACCTGGACCGTTTTGCAGCGCAACGCGGAAGAAATTACCCGCCGCGCCGGGCGGCCGATTCAGATCGTCGCCGTGGCCGACAAGAACGTCGAACTGGCCAAACAGGTCACCGGCGGCGCGGCGCGCGTCACCGATGACGCCTTCGCGCTGGTCAGCGATCCGGACATCGACGTCATCGTCGAACTGATCGGCGGCTACGGCGTGGCCAAGGAAGTGGTCATGCAGTCCATCGCCAATGGTAAGCACGTGGTCACCGCCAACAAGGCGCTGCTCGCCGTGCATGGCACCGAGATTTTCGCGGCGGCGCAGGCCAAGGGCGTCATGGTCGCCTTCGAAGCGGCCGTGGCCGGCGGCATCCCCATCATCAAGGCGCTGCGCGAAGGCCTGTCGGCCAACCGCATCGAATGGGCCGCCGGCATCATCAACGGCACCACCAACTTCATCCTGTCCGAAATGCGCGACAAGGGCCTGTCCTTTGGCGACGTGCTGGCCGAAGCCCAGCGCCTGGGCTATGCCGAGGCCGATCCGACCTTCGACATCGAGGGTGTGGACGCCGCGCACAAGGCGACGCTGATCTCGGCCATCGCCTTCGGCATCCCGGTGCAGTTCGACAAGGCCTACGTCGAGGGCATCACCAAGCTCGAAGCCTCCGACATCAAGTACGCCGAGCAGCTCGGCTACCGCATCAAGCTGCTGGGCATCGCCAAGCGTCGCGACGATGGCGTCGAACTGCGCGTGCACCCGACGCTGATCCCGGCCAAGCGCCTGATCGCCAACGTCGAAGGCGCCATGAACGCCGTGCTGGTCAAGGGCGACGCCGTCGGCGCGACGATGTACTACGGCAAGGGTGCCGGCGCCGAGCCGACCGCTTCGGCCGTCATCGCCGATCTGGTCGATGTCACCCGCCTGGCCACGGCCGATGCCGAACACCGCGTGCCGCACCTGGCCTTCCAGCCGAACGCCATGTCCAACCTGCCGATCCTGCCGATGAGCGAGATCGAGACCGGCTACTACCTGCGCCTGCGCGTCGAGGACAAGCCGGGCGTGCTGGCCGACATCACGCGCATCCTGGCCGATCAGGGCATCTCCATCGACGCCATGCTGCAGCGCGAGCCGGGCGAAGGCGAGGGCGAGACGGACATCATCATCCTGACCCACGTCTGCAAGGAAAGCGCTGCAGACGCCGCGATCGCCAAGATCGAAGGCCTCGCCGCGCAAAAGGGCAAGGTCAAGCGCATCCGTCTGGAAGAGCTGCAGTAAGGCACGGCTGCGGTCGACGGGATTTTTCGCGGAAAATGCCGGTCGACCGCAAGCCGGATTCGCGGGGGCTTCGGCCCCCGTTTTGCATGCAAGGAAACCCATGAACCGCCAGCCCGTCCCGCTCGACAAGGCTTACCTGCTGATGAATCACGGTCCGGTGACGCTGGTTTCCAGCGCGCACGGCGAGCGGCGCAACGTGATGGCGGCGTCGTGGACCATGCCGGTCGATTTCTCGCCGCCGAAAGTCGCCGTGGTGATCGATGCCACGTCGCTGACCCGCCAACTGGTCGACGCCAGCGGCGCCTTCGTGCTGAACATCCCGTGCCGACGTATCGCCGCCCAGGTGCTGGCGGTCGGTTCGGTCAGCGGGCGCGACGGCGACAAGTTCGCCGCTTGCGGCGTGGCGGTCATCGCCGAACCGGCCGCGCCGGCGCCGCTGATCGCCGGCTGTGCCGCCTGGCTGGCCTGCCGTGTCATCGACGAGCCGGACAATCACGCCCGGCACGACCTGTTCGTCGCCGAAGTGACCGCCGCCTGGGCCGATGCCGATATTTTCTCGAACGGCCGCTGGCATTTCCCGGACGACGCCTCGCGCACCGTCCATTACCTGGCCGGCGGCAATTTCCTCGCTTCCGGCGAGGCTTTTGCGGTCGACGCCTGAGTTGACCGCAAAAATGCCGGAGCACGCCGCCACACCGGCCGACAACCGTCAGGGCAGGGCGATTCTCTACCTGCTCGGGGCCGTGCTGCTGTTCGCCTTGCTGGACTGCTCGGTCAAGCTGCTGTCGCGCGAGATTCCCGTGCCGCTGCTGGTCTGGGGACGCTACACCACGCATCTGCTGGTCATGCTGCTGGTCCTCGGGCCACGGCTCGGACGCGCTCTGGTCCGCGCCGGACAATTGCCGCTGCAGGTACTGCGCGGGCTGATGCTGCTCGGCTGTACCGGCTTCGGCTTCCTGGCGCTGTCGAAAATGCCGGTGGCCGAGACGACGGCGGTGTTTTTCACGTCGCCGCTGCTGGTCGCCCTGCTGGCCGGGCCGTGGCTCGGCGAACGCCTGTCGCTGGGTCGCTGGCTGGCGGCACTGGCCGGTTTTGCCGGCATTCTGGCCATCGCCCGGCCGGGCAGCGCCATGTCGATGGCCGGCATCGAACTGGCGCTGAGCGGTGCCGTCTGCTACGCGCTCTACCAGTTGCTGACCCGGCAACTGGCGGCGCACACGCCGCCGCTGACGCTGTTGTTCTACACCGCGCTGCTCGGCACCCTCGGCGCCACGGCCGGATTGCCGTGGTTCTGGCCGGAACACTGGCTGACGCCGCTGCAATGGCTGGCGGTCGGCCTGCTCGGCCTGTTCGGCGGCTGCGGGCATTTCCTGCTGATCCATGCGTTCCGCAACGCGCCGGCATCGCTGCTGTCGCCTTTCCTGTACGTCCAGCTGCTGTGGGCGACGCTGCTCGGCGGTCTGGTGTTCGACCACTGGCCGGACGGCTGGTCGCTGGCCGGCATGGCAGTGATCATCGGCAGCGGGCTGTGGCTGGGCGTCGACAGCCGGCGACGTTGATCGCCGGAAACCCCGCGGATCGCGTGGCCATGGCGATGCAGATCAAGGTTTTTCCGGGCGAAACCGCCGATGATCCGCCTGCCGTCCGTTCCGGCGGCTTTCGACAAGGAAGACAAGATGCATGCATGTGACCAGCCGACGCCCGAGGCGCTCTATCCCTTCGACGCCCGCGGCGTCGCCAAGCGTTTTCGCCACGCGGCGATCTTCGGTGCGCTCGATTCGCTGATGCCGGGCGAGACGATGCGCTTCTGCAATGACCACGATCCGCTGCCGCTGCTGGCCCAACTCGGCCAGCGTTACGGCGAGCGCCTGGGCATCGTCTATCGGCAACGCGAACCGGGCGCCATCGTGATCGATTTCTCGGTCGTCGGCTGAGGCGGAAAGCGGCCCGGATCGATGCTGCCGGTCGTCGCCGTCACGCTCGCCGCCTTGCTGGCGACGCTGGTCTGCAGCGTGGCCGGCATCGGCCCGCCGGCGGCGGTGGCGCATATCGCGCTGGCCATCGGCATCCTGCCGCTGATCGCGGCGGCGATGATCCATTTCGTCCCGGTCCTGACGCGCAGCGGCGAAGCGCCGGCCTTCGTCCGCCGCCTGCCGCTGATCGCCCAGGCCGCCGGCGGGCTGCTGGTCGTCACGCTGTTCGGCGGCCTGCCGTATGCGACCGTTGCGCTGGCTGCTGCGGTCGACGGGCTGGTGGCGGCATTTTTGCTCGGCTGGATCGTCGACCGCGCCCGTCGCGCGTTCGGGCCGGCGCATCCCGGCTGGCGCTGGTACGCGGCGGCGCTGAGCCTGTTGCTGCCGGCGCTGGCCGCTGCCGCCGGCATGGCGCTCGACGGCGCGCGCTGGCCGCTGTGGCGGCTGATCCATCTGCACCTGAACCTGCTCGGGCTGATCGGCCTGGCGGCGCTCGGCACCTTGCCGCTGCTGCTGCCGACGGCGCTGAACAGACCCGATCCGGGCGTTGCGCCGTGGTTGCGCCGGGCCTGGTGGCCGGCGCTGGCGGCGGTATTGCTGATCGCCTTCGGCAGCGCCGTTGCGCCCTGGCTGGCCACCGCCGGCGGAGGGCTGCTGGCGCTGCTTGTCGCCACCTTGCCGTATCGCTGGTTGCGGCAGTATGGCCGGGCCTGTCTGGCCGACGGCGCGGCGTTGACGCTGCTGACTGCCAGTTTCGGATTGCTGTTCTGCCTGCTGCTTGCGCCGCTGCATGCCGGCGGGCAGGGCGGCCGGCGTCTGCTGGCGGTGTGGGCGATGTTGTTCCTGCTGCCGCTGGTCAGCGGCGCGCTGAGCCAGTTGCTGCCGGTGTGGCGCTGGCCGGGACCGGGCTTGCCGGTGCGCGATGCGCTGCGCGCTTCGCTGAAAGCCGGCGCAGGCGTTCGGGTAGCGCTTTTCGTCGGCGGCGGACTGATGCTCGCCGGTTTCGACGCCGCCGGTCTGGCGTGCACGGCACTGGCGCTGCTCGACTTTGTGCTGCGCATCGCGAAGGGCATGCGCTTGCCGCGGTCGACACGGTAAAATCGCGGCTTTTCGCTTTCCGGTCTTTCGCCATGCGCTACATCTCGACCCGCGGCCAGTCCGCGCCCCAGGCTTTCTGCGACATCCTTCTCGGCGGCCTGGCCCCGGACGGCGGCCTCTATCTGCCGGAAACCTATCCGCAGGTCACGCGCGCCGAACTCGACGCCTGGCGCAAGCTCTCCTACGCCGATCTGGCCTATGAAATCCTGTCGAAGTTCATCACCGACATTCCGCCCGCCGATCTGAAGGCGCTGGTCGCCAGGACCTACACCGCCGACGTCTACCGCTTCACCCGCAACGGCGGCAACGCCGCCGAGATCACGCCGCTGACCAAACTCGAAGACGGCCTGTACACGCAGGAACTGTCCAACGGCCCGACGCTCGCCTTCAAGGACATGGCCATGCAGTTGCTCGGCAACCTCTTCGAGTACGTGCTCGAACAGCGCGGCGAGTCGATCAACATCCTCGGCGCGACCTCCGGCGACACCGGTTCCGCCGCTGAGTACGCCATGCGCGGCAAGCACAACGTGAAAGTCTTCATGTTGTCGCCGGACGGCAAGATGAGCGCCTTCCAGCGCGCCCAGATGTATTCGCTGACCGACGCCAACATCTTCAACATCGCCGTGCGCGGCATGTTCGACGACGCGCAGGACATCGTCAAGGCCGTCTCCAACGATGCCGCCTTCAAGAAGCAGTACAAGATCGGCGCCGTCAATTCGATCAACTGGGCGCGCGTCGCCGCGCAGATCGTCTATTACTTCCAGGGCTATTTCCTGGCCACCCAGTCGAACGACGAGCAGGTCGCCTTCTGCGTGCCGTCGGGCAACTTCGGCAACATCTGTGCCGGTCACATCGCCCGCCAGATGGGCCTGCCCATCGCCAGGCTGGTGCTGGCGACCAACGAGAACGACGTGCTCGACGAGTTCTTCAAGAGTGGCGTCTATCGCCCGCGTACCTCGAAGGAAACCAGCGTCACCTCCAGCCCGTCGATGGACATCTCCAAGGCCTCCAACTTCGAGCGCTTCGTGTTCGATCTGGTCGGCCGCGATCCGGCCGTCGTCGCCGAGCTGTGGGCCAAGGTGGACAAGGGCGAGGCTTTCGACCTGTCGGCTACGGTCCACTGGCAAAACATGCCGAAATTTGCCTTCGTCTCCGGCCGCAGCACGCACGCCGACCGTCTGGCAACCATCCGCCTGGCGCAGCAGAAATACGGCGTGATGCTCGACACGCACACCGCCGACGGTCTCAAGGTGGCGCTGGAAAACCGCAGGCCGGGCCAGACCATGATCGTGCTGGAAACCGCCCAGCCGGCCAAGTTCGAGGAAACCATCCGCGAGGCGCTGAACACCGAGCCGGTGCGTCCGGCCGAGCTGCAGGGCATCGAGAAGCTTGCACAGCACGTCGTGGTGATGGATCCGGACGTTGCGGCGATCAAGCAGTTCGTTGTCGAGCGGGTATGATATAAGCCGATGCTTATTCAAAGGGCAGCCTTGGCTGCCCTTTTTCATTGGAGGATGCAGCAGATGAGCACTTCGGACCACGAGGCCTTCTGGTCGGCGCGTTATCGCGATGCCGGCGACGATTACCTGTTCGGTACCGCGCCCAACCGCTTCCTGGCGGCGCAGGAAAGCAGCTTCGGCGCCGGCATGACGGTGCTGTCGGTGGCCGACGGCGAGGGGCGCAATTCGGTGTGGCTGGCCGAGCAGGGCTGTACGGTGACGGCCACCGAAATCTCCGCCGTGGCGCTGCAGAAGGCTGCCCGGCTGGCGCATGGCCGGCATGTCGCGGTCGACTTCGTGCAGGCCGACATTCTCGACTGGCAATGGCCGGTCGAGGCCTTCGACGCGGTGGTCGCCATCTTCATCCAGTTCGTCGGTCCGGATGACCGGGACAGGCTGTTCCGCAAGCTGCAGTCCGCCGTTCGGCCGGGTGGCCGGATCTTCCTTCAGGGCTATACGCCGAAGCAGCTCGAATTGCGCACCGGCGGGCCTGCTGCGGTCGACAACCTGTATACGGCAGAAATGCTGCGCACGGCCTTTGCCGGCTGGCAGATCGAGCACCTGCGCGAACACGAGGACAGCATTGCCGAAGGGCGCGCCCACGTCGGCCGCTCGGCGCTGATCGACCTGATCGCCCGCAAACCCTGACGTCAGCCGACCGGCATCACCCGGTTACGGCCGGCCGCCTTGGCGGCATAGAGCTGGCGGTCGGCTTCGCCGTAGATCGCATCGAGCGTGTCGCCGTTGGCCGGAAATTCGGCAACCCCCAGACTGAGCGTGACCCGGATCGACACGTCGCCGTAGATCAGCGCCTCGTTGCCGACATGCTCGCAGATGCGCCGGGCGGTCACGATCGCATCCTGACGCTGCGTACCGGGCAGCAGGACCGCGAACTCCTCGCCGCCCAGCCGGCCCAGCAGGTCGGAACCGCGCAGCATGCCGTCGATCTGGCGGGCAACGAAGCCGAGCACCGCGTCGCCGGCCTGGTGCCCCCAGGTATCGTTGATGCGCTTGAAATGGTCCAGGTCGATGACGATCAGCGACACCGCCGTGGCATTTCGCCGGCAACGCGCCAGCTCGCTGGCGGCGCGTTCGAGGAAGTGCCGGCGGTTGGCGGTCGAGGTCAGGACGTCGGTGGTGGCCAGCAGCGTCAACTGTTCGTTGGCGCTCTCCAGCTGGCGCATGATCACTTCCTGGCTATAGACGGTGCTGAACGAACGCGTCGTCTGGTAGGCGCGCAGCACCCCGTAGCTGAGCAGCAGGAAGCCGGCGGCGCTGATCGCGTGGGCCAGCCACCATTGGTGATTCCAGGCGCTGGACAGGATGAAGGACAGCGAGGACTGGGCGAACATCGCCAGCGACAGCGCGTAGATCGCAAACAGCGGCAGACCGGCGCTGCGCCGCCACATCAGGAACAGGCCGCCGACGGCCAGACCGAAGGCGCTCCACTCCAGCCCCAGCCGGAGCGCGAGCGCCTGCGCAGCGGGTGAAACGGCGAACACGCCGAGTATCAGGTCGAGGACGAGAAAGGCCGCCAGCCAGCCCAGCCAGAAGCGGCGGCTGCGCCGTTCGGCGGGCGCGTGCGCCGCTTCGCCAAAACTCAGGATGCCGACCAGCAGGAAGGCGTTCATGACGATGCGCGACACCGGTCCGTAGATCAGGAACAGGATCGGGTGATGCGCGGCATGGCTGGTGAACAGGCCATGCGGCGCATAAATCACCGAAAAACCGAGAAAGGCCAGCGTCAGCCAGCGCAGCAGCGGCTCGCCGGATGCCTGGTAACAGCGCCAGGTGACAACGGTGATGAACAGGCTGGCGACGATCGCGACGGCAATCGCCAATTCGTGGAAGGCCAGGCTCGCGTAGTGCCGATCGGGGTCCTGGAAAAACAGCAGGTAACCGATCCCCACCGACGGCGACAATGCGAACGCCACGCGCAGCAATTGCACATAGGCTTGGGTGAGGCGATCAAATCCTTCCGTGAAACGATGCATGCAGGTTCAGTCGGGGCTGGTGTGGCGGGCCGGGCTGTTGCGCCCGTTGGCGAGCGCATCTTCCGGCAAAAAAACCGCTCGCACAATGCGGGTATTCGCGTAGTCCGGCTCAGCCGACGAAACGCATCGACAGATCGAGCGCCTTGACGTCCTTGGTCAGCGCACCGACCGAGATGCGGTCGACACCGGTTTCGGCGATATTCCGGATCGTTTCCAGGCTGACGTTGCCGGAGGCTTCGAGGATCGCCCGGCCGGCGTTCAGTACCACCGCGTCGCGCAGCAGTGCCGGCGTGAAGTTGTCGAGCAGGATCATCGTTGCGCCGGCATCGAGCGCCTGGCGCAGTTCGTCGAGGTTTTCGACTTCGACCTGGATGAACTTGCAGCGGTCGACCACCGTGGCGGCCACTTTTTGCGCCGCCGCGAAAGCCTGGTGAATGCCGCCGGCGGCATGGATGTGGTTTTCCTTGATCAGGATCGCGTCCCACAGCGCCAGGCGGTGATTGCCACCACCACCGGCCCGCACCGCATATTTCTGCGCGATGCGCAGGCCGGGCAGGGTCTTGCGCGTATCGACCACCTGCGCCGGCGTGCCGGCGATGGCGTCGGCGTAGCGGCGCGCCTTGCTGGCCACGGCCGACAGCAGTTGCAGGAAATTCAGCGCGCTGCGCTCGGCAGTCAGCAATGCCCGGCCGTTGCCGTCGATGGTGCACAGCAACTGGTCGGCGACGATGCGCTCGCCATCCGCCGCCTGCCAGGTCACCGTCGCCGACGGATCGAGACGGCGCACGCATTCGTCGAACCAGGCGGTGCCGCACAGTACGCCGGCTTCGCGCGAGATGACGGTGGCACGGACGCGACGATCGCCGGGCACCAGCGCGGCGGTCAGGTCGCCGGGGCCGACATCCTCGGCCAGCGCGGCATCGACGTTACGGGTGATTTCTTCGGCGAGCGGGTAATCGAACGAGATGGACATATCGGCTTCTGGTCGGCATGCTAGGCGCCGAATTGTACCGTCTGGAGGAAGGGATGTCCGAGCTGCTCGGGGTTTTTCACGTCAGTCTGGGGGTGCTGGTCGTGCTGGTGCTCGGCCTCTGGCTGATCTACTGGTACCTGCGCGACATCACCCAGAAGCGGCACAGCGTGCTGCGCAACTTCCCGATCGTCGGCCACCTGCGCTTCTTCTTCGAACATCTCGGCGAGTACTTCCGGCAATACTTCTTCCTCGGCGACCGCGAGGAAATGCCCTTCAACCGGGCGACCCGCGGCTGGGTCTACCGGCTGGCCAAGAACGAGGGCGGCATGCTCGGCTTCGGGTCGACCTACGACATCACCCAGCCCGGCGCGCTGCTCTTCGTCAACGCCGCTTTTCCGGTTCTCGAAGGCGATCACCAGCCGACGCCGCCGATCGTCATCGGCGAAGGCTACTGCGCCCAGCCGTTCGCCGCGAAATCGCTGATCAACATCAGCGGCATGAGCTTCGGCGCGATCTCGCGACCGGCGGTCCAGGCGCTGTCGCGCGGCGCAGCGCTGGCCGGCTGCTACATGGATACCGGCGAAGGCGGACTGTCGCCCTATCACCTGGAAGGCGGCTGCGACGTGATCTTTCAGATCGGCACCGCCAAGTACGGCGTGCGCGATGCGCAGGGCCGGCTGTCCGACGATCGCTTGCGCGAACTGGCCGCGCACGAAACGGTGCGCGCCTTCGAGATCAAGCTGTCGCAGGGCGCCAAGCCGGGCAAGGGCGGGGTGTTGCCGGCGGCCAAGATCACCGGGGAAATCGCCCGGATTCGCGGCATTCCGATGGGCCAGGACTCGCTGTCGCCGAACCGTCATCCGGAAACCGGCAACATGGACGAGCTGCTCGACATGGTCGTGCACGTGCGTCAGGTCACCGGCAAGCCGGTCGGCATCAAGACGGCCATCGGCGGCTGGCAGTTCATGCGCGAACTGGTCGACGCGGTATGGCGGCGCGGCCTCGACTGCGCACCGGATTTCCTGACCATTGACGGCGGCGAAGGCGGATCCGGCGCGGCACCGCAAGCACTGGCCGACCACATGGCGCTGTCGATCAACGAAGCCCTGCCGCGCGTCATCGATGCGCTGATCGAGGGTGGGCTGCGCGAGCGGATCAAGGTCATCGCCTCCGGCAAGCTGCTGACGCCGGCCCGGGTCGCCTGGGCGCTGGCCTGCGGCGCCGATCTGGTCAATTCGGCACGCGGCTACATGTTCGCGCTGGGCTGCATCCAGGCCTTGCGCTGCCACCAGAACACCTGTCCGACCGGCATCACGACGCACGATCCCAAGCTGCAGCGCGGCCTGGTCGTCGAGGACAAGGCCGAGCGGGTGGCGCACTACACGCGCAACATGAACAAGGAAGTGGACATGATCGCCCATGCCTGCGGCGTCGCCCATGCCCGCGACCTGCGCCGCGAACACGTGCGCATCGTCCAGCCCAACGGCCAGAGCCAGGCGCTGAACATGCTCTATCCGTATCCGGAAACCGCGCCCGGCATCGTTGCCGGAAAAACCTGAAAAGCGGGAACCAGACGGCGTCGGCCTTGCCCAACGGCAAAGCACCGCTTCCCACCATGAAAGGAGCTTTCCCATGGAAAACCCGCTGCACGGACTGCCGCAACTCTTCGCCCAGCTCGGTCTGCCGTCCGATCCCCGCGCCATCGATGAATTCATCGCCGCCCACCGGCCGCTGGCCAATGGCGAGCCGCTCTACCGGGCGGCCTTCTGGAGCCCGGCCCAGCGCGAATTCCTGAAACAGGAAATCATCGAGGATGCCGACTGGGCGGCCGTCGTCGAGGAACTCAACGCCCGCCTGCATTGAGCCGCGTCGGGCTTTTCAGCGCACGCCGGCGATCCAGGCGTTGAACAGCGTCCGCGCCGCCTCGGCGATTTCGCCGGCAGTCAGGCCGATCGGACCGCTACCGTCGGCAACCCGGCGGTCGGCCGCCGCACCGTGCAGATGCACCGCACAGTCCAGCGCCGCCTCGGCCGGCCAGCCTTGCGCCAGCAAGGCGCCAGCCAGGCCGCTCAGGACGTCGCCCATGCCGGCCGTCGCCATGCCGGGATTGCCGGTGGTGTTGATCGCCCAGCGCCCGTCGGCCTGCGCAATCACCGTGCCACAGCCCTTGAGCGCGACGCTGCAGGCGTAACGCCCGGCCAGTTCGCTGGCGGCGGAAATCCGGTCGCGCTGGACGTCGACCGTGGATACGCCGAGCAAACGGGCGGCTTCCGCCGGATGCGGCGTGAGCAGCGCCGGCGCGACGCGATTGACCAGATTGCCTTCCAGACGGCTGTCGACCGCAAGAATGTTCAGCGCATCGGCATCGAGCACCAGCGGCAGCGGTGCCTTCAGTGCCTTGTCGACGAACAGGTCGGCGTCGCCGCCGAGGCCGGGGCCGCAGACCAGCGCCTGCAGGTCGGCCTGGAACAGCTGGTCGGCACGACGGATCATCAGTTCCGGCTGCAGCGGATCGAGCGTCGGCGCGTCCGGGTCGAGCAGGCCCAGATAAACGCGGCCGGCCCCCAGCTTCAAGGCTGCGCGGGCGGCCAGCAACGCGGCGCCGGCCATGCCGCGGCCGCCGCCGAGCACGCCGACGCTGCCGAAGCTGCCCTTGTGCGAGTTGCGCCGGCGCGGTTTCAACCAGCCGGCGAAAGCGGCCGGCGTCACGATCCGGCCGTCGGCCGGCAGGCAGTCGTCGGGCGCCGCATCGAGCGTGGCGACATGGACCTCGCCGGCGTGATCCGGGCCGTCTGCGGTCAACAGCCCCGGTTTGCCGGAAATGAAACTGATCGTGTGGCTGGCGACGATGCACGGCGTCAGCGCGACGCCGGTGTCGGCATCGAGGCCGGATGGATTGTCGAGCGCCAGCAGCGGGCAGGCATCGCGCCCGGCCAGCCGGTTGGCGGCCACGATCCAGTCGGCGTGACGGCCGGCCGGCGCGCGCTTGAGGCCGATGCCGAACAGGCCGTCGACGATCAGCGCCCAGCGCGGAAGCTCGGGAATGTCGGTCAGCAGCGTGCCGCCGGCGGCCAGGAAACGGGTGCATGCCTGGGCGGCATCGGCCGGCAGGCGGTCCGGCTCGCCGTCGAAAACCACGCGCACGTCGAAAAAGCGCTCGCGCAGCAGGCGGGCGAGTACCAGCGCGTCGCCGCCGTTGTTGCCGGGACCGGCGAGCACCAGCAGCGGATCGTTGCGTTCGCCGCACAGGCGGACGGCCAGTTCGGCGGCGGCCAGGCCGGCGCGTTCCATCAGCGGTTCGCCGGCATGGCGGGCTTCCAGCCGGCGCAGCGTGGCGCTTTGGCAAAGGGCGGTGACGGGCGGGTTCATCGCGGCATTCTAGTCCCGCCACAGGGCGCGGGCCAGCCGCAGCGTGCTGGCGTGGATGGCCACCGTGTCGTCGATATTGCGCGCGTAGCCGCCGGCCATCGCGATGGCGACCGGCAGCCGCCGCTCACGGCAGCGGGCGAAGACCCGGCGGTCGCGTTCGCGCAGGCCGTCCATGCTCAGCGCCAGCCGGCCGAGGCGGTCGTCGGCGTAGGGATCGGCGCCGGCCAGATAGATCACCAGATCGGGCCGGGCCAGGTCGAAGGCGGTGTCCAGCCCATGTGCAAGCTGCAGCAGATAGGCATCGTCGCCGCAGCGGTCGGGCAGTTCGATGTCGAGGTCGCTGCGTTCCTTGGCGAAGGGATAGTTGCGCGCGCCGTGGATCGAGAAGGTGAAGCAGCGTTCGTCGTCGCGCAGGATGGCGGCGGTGCCGTTGCCCTGATGTACGTCGCAATCGACGATCAGCACGCGTTCGGCGCGGCCTTCGGCCAGCATCGCGCGGGCGGCGACGGCGGCGTCGTTGAACACGCAGAAGCCTTCGCCGTGGTCGGCAAAGGCGTGGTGGGTGCCGCCGGCCAGGTTGGCGGCGACGCCGTCGCCCGCCGCCAGTGCGGCGCGACAGGCGGCCAGCGTGGCGCCGGCCGAACGGCGCGAGCGTTCGACCATCTGCGCGGTCCACGGAAAACCGATGGCTTTTTGCGCGCTGGCGTCGAGTTGACCGCAGCCGACGCGGGCGATGTAGTCGGGATCGTGGGCGAGTGCCAGTTCGGCGTCGCTGGCTGCCTCGGGCAGCCGGAAGTCGGCGGCGGTGAAATCGCCGCCGGCAAGCAGGACTTCGCGCAGCCGGGCGTACTTTTCCATTGGAAAACGATGGCCCGGCGGCAGCGGCAAAACGAAAACGTCGGTGTAGAACAGCTGCACGGCCGACGTCGGCGGACGATCAGTTGAGGGCGGCGGACAGCTTGCGCCTGAATTCGCGGACCAGGTCGTCGTACGGTTCGCCGGACAGCGCCTCGAAGAACTGCAGCAGCGCCTTGCGGCCGGCGCCTTCGTCGAAGAAGCGGTCGCGGCGGACGACTTCCAGCGCCGCTTCGAGCGCTTCGCGGAAACGGCTCTGCGCGGCGTAGGCGCGGGCCAGTTCGAGGCGCGTCGCATGATCGTCGGGATCGGCGGCCAGCTTCGCTTCCAGCGGCGCCGTGTCGGTGGCGCCCTGGGCCAGCGCCAGGCGGGCGCGCAGCGCGTTGGCGCGCTCGGCTTCCTGGGTGTATTCGCCGGCCAGCAACTGCTGCGCCTCGTCGTTGTTGCCGAGCTGGATCAGCACGTCGATGGCGTCGAGGCGCAGCGCTTCGTCTTCCGGCGCTTCGCGGGTGGCGGCGACGAGCACGGCCAGCGCGTCTTCGAGACGGCCTTCGGCGACCAGCGCGGCGGCATCGGCGCGCGGATCGGCCGCGCCCGGACCGGCCGGCAGCGCGATGCGGTCGAGGAAGGCGCGCACCTGGCCTTCGGGCAGCGCGCCGTTGAATTCGTCGACCAGCTGGCCCTGATACACGACCTTGATCGAGGGAATGCTGCGCACGCCGAAGTGGCCGGCCAGCTCGGGGTTTTCGTCGGAATTCACCTTGGCCAGCAGGAAGCGGCCTTTGTATTCCTCGGCGAGCTTTTCCAGCATCGGCTTCAGGGTCTGGCAGGGGCCGCACCACGGCGCCCAGAAATCGACGACCACCGGCGTCTGCAGCGAAGCCTGCAAAACCTGGGCTTCAAAATCCTGGAGGGATACGTCGAAGGCAAACTGGGACATGTCAATTTCCAATGTGGGTTGGGCAACGGACGAATTCTAACGTCCGCGGCGCGGGTTGGGCGGTGGCCAGCGTCAGCCGGGCCTGGGGCGCAGCGCTCAGCCGGGCCGGCAGGTCCGGCGTGTCCGGCAGGCCGGACGTGGCGACCGGCGGCTGTTCCTGCAGATGGAGGCGCCAGGCGGGATTTTCAAGCGGCTCGGCTGACAGCAGCAGCCAGTGGGCGATCAGCCGGTCGTCCCAGGCGTCGAGATGGGCGCACAGGACCTGCCGGCTTTTTCCGCCAGTCAGGCGGTCGACCGCAAGGCCGAGCAGCAGCGACCAGTCGGCCGCATCGCAGCGGTCGAGCGGGCAATGCAGGCTGTGCGTCAGGCCGGGCAGCAGCGGCTGCAGCTGGGCGGCGGCAATGGCCGGCTGGGCGGCGAGGAAGTCGAAGGGCATCGGCTCGCCGGCGCCGTCCATCTCGTCGAGCAGGGTCAGCGTTTCGCCGCGCGGGCCGCTGGTCGATTGCCAGAGCAGGGCGGTCGGCCAGCCGCGCCGTTCCGCCGGGATCAGCCGCCAGGCGCCGCAGGCGGCCAGCTGGGCGAACAGCGAGGCGCGGCGCAGCGGCTTGCCGAGCAGCGCGCGAACCTCGTCGCCGAGCGCCGCCGGGGCCAGTGTCTGATGAAAGAGCGCGAGATCGATCATGCGCTGCGCTCGACGATCATGGCTGCCAGTCCGCCGCCGAAGCCGATGCCGTTGAGCAGCACGCGGCGAACCGGCCGGCGGCTGCGGTCGACGGCCGGTTGCAGCGAAATTTCCGGATCGGGCGTGACGAAGCCGGCAGTCGGCGGCACGAAGCCGGCGTCCAGGCAGGCCAGCAGCGCCACCGTTTCGGCGACGCCGCTGGCGCCCAGCGCATGGCCGAGACTGCCCTTCAGCGAGCACAGCGGCGGCATGGCATTGCCGAACACGGTGCGCAACGCGTTGGCCTCGGCCGGATCATTGGTCGGCGAACCGGCGGCGTGCAGCTTGATGAGATCGATGTCGGCCGGCAGCAGGACGGCTTCGGCAAGGCAGGTGGCGAGCAGGGCGGCGATGCGGCTGCCGTCGGGCGTCGGGCCGGTCGGCGAAAAAGCGTCCAGCGCGCTGTCGACCGCAGCCAGCCGCCAGCCGGCCGGCCGGGCGCTCAGCTGCAGCGCAGCCACCGCCTCGCCGAGCACCAGTCCGTCGCGGTCGCGATCGAAAGGCCGGCAGGCGGTCGGCGACAGCAGCCCCATCCCGGCGAAACCGGCCGCGGTGCTGCGGTTGTACAGTTCGCAGCCGAGCACCAGCGCGTCGTCGATGCTGCCGTCGGCGATCTGCGCGGCCGCCGCCTGGATCGCCTGCTGGCCGGAGATGCAGGCGTTGGAAAAACTGTGGCGGACGCCGTTCAGCCCCAGCCAGCCGGCAACCCGGCCGACGAAGGAAGCGCAGGCCGGCGGCAGATCGCGCGGCGCCGGCTGCGCCTCGAAATGGCCGATCTGGAACGACGACGAGGCGAAGAACAGCGGCACCTCGCCCGGCAGTTCGCCGAGCGGTGCGACGGCACGACGGCAGGCGGCTTCGGCGCGTTTCAACCAGTCGTCGGCATCCAACGGCAGCGGGCCGGGCAGCGCGGCGTAGGGAAAACGGCGTTCGCCGAGCGACAGCGCGCCAGCGGCCGGCCGCCCCGGGGAGTCGGCCAGCGTTTCGGCCACGGCCGCCGGCGTGCTGCCGGCCGCGCAGCACAGGCCGCCGCCGGCGAGGTAAACCGCGCGCGTCATGCCGGCCGGCTGGCGAGGAAGGCGGCCAGATGCTCGGCCAGGCTGCCGACCGAGGTCATGATCCGGCGCGTTTCCTTGCTGTCCGGCAGGCGCAGGCCGTAGACCTTCTTGATCGCCATCGAGACCTGCAGCGCATCGAGCGAATCGAGCTGCAGCGGCGCTTCCGGGCCGAACAGGAAATCGTCGTCGGCGATGCTTTCGGGCGCCACGTCCTTGTCGCAGGATTCGACGATCAGGCGTTTGAGGGCAAGACGGAGTTCGGCGCTCATGCGGATTTCCGGGAAACGAGGACGGCGAGGAGCAGGGTGCCGCCGGCAAAGGCGAACAGCAGGCCGAGCTGGCCGGCGATCTCGGCGAGGCCGCCGTGGCGCAGCACCACCGTGTGCAGGCCGTCGAGGCCCCAGGCCATCGGCGACAGCGCGGCCAGTTGCTGCATCGCCGCCGGCATCATGAACTTGGGCACCATGACGCCGCCGATGGCGCCCATCAGGATGTTGCCGACGCCGCCGACGACGGTCGCCTGCTGCGGCGTGCGGGTCAGCGTGGCGACCAGCAGCGCCCAGCCGATCGCCGCCAGGCTGACCGCCGCGCACAGCAGCCAGGCCAGCGCCAGCGCGCCGCCGTCGGGGATGTGCAGCGCCTCGCCGCCGAACAGCGGCACGACGTAACGGCCGATCAGCACCATCAGCACCGCCTGCAACTGGTTGACGACGAAGAAGGGCAGCAGCTTGCCGAGCAGTACCAGGCCGAACGGCAGGCCGAGCGCGCGCAGGCGCTGCAGCGTGCCCTGCTGGCGCTCGACGATGAAGATCGAGGCGATCGGAATGACCACGAAGAACATCGCGAAGACCAGCCAGGCCGGCACGTTCTGCTGCACCGACGATGGCGGACGAACGTTGCGTTCGTTCTGCACGGCCACGCTGACGATGTCGTCCGGCCAGGCGCGTTCGACCGGCTGGCCGGCGGTCGGCAGGCCGAACAGCTGGCCGGCGCGCTGGCTCAGTTCGTCGGCGCGCAGCGTGCCGAGCACCGCCGAAACCTGGGTGCGGAAGGCCAGTTGCAGCGCCGGGTTGAGCACCGGATCGACCAGCAGCTGCAATGGAGCGGTCGGCTTGCCGTCGATGCCGCCGGGCGCCAGCAGGCGCTCGCCGAACCCGGCCGGGACGACCAGCGCCAGCGCCTGGCGGCCGGCACGCACCTGCTGCCGGGCGAGCTCGGCATCGCGCTCGGTGGCGATGCGGCGGAAGGAGCCGGCCTTGTCGAGCCGGGCGACCAGCGCGCGCGACGCCGGGCTGTCGTCGAGATCGACCACCGCGTAGGCGACGTCGATCGCCGCGCCGGGCATGAAGGCGTCGTGCAGCGCCATGGTCATCACGACGATGAAGATTGCCGGCATCAGGAACAGCGCGATCAGGCCGTGACGGTCGCGCAGCAGCGCCAGCGTTTCCTTTTGCCACAGGGCGGTCAGGCGGACGAGATGAACACGCAGCATGGTCACCTCAGTCGCGCAGCGAGCGCCGGGTCAGGCGCATGAACAGTTGTTCGAGGTCGGGCCGGCCGCAGGCGATGCGGCGCAATTGCGCGACGCCGGCGATTTCGCCGAGCAGGCCGGGCAATGCTGCGGTCGACGGCAGTTTCAGCAGATATTCGCGCGGCGCCGGCGACAGCATGGCCCAGCGCTCGACCAGCGCCGACGGCAGCGCGACATCGGTCGCCAGCTCAACCTGCGCGCCGGCCGCATCGCCGCACAGCGCTTCCAGTTCGCCCTCGGCGATCAGCCGGCCATGGTCGAGGATGGCCAGCCGCCGGCACAGCGTCTGCACTTCTTCCATGTAGTGGCTGGTGTACAGCACCGAGGTGCCCTGCGCCGGCAGGCCGGCGATGGCGTCGAGCAAAAAATGCCGCGATTGCGGGTCGACCCCGACCGTCGGCTCGTCGAGCAGCAGCCAGCGCGGTTCGCCGAGCAGGCCGATGGCCAGGTTCAGGCGGCGGCGCAGGCCGCCGGAAAGTTGCTCGGCGCGGCGGTCGACCGCATCGTCGAGCTGCGCGAAGGCGATGCCGGCGTCGATCCGGGCCCGCGCGGCGGCGCCGGCAAAGCCGAGGATGCCGGCAAAGAAGGCGAGGTTCTCGCGCACCGTCAGCGTTGGATAGAAAGCGTAGTCCTGCGGCACCAGCGCGACGGCACGCGGTTCGGCGCGGCGCAGTCCGGCCAGCGGCCGTCCGTCCACGCTCAGCATGCCGGTCGTTGCGGTCGACAGGCCGCAGAGCAGCGAAAGCAGCGTGCTCTTGCCGGCGCCATTCGGACCGAGCAGGCCGTAGACCTGGCCGGGCGCAATGTTCAACGAGACGCCGTCGAGCGCCGGCCGGCCGGCGCCGACGTAGCGGTAACCGACCGCCTGCAGGTCGATGCCGGTGGCGGCCGCGCTCATCGCAGCGCGCGACGCAGGTCGCCGAAGAAACTTTTCTCGCGCTCGGCCAGCACATTCAGCAGGCCGGCCAGACGCGGCGGTTCGAGCGGGTCGCGGTCGCGGATCATGCGCGCGGTGGCCAGCGCGAATTCGCGCCATTCGTCGCCGATGTCGATCAGCCGGTCGGCCAGTTCGTCGAAGACCGGGCGGTTCAGGCGAGCCGCGCACTCCTGCAGGAAGGCGGCGTAGATGAAACGGAAACCGCCACCACCGGTGCCGATTTCCTCCTGCATGCGCACCACCTGGCCGATGAACAGCTTGCTGCGCGCGGCGTCCCGGCGGGCGTCGAGCCGCCCGACCGCCGCCGCCAGCCGGCGGATGCCGCGCACGCCGATGATCGGCAGCGGGGTATCGAGCATGATCCGCGCGGTCTTGCGCATCGCTTTCGGCAGGACGCTTTCCCAGGCCGGTTCGCGCGGCGTGCCGAGCGGATAGTAGAGCAGCCCCTTCGGCGCCAGCGCGCCGCGGGCGAAGCGGGCGCGGGCGAGGTCGGCGGCGGCGCAGCGCACCGTTTCCTCGGCCACCGGGTCGGACAGCAGGTAATCGTCGCCGTCGCGGCCGTAGGCCAGCACGTTGTGCGCGTTGAAGTGGAAGCGCAGGTCGGGCGGCATGTAGGGCAGCCAGAACACCGAGGTCTGCAGGCCGACGACGCGGCCGGCGGCGAGCAGTTCGTCGAGCCGCCGCTCGCCGCTGTCCGGCGTGCGGAAGGTCTCGAAACGCATTTTCAGGCCGAGCGGCTGCTGGATGCTCTTGAGGATGAAGCGCGGCGGCATCCGGTAGGCGACCAGCGGCAGCCCGTTGATGCGGATGATCGGCAGGTAGGCGAAGGACAGCGCCGACGACAGCCCGAAGGCCATCGGCTCCGACAGGTCGAGGCCGTGGTGGCGCAGCATGTTGGCGACGACGCCGCTTTCGCAGTGCGAGGCGTGACGGTGCTCGAAGCTCATGCGTCCACCCGCTGCAGCGCGGCGACCGTCAGCCCCATCGCCTCGCCGTAACGGGCGAGCAGGGCGGGCGACAGGCGGGCGAACACCGCCGGCCGGAAATGGCGGCGGATGCGCCACTGCCACAGGCCGGTGACCTGCGCCAGCAGCGGCACGTCCATGCGCAGCCGGTGCATGTGGTATTCGAGCGGCGAAGTCTGGCCGGCCAGCACGCGGCGGCGGGCCTCGTCGGCCAGCCGTTCGAGGTCTTCGACGGCCTGCCGGGTGACGATTTCCTCGACTTCCCAGCCGGCCGAGGCGACCGCCTTCAGCCGGCCGTCGGCGCCGCGTGCGAACACCGTCTTGCGGTGGCCGCCCAGCGTGCGGTTGCCTTCCTGCGGAACCTCCGCCTCACGCATCGCGCACCGCCGTCAGGTGCATCAGCGCGCCGGTGAAGCGGCCGCTTTCCGGGATGAAGCAGAGCAGCCGGTCGCCATCGCGCAGCCGGCCGCTGTTCAGCAACTCGTCGAGCATGATGAAGATCGACGCCGAACCGGTATTGCCGCGGGTGGTCAGGTTGGTGAACCACTTGTCGGCCGGGATGACGAAATCGCGCGCCGCCAGGCAGTCGGCGATCGGCTGGCGGAAGTATTCGGAAGACATGTGCGGCAGGAACCAGTCGATTTCCGCCGCCTGCAGGCCGTGCTTGCGCCGGCTTGCATCGAGCGGCTTGCCGAGGGTTTCCTCGACCACCGATTCGTTGAGCAGCCGGACGTCCTGCTTGACGGCGAAGATCGAGCGCGCGGTGCGCGCCTCGGCATCGTAGTTCTGCCAGCCGCGCAGGCTGCCGTCGGCTAGCTTTTCCGCCCCGGCATACATGCAGGCCGGCATGTGGCCGGCTTGCGACACGACGTCGATCCAGTCGATGCGCAGTGCGGTCGACCCGGCGCGCGGCGCCTTTTCCACCAGCAGGGCGCCGGCACCGTCGGACAGCATCCAGCGCAGGAAATCCTTCTCGAAGGCGATTTCCGGCTGGCTCTCCAGCGCCGCCACGCGCTGCGCGCATTCGCCGGCAAAATTGCGCGCATGCAGGCCGCCGGAAGCGGCTTCGGAGCCGGTTGCCACGGCGTGCGCGGCTTGTCCGGTCAACACGCTCAACCAGGCATATTTCAGCGCCAGGATACCGGCCGCGCAGATGCCTGCGGTCGACACTGCTTCGCAGGAGAAATCGCCCAGTTCGCCATGCACCATCACCGCATGGCCGGGCATCAGCTGGTCGGCACAGGAAGTGCCGCAGGCCAGCAGGTCGATGTCGCTCAGCGGAAAGTCGGAGGAAACCAGCCCGCGCACCGCTTCAGCGGCCAGTTGGGCATTGCTGTGCGTGGCCAGGCCGGTCGCCGGGTCGATCGCGTAGTGGCGGCTGACAATGCCGTTGCTGCGCAGCACGATGCGGCGTGCCCGCGACGGCTTGCCACCGATCATGCCGAGCACCTTCTCGATGTCGTTGCTGGCGACCGGCGCATTGGGCAGGCAGACCGCGCTGCGGGTGATGTAGGCCTGGCGTTCAGGAGACATATCGGTTCATTCGTTCGCAGCCGCAGCCGGAGGGTTGTTCGTGTTCAGCCTTCAGCCGGGCCAGCCGGCGAGCCAGCAGCGGGGCGAGCAGGGTTTGCAGCAACAGGCTGAGCGGTACGACGGTCAGCACCATCAGGATCAGGTAGACGGCAAACAGGGCAAGCATCGGCCAGCGGCGGCGTTGACCGCGCCGACCGAAGGCGCGGATCAGCCGCGACCACAGACGGAAGGCCCGCAGACCGGCCCGCTCGCTGAGTGCCAGCCGCGGATTGACGGCCACGGCGCCGAGCCCGGCGAGCATCGGCTGACCGGATTGTTCAGCATCGGCATCCAGCGCTTCGGCCAGCGCCTTGCCGAAGCGGTCGGCCCGGGCGATTTCCGCCGCGGCCACGCCGGCCGGCGGCAGGCCGAGAAATCCGTCGCGGCGGCCGGTCAGCACCCAGCGCGGCGTCGTGATGAAGGTGGCCAGCGCCGGCCCCTGATCGACCAGGGCGACATGATCGACCAGTCGGCCGCCGGCGGCGGCGATCAGGCGGCTCATCGTCTGCTGGGCACTCAGCCACATGTTGCGGCAGGCGACCAGCGTGACCACCGGTCGCCCGCGCAGCAGCATCTGGCCGGCCGGGCTTTGCAGAAAGGCCGTCATCGGCAAGGCCGGCGACAGGTACCAGACCTGATAGGCCAGCACGACCAGATCGAAGTCCTCGTCGCCATTCAGGCTCACCGGTTGCAGCGGCGGCGGATCGAGCTGCACGCATTCCGGAAAGACATCGACGAAATCGACCACCGGCCACGGAAAGGGAAAAGGCGTCCGCGGCCGCAGGGTCTCGACATGGACCGCGTGGCCGCCGGCGCGCAACGGCCCGACAACCCGGCCGACGATGTCGGCCAGTTGCCCGGTCTGCGAGAAGGTGACGACGAGGACGCGTTTCACGGAGTTGGCGGCGGATTATTGGGAAAAGCCGCAAATTTTAGCAAAGGAACCCGGAGTTTCGACGTTTCCGACGGTTTGCCGATGCCGGAAGGATTGTCGACGGGCTTGGGGAAGCGGTGAGTTTTCGGCTATCATTCTGCTTTCCCGCAGCCTGTCTTTCCATGACCAAATACGTTTTTGTTACGGGTGGTGTCGTGTCCTCGCTGGGCAAAGGCATCGCCGCCGCATCGCTGGGGGCCATTCTGGAATCCCGCGGCATCAAGGTTACCCATCTCAAGCTCGACCCCTACATCAACGTCGACCCCGGCACGATGAGCCCCTTCCAGCACGGCGAAGTGTTCGTCACGGAAGATGGCGCCGAGACCGACCTCGATCTCGGCCACTACGAGCGCTTCACCAGCGCCAAGATGAGCAAGCGCAACAACTTCACCACCGGTCAGGTCTATGACTCGGTGCTGAAGAAGGAACGTCGCGGCGAATATCTCGGCAAGACGGTACAGGTCATTCCGCACATCACCGACGAGATCAAGGGCAAGGTCAAGGCCGGCGCCGAAGGCGCCGACGTGGCCATCGTCGAGGTCGGCGGCACGGTCGGCGACATCGAGTCGCTGCCCTTCCTGGAAGCCATCCGCCAGATGGGCATCGAGGAAGGCCGCAACAACGTCTGCTACATGCACCTGACGCTGCTGCCCTACATCCCGACGGCCGGCGAATTGAAGACCAAGCCGACCCAGCACTCGGTCAAGGAACTGCGCGAGATCGGCATCCAGCCGGACATCCTGCTCTGCCGCGCCGACCGTTCCATGCCGGAAGAAGAGCGCCGCAAGATCGCGCTGTTCTGCAACGTGATGCCGGAAGCCGTCATCGAGTGCCTGGACGCCGATTCGATCTACAAGATCCCGGGCATGCTGCACGAGCAGATGCTCGACGAAATCGTCTGCCACAAGCTCGGCATCCTGGCCAAGGCCGCCGACCTGACGGTCTGGGAAAAGCTGATCGAGTCGATGGAACACCCGGACAACGAAGTGCGCATTGCCTTCGTCGGCAAGTACGTCGACCTGACCGAGTCCTACAAGTCGCTGATCGAGGCGATCAAGCACGCCGGCATCCATACCCGCTGCAAGGTCGAAATCGAGTACATCGATTCGGAAAGCATCGAGAAGGACGGTATCGGCATCCTCAAGCGCATGGACGCCATCCTGGTGCCGGGCGGCTTCGGTCGCCGCGGCACGGAAGGCAAGATCGCCGCGATCCGCTATGCCCGCGAGAACAAGGTGCCTTACCTGGGCATCTGCCTCGGCATGCAGATGGCCGTCGTCGAGTTCGCCCGCGACGTCGCCGGCATGAAGGGTGCGCATTCGACCGAATTCGATGCCGACACGCCGTACCCGGTCATCGGCCTGATCACCGAATGGCTGGACGCGTCCGGCAAGCTCGAGAAGCGCGACGAGGATTCCGACCTCGGCGGCACGATGCGTCTCGGCGGCCAGGTCTGCCAGTTGAAGGAAGGTTCGCTGGCCCGCAAGATCTACGGCGCACCTGAGATCGTCGAGCGCCATCGCCACCGCTACGAAGTGAACAACACACTGCTCGCCCAGCTCGAGGAAAAGGGCCTGATCGTTGCCGGCCGTGCGCCGGGGACCGATCTGTGCGAAATGATCGAACTGGCGCAGGACGTCCATCCATGGTTCGTCGCCTGCCAGTTCCATCCTGAATTCACCTCCAACCCGCGTCACGGCCACCCGCTGTTCACGTCCTACGTGCAGGCTGCGCTGACCAGCAAGCAAGGAAAGAAGGCATGAAGCTCTGCGGTTTCGAGGCCGGTCTCGACCAGCCGCTTTTTCTGATCGCCGGCCCGTGTACCGCGGAATCCGAGCAGCTTTGCATCGATGTCGCCGGCCGCATGAAGGAAATCTGCGGTCGACTGGGCGTGAACTACATTTTCAAGGCGTCCTACGACAAGGCCAACCGCAGCTCCGGCAAATCGGTCCGCGGCCCCGGCATCGATGGCGGCCTGAAGATTCTGGAAAACGTCCGTGCCCAGATCGGCGTACCGGTATTGACCGACGTTCACGACGGTAACGATGTCGCCCAGGTGGCGAGTGTCGTCGACGTGCTGCAGACGCCGGCCTTCCTGTGCCGGCAGACCGATTTCATCCATGCCGTGGCGTCCTGCGGCAAGCCGGTGAACATCAAGAAGGGCCAGTTCCTGGCGCCCGGCGACATGAAGAACGTCGTCGACAAGGCGCGCGAAGTGAACGGCGGCGCCGACAACATCATGGTCTGCGAACGCGGTGCCAGCTTCGGCTACAACAATCTGGTGTCCGACATGCGTTCCTTGGCGATCATGCGCGACACCGCTTGCCCGGTGGTCTTCGACGCCACCCACTCGGTGCAGTTGCCGGGCGGGCAGGGCACGGTTTCCGGCGGGCAGCGCGAATTCGTCCCGGTCCTGGCCCGCGCCGCCGTTGCCGTCGGCATCGCCGGCCTGTTCATGGAAACCCATCCGTGTCCGGAAAAGGCCTTCTCCGACGGCCCGAACTCCTGGCCGCTGGATCGCATGGAAAGCCTGCTGGGCACGCTGGTCGCCCTCGACAAGGCGGCCAAGGCCGCCGGATTCGAAGAACTGAAATTTTAACAATCAGCTTTAAAAACACCTTTCAACCTTTTGATAACAAGGAAGAAACATGAGTTCCATCGTTGATGTTGTTGCACGGGAGATTCTGGATTCGCGGGGCAACCCGACGGTTGAGGCAGACGTTCTGCTCGAATCCGGCGTGATGGGTCGCGCCGCCGTGCCATCCGGTGCTTCCACCGGTTCGCGCGAAGCCATCGAACTGCGTGACGGCGACAAGAGCCGCTATCTCGGCAAGGGCGTCATGCAGGCCGTCGAAAACATCAACACCGAAATCTCCGAAGCCATCATCGGCCTCGACGCCCAGGAACAGGCCTTCATCGACCAGACCCTGATCGAACTCGACGGCACCGAAAACAAGTCGCGCCTCGGCGCCAACGCCATCCTGGCCGTCTCGATGGCTGTCGCCAAGGCCGCCGCCGAGGAATCCGGCCTGCCGCTGTACCGCTACTTCGGCGGCATGAGCCCGATGCAGATGCCGGTGCCGATGATGAACATCATCAACGGCGGCGAGCACGCCAACAACAGCCTGGACATCCAGGAATTCATGGTGATGCCGGTTTCGGCCAACACCTTCCGCGAAGCCCTGCGCTGCGGCGCCGAAATCTTCCACGCGCTGAAGAAGTTGCTGGACAGCAAGGGCCACTCCACCGCCGTCGGCGACGAAGGCGGCTTTGCCCCGAACCTGGGCAGCCACGCCGAAGCCCTGCAACTGATCATGCAGGCCATCGAGAACGCCGGCTACGTGCCGGGCCAGGACGTGCTGCTGGCGCTCGACTGCGCCGCTTCCGAGTTCTACAAGGACGGCAAGTACAAGCTGGCCGGCGAAGGCCTGGAGCTGACCTCCGCGCAATTCACCGACTACCTGGCCAACCTGGCCGACCAGTTCCCCATCGTCTCCATCGAAGACGGCATGGCCGAAGGCGACTGGGACGGCTGGAAGCTGCTGACCGACCGCCTGGGTTCCAAGGTGCAGATCGTCGGCGACGACCTCTTCGTCACCAACACCAAGATCCTCAAGGAAGGCATCCAGAAGGGCATCGCCAATTCCATCCTGATCAAGATCAACCAGATCGGCACGCTGTCGGAGACCTTCGCCGCCATCGAAATGGCCAAGCGCGCCGGCTACACCGCCGTGATCTCGCACCGCTCCGGCGAAACCGAGGACAGCACCATCGCCGACATCGCCGTCGGCCTGAACGCCGGCCAGATCAAGACCGGTTCGCTGTCGCGCTCGGACCGCATCGCCAAGTACAACCAGTTGATCCGCATCGAGGAAGATCTGGGCGATACCGCTTCCTACCCGGGCCGCGAAACCTTCTACAACCTTCGCTAAGTTGCGATGCGCTGGCTGACGGTCGGCCTGCTGGCCCTTGTCGTTTTCCTGCAGTACCCGCTCTGGCTGGGGAAGGGAGGATGGCTGAAGGTCTGGGAGTACGACCGTCAGTTGAAGACGCAGAAGGAAGAAACCCGTCAGCTGGAAATCCGTAACGCAGGCCTCGATGCCGAAGTCCGCGACCTCAAGCAGGGCTACGATGCCATCGAGGAACGGGCCCGCTTCGAACTGGGGATGATCAAGCAGGACGAAACCTTCGTCCAGATTCCGGAAAAACCGGCGGCCAGAACGCCGTGATAATCGCCGGAAAAAACCGCCAACCCCGGTAGTAATCGGCAAATCGCTCCGCTAGAATCGTTTCCGAAAGGCCCGGTGGGCGCCCAAGGAGAACGGACATGCTGCTCAAGCAAGGCGATAAGGCTCCGAGATTTTCCCTGCCCGATGCCGATCTGGAAACGGTCGATCTGGGCCGCTATCTGGGCCGGCAGAATGTGGTGCTGCTGTTTTATCCGAAAGACGGCACACCGGGTTGCACGAAGGAAGTGACCGATTTTTCGGATCACGATGTCGATTTCCGGCAACGCGACTGCGTGCTGTTCGGCATCAACCGGGACGATTACCTGAAACACCAGGATTTCCGGGACAAGGAGGGCATCGGCATTGCGTTGCTTTCCGATGCGGACGCCAGCGTCTGCAGGCAGTACGGGGTATGGCAGACCCGGGAAGTGGACGGCCAGAAGAAGGAAGGCATCGTCCGCTCCACCTTTGTCATCGATCGCAAGGGCCTCATCCGCCATGCGTTGTACAACGTCAATTACAAGGGCCACGCACAGGAAGTGCTGCGCCTGTTGAAGGAACTCGATTCATGATTCAGCAAGTCGCCAAGAATTCGGTCGTCACGCTCGACTACCACGTTACCGATCCGGACGGCGAAGTCGTCGACGAAGGCCGCGAGGCGCTGGTTTACCTGCACGGCGGCTACGACGACATCTTCCCGAAGATCGAGGAAGCGCTGCAGGGCAAGGGCGTCGGCGAATCGGTGCAGGTCAAGCTGCAGCCGGACGAAGCCTTCGGCGAATACGATGCGCAGCTGGTGCAGATCGAACCGCGCAAGGATTTCCCGAAGGAACTGCAGGTTGGCATGCAGTTTGAAGGCGGGCCGGAAGATGGCGGCGAGGATGACTTCGTGATCTATCGCGTGACCGACGTCACCGACGACAAGGTCGTGCTCGACGGCAATCATCCGCTGGCCGGCCAGGCACTGGTATTCACCTGCACGGTGACGGCGATCCGCGCGGCCAGCGCCGAAGAAGTCGAGCACGGTCACGTGCACGGCCAGGGCGGCCACGACCACGACGAAGATTGAGCCCGGCTGCGGTCGACCGCAGCAAACAGAAAAAAGGCCCGCCAGTCCGGCGGGCTTTTTCATGGACGGGCCTCAGGGCGTCGTTTTCGGCGGCCAGGGATGGGTTTCGAAGCGGAACAGCGTCGGCGAACGGCTGTCGATGACGCCGCGCGTCCAGCCCATCACCGGATAACCGTAGGTTTCGACCCGGGTGAAATTGGCCAGCAGCTTTCCCTGCTCGTCGCGCAAGGGCTGGTCGACGCGCGACATGTGGGTATCACCATGCACCGCCACGACCTGGCCCGGAAAACGCCGGGTTTCCTCACGCAGCAGGGCAAGGAATTCCCGGTAACCGCGCGGCGGATAGCCCTGACTCAGGAACTTGAACCCGGGATTGGCCTGGAACAGCAGCACGATACCGGCCAGTTTCTCGCGCCGGGCCAGTGCGAAGCTGTCGCGCAGCCAGTCGAGGACGACCGGGTTGCGGGCCTGGAACTCGGTACGCGGCGTGTCGGTCAGCCCCCAGTTGTTGTTGCCGCCGGGAATGTTCAGCGTCACGAACAGCACGGGACCGAGCCGGAAGCGGGCGTGCTCGGGGTAGGCGCCGGGCTGGCGTTCCAGTTTCAGTTTGCGCTGGCCGAGCGAACGATCGTCCGGCCAGAACAGGGTGCGCAATCTGGCCAGGCGCTCCAGCGGATCGTAAGCACCATTGCTCAAGCGGTCGCAATCGGTCCACTCGTTATCGCCGGGGACCAGCACGAAGGGCATCGGCGTGCCGTCAAACAGCCGGTGACGATCCTCGAACAGCGCATCGTCGCAACGTTCGGCGCCGTGCTTGATGTCGCCGACATGGGCGACGAAATCGACATGCGTGGCGGCAATGGCGTCGAGCATCTTTGGCAGCTCGGCGCGTTCGCGGGCGGAGTAGGGCACGTCGCCGATCAGCGCGAAACGCCAGACCTCGGCCTGCAGCAGCGGTGCCGCCAGCAGCAATGCTGCGGTCGACAGGATTTTCAGCGAAAAACGCAGGTCGACCGCAAGCCGGCGTCGACGGCTCATTTCAACAGCCCTTTCAGGGCGTACAGCGCGTCCAGCGCTTCGCGCGGCGTCAGGCTGTCCGGGTCGATGGCGGCGAGATGCTCGACCACCGGGTGCGGTTCCGGCACTTCCTGGGCGGCCGGCTCGGCCGGAAAATCCTGGGCGAAAAGATCGGGTTGCAGCGGGTCGACCGCGGCACGCTGCTCGAACTCGCGCAGCTGCTTTCTCGCGGCGCGCACGACGGCAGCCGGAATCCCCGCCAGCGCTGCCACCTGGATCCCGTAACTCTGGTTGGCCGGGCCTTCCTCGACGGCGTGCATGAAGACGATGCGGTCGTTATGTTCGACGGCGCCGAGGTGCACGTTGGCCAGTTCGGGGTATTCGTGCGACAGCCGGGTCAGCTCGAAATAGTGGGTGGCGAACAGGGTCAGGCTGCGGTTCTTGTCGATCAGGTGGCGCAGGATGGCGAAAGCCAGCGCCATGCCGTCAAACGTGGAAGTGCCGCGCCCGATCTCGTCCATCAGCACCAGGCTCTGGTGGGTCGCGTGGTGCAGGATGGCGGCGGCTTCGGTCATCTCGACCATGAAGGTCGACCGGCCGGAAGCGAGGTCGTCGGAGGCGCCGATGCGCGTGAAAATCCGGTCGAGCGGGCCGAGCACGCAACGGTCGGCCGGCACGAAGCTGCCGATGTGGGCGAGCAGGGCGATCAGCGCCACCTGGCGCATGTAGGTCGATTTACCACCCATGTTCGGGCCGGTGATCAGCAGCAGACGCCGCTCGTCGGCCAGCCGGCAATCGTTGGCGATGAAGGTCTCGGCGCTCTGCGCCAGTTCGTTCTCGACCACCGGGTGACGGCCGCCTTCGACGGTCAACTGCGTCTCCGGGGCAAATTCCGGCTTGCACCAGTTGCGCTTCAAGGCCGACTCGGCGAAACCGGCCAAGAGGTCGAGTTGGGCGACGGCGCGGGCGATGGTCTGCAGCGCTGGGACGGCTGGCAGCAGCGCGTCGAGAATGCCCTCGTAGAGCAGCTTCTCGCGCGCCAGCGAACGCTCCTGCGCCGACAGCGCCTTGTCCTCGAAAGCCTTCAGCTCCGGCGTGATGTAGCGCTCGGCGTTCTTCAGCGTCTGGCGGCGGCGGTAGTCATCGGGAATCTTGTCGACGTTGGCGTGCGTGACCTCGATGTAAAAGCCATGCACCTTGTTGTATTCGACCTTCAGGCTGGCGATGCCGGTGCGCTCGCGCTCGCGCACCTCCATATCGACCAGGAAGGCGCCGCAGTTGTCGTTGAGCGAACGCAGCTCATCCAGGTCGGCGTCGTAACCCGGCGCGATGACGCCGCCGTCGCGCACCTGGGCGCCCGGCTCGGCGGCGATGGCGCGGACCAGCAGGTCGAGGGCTTCCGCCGGTGTTTCGAGTTCGGCGAACGATTGCTGCAGCAAAGCAGATGGCGTGCCGGCCAGCGGCGCGCGCAGTTCCGGCAGGCGGGCCAGCGATTCGCGCAGGCTGGCGAGATCGCGCGGACGGGCGTTGCGCAGCGCGATGCGGCCGGCGATGCGCTCAATGTCGGCGATGCCGCGCAGGGCTTTTTTCGTCTCGCCGGCCAGTCGACCGTAATCGTCGAGCAGGGCTTCGACGGCGCCGTGGCGGGCGGCCGGTACGGTGCGATCGCGTAGCGGATGGTGCAGCGTGTGGCGCAGCAGGCGCGAACCCATGCTGGTGACGCAGTTGTCGAGCAAGGAAAACAGCGTCGGCGAGGGCTGGCCGCGCAGCGTCTCGGTCAGTTCCAGATTGCGCCGGGTGGCGAGATCGAGGCCGAGATAGGCGCCCTCGATTTCCACGGTCAACCCGCGCAAATGCGGCAATTTGCCCGACTGCGTCGCCTGCGCGTACTGGAGCAGGGCGCCGGCCGCGGCAATCGCGGGCTTCAGCCCTTCGGCGCCGAAACCGGCCAGCGAGGCGACCTCGAACTGCTCACAGAGCAGGCGCCGCGCCGAGTCGAAATCGAAATACCAGTCCGGCTGGCGGGTGCGTGCCACGTCGATGCCGAAGTTCGGCGTCCAGCTTTCCGGATAGAGGATTTCCGCCGGGCGGATGCGTTCCAGTGTCGCCGGAATCTGCTCGGCCGGCACTTCAATCAGAATGAATTCGCCGCTGGCCAGATTCAGCCGGGCGATGCCGGCGGTGTTGCGCAAGGTGGTGACTGCGAGCAGCCAGACGTCCTGCTTGTCGTCGATCAGCGCTGCGTCGGTCAGCGTGCCCGGCGTGACGATGCGCGCCACGGCCCGCTCGACCGGTCCCTTGCTGGTCGCCGGATCGCCGATCTGCTCGCAGATCACCGCCGACTCGCCCAACTTCACCAGCCGCGCCAGATAGGGTTCCAGCGAGTGGAAGGGCACGCCGCACATCTTGATCGGCACACCGGCCGACTGGCCGCGCGTGGTCAGCGTGATGTCGAGCAGCCGCGCCGCCTTCTCGGCATCCTCGTAGAACAGCTCGTAGAAGTCGCCCATGCGGTAGAAGAGCAGGGTGTTCGGGTGATTGGCCTTCAGCCCGAGGTACTGCTGCATCATCGGAGTGTGCTTGGGGCTGTCGGCGGTTTTGCTCATGGATTTCAGGGCGGTCAAAGGGGCGGATTTTAACAGGGGACAGGCACCAGACCAGCAGCCTTGGGGCTTAACGCGGGATTGACGTTAAGCGAAACGGCAGATGTAGTTGCTCGGGCTCATCTGGCAATGCTGTTCGACGACGCCGGGCAAGTCGAACAAGCGAGGATTTCGGCGGAAATCGAAGAGTCGGTAGAGGTGGAATTGCTGGGGGTTCTCCCGGGCAAAACCGACTTCGTTCTGGCTGATGAAAAACGGCGTTTCCTTGCCGAAAGCCGTGGTTTTTACCTCGATGAACCGTTCGCGTCCGTCCGTTTCGAAGGAAAGCACGTCGAAACCGAGACCGTCACCCTGGCTCTGGGAGACATGTTCGACCTTGTCGGCCAGTTTGTCCCGGCCGGCAGCACGCAAGCGGAGATGCTCGAAATTCAAGACAAAGCTTTCGCCGGCCAGCCCCAGCGAGATGTTGCGCGCCTCTCGCTCCAGATAGTCGCGCTGCTGCGGCAAACGGTAAACGGCAGCCGGCTCTCTCGCTACCCAATGTTGTTCCGGCGGGCTGACCAGCGTTTTTGCATAGTCGTGCAGCAAAGGAGCGGTAGCAGGGGATGCAATCGCAAGAATTGCGGCTTGATCGAGCATCCGATCGGCACGCAGTTGCGCTTCGACGACTTGCTTGAGCAGGTTCTGATAGTTGCCCAGGGGTTTGTAACCGATGATTGGGGGCCAGCCGTTTTCGAGAAGGATGGCGCTGATGTTCTGATGCTTGCGCTCAATCGCGCTTTCCGAGCGGTTGTTCAGTTTTCTGAGCAGGGCTTTCCGGTGCGCCGATTTGTTGTAGCTTTGACCGGAATATTGCATGAGCAGCATGTGCAGATAGTCCGCGACGATGGCTTCGACTTCGGGTTTGCTCCATTCCATGGAATTCGGATGCATATCGGTAAAAAGCAGCTCCACAGTATGCCATCAGGTGGTTTGGCGCTGTCGATTGCCGCTTGAAACATCGCATGCCGTTTTATTCATCACATTCTCCATACTCGTGCTATGATCCGCGCCTCTCGTCGCCAGCCGACGGGAGCCGACGCGGAGTGGTAGTTCAGTCGGTTAGAATACCGGCCTGTCACGCCGGGGGTCGCGGGTTCGAGTCCCGTCCACTCCGCCAGAATCCAGAAAGCCCGAAGCCCTTGTGCTTCGGGCTTTTGCATTGAGGACCTAGGGTAATACCCGGTTCCGCCTGCACGCCTTTGTTCTTAATCTATGACGAGCAAGATCAATAACAAGAAAGTGTTCGCTCATGTCGGATTGTGGCGTACCGGGCCAGGAGAGACAGGTCTGCAACCTCGAGTACCTGCTGGTCAATCTCGGACGTAACCGTGCGGCGGCTCGTCGTCTGGTCGGGCTGTTTCTCGAAAACCACCCCAAACTGATCAACCGTCTGGACGACGCCGTGTCTCGCCAAGACGCGCTGGCGCTGAAGGATGCGGTACATGATATCCGCAGCAGTTGCGTGCTCTTCTCGGCTCAGGATGCCGTGGCGCTCGCCCGCAATATCGAGCAGGAACTTCAGCACCGGTGCGCCGATGCTTCCTGGACCGAGGATGTCGTCCGTCTCAAGCGGGAAATGGCTCTGGTGGCGGAGGAACTGGCCGGCTACCTGGCCGAAGACGAGCTCTGATCAGTCGAGCAGGCCATTCTGCATGGCGTAGCGGGTCAGCCCGGTAACGTCGTGTACGCCCAGCCGTTCCATCAGCCGTGCCCGATGGAATTCGACGGTTTTCGGGCTGATGCGCAGGTCACGGGCGATTTCCTTGGTGGTGCTGCCGGAAGCAACGAGCTTCAGCACCTGGAGCTGGCGACCGGTCAGCTGATCCTCCCGGCTTGCGGTCGACTCGACGATTCGCCGGATTTTCGGGGAAAGATAGGTATTGCCGGCGGCCACGGTGCGTAGCGCTTCCTGCAGCTCTTCCAGCAGGAAATCCTTCAGAAGATAGCCGTCGACCCCGCTGGCCAGCGCTTGTTCGACGATGGTCGGCTGTTCGATGCTCGACAGGATCAACAGGCGCGCTTCGGCCTTCCCGGCACGCAGGGTACGGGCAACATCAATGCCGCTCATGCCGGGCATGGCAATATCGAGCAGCACGATGTCGGGATGATGCTGTTGCACCGCCGCAATGGCACTTTGTCCATCGCTGCATTCGGCAATGATCCGGTAGCCGGAAAGGCTGTCGAGCAAGGCGCGAATGCCGGCGCGAATCAGCAGTTGGTCGTCGGCGAGAACAATGCGGGCGGTATCCATACGCGCAAAAGGATATGCGAATTGCGATCGATTTTGCCCCCTTCGCCCTCAAAACGAGGGTTTTCCCGAGGGGTCAGGGGCGTGGCCCCAGCGCCGGCAGGGTCAGCCTGAAACGCAGTGCCAGCAGGCGAATCACCAACACGGTAGCCATCGCCGCCCAGGCAGCGGTTAGCGGACCGATGCCGAATTCCTGCAGGAGAATCAGCACCAGGGCACCGATCCAGGCAGCGCTGGCGTACAACTCGCCTTTCAGGAAGACGCTGGGGACATCGTTGCACAGGATGTCGCGCAGCACACCGCCGATGACACCGGTGATCACGCCCATCAGGCTGGCAACCAGCCATGGGGTATGCCACTGCAACGCGGCCTGCGTTCCGAATACGGTGAACAACGCGAGACCGACCGCGTCGGGAAACAAGAACCAGCGTGGCGGGATGTCCCGCCGACGAATGGCGAAAAAGGTCAGCAACCCGGCACCGAGCGCGGCCATCAGGTAGGTCTGGTCGACCACCCAGAAAACGTTCCGGTCGAGCAACAGGTCGCGCACGGTACCGCCGCCCAGCGCTGTGGCCACCGCCACCAGCAAGGCACCGATCAGATCCATCTGCTTGCGCCCGGCATCGAGCACTCCGGTCAATGCGGCGACGGCGACGGCAGCCATGCCGATCCAGTAGAGCAGGGTGTCCACGCTCATCCGCGCGACAACGGCAGCGCGTTCAGCGCTGGCGCTCCTTCATTGCCCGCTGCGCTTCCCGCTTGCCTTCCTTTTCCTGCTGGTCGGCACGCTTGTCGTGCTGTTTCTTGCCCTTGGCCAGGCCGATTTCCAGTTTGATGCGCCCGCGCACGAAATGCAGGTCGAGCGGTACCAGCGCGTACCCGGCGCGCTCGACCTTGCCGATCAGCTTGCCGATCTCGCGCGCATGCAGCAGCAGCTTGCGGGTACGCACCGGATCATGATGGTTGTGCGAAGAAGCAGTCGACAGCGGCGTGATATGCATGCCGATCAGGTATAGCTCGCCCTGACGGATGATCACGTACGATTCCTTGATATTCATCCGGGCCGCGCGGATCGCCTTGACTTCCCAGCCCTCGAGGACGATGCCGGCCTCGTATTTCTCTTCGATGAAATAGTCGTGGAAGGCCTTTTTGTTGACGGTGATGCTCATTGCTGCCGGATGATCCTTTAAAATTGCCGATTCTACAGGATGATTACGGAACCCCGGCCGACGCATGGCACTGGTTGAAAAGACTGTCTTGATCGAGCATTCCGCCGAGCGCATGTTCGAACTGGTGGACCGCTGCGAGGATTACCCGGCGTTCCTGCCCTGGTGCAACCGCACCGAGCTGAAATCACGCGACGCGACGAAGACCGTGGCGACGCTGTTCATCAATTACCACGCGGTGAAATCGAGCTTCACGACGGAAAACGACAAGGAATTTCCGCGAGTCATGCACATCCGTCTGATCGACGGGCCGTTCCGCCACCTGGAAGGCGCCTGGCACTTCCGTCCGCTGGCCGAGCATGCCTGCAAGATCGAATTCCGCCTCCATTACGAGTTCTCGAGCAAGCTGTTCGAAAAGGTGATCGGGCCGGTGTTCAGCCATATCGCCAACACATTCGTCGACGCCTTCGTGCGCCGCGCCGCCCAAGTTTATGGAGCCCAGCATGGCTGACCCGAAAATTGACATTGAAGTCGTCTATCCGTTGCCCGACAAGCAGGAGGTCGTGCGTCTGCAGCTTGCCGAGGGAAGCACGCTCCAGCAGGCGGTCGAAGCCTCCGGTCTGCTCACCAAGTATCCGGACATCGACCTGAAGAAGAACAAGTTCGGCATCTGGAACAAACTGGCCAAAACTGATGCCACTTTGCGCGATCAAGACCGGGTGGAAATCTATCGCCCGCTGATCGCCGATCCGAAGGAAGTGCGCAAGCAGCGCGCCGCGGAAGGCAAGGTCATGAAAAAAGGCGCCGGGGATGCCGACGCCGCGGAGGGCTGAGGCCGCGTATCCGGCCCGCGGTTCGCAGACCTACTTGCAGGCTTCCTGCATGATGCGCCGGGTCCGCTCGATTTCGGCCTGACGCTGCCCGGCATCCAGTTCCGTGGCTTCGCCGCGGGCGTTGTACTGGGCAACCGAGCCCTGCGATTCAAGCGCTGCGAGATTGGCGCGGGCACGGTCGCAGGTATCCCGCTTTTCCTTGGCCTGGGCGTCTTCCTTGGCCTTCTTCTCGGCCTTCTCCCGAGCCTCCTGCTGGCGCTTGCGGAACTCCATGTCCTTCTCGGCCATCGTCGGCGGCCCCTTGGGCGCTTCCTTGGCCTGTTCCGTCTTGGGATCGGCGACAGGTTCGCTGCTCGCCGCCGGACGGCGCTCGCCGAGCGTGCGCTTGTCCTTGACTGAGGAGGGTGGCGGCGTATCCGAAATAACGGTTTTGCCGGTGCTGTCTTTCCACTGGTAAACCTGGGCCTGAGCAGTGACTGCGGTCGACAATGCCAGCAGGGCGAAAACGAGTGCTTTGTTCATGGTCATCGGGGTTTCCGGAGGTTTTCTGTATAATACGGTTTTGTGACCTTGGATCAAAGGCCATGCGACTGCTGCAAAAAGCTCTGACTTTCGACGACGTCCTTCTCGTCCCCGCACATTCCCAAGTTCTGCCCCGCGATGTCAGCCTTGCCACACGACTGACCCGCAACATCACGCTCAACCTGCCGTTGCTCTCCGCCGCCATGGATACCGTGACGGAAGGTCGCCTGGCCATCGCCATGGCCCAGGAAGGCGGCATCGGCATCATCCACAAGAATCTCACATCCCGCGCCCAGGCCGCCGAAGTGGCCAAGGTCAAGCGTTTCGAGTCGGGCATCCTGCGCGACCCGATCACCGTGACGCCGAACATGACGGTGCGCGACGTGCTCGAAATCACCCGCCAGCACAAGATTTCCGGCCTGCCGGTGATCGACAAGTCGGGCAAGGTGGTCGGCATAGTCACCAACCGCGACCTGCGCTTCGAGACCAATCTCGACCAGCCGGTGAAGTCGATCATGACGCCGCGCAAGCGTCTGGTCACCGTCGGCGAGGATGCCGGCGTCGAGGAAGCCAAGGAACTGATCCGCACGCACCGCCTGGAGCGCGTGCTGGTGGTCAATGATGCCTTCGAGCTGCGCGGCCTGATCACCGTCAAGGACATCCTCAAGTCCACCGAACATCCGCTGGCCAACAAGGATGCCAGCGGCCGCCTGCGTGCCGGTGCCGCGGTCGGCGTCGGTGCCGGTACGGAAGAGCGCGTCGAACTGCTGGCCGAAGCTGGCGTCGATGTCGTCGTCGTCGATACCGCGCACGGTCACTCGCAGGGCGTGCTCGACCGCGTCAAGTGGGTCAAGAAGAACTTCCCGCAGATTCAGGTCATCGGCGGCAACATCGCCACCGCCGACGCCGCGCGCGCGTTGGTCGATGCCGGCGCCGACGGCGTCAAGGTCGGCATCGGCCCCGGCTCGATCTGCACCACGCGTATCGTCGCCGGTGTCGGCGTGCCGCAGATCACCGCCATCCAGAACGTTTCCGAAGCCCTCAAGGGCACCGGCGTACCGATGATCGCCGACGGCGGCATCCGCTACTCCGGCGACATCGCCAAGGCGATCGCCGCCGGCGCCGACACCGTCATGCTCGGCGGCCTGTTCGCCGGCACCGAGGAAGCCCCGGGCGAGGTCGAACTGTTCCAGGGCCGCTCGTACAAGTCCTACCGCGGCATGGGTTCGCTCGGCGCGATGCAGGCGGGTTCGTCTGATCGCTACTTCCAGGAAGCCACCGCCAACGTCGACAAGTTCGTCCCCGAGGGGATTGAAGGCCGTGTCCCGTACAAGGGCTCGGTGCTCGCCGTGATCCACCAGTTGATGGGCGGTCTGCGCTCGTCGATGGGCTACCTGGGTACGCCGACCATCGCCGACATGCACGAGAAGGCCTGTTTCGTCGAGATCACCTCGGCTGGCATCCGCGAATCGCACGTGCACGACGTGCAGATCACCAAGGAAGCACCGAACTATCACCTCGACTGATCGTTCCCGTGTCCAGAAGGGCGGCTAATTCAGCCGCCTTTTTCATTCAAGGTTTGTGAACATGTCCCACCAGAAAATCCTCATCCTCGATTTCGGCTCCCAGGTCACCCAGTTGATCGCCCGCCGTGTCCGCGAAGCCAAGGTCTTCTGCGAAATCCATCCCTACGACGTTTCCGAAGACTTCATCCGCAACTACGGCGCCCAGGGCATCATCCTGTCGGGCGGCCCGAACTCGGTCACCGAAGGCGATACGCCGCGCGCCCCGAACGTCGTTTTCGAACTGGGCGTTCCGGTGCTCGGTATCTGCTACGGCATGCAGACCATGGCGCAGCAACTGGGCGGCCAGGTGATGACTGCCGAGGCCGCCGGCAAGGCCCGCGAATTCGGTTATTCCGAGGTCCGGGCGCACGGCCATACGGCGCTTTTCAAGGACATCGCCGACTTCACCACGGCCGAAGGCCACGGCATGCTCAAGGTCTGGATGAGCCACGGCGATTCGGTCATGGAACTGCCGCCCGGCTTCATCAAGATGGCCTCGACGCCGTCCTGCCCGATCGCGGCGATGGCCGATGAAAGCCGCAAGTTCTACGCCGTGCAGTTCCACCCGGAAGTCACGCATACCAAGCAAGGCAGGGCGATCCTCGAGCGCTTCGTGCACGGCATCTGCGGCTGCGGCAACGACTGGGTGATGGGCGACTACATCGCCGAGGCCGTCGAGGCGATTCGCCAGCAGGTCGGCAAGGAGGAAGTCATCCTCGGCCTGTCCGGCGGCGTCGATTCCTCGGTCGCGGCGGCGTTGATCCATCGCGCCATCGGCGACCAGCTGACCTGCGTCTTCGTCGATCACGGCCTCTTGCGCCTCAATGAAGGCGACATGGTCATGGACATGTTCGCGCGCAACCTTGGCGTCAAGGTCATCCGTGTCGATGCGGTGGACGATTTCATGGGCAAGCTGGCCGGCGTTTCCGACCCGGAACAGAAGCGCAAGATCATCGGCAAGGAATTCGTTGAAGTCTTCCAGGCCGAATCGAAGAAGCTCTCCGCCGCCAAGTGGCTGGCCCAGGGCACCATCTACCCGGACGTCATCGAGTCCGCTGGCAAGGGCAAGAAGGGCGCCCACACGATCAAGAGCCACCACAACGTCGGCGGCCTGCCGGAAGACATGCACCTCAAGCTGCTCGAGCCGCTGCGCGAGCTGTTCAAGGACGAAGTGCGCGAACTTGGCGTGGCGCTAGGCCTGCCGCGCGAGATGGTCTATCGCCATCCGTTCCCAGGCCCGGGCCTGGGCGTGCGCATCCTCGGCGAAGTGACTCAGAAGGCCGCGCACTTGCTGCAGCACGCTGACGCCATTTTCATCGATGAATTGCGGTCGACCGTGGCAAGCGCGCAGGATGCCGTCGCCGGCCTGTGCAGCGAGGAAGACGTGGGAAAAAGCTGGTACGACCTGACCAGCCAGGCTTTCGCCGTCTTCCTGCCGGTCAAGAGCGTCGGCGTGATGGGCGATGGCCGTACCTACGAGAACGTCGTCGCGCTGCGCGCCGTCGTCACCAGCGATTTCATGACCGCGCACTGGGCGCACCTGCCGTATGAACTGCTCGGCCGTGTATCGAACCGGATCATCAACGAAGTACGCGGGCTGAACCGGGTGGTGTACGACGTCTCCGGCAAGCCGCCGGCGACGATCGAGTGGGAATAACCCCGTCATTTTCGCGACCATGCCAAAAAAAGCCCTGATTCGTCAGGGCTTTTTTAATCCTGTCAGCAGGGTGACAATAGTCTTGCAACAAAAACGGCGATGAAAAAGAGCGCAACACCGGATCGTCCACCAGGCATCCCGGAAGCGACGAATTACCAAGGCCGCGATTCGTGACGGAGGAGGAGCGCACAGAATGGAGAGGGAAGGCATTGAAGAAAGCCTGATCTTCGACACCGCTTTCGGGCAGTCACTGGTAGACCTGCTGGCGGCCGAACTCGGCTTTGTCTGTAATTTCATGGATGGCAACGGTCGGATCGTCGCTTCCAGCGATATCGGAAGACTCGGCCAGGTACATGAAATCGCCGCCCGCATCATGGCCGGCGACATGGATGAGTATGCGGTAACGACTGCCGAGGCGCAGGCCTCCGGCATCATGCGCGAAGGCGTCAACATGGCGATCGATCACGCTGGCAGACGACTGACCTGCTTCAGCATTGCCGGTCCGCTCGCCGCCGTGCAGCCGATTGCTAGGGTCGTCAAATTCAGTGTGGTTTCCGCCCATAGCGTGCATCGCGCGAAGCGAACCCCGCATCTTGGGCAGACGGAACAGCCGCAGGACCTGAAGTGTCTGCTCGGCGCCACCGAACAGAACATCGAAGCCAGCCTGGCCCAGCTGCGGCGGGCCAATGCCGTCGCCGAAGCCAGGGTTCGCGAACAGACGGCCAGATTGCGCGAATTTGCCGAACTGTCGTCCGACTGGTTCTGGGAACAGGACGAAAATTTCCGTTTCATCGAGTTTTCCGGTTCAGCGACCGAACGGCTCGGACGGGAGGTGGCGCACTTCATCGGCAAGCGACGCTGGGAGCTGCCACTGACCGGTGTCTCGCCCGAGGCACTGGCGGCACATATCGCAACCTGCGAAGCGCATCGTCCTTTCCGCGACTTCGAATATCGCATTGCCGCGCAGGACGGAAGCCAGCAGGTGTTTCTGGTCAGCGGCGTTCCGGTTTTCAACGAGGCAGGGGCATTCCGCGGTTACCGCGGCACGGGCAGAAACGTCACAGCGCTGCATCGCGCTGAAATGGCGCTGCGCAAGAGCGAACAGCGCCTGCTGTGCAGCGAGCGCAAATTGTCGCAGATCGTCGACGGCAGCTCGATCGCCACCTTCGTGATCGACGCCGGGAATCGGGTCACCCACTGGAACAAGGCCTGCGCACAATTGACCGGTCACGCCGCCGACGAAATGCTGGGCAAGACCGGCGCCTGGCGTGCCTTCTACGATCGCCAGCGACCAACCATGGCCGACCTGGTGCTGTCAGCACCGGACGACCGGATGCTGGAGCAGCACTATGCGTGGTTCTCGCGTTCCGCGATGATTGCCGGCGCAATCGATGCCGAAGGCCATTTTCCGGGTACGGCGAACGGCGGACGGGGGCGCTGGCTCTATTTCACCGCGGCACCGCTGATCGGCGACGACGGCACGCTGATCGGCGCCATCGAAACGATCCAGGACATCAGCGACCGCAAGCGTGCCCAGAACCTCCTGGAGCAGCAGACCGCCGCGCTACAGCAGGCCAACAGCGAAATGGAAAGGCGGATCGAGGAACGGACCGCCCAGCTTTCGGAACAGCTGGACCTGATGAAGCAGCTGTTCGAAGCGATTCCCGGCCCGGTCTTCTACAAGAGCGACAGCGGCCTCTACCTGGGTTGCAATGCCGCGTTCGCCGGCTTCATCGGGCGGCCGACGCAGGAAATCATCGGTCGCAACGTCTTTTCGCTCGCGCCGCGAGCACTGGCCGAGATATACGATGCCGCCGACGCCGAACTGTTGCGCCGCGGCGGTTCGCAAATCTACGAAACGCAGGTTCAGCACGCGGACGGCCAGGTTCGCGACGTGGTGATGCACAAGGCGGCCTTCTATCGCAGCAACGGCACGGTCAGCGGCATGATCGGACTGATGGTCGACATCACCGAACGGCACCGCCTGGAAGACGAGTTGCGCCAGGCAGCCACGGTTTTCGAAAGCAGCACCGAAGGCGTGATGATCACCCGGGCCGACGGCGAGATTCTTGCGGTCAACCGGGCGTTTACCGAAATAACCGGCTATGCGGCGGAGGAAGCGATAACGCGCAATCCGCGTTTCCTGCAGTCCGGCCGGCACGACCGACACTTCTTTGCCGGGATGTGGGCGCAGATTCTGCAGCAGGGCCGCTGGCAGGGAGAACTCTGGAACCGGCGCAAAAACGGCGAGATCTACCCGCAGCGCAGCTCGATCGTCGCCGTCAGGGACGGAGAAGGGCGGGTCGGGAACTACGTTGCCACTTTCTCCGACATTACCCGGCAGAAGGCAAACGAGGAACAGATCCAGCGGCTTGCCTTTTCCGACCCGCTGACCGGCCTGGCCAACCGCCGGCTGCTGATCGACCGCCTGCAGGAAGCCATTGGCCGGGCCGGCGAAAGCCATGGCTGCGGCGCCCTGCTGTTCATCGATCTGGATGGCTTCAAGGACATCAACGACACCCGTGGACACGAAATCGGCGACCTGCTGCTGGTCCAGGTCGCCGACCGTTTGCGGGACTGCGTCGGCGCGCGCGGCACGGTCGCCCGGATCGGCGGCGACGAATTCGTGGTCCTGCTCGAAGGCCTCGACGGCAAAGCCATTCAGGCGACGACCCAGGTCGACGCGGTCGGCAGCGAAATCATCCGCCGCCTGAACGAAGTGTTCCCGCTGGCCGGGCTGGATCACCTCTGCACCCCCAGCATCGGCGCCACCTGCTTCGACGGCAACCGCTTTTCGGTGACCGATCTGCTGAAACAGGCCGACATGGCGATGTACGAGGTCAAGAGCACCGGCCGTAATGCCCTGCGTTTCTACGATCCGCAGATGCAGACGGCGATACTGCAGCGGGTCCGGCTGGAAAGCGAATTGCGCGAAGCCATCCGTCAGGCCCAGTTCTTCCTGGATTTCCAGCCGCAGGTCGATGAACACGGGGCAGTGGTCGGCGTCGAAGCGCTGGTGCGCTGGCTGCATCCCGAAAAAGGCATTCTCTCGCCCTGGCATTTCATCGACATCGCCGAACGCACCGGCCTGATCGTGCCCCTCGGCGCACAGATTTTCAGCATGGCTTGCCGGCAATTGCGGGAATGGAGTGAGAGCCTGCCGGAGCGGTGGTTCACGCTGGCCATCAATGTCAGTGCGCGACAGTTCCACGAGCCGGATTTCGTCGATTTCGTCTGCCAGCTGATCCGCGACCAGGCGATCGATCCCGCCCGCTTGAAGATCGAACTGACCGAAAGCATCTTCATCGACCAGGTAGATGAAACCATCCGCAAGATGGAACGCTTGCGGGAGGAGGGCATCCGTTTCTCGCTCGACGATTTCGGCACCGGCTACTCGTCGCTCAGCTACCTGCACCGGCTGCCGTTCGAGCAGATCAAGATCGACCAGAGCTTCGTCCGTCATGCGCTGGACGACCGGAGCATGGCGGCCATCGTCCGCACCATCGTCGGCCTGGCCGCCAACCTGGACATCTCGGTCATTGCCGAAGGCGTGGAAACCGAGGCGCAGGCGCGTTTCCTGGGTGACAACGGGTGTCGCACCTATCAAGGCTACCTGTACAGCCGGCCGATGTCGGCAAGCAGTTTCGCCGCCTTCATTCAGGCACGCGAGCCACGCCGAGCCTCCCCGAACGGCCTGTAGCGGGCTGCCGCCTTGCCGGCCGGAGTGCTTGTCGCGGTATCATACGCGGCTTCGTTTGCCCGGCAGCCCTGCGCGCCGGGCCTTCCGCCCACAGGGAGCAGCGCATGAAAATCAGTGCCCGCAACACCTTCTCCGGGGTGATCAGTGCCATCGTCGACGGCACGGTGAATATGGAAGTCGAGGTCGCCATCAGCGCCGACACCCGGCTGATCGCCATCGTCACCCGGGAAAGTGTCGACAGCCTCGGCCTGTGCGTGGGCAAGCCGGTGTTCGCCTGCGTCAAGGCGCCGTGGGTCGCCCTGGTGAACCAGACCCAGGAGCGTACGCTGTCGTCGCGCAACCAGTTTTCCGGCCGGGTACGCTCGCTGAGCCGGGCTTCGGTCAACACCGAAGTCGCCATCGAACTGGCCGATGGCACCCTCATCCATTCGGTGATCACGCACGAAGCCGCAATGGAGCTCGGACTCAAGGCCGACAGCCCGGCCACCGCGCTGATCAAGGCCAGCGACATCATTCTCGGGGTAACGGCATGAGCGACGGCATCGAAATCCTGCCCCTGCCGGAACCGGCCGGCGATGCGCCGGCCGACGGACTGGGCGACGAGTTTTTCATGCGTGAGGCGATGTCGCTGGCGCGTGCCGCCGAATGCCTGGGCGAAGTGCCGGTCGGTGCGGTTGTCGTTCTCGACGGACGGATCGTGGGTCGCGGCTTCAATTCACCGATCGGCGAACACGACCCGACCGCCCATGCCGAAATCGCCGCCTTGCGGGATGCCGCGCGCAATCTCGGCAACTACCGGCTGCCAGGCTGCGAGCTCTATGTCACGCTGGAGCCGTGCGCGATGTGCGCCGGCGCCATCATGCATGCGCGCATCGCCCGCGTCGTCTATGGCGCACGCGACGCCAAGACCGGTGTGCACGGCAGCGTCGTGGACCTGTTCGGCGTCGAACGCCTGAACCACCACGCAACGGTCACCGGTGGCGTACTCGCCGACGAGTGCGGCAGCCTGCTCTCGCAATTCTTCGCCGGGCGTCGGCGCAAGGCGACCCCATGAGAATCGATATCTCGGTCGCCCGCCAGCAGTTGACCCTGTTCGACGACGAGGACGGGGTTTTGTGCCGTTACCCGGTGTCGACCGCAGCCGCCGGCGTCGGCGAGGTTTCGGGCAGTTTCCGGACACCGCGCGGTCGACACGTGATCCGCGCCAAAATCGGTGACGGCCTGCCGGAAAACACGGTCTTCGTCCGTCGCCGGCCGACCGGCGAAATCTGGACGCCGGCGCTGGATGCCGAATTTCCCGGCCGCGACTGGATTCTCACCCGCATCCTGTGGCTGTCCGGCTGCGAGCCGGGCTTCAACCGGCTCGGCTGCGTCGACACGATGCGGCGCTACGTGTACATCCACGGCAGCCCGGCCCGCGTCGACATGGGGCAACCCGGCTCGCACGGCTGCATCCGCATGCGCAACGACGACCTGATCGATCTCTACGATCGCGTGCCGTGCTACACGCCGGTGGACATCCGGGAAGACTAGGCTGGAATTTCCAGGTCAACTTCGCCGCTGACGCTGCCGTCGGGCGAAAAGCTGCGTTCGATCAGGCGCTGGCTGCCATCGCTACGCAGCAGCGCGAGCGTCGATGCGCGCGTTCCGTAATCCGGCGAACACACGAAAATCGCCGACAGCAGACGCTCCCAGGCCAGGCTGACGCCGGTGTCCGGCAGTTCGGCATCGGCCGCCAGACGACGGTCGGCCAGCAACGCGAAGGCGGTTTCGCAGGCCGGCAGTTGCTCGAGCGCTGAAGCGAAGGCAGTACGGGCGCGGAGCAGCTTGGGCCAGGGAGTCTGCAGGCGGTGGTTGGACAGCCCGTAGATGCCCGGCGACAGCACGCGCGGGCCGCCAGGATCGCGATTGGAGACATAAGCCAGCGACTGCCCGTCGCCGACCAGCAGATTGAAGCCGGCGTAATCGCCGGGCACGATGTCGGCGCAAAACGCTTCGGGCGATGCGGTTGACCGCAGGAATCCTGCGGTCAACCCGCCCCGCGAGCATTTTCCGGGCACCTTTCCCGGTTCGCGGACGTTGGTCACCGCGGCGAAACGTCCTCCGCGCCGCAAACCCAGCCAGGTCCCGCCGGCCGTCAGGTCGCGTCCGCCGAACACGGCCGGATCGTCGGCCCAGGCGCCAGCCGGCAGGCTCGCCCGGGCATGGAATTCATCGCGGTTGGCGGCGACGACCAGCGGGTAATCGGGATGCACCCGCCAGCCGACGACGATCAGGCACATGCGGTAGCGCGGATCAGTCCGGATTGACCGCCGCAGCCGCGACCGGTGTGCCGTCGCGCGAACCGAGACGCAGGCTGGCGGCGTAATTCGACTGAACCACGGCCAGCGCGGTAAAACCACCGGCCGGCGAGGGCGCGGCGCTCATCACCTTGCCGCTGGCCGTTTCCAGGTTGTCGGGCGAGAACAGCTCGTCGCCGGCCGCCAGCGGCAAAGCGCTGCTCAGGCGATACAGGTGACGCTTGACCTTGCCCAGATATTGCGTCCGGGCAACGATTTCCTGGCCCGGATAGCAGCCCTTGTGGAAGCTGACGCCGCCGATTTTCTCGAAATCGGCCATCTGCGGCACGAACTCTTCCTTGGTAGCCAGCGTCACCAGCGGGAAAGCCGCCTGCACATCCAGCCAGCGCCAGACCGGCAGACCGGCCGGGCGGGCTTTGACCGACAGCGCCTGCCATAGCGTCGGCACCACGGACAACGGGGCGACCACCCAGAAGCGCGCAGCGTCGAGGCGGATCACCGTCACGTCGCCAACAACCGTCGCCGCGAGGTTGTCGGCGGGCGCGGCCAGGCCGGCATCGGCCAGCGCCTCGACCGCCTTGGCTCCCGCCACGCCGAGCACCACCTGATCACTGCTCGCCGCCAGCTTGACCTTGGCTCGCAGCACGAACATCTGCAGGCGCTTCTGCGTCGCTTCGAGCAAATCGGCCGCCAGCGCCAGCCGGTAGTTGCCGCTTTCCCGCCAGACCAGGAAACTGGCCTGCATCCGCCCCTTGGCGGTGCACCAGCCGGCGTGCTGGGCCTGCTGTTCGGCCAGATGATTGACGTCGCTGGTCAGTTGGCTGTGCAGGAAGGATTTCGCATCCTCTCCGCTGGCTTCGATGATGGCAAGGTGAGTCAGCGGTACGAGTACCGTCGCTTCGGCGGCGGCCTTCAGTTCGCCGGCGGCATCGCCGAAATCGGAAGGTTCGCTGGAAGCACCGACGAAACGGGCGTCGGCGGACTCGAGAAAACTGTGCCAGTTGGGGGTCATGGCGGCGGCTCCTTTATGGGTTTGGGCTATTATATCGCCCATTTTTCCCGGCCTATCCGTTCGACACCGTGCGTTGCCGCACGGCCAGAACCGCTTCGAGACGCATGCGCTTCCTGATCCGCCTGTTCCTGCTCGGCCTTCTCTTGCTCCTGGCGGCTGCCGGCGGGATCTGGTGGTGGTCGACGCAACCTTTCGCACAGCCCGACGAGGGCTTCGAATTCCGCATCCCTCCCGGTAGCGGATTGAACGCCACCGTCCGCCGGATCGGCGAGGCCGGTGTGCCCGTACATCCGCAACTGTTCGTGCTGCTGGCCCGGATCAACGGCGCCGTCGGCACGATACGCGCCGGCAGCTACCAGACCGAGCCCGGCGAAACACCAGGCTCCTTGCTCGACAAGCTGGTGCAGGGCAGGGTGGCGCAAATCGCCGTGACCCTGGTCGAAGGACGAACCTTCCGGCAGTTCCGTGCCCAGCTCGATGCCCAGCCGGCACTGCTGCATGACACCCGAGGCCTGAGCGAAGGCGAGATCGCCCGGCGCCTTGGACTGCCGTGGCAGCGACTGGAAGGGCGCCTGATGCCGGACACCTACCGGGTCGACAAGCAGTCCAGCGACCTCGAGCTGATCGGACGTGCCATCGACGCGATGCGCCGTCAGGTCGACGCCGTCTGGCAGCAGCGCCAGCCCGGCTTGCCTTATCGCACGCCCGACGAACTGCTGATCATGGCGTCGATCGTCGAAAAGGAAACCGGCCAGGCGGCAGATCGGCCGCTGGTCGCCGCGGTCTTCGTCAACCGGTTGCGTATCGGCATGCGCCTGCAGACCGATCCGACCGTCATCTACGGTCTAGGCGAAAACTTCGACGGCAACCTGCGGCGCAGCCACCTGCAGACCGATCACGAGTTCAACACCTACACCCGGGCCGGCCTGCCGCCGACTCCGATCGCCATGCCCGGACTGGCCTCGTTGCAGGCCGCCGCCGCGCCGGCCGCCAGCGATGCGCTGTATTTTGTCGCCCGCGGCGACGGCAGCAGCCATTTTTCGCGTACGCTGGACGAACACAATCGTGCGGTCGACAAGTTTCAGAGAGGAAAACCATGAGAGGGCGGTTCATCACGTTTGAAGGCATCGACGGTGCCGGCAAGAGCAGCCACGTCAACTGGCTGGCCGAGCAACTGCGCGAGCGGGGCAAGCAGGTGCTGGTGACGCGCGAACCGGGAGGCACGGCCCTCGGCGAGAAGCTGCGCGAACTGCTGCTGAATGAGAAAATGCATCTGGAAACCGAGACGCTGCTGATGTTCGCGGCTCGCCGCGAACATCTGGCCCAGCGTATCGAACCTGCACTGGCCAACGGCGACTGGGTGGTCTGCGACCGTTTCACCGATGCCACCTGGGCCTATCAGGGCGGCGGACGCGGTCTGGACCGGAACAAGTTCCAGCAAATGGAACACTGGGTACACGACCATCTGCAACCGGACCTCACCCTGCTGTTCGACCTGCCGCTGGAGGTCGCCCGCGAACGCATCGTGCTGGCCAACCGCGTCCTCGACAAGTTCGAGCAGGAGCGCGCGGACTTCCACGAACGCGTTCGTCAGGCTTATCTGGAACGGGCGCACGCGAACCCGGCCAGGGTGCGTATCATCGATGCCAACGATAGCCTGGAAAACATTCGAGTAAAACTTGAAAAAATTATCGCAAGTATTTGTTGATGAACATTTATCAACTTCACGAAACCAGCTGGAAAGCGCTGAACGCCCGCCGCGAGCGACTGCCGCACGCCTTGCTGCTGATCGGTCAACGCGGCATCGGAAAACACGCGCTTGCGCAGCAATTCGCCGGCGCGCTTCTCTGCGAATCGCCGACGGCCCAAGGTGAAGCCTGTGGCGCCTGCCTGGCCTGCAACTGGTACGGCCAGGGCAACCATCCGGATTTCCGCCTGCTGCAACCGGAAGCGCTGGCCGGGAATATCGAGACGGAAGAGGGCAAGAAGAAGCCGAGTCAGCAGATCACCATCGACCAGATCCGCCAACTGGACGATTTTCTCGGGGTGGGCAGCCACCGCGGCGGGCTCAGCATCGTTCTGGTCAACCCGGCCGAAACGATGAATCGCAATGCCGCCAACTCAATTCTCAAAACACTTGAAGAACCACCGCCAAATACATTGTTTATATTGGTTTCTGGCGAACCAACCAGACTATTGCCGACAATCCGCAGCCGTTGCCAGGTGATTCCGGTGGCAACACCGGCCGCGGCGCCAGCGGAGGCCTGGCTGGCCGCGCAGGGCGTTGCCGAGCCGGCCCGCTGGCTGGCGCTGGCCGGCGGCGCACCGCGTCTGGCGCTGGAGATTGCCGGCAGCGCTCAGGGGTCGTGGCTGGAAACCCTGACTGGCCGTCTGCTTGCCGGCGAGCGCAACGACCCGCTGGCAGCAGCCGGCGAACTCGACAAACTGCTCAAGGACAGCAAGGGAAGCTTGCAGTTGCGGCAGATCGTCGAAGCCGTGCAGAAATGGCTGGTCGACCTGAATCTCCTGGCGCAGGGGCTTTCTGCCAGGTATTTTGTCGCCATGCAGCCCAAAATGCAGGCCTTGACTGCTATCATTCCGCCGAATCGCCTGATGCAACTGTATCGGGACATGAATCGCCACCGCCTTGAGGCAGAACAACCCTTGAACGCGAGATTGTTTCTGGAAGGCCTGTTTTTGGACTATCGAACCCTGTTTCGTCGTTGATCCAGCATGAGCGAAAGCAAATCCGTTCCTCAGCGCCCCAGCGTCCTGTCGCTGAATATCAACTCGAAATCCGCCCTGTACGCGGCTTTCATGCCACATCTGCGCAATGGCGGCATTTTCATTCCGACCACCCGCGGCTACAACCTGGGCGACGAAGTCTTCATGCTGCTGTCGCTGATGGACGATCCGACCAAACTGCCGATTGCCGGCAGCGTTGTCTGGATCACGCCGCCAGGCGCCCAGAATGGTCGGGCGCAGGGGATCGGCGTGCATTTCAAGAATGACGAGAGCGGCCAGGAAGCCAAACGCAAGATCGAAGGCTTGCTGGGCGGCGTGCTGCAATCGGCACGACCGACGCACACGATCTGATCGATGCGGCTGGTCGACTCCCATTGCCACCTGGATTTTCCGGGGCTGGCTGATCGATTGCCCGAACTGCTCGAGAAAATGCAGGCCGCCGATGTCGGCGAAGCCCTGTGCATTGCGGTCAACCTCGAGGATTTCCCGAAAGTCCTGGCGATCGCCGAACAGGCCCCGCAATTCCATGCGACGGTCGGCGTACATCCCGAATACACCGATGTCGAAGAGCCGGACGAGGCGCGACTGCTCGCACTGGCCGCACATCCCAAGGTCGTTGCGATCGGCGAAACCGGTCTGGACTATTACTGGCACAAGGAAAAGCCGGAATGGCAACGTGAGCGTTTTCGCACCCACATCCGCGCAGCCCGCCGTTGCGGCAAGCCGCTGATCGTACATACCCGGGAGTCGGCGGCCGATACGATCAGACTGCTGGCCGAGGAGGGTGCAGGGGAGGTCGGCGGCGTCATGCACTGCTTCACCGAAAACTGGGAAATCGCCGGGCAGGCGCTCGATCTGGGGTTTCACCTGTCGTTTTCGGGCATCGTCACCTTCAAGAACGCCGCCATCGTCAAGGACGTCGCCCAGCGCTGTCCGCTCGACCGTATGCTGATCGAGACCGATTCGCCCTACCTGGCGCCCACACCTTACCGGGGCAAGCAGAACGAACCTTCCTACGTCCGGCATGTCGCAGAAGAGATCGCCCGTCTGCGCAACTGTCCGCTGGCGGAAATCGCCGACGCCACCACCGAGAATTTCCACCGCCTGTTCCGAATCGCTGACCCCGCATGAAAAATCGCCTCCGCATCTGGTTGACCGCAAGTTTTCTCGCCATCGCCCCGACCATCGGCGCCGCAGCCACCTACGACGATTTGATCGGCGACGCCAAGCTGGGCGATACCTCGGGCGTACGCAGCCTGGTCGGCCGCGGGGCTTCGGTCGACACCACCGACATCGACGGCAATACCTTGCTGATGCTCGCCGCCCGCGACGGACATATCGATCTGGTGAATTACCTGATCGGCCAGAAAGCCAAACTCAATGCCCGCAACAGCGCCGGCGACACCGCACTCGGGCTGGCCGTCTTCCGCGGTTACCCGACGGTGGTTGCCGCCTTGCTCAAGGCCGGCGCCCAGCAATCCATCCCGGGCTGGCCGCCGATCGTGTACGCCGCCTTCGCCAACCAGCCGGAAATCGCAGCCATGCTGCTCGATGCGGGCGCAGACGTGGATAGCGCCAGCGATAACGGAATGACGGCGTTGATCGCCGCATCGCGCTCGGGCGCCATCGAAATTGTCCGCTTGCTGATCGCACGCAAGGCGGACCTGAACAAAAAGCTCGAGTCCGGCGAAACCGCGCTGGATGTCGCGTATAAAACCCAGAACACCGATATCGTCGATCTGCTGCGCAAACACGGCGGGGTTTCCGGCAAGAGCATCAGCATCGAATTACGCTGAATGTGCAGGGTTGAAAAAGACCGGTCCGATGACCGGTTTTTGCCGATTCGGAATTTCGCATAATTTGTATTATGTTAAATAAACAATATTGACCAAAGCCAGCCAGCGATGGAAAATAGGAATAATTCTCGATAGCCAGCCATCGACTGCAGTCGCCTAGCCAGCCACGAATCTCTGAACAATGGACTTCACTCCGTGGCTGCCACCCATCCCGTTGCCGAACTTTACTCAGACCATCACGGCTGGCTGCACGCGTGGCTGCGCAAGAAACTGGGTTGCACGCACCGGGCCGCCGATCTGGCCCAGGACACTTTCCTGAGAGTGCTGGCTCGCGATGTACCGCTCGACCTCCGCGAGCCGCGCGCGTTTCTGACGACGGTGGCACAAGGCCTGGTCGCCAACCATTTCCGTCGGCAGAAACTCGAACAGGCCTGGCTGGAAGCGCTGGCGCAAATGCCCGAAGCCAGCGTGCCATCGCCCGAGCAGCGGGCATTGATGCTGGAAACCCTGATCGATATCGACCGCCGGCTGGATGCGCTCGGCCCTGCGATTCGCCAGGCCTTCCTGCTGTTCCAGCTTGATGGCCTGACGCAATCCGACATCGCACAGCGCCTCGGGGTCTCGATTCCCACGGTCAAGCGCTACATTGCCCGGGCACTGGTCGCTTGTTGTTTCGACGATGTCCAACACTGAAAAACCCACCGGTACGATGCGGGCGCCAGCCGATGTGCGTCATCAGGCTGCGTTGTGGCTGATCGAACTCAGCGAGGATCGCGCCAACGCCGATCTGCGCCGGCGTTGGCAACACTGGCACGATGCGGCACCGGAACACCGGGCGGCCTGGGCAAAGCTCGAAGCCTTCGGTGCCGGCTTGAAGCAGGTTCCGGCTGCGCTGGCGCACGCCACCTTGGCGCCCCGAAAATCGCGCCGCCTGGCAATCAAGCGGCTGGCACTCCTGCTGGCCGGCGGCGGTGCCACGCTGCTTGCGGTCAACCACCGCGAGTTGCCGATTTTGCTGGCCGGCGAACGTACCGCGCCCGGCCAACGCCGACAACTCACCTTGCACGATGGCAGTCGCGTCGATCTCAATGCCGACAGCGCACTCGACATCCACGTCGATGCCTTCGAACGCCGGCTGATCCTGCGGCGTGGCGAAATCCACGTGACGACTGCGGTCGACCCGGCCGGCCGGCCGTTTTTCGTCGATACCCCCCAAGGCCGGGCGCAAGCCTTGGGCACCCGGTTTACCGTGCGGACGCTGGCCGATGGCACGCGTAGCCATGTCGCCGTCTACCAGGGCCGGGTCGCCCTGCGGCCGCGCTCGGCGAACGACGACGCACGCGTGCTGGCAACCGGCCAGCAGGCGGATTTTTCAGCGCACGAGGTGTCGACCGTATCCGCGAGCCAAGGCACCGACCTCGCCTGGATACACGGCATGCTCGTCGTCGAGGACATGCCCCTGCCCGCCTTCGTCGCCGAATTCGCCCGCCTGAGCGGCCAGCCGCTGGACTGCTCCCCTGCCCTGGCGGCACTCAAGGTCAGCGGAAGCTATCCGCTGGGCGATCCACCGGCGGTTCTCGGCATGCTCGTCCGCACCCTGCCAATTCGCGTCGAAACGCGGCAACGCTGGTGGGGACAGACCCGTCACGAAATCCTGCCGGCCTGATTATTTGCACAAGACCTGATCCCTTTCCCGTTTTCGCGGGGCATGGATAACGAAAGCTCGTTTTCCAGACATTCAACGAAGGGGATCTCCATGGGGAAAAACACCTGCCGGACACCGCAACGCCGGGCGGCATTCTCTCGCCAGCGTTTGTTGGCGCAAGCCATTCGCAGCCTGTGGCTGGGCTCGCTCGCCGTCAGCGCGGCCTGGCCGGCCGGCCAGGCCATGGCACAGGAAAGCCCTCGCCAGTACGCCATTCCGGCCGGCAATCTGACCGATACGCTGAAACGCTTCGGTAGCGAAAGCGGCCTGCTGATCTCGTTTTCCACCGAACTGACCGGCGGCTTGCGCAGCCCGGGCGTGAACGGCAGCTACACGCCGGGCGTCGCCCTGCGCGAATTGCTGCGGCAGACCGGCCTGGAGGCCGTGCCGCAAGGCAGCGGCTATCTGCTGCGCAGAATCCCTTTGCCGATCGGTGGCGAGGCCCAACTGGCGCCGATGACGGTCACCGCCAGCACGGAACGCAATCCGACCACCGAGGGCACGGGTTCCTACACCACGCGAGTATTGAGTCTCGGCAAGATGCCGCTGTCGATCCGCGAGACGCCGCAATCGGTTACCGTCGTCACCCGCCAGCAGATGGACGACCAGAACCTGGTCACCGTCGAGGACGTCATCGCGCAGACCACCGGCACATCGAAATCCCAGCGCAACTTCGGCGCCCACGTCTATATCCTGCGCGGCTTCGAGATTCCCACCCAGAACTACCTGATTGACGGGGTCGGCGGCGGCGGTGTTTACAACCCGACCGGCTGGGTGCCGATGGACACGGCGGTCTTCGATCGCGTCGAAGTCCTGCGCGGCGCCGGCGCGCTGGCCGTCGGCGTCGGCGACCCGAGCGGCGTGGTCAACATGGTGCGCAAACGCCCGCGTGCGGAAAAGCATCTCGATGTGGTCGCCAGCATCGGTTCCTGGGAAAACTACCGCACCGAAGTCGACGGCGGCGGCCCGCTCAATGAAGCCGGTACGCTGCGCGGCCGGGTGGTGGCGGTTTACCAGGATCGCAAGTTCTTCTACGACGTGGCGCATTCCAAGGAACCGATGCTCTACGCCGTCGTCGACGCCGACCTGGGCAGCGACACCAAGGCCACCGCCGGATTCCGCCATCAGGAAGTGAATATCGACGGCTACGCCATCTTCGGCCTGCCGCGCTTTACCGATGGCAGTGCGCTGCCGCTTTCCCGCTCGACCTCGCTGGCGCAGAACTGGAACCGCCATGAAGCGCGCATCGACGACGCTTTCGTCGAACTCGAGCATCGGCTGAACGACAACTGGCAGGCCAAGCTGACCTTCAACCAGAGCCGGACGACGATCGACCAGAAACTGGGCTCGGCGCGCGGCGCGGTCAACCCGGCGACGATGACCGGCACCCGGATGGCCAGCTTGTACTTCGTCGACCGCGACATCACCGCCAGTGCGCTGGACGCCCACATCACGGGTCGTTTCGAGGCCTGGGGCGGCAACCACCAGATGATGCTCGGTACCAGTTGGTCGACGATGACATCCACTTTCCGGTCAACGACGATTGCGTTGAACACGCCGGTCGACGTATTCAACTTCGACCACGGGCTGATCCCCGAACCCGATACCCCGGCCTTCGCCAACGACCTGAAGGATCGCAACCGGCAGTTCGGCATTTATGGCAGCGCACGGCTGCAACTGGCCGAACCGCTCCACCTGCTGCTCGGCGGCCGCGTCAGCTGGTACGACTTCCACACCGACAACCGGATCACCGGCAAGGTCACCAACGACTACCAGGAAAACGCCCAGTTCACGCCCTACGCCGGCCTGGTCTACGACCTGGATCGGCGCTGGTCGCTCTACACCAGCTACGCCAGCACCTTCGTCCCGCAAAGCCAGTACTCGACGCTTTCCGGCGACACGCTCAAGCCGGCCGTCGGCACCAACTACGAAGCCGGCGTCAAGGGCGAACTGCTCGACGGCAAGCTCAACGTCGCACTGGCCCTGTTCAGCATCAAGAAACGCGACGTCGCGCTGTACGATGCAGCGAATGTCGGCATGTGCCCGGGGATCACGACCAACGACTGCTACACCAACGCCAGCCTGATGCGCAGCAAGGGCGTCGATCTCGAAGCGGCCGGCCAACTGGCTGCCGGCTGGCAGGTCTCGGCCGGCTATACGCATCTGAAGACGGCGGACGAAAACGGTAATTCGATCAGTTCGGACACCCCGCGCAACATTCTGCGCGCCGCCACCAGCTACCGCCTGCCCGGCGCCTGGGAAAAATGGACGGTCGGCGCCAATCTTGCCGCCCAGAGCAGTGCCTACATCATCGATGGCGTCCGCGTGACCAACCCCGGCCGGGCCATTCTCGACCTGCGTGCCGCCTACCGGATCGACCCGATCTGGTCGCTGGCGCTCAACGTCGGCAACGTCACCGACAAAACCTACTTCTCGGCCATCGGCGGCCCCCGCAACGGGACCTACTACGGCACGCCGCGCAACTTCATGCTCAGCCTGCGCGGCAGTTTCTGACGGCGGCAGGGGCGCCCGTCGGCGTTTTTGCGGCAATCCTGCGGTCGACCGCAAGGTCGACCGGTTTTCCCGGACATTGACGGCGGACGTCGCCGGGGCTCATTTTCAGCCCCGCTCCCGGACCCCCGGTTTTCATTTTTTACCTGGCGATACAGCAAACAAGCTCGGCGTACTCAAAATGAATTATCGTATGGCATGTTGCATTCGGAGGAGACGTCATGTTCATTCGCAAAACGCAATGCCAACGTGCCCTGGCGACACTACGCGACGATCTGGAACGGGAGATCGCACGCTATCGCGACGAGTTGAACGCCATACGACAAAATCTCGCCTATATCGAATTCACGCCGGAAGGCATCATCCTCGACGCCAACGACAGCTTTCTCGCCGCCACGGGTTATACCCTCGACGAAGTCCGCGGCCATCATCACCGCATGTTTTGCCCTCCGGCCGACACGGCAACGGAAGAGTACGCCGCCTTCTGGCACGATCTCGCGCAGGGCAATCCCCGTCGAAACACATTCGGGCGGCTCACCAAGTCCGGTCAGACCGTCTGGCTTGAGGCCTCCTATTTCCCGGTCAGGAATGCCGCCGGCAAGATCGTCAAGATCATCAAGATCGCCACCGACGTCACGGAAAAACACCGTTCCCTGCTCGAGAAAACGGCCATGTTCACCGCGCTGAACAACGCCCTCGCGGTGATCGAATTCGCCCCCGATGGCACGATCCTCACCGCCAACGAGAATTTCCTGCGCACGATGGGCTATTCGTTGCCCCAGATTCAGGGCAAGCATCACTCGATGTTTTGTACCGAGAGCTTCTACCGCGAGCACCCGGACTTCTGGCGGCGCCTGGCGGACGGGCACTTCGTGTCCGATCGTTTCGAGCGGATCAACAGCGCCGGCGAGCGGGTATGGGTTGAAGCCACCTACAACCCGATTGTCGACACCCATGGCCGAGTGTACAAGGTCATCAAGTTCGCCGCCGACATCACCAACCGGGTCAACGCCAAACTCGATGCGACAACGGTTGCCACCGTCGCTTCGCGTCAAACATCGCAGATCGCGCACGAAGCCAAGGAGCAACTCGACGAGGTGGTGGCGATTTCCGACGAAATCGCGCGCCATTCCAACGAAGCCACCACCGTCAGTACCCGGCTCGACGACCAGATCGAGTGCATCAACGAAATCGTCGTCACCATCCAAAGCATCGCCAATCAAACCAACCTGCTATCCCTCAATGCCTCCATAGAAGCCGCGCGGGCCGGAGAAAGCGGACGAGGTTTCGCGATCGTGGCGGACGAGGTGCGCAAGCTCGCCACGAAGACCTCCGAAGCCACCGCCGAAATCGGCAATGTCGCCCACGCGAACACCGAACTGACCCGGCAGATCGCATGCCAGATCGGCCGAATCCGTGAAATTTCGACCAGTGGTCAGGCCAAGGTGCAACACGTGCGTGCGCGTATCGTCGGCGTTGACGACAGCGTGGCGAATCTCCTCGACATCGTCACCCACCTGGAGGCATGACGCCAATTCCTTGGAAGAAGCGATCCCGAACACAGACGCTGACGAGGCGAAGCAGCACTTCTGCGTGCCGCGCAAGGAAAACTGGCTGAACGTAAATGCCGGCACCGCGAATCAGGATTTGACGCCGGCCTGCGGTCGACCCGAAAATAAGAACAATTCTCGATAGCCAGCCAACCTCCGGGTAGCCAGCCAGCGGTCTCGTCCTTACCGGAGTCGCCCGTGTCTGCCACCCACCCCGTTGCCGAGCTCTATACCGATCACCACCGCTGGCTGCACGCCTGGCTGCGCAAGAAGCTCGGTTGCACCGACCAGGCCGCCGACCTCGCTCACGACACCTTCCTGCGCCTGCTCAACCGCGACGAGATACCGCCGCTGTCAGAGCCACGCGCCTTTCTGACCACCGTTGCGCAGCGCGTGCTGTCGAATCACTGGCGCCACGAAAGGATCGAGCGGGCGTTCCTGGAAACCCTGGCGCACTGGCCGGAAGCGATCGCTCCCTCGGCCGAGGAAAAAGCCAGCCTGATCGAAACCCTGGTCGAGATCGACCGCTTCCTGGACGGTCTGCCAAGCGTCGTCAAACGCAGTTTTTTGCATGCCCAGCTCGATGGCATGAGCCACGCCGAAATCGCCACCGAACTGAACATCTCGCTCAGCTCAGTGAAGCGCTACCTGACCAGGGCGGCGGCGCAATGCTATTTCGCGCTGGCGGTGGATTGATGCGCAGCCAATCGATGCCCCCGAAAACCCCGCCGGCCCATGGATTTTCCCCATCTTCCCCGGTTGACCGCAGGATTCCCGAGATTTCTCCGCAAGTGGCCCGGCAGGCGGTCGCTTGGCTGATCGACCTGCAGGCCGCCGGCACCGATGCTGCCCTCCACGAGGGCTTCGACCGCTGGCGACAGGCCGATCCGGCGCACGAGCGGGCCTGGCGGCACATCGAAGCGGTCAACGCCCGTTTCGGCAGCCTCGCCTCACCGCTCGGTTCGGCGCTGGCACAGGCGGCGCTGACCCAGCCGGCCTCGCCCAAGCGGCGGCAGGCGATCAAGCTGCTGGTCGGCGCGTTGTTTACCGGCGGTACCCTGCTGGCGGCGCACCAGCACACGCCATGGCCAGTCTGGGTCGCCGACGAGCGCAGCGCCACCGGCGAACGTCGTCGCCTGCAACTGGCCGACGGAAGCCATTTGCTGCTCAACAGCGACACCGCGGTCAACATCGCTTTTTCGGCAAAAACCCGCGAGGTGCGGTTGCTGCGCGGTGAAATCCTCGTCGATACCGGCCGCGACGAGGCGTATGCACCGGCCCGTCGCTTCGTGGTGACGACGCCACACGGCGAACTGGCGCCGATCGGCACCCGCTTCGCGGTACGTCTGCACGCCGACCGCACGCGTCTCGATGTCTTCGCCGGTGCGGTCGAGATCCGGCCGGCCGGCGACCAGCACAGCCAGACCGTCGCCGCCGGCGAAAGCGCCGAATTCGCCGAGCCGGCGGTACTCGCCACCGGCCGCGCCGACGAAGACCGGATCGCCTGGCAGGACGGAATGCTGGTCGCCAGCCGGATGCGCCTGGCCGATTTCGTCGCCGAACTCGACCGCCACCGCCGCGGCCGCCTGCACTGCGACCCGGCGATCGCCGAGCTGCGCATTTCCGGCTCCTACCCGCTGGCCGAGCCGGAGCGCGTCCTCGAGGCGCTGCGCAGCACCCTGCCGGTCGAGATTCATTACGTGACGCGCTACTGGGCGACGGTCAGACCGGCCCGTCCGGGCTGAAAAATATTTTTCGCCGGCTGAGCTGTTTGCGGATCTGAAGAGACAAGGAGGGTAAGCCTCGATGCTTGCCACTTCATTCAAGGATTCGATCATGACTCAAGACCATCCCTTTCGCCGCACGCTGCTCGGCGTTGCCGTCGCCCTTGTGGCGAGCAGCGCGCTGGCGCCGGCGGCCCATGCCGACGGCACCGCCAGCAGCGCCGCAAGCACCCGCAAAAAGTACGACATCGGCCCCGGCACGCTGGAAAACGCGCTCAACCGCTTCGGCCGCGAAGCCGGCATCCTGCTCGCCTTCCCCAGCGAACTGGTGGCCGGCCTGAACAGCGCCGGACTGCGCGGCGCCTACACCCCGCAGGAAGGCCTCGACCGCCTGCTCGACGGCAGCGGCCTCGAAGGCTTCCGCGACGCCAGCGGCAAGTACGGGCTGCGCCGCGCGATCCCGGCACCTGGCGGCGGTGAAGCAACCCTGGCGCCGGTCCGGGTCACCGCCGGCCTCGCCGGCAGCGCCGCAACACCGGGCCGGGTCAATGCCAAGACGCTGCAACGTTATGCCGCCAACGACCTCGAGGACATCTTCGCCGGCCAGCCGGAAGTCGCGGTCGGCGGCGGCCACGGCATCGCCCAGAAGATCTTCGTGCGCGGCATCGAGGACACCCTGGTCAGCGTCTCGATCGACGGCACGGTCCAGGGCAACCGCGGCTTTCACCATGCTGGCCGGCTGCAGCTCGAACCGGAGCTGATCAGCCGGGTCGAGATCATGCCCGGCGTCGTCGACGCCACGGTCGGCCCCGGTGCGCTCGGCGGCGCCGTCCGCTTCATCACCAAGGACCCGGAGGAAATGCTGCGCCAGGGAGAACGGGCCGGCGCCCTGCTCAAGGGGGAATACACCAGCAACGCCGAAGGCTACAAGGCGCACACCACGGTCTTCGGCCGCCTCGGCGACAACTGGTCGGCCATGGCTTCGCTGACCCGCCTCGATCAGGGCGACTACAAGGATGGCGGCGGCAAGCAGGTCTATAGCACGGGCTCCGAACAGGAATCGAGCTTCTTCAAGATCGTCGGCAAACTGACGCGCGAACAGACCTTCCGCCTGACCTACGACCAACACGACAACCAAGGCATGCGCAACCAGCGTCCGCAATGGGTGCGCAGCGCATGGAATCCGGCCTACCCGATGCGCAGCGAGCGCAAGACCTGGAATGCCGGCTACACCTGGAAATCGGAGAACCCGCTGATCGACCTGGCCGCCAACGTCTACCGGACGAACACCGACTTCCAGCAGAACGTGATCGGCCGCTGGGGCGTTTATCTCGCCCAGATGGAATCGACCGGCTTCGACCTGCGCAATACCAGCAGTTTCGCCAACCATCGCCTGACCTATGGCACCGACTACCGCCGGGACAAGGTCAACGCCGGCTCGCTGGCCAACCCGCACGAAGAGAACGGCCACGGCAAGGTACAGGGTCTCTTCGTCCAGGACCGCATCCAGTTGGCCGAACCGCTGCATATGGACATCGGCGTCCGCCACGACCGCTACGAAGTGGTCGACGACAGCGGCAGCCGGCTGACCGCCAGCGGCTACAGCCCGAACATCGGCTTCAGCTACGCGCTGACCCCGGAGTTGCTGCTGCTCGCCGGCCATTCGCGTTCGCTGCGCGGGCCGGGCAACATGGATGCCTTCAAGATGTCGGTGGCAACCAACGCGCCCGGACTGAAGGCCGAGAAGGCGCGCTCGTCGGAGCTCGGCTTCGAATACGAAAACGACGATCATTTGCGCTTCGGCGGCAAGGTGTACGACACCCGGATCGACAATGCCATTCTGGACCCACTCGGCAACCCGAGCCGCTACGAAAACGTCGGCGAACTCCGGTCGCGGGGCTTCCTGCTGCATACCGGTTACCGCTGGCAGCGCCTCAGCCTGGCCATCAACTTCCACCGCAACCTGCTCACGTTGAACGACGACGTCCCCAATGGTTATGCCCACAACGGCCTCGGCATCAGCCAGGGCAACACGGTAACCGCCAGTGCGGATTACGCGATGAGCGAGCGGATCGACATGGGTTGGCAGGGGCGTTACGTACGCGGCATCGACAACCAATGGACCAGCGTCGGCCAGATCAACAAGCCCGGCTATGGCGTGCACGACGTCTATACCCGCTGGCGTCCGACCGGTCGCGACGACTACACGCTCAGCGTCAGCATCAGGAATCTGTTCGACAAGGACTATCTCGACCACGCAACCACCGAGGACTTCCAGCACATTCCGGGCTTCGCGGGCGTCGTCGGTTCGCGCGAACCGGGACGCGAATTCCGTATCGGCCTGAGCGCCCGTTTCTGATTCCGATGCGCCAGCCCATTGTCGTCCTGCATCGGGTCGTCGGCCTGACGATGGCCTTGTTTCTGGTCGTCGCCGGGCTGACCGGCAGCCTGCTGGTCTGGTACGAAGAGATCGATGCGGCGGTCAATCCCGGCTGGCTGCGGATCGTCCCGCCGACCGACGGGCAGGCGCCGCTCGACCCGCTGCAGTTGCGGGCTGCGGTGCTCGAACGCTATCCGCAAGCCAGCATCCATTATCTGACCTTGCACGGACGAGCGGACCGCGCGGCCGTCTTCTGGCTGCAAGCCGGCGATGGCAAGCCGCTCGCGGTCGACACGGTCTTCGTCGACCGTTACACCGGCAAACTGCTCGGCGCCCGCCACCACGGGGAGATCGGCGAAGGCATCCACAATCTGGCGCCGTTCCTGTACGAACTGCATCGCTCGCTCGCCCTGGGCAAGACGGGCAAGCTGCTGCTCGGCATCGTCGCACTGCTTTGGACGATCGACTGCTTCGCCGGCGCCTGGCTGACCTTTCCGGCCCCCGCCCGACGCCCGGCCAATGCCGGCTGGCGCAACTGGCTGCGCCGCTGGGGACCGGCCTGGAAGCTGCGGTGGCAGGCCGGCAGCTACAAACGCAATTACGACCTCCATCGTGCCGGCGGGCTGTGGCCATGGGCGCTGCTCTTCGTCTTCGCCTGGAGCAGCGTCGCCTTCAACCTGCCGGAGGTCTATACGCCAGTCATGAATGCGCTGTTCGATCATCAACCGGAACCGAGAACGCTGGCGCCGCGCCTCCCACGGGCACAGCCGCAACCGGGACTGGACTGGCCGGCGGCACTGGCGCGCGCGCGGCAACTGATGGCGGCCGAAAGCCGGACGCGCGGTTTTGTCGTCCACGAAGAAAGCAGCCTGCGTTACGACCCCCGGAGTGCGAGCTTCCATTACCGCGTGCGCAGCCAACTGGACGTCAACGAAAAACGTGGCAACACCACGGTCGTCTTCGACGCCAACGACGGTCGCCAACTCGGCAGCTTCCTCCCGAGCGGCACCGCCGGTGGCGATAGCGTCAGCACCTGGCTGCTGACGCTGCATCTCACCCATCTCTGGGGAATGCCTTACCGCCTCGCGGCGACGGCCATCGGGATAATCGTCGCCATGCTGTCGATCACCGGTATCTACCTATGGTGGAAGAAGCGTCGGGCACGTCGAATGCGCGCAAGCAAGTCATCTTGAATGACGATGCCGGCGCTGCATTGAATCAGGATTTGACGCCAGCCTGCGGTCGACCCGAAAATAAGAACAATTCTCGATAGCCAGCCATCCTCCGGGTAGCCAGCCAGCGGTCTCGTCCTTGCCGGAGTCGCCCGTGTCTGCCATCCACCCCGTTGCCCATCCCGTCGCCGAACTCTACGCCGACCATCATCACTGGCTGCTCGGCTGGCTGCGCCACAAGCTCGGTTGCCGGCAGCAGGCGGCGGATCTCGCCCACGACACCTTCCTGCGCATTCTCGGCAGCCGGCAGGACAGGCTGGCTGACTTGCGCGAACCGCGCGCCTACCTGACGACCATTGCGCGCGGCCTGGTCGTCGACCAGTTCCGCCGGCGCGAACTGGAACGGGCCTACCTGGCGTCGCTAGCCGCCGAGCCGGAAAGTGCGGCGCCGTCACCCGAGCAGCGGCAACTGGCCCTGGAAGCGCTGATGGCAGTGGACCGCCTGCTCGACGGCCTGTCCGCCAAAGCGCGCAGCGCCTGGCTGTACAGCCGGCTGGACGGCCTGACGCATGGCGAGATCGCGGCCTTGCTCGGCGTTTCGGTGCCGCGCGTGCGCCAGTACCTGGCTGCCGTGGCGCGCCAGTGCTACGAACTACGCTATGGCCCCGCCGCCTGACCCGATGCAAGCGCAGGATGACACGCCGGTTTCCCGGCACGTGCTCGATGAAGCCATCGCCTGGCAATTGCGCCTGGACAACGCCGAAGACACCGACCGCACAGCCCACTCTGCCTGGCTGGCGGCGCATCCGGAGCATGCCCGGGCATGGCGGCAATTGTGCCGCATCGACGCCGAACTGTTCGATCTGCCGGCCCAGACCAGCATCCGCCAAGCATTGACGAAGCCCCGGCGCAAGGCCGTGTGGAAAACGGCGGCCGTCCCGCTGAGCCTGTGCATGGCGCTCGGCCTGGGCGCCGCCGTGCTCGACCGTTTCCAGCCGGTCACCGGCCTGCTCGCCGATTACCGTACCGGAACCGGCGAACGGCGAACTATCACGCTACCGGACAATACCGTCATCGTGCTCAACGCCCGTACTGCGGTCGACCTCGATTTCGACGAAAAAACCCGCGCCATTCGCCTGCGCGAGGGGGAAATCCACGTTCAAACCGCCCATGGCGATCCGGCGGAAACTCGGCCGTTCGTGGTGTTGACCGCACAAGGCAGCCTGCATGCCCTCGGCACGCGCTTCGTCGTCCGCCACGAAGCGGATACGACCGAGCTTTCCGTCACTGAATCCGCCGTACTCGTGCGTCCGGCGCCTTGCCCGGTCGACCGGGCCAATCCATGCCCGGCCGAGCGCCGGGTCGACGCCGGCCAGCAGTGGCGAATTGCCGGCGACGAGTCTTACCGCCTGCAGTCCGCCGATACGGAGGCCGATGCCTGGCTGGATGGCATGCTCGTGCTCGACGGCGCACCGCTCGCCACCGTCGCCGCCCGACTGGCGCACTACCGGCCCGGCCTGCTGCACGTGGCGCCGGGAATCGCCGACCTGCGCGTCACCGGCACGCTGCCGCTCGACGATGGCGAACGCGCCCTGGCGGCACTCGCCGCCTCGCTACCGGTCCGCGTCGTCAAACATGGCGATTGGCTGGTCCGCATCGAAGGAAAATCCGGGCCCTGAATTTTTCGCGGCAGGCCTATCACTTTCCGGAAGTGTTTCGGCAAACAGGGAAACGTCATTGATTTCCCCATTCAAGGAGTTTGCCCCATGCCTCGTCGCCGCCCCACCACCGTCTTCCTGCGTCCGCTCGCCCTGAGCGTGCTGCTGGCGCTCAACGGCGCCATACTCCCGACAGCCCAGGCCCAGACCGGCACCTTCCAGTCGTACGACCTTCCAGCCGCCCCGCTGGCCGCGACACTGAACCGGATCGGCCGCGACGCCGGTCTGGCCCTGACGGTGGACAGCACCCTGGTCGGCAATCGTCAGGCAGCGCCGGTGCGCGGCCGGCTGTCGCCGGAACAGGCCCTGCATGCGGCCCTGAGCGGCAGCGGGCTGGAACTGGTCAGAAGCGATGCCGGCACCTACACCTTGCGCAAGGCACCGGCATCGTTCCCGGGAGAGGCAACGCTGGCGCCGGTGACGGTGACGGCGGGTACCGAGCGAGAAAACGCCTGGGGACCGGTCAAGGGTTACGTCGCCGAACGCAGCGCCACCGGCACCAAGACCGATACGCCGATCGTCGAGACGCCGCAGTCGATCTCGGTGGTCACCGCCGAGCGCATCGAAGCCATGGGCGCGACACGCCTGACCGAAGCGCTGGCCTACACGCCTGGCGTTTCGCTCAACGGCGGCTACGATTCGCGCTACGACTGGCTCAACCTGCGCGGCTTCGATTCTATCTCGCCGGGGTTCTATCTCGACGGGATGCAACTGCGCAACAACGCTTCCTACACCTCGTGGCGGACCGAGCCTTACGCGACCGAGCGCATCGAGGTGCTGCGCGGCCCGACCTCGGTGCTGTACGGCCAGAACAGCCCCGGCGGCACGGTCAACGTGGTCAGCAAACGACCGACCGCGGAAGCGCTGCGCGAAGTGAAGGCGCAGGTCGGCAATTACGGTCGACGCGAGATCGCCGGCGATTTCTCCGGACCGCTCGACGAGGACGGCAAGCTGCTTTACCGGATCACCGGTCTGACCATGAAGAGCGACACGCAAGTCGACCATGTCGGCGACGATCGCGCCTTCATCGCGCCTGCCCTGACCTGGCGGCCTTCCGGCGATACCAGCCTGACCGTGCTCGGGCATCTCTATCGCATCCGCGGCGCCAGTTCGGTGGCCTTTCTGCCGAATCGCGGGACCTTGCTCGATTCGCCCGAAGGACGGATTTCCACGTCTACTTTCGTCGGGGAGCCGGACATCGACCGTTTCGACCAGGACCAATGGGCGATCGGCTATCTCTTCGAACATCGCTTCGACGATGTCTGGAGCGTGCGCCAGAACCTGCGCTATGGCGGCATCAATACCGATTACTGGCAGGTCTATGCCGGCAGCTACCTGGTCGGCAGCACGCGGCAGATCAGACGTTACCTTTACGGCGCCGTCGAAAAGGGCAAGCTGCTGACGGTCGACAACCAGCTTGAAGCCAAACTGCATTCGGGCGACTGGCAACATACCGTACTGCTCGGCGTCGATTATCAGCGCGGCCGCTTCGACGTGCGCAACTACTGGAACACGGCACCGTCGATCGACATCTACGCGCCGGTCTATGGCCAGCCGGTGACCATTCCCGATCCCATGGTGGACAGCCGTACCACCTTGGCCCAGAGCGGGTTCTACATACAGGATCAGATCAAGTGGGGAAGGCATTGGGCGGCAACGCTCGGCGGACGCTACGACCGGGCGACCGTAGACAGCATCGATCACCTGGCGGACAGTCGCAGCAAGCAGACCGACGGCAAATTCTCCGGCCGGGCCGGGCTGGTCTACCTGGCCGACAACGGCCTGGCGCCCTACCTGAGCTACGCCGAATCCTTTTCGCCGCTGACCACGATCAATCCCGCAACGAACAAGCCTTTCGATCCGGAAACCGGCAAGCAGTACGAAATCGGCCTGCGCTACCAGCCGCCCGGCCGCAACGCCAGCTACAACGCGGCAATCTTCGACCTGCGCCGGCAGAACGTCATGACCTTCAGCAAGGTCTATGTGCCCGAGCAGGTCGGCGAAGTCCGCGTCAAAGGGCTGGAACTGGAAGCGACAGTGCAGCCCATGCGCAATCTCAACGTCGTCGCCGCCTATTCCTGGACGCCCAGCGCCAAGGTCACGCAGAGCAACAATCCCGACCAGGTCGGCAAGCAATTGCAAGCGGTCTCGGAACACCAGCTTGCCCTGTGGTCCGACTATCGCTTTCCGGGAGGCGTCAAGATCGGGCTGGGCATTCGGCATGTCAGTTCCAACCACGGCTACGGCGAAGGAGCCCCCACCAAGGTGGCTGGTTATACATTGTTCGATACCTTGCTCGGCTACGATTTCGGCCGCTGGAAACTAGCCCTGAACGTGCACAACCTGGCGGACAAGGTTTACCTGGGCAACAACTGCGACACCACCAGTTGCGGTTACGGCGAGCGGCGCCGAATTCTCGGCAGCGTGACTTATCGCTGGTAACCGGGTTTTGCGGTCGACCGTGCGTCGACCGAAAAATGCACCGCGCGCAGCGATTGACGGCAAGCCCCGCACAACGAGAAAATAAGAATAATTCTCGATAGCCAGCCAACCTCCGGGTAGCCAGCCAGCGGTCTCGTCCTTGCCGGAGTCGCCCGTGTCTGCCACCCATCCCGTCGCCGAACTCTATACCGATCACCATTCCTGGCTGCACGGCTGGTTGCGCCGCAAGCTCGGCTGCACGCACCGTGCCGCCGACCTCGCTCACGATACCTTTCTACGCATCCTCAAGAGCGGCGAACTGCCGGAAATCCGCGAGCCGCGCGCCTACCTGACCACCGTCGCCAAGGGCGTGCTGGTCAACTGGTACCAGCGCCAGGCGCTGGAACAGGCCTATCTCGACGCGCTGGCCATGCTGCCCGAGGCGCTGGCGCCGTCCGAGGAGGAGCGTTACCTGATCCTCGAGGCACTGCACGAACTGGACGCCCTGCTCGATGCGCTGCCGCCGCTGGTCAAGCGGACCTTCCTGCTCGCCCAGGTCGGCGAATTCAAGTACGAGGAAATCGCCGCGCGGCTCGACATCTCGCTCAGCACGGTCAAGCGCTACATGCGCCAGGCGCTGCGGCATTGCCTGGAACGCCTGCCGGACGGCGGCGCATGAAAAACGCCGCGCCGCGGTCGACCGCACTCTCGTCAGAGATTCTCGACGAAGCCGCCGACTGGCTGCTCCGCCTGCGCGACGGCGAGGCCGACCGTGCCGCCTTCGAGCAATGGCGCACCCGCAGCCCGGAACACGTCCGCGCCTGGGCGCGCGCCGAAACGCTGCTTGGCAAGATCGCCGCGCTGCCGCCGGCGCTTGCCCTGCCCGCGCTCGACCGCCCGCACGGTAGCGGCCGCCGGGTCGCCCTGGCTAGGATCGGCAAGCTGGCCCTGCTGCTCGGCCTGCTGCCGGCCGGCTGGACGGCGCGACGCCTGGCGGAGCGCCAGGGCCTGTTCGCCGACTACCGCAGCGCGGCCGGCGAAATCCGCGAACTGCGGCTGGCCGACGGCACGCAACTGACGCTGAACACGGCCACCGCGGTCGACCTGCGCTTCGAGCAAAATTCCCGGACCATCGTGCTGCGCGCCGGCGAAATCCTCGTCGCCACCGGCCACGACGCGCCGGCCGGCCAGCCGTTGCGGGTCGTCACCCGGCACGGCACGGCGACGCCGCTCGGCACGCGCTTCGCCGTCCGCCAGGACGACGACGGCACCCGCGTCGCCGTGTTCGAGGGCCGCGTGCGCATCGCGCCGGCCCGCGCCGAGGCCGCCGGCTACGTGCTCGAATCCGGTCAACAGGCCAGTTTCGGCGAAAACGCCGCGGCCCCGCCGCAAGCCGCCGACGACAACGCCAGCGCCTGGACGCGCGGCATGCTGCTCGCCGACGGCATGCCGCTCGGCGAACTGGCGGCCGAACTCTCGCGCTATCGGCACGGGCTGATCCATTGCGCCGACGAGGTCGCCGGTTGGCGCGTCAGCGGCGCTTTCCCGGTTGGCGACCAAGCAGTCACCGACCGTTCGCTGGCCATGCTCGCCGCCACCCATCCGCTCGACATCCGGCAGCGGCTGGGCGGCCTGTGGGTAAGCCTGGGTGCCCGCCAGTAAAAACTCCGCCAACTGACACTTTTTTCGCGGCCCCGCTGGCAAGCAAATAGAAACCCGCTTGCCACGAAAGGAAACCGCGATGCACCGCTCCCCCCGAAAATTCTCCCGCAGCCCGCTGCAGCATGCCCTCGCCGCCGCGCTGCTCGGCCTGGCGCTGAACGCCGGCGCCCAGGTCCAGGCCGTCGACCGGCCGGCGCTCGACGCCACGCACAGCGTCAGGCTGCCGGCCGGCACGCTCGGCCGAACGCTGGCCGCCTTCGCCACCCAGGCCGGGCTGGCGCTGTCCTTCGACCCGGCGCTGACCGAAGGCCTGAACAGCCCCGGCCTCACCGGCAGCTACACCGCCCGCCAGGCGCTCGAACGCCTGCTCGCCGGCAGCGGTCTGGAGCCGGTGGCGCGCAGCGACGGCAGCTTCACGCTGCGCCGCAAGCCGGCCGCGCCGGCCGAAAACACCCTGGCACCGGTCAAGGTCACCGCGCAAGGCATGAAGGACGGCACCACCGAGGGGACGGGCTCCTACACCACGCGCAGCAGCAACAGCGCCACCGGCCTGGATCTTTCGCTGCGCGACACGCCGCAATCGGTCACGGTCATCACGCGGCAACGCATCGAGGATCAGGCGATGAGCACGGTCGGAGATGCGCTGAAATCCACCGTGGGCGTGTCGGTCCTGGCGTTCGACCGGGGACGCAACCGGTCGTCGGCCCGCGGCTTCGACATCGGCAATTTCCAGATCGACGGTGTGCCCATCGAGGCGAACAACGTCAGCCCGGACACCACCAGCACCGTGATCTACGACCGCGTCGAGGTCGTCCGAGGCCCGACCGGCCTGCTCAACGGCGCGGGCGATCCGTCGGCCAGCATCAACATGCTGCGCAAGCGGGCCGATAGCGACCGGTTCACCGGCTCCGTGCAGGCCGAACTGGGCTCATGGAACCGCCGCGCCGCCACCGCCGACCTCTCCGCGCCGCTCAACGCCAGCGGCACGCTGCGCGGTCGCCTGGTCGCCCACGGCATGGAGGAAGATTCCTTCATGGATCTGGAGCACCGGAAAACCACGGTGTTCTACGGGACGCTGGAAGCCGACCTCGGCCCCGACAACCTGCTGCGCGTCGGGGTCAGCCAGGAAATCGACAAGCGCTCGGGCATCTACTGGGGTGGCCTGACCCGCTGGTTCTCCGACGGCACGCGCACCGACTGGTCGCGTGCCAAGACCACCGCGGCGCGCTGGAACCAGTGGGACATCAAGGACCAGACCGCCTTTGCCTCCCTGGAACACCGCTTGCCGGGACGCTGGAAATTGCGGGCCGACCTCAATTACCGGAAGCAGACGGAAGAATCGAAGATGTTCTTCGCCTACGCGCTGCCGCCCGACCGGGCAAGCGGCCTCGGCTACATGGGCCAGTCCATCTACTACCACACCCAACCCACGCAGAAGCAATTGAATCTTACGGCCGGCGGCCCGTTTTCGCTGTGGGGCCGCGAGCATGAATTGACGGTGGGGCTGGCGCACAGCCGCCATCGCTATGGCTGGCTGACCGCGGATCCCGTCAGTTCGGCGCCCGTCGGCAGCGTCTATCAATGGGACGGAAGCTACCCGGAGCCGGTCTGGGGCGACGTGTATGTCGGCGACGACAGCAGGACCACCCAGACCGCCGCCTATGCCGCGGCACGCCTGCAACTGACGGACTCGCTCAAGTTGATCCTGGGAGCGCGGCAGACCCGGTTGAAGCAGGAGGAGAAAGCCGGCGCATGGACCGACACGCCCTTCACGACGACCAAGAGCGTGCTGACGCCATACGGCGGCCTGGTGTACGACTTGACCGAGGCGCTGTCGCTCTACGCCTCGTACACCAAGATATTCAAGCCGCAGCCGTCCGCCCGGGACCGCAACGGCGGCTATCTCGACCCGGTCGAGGGAAGCGGCGCGGAACTCGGCGTCAAGGGCGAGTTCATGGACGGCAGGCTCAACGCGGGCGCGGCGGTGTTCCGCATCGAGCAGGACAAGCTGGCCGTCGCGGACGAGGGGTTCTACGTGCCCGGCACGGGCATCGGCGCGATGCGGCCCGCCAAGGGCGCCAAGTCGCAGGGCGTCGAACTGGAAATGGCGGGCGAAATCCTCCCGGACTGGCATCTCGGCGCGGCGTGGACCAAGTTCAGCGCCCGCGACGCGCAGGGAGAAAACATCAACCCCGATCACCCGCGCCAGCAGATCAAACTGTTCACCAAGTACCAGTTCCGCGGCGACCTGGCCGGGCTGGCGGTGGGCGGCGGCGTGGCCTGGCAGGACACCAAGCCCTACTACCAGCGCAACCCGGCCAGCGGCCAGATGGAGCACCTGGGACAGCAGGCGTTCGCCGTGGTCGACCTGATGGCCAGCTACCGGATCTACAAGCAGCTCTCGTTGCAGCTCAACGTGAAGAACCTGTTCGACAAGAGCTACTACGAGAAAAGCGGGATGTCCTATACCTACGGCACGCCCCGGAACGTGAGCCTGCAACTCAAGCATACGTTCTGAGCCGCCCGCAGCATCGCCGGGCGCCGCCCGGCATTTTTGCCCCGGCGACGCGGTCGACCGCAACAAGGCCCGCCGCCGCGTCGCGGCAGGCTTTTCTCCGGCGTCCGGCGGGAAAGCGGGGGTTTCATGTTCCGGCGGAATTGACGGTAAGCGCAACAAGACGAGAAAATAAGAACAATTCTCGATAGCCAGCCACCCGGACCGCGGGCAGCCAGCCAGCGCCTACCGCCCCGCAGGAGCCGCCCGTGCCCGCCCATCCCGTCGCCGAACTCTATACCGATCACCATTCCTGGCTGCACGCCTGGCTGCGTCGCAAGCTCGGCTGCACGCACCGCGCCGCCGATCTCGCGCACGACACCTTCCTGCGCCTGCTCTACCGCGACGAACCGATTCCCTTCCAGGAGCCGCGCGCCTACCTGACCACCATCGCCCGCAACCTGGTGGCCGACCACTGGCGCCGCCAGGAACTCGAACGCGCCTGGCTGGAAGCCCTGGCCGCCCGGCCCGAACCGGTGTCGCCGTCGCCCGAGGAAAGGCTGCTGATCCTCGACACGCTGCGCCGCATCGACCGCTGCCTGGGCGAACTGCCGGCGCTGACCCGGCGCATCTTCCTGCGCTCGCAGCTCGACGGCCAGGTCTATGCCGACATCGCCGCCGAACTGGACATCTCGCTGCCCACCGTCAAGCGGCACATGAGCCGGGCCTTCCTGGCCTGCCTGAGCGTCGAGTGAGCGCCGGATGAACGCCCGCGAATCGGCCGGCAAGCAGGCCATCGACCCGACCATCCTGCAGGAAGCCGCTGACTGGCTGACGCGCCTGCACGAAGGCGCCGCCGGTCCGGCCGAATGGGCCGCCGTCGAACGCTGGCGGACGCGCAGTCCCGAACATGTCCGCGCCTGGCAGCGCGCCGAGAACCTGCTCGGCGACCTCGCCGGCCTGCCCGGCGGCCCGCTGCGCAACGCGCTCGAACGCCCGAATTCCCGCCGTCGCGCCTTGCTCCGCCTGGCCTGGATACCGGCGCTGCCGGCCGGCTGGCTGGCCTGGCGCCAATACGAGGCCGGCGGCGGCGAGCGCTGGCGCACCGCCACCGGCGAACAGCGCCCGCTGGTCCTGGCCGACGGCACGCAGGTGCTGCTCAACACGGCCAGCGAGATCGCCGTCCGCTACGACGCGGAAAAACGCCTGATCCGCCTGTTGACCGGAGAAATCCTGGTCACCAGCGCGCCCGACCCGCAGGCGCGCCCGCTCATCGTCGCCACCGCCGACGGCAGCGCGCGCGCCATCGGCACCCGCTTCTCGGTGCGCCGGCTGGACGGCGAGAGCGCCAGCCGCGTCGCCGTCTTCGAGGGCGCCGTCGAGGTCACGGCCGGCAGCGGCAAGCGCCGCGTCGACCGCGGTCAACAACTGGTTTTCGGCGAAAACGGGCCGGGCTTGCCGGAAGGCGCGGTCCAGGCCGTCGACGACGCCTGGGCCAACGGCATGATCGTCGCCCGGCGCATGCGGCTGGCCGACCTGGTCGCCGAACTGGACCGCTACCGGCCCGGCCTGCTGCGCTGCCACCCGGCCGTCGCCGAACTGGCCGTTTCCGGCACCTTCCCGGCGCTGCAGCCGGAACGCAGCCTCGACCTGCTGGCCGCCAGCTTCCCGGTGCGCGTGCGTTACCGGACCCGCTACTGGGCGACCGTCGAACCCGCCTGATACCTTTTTCCGTTTCGTTCGTCGTGTTCTTTGAAATCCATCGAAACACGCCACGAAAGGAAAAACCGTGCCCCACCTGCCTCCCCTGCGCCACCGTCCCCTGACGCTCGCCCTCGCGCTACTGCTGTCGACCGCCCTGCCGGTCGCCGCGCCGCACGCGCAGGAAGCCGCGCAAGCGCAGCGCAAGACGTACAGCATCGCCGCCGGACCGCTGGAAGACGTGCTCACCCGCTTCGCGGCCGCCGCCGGCCTGGCGCTCTCGTTCGATCCGAAACAGGTCGACGGCCTGCACAGCGCCGGCCTGAATGGCACCTACACCGGGCCGGAAGGCCTGCACCGGGTGCTCCAGGGCAGCGGTCTGGAGCCGGTGGCGCGCGCTGATGGCAGCTACACGCTGCGCGCCGTGCCGAAACCGGCAACCGACGGCGAGAAAACGCTGGCCCCGCTGACCGTGCGCGCCAACGCTGACCGGGAGTCGGCCACCGGCCCGGTCAAGGGCTATATCGCCAGGCGCAGCGCCACGGGCACCAAGACCGACACGCCGATCACCGAAACGCCGCAGTCGATCTCGGTGGTCACCGTGGATTTCGTCGAAGCGATCGGCGTGGCGCGGATCACCGACGCGCTGGCCTACACACCCGGCATCGACATCGCCGGCTCGGGCACCGATTCGCGCTTCGAATGGCCGGTGCTGCGTGGCTTCAACGCCTATACGCCGGGACCGTACCTGGACGGGTTGCAGCAGCGCGGCAACAACACCTGGGCCGTCTGGCAGAACGAAGCCTACGGCCTGGAACGCATCGAAGTCCTGCGCGGCCCCGGTTCCGTGCTCTACGGGCAGATGCCGCCGGGCGGCACCATCAATTCGGTCAGCAAGCGGCCGCTGGCCGAGCCGGCGCACGAAGTGCTGTTCCAGATCGGCCAGTACGGGCGCAAGCAGTTGTCGGCCGACAGCAGCGGCCCGCTCGACGGCGAAGGGAAATGGCTGTACCGCGTCGTCGGTTCGCTGCGCGACGGCGAACTGCCGGTCGGCGGCATGCCGGACGACCGGCAGTTCTTGGCGCCGTCGCTGACCTGGCGCCCGTCGAACGACACTGCGCTGACCCTGCTCGCCAGCTACCTGAACATCGACGCCGGCGTGTTCACCCGTGCCCGTCCGGTCTACGGTTCCCTGCTCCCGACGCCCGCCGGAACGACGATCTCGTCTACACGCTTCTACGGCGAGGCCGATTTCAACCGCTTCAAGCACGAACAATGGAGCCTCGGTTACCTGTTCGAGCATCGCTTGAACGATACCTGGCAATTTCGCCAGAACCTGCGCCACGGGGAAATGATGGTCGACTATCGAGACATTTATCCCGGCATGTCCTACGTCACGGTCAATGCCAACCCAGCTGATCCGGCCAACTATCAGTTGATCAATCGCAACCTGTTCGGTAGCCGTGAAAAAGTCGCTTCGCTGGCCATCGACAACCAGGCTCAAGCAGACTTCACCCTCGGCAGCACGGCCCACACACTGTTGTTCGGCCTCGACTACCAGCGCAACCGCTATGACCAGATCAGCTTCTGGAGCGCGGCCCCCGCCGTCGATGTCAATTCGCCGGCACTCGGCCAACCTGTAACGATCCCGGCCCCCTACGCGGATCAGCGCACAGTGCTGGCTCAGACGGGGTTTTACGTCCAGGACCAGATCGCTTTCGCCGATCACTGGCGCGCCACTCTTGGCGCGCGCTACGACAAGGCAAAGATCGAAACCGACAACCACCTGAATGGCGCCCGTGCATCGCAGAAAGACAGCGCCACAAGCTACCGGGCCGGCCTGGTTTACGCGCACCCTAGCGGCTGGGCGCCCTACCTGAGCTACGCCGAATCGTTCTCGCCGGTGACGACGATTGATCCGGCGACGGGAAAACCCTTCGACCCCGAAACCGGCCGTCAGTACGAAGCCGGCCTGCGCTACCAGCCGGCTGGCGGCAGGCACAGCTACGCCGTGGCACTGTTCGATCTGAGACGGCAGAACTACGTCAGCTACAGCAGCACCTACGTGCCGCGACAGACCGGCGAAATCGTCGTTCGCGGGCTGGAGCTGGAAGCCCGCCTGCAACCGGTCGACCGGGCCAATATCGTGCTGGCCTACACCCTGACGCCGAAGGCCGATGTCACCCAGAGCGAAAACCCGGCCGAAATCGGCAAGCAGTCCCTGCCGGTATCGCGCCACCGAGCCTCGCTGTGGGCCGACTACCGCTTCGCGAGCGGCATCAAGATCGGCGCCGGCGCCCGCCATGTCGGCTCGAATCGAGGCTACGGCGAGCTGGCACCGGCCAAGGTGCCCGCCTATACCGTCTACGACCTGCTGCTCGGCTACCAGACGGGGCGCTGGAATCTTGCGCTGAACTTCCGCAACCTCGGCGACAAGAACTACATCGCCAACTGCGACACCTCCGGCTGCTACTACGGCGAACCGCGCAGCATTCTGGCTACCATCGGTTATCGCTGGTAGGGCGTTTTTGCGGTCGACCGTGCATCGACCGAAAAATGCAACGTTCGCTGCGATTGACGGCAAGCCCCGCATAACGAGAAAATAAGAATAATTCTCGATAGCCAGCCAACCTCCGGGTAGCCAGCCAGCGGTCTCGTCCTTGCCGGAGTCGCCCGTGTCTGCCACCCACCCCGTTGCCGAACTCTATACCGATCACCACTCCTGGCTACACGGCTGGTTGCGCCGCAAGCTCGGCTGCACGCACCGCGCCGCCGACCTCGCCCACGATACCTTTCTGCGCGTGCTGAGCACGCCGAAGCTTGATGAAATCCGCGAACCGCGCGCCTGGCTGCGCACGGTAGCGCATGGTGTGATGGTCAACCACCTCCGGCGGCAGGATATCGAGCGGGCCTACTGCGAAGCTTTGGCGGCGCAGCCGGAAACTTTGGCACCGAGCCCGGAGGCGCGGGCGCTGGTGCTCGAAGCCCTGCTGCAGATCGATGCCCTGCTCGACGGCCTGCCGCCCCGGGTACGCCGTGCCTTCCTGCTGTCGCAGCTCGAAGGGCTGACTTATGCCGATATCGCCGGCCAACTCGGCGTCTCGCTCAGCATGGTCAAGAAGTACATGCTGCAGGCGATCACCCATTGCATGCAGGTCGAGCGGCCATGAGCCCGGCCTGCCGCACGGCCGAGCCCGGCCCGGAAATCCTTCACGAAGCTGCCCGTTGGTTTGTCCTGCTTTCCTCCGGCGAGGCCAGCGAAGCGGATCACCGGCGCTGGCAGGCCTGGCGTGCCGAAAATGCCCTGCATGAAGCCGGCTGGCAGCGCGCCCAGGCGGCTTGCGCGGTGTTTTCCGGCATTCCCGCCGGCCAGACCCGGCCAGCGTTCGATGCCCTGGAACGCCGGCCGGGCGTCAGCCGTGGCCGGCGGCGCACGCTGGGCGGCATTGCCGGCCTGTTTGTCGCCGCATTCGCCGGCTGGCATGGCTGGCGCGTCAGCGACCGCTCGGCGGATCACGTCACGGCGATCGGCGAACAACGCGACATCGTGCTGGCCGACGGCAGTCGTCTGCAGTTGGACACCGATTCTGCGGTCGACATCGCGTTTTCGGACAAAATGCGCCTGGTCCGCCTGCGTCGCGGGCGGTTGATGATTGCCACCGCCCGACAATCCCGCAGTGACCCGCCCCCCTTCCTGGTCGAGACGGCCGAAGGCCGGATTCAGGCGCTGGGCACGCAATTCACCGTAGCGCAGGCGCCGGACAGCAGTGCCGTCGTCGTGCTCGAAGCGCGGGTCGCCATCCACGTCGAGAACGCATCCGGCGAAGCGCCCATCCTGAACGCCGGCCAGACGGCCCGTTTCAATCGCCGCGGATTGCTGGAACAACGCCCGCAAACCCCGGCCGATGCGGCCTGGCACAAAGGCATGCTGGTGGCCGATGCGATGCCGCTGGGCGAATTCATCGACGAACTGGCGCGTTACCGGACACAACCGCTGCGCTGCGCGCCGGCGGTACGCCAACTGCGCATTTCCGGCACCTACCCGCTGGCCGACACCGAGCGTACGCTGGCGGCGCTGGCCGACACGCTGCCGGTGCGCATCGAAGCCCTCCGGGCGGACGACCCGTCGGGCGGACTGATCGTTGTCAGGAAATAATCGGCGAGCGCGCTGTACTTTTTCTGCTCTCGCTTGGCAAGAAAGGAGAACCCCCTTTCACACCCGACGAGGCACCACGACATCATGCACGCTTCCCGCAAACTCCCGCTGCGGCCGATCGCCCTGGCCCTGCACCTGCTCTGCGCCGGCATCGCCGTTTCCGGCGGATTGCTGCCGTCGACCGCAGCAGCGCAAACCGCCACCTACCGTTTCGACATCCCGGCCGGCCCGCTGGCCGCGGCACTCAACCAGGCCGGCGAAACGGCCAAGGTGCTGCTCAGCTATGACCCGGCGCTGGTCGCCGGCCTGCACAGCGACGGCCTGCGCGGCAGCTACCGCGTCGACGACGCGCTGCACCGGCTGCTGGCTGCCAGCGGTCTGCTTGCCCAGCTACGGCCGGACGGCAGCTACCGCCTGTTCCGTCCGGCCGGCGGCGAAGCCACGCTGGCGCCGCTCACCGTGCGCGCCAGTGTCGAGCAGGAATCGGCCTGGGGACCGGTCCGGGGCTACGTCGCCAAACGCAGCGCCACGGGCAGCAAGACCGACACGCCGATCGTCGAGACGCCGCAATCGATCACCGTCGTGACCAAGGATTTCGCCGACGCCATCGGCGCCACCCGGCTGCGCGATGCGATGGGCTACACGCCGGGGGTAAACATCTCGCCCTTTGGTGCCGACTCGCGCTACGACTGGATTTTCATCCGCGGTTTCGACGCCTATTCGCCGGGTTATTACCTGGATGGCCTGCAACTGCGCAACGCCGGCACCTGGGGCATCTGGCGCACCGAAAACTATGCGCTGGAACGCATCGAGATCCTGCGCGGTCCGTCATCCGTGCTCTACGGGCAAAACATCCCGGGCGGCATGGTCAATGCCGTCAGCAAACGACCGGCCGACGTCGATTCGCGCGAAATCCAGGTGCAACTGGGCAGTTACAACCGCCGGCAAGTGGCCGGCGACGTCACCGGCGCGCTCGACGACGACGGCAAACTGCGCTATCGCTTGACAGGCCTCGTCCGCGATGCCGAACTGCCGGCCGGTGGCATGCCGGACGACCGCATCTTCATTGCCCCGGCATTGAGCTGGAAGATTTCGGACAAGACCACGCTCGACTTCCAAGCCCACTACCTCAAGGACGATGCCGGCAGCTACACCACCGGTGCGCCCTACGCCGGCACCTTGCTGGCCAATCCGAACGGTCCGATTTCATCCCGCCGCTTCCTGGGCGATGCCGACTTCAACCATTTCGAGCACCAGCAATGGATGCTGGGCTACCGTCTGGAACATCGCTTCGACGACACCTGGACCTTCCGCCAGGCGGCCCGCTACGGCAAGCTGGAGGCCGACTACGAGGCAATGACGGTTTCCCGCTTCATCACCGTCAACGCCGGCAACCCGAGCGACCCGGCGAATTTTCGGCGCGCCCGGCGCAACGCCTTCGGCGCCTTCGAAACGGCGCACACGTTCAACCTGGATAACCAGCTCCAGGCCGATTTCACGACCGGCCGCCTGCAGCACACCCTGCTCGCCGGCCTGGATTACCAGCGCAGCCGCTTCGATGTCAGCACCTATTCGGGCAACAGCGGCACGACCATCGATGTGTACGACGGCAGCGTCCTGGGCAGCTATAGCCGCCCGGCCGCCTACATCGATGCCAATACCCTGCTGACGCAGAGCGGCTTTTACCTGCAGGACCAGATCAAGTTCGGCGAACGCTGGGTCGCCACGCTGGGCGGTCGCTACGACACGGCCAAGGTGGAAACCGACGACCGCTTGAGCCAGTTCCGCAGCGAGCAGCGCGACGGCAAGTTCAGCGGCCGGGCCGGGCTGGTCCATCTCTCGCCGAACGGCATCGCGCCTTACGCCAGCTACAGCGAATCCTTCTCGCCGAACACCACCATCGACCCGAGCTCCGGCACGGCTTTCGCCCCGGAAACCGGCCGCCAGTACGAAGTCGGGGTCCGCTATCAGCCGGTCGGCAGAAACGACCGCTACAGCCTGGCCGCCTTCGACCTGAAACGGCAGAACATGGTGACCTACGACGGCACCACCGGCATACCGAGGCAATACGGTGAAATCCAGGTGCGCGGCCTGGAACTGGAGGCAGCCTTCCAGCCGATCAAGCCGCTGAACGTCGTCGCCAGCTGGACATTCACACCGAAGGCCGACGTCACCCAGAGTGCCAACGCGAACGAGGTCGGCAAGCAGGCCAACGAAGTCTCCCGCCACCAGGCCTCGCTGTGGGCCGACTATCGCTGGGCAGCCGGCCTGAAGGCCGGCATCGGCGCACGCTACGTCGGGACCAATCGCGGCACGGCGGAAGCCGCGCCGATCAAGGTGCCGGCCTATACGCTGGTGGACGCCATGCTCGGTTACCAGTTCGAGCGCTGGCAACTGGCCCTCAACCTGCGCAACCTGACCGACAAGGCCTACCTGGCGCATTGCGGCTACGGTGTCTGCAATTTCGGCGACCGGCGCACCGTCAATTTCACGGCGACGTATCGCTGGTAATCCCCGGTGGACCTCCGTTGATCGGGCAAAGGACGGCACGCATGGCCGTCCGGAAACCTTCCGGCTGACAAAACGGCACCTGACGGTGCCGTTTTTCATGAATTCCTGCGGTCGACCGCAGGAATCGGGGATTTTTCGTCAGCGCTTGAAGATGCCGAGCTTGCCCAGGATGAAGATCAGCAGCGAAGCGCCGGCAATGGCGATGACGAAGCCGAGGAAGCCGCCGCTGGCGGTGATCCCGGCCAGGCCGGCGATCCAGTAGCCGAGCGACGAACCGACGATGCCGACAAGGATGTTGGCGATGATGCCCATCTGGGCGTTGGTTTTCATGACGATGCTGGCCAGCCAGCCGACGATGCCGCCGACGATCAGCGAAATGATCCAGTCCATGACTCGACTCCTTCGTAGGGTTCCGGACGTCGAACCATACCGCTAATTCGCCACCAAAAGCCAGCCCCGCGGAACTGGCGTATTACAATCGACTAAATAGCAATTATTCCTATTTACTTGCAGTGAACGCGGGCGTATATTGAAAAAGCCAACCGAAAGACGCGACCTGCGCCCCTCCGCAGTCCCGCGACCGCCGGTTGTCTCATCACTCGTGTTTTTTGGCCCAGCCAGCCTTTGCCAGCCAGCCGTTTTTTTCAACGGCGCCCGATCGCCGAGGATTCCATGACGACACGTATCGAACACGACACTTTCGGCCCGCTTCCGGTCCCCGCCGACCGTCTGTGGGGCGCCCAGACGCAGCGTTCGCTGCAGAACTTCGACATCTCCGGCGAGCGCCAGCCGCCGGAAATCATCCGCGCGCTGGCCGAGATCAAGCGCGCCAGCGCACTGACCAACGAAGCGCTCGGCCTGCAGGACGCCAACCGGACGGCGGCCATCGTCGCCGCCGCCGACGAGGTGATCCTCGGCAAGCACGAGCGGGAATTTCCGCTGGTCGTCTGGCAGACCGGCTCGGGCACACAGACCAACATGAACCTCAACGAGGTCATCGCCAACCGCGCCAGCGAGATTCTCGGCGGCCCGCGCGGCGAAGGCCGGCTGGTCCATCCCAACGACGACGTCAACCGCAGCCAGTCGAGTAACGACGTCTATCCGACGGCGATGCATGTTGCCGCCGTCGATGCCATCGTCCGCCGCCTGCTGCCGGCGCTGTCCCTGCTGCGCACGACGCTGGCCGCCAAGGCCGGGGATTTCGCCGAAATCGTCAAGATCGGCCGCACCCACCTGCAGGATGCGACGCCGCTGACGCTCGGCCAGGAAATCTCCGGCTGGGTCGCCCAGCTCGACCACGCCGACCGCCACCTCCGCGCCACCTTGCCCCACCTGCACGAACTGGCGCTCGGCGGCACCGCCGTCGGCACCGGCCTGAACGCCCCGCGCGGCTACGCCGAACAGGTCGCCGGCGAACTCGCCCGCCACACCGGCCATCCCTTCATCAGCGCACCGAACAAGTTCGAAGCGCTGGCCAGCGTCGATGCCCTGGTACACGCGCACGGCGCACTCAAAGGCCTGGCGGCCAGCCTGATGAAGATCGCCAACGACGTCCGCTGGCTGGCCAGCGGCCCGCGTTGCGGCATCGGCGAGTTGAGCATCCCGGAGAACGAGCCCGGCTCGTCGATCATGCCCGGCAAGGTCAACCCGACGCAGAGCGAGGCGCTGACCATGCTTGCCGCCCAGGTCTTCGGCAACGACGTGGCGATCAACTTCGGCGGCGCCTCCGGCAACTTCGAGCTCAACGTCTTCCGGCCCATGGTCATCCACAATTTCCTGCAGAGCGTCCGCCTGCTGGCCGACGGCATGAAGAGCTTCAACAACCATTGCGCCGTCGGCATCGAGCCCAACCGCCAGCGCATCGGCGAACTGCTCGAACGTTCGTTGATGCTGGTCACCGCGCTCAACCCGCACATCGGTTACGACAAGGCCGCACAGATCGCCAAGAAGGCGCACCAGGACGGCAGCAGCCTGCGCGAGGCGGCGCTGGCCCTCGGCCACCTGACGGCCGAGGAATTCGATCGCTGGGTGGTCCCGGCCAACATGACGGGCCGATGATGCTGAGCCGCCTGTTCTTCCTGCCCCGCCGTCACGCCGTGGAGGCTCCGCTACCCGCCGGCGCTCCCGGCGGCAAACCGGAAGCCGCGGTGCTGCTGCGCCATCTGGCCGACGTCCAGCAACGCTGCAGCGACCTCGCCCAAGCCCAGGCGCGCCGCATCCAGCATCTGGAAGGCCTGGCCCGACACCTGCAACAGGAACTGCTGCAGCGCGATGCCGAATTGCGCACCCTGCGCGAGCGTCATGCGACCGGCAACGAACAACGGGCCGCCGACGAAGTGATCTGCCGCACCGGCTGCGTCAGCCACAACTATTACTGGCGCAGCGATGGGCACTGCCAGCGCAAGGACGACAGCTGCCACCACGCAGTGGCCGATGCCGCCGTCGAGGAAGACGTCCGATGAACCGTGAAGCCGCGCTGTCGGCCGCCCAGCGGATCGCCCACGACAAGCTCGGGACGGTCGTCCGGCTGGCGCTTCATCCCAACGAGCCGCGCCACATCCAGGCCTACGTCGACTACGCCGAAGCGCTTGCCGACCGCAACGCCGACGCCTGGCGCATCCTCGAACGCACCTTGCTGACGCTGCTCGCCAGCGCCAACGACCCGCTGCTGCCCTTCGCCTGGCGGGTCAGTTGCTGCGACCTGGCCTATCGCCCCTATCGCGCACTGCACCGCATGCCCGCATGGCTGCAGCGCCCCGACCGGCTGCGCCGACTCGGCCACCGACTGGCCACCGTCAAGCTTTTCGAGGCAAACCGCCAAGCCTAGGGATTTCGGCCGATTCTTGCGGTCGACCGCGTCAAGCCACCGAAAAGACGCCGCATTTGCCCCGCTTTTTCGCCTCGTACATGGCGTTGTCCGCCTGCCCAAGCAGTTCATCGGCCGAAAGCCGGTCGCCCTGACGATAGAAGGCGATGCCGATGCTCGCCTGGACTTTGACGTCATGCGACTGAAGCACCATCGGCTTGCAAATGTCCGCCAGCATCTTTTCAGCGATCTGCCGCGCTTCGCCTTCCTCCTTCAGATTTTCCAGCACGACGACGAATTCGTCGCCGGCCAGACGCACCACGTGATCGGCGCGCCGCGATACGTGCAACAGGCGACGCGCGACTTCCTTCAGCAGTTCGTCGCCGATTTCGTGGCCCAGCGTATCGTTGATCCGCTTGAATCCGTCGAGGTCGATGAACAACAGGGAGAACATCCGGTTGTAACGGTCGGCGCGGGCAATGGCCTTGGGCAGTATGGCGAACAGCATGCGCCGGTTGGGCAGGTCGGTCAGCGCATCGTGGTGCGCCTCGCGTTCGAGCAACTTCTCGATCCGCTTCTGTTCCGAAATATCGGTGATGAAGCCGACGAACATGATCGCTTCCTCGAACACCACCTTGCCGACCGCCAGGCGGATCGGGAAAGTGCTACCGTCCTTGCGCTGAGCGGTCGTCTCGCGGCCGATCCCGATTACCCGGGCGATCCCCGTGTCCAGGTAGTTGCGCAGGTAGCCGTCGTGCTGCGTGCGCTGCTGCTCGGGCATCAGCATCTTCACGTTGCGCCCGATCAGTTCCTCCTTGCGCCAGCCGAACAGGCGTTCGACCGACGGGTTGACCGTCGTGATGACACCATCCTTTTCGATCGTGATGATCGCATCCACCGCCGTATCGAACATCGCCTTCTGGCGCAGTTCGCTCAACTGCAACTGGGCATAAAGCTGGCGATAGCGGGAGATCAGGTTGCCGGCCAGCACGAAACCGCCCAGAACCACGGTCACCACCGAGATACCGATGACCAGCCCGAGGTCGTGGGTATGCTGATAATCGAGTTGTTCCTCGCCAATGAAACGTGCCGCACGCATTGCAACATAGTGCATCGAGGCGATCGCCAGCCCCATCACCGTACCGCTCAGCACCGTGATGCCGGCCTTGCCCATCCAGCGTTGTTGGCGCAGGCCAAAACGGATCCACAACGCGAAATTCGCCATGAGCACGGCAACGATGATCGAAGTCGCGAACCACGCGGGGTCGTAGCGCAGTTCCACGGCCATTTTCATCGCACTCATGCCGGCGTAATGCATGGCACCGATGCCGGCACCGACCAGTATGCCGCCGATCATCAACTGGCGGGCGCTGATCCGGTCACGCGAGAGGATCTCGAGCGCGATCCAGGAGGCAAGGATGGCCGGCAGAACCGACAACACGGTGATCTGCGGATCGTAGCGAATGGGCGTGCACAACCGGAAAGCCAGCATGCCGATGAAATGCATCGACCAGATGCCGGCCCCCAGCGCAACGGCACCGCTACCGATCGCCACATGGCGAAACAACGGTCGATGGCTGGCCTTGGCAATGCCGGCAATCTGCATCGACATGCATGAAATCAGGATGACGATCAGCACCGACAAGAGAACGAACCCCATGTGATGCTCGCCGATAAGCAGTTGGGTTTGGTTGTCGTTCAGCCAGAAAAAAGCTTCAAACATCCCATTCTCCTCTTGATTTCCCTGTCCAATGGATTTCCAGAGCGCCGGCGTCTACGGCAATACTACATGAATAAAAAAAGCCATTTTCATAAACCGATACCATGCGCATCCGCCGGGATCGGAATTCCGGTTTGAAAATTTGACGTTGCAGCACAAAAATACAACAATGAGAATTATTCGTAACAACGGTGCTTTACCGCCTTTTGTTCGCCTTCCTATTTTTGCGCTCCCTGGAAAATCCTTGAGTACAACCGCCTCCGACACTCCCCTTTCGACGCTATACGCCGACCATCGCGGCTGGCTGCAGGGCTGGCTGCGCAAGAAACTCGGTTGCACGGACCTGGCCGCCGATCTGACCCAGGACACCTTTCTGCGCCTGTTGCTCTCCGGACGACTGCCGGAACCGGAATATTCGCGTGCCTATCTCACACAAATCGCCAAGGGACTGATGGTGGACCGTTTCCGCCGCAGGCAACTGGAACAGGCTTATCTCGATGCCCTGGCACAGTTGCCGGAAGCGCATGCCCCATCGCCGGAACACCGCGCTCTGATCATCGAAACACTGATCGGCATCGATACCGCGCTGCGCAGTCTGCCGGCATTGGTACGCGAAACCTTTCTGCTGTCCCAACTTGACGGCCTGACCTACCGCGTCATCGCCGAACGTCTCGGCATCGCCCAGGCCACCGTGCGCAAATACATGCTCAAGGCCACGCTGACCTGTTACGCGGTGCTGGAAGAAATGCCGCAAACCGGCAGTCGACCGTAAAGCCATGCCGAAAACCGCCTCCGTTATCGATCCCCTCCTGCACCAGGCCCTGGAATGGCAGGTCACCTTCTGGTCCGGCGAGGTCACTGCCGACGAGCAAACCGCTTTCCAGGCCTGGCTGAACCGTTCCGCCGCTCATCAGGCAGCCTGGCAGAAAGCGCAAGGCCTGCATGCGAGACTGGCCGATCTGCCCGGCGCGATCGGCGGCCAGGTGCTGCGCAGCCCCCCGAGCAAGCAAGAGCGCCGCCGCATGCTTGGCACCCTGCTCTGGCTGGCCGGCGGCGGCATCGCCATCGGCACCGCCCGGCAGACACCGCAATGGCAACTGGCCATGGCCGATCACGCCACGCGCACCGGTGAACGACGCCGGATCGTGCTCGACGACGGCACCCGCATCGACCTCAACAGCGCCAGCGCGGTCGACGTCCGCTACGACGACAGATCCCGCCTGATCACCCTGCGTCGCGGTGAAATCCTGATCAGCACGGCCCCGGACAGCGCCGCCGTCAAGCGCCCCTTCCTGGTCGCCACCGGCCAAGGGGACATCCAGGCGCTCGGCACCCGTTTCCGCGTGCAGGAAGATGCAGGACAGATTCGCGTTGCCGTCTTCGAGGGCGCCGTGGCCCTGCGCCCAGGCGATGGCCGCGAAACCCGGCTCGACGCCGGCGAACAGGCACGCTTCAATCGCCGCCAGGTGATCGGCGAAGGCACCGCCGATGGCAGCGCCATCGCCTGGACCCACGGTCAACTGATCGCCGAGCGCCAGCGCCTGGCCGACTTCCTCGCCCAGCTCGGCCGGCATCGCCCCGGCCTGTTGCGCTGCGACCCGACGGTCGCCGATCTGCCGATTTCCGGCGTCTTCCCGCTCGACGATACCGACCGCGTGCTCGCCGCACTGGGCGAAGCACTGCCGGTGAAAATCAGCATGCTGACGCCCTACTGGGTGACGGTCGGCCCACGACTGTGAAAATGCAGAAATTTCACGGTCGACCGTAGCGTTTTCTCCTTTTCGTTCGGGAAGGTCAATGAAGCCCTGTTTCCCGGGCACGACCACCTGACGAAAAGGAACCACCATGATCCGCTCCACCGCCCGGCCCGCCTCCCGCGTCTTCCGGCGCGCGCCCATCGCCCTGGCCATCCTCACCGCCTGCGCCGGCCTCGGCGCCATCCCCTTGCACGCGCAGGCGCAGACCGCCCAGGCCATCCGCCACTATGACATTCCGGCCGGCCCGCTCGATCAGGCCCTCAACCGTTTCGCCGCCGAAGCCGGCATCCTGCTGACCATCGACGCCAGCCTCACTGCCGGCAAGCAGAGCCCCGGCCTGAAAGGCGACACCAACGCGGCGGCCGGCCTGCAAAAGCTGTTGCAGGGCACCGGACTGGAAGCGGTGAAAGGCGATAACGGCTGGCAGTTGCGGCGGGTGCCGATGCCGCTTGCGGAGGAATCCACGCTGGCACCGATGACGGTCACCGCAGCCGGCCTCGGCACGAGCACGGAAAAAACGCGGTCCTACACCACCGGCGCAATGAGCACGGCGACGCGGCTGCCGTTATCGATCCGCGAAACGCCGCAATCGGTGACGGTCATCACGCGTCAGCGCATGGACGACCAAGCCACCACGAGCCTGACCGAGGTGCTGCAGTACACCCCCGGACTGACCGTCAACAACGCCGACGGCCCCGGTCGTACCTCCTTTTCGGCCCGAGGTTTCAATATCGACAACGTGATGTACGACGGCATGCCTTCCCGGTACGAAAGCTGGGTTGTCGGTACGGTAGCCAACATGTCGATGTACGACCGTGCCGAGATCGTACGCGGTGCTACGGGTCTGGTCACCGGTGCCGGCAACCCCTCCGCCGCCATCAACCTGGTGCGCAAGCGCCCCACCAAGAACCGGCAAGCCAGCATCACCGGACGCGCCGGCAGTTGGGACAATTTCCAGGGCGAAGTAGACGTATCCGGCGCCATCAACGAAGCGGGATCGCTACGTGCTCGCGCGGTCGGCTCTTATCAGGATGCCAACACCTTCCGGGATGGCGAGGCTTACAAACACGGGCTGTTCTACGCCATCGCCGAAGCCGATCTGGGCGAACGCACGATGCTCAGCCTGGGGGCGTCCTATCAGGACGACTACACCAACCATTTCTGGGGCGGCCTGCCCATCAGCACCACGGGCCAGCACATGAACCTGCCCCGTTCGACCAATCCCAGCAACGACTGGGAACGCAAGGACCAGCAACTGCTCACCGTGTTCGGCGATCTCCGGCACCGCTTCGAGAACGGCTGGCAAACCAGGTTCGCCTTCAGTCACAGCGAACAGGATGCGGTGTTCATGGGAACCTACATCCGGCGCAGCCCCCTGATCACCGGTCTGGGCCATTCCGCCTGGCGGGCGGATTACGAGGAAAAACAATCCAACTACGATCTCACGCTCGAAGGCCCGTTCCAGTTTCTTGGCCGCACCCATGAACTCTCTTTCGGCGGTGGACAGCGGATATCCGACAAGACCACGCAGAATTACAGCGGCAGCGGCATCATCAGCAGCAATATCGACCTGACGAACTGGGACCGTGGCAGCGTTCCCGAACCCAACTTCGTGAAAACCACCCGAAGCCGCAATGTCGTCACCCAGGATGGAATCTACGGCGCCGCCCGTTTCAACCTGGCCGATCCGCTCAAACTCATCATCGGCGCACGCCTCGACTGGTACGACTACGACAATCGCAGCGGCACGGGGGATTACAGTGTCACCCGCAACCTGACACGCTATGGCGGCCTGATCTACGATCTGGACGAGCGGCACTCGCTCTTCGCAAGCTACACGGACATCTTCCAGCCCCAGAGCAGCAAGGACGTCCAGCAGAAAAACATCGCCCCGATCGTTGGCGAAAACTACGAAGTGGGCGTCAAGGGCGAATATTTCGCAGGTCTGCTCAACGCCAGCGCATCGATATTCCGGATTGATCAAAAGAACCGGGCCAAGATTCTGTCCGACCAGACCGCCTGCCCGACTTATCCCGCCGAATCCTGCTACGAGGCAGCCGGTCTGGTGCGCAGCGAAGGGGTCGATCTGGAAATCCAGGGAGCTCTAACGCCAAACTGGCAATTGGCCGCCGGCTATTCCTACGTTGACATCAAGTACGTCAAGGATGCGAATCCGGCCAACGAAGGCAAGCGCTTCGACACGAACACGCCCAGGCAGCAGTTCAAACTCTCCACGCTGTATCGACTGAGTGGCCCACTGCAAGCCTGGCGGGTCGGCGGCAGTTTGTACTACCAGGACAAGATCTATCGCGACGGCACCCTGAGCAGCGGAAGCAACTTCCGCATCCAGCAAGAAGCCTACGCTTTGCTCGACGTCCTGATCGGCTATCGGATCGACCGGCACATGGACCTTCAACTCAACGTCAACAACATCTTCGACAAGGTCTATTACAAAGGTCTCGGCTATGACCCGAACTGGGGATCCACCGACACTTACGGCTCCCCGCGCAACTTCATGTTGACCGCCAAATACACATTCTGATCGGCCCAGAAAACGGATTTCCCGACGGCACCTCGCAACAGGTGCCGTTTTTCATGGAATTTGACGTAACGGATGAAATCCAAAATAATGCGAACCATTCGCAACAACTTCGCAAGCCACGCCTGATCGCCGTATCCGGGCCAGCCAGCGGCCTTTGCCCTGGAGATCCGTGTGTCCCATCCCACCGCCGAACAAGCCGTCACCCTGCTCTACGCCGAGCACCACGGCTGGCTGCAGGGCTGGCTGCAACGCAAGCTCGGTCATGCCGCCGATGCGGCCGATCTGGCCCAGGACACCTTCCTGCGCCTGCTCTGCGCCCCGGAGCACTCGCCGGAACGGCAATCGGCCTGGCAGTTGCGCGAAGCGCGGGCCTACCTGACGGTGGTCGCCAAGCGACTGATGATCAATCTCTATCGGCGCCGCAGCCTCGAGGCCGCCTACCTGGAAGCGCTCGCCGGGATGCCGGAAGTCTGTGCGCCGTCGCCCGAGCAGCGCCTGCTGATCCTGGAAACGCTCAACGAACTCGACGCCCTGCTCGACGCGCTGCCGGCCAAGGTGCGCAGCGCCTTCCTGCTGGCGCAACTCGAAGGCCTCGGCTACGCCGAGATCGCCGCCCGGCTCGCCGTCAGCGAGCGCAGCGTCAAGCGCTACATGGTGCAGGCGATGGCCCATTGCATCGTGCTCGCCCCATGAACGCCGTCTCCCCCTTGCCTGCAGACGGCCAGCGCGCCAACACGCGGAGGATCGCCTGATGAATGCGACGACGACCGAACACCGGATCGCGCTGGCCGCCGCCGAGTGGCACTTCCGCCTGCGCGAGGCCGGCGCCGATCCGGCCGACCATGCCGCCTGCGCCGCCTGGCGCGCCGCCGACCCGCGCCACGAAGCCGCCTGGGCCAAGGCCGAGCGGATCGCCGGCTGCTTCGCCGGCCTGCCCGGCGCCATCGCCCTGCCGGCGCTCGACCGGCGCCTGCGCCCGAACGCCCGCCGCCAGGCGGTCAAGGCCCTGGCCGCCCTGCTCGTCGCCGCCCCGGCCGGCTGGCTCGCCTGGCACAGCCAGCCGGCGCGCCAGCTGCTCGCCGGCGAACGCACTGCCAGCGGCGAGCGCCGCCAGATCACGCTTGCCGACGGCAGCCGCCTGCATCTCAACAGCGCCACCGCCGTCGACGTCGAGTTCGACGAAAAGCGCCGGGTGCTGCGCCTGCGGCGCGGTGAAATCTTCATCGACACCGCCGTCGACCCCAGGATTGCCGCCGGCCAGCCGGCCCGCCCCTTCGTCGTCGAAACCGCCGAAGGCAGCATCCGCGCGCTGGGCACCCGCTTCCTCGTCCGCCAGGACGATGCGCTCAGCCGCGTCGCGGTGTACCAGGGCGCGGTCGAAATCCGGCCGCGGCGGGCGGTCGACCGCAGACTTCGCATCGACGCCGGCGAACAGGCCAGCTTCGCCGCCGACGCCGCCGGTCCGCTCGCTGCGGCCGATCCGCGCGCCGCCGACTGGCGCGACGGCCGGCTGTTCGTGCGCGAGATGCGCCTGGCCGATTTCGCCGCCGAACTCGGCCGCCATCGTCCCGGCCTGCTGCGCTGCGATCCGGCCGTCGGCGAGCAGCGCATTTCCGGCGCCTTCGAACTTGCCGACACCGACGCCATCCTCACCAGCCTGCCGGAGGCGCTGCCGGTCAAGGTCGTCTACCGCTCGCGCTACTGGGTGACGCTGACCGCGCCGGACGCTTGAAGCGACAAAAAAATCCGCTGGCGCTGTCCCCTTTTCCCCGCCTCGGGTGTGAATGAGTTGAACCCTTCCATTCACACCGAGGAACCCGGCATGACCCGAAGCCCCACCCAGCCCCGCCACCTGCGGCCGGCCCCCGTCACGCGCGCCGTGCACGGCGCCCTGATCGTCCTTTTCGCCGCCGTCGCCGGCCCCGCCCTGATGCCCGCCCAGGCCGTCGCCGCCGAACCCGGCGCCGCCGCCAGCAGCGAACGCCTGCGCTACGACATCGCCGCCGGCCCGCTGGACGACACCCTGGCCCGCTTCGCCGCCCGCGCCGGCATCAACATCACGATGCCGCCCGGCCTCGTCGCCGGCAAGCGCAGCCCCGGCCTGCAGGGCGAATTCACCGTTGCCCAGGCCCTCGACCGGCTGCTCGCCGGCACCAGCCTGGACGCCGTCGGCAGCGGCCGCAGCTATGTCCTGAAGCAACTGCCGCAGATCGGCGGCGAGGCCGGCGACACGCAACTGGCGCCAGTGCGCGTCACCGCCGCCGGGCTCAACGACGGCACCACCGAAGGCAGCGGCAGTTACACCGCGACCGGGCCGAGCGGCACCGCCACCGGCCTGGCCCTGAGCCTGCGCGAGACGCCGCAGTCGATCACCGTGATGACCCGCCAGCGGATGGACGACTTCAAGCTGGAGACGCTGACCGACGTTCTCGAACAGGCGCCCGGCGTCACCGTCAGCCGGCAGAACGACATGAACAGCTTCAACGTGCGCGGCTCCTCGGTGAACCTGCAGACCGACGGCGCCCGCCGGATCAGCACCGGCTGGGGCTGGAACACGCACATCGTGCACACCCTCGACGACCTCGCCGACATCGACCGCATCGAAGTGCTCAAGGGCTCCTCCGGGCTGGTCAACGGCGACGGCGCCTACGGCGCCACCGTCAACCTGATCCGCAAGCGGCCGACCCGCGACTTCCAGGCCAGCACCACGGTCGGCGCCGCCAGCTGGGACACCTACCGCCTCGATGCCGATGTCAGCGGCCCACTCAACGCCGACGCCAGCCTGCGCGGCCGGCTGGTCGCCTCGCACAAGGAAGGCGAGACCTTCAACGGCAAGAAGAACGAGGCGTCGATGCTGTACGGCACGCTCGAATACGACCTCGGCGCGGCAACCACGGTCGGTGCCGGCCTCACCTGGCGCCAGCGCGAAGTGCGCGGCGCCGGCGGCACGACGCCGATCCAGGGCTTCGACGGCAACGGCAACGCGGTACCGCGGATGGCGCGCGACTACAACATCGGGGCCGACTGGGCCGGCTACCGGCAGGATTCGCTGAACGCCTTCGCCCGCCTCGAACACCGCTTCGCCAACGGGTGGACCGGCAAGCTGCAGGTGACCCACGACGGCATCAAGACACCGGAAATGCGCATCGGCTCGCTGCGCTACGCGCTGCCGGCGGTGAGCGCCCAGTACGGCCTGTACAAGGACATCGAATCGCGCGACCAGAGCCTCATCGTCGACCTGCAGGGGCCGTTCTCGCTGTTCGGCCGCGAACACAAACTGCTGCTCGGCGCCGGCGCCTCGCGCAGCCGGACGACGCTGCTGCGCGGCGGCCAGCCCAACCAGGTACTACCCGGCGTCGACTACGGCCAGGGCGGCAGCGCCATTCCCGAAGTTGCCGACCCACTGAGCTATTCCAGCGACTATTTCAGCAGCAAGCGCCGCTACGTCTATGCCGCCAGCCAGTTGTCGCTGGCCGACCCGGTCAAGGTAATCCTCGGCGTCCGGGTCTCCGACTACGAGCAGAACGACGTCACCGACATCAGCTGGTACAACTACCAGATGAAGGAAAGCGGCGTGGTCACGCCCTACGCCGGCCTGGTCGTCGACGTCGCCCGCGACGTCTCGGTCTATGCCAGCTACGCCAGCATCTACAACGCCCAGAGCGCCAAGGACGCCAGCGCCAACAACTTGCCGCCCGAAGAAGGGCTGACCTACGAGATCGGCGCCAAGGGCGAATTCTTCAACAAGCGCCTCAACGCCGGCATCGCCCATTTCTGGATGCGTACCGACAACACCGCCGAGGAAATCGGTTTCAACGCCCTCGGCGACAGCATCTACCGGGCAGTCTCCGGCGTCATCCGGCGCGGCTACGAACTCGAGCTTTCCGGCGAACTGGCCCGCGGCTGGCAGGCCCAGGGCAGCTACGTGCAGAACAGCAGCGACCTCGACAGCGCCAGCGCGTTGCCCAAGCACCAGTTCAAGCTGGGCACCACCTACCGGTTCGGCAGCGAAGGCTGGCGCGGCCTCACCGTCGGCGCCGCCACCCGCTGGCAGAGCGAAACCTCGGTCCAGCGCGGCAGCGCCAGGCTTAGCCAGGATGCCTACTGGCTGATCGACCTGATGGCGCGCTACCAGATCAACAGCAAGCTGAGCCTGAGCGCCAACGTCAACAACCTGCTCGACAAGGAATATTTCGCCGGTCTCACCAACTTCAACGCACAAGGCCTGTTCTACACCTGGGGCGCCCCACGCAGCTTCAGCGCCAGCCTGCGCTACGAGTTCTGAAGCGCGTTCCGAAACAAACCCGACGGCACCTGACGCCAGGTGCCGTTTTTCATGGAGTTTTGCGGTCGACCGTGACATTTCATCAAAATTGACTCCCGTGGCGAAATCCAAAATAATGCGAACCATTCGCAACAACGCAAGCCACGCCTGATCGCCGCATCCGGGCCAGCCAGCGGCAACCGCCCCGGAGGCCCGTTTGAGCACCCCCACCGTTTCCAACTCGATCGCCCTGCTCTACTGCGAACACCACGGCTGGCTGCAGGGCTGGTTGCGGCGCAAACTCAACTGCTCGCAGCACGCCGCCGACCTCGCCCAGGACACCTTCGTCCGCCTGCTCGCCAAACCGGAACCGCAACGGCTGCGTGAACCTCGCGCCTACCTGACCACCGTCGCCCGCGGCCTGGTCATCAACCACTGGCGGCGCCAGGCGCTGGAACAGGCCTGGCTCGATGAACTGGCGGCGCGCCCGGCGTTGGTTGAACCATCGCCGGAGGAACGCCGGCTGATCCTGGAAACCTTGGAGGAAATCGCCCGCCTGCTGGACGGCCTGCCGCCGCGCGTGCGCGAAATCTTCCTGCGTTCGCAGCTCGAAGGCCAGACCTACCCGATCATTGCCGAACAGTTGGGGATCAGCGTCAACGTCGTACAGAAAGCCATGCTTCGCGCCATGGCGCATTGCTACAAGGCGCAGTACGGAATGCCGGCATGACTGCCGGGCCGGCATCGCCGACGATTCCGCCAGACATCGTCGACGCCGCCATCGGCTGGTACGTTCGCCAGGCCTCCGGCCAGATGGGCTCCGACGAACAATTGGGTCTGAGCCGCTGGCTGGCCGAACACCCCGACCATCTCCTGGTCTGGCAACGCCTGCAGGGCATCGGCCAACAGTTGAACGAGCAGCGCAGCGTCCTGCCCCCGGCATCGACCCGATCCATCTTCCGGCGTCTGCCCGATCTCGAACGACGCAAGGCGGTACGTCTGCTGTCCTGGCTGCTGCTCGGTAGCGGCAGCCTGTACCTGGGGCGCGACCACCTGAAGGATGCCGCCTTCCCGGCCGACGTGCGCACCGCCATCGGCGAACGCCGGGAAGTACGGCTCGCCGATGGCACCCTGCTGCTGCTCAATACCGACAGCGCAGTGGATATCCATTTCGACCAAAACCGCCGGCGCATCCGTCTGCGCCGCGGGGAAATCCAGATCGTCACCGCCAGGGACGCGGCCGACCGCCCTTTCTGGGTCGAAACGCGCGATGCCCGCCTGGTCCCGATCGGTACCCGGTTCTCCGTGCATCAACAGGCAGAAACTTCGCTGCTGGCCGTCAGCGAGGGGGCCGTCGAGGTGTTCGGTAACGGCCAGCCGAATGCCTTGCGCGTCGCAGCCGGCGAGCAGTTGAACTTCGATGGGCGCAACAGCCATGCGGAACCGCTCGACGAATCCCGCCAGGCCTGGACCGACGGCATGATCAGCGCCGAAGGCCGGCGCCTGGACGATCTGCTCGCCGAACTCGGCCGCTACCGCAAGGGCTACCTCGGTTGCACACCCGAAGCCGGCGAACTGCGCATCACCGGTACCTGGCCACTGCGCGGCGACGACCCGACGGAAGCTGTCCTCACCTCGCTGGAACGCCGCCTGCCGGTCCGCATCCAGCGGCTGACGCGCTACTGGGTCAAGGTCGAAGCACGCTGACCGGAACGACACAAAAATAACGGGCAGTTTTTTTCCGTTCGTCGGGCATACCGGATAGAAGCCTGCACCAGCAGGCACCGGTTCAATCTCGACCCAAAGGAAAAGCCGCATGTTCCGTCCCCCCGCTGCCGCCTCGCCATCCGCTGTCGCCCAAGCGTTGCTCGTCGTTGTCCTCGGCGGCGCCATCGCCGCCGGCCTGCCACCCGCTCAGGCCCGAGCTGCCGAAGCCGGTGCCACGATCAACTTTGCCATCCCCGCCGGCAATCTCGACCAGGCCCTGAGCCGCTTCGGCCGCCAGGCCGGCATCCAGATCGCCGTCAACGCCGACCTGACCGGCGGGCGGCACAGCCCCGGCTTGAACGGCGAACACGGCATCGCCGACGGCCTGCGCCGATTGCTGACCGGCAGCGGCCTGGAGGCGGTGCGGGATGGCGGAGGAGAGTACACGTTGCGCCAGACCATCCCGATGGCAAGCGGCGAAGCGGTTTTATCGACGATTACGGTGTCGGGCAAGGCTCCCGGCTCGACCACCGAAGGGACGGGCTCCTACACCACCTGGTCCACCAGCAGTTCCACCCGTCTGAACCTGACAGCACAGGAAACCCCCCAGGCGGTCACCGTACTGACCCGCCAACGGCTAGACGACCAGAAGCTGGAAACACTGGTGGACGCGCTCGATGCAACGCCCGGCATCATCGTCCAGAAAACCAAGATCGGCGAAGGCCAGGACGGCACTGACATCTACGCCCGGGGCTCCCGCCTGCGCAACTACCAGATCGAAGGCGTGCCGACATCGCTCGCGGTCGGACCCCTGCTGGCCAACACGGCGGCGTACGACCGTATCGAGGTGGTACGCGGCGCGACCGGTATCATGAACGGGTTGGGCACACCCGCCGCGACGATCAATCTGATCCGCAAGCGTCCGACCGCCACGCCGCAGAAATCCGTCACCGTCCAGGCAGGCAACTGGGATCGTTACGGGGTTGGCATGGACATTTCCAACCCGCTCAATGAAAGCGGTACGGCACGTGCCCGGCTGGTGGCCAACTACGGTAGCGAAGGCAGCTGGGTGAAACGCTTCGACCAGAAGAACCTTGCCCTCTACGGCATTGCCGAATTCGACCTGAGCGACCACACCCTGTTTACCGTCGGCTTCAACCATCTGGCACAGAAAACGGATTCGTCGATCCTGGGGCGCCCGCTGTTCTACACCAACGGTCAGCGCATCAAGCTTTCACGATCCGATGACGGAACCCCCTCCTGGAGCTACTACGATCACGAGTCGAGCAACGTTTTCACCTCCCTGGAACACCGTTTCGGGGCGAACTGGATCGGCAAGGTCGAATACAGTCGGACGCGCTACGACGACAATGGACTGACGGTTGGCGTCACCCAGACAATTGACGCCGCAACCGGCGACGGCATGGAAGTCTGGCCCTACCGCTGGAGCGGCAAAACCCGTCAGGACAACCTCGACGCCTACGTGAGCGGGGTGTTCTCGCTGTTCGGGCGGGATCACGAGTTGATCGGCGGCGTCACCTTGTCGCGCAGCCGTTCCACTACCCAGCACTACGATTACGACTGGATGAACTACCCGGTCGACTTCAACATCTTCGACTGGACCGACACCGCGCCCGCCCCCGACTTCTTCGAAACGGACCAAGGCAGCTTCCGGGAGCGCCAGTACAGCGCCTACCTGAACACCCGCCTCCAGCTCGGCGACGCCACCAGCCTGCTGCTTGGCGGCCGCGTCACGCGCTGGCAACTGGATGAGGGGAGCGCCAAGCGCAAGGAAGACGTCCTTGTTCCGTACATCGGGCTTGTCCATGCGCTGAACGACAACTGGTCGGTATACGGGAGCTACACCAAGATATTCCAGCCGCAAGACGGCGTCGTCTTCCTGTACGGCCGCCCCGGCGCCTCGCCGGCCCCGGAGCAAGGCAAGGGCTACGAAGCAGGAATCAAGGCCAGTTTCGACGGCGGCAAGCTGAACGCCAACCTTGCGCTATTCCAGATGGACGTCTCGAATCTGGCCTTCTGGAATCGCGACGCCCGCGTCTACGAGGTTCTCGGCGAAACCCGGACGCGCGGCGTCGAACTGGAACTGAACGGCGAACTTGCCAAAGGCTGGCAAGCCAGCGCCGGCTACGCCTACGCAAAGACCGTCGATGAAGACGGGGAGCGCACCCTCCTGAGACTACCGCAGCAAAGTCTGAAACTGTTTACCGCCTATCGCCTGCCTGGCGAGTGGAACAAGATCACGCTTGGCGGCGGTATGAACTGGCAAGCCAGCATCCGCAGCGACACCGCCCTCGACTACCGACAAAGTGGCGTCGCACTGGTAAACCTGATGGCACGCTACGATCTGAGCAGGAACATGTCGCTATCGGCCCACCTGAACAACGCCCTGGACAAGCGTTACTACTCGACCGTCGCCAACAACTACGGCACCTACGGCGCCCCGCGCAACTTCATGATCACGGCGAAATACAATTTCTGACCCGATAACGTCTTTTCGCACCGACGGCACCTCCTGCAGGTGCCGTTTTTCATTGAAATCCACGGTCGACCGCAGGATTCGGCCAATTTTCAGGAGCTCGCCGACAAATCTTGCAAAACGCCATAGCCACCCGGATAATTGATATCAATTCCCATTTGCTTTTAAGCCCATCCACACAAAGCTATCGTGAGCGTTTCCGGCCCCTCTCTTTCGATCGAACACCTCTATCTCGACCACCACGGCTGGCTGCAGGGCTGGCTGCGGCGGCGACTGGGTTGCGCGGCGGATGCGGCTGATCTGGCTCAGGATGCCTTCATCCGGCTCCTCGCCACCCCCAGGCAATTCAACAGCCCGCCCGAAGCCCGGGGCTACCTGCGCACCATGGCCAATGGGCTGTGCATCGACTTGTGGCGACGGCGCGAGGTCGAGCAGGCCTGGTTAAAGACGCTGGCCTGTCACCCGCAAGCCGTCGAGCCCTCGCCCGAGCAGCGCGCGCTCGTCGTCGAAACCCTGCTCGAGATCGGCGACATGCTCGGCCGCCTGTCGCAAAAGGCTGCCGCCGCCTTCATCATGGCCCAGGTCGATGGTCTGCCTTACCGGGAAATCGCCACGCAACTGGGCGTTTCCGATCGCATGGTCAAGAAATACATCGCCCAGGCCATGCTCCAGTGCGCCCTGATCGAAGCCGGGAAAGAGAATTGAAAATGCAGCCCGACGTCGCCATGCCGGCCGCTCTTTCCGCCATGACCAAACCCGATCGCGAAACGCTGCAGGAAGCGGCGAACTGGTACGCCACCCTTCACGGCGAAGATGCCAGCCCTGCGGATCGTCAGGCCTGGCAAACCTGGCTGAACCAATCGGAAGCGCATGCCCGGGCCTGGCGGTACATCGAAACAGTGAGCCAGCGTTTTGCCCCATTGCGAGGTGGCGGACACCAGGCGGCACTGGCCGGCCTCAAGGCCGCCCGTCACGAAAGCCCGGGACGGCGTCGAGTCCTGGGCGGACTGACCGCCGTCTTCGGGCTGGGCCTGGCGGGCTGGATGGGCTGGCACCATGGCCCGTTGCCCGAAATACTGATGGCCTGGGGTGCCGACCACCGTACCGCCATCGGCGAACAGCGGGAGATCGCGCTGGCCGACGGAACCCGGATATGGCTGAATACGGACAGCGCGCTGTCCGTCGAGTATCGGGAAGACATCAGGCTGCTCAAGCTGACCCGCGGCGAAATCCTGGTTCAGACGGCCCATGACGCCAAGGACAGGCCCTTCTATGTGGAAACCCGCTACGGCCGTCTGCGTGCATTGGGTACCCGGTTCTCCGTCCTGCACGACAACACGCGAACCCGCCTCGACGTATTCGAGAGCGCCGTCGAGGTCAGCGACACGGCCGGCAGCGTCCTGCGCGTCGAGGCCGGCAGAGGCAGCGGGCTCACCGCCGGCGGCATCGCCGCCCTGCGGCCCGCCGAGCGCGCCCGCGAAGTCTGGTATCGCGGCATCGTCGTCGCCGACGACATTCCGCTGCAAGCCCTGATCGACGACCTGGCCCGTTACCAGCACGCGCACATCGACGTCGCACCGGAAGTCGCCGGGCTCGGCATCATCGGGGTGTATCCAGCCAACGATCTCGGTCGAGCCCTCGCCATGCTGGAAAACACCCTGCCGATCCGCATCAATCGGCATACCTCCTGGTGGATCACGCTTGAGCCGCGATAAGCGAATTATTTTCAGTCCGGGGTTCCCTTTTGGGCTTCTCGTTCGATTTACCGGATGAGAAGCCCGCTGATCGAGCATCGACAGCCACCCGGAAGACATGGCGGCAGACCGGTTCCTTGCGTCCGCCGTGTCGCTCGCCTTGTGCGCCCAGACAGCCAGTGCGATTACCTTGACGGCACGCTTCCAAAGTACTCAGTTCATTCTTTGGGAGAATCGTCCATGTCGAAACACCGCATCAAACTGCTTGACCGCCAGAAGTACCAGGCCGATTCGGCCAAACCGGCCGCACGGAAAAAGCCGTTTTCGCTGCGTCCGCGGGCCTTTGCCGTGCACCTCGCCATCATCGGCAGCGTTGCCCAGCTTGCCTGGATTTCGGAATCGCAAGCCCAGACCAGCGGCAGCGCGGCACAGACCAGAAGCTTCAACATCCCGTCCGGCCCCCTGGCCGCCACCGCGAATCGTTTTGCCGAAGAAGCCGGCGTTCTGCTGACCGCCAGCGGCGAAATCACGCAAGGGAAAAACAGCCCCGGCCTGAAAGGCAGTTATTCGGTCCAGGCTGGCTTTGCCGCGCTGCTTGCCGGCACGGGCCTGGAAGCCTTCCGGCAGGCTGATGGCAGTTTCGGCCTGCGCCCGGCACCAGTGCTCGGCCAAGGGGAAGAAGTTCAATTGTCTACCGTCACCGTTCAGCACAAGCGCGAATTCCGCGTCTCCAAAGGCGCCACCAACCTGCCGATGGAAATCAAGGAAACGCCGCAAACAATCAGTACGATCGATCAGGAAAGCCTGCGCGATTTCGGCATCAGCAACAGCAACGACGCCTTGCGCATGGGTACCGGCATCAATGTCGAAGAATGGGAAACCAACCGCACCGGCTTCAATGCGCGCGGCTTCGATGTGATGCTGACCCAGGTCGACGGCATGGGCATGACTAACGACTGGGGGCTCGTCGAAGGTCAGCTGGACACCTTCCTGTTCGAGAAGATCGAACTGATCCGCGGCGCCAACGGCTTGCTGACCGGTGTCGGCAACGCTTCCGGCACCATCAACTATGTCCGCAAGCGACCTACCAACAAGGATGGCGGCGAAATCCAGCTGACCGGCGGCTCGCATGCCTTCAAGCGAATGGCTTTGGACTACAACAAGGTATTGACCGAGGACGGCCGATGGGCGGGCCGGCTGGTCGTGGCGCATGAAGACAAGGATTCCTACCTGCGCGGTCTCAACGACAAGCGCTCTTCCATCTACGGCGTGCTCGAAGGGCAGATCGGCGACAACGGGGTGTTGACCGCGGGCCTGACTTACCGCGACGCCAGGCAACGTTCACCGATGTGGGGTTCGCTGACGCTGCCCTACGCCGACGGCAGCTTGGCCGAATTCGATGTTTCGGCATCGACCTCGCAGGACTGGACGCGCTGGAACAACAAATCGCTCAACGCCTTCGTCGAGTATTCCCACATGCTGTCGGCGGACTGGGAGGCCAAACTCAGCTACAACCACACCCGAGGCAAAGGAAATACCAAGCTGTTCTATGCCTATACCCTGACCGGCTACCTGAACGGCGACAATACCGGCCTGCTTGGCTGGCCGTATCGCAGCGAGAACGAATCGCAGAGCGACATTCTGGATATCAATCTCACCGGCCGCTTCGACGCCTTCGGCCGTCGGCACGAAGCGGTGTTCGGCCTGAGCCATTCGAAACAGACGAGCCTGACCTATTCCTTCGCCGGCGCAACCTTCCCCGTCATGCCGGCCTTCCCGTACGGCGGTGACGTCTATCCGGAGCCCGTTTGGGGTGCCAAGAGCGTCGCCGCAGATGGCGAGCAGAACATCACCCGCCTTTACGCCGCGACCCGCCTGGCATTGACCGATCAGCTCAAGGGCATCGTCGGCCTCAACGCCATCCTCCTCAAACGCGACGGAACGGCGATCTACGGCGGCGGCACCAGCCTCGACAACGAGACGACCGAGAAGGCCAGCCCATACATTGGTGTGACCTACGACATCACACCGGACACGCTAGCCTACGCCTCATACTCTGATATCTTCCAGGCTCAGGATCAACGCAACGTCAATGGCGCCTTCCTGGCGCCGATGAAGGGGATCAATACCGAGGTAGGCGTCAAGGCCGAATGGCTGAGCCGTAAACTGCTGACCACCTTTGCCGTTTTTTCCGCCAAGCAGAAAGGGCTGGCGACCATTGCCGGTTTCGACGTCGTCACCCAGCAAAACTACTACGAGCCGAAGGACGTGACTTCGCGCGGCTACGAGATCGAAGCCACCGGTCGCATCGGCGCCGACACCCGGATCACGGCCGGGTTCACTTCGCTCAGACTGACCGGCGCCGATGGCGGGGACATCTACGAATGGGTTCCGCGGCGTACGCTGAAAATCCGTGCCGATACCCGGCTACCGATGCTGCCCGGTCTGCAGATAGGCTCGGCGCTGCGCTGGCAGTCCGATGTTGCCAAGGAGGGCGGAGCCCGACAGGATGCCTACCTCCTTGCCGACGCTTTCGCCGCTTACGCGCTGACCGACAAGGCAACCCTGCGCCTGAACATCTACAATGTGTTCGACAAGAAATATCTGCGGACAGTCCAGTACGGAGCAATCTACGGCGCCCCCCGGAGCGCCCTGCTCTCGCTTGACTACAGGTTCTGATCGCGACGGGGGCCGATGCAGAACATGGCCCCCGCCCCTTGCCACCCACTCGATACACCGCTAACGAACGATGAACATGCCCCAGCCAGAAGATCCCGCGCCGCCCAAACCCATGCCGCCGAACAGAGGCCATCGTCTTGTCGTCGCACTGCTCGGCAGCTATGCCTTCACCTGGGGGCTCGTCACCCTGGGAATCGCATTGCTGGTGGCGCTGGGGGTCGATTTTCACGAAGCCGAAACCGCGCTGCTACTACTCGCCTTCCTGACCTTTCTCCCGCTCTTCCTGTGGGCCTTTGCCACGCCCAGCCTCACCCGCATCTGGGCGCTGCTGGGCGGCGGCGCACTGTTCATGAGCGCTGCGGCATTGGGTCTGCAGCAGGTCATCCTGTCCTGACGGAGGTCCGACGATGCCCCCCCACTTCCGCCATGCCATGACCTGGCTGCACACCTGGATGGGCCTGGTCCTGGGCTTCGTGCTCATGGCTGCCTTTTTCTTTGGCGCCCTGTCGGTATTCGACCGCGAAATCGACCGCTGGGCAATCCCGGAAACCCGCTTCGACCCGCAACCCATGCCCAGTTTCGACAGCGTATTGCAACCCGTGTACGCCCAGCTGAAACCGCATCCGCTGGACATGGCAGCCACCCAGCAACGCGTGATCGGCCCACTGCCGGCGCCGGATACCCTGCCCATGGCTTCGCTTTACGCCTACACCACGCACCGCGACCCGATCCTGCAGATCGGCGCCGAATTCGCCGTGCCAAACAAGCTCAAAGACGACGCCGACGACCACGCCCACGTCCATGGCTGGGCGACCATCGACCCCCGTTCCGGCCAATTCCTGCACAACAACAAGCTGAAGATCGGCAGCGAATGGTTCTACCCCATGCACTACCACCTCAACTGGTCGTGGCTCAATCTGGGTTACTGGCTGGTCGGCCTGGCCGGTTTCACCATGCTGGTCGCCCTGGTGAGCGGCGTGATCATCCACCGCAAGATCTTCCGTGAATTCTTCACCTTCCGCCCCTGGAAGCGTACCCAACGCAGCGCCCTCGACCTGCACAACCTGACCGGCGTCGTCGCCCTGCCCTTCCACTTTTTCTTCGCCTTCACCGGCCTGGTGATCTTCGCCGGCTCGCTCTACTTCCCGGTCGGCCATACCCTGCTCAAGCCGCTGCACAAGCAGCACGAGGTACTGGAGGCCGAGCGCACCGGCCTGCCCCACGAGCCGGCGGGCATCGCCGCGCCGCTGGCTTCGGTCGATGCCATGATGGCGGAAGCCAAGCGACGATGGGCGGCCCGCGACATGCCGGGCGAAGTCGGCCTGCTGATGATCGAACACCTGGGCGATGCCAACGGCTACGTCAGTCTGTACCGCGCCGGCAGCGACCAGGTCGCCCTGGTCGGCCAGGCCATCCACTTCAAGGCCAGCACCGGCGAAGTGCTGCGCGAGGAGCCACCGCCCAGCGCGGTGGGCAGCATCAACGAGTTCCTCACTGGCCTGCACCTGCAGCATTTCGAACACTGGACCCTGCGCTGGCTTTACGTGCTCGGCGGGCTGCTCGGCTGCGTCTGCATCGCCACCGGCTTCATCTTCTTCGTCGAAAAACGCAAGCGGAAACACGCCGAAACCGGCAGTCAGGGCAGCCGCATCGTCGACGCGCTGGCCGTGACCTGTGTCACCGGCATGCTCATCGCCACGCTCGGCATGCTGGCGATCAATCGACTGCTGCCCGCCGACCTGGCCGGCAAGGGCGACTGGGAAAAACTCGCTTTCTGGGCCTTGTGGGTCGTGGCACTGGTACACGCGCTGGTGCGTAGCGCACCGGTTGCGCAGGCACGCATGAACCCGGCCTGGCGCGAGCAATGCTGGGGCATTGCCGGCCTGGCCGTGAGCGCGGTCGGTCTCAACTGCCTGACCACCGGCGACCATCTGTTCAAGACGATGATCGGAGAACCCTACTGGGCGGTGGCCGGGGTCGATCTCAGTCTGCTGGCGACTGCGGCGCTTGCAGTCCGGGCGACATTCCGGCTGACACCGCGTGCAGCGGCTGCAGCAACACCGGCCGCAACGGAGGTGGCCCATGGCTGAAGCCCTGATGCTGTGCCTGGCAGGGCTTTTCTCGCTGGCCGGCATGGGCTGGCTTGCCTTGAGCCAGGAGGTCCATTGGCGACAGATTTTTGGCCGCCGGGCCATGTTGACCGCAGATACGGCCAACCGGCTGCGCCTGGCCGGCGGGGCGGGACTGCTCCTCTCGGCCGTGCTCTGCTTCATCGCCGACCGACCGTCGATGGCAAGCCTGGTCTGGGTCATGCTCCTGGCTGGCACCGCCTGCACGATCGCCTTGCTGCTCGCCTGGCGGGCGCACTGGCTGCGGATACTGCTGCCGTGGCATCGCAACGGATCACGTTTTTCATCGAATCTTTCGGTCGACCGGAAGATTCGATGATTTTCCAATCCGATTGACGATACCGCGCAAACCGGAAACAATGCGAACCATTCGCAATAACTGACGCAAGCCACGCCGCGTTCCCTTCGCAGCCAGCCAGCGGCGCTCATCCCGAGGAACTTCATGAGCAACGCGGCCGTGCCCGATTCCGTTTCCACGCTCTATCAAGCGCACCACGGCTGGCTGTTCGGTTGGCTACGACGCCAGACCGGCTGCTCGCAGCAGGCCGCCGACCTGGCCCAGGACACCTTCCTGCGCCTGCTTCTGAAGCGCGAGCGCGAAGCCTTCCGCGAACCGCGCGCCTACCTGCGCACCGTGGCACACGGGCTGATGGTTGACCAGATCCGCCGGCGCACGCTCGAGCAGGCCTACCTAGAAGCCCTGGCCCTGCACCCGGAACCGGTCGCCCCGTCACCCGAAGAACGCCTGCTGGTGATCGAGGCCCTGCTGCGCATCGACCGCCTGCTCGACGCACTGCCGGAAAGGACGCGTACCGTCTTCCTGCTCTCGCAGCTCGAAGGCCTCAGCTATGCCGAGATCGCCGAGCGACTCGGCATCGGCCTGCGCTCGGTCAAGCGCTACATGCACGACGGCTTCGCCCAGTGCCTGCGCGCCCTGCTCACATGACCCCGATGCCTTCGTCTGCCACGATTTCTCCGCTGACCATCGACCAGGCGGCCGACTGGCTGGTCCGCCTGCACGCCGGCGAACTGGATGCCGGCGGTCGCCGGGCCCTCGACGCCTGGCGCGCCTCGGCGCCGGAACACGAAACCGCCTGGCGCGCCGCCGAATCGCTGGCCGCCACCCTGGGCGCGATCCCCGCCGGTATCGGCATCAATACACTGGCCAACAGCCGTCGCGCGCGCCGCCGCAAACTGGCCAAGGGCATCGCCCTGCTGCTGCTCGCGCCTTCCGCCGGCTGGCTCGGCTGGCGCCTGCAGCATGGCGGGCCAACCACCGACTACCGCACCGCCACCGGCGAACGGCGCGCCGTCCGGCTGGCCGACGGCAGCCGGCTCCACCTCAACACGGCGAGCCGCGCCGACGTCCGTTTCGATGCGGAACAGCGCCGCATCGTGCTGCACGGCGGCGAAATCCTCGTCGAAACGGCGCCGGATGCCGCCCGGCCGCCCCGCCCCTTCCTGGTCGATACCGGGCACGGGCAGATCCGCGCGCTGGGCACGCGTTTCATCGTCCGCCGCGACGGCAACGGCCGCAGCCATGTCGCGGTGCTCGAACACGCCGTGGAAATCCGTCCGCGCCGGGGCGATGCGCCGCGCCGACTGGAGGCCGGGCAAGGCGCCGGCTTCGACGAGCACGCCGTCGGTCCGGCCAGTCCGCTGCCGGTCGGCATCGCCGCCTGGCAGGACGGCAACCTGATCGCCGACCGGCAGCGGCTGGCCGATTTCCTCGCCGAGCTCTCCCGCCACCGCCCTGGCATCCTGCGTTGCGCGCCGGAAATCGCCGACCTGCGCATCTCCGGCGTCTTCCAGCTCGACGACACCGATCGTGTCCTCGCCATCCTGCAGGACAACCTGCCGATCGCCGTCCACCGCCATACGCGCTACTGGGTCAACGTGCTCCCGCGCGAGCCCGCCCTCTGACGGTTTCCCGGCCGGCGGCGCGACGCGTCGGCCGGCCCCGGGGAAGCGCGCTCCGGGTCGGGCGCGGATCGACAAAACTGGCCCCTTTTTCCGCTTCGTTCGACAAGCCAGGGAAACCTTCAAAAACGGCTATCGAAAGGGGTATCCCATGCCATCCCAGACACGCAACCGAACCGTCTTCCGCCTTCGCCCGCTGAGCCTGGCGCTGTTCGGCCTGAGCTGCGCCGCGCTGCTGCCGGCTGGAACGGCGTCGGCCGCCGAGCCGCCGGCCAACGTCAACGCCAAGGCCTACGCCCTGCCGGCCGGCCCGCTCAGCCAGGCGCTCTACGGCTTCGCCGCCCAGGCCGGCATCACGCTGAGCTTCGACCCGGCATTGACCGACGGGCTCAGGTCCGGCGGCCTCAACGGCAGCTACGGCGCCGAAGCCGGCTTGCAGAAACTGCTCGCCGGCAGCGGCCTGGAAGCCGTGCGCGGCGGCAACGGCGACTGGCGCCTGCGCAGGCTGCCGCCGGCGCCGACCGGCGAAGCCACGCTGGCGCCGATGACGGTGACCGCGGCCGGTCTCGGCGGCACGACGGAAAACACCCGCTCCTACACCACCGGCGCGATGAGCACGGCCACCAGGCTCACACTGTCGCCGCGCGAAACGCCGCAGTCGGTCAGCGTGCTGACCCGCCAGCAGATCGACGACCTGGGCATGATCACACTCGACGACGCGGTGCAGAACATCACCGGGCTGGTCATGCAGAAAGGCTATTACAGCGGAGAATCGGGCAGTTTCTCGGCACGCGGCTTCCCGATATCCAACCTGCTGATCGACGGTCTGCCGACCAGCACCGGCGCCAACGGCACCTTCAACGCCGACAACGATGCGCTGGACATCTACGACCGCGTCGAAGTCGTGCGCGGCGCCACCGGCCTGACCACCGGCGCCGGCACCCCGTCGGCGGCGATCAACCTGGTGCGCAAGCGGCCGACGGCGGACAACCAGGCCAGCGTCACGCTGAGCGCCGGCAGCTGGCGCAACTTCCGCAGCACCGTCGATGCGGGCGGACCGCTCAACGCCGCCGGCACCCTGCGCGGCCGCGCCGTGGCGACGGTGCAGGACAGCGAGCAGTTCTACGACACCGCCCACGACCGCAACCACCAGCTCTACGGCATCCTCGAGGCCGACCTGACGTCGGCCACGGTGGCGACGCTGGGCTTCCACTACCGCAAGGTGGATAACGACGGTTTCCTGCCCGGTCACCCGACCAACGCGGACGGCAGCTTCCTCGCCGGCCTGAGCCGCTCGGCCAACACCGCCAACGATTTCGACTACTGGCAACAGACCGACAAGAGCGCCTTCGCCGACCTCAGCCACAAGTTCGCCAACGGCTGGCAGGCCAGGGCGGCAGCCCTGTGGAAGCGGCCGGAACAGGACATGATGTTCTCCGGCCTCTACACGAACGGCGGCGTACTGCGCCAGAGCACCCAGCGCTACCGGCTCGACAACCGCCAGGACAGCTACGACCTGAGCGTCAGCGGCCCCTTCACGCTGCTCGACCGCAGCCATGAACTGATGTTCGGCGCCAGTTATCGCAAGTTCGACAACAAGAACTGGGGCGGCTGGTCCGGTTACGCCTGGACCCCGGCCGGCCCGGCGGTCGATCCCTATCACTGGGATTCGTCCAGCGTCGCCCGGCCGGACATCGACATGTCGCTGTGGAACTGGGCATACACGGCGCGCCAGAAGGGCATCTACGCGGCAACCCGTCTGAGCCTCGCCGATCCGCTGAAACTCATCCTCGGGACACGGATCAACTGGTACGAGAACGAAAACCACACCAATGCCACCCATTTCGAAGTCAACCGCGAAATTACCCCCTACGCCGGCCTGGTCTACGATCTGAACGACAGCCATTCGGTCTACGCCAGCTGGACGGAAATCTTCGAGCCGCAAAGCAACCGCGATCGCGACGGCAAGCTGCTCGACCCGATCACCGGCACCAACTACGAACTCGGCATCAAGGGCGAGTACTTCGGCGGCCGTCTGAACGCCAGTCTGGCGACCTTCATCGTCCAGCAGCAGAACCGCGCCGTGGACGACCTGGCCGGCCCGAACCCCTGCCCGGGCAGCACCTGGGGCTACTGCAAGCGAGCCGCCGGCGAAGTCGAAAGCAAGGGCGTCGAGCTGGAAGTCAGCGGCGCGCTGACCCCGAACTGGCAGATCGCGAGCGGCTACACCTACGTCAATGCCAAGTACACCAAGGACGCTGATCAGACCAACATCGGCAAGCACTACGACAGCGACCTGCCCCGCCACCAGTTCAAGTTGAGCACCAGCTATCGCCTGCCCGGCGACCTGTCGCGCTGGCGCATCGGCGGCAACGTATACGCCCAGAACCGGATCAAATCGAGCGACGACCAGAACATCCAGCAAGCCGGCTACGCCATCGTCGGCCTGAACGGCAGCTACCGCTTCGACGGGCACACCGAAATCCGCCTCAACCTCAACAACCTGTTCGACAAGCACTATTATCAGGGCATCGGCTGGACCACCGGCGGTAATGTGTTCGGCGCCCCGCGCAACGTCATGCTCACCGCCAGGTACACCTTCTGAGCCGCGTTGCGGGCACCTTCAAGGCACCGTTCTGTGGCGCCTTTTTCGTTTCAACCGGCAGTCGACCGCAGCAGACGAAATCGCCTTCTCTGTTGCGGTCGACCGTCGAATTCCGGCATTTTCCCCAAATTGACGCTGCCCGGCGAATTCGCGATAATGAGAACGTTTCGCAAATAAGGCCAGCCATCCGCTTCGGACCAGCCAGCGCCGACCGCTCCGGAGACTTCCTTGAACATCGCCGCCGCACCGGATTTGCCGGGACCGACCATCGCCGCGCTGTACCGCGACCACCATGGCTGGCTCAGCGGCTGGCTGCGCCGGAAGCTCGGCAACCGTTTCGACGCCGCCGACCTGGCCCAGGACACCTTTCTGCGCGTGCTCGCGGCACGCAACGCAACGGTCATCGAAGAACCCCGCAAATACCTGGCGACCATTGCCAACGGGCTGGTCGTCGACCGCTTCCGCCGCTTGAGCATCGAACAGGCCTGGCTCGACACGCTGGCCGCCCGGCCGGAACCGGTTGCCGTGTCGCCCGAGACGCGGGCGCTGATCCTCGAAACCCTGGTCGCCATCGACCGCATGCTCGACGCGCTCGGGCCGCGCGCCCGCGAGATTTTCCTGCTCGCCCAGTTCGAAGGGCTGACCTATGCGGCGATCGGCGAACGGCTCGGCATCTCGCTCACCACCGTCAAGAAACACCTGGCCCGCGCGCTGGCGCAGTGCCTGATCCTCGCCGAGGGCTGCTGAAGTGGCCGGCGAACTGCCGCGCAGCGCGCTGGAAGCCGCCGCCCACTGGTACGTCCAGTTGAACGACACGGCGCTGCGCCCGGCCGAGCGCGCCGCCTGGGAGCGCTGGCTGGCCGCCGACGCGGCGCACCGTCAGGCCTGGGCGCGCATGCAAGCGCTGGAACGGCGGCTGAACAGCGTGCCCGGCGACATGGCCGTGCCAACGCTGTCCGCCGCCCGCCAGCGCCGCCGGCGCACGGTCAAGCTGCTGACCCTGCTGCTCTCGGCCGGCAGTCTCGCCGCGCTGCTGCCGCAACTCGAATCCGGCTGGCAGATCGCCCGCGCCGATCTGCGGACGGTGGCCGGCGAACGTCGTCGCATCCAGCTTGCCGACGGCGGCACGCTGGACATCAACAGCGCTTCTGCGGTCGACGTCGATTACCGCCCGGATTTGCGCCGCTTGCATCTGTTGACCGGAGAAATCCTTGTCCAGACGGCCGCCGATCCGCGTCCCTTCGAGGTCCATACCGCGAACGGCATTGTGCGGGCACTCGGCACACGCTTCAGTGTCCGGCGCGAAGACGGCGAAACGCGCGTCGCCGTACTCGAACATGCCGTCGAACTCCGCCCCTGGGCGGGAACGGCGCGACGCCTGGAAGCCGGCCAGCAATCCCGCTTCGACGACCGCGAGGTGGCCGCAGCGCAGGCGCTGGCCATCGGCGAAGGCGCCTGGCGCGACGGCAAGCTGATCGCCAACGACCGCCGGCTCGATGACTTCCTCGCCGAACTGGCGCGCCATCGCCCCGGCTACCTGGCCTGCGCGCCGGAAGTTGCCGGACTGCGGCTGTCCGGCGTCTTCCGGCTGGCCGACACCGATGCGGTGCTCGACACCCTGGCGGCATCGCTGCCGATCCGCTGGCGTTACGCGACCCGCTACTGGGTGCGCGCCGAACCCATTTAAGAATTATTTTCATCCAGGGGTTGCTCTTTTTCCATTGAAAACGGCCAACCGGGTAGAGGCGCTTGCCGCGTCCTTCCACGGTCAACCAGGAAAAAGAGGAATTTTCGTCATGACTCAGCCCTTCCCTTCGCGTCCGCGCCGCATCGCCCTCACCTTGCGCGCCGCCATGCTCGGCCTGACGCTCGCCGGCCCGGCCCTGCTGCTGGCCAGCCCGCCGGCCTACGCGCAGAACGCCCCGCTGCGCAGCTACCAGATTCCGGCCGGGCCGCTCGGCAGTGCGCTCACCGCCTTCGCTGCCGCCGCCGACATCACCTTGTCGTTCGAAGCGGAACAAACACGCGGCCTGCGCACGCCGGGCCTGAACGGCGACTTCACGCCGGCCGCCGGCCTGGCCCGCCTGCTGGCCGGCAGCGGTCTCGAAGCCGTGCATCGCGGTCAGGGCAATTACGTGCTGCGGACCAGCCAGACGAGCGGCAGCAGCAACGGAGAAACCACGCTGGCGGCGATGCAGGTGACCGCCAACCAGCTGGGTGAAATCACCGAAGGCAGCGGTTCCTACACGCCCGGCACGATCGCCACCGCCACCCGGCTGGTGCTGACGCCGCGCGAGACGCCGCAAACCATCAGCGTCATCACCCGCCAGGAAATGGACGATTTCAACCTGACCTCGATCGACGCCGTGATGGCGCACACGCCGGGCATCAGCATCGTCACCATGGACAGCGAACGGACCGCCTATTACGCCCGCGGTTTCCCGATCAACAATTTCCAGTACGACGGCATCCCGATGACCCGGAACGCCTCCTACTCGGCCGGCAACACGCTCAGCGACATGGCCATCTACGACCGCGTCGAGGTGCTCAAGGGCGCCACCGGCCTGCTCACCGGCAGCGGCGACCCGGGCGCGACGATCAACCTGATCCGCAAGAAACCGACCCGGAATTTCCAGGGCGAAATCAGCCTGGGCGCCGGCACCAACGACAACTACCGCGGCCAGCTCGATCTCGGCGGCGCGCTGAACCCGGCCGGCAGCCTGCGCGGCCGCACCGTCGTCGCCTACCAGGACCGCCATTCCCACCTCGACGGCTACGAACGCCAGACGGCGACCTTCTACGGCATCCTCGAAGCCGACCTCGGCCCGGCGACGCTGCTCACCGTCGGCGTCGACGCCCAGAACAACGACCCGAAACGCTCGACCTGGGGCGGCATCCCGATCTACGACGCCAACGGCAACTTCAACCAGATGCCGCACTCGTTCAACAACGGCGCCGACTGGAGCAGCTGGAAACAATACACGCGCACCGCCTTCGCCACCCTTGAACACACGCTCGCCAACGACTGGGTGCTCAAGGCCCAGTTCAACCACCAGATCAACGGCTACGACGCGACGCTCGGCTCGGCCGGCTCGGGCAACCCCGACCCGGCGACCGGCGCCGGCGTCACCACCTGGGAAGGCAAATACGTCGGCAAGACCGTCGCCGACGCCATCGACCTCTACGCCAGCGGGCCGTTCGAACTGCTCGGCCGCAAGCACGAACTGGTGCTCGGCGCCAGTCACGCCAAACGGGTGTGGACCAACCGCAGTTACTGGGCCGGCAGCACCAACATCGCCGATTACTACCACTGGAACGGCCAGCTGCCCGAGCCGGACTGGGACAACGCCGGCTGGCAGGGCAGCGACCGCGAGACCATCCGCGAAAGCGGCGCCTACACCGCCGCCCGCTTCAACCTGCGCGACGACCTCAAGCTGATCGCCGGCGGCCGCGTGCTGAACTACGAAAACGCGACGATGAAGAAATCGGGCGTCATCGTGCCCTACCTTGGCGCGGTCTACGACCTGAACGACCGATATTCGCTCTACGCCAGCTACACCAGCATCTACCAGCCGCAGAGCGCGCAGGACGCGCAAGGCAAGACGCTCGACCCGCTCGAAGGCATCAACTACGAGACCGGGATCAAGGGCAGCTTCTTCAACGGCCGGCTGAACGCCAGCCTGGCCTACTTCCGCCTCGAACAGGACAACTACGCCGAAGCCAGCGGCGGGCTGACACCGAGCGGCGGCACCGCCTACCGGGCGATCGACGGCGTCCGCACCCGGGGGTTCGAAGCCGAAATCTCCGGTCAACTGACGCCACAATGGCAGATCCACGCCGGCTTCAACCACAAGATCGCCCGCCAGCAAGGCGAAAAAGTGGCCACCATGTCGCCGGAAAACCAGTTCACGCTGAGCTCCAGCATCAAACCGGCCATCCTCCCCGGCCTCACGCTGGGCGGCGGCGCCCGCTGGCAGAGCAAGGCCTGGGCCGATGTCGGCCATCCGATCCAGGGCACGGTCAAGCACACCATGGCCAGCTACTGGCTGCTCGATGCGATGGCCAGCTACCAGATCGACAAGCACCTGTCGGTCAACCTCAAGGTCAGCAACCTGCTCGACAAGAAGTACTACACGCTGTTCGACTGGTACAGCACCTACACCTGGGGCGAACCGCGCAACGTCATGCTGACGATGAAATACCGCTTCTGAGCGCTGCTCAGTACTCATGACGGCGCCACGGCAACGGCGCCGTTTTTCGTCGACACCTGCGTGTCGACCGCAGGGTTGCCGGAAAATTGACGCCGGCCGGCAAATCCATGACAATGCGAACCATTCGCAATACAAACCGCAAGCCACGCCCGCTTCCTGCCAGCCAGCACCCACCTCCTGCCCGAGGCTGCCGTGAATCCGATATCACCTCCTGCCGCACCGAATGCCGACACCATCTCCGATCTTTATCGAGACCACGGCTCATGGCTGCGCGGCTGGCTGCGCAAGAAGCTCGGCTGTGTCTGGGAGGCGGCGGACCTGACCCAGGACACCTTCGTCCGGGTGCTGACCTCGCCGGCCGCCAGTAGCCAACTCGACGAGCTGCGCGAACCGCGCCATTTCCTGGTCACCGTCGCCCGCCGCGTGATGGTCGACCACCTGCGCCGCCGCGCACTGGAAAAGGCCTGGCTGGAAGCCTTGGCCCTGCAACCGGAACCGGTTGCCCATTCGCCGGAAGCCCGCGCCCTGATCCTCGAGACCCTCTGCCAGGTCGACGCCATGCTCGACGGTCTCGGCCCCAAGCCCCGCCAGGCTTTCCTGCTGTCGCAACTGGAAGGCCTGAGCTATGCCGAGATCGCCGAACGCCTGCAAATCAGCGTCAGCTCGGTCAAAAAATACATGGCGCGCGCCACCGAACATTGCCTGTTGCTGATGCTGGAAACCCCGCTGCCATGAAACGTGCCGCAATCAAGGCCGCTGCCGAGTGGCACGCCCAGCTCTGCGCCGACGACACCGGCCCGGATCAATACGTCGCCCACGAACGCTGGCTGCAATCCGCCGCCGAGCATCGCTGGGCCTGGCAGCAGGTACTGGCCTTGCGCGCCAGGCTGGACACCCTGCCCGGCCCGCACGCGGCGGCGGCACTCGATCTCGCGCAAGGCGCCCAGCGCGACCGCCGCAACCTGCTCAAGGGCACTGCGCTTCTGGTCACGGTGGGCGGCGCCAGTTGGCTGGGCATGCGTGAATACCCGGCATTGACCGCCGGCTACCGCACCGCGCTTGGCGAGCGGCACAGCTTCACGCTGGCCGACGGCAGCACGCTGATCCTCAATACCGCCAGCAGTGTCGACGTCCGCTACGACAATCAACAGCGCTTGATCCGCCTGCACGAGGGCGAAATACTGGTTCAATCGGCCCCCGATCCGGCCTTGCTCAAACGCCCCTTGCGCGTGCAGACCCGCGACGGTGTAGTCGAGGCACTCGGCACGCGCTTCACCGTGCGCCAGCTTGCGCACGCCACGCGGGTCGCCGTCGAACAACACGCCGTCGAACTGTGCCCGGCCAACGCCACGAGCGGGGAGCAACGGCTCGAGGCCGGCCAGCAAGGCGAATTCAGCCGCAATGCCGTGCTGACCACCGGTCTGTCGACCGACGAGCAAGCCAGTTGGGTGAATGGCATGCTGGTCGTTTCCGACATGCCGCTCGAACGCTTCGTCGCCGAACTATCGCGCTACCGTCGCGGCCACCTGGGCTGCGCGCCGGAAATCGCCCGCCTGCGGCTGTCCGGCGCCTTCCCGATCGACGATACCGAGCGCGCGCTGCTTGCCGTCGAACGCGCCTTGCCGGTACGCGTCCGGCGCTTCACACGCTACTGGGCACAGTTCGAGGCGGCCGGCGCCTGACCTTTTTGCGTCAGCCATTGGCGATCATTGTCCCTTTTCCGATTTCGTTCGACCCACAAGGGAAATCCCCTTTTGAACGAAACAAGGAAACCCCCATGCGTCGCCACCTTCACCGTGCCCGGCAAGACAACCGTCCTCTCAACCCGATACGCTCGGCCCTCCGCCATACCTGCATCGGCCTGGCGCTGACCGTACCGCTCGCACTGCCGACCGGCGCGCTGGCCCAGCAAGCGTCAGCGCAGACGGTCAAACGCCACTACGACATTCCCGCCGGGCCGCTCGGCACCGCATTGAGCCGTTTTGCTGGAGCCGCCGGCGTGGTTTTGTCCTTCGATGCAGCGTTGACCGTCGGCAAAGAAAGCCGTGGCCTGCAAGGCAGTTACGCCGTCGATGAAGGCTTCGCGCGACTACTCGATGGCAGCGGGCTGGAAGCGGCCAACCAAGGCGGCGGCAACTACCTGCTGCGCCGGGTGCCGATGCCGGTCAGCGGCGAAGCCACGCTGGCACCGATGACCGTCACCGCCAGCACTGACCGTAGCGGCACCACCGAGGGCACCGGCTCCTTCACCACCCGCAGCATGTCCAGCGCCACCCATCTGCCGCTCTCCATGCGCGAGACGCCGCAGTCGGTGACGGTGCTGACCCAGGCCCGCATCGAGGCCGACAATCTGGTCGATCTGGTGGATATTGCCAGGGCGACGCCGGGGCTGATACTCCAGTCCCATGACGACATCCGCCCCGTGTTGTACTCGCGCGGCTACGAAATCGAAAGCGTGACACAGGACGGCATCGCCACCCGGTACGACTGGTATGGCGGCTCTTCACTGGGCAATCTGGCCATGCAGGACCGAGTAGAGGTGGTTCGCGGTGCAACCGGGCTGATGCAGGGTGGCGGCAATCCATCCGCCGCTATTAACATGATCCGCAAACGCCCCACCAATACTTGGCAGTTCAAGGGTTCCGCCAGCGCCGGCAGTTGGGACGATTATCGCTTGATGGCCGACGTCAGCGGCCCGTTGACCGAGGATGGCCGGGTACGCGGCCGCGTCGTCGGCTACGGCCAGGATGCCAGTGACTTTTATGATCATGCATTCAATGACAAGCGTCTCGGCTATGCCACGGTCGATATCGATCTGACCGAGCGCACCACCCTCAACATCGGCTACTCCCACCTTTATTCGAACAAGAACCTAAGTTGGGGCGGTCTACCGACAAGCTACGGATTTCAGCATCTCAATTTGCCACGATCCACCTATACCGGCACGGACTGGGAATACAACAAAAACAAGGTCGATACGTTCTACGCCAGCCTGGCACACGATTTTGGCGAGGGCTGGAAACTAAATTTCAATGCCACCTACATGGATGGCCGTTATGGCTTGTTGGCGACCTATTTGATCCCCACTCCCGGCGTCGGCGGCTATGGACACGTGTGGTGGGCAACGCAAACCGAGCGCAAGCAGAAAGCCGCCGATATCAACATCTCCGGCCCCGTTACTTGGTTTGGGCGCCAGCACGATCTGGTATTTGGCGCCACAATCAACCGCCAGGATAGCCGTGTCGCCCAGTGGTTTGAGGGCTGGGGCGCCCCGATCACCAGCGGTATCAATCTGGAGAACTGGAACCATGCCGCCCCTCGGCCGGATACCAGCAACACGAGCCCCTGGCTGGTCAATTATTCAACTTACTACAAGCAGGACAGTCTTTACTCCGCCGGCAAATTCAACGTGGCCGACAGCCTGGATATTATTCTCGGGGCGAGATTGGACTGGTACGGCAGGGGTGACACACAAGGCGGTACTGACTATTCGGTCAATGCGAACCTGACAAAATACGCCGGGCTGACATGGAGGCTGGCGGACCAGCATTCTGCCTATCTCAGCTACACCGATGTCTTCCAGCCCCAGAATGTGCGTGACGCGAGCGGCAAGCTTCTGCCCCCCAAAACCGGCATGAACTACGAAATCGGGATGAAGGGCGAGTATTTCGGCGGCAGACTCAACGGCAGCATCGCGCTATTCCGTATCGATGAGAAAAATCGGGCCGCCTACCTGAGCAGCGATCCAGCCATTTGCGCTATCGCCCCCCAACCTTGCTTCACCGCTTCCGGTTTGGTTCGCACCGAAGGGATAGATATCGAACTGCAAGGCGCGCTCACTTCAAGCTGGCAAATCGGGGCCGGCTTCACTTGGTCGGAAACCCGCTACCGCAAGGACGATGACAATCCAGCCAACATCGGCAAACGGCTCAGCACCTTGGAGCCGACCACACTGTTCAAGCTGAGCACGCAATACACCTTGCCCGGTGCGCTAAACCGGCTAACGCTGGGTGGACGAGTCAATTGGCAGAGCAAGATGTTCCGGGATGATTTGAACGCCAACGGCGAAACAGTACGTAACCAACAGGATGCATACACCATCGTGGATCTGTCGGCCGCCTACCGGCTGACCAAGAACCTCAACGTCAAACTCGACATCAATAACGTCTTCGACAAGATCTATTACTCAAGCATCGGTGGCTATGGCTGGGAGTGGGGGGCGACCGAGGCCTACGGCCGGCCGCGTAGCGTGTTGCTGACATTGAACGCGAGCTACTGAGCAAGCTCACGCTCCCGAGAACCCCCAACCAACGCCGGCCGGCTCACCCCCGCCGGCGTTTTCCATTTCCCCACGGTCAACCCGGAAATTTCGCAAAAATCAAAACTTTTCCGCGCTTGCCGCCATCACGCTCCAAGCTTGAGCCGGCGATAGAATGGACAGCCCCTCGGGTCGATCGAGATCGAGCAGATCGCGGTCGCCGCTGATCAGGCAATCGGCGCCGCTGCTGAGCGCGAGCCAGACGAATTTGTCATCCTCCGGGTCCCGGCTGTAGGCTTGCCGATTCTCTTCCGGCAATTTGCGCCATTCGCCCGCTGCGCTCAGATCGTGCAGCAGCAAGCGGCGAGTCTCCAGGCTGAGGTAGCGGTCGAATTTCGGTCGCCACAAGCGGGTTTCCAGTTCCGCGAAGGTTTCGTCGCAAAACAGCAGACGACCATTCGCCAGCAGCCAGAAGACGACACGGGCAGGCAGCGAGCCCTGCGCCAGGGCCGCGCTGATCAGTACATTGCTGTCGACAACGGCGCGCTCAACTTTCATCGGCCAGTAATTTTTCGAGTTCGGCTTCGTTCAGTCCCTGGGCGGCGGCGTCACTGGCGGCCTGCGTCATCGTCCGACGCAAACGATCGGCATAGAAAGCGCGCATGGCCTCGTAATCCTCCGGGGAAACCATGATGCCGACAACCCGGTTGCGGCGGGCAACCTGGACAGGCTCTCGTTGCACACGATCCAGTAATTCGCCAAAACGCGTCTTGGCGTCATTTGCAGTAAAAGTCAGCACGGCAAGCTCCTTGCGGTCAGATAAGCCCATACTAGACGAATCGTTCGATTCGTTCAATTTGAACGACAGGTAATTTTCCTGCGTTCCTGCGGCAATTTCACGGTCGACTCGGATATTTCCCAAAAATCAAAATTTGACGCCAGCCCCCGGTCAACCAGAAAATAAGAACAATTCTCAACGGCAAGCCAGGCCTTCGGGTAGCCAGCCGAACGTTCCCGTTCCCCCGGAGGCTTCCCTTGAGCGCCATCGCTTCGCCCCAACCCGTTGCCGAGCTGTACCGCGACCATCATGGCTGGCTGCACGGCTGGCTGCGCAAAAAACTCGGTTGCACGCACCAGGCCGCCGATCTGGCGCATGACACTTTCGTGCGTCTGCTCGGCAAGGCAGAGGCGCTGGCCCAGGAGGAACTGCGCGAGCCACGCGCCTATCTGACGAGCGTGGCCAAGGGGCTGGTCTACAACCACTGGCGCCGCCAACAACTGGAGGAAGCCTGGGCTGAAACACTGGCCGCCCTGCCTGAACCCCAGGTTCCGTCCCCCGAAATACGCCTCATGCTGCTCGAAACTCTGATCGAGATCGACCGCCTGCTCCAGACGCTCAAACCCAAGGTGCGCGAAGCTTTTCTGCTGGCCCAGCTCGACGGGCTGAGCTACCGGCAGATCGGCGAGCGCCTCGGTGTGGGCGAGCGCATGGTCAAGAGATACATGGCGCAGGCCATGTTCTGCTGCCTGCAGGCCGACGATGGCCAATAAGCACGCAGCCAGCGTCGAAGAGCAGACCATCCTGCGCCAGGCCGCCGAATGGTTCGCCACCCTGCACGATGAACAGCTGTGCGAAGCAGAACGCCAGCGCTGGCGCGACTGGATCGCGGCCAGCCCCGCCCACGCCCGCGTCTGGGAACGGGTCAATGCCATCAGCCAGCCCTTTGCCCGGGCCACCGGCGCCGCTCCGCCGCAGGCCCTGCGCGAGACGCTCGCCAAGGCCCAATCGGCCGGGCGCCGCCACACCCTGCGCTTGCTGAGCCTGGGCGGGGTGATGATCGGTACCGGCCTGCTGCTGCGCTACACGCTGCCCTGGCAGAGCTGGCAGCATGCCTATGCCGTGGCCCATGCCGACCATCGCACAAGCATCGGCGAGCGCCGACACCTGGCACTACCGGACGGCACCCAACTAGACCTCAACACCGCGACGGCAGTGAACGTGGACTATGGCCCTTCGCTACGGCGCATCGTGTTGCTCGCCGGTGAAATCCTGATCGACTCCGCCCCGGACAATGCCTTGCCCAGCCGCGCGCTGGTCGTCGATGCCGCTGGCGCCCGCCTGACGGCGCTGGGCACCCGTTTTGCCGTGCGCGGCGATGCGCGGGATGGCCACGTGGCCGTGTTCGAGGGTGCCGTGCGCATCAGCCTGGCCAACGGCGTGCAACTGGAGGTGGTGGCAGGCCAGCAAGCCCGGTTTGCCGCCGAGGGCATCGCGCCCGATGGCAGCGCCGAACTGGCGCGGGAAAGCTGGACGCGCGGCCAACTGGTGGCCGATGACCTTTCGCTGGCCGCCTTCGTCGGCGAACTGTCGCGCTACACCCCGGTCGCCATCACCGTCAGCCCCCAGGCCGCCCAGCTGAGAATCGTCGGCGCCTACCCCATCGCCCAGCCGGCGCGTGACATTCCCGTCATCCTTGCCGCGCTGGAAAGCGCCCTGCCGATCCGCGTCGAGCGCACGCCGGCAGGCGGGATAGTGATTGCCGCTCGCTGAGCTCAGACCGTCTGGAGCGACATCGCCAACAGCATCGATTGGGTCGCAGTTCCCCTTTTTGCGCCTCGTGGGGCATATCGGATGAAACCCTCAAATCATCCGGAGCAAACCCCATGCAGAACGAGAACCTTCCCCTGCGCCCTCGCCCCCATCGGTTGGCGCTGGCCGTACGCGCTGCCATGATCGCCTTGCCCATGGCCGCCGTCGGCGCCATGCCGTCGGCCGCCTTGGCCCAAGCCGCAAGCCAAGCCCAGGTCGAACACGATTTCGACATCCCCGCCGGCCCGCTGTCCACCGCCTTGACCCGGGCTGCAGCCCGGGCAGGCGTTGCATTGACGGCGGACGCTACCCTGACCGCCGGAAAATCGGCCCCTGCGCTCAAAGGCCGGATGACGCTGCGCGATGCGCTGGCACAACTGCTGGCCGGCAGTGGGCTGAGCGCAGTTTCTGACGGGAAAACGCTGGTCGTCCGGCCCACCCCCGTCAGCAGCAGCGGCGAAGCCACGCTGGCGCCGATGACCGTCACCGCCGACGCCGACCGTAGCGGCACCACCGAGGGCAGCGGCTCCTTCACCACCCGCAGCATGTCCAGCGCTACTCACCTGCCGCTCTCCATGCGCGAGACGCCACAATCGGTGACGGTGCTGACCAGCGCCCGCATCGAGGCAGACAATCTGGTCGATCTGGTAGATGTCGCCAAGGCAACGCCGGGGCTGACGCTTAACTCCAACGAAGTCCGTCCCCAGTTGTACTCGCGTGGTTACGCAGTCGAAAGCGTGACCCAGGACGGTATTGCCACCCGATACGAGTGGGGCGCCGGGGACTCTCTCGGCAACCTGGCCATGCAGGACCGGGTGGAAGTGGTGCGGGGCGCGACGGGGCTGATGCAGGGCGGCGGCAACCCGTCCGCAGCCGTCAACATGATCCGCAAGCGGCCCACCAGCACCTGGCAGTTCAAGGGTTCCGCCAGCGCCGGCAGTTGGGACGACTACCGGGTGATGGCCGACGTCAGCGGCCCCCTGACCGAGGATGGCCGGGTACGCGGCCGCGTCGTCGGCTTTGCCCAGGATGCCAGCGATTTTTATGACCACGCCTTCAACGACAAGCGTCTGGGCTACGTCACGCTTGATGTCGACCTGACCGAGCGCACTACCCTCAACATCGGCTATTCCCACCTGTATTCCAACAAAAACCTGAGCTGGGGCGGCCTGCCGACCAGTTATGGGTTCCAGCACCTGAACCTGCCGCGTTCGACCTTCGCCGGCGCGGACTGGGACTACAACAAGAACTCGGTCAATACGCTCTACGCCAGCCTAACGCATGATTTCGGCGCGGGATGGAAACTGGATTTCAATACCACCTATGTCGATGGTCGTTATGACATGCTGGCGACCTGGTTGGTCCCCACGCCCCCTGCCGGCTATGGGCACGTATGGTGGGCAGGTCAATCGTCGCGCGAGCAGAAGGCGGCCGACCTCAAGGTGTCCGGCCCGGTTGACTGGTTCGGCCGCAGGCACGACCTGGTGTTTGGCGCCACGCTCAACCACCAGAACGGGCAGCGCACCTCCTGGGAAGGGGACTGGTTCAGTCCGATCACCAGCGGTATCGATCTGGCGAACTGGAACCATGTCGTGCCCCGGCCGGACACCAGCAGTACCAGCCCCGTGCGTATTTCAGATCGTTTCAAGCAGGACAGCCTGTACTCCGCCGGCAAGTTCAACATCGCCGACCCGCTGGACCTGCTGCTGGGCGCGCGGCTGGACTGGTATGACCGGAAATTCGCCTATACCGGGGGCACGCTCACCTATTCCGAAAACGCACACCTGACGAAATACGCTGGGCTGATCTGGAAGTTCGCCGACCAGCACTCCGCCTATGCAAGCTACACCGATGTCTTCCAGCCGCAGAGTCAGCAAGGCCTGGACGGCAATTATCTGCCGCCCAGGTACGGCAAGAACTATGAGATCGGGGTGAAGGGCGAATATCTGGGTGGCGCGCTCAACGGCAGCATCGCGCTGTTCCGCATCGACGAAAACAACCGGGCCGCTTGGTTGGGTCTTCCGGGCAGCGTGCCTGGTTGCACGGTCGCCACAGGCTGCTACGCCGCGTCCGGCCTGGCGCGCACCAAGGGGGTGGATCTCGAACTGCAGGGCGCCATCACGCGCGATTGGCAGATCGGGGCCGGCCTCACCTGGTCCGAAACCCGCTACCGCGAGGATGCCAATCCTGCCAACATCGGCAAGCGCCTCGACACCGGGATTCCGACGACACTGTTCAAGCTGAGCACACAATACACCCTGCCCGGCGCGCTGAACCAGTTGACACTGGGTGGGCGGGTCAACTGGCAAAGCAAGGTGTACCGGGAGGCAGCGAACGTCAACGGCGATATGGTGCGCCTCCAGCAGAATGCCCGCGCCATCGTCGATCTGTCGGCCACTTATCGCCTGACCAAGAACCTCAACCTCAAGCTCGACATCAATAATGTCTTCGACAAGGTCTACTACTCGAGCATCGCCAACGACGATTGGTACTGGGGTGCGAGCGAGGCTTACGGCAGACCCCGTAGCGCGCTGCTCACGCTGAACGCGAGCTACTGATCCGGGGGCGGATTCATTCCGCCTTGCCGGCCTTCAACCGCTCCAGTTGGTGGATCGCCGGCACAAGATAACTGACAGGCATACCCCGGCAACGAAGTTGCTGTGCGCCATCCGGGCCAGATTGCGCAGGGAAAGCTGAACATCTGTAAAGGCGTGTTGGGGGCCGGCTTTCTCCAGGGAGATCGCCCCTTGGTCCTCCATCACCTGGCGGGTGATGACCGAAACGGACAGAGGGGTTTCGTGGATCGACATCGGCAAACGGGTAGCCGTGTTCATGCGTCTCGTCGTATCGTGTCCCGTTCCCTCGGTCGTCCCGCCACGCTCCGCATCGGCCGTCACCGTCATCGGTGCCAGCGCGGCCTCGTGCTGGCTTGCCTGCGGCATCCGGCGCAGTCGCCAGGCGTTGCCGCTGATTCCCGGCAAGGCCTCCAGGCCGGTGCCTGCGAGCAGAATATCCAGCCCCTGCAGCACCCCGTAACTACCGCTCAGGCCTCGGGTAGGCAAACGTCGGTCAGCGGCGCCTCGAAAGAGAAGGCGATGCCGGCCTGGGCGGCATAGGCGTTCAGCGCCGCCGACAACGGGCCGGCAGGAATCCGATGCGCGATGTTCGCGCTTTGGGCGGTCTGTGCATTGACCGCCGGGCCGCCCAGCAGTGCGCTCGCCCCGATGCCGGCCAGGCCAGGCGGATGGGGAAGGCAAGCGGCGCCGGTTGGGAACGCGGCCGGGACGGGCTATCGGTCGGGACAACGTAGCGTTAAATGAGTGGCGAGCCAGTCAATTCGTTTTTTTCGACACCGCCGCCGTTTTTCTGGATAATAAGAACAATTCCCATTTGTAACAAGCAGTCCGATTTCCGTTCCCCGCCCGCCGATGGCCACGCATTTCTACGCCGAACTGGTTAACTTCTTCTCCCGCACCTTGCGCGACCGCGACGCGGCGAACGATGTCGTGCAGGAAAGCTACGCCCGCGTGCTGGCCATGGAGAGTCGGGCAACGATCCTCGACATGCGCGCACTGCTCTACCGCACCGGCAAGAACATCGTGATCGACGCGGCGCGCACGCGCCAGGCGGAACGGCGGGTGATCGAAACCCTGAGCCTGATCAGTCCGGATGAATCGCCGTGCCTGGAACGCACGGTCGGCGCTCGCCAGGGCCTGGCGCAACTGGCCGCCCGGCTCGGCGCGATGCCCCGCAAGCGACGCGAGGCCTTCATCCTGGTCCGCATCTACGGTTTCACGCACGCCGAGGCGGCAGGCCACCTGGAAACGACCGTGACATCCATCGAAAAGCACATCGTGCGCGCCATCTGCGACCTCGTGCCGGAAAGCATCCGCCATGACTGAACCGACCGCCGCCGTCCGCCAGCGCCTGTTCGAGCAGGCGCTGCTGCTCGTCGTCCGCCGGCATGGCGGTTCGCCGCCGGATGCCGCGGCGGCGGCCGATGAACTGGCCGACTGGGAAACGCGCGGCGGCGCCCACGCCGATGCCAGCCGGGCCGCCCAGGACGCCTGGCGGCAAACCGACGCGCGCCGGCTGCGCGACGAATTCGCACTGCCGCCGTCGGCCGGCGAACGCCAGCGGCAGACCCGCCGCCGGTTGACCGGCCTGTTCGGTTTCGGCGCGCTGGCGCTGGGCGCCGGTGGCTTCGGCCGCTGGTACTGGCAACGCCCGACGTTCACGCTGGTCGCCAGCACCGGCCACGGCGAGATCGCGACGCGCGAGTTGCCGGACGGCAGCCGCATCGACCTCGCCGCGCGCTCGGAAGTCGCCGTCGCCTACCACCGCGACTGGCGGCTGGCGCACCTGTCGGCCGGCGAAGTGCGCTTCGACGTGGCGCCCGACGCGCGGCACCCGTTCGAGATCGAGACGCCCCTGGGCCACGTGCGCGTGCTCGGCACCGCGTTCTCGGTACGCCTCAACGACAACGGCCTGCGCGTCGCCGTCGCTCACGGACGAGTCGCCGTCTGGCGCGCCGGACAACCGGCCGATGCCTTGCCGGATAGCGAATTGGGCGCCGGCGACGCGGTCTACCTGCCGCGCAACGGCGAACTGCGCCGCAGCCGAGTGGCGCCCGACGACGTCGGCGCCTGGCGCCGAGGCTGGCTGGTCTTCGACGGCATGCCGGTCGACAAGGCAGTCGAGCGCTGGAACGACTATCTGGCGACGCCGCTCGACATCGAGCCGCAGCGGGCGCTGCACCGCATGACCCTGACCGGCAGTTTCCCGATCGACAACCCGCAGGCCTTCCTCGAAGCGCTGCCGCGCACCCACCCGGTCGACGTCGTGCCGCACGGCAACGGGCGTTTCCTGATCCGCCTGCGGTCAACGGCGGCAAACGGCGAAAAAACCGGCCGCGAAAAATAATTGTCCGGTAGTCGGCGCCGCGAACGTCTTCACAGGGAAAACCACCCATGAGGACCTTCGCCATGCTCCCCCCAGCCCCATCCCGAGCGCACCGCCCCTGGCGCCAACGCCTGCTCCCCCTGGCCTGTGCCGCCGCTCTCGGCAGCCCGCTCGTCCTGTCGCCGGCGCTGGCCCAAAGCGCGTCGGCGACCGCCCGGCACAGCTTTTCCCTGGATGCCCAGCCGCTCGGCCAGGCGCTGAACGCGCTGGCCCGTCAATCCGGCGTCGCCATCTCGGCTGACGCAGCACGGGTCGCCGGACGCAACGCGCCGGCGCTGCACGGTTCGATGACGCTGCACGAAGCGCTGCAGCGCGTGCTGGCCGGCAGCGGCCTGGTCGCCGTGCCGACCGGGTCGGCCTACACCATCCGCCCGGCCGGTACCGACGACAGCGCGACGCTGGCGCCGATGACCGTCACCGCGCAGGCCGACCGGTCAACCACCGAGAACACCGGTTCCTACACCACGCGCAGCATGCAGACCGCCACCCGCCTGCCGCTGTCGATCCGCGAAACGCCGCAGTCGGTCAGCGTGATCACCCGCCAGCGCATGGAAGACCAGGGGCTGACCCAACTGCCCGACATCGTCCAGCAGACGGCTGGCCTGAGCATGGTGCAGAGCGGTAATGCCGGCTCCGACACCTCGCCGATCTATTCACGCGGTTTCCAGGTCGAGAACTACATGGTGGACGGCGTCGGCCACCTGCACAGCAACTACTCGAGCATCTTCCAGAGCAACGACATGGTGCTCTACGACCGCGTCGAGATCGTGCGCGGCGCGACCGGCCTGATGAACGGCATCGGCACGCCGAGCGCGACGATCAACCTGATCCGCAAGAAGCCGACCGCCGATTTCCAGGGCTACGTCAAGGCCGAAACCGGCTCCTGGGACCGCTACCGGCTGGAGGCCGATCTGTCGGCACCGCTCAACGCGGCCGGTACGCTGCGCGGGCGCGGCATCCTCGCCTGGCAGGACAACGATTCCTACATCGACCGGCTGAACGAGACCAAGAAGATCGTCGCCGGCATCGTCGAGGCGGATTTGTCGCCAAATACGCTGTTGACCGCAGGATTGACCTGGCAGCGCCACGATGCCACTGGCCACTCGCGCGGCGGCCTGCCGCTGTTCAACAGCGACCGCACGCGCACCCAGTGGCGTCGTTCCGACTCCGCTGCCGCGTCGTGGGCCTCGTCCCGGCGCGAGAACCTGGCCGCCTTCGTGTCGCTCGAACACCGCTTTGCCAACGAATGGAAGGTCAAGGGCAGCTATTCCTACGACCGCACCGAGTACGATGAACAGCTCGGCTACGCGACGGGCGGCAACCCGAACCCGGCGACCGGCGCCGGTGTATCGATGTACGCTGGCCGCTGGGCAGGCCCGCCGGTCCAGCACAGCCTCGATGTCTCGGCGAGCGGCCCGTTCACGCTGCTCGGCCGCCGGCACGACCTGGTACTCGGCACCACGCTGTCGCACACCAAGCAGGACGCCGAGGCCTATCATCTGTGGCACGTACTGGCCGTTCCGAACATTTACACCTGGGACGGCAATACGCCGGGCAAGCCGGACAACTCGCCGGTCGGCGACTTCAACTACACGGAAAAGACGAAGAGCGCCTACGTCACCGCCCGCTTCAAGCCCTTCGACCCGCTGTCCATCATCGTCGGCGTGCGGACGACGACCTGGGAGGACGAAACCTACACGCGGAGCTACGCGACCGGCATTGCCGATTCAACATCCCGCAAATGGACCAACCAGGTCACGCCCTATGCCGGCATCGTCTACGACCTGACGCAGCAATGGTCGCTGTACGCCAGCTACACCGACATCTTCAAGCCGCAGAGCAACCGCGACCCCAGCGGCAGCTACCTCGACCCGCTGCTCGGCAAGGCCTACGAACTCGGCAGCAAGGCCGAACTGCTCGACGGCAAGCTGAACCTGGCCGCCGCGGTCTACCGCATCGAACAGGACAATTTCGCCGTCGCCATTCCCGGTGTCTTCGCGCCGCCGAATAACGTACAGGCCTACCGCGCCGCAGCCGGCACGACGACGCGCGGCTTCGAGGTCGAGGTCGGCGGCCAGCTCGCCCGCCACTGGCAGGCCTCCGCCGCCTTCTCGCGCAACCTGTCGCAGGACGCCGACGGCAAGCTGCTCAACACCAACGTGCCGCAGAACGCGCTCAAGCTGTTCTCGAGCTATCGCATGCCCGTCGGCAACGGGCTGACCGTCGGCGGCGGCCTGCGCTGGCAGAACCGCACCTGGTCCGACTTTACCGTGCTGGGCAGTCCGGCGCGGGTGACGCAGGAAAGCTACACGCTGGTCGACCTGATGGCGCGCTACGACATCACCAAGCAGTTCAGCGCGACCTTCAACGCCTACAACCTGTTCGACAAGACCTACCAGACCAGTTCCGCGTCGGCCTACTACGGCGAACCGCGCAGTTTCCGGCTGAGCCTGGCCTATCGCTTCTGATCCAGCCGGCGGACGCGTTCGCCACGACGCGTCCGCCGGGTTTTTTGTAACAGATTGTGACCAACACGACCTTTTTTCCCGTCTCAAACGACATGTCTATTGAGAGCGCCGAAAACAGGGCGCCGATCATCGATCGCCGTCGGCGACGCCCCCGACAATCCCTTCAGCCGAGGTTTGCCATGTCTGTTCCCCTCGCTTCACCCCGTCCGCGCTGCGCGCTGCTGTCGCGCATCGTCGCCGCCGTTTTCGGCGGTTACGCGCTGGCCTCCGTGTTCTCCATCTTCGTCAGCCACCTGCTGCCGGCCGAACTGCCCGAGGCGGTGCTCGGCGCGACGCTGTTCAGCTTCGCGGTCTACACCGCCGCCATCGTCTGGGTGTTCGCCGCCGCCAGCGCGACGCGCGCCTGGCTTGGCCTGCTCATTCCCGGCGCCGCCATGGGCGCGCTGTCCTTCGCGCTGCACGTCGCCGGAGGTGCAGCATGAAGCAGAGCTTCCGCCAGTCGATGTCCTGGCTGCACACCTGGGGCGGCCTGTGGTTCACGTGGATCCTGTTCGCCATCTTCCTGACCGGCACGCTGGGCGTGTTCGACGATCCGATCTCGCACTGGATGCGCGAGAAGGGGAAAATCGGCGAAACCGCGCCGTTGACCGCGCAACAGCGCGCCGACGCGGTGCGCCTGGCGCAGAACTACCTGCACGGCAAGTCGCCGCGCGCCGAGTTCTGGACCATCGGCCTGCCCGACGACGAGAACCCGGAACTGCGCGTCTTCTGGCGCGCCGACGACGACGCACCGGTGCAGCGCGTCCGCCTCGACCCGCTGACCGGCGGCGAACTGCCGCCGGGCACGACGCGCGAAACCGAGGGCGGCCACCATTTCGTGCACATGCACTTCGAGTTTCACGCCGGCATGGCCGGCATCTGGATCGTCGGTGCGGCGACGGTGGCCATGCTGGTCGCGCTGGTCTCCGGCATCGTCGTGCACAAGAAAATCTTCACCGATTTCTTCACCTTCCGCCCCGGCAAGGGGCAGCGCTCCTGGCTGGACGGTCACAACGCGCTCGGCGTGCTGACCCTGCCCTTCCTGTTCATGATCAGCTACACCGGCCTGATCATCTTCTGGTCGATCTACATGCCGGCAGGCATCCTGGCGCGCTACGACGGCGACACCGACGCCTTCTTCGCCAGGTTGAACGAAGGCCCGCCGCCGCGTCCGATGCAGTTCGTCGACGCGCCGGTGCATGAACTGACGTCGCTGATGCAGCGCGGCGAAACGGCGCTCGACCGTGAAGCGCGCTTCGTCGTGGTGAATCACGCCGGCGACCGCAGCGCCGCGGTGCGCATCTTCGGCCGCTTCGATCCGGAGGCAGAAACCGACCGCCTGGTCGGCCGCAGCAACGGACAGGCTTTGTTCGACGGGGTCAGCGGCGAGCCCATCGACGTGCAGAAACCGAACACCGTGCGCGGCGGCAGTGTGCTGCAAACGCAGCGCACGATGAATGCGCTGCACTTCGTGCGTTTCGGCGGTTATCCGGTGAAATGGCTGTATTTCCTGTCCGGCATGGCCGGCGCGGCGATGCTGGCGACCGGCGCGATCCTGTTCATGGTCAAGCGGCGCAAGAAGTCGGCCAATGAATTCGGCGGCGCAACGCCGCGCGTCTATCGCATCATCGAAGCGCTCAACGTCGCCGCCATCGCCGGGCTGTCGCTGGCCTGCATCGGCTTCTTCTGGATCAACCGGCTGCTGCCGCTCGATGTCGCCCAGCGGGGAACACGCGAGATCGTGCTGTTCTTCGTGCTGTGGCTGCTGACGCTGGTCCATGCCGGGCTGCGCCCGCCCCTGGCCGCCTGGCGTGAGCAACTGGCTGCCACGGCAGCGCTTTGTCTGGGCCTGCCATTGCTCAACCTGCTGACTACCGGCGACTGGCTGTTCGCCGCGCTGGCCCGCGGCGACGGCGAAACGGCTGGCGTCGAACTGACCGCCATCGCCTTCGGCCTGATCTTCGCCGCCGCGCTGCGCCAGTTGCAACGCCGGATGGCAAAACCTGCGGTCGACACCCGGATCGACGAAAAAACCGGCGCGCCGGCCAACGATGTCGCCCCGGCGACGGGAGGTCGCTGACATGGACAAGCATTTCGCCGTCTATCTCGTCTTCTTCGTCTGCTACACCGCGCTGCTCGCGCTGTGCCTGGCCATGGACCGGCACCACGCCCAGGTCCTGCACGGCAAGCCGGGCCGCCCGCGGCGGCTGGCGCTGCGGCTGGCCGGCGGGTGCCTGATCGGCATCGCGCTGTGGCTGTGCAGCCTGGCCTGGGGCTGGGCGATCGGCCCGGTCGCCTGGTTCGGCCTGCTGTCGGCCGCCGCCTTCGCGCTGGTCTTCCTGCTGCCCTACGCGCCGCGTTTTGCCGGCTGGCTGATCGTCGTCGGCCCTGTGCTGGCGCTGCCGCCCTTCTTTCTCTGATTCCCGAGGATCGTTCATGACACGCGCTGCCATCGCCGGCATCGTCCGGCGCTATCTCCCCGTTTTTGCCCTGCTCGCCGCGTCGACCGCACACGCGCAGTATTTCTGGATCGACGGCGACGCCGACGGCCGCCGCATCCAGTCCGGCGAGCTCGGCAAGCCCGCCGCCATCGCCGATACCCGGGGCGCCCGCGCCTTCGCCGCCGACGGCAAGGAGGTCGCGCTGGAGGCTCTCGACGGCGGCTACCGTTCCGCCCCGGGCGGCGGCGACCTGCGGTTTGCCGCCAGCCGCGCCGACAACCAGGCGCTGACCCTGTTCCACGCCCGCTTCGGCCGGCAGGAGACGAAGGCCGTCAGCGATCTCGAACTGGTCCCGACGACGCCCGGCGGCAACAGCTTCCGGCTGTTCTGGAAAGGCAACCCGGTCAGCGCCTCGCAGGTCAACGTCGTCACCTCGGAAGGCTGGTCGCGCGTACTGCGGCCGGCAGCCGACGGCTCGGTCAGCTTCAATCCGTCCTTCCCGGGGCTGTACGTGCTCGAAGTGTCGGCCAGGATCAACGGCTCGGCGACCGTCGACGGCAAGAAATACGACGACGTGCGCCACGTCGCGACGCTGAGCTTCCGGGTGGATCGCTGATGTCCCGCCTTTCCCGTTTCGCCACGGCCAACCGCGGCCGGCTGCTGATCGCCGGCGGCATGGCGCTGGCCGTCGCGTTGGTCTGGTGGTTCAAACGCCCGGCGGTGGATTACGAGGTGACGACGATCGCCCGCGGTGACATCGAGGCCACCGTCACCGCCATCGGCACGCTGCAGCCGCGCCGCTACGTCGATGTCGGCGCGCAGGTCTCCGGCCAGATCCTGAAACTGCACGTGCAGCCGGGCAGCCGCGTCGACAAGGGCGATCCGCTGGTCGACATCGACCCCAGCGTGCAGCGGGCCACCGTCGACGCCGGCCGCGCCGCACTGGCCGGGCTGCGCGCCCAACTGGCCGAACAGCAGGCGCAACGGATACTGGCGCAGCAGCAGAACGAACGCCAGCAGCAACTGGCGCTGGCCGACGCCACCAAGCGCGAAGACGTCCAGACGGCGGAAGCCAACCTGGCCGCCGCCTTCGCCCGCATCGACCAGCTGAAAGCGCAGATCGAGCAAACCCAGGCGACGCTCAAGGCCGACGAGGCCCGCCTCGGCTACACCCGCATCTTCGCGCCGATGGCCGGCACCGTGGTCGCCGTCGAGGCGCGCGAGGGACAGACGCTGAACGCTACCTACCAGACGCCGAACGTGCTGCGCATCGCCGACCTGTCGGGGATGACCGTGTGGACCGACGTCTCGGAAGCCGACATCGCGCTGGTCAAGGCCGAACTGCCGGTCTGGTTCACCACGCTGGGCGGCCACAACGAAGCCCGGCCGCGGCGCTGGGAAGGCCGTATCCGCCAGGTCCTGCCGGCACCGCCGACGGCGCCTGCAGCGGCCGGCGGACAAGCCGGCGGCGGCCAGCCGCAAGGCATGAAGGCGGTCAATTACACGGTGCTGTTCGATGTGGATAACCCGGACGGCGCGCTGATGCCGCAGATGACCGCCCAGGTCAGCATCGTCACCGCCGCCACCCGCAACGTGATCAGCGTGCCGCTTGCTGCGGTCGACGGGCTGGGCGAGGAAAAACCGACGGTGCGCCTGCTCGGCCGGGACGGCGACATCGAAGTCCGGCCGCTGACGCTCGGCGTGCGCAGCCGCCACCTGGCCGAAGTGACCGCCGGGCTCGCCGAAGGCGAACGCCTGATCCTCGGCGAAAAGGCGGTCGCCAGCGGCCCGCGGAGATTCACCTGGTGACACCGCTGATCGAACTGCGCGGCATCCGCAAGCGCTACGGCGGCGGCGACCGGCCGCTGGTCGAGGTGCTGCACGGCATCGACCTGACGATCCACAGCGGCGAGTTCGTCGCCATCGTCGGCGCCTCCGGTTCCGGCAAATCGACGCTGATGAACCTGATCGGCTGCCTGGACCGTGCCAGCGAGGGCAGCTACCGTTTCGCCGGCCAGGACGTCGCCGGCTTCGACGCCGACCGCCTGGCCTGGCTGCGCCGCGAGGCCTTCGGCTTCGTCTTCCAGGGCTATCACCTGATTGCCACCGAATCGGCGCGCGAGAACGTCGAAATCCCGGCGCTCTACGCCGGCGTGCCGGAAGCCGAACGGCGCCGCCGCGCTGCCGCGCTGCTCGACCGGCTGGGCCTGGCCAGCCGCCAGGACAACCGGCCCAACCAGCTCTCCGGCGGCCAGCAGCAGCGCGTGTCGATCGCCCGCGCGCTGATGAACGGCGGCCGCATCATCCTGGCCGACGAACCGACCGGCGCGCTCGATTCGCACAGCGGCGCCGAGGTCATGGTCCTGCTGCGCGAACTGGCGGCGGCCGGCCACACCGTCATCCTGATCACCCACGACCGCGACGTGGCGGCGCAGGCCGAACGCGTCATCGAAATCCACGACGGCAACATCACCCGCGATTCCGGCCCGTCGACGCCGTCGACCGCATTGCCGCTGCCGACGCTCGACCCCGTCGCACAACGCAGCGCCAGCCTGCGCGACGACCTGGCCGAAGCGATGCGCACCGCCTGGCGGGCGATGCGCGTCAATCGCGGCCGCACCGGCCTGACCCTGCTCGGCATCGTCATCGGCGTCGCCTCGGTGATCCTCATGCTGGCCATCGGCGAAGGCGCGCGGCAGCGGGTCATCGAGCAGATGGGCAGCATGGGCACGACGATCATGTACCTGGGCAGCAAGGTGCCGAAAACCGGCGGCCCGGTCGGCATGATCAGCGACGACGACCTCGACGCGGTACGCGCCCTGCCCGACATCCGCCGCGTCATGCCGGTGATCGGCGACCCGATCCTGGTCCGCCACGGCAACGTCGAACGCACCATCTACGTCTTTGCCGGCGGCGAGGAAATGACCGACATCTTCCGCTGGCCGGTCGCCCGCGGCCGCTTCTTCAACAGCCGCGAGAACGAGGAACTGGCGCCGGTCGTGGTCGTCGGCAACAAGGCCTACCAGCAGTTCTTCCCCGGCGTGGCCGACCCGGTCGGCCGGCATCTGCTGATCGGCAACGCGCCGTTCGAGGTGATCGGCGTCATGAGCAGCCGCGGCAGCGACGGCTGGGGCCAGAACTACGACGACATGGTCTTCATCCCCTATCGCGCCGGCCGCGCCCGCGTCTACCGGACGCAGACACAGCCGGACTATTCCATCATCGACGTCGTCTCGGCCGACGTCGTCGACGAGGCGGAAAGCGCCGTCGGCACGCTGCTCAGCGAACGCCACGGCCGCGAGGACGTGGCCATCGGCAACGCCGCCGCCCGGATCAAGGCCGAGATGCAGACGCGCGAGGCGATGACCATGATGCTCAGCCTGATCGCCGCCGTCTCGCTGGTGGTCGGCGGCATCGGCGTGATGAACGTGATGCTGATGACGGTGCGCGAACGCACCCGCGAGATCGGCATCCGCATGGCCACCGGCGCGCGCCAGCGCGACATCCAGCGCCAGTTCCTCAGCGAGGCCGTGCTGATCGCCCTGACCGGCGGCCTGATCGGCGTCGGCAGCGGCCTGGCCATCGGCTTCGCCCTGCTGCTCTGGGAAATCCCGGTGGTTTTCTCGTTGACCGCAATCCTCGGCGCCTTCGGCTGTGCCATCGCCACCGGCCTGGTCTTCGGCTGGCTGCCGGCCCGCCAGGCATCGCGGCTCGATCCCGTACGGGCGCTCTCCGGAGAATGAACACGATGCGCTTTCCTATCCCTCGCGCCACGCTGACCGCCCTCGCCTGCCTGCTCGTGCTGCCGCTCGGCGGCTGCTCGTCGCCGGCGATGCGCGATGCCAACCCGGTCGCCGCACTGCTGCCGGCGGACTGGTTCCGCAAACCGGAAACCTTGCAGCCTGCTGCGGTCGACACCGCCTGGTGGCGAAATTTCGCCAATCCCGAACTCGACGCGCTGATCGATCAGGCCGAACGGCAATCGCACGACCTGGCCGCCGCCATCGCCGGCGTACGCCAGGCCAGGGCGCTGGCCGGCGCAGCCGGCGCCGCCCGCTGGCCGGCGCTCGACCTGCTGGTCACCGGCGAACGCGGCGACGCCAGCGGTACCAGCCGCAACGACTACGCCGCCACGCTGACCGCCGCTTACGAGCTGGATGTCTGGGGGCGCGTCCGCGCCACGCACGAGTCGGCGCTGGCCACGGCCCTGGCCTCGACCTACGACGCCCAGGCGATCAGGCTCGGCATCCAGGCCAGCGTCGCCAACGCCTGGCTGGAAAGCGTCGCGCTGCGCCAGCGCCTGAGCATCGGCGAACAGGACCGGCGCGATGCCCGGCAGACGCTGACGCTGATCGAGGCCCGCCAGGCGGCCGGGGCGGCAACCGAACTCGATCTGGCCCGCCAGCGCGGCATCGTCGCCGAACGCGAGAAGAGCCTGGCCGCACTGCAGCGCCAGCTCGACGACAACCGCGTACTGCTCGCCCGCCTGCTCGGCGAAGCCGGCAGCCGCGACATCGCCACCGCCAGCCTCGACGAGGTCGGCCTGCCGGCCATCGACAGCGGGTTGCCCAGCGAACTGCTGCGCCGCCGCCCCGACCTGGCACGCGCCGAAGCGCAGTTGCAGGCGGCCGACGCCGACCTGGCCGCGGCGCGCGCCGCGTTGCTGCCGACGATCAACCTGAGCGCCGCCCTGAGCGGCGGCAACGGCGAACTGCTCAAGGTCATGGAAAACCCGGCCTACAGCCTGTTGACCGCAATCGCCGCACCGATCTTCAACGCCGGCCGCCTGTCAGCGCTGCGCGATGGCGCCCGGGCCAGGCAGGAGAGCCTGCTCGCCACCTACCGCTCGGCCGTCGTCGCCGCCTTTGCCGACAGCCAGGGCGCGCTCAACGCGATCGCCGGCAACGAAGCCCAGCAACGGGCCCAGCAAGCCGTCCTGCGCGAAGCCGAACGCGCCTGGCGGCTGGCCGACGTACGCTACCGCGCCGGGGCGGCCGGCATGCTCGATCTGCTCGACGCCCAGCGCACCCTGCACGCGGCACGCAGCGACGCCGTCCAGTTGCAGCTGCTCCGCCTGCAGGCCCGGGTCTCGCTGTACCGGGCGCTGGGCGGCGGCTGGCAAAACGTCGGCGGATAGCCCGACAACCGTGGAGAGCATCATGCAAAACCTGTCCAGCCCGGCTTTCCGGAAAACCGGCATCGACGGCGCCAGCCACGATCCGGCGCTCGACGCGCTGCGCCGGAGCGGCCTGCGCATCACCGCCGCCCGCGTCGACGTGTTCAACGCATTGCAGCGCCAGGGCGGCTTCGTCCGCCCCGAGACGCTGTTCCGTATCTGGCTGGAAACGCGCCGCCAGACCAATATCTCGACCATCTACCGGGCGCTGACCGATCTTTCCAAGGCCGGCGTGATCCTCAAAGCGCGCGATGCCGACGGACGCAACATCTATGCAACGCCGAGCGGCGGCGACGACGACAGCATCCACCTCTATCTGCCCGAGCTGCCGCCGATTCCGCTGCATCACCCGGCACTGCGCCGGGAAATCGAGGAAGCGGCGCGCGCCGTCGGCATCGAACTGCACGGCCGGCAGCTGGGCATCACCGTCGGCAGCATCGACCCCAAGGCCCCCTGAACGCACCCTGCCGCGATACGGCAAACGGCAGCCGCCGCGGCGACGGTTAGAATAGCGACGATGCGCCGCCTGCCATCCCGCCATTCCTTCGCTTTCGCACTGCTGCTGTCTGCCCTGTTGCACCTGGCCGTCCTGCTGTTTCCCCGCCACGAAAAGGACGGCGAACAAGCCACGGCGCAACCGCTGCAGGCCCGTCTGCGGCAGCCGCCGGCGGTCAGGCCGGAAACGCCGCCGCCCGTGGCCGCCACGCCGCCGGCCAAACGTGCTACCACCCGCGAAGGGCGCCGGGTACTGACCGCCGAAAAATCGTCGCGGACGACCAGCGGCCAGCGCTGGAGCGCCGCCGAAAAGGCGGACATGGATAATTTCCTCGAGGAACTCGAACGCGCACCGAAGCCGACACTGGCCCAACGTTCGCTGGCCATGGCCCGCGACCAGGGGCGGCAGCTGGCGGCCCGCGACGACGCCGACGATGCGCTGCTGGAAATGCGCCCGAACGCGCCGCCGATCCATCCGTTCAGCCTGGAAAGCTACCTCGACGGCATGTTGCGCCGCCTGAACCGCAGCGCCGGCTACGTCGCGCGCGACCAGCGCAATCCCGGCGTCCGCCCGGCTGCCGTCCAGTTCAGGATCAATCCCGATGGCTCGCTGAAAAGCTTCGTGGTGCTCGATGCCGGCGACCAGGCATCGGAGATCGCCTTCATCAAGTCCGTCATCGAACGTTCCATCCCGTTCTCGCCCTTTCCCCCGGACATCGACAAGGCCGCCCGCTCGCTCGGCGTGACGATCTGCATCCGCCCCGGCAGCAGCGAAGGCGGCGGCAGCGGTTTCTCGCGGATGCGCGGCAACCGCTGCCAGGGATGAGGCTGCGGTTCATCCGGATGGACGCGCGTTGAATTCCGGGCGACGATATCTGTCCTAACCGGCGCCGGCCGCCTGTCAAAGGGACCGGCTTTTCCAGCGCGACAATCAGGAGATGAACATGGAACACATTCGCTTACTCGGCATCGCCGGCAGCCTGCGCCAGGCATCCACCAACCGCGGCCTACTGCGCGCCGCCCAGAAAAACCTGCCGGACGGCGTGACGCTGGAGATCGCCGACCTGACCGACATTCCGTTCTACAACCAGGACATCGCCACCAAGCCGGCTGCGGTCGACCGCGTTCTGGCGCAAATTGGCGCCGCCGACGGACTGGTTTTCGCCTGCACCGAATACAACTATTCGCTCGCTCCGGCGCTGAAGAACATTCTCGACTGGGCCTCGCGCGAACCGGACAACGCCCTGCTCGCCGGCAAGCCTGCCGCCATCATGGGCGCCGCAGGCGGCATGGGCAGTTCGCGGGCGCAATACCACCTGCGCCAGGTCTGCGTCTTTCTCGATCTGCAACCGTTGAACAAGCCCGAAGTCTTTGCCAATGCCTTTGCCGGCGGCTTCGACGCCAATGGCGATCTGACCGACGACAAGATCGCCGCGCTGATCCGCCAGCAGATGGTGGCGCTGGTCGCCCGCGTCGGTCGCTGAGCCGATGGAACTTGCCCAGATCGGCGAGCAACTGCGGCAGGACGCCGTCAGCGTCGTCTTCCTGAACGTCCTGCTGCAACAACTCGGCCTGCCGGTACCGGCGGTGCCGACGCTGCTGCTGGCCGGCAGCCTGGCGCTCGGCAACCACGCGCTGGCCGGCATCCTGGCCGCCGCGGTACTGGCGTCGGTCGCTGCCGACTGGCTGTGGTACTGGGCGGGAAAACGCTTCGGCTATCGCGTGCTGTCCGGGCTGTGCAAGCTGTCGATCAACCCCGCCTCCTGCGTCAGCCAGACCGAAGCCCGCTTCGTCCGCTGGGGGCTGCCGTCGCTGGTCGTCGCCAAGTTCATTCCGGGATTCTCGACCGTGGCGCCGCCGATTGCCGGCACGCTGCGCATGAATCCCGTCGGCTTCCTTGCCGCATCGGCGGTCGGCGCGGCACTGTGGGCCGGACTGGCGATCCTCGCCGGACGGCTGATGCGCGACGAGGTCCAGGCCGTCATGGATCTCCTTGAACGCAATGCCGCGGCAGCCCTGCTCGTCCTGGCAACCGGCATCGTCGTCTGGCTGGGCTGGAAATTCCGGCAGAAGGCGCGCTTTCGCCTGAACTGCGCGATGACCCACATTTCCCCCGAGCAGTTGCGCGCCGCGCTCGACGGGCCGGAACCGCCGTTGCTGCTGGACCTGCGCGGCCCGGCGATGATCGCCGAAAGCGGTCCGCTGGCCGGCGCCCGGATCGCCGAGCACGATTTTCTGGAAGCCGCCGTCGATGGCTGGCCAAAGAACGCCCCCATCGTCACGCTATGCGCCTGCCCGGAAGACGCCAGCGCAATCCAGGCGGCCAGGCATCTGCTCGGCGCCGGCTTTCTGTCGGTCAAGCCGCTGAAGGGTGGCTACGAAGCCTGGATGGCGCTCAACCGGCCGGCCGCGATCGACCACGCCGGCGCGACAACCGGCTAGTTCAGATCCTCTTCCCGGGGCAGGGGCAGATGCAGGACATCGATCCCCTCTTCCTTCAGGGCCTCGCGCTCCTCGGGCGTGGCATTGCCGCGGATCGAGCGCTCCGGGGCTTCCTGGTAATGGATCCGCCGCGCTTCGGCCGCAAAATCGTCGCCGACGTCCTCGCTGCCGCTGACGATGCTCTGCACAAACTGCCGATACAGCGCCATGACCTGCGTGCCGGACGGAATCATCGCCGCGCTCGAATGCGCCGCAGCGGCAACCGGCATCGCTGCCGGGCGTTCGCCGGTCGCCGGGCCGCCGATCGCGACCGCCGAAGGAATGCGCCGGACGGCCGGCGTGTCGCACTGCGGGCAATGTACCTGACCGGATTCGCACTGCCGGGAAAAATCGTCGGCGCTGTGGAACCAGCCTTCGAACCGATGTTCGTTATCGCAAATCAGGTCGTAGATGATCATTCGGGAGTCGGTGGTGGTGCCCGGAACCGGAATCGAACCGGTACGCTCGATGAGCGAGAGATTTTAAGTCTCTTGTGTCTACCAATTTCACCATCCGGGCATGCCGCGACATTTTAGCGTCCGGCGGATGTGAAAAAGGGAAAGCACGGAGGCTTTCCCTTTTCATTTGGAGCGGCAGAAGAGTCTCGAACTCTCGACCTCAACCTTGGCAAGGTTGCGCTCTACCAACTGAGCTACTGCCGCATTGTTCTCTGGAGGCGCGGGCCGGAGTCGAACCGACCTACACGGATTTGCAATCCGGTGCATAACCGCTTTGCTACCGCGCCCCGCCTACAAGCTTTACTTCAAGTGGAAAAGCCTGGGGCTTTTCCGGAAATTCTGGAGCGGCAGAAGAGTCTCGAACTCTCGACCTCAACCTTGGCAAGGTTGCGCTCTACCAACTGAGCTACTGCCGCGCTGAACAACAGAAGCGCGCATTATAGACAGCCCACGAGAATTGTCAACACGATTTCGTAGTTTTCTCCTGTTCATCGGCTTTTCGGCGCTTCGAGCTGATTTTCCGGCCGGGCGTTTTGACCGGCGGCACGATAGCGCCTATGCTCTCCCGGTCTTCAGGGCGGGGTGGAACTCCCCACCGGCGGTAGGCTGCTGCGCAAGCGGTGGCGAGCCCGCGAGCGCCGCGTTTGCCGAAAGGGAAATGCGGGTCAGCAGATTCGGTCGAATGCCGAAGCCGACGGTCACAGTCCGGATGAAAGAAGGCAGCATTCCCCGTGCACGCCAGCCGGCGCGCGCGGGTTTTCTGCATCCCTGAAACGCCCTTTTTTCTTGAACAACACAGGAGCGTTTCATGCAAACCGACACTTCCCTAAACACCCGCCAGCAACTGCAACGGGCGATCGCCGCGATCCGCGCCGGCCGACCGGTCATCGTGCTCGACGACGAAAGCCGCGAGGACGAGGCCGACCTGATCATGGCCGCGGAACTGGTCAGCGCAAGCTGGATGGCCCGTTTCATCCGCGATTGCAGCGGCATCGTCTGCCTCTGCCTGGACAACCGGATCGCCGACCGTCTCGAACTGCCGTTGATGGTCAGCGACAACGGCAGCCGCCACGGTACGCCGTTCACCGTTTCGATCGAGGCGCGGCATGGCGTGACCACCGGCGTCTCGGCCGCCGACCGGGCAGTCACCGTACTGACGGCCTGCGCCGCAAACGCCCGCGCCGAGGATCTGGTACGCCCCGGTCACATCTTCCCGCTGCGCGCCCACGACCGGCGCGTGCATGGCCGGCGTGGCCATACCGAAGGCGCGGTGATGCTGGCCGAGCTGGCCGGCCTGCGCCCGGCGGCGATTCTCTGCGAACTGATGAACGACGACGGTACGATGATGCGCGGTGCCCAGCTGCGCGATTACGCGGCGCGCAACGATCTGGTCGTCACCTCGATCGCCGCGCTCGCCGACTATCCGGACTGAGCCCCGCGAAAACGAAAAGGCCGGCAATCCGCCGGCCTTTTTCATCCACTGCCGCGGTCGACCGCGGCAGTCGGCAAAAAACCGTTCAGTCCCCGCTGTGCCGGGCAATTTCCGGCCAGGCCATGCGCAGGTAGTAACCCATCGACCACAGGGTCAGCAGCGCAGCGATCCAGATCAGCCAGTTGCCGAGCTGCAGCGTGTCGAAGCCGAGCAGCGGTGCCTGGTAGAGCAGCAGCGGAATCGCCATCATCTGCGCGGTGGTCTTGATCTTGCCCAGCATCGACACGGCGACGCTCTTCGACGCGCCGATCTTGGCCATCCATTCGCGCAGCGCCGAAATGGTGATTTCGCGGCCGATGATGATCACCGCGACGATGGCGTCGGTGCGGTCGAGCTGGACCAGGATCAGCAAGGCCGCAGCGACCATCAGCTTGTCGGCGACCGGGTCGAGGAAGGCGCCGAAGGCCGAGGTCTGGTTCAGCTTGCGCGCCAGATAACCGTCCGCCCAGTCGGTGAAGGCTGCCGCCATGAAGATGCCGGTCGCCAGCAGATCGCGTTCGTGCGCGCCAAGCCAGCCGGCCGGCAGGTAATAGACGGCGACCAGCAGCGGAATGGCGACGATGCGCAACCAGGTCAGCAGGATGGGGACGTTCAGTGGCATAGACCGTCAGTGTAAGGCGGAATGGATCTTTTCGGCCATCTCGCGGCCAATGCCGGGGATTTCGGCCAGCTGCTCGACCGTCGCCTCGCGCACGCCGGCCAGACCGCCGAAACGGGCAATCAGCGCCTTGCGCCGGGCCGGGCCGACGCCGGGCAGGCTTTCCAGCGTCGAGGTTTTGCGGCTTTTCGCGCGTTGACCGCGATGGCCGGTGATCGCGAAGCGGTGCGCTTCGTCGCGCACTTCCTGGATCAGGTGCAGCGCCGGGTGGTCGGACGGCAGGTTGAGCGGTTCGCGGCCGTCGGCTTCCGGAAAGATCAGGCTTTCCAGGCCGGGCTTGCGTTCCTCGCCCTTGGCGACGCCGATCATGTTGAGGTGGGTCAGACCGAGGTCGGCGAGCGCGGCCCAGGCCGAGGCGACCTGCCCCTTGCCGCCGTCGATCAGGATCAGGTCGGGCGCCCTGCCCTCGCCGCTGGCGATGCCGTCGTAGCGCCGAGTCACGGCCTGGCGCATCGCCGCGTAATCGTCGCCGGGCGTGATGTCGCGGATGTTGAAGCGGCGGTAATCGCGCTTGCTCATCTGGTTGCCGTCGTAGACCACGCACGACGCGACGGCGCTTTCGCCCATGGTGTGGCTGATGTCGAAACATTCGATGCGGGCAAGCGGCTCGGCCAGTTGCAGCGCTTCCTGCAGGGCGGCCAGCCGCATTTCCTGCTGGGCGCTGGCCTGATTGCGCGCCAGGATCGCCAGGCGGGCATTCTGCAAGGCCATCTCGACCCAGGCCTTCTGCGTCAGATTGCGCGCTTCCTGGATCGGCACCGGTCGGGCCGCCTGTTCGGCCAGCGTCGCGGCGGCTTCCTCGGCATCCTCGTTTTCCGGCAGCGGCGAGACCAGCAGCCGGGCCGGCGCCGGATGCACTTCGTAATGCTGGCGCAGGAAGGCGACCAGCGCATCGGCGGCGGTCGAATCCCCGGCATTGCTCGGGAACAGCGGCCGGTCGCCGAGATGCCGGCCGCCGCGCACCATCGCCAGGTTGACGCAGAGTTGCCCGGCTTCGCGCACGGCGACGACGATGTCGGCATCCTCGCCCTTGCTGCTCGAGACGAACTGTTTTTCCTGGACCTGATGCAGCGACTGGATCTGGTCGCGGTAGATCGCCGCCTGTTCGAAGGCGAGGCTGAGCGCGGCCTTTTCCATCGATGCACTGAGGCGCTTGATCACTTCCTGCTGCTTGCCGGACAGGAACATCGTCGCGTACTGCACGTCGGCGGCGTAGTCGGCCGGCGAGATGTAGCCGACGCACGGCCCGCTGCAGCGCTTGATCTGGTAGAGCAGACAGGGCCGCGAGCGGTTGGCGAAGACGGTGTCTTCACAGGTGCGCAGGCGGAACATCTTCTGCAGCAGCTGGATGCTGTCGCGCACCGCCCACGACGACGGGAACGGCCCGTAATAATCGGCCTTGCGGTCCGGATTGCCGCGATAGAAGCCGAGCCGCGGATACTCGCCGCGCGTCATGACGATGTACGGATAGGACTTGTCGTCGCGGAACAGGATGTTGTAGCGCGGCGCCAGCGACTTGATCAGGTTGTTTTCCAGCAGCAGCGCTTCCGCCTCGGTACGCGTCGCGGTCGTCTCGACGTGGTCGATCTGGCTGACCATGTGGGCGATGCGCGGGCTGGACAGATTGTCGCGGAAGTACGACGACACCCGCTTCTTCAGGTTCTTGGCCTTGCCGACGTAAAGCACGGCACCGTCGGCGCCGATCATGCGGTAGACGCCGGGCAGTTCGGTCAGCGAAGCGAGAAAGGATTTTGCGTCGAAAGCCACGGTCGACCGGAGAAATGGGCGAAAAACGGGGAAAAAGGCACGGGCCGCGATGTTAACATGCCGGCCATGCAGCTTCACTGGGACATCTTCTGCCGCGTCGTCGACAACTACGGCGACATCGGCGTCTGCTGGCGGCTCGCCCGGCAACTGGCGGCCGAACACGGCAAACGCGTGCGACTGTGGGTGGACGAGCCGGCCGCCCTCGCCCCGCTGTGTCCCGACTGCGATCCGGCGCGCGACCAGCAGTCGCTGGCCGGCATCGAACTGCGCCGCTGGCCGGTCGCCGATGCTGCGGTCGACTGGGCGGCCGCGGCAATAACCGCCGACGTCGTCATCGAAGCCTTCGCCTGCGAACTGCCCGCCGCCTACCTGCAGGGCCTGGCCCGGCGCGAACGGCGGCCGGTCTGGCTCAATCTCGAATACCTGAGCGCCGAAACCTGGGTGGACGGCTGTCACGGCATGGCCTCGCCGCATCCGTCGCTGCCGCTGACCAAGCATTTCGTTTTTCCCGGTTTCACACCGTCGACCGCAGGACTGCTGCGCGAGGCCGACGCCTGCCCCGCGCTGCCCGTGCTGGCCCCGGAAACGCTGGAAATCAGCCTGTTCTGCTACGACGATGCGCCGGTTGGCGCGCTGTTCGCGGCGCTGGCCGACCTGACGCAGCCGGTGCGCTGCCTGGTGCCGCCGGGCAAACCGCTGGCCGCCACGCAAGCCGCGCTCGGCGCCGGCAGTGCGTGGCAGCTCGGCCGGCTGCAGGTCGACGCCATTCCCTTCCTGAGCCAGACCGCCTACGACGCACTGCTGCGCCGCTGCGCGCTCAACTTCGTGCGCGGCGAGGATTCCTTCGTCCGCGCCCAGTGGGCCGGCCGGCCTTTCGTCTGGCAGATCTACCGGCAGGACGACAATGCCCACCTCGTCAAACTCGACGCCTTTCTCGCGCGTTACCTGAACGGCCTGCCGCCGGCCACGGCGGCGACGCTGCGCGCGCTCTTCCTCGCCTGGAACGGCGTCGGCGATCCGGCCCCGGCCATCGCCGCAACGCTGCGCCGCCTGCCGGAATTCGCCGCTCATGCGGTCGACTGGCGAAATTCGCTGAAAAAACAGCGCGATCTGGCATCCAGCCTCATTCAATTCTGCGCCGACAAGGTATAATCGCGGGCTTTTCTCTCACCCGATTTTGGATACCCTCTCATGAAGACCGCTCAGGAACTCCGCTCCGGCAACGTGATCATGGTCGGCGGCGAGCCGCTCGTCGTGCAGAAGACCGAATACAACAAGTCCGGCCGCAACGCCGCCGTCGTCAAGATGAAGCTGAAGAACCTGCTGTCCGGCAACCCGTCGGAAGCGGTTTACAAGGCCGACGACAAGTTCGAAATCGTCGTCCTCGACAAGAAGGAAGTGACCTTCTCCTACTTCGGCGACCCGATGTACGTCTTCATGGACGCTGAATACAACCAGTACGAAGTCGAAGCCGACAACATGGTCGACGCGCTCAAGTACCTCGACGACGGCATGCCGTGCGAAGTGGTGTTCTACGACGGCCGCGCGATCTCCGTCGAACTGCCGACCGCACTGGTCCGCGAAGTCGAATACACCGAGCCGGCCGTCAAGGGCGACACCTCGGGCAAGGTCCTGAAGCCCGCCCGCATCAAGCCGACCGGCTTCGAACTGCAGGTGCCGGCCTTCGTCGAAATCGGCGACAAGATCGAAATCGATACGCGTACCGACGAATACCGCAGCCGTACCAAGTAATTCCGGCCCAGGCCGCAGCATGACGGGCAGCCCTGGCTGCCCGTTTTTCATTCCCCCGACGGAATTCCGCCGATGCGCATCGATCCCCGCTACGCCAACCTGCTGTTCAGTTTTCTGCTCTCCGGCATCATGAGTTGCATCGTCTCCGGTGTCGTGCTGATCACCCATACCGAACTGAGCTGGGCCTTTCCGCTGCAATGGGCCAGCGGCTTCATGACCACCTGGCCGATCGCCTTTCCGTCGGTGCTGTTCCTGGCGCCGCGCGTGCGCCGCGTGGTCAACCGCCTGACCCGCGAATGAGCGCGGTCGACACGGAAATTTCACGATTTTCTGTCAGAATCCCGAACTGACTCACCACCGAATCCCGGAAAATTTCATGACCTACACCGTATTTGTCGATGGCCAGGAAGGCACCACCGGCCTGCAGATCAACGAGCTGCTCGCCAGGCGCAGCGACATCGAAATCATCAGGATCGATGCCGACAAGCGCAAGGATCTGGCCGAACGCAAGCGCCTGATCAACGCCGCCGACGTCACCTTCCTGTGCCTGCCGGACGACGCGGCCAAGGAATCGGTCAGCCTGGTCGACAATCCAAAAACCTGCGTCATCGACGCGTCGACCGCACACCGCGTCGATCCCGCCTGGACCTTCGGCCTGCCCGAACTGGCCAGGGATCAGCGCGACAAAATCCGGGCCTCCAAGCGCATCGCCAACCCCGGCTGCCATGCCACCGCCTTCATCCTGGCGCTGCGTCCGCTGGTCGCCGCCGGCCTGATCCCGGCCGACACGCAGATCGCGGCGAATTCCATCACCGGTTACTCCGGCGGCGGCAAGAAGATGATTGCCGACTACGAAGCCGCCGCAGCCGGCACCGCGCTGAAGGCGCCGCGCCCCTACGCACTGGCGCTGGCCCACAAGCACCTGCCGGAAATGCAGGCTTACACCGGGTTGACCGTGGCACCGATCTTCCAGCCCATCGTCGGCCCCTTCTACAAGGGGCTGGCGGTCAGCGCCGCGCTGCAGCCGGCGCAGTTCGCCCGTGCCGCAACGCCGGCCGACGTGCAGCGGATCATCGCCGACTACTACGCCGGCGAAGCCTTCATCAACGTGCTGCCGGTCGATCTGGCGGCAACGACGGACGGCGGCTTCTACGACGTCGAAGCCAACAACGACACCAACCGCGTGGACATCGCCGTCTTCGGCAACGCCGAGCGCATGCTGCTGATCGCCCGCCTGGACAACCTCGGCAAGGGCGCCTCCGGCGCCGCCGTACAGGCGATGAACGTGCATCTGGGCGTCGAGGAAAGCCTGGGTCTGGTCTGAAAACGGCCCGTCCGAAAAATCGAAACCCGCCGACCGGCGGGTTTTTTATTGGCTACGCGGCGAGAAAATTGCGGCGGGCTGGATGAAACGAACGATCTGGTCGATTTCGGCCAGGCTGGTGTCGAACCATTCGGTACCCGGCGAGGCGCGCTTTCCTCCCCTCGCCTCCAGCGTCGAATGCACGGCATCCTCCACCGCTGCCACGCGTTGCACCTCCCAGATTCCGAGAATGACGGGATATTCAAAACAGCAGGTCGTCTTGCATTGCTGGTTCACCCGAGCATCGGCATCGCCGGTTGTCGTCAATCCGACTTTGATGGGGAATTTACCCTCAGGCCTGACGATGGAAGGAAAGGTATAGGCATAGATGATTCCCGCGTCGGTCGATTCGACATCGGTCGCCTGCGCGTCGGCCTCGGCAATTTCTTCCTCCAGCGAAATGTTGCGGAACATCCCGCCGCCAAGGTTCTCGAAAACCTTCAGATTCTCCGCCAGAAACGGAATATAGAAGCCGAAGATGGTGCTCATCTTCTCCGTGGCATCCGATTTGGCTTTCTTGATGCGGATATCCAGTTGCTCCGGCGTGTAAGTCTCGGCAAGCAGTTTTTTCGACAATCCCCTCAACAGAAAAGGTTCGTCGCCATGCGCCCGTGCCATATCGGCAAGACGTGGCAATAACTCGTAACGCGATGCCTGATAAACGTAGGAACGGGAAGCTTCAAAGGGAATTGACATAAGACCTCTCAGCCGGCAGGTACAAGATCCAGCGTCACCAGCATCTGCAACGCCTCCCGGTAAACGTGGGGATCGGGATAGCGCACTGCCTCGGCCGGCAACAGCCTGGCAACCCGCGCGGCACGACGGGGATCGCTTTCCGGCTGCCAGCCCTCCAGCACCTGGGCGACGGCGTCCGGCGCATTGCAGACGAGCAGCATGTCGCAGCCGGCGGCCCAGGCGGTCTGCACGCGGGCCAGCATGTCGCCGACGACGCCGGCACCGGCCATCGACAGATCGTCAGTGAAAACGACGCCGTCAAACTTAAAGTTATTTCTCAAATAACTTATCCATTTATTTGAAAATACAGCTGTATTGCAATCGAAGCTCTCGTAGATCACATGCGCGGCCATCACCGCGTCCAAGGCCAGTTCGCGGTAGGGCCGCAGGTCGTCGGCCATCGCCGCGAGCGGCCGGTCGTCGATCGGCAGTTCGACGTGCGAGTCGGGAATGACGTAGCCGTGCCCGGGGAAATGCTTGCCGCAAGTGCCCATGCCGCCGGCTTTCAGGCCCTCGCCGAGGGCACCGGCGAGCGCTGCGACGATACCTGGATCGCGGTGGAAAGCGCGGTCGCCGATCACCCGCGACGGGCCGTAGTCGAGGTCGAGCACTGGCGTGAAGGAATAATCGACGCCGCAGGCGCGCAGTTCGGCGGCGAGCACGAAACCGGCGGCGCGAGCGGTATCCAGCGCGGCAGCCGGATCGCTGTCGTGCAACTGACCGAGGGCGCGCATCGGCGGCAGCCGGGTGAAGCCCTCGCGGAAGCGCTGCACCCTGCCCCCTTCGTGATCGACGGCGATCAGCAGGCGCGGTTCGCGCAGCGCGTGGATTTCGTCGCACAGCGCCGTCAGTTGGGCGCGGTCGCGGTAGTTGCGGGTAAACAGGATGATGCCGCCGACCAGCGGATGGCACAGGCGTTCACGGTCGAGGTCGGTGAGTTCGGTGCCGGCGATGTCGATCATCAGCGGTCCGGGCAGTCTGGTGCTCATGCTTGCTCCAGCAAAACGTAGGCGACGGCGTATTCGGCTTCGTCGCTGATCGAAAGGTGAACGGTCAACCGCCGGTTTTCGAAAATTTCCGCCAGTTGACCGTGAAAGTGAAACACCGGCTTGCCCAGTGCGTCGTGGCCAACCGCGATGGCCGGCAGCAGCACCGGCGGCCGCACGCCCGTGCCGAAAGCCTTGGCGAAAGCTTCCTTGGCGGCGAAGCGCTTGGCCAGGAAGCGGCCCTTGTCGGCGGCCTTGGCGAAATCGGCCAGTTCGTCCGGCGCCAGCAGCTTGTCCAGCGCCTTGTCGCCGTGCCGTTCCCACATGCCTTGCAGCCGGGCGACGGCGACGATGTCGGTGCCGATGCCGACGATCATTCGGCTTCCGGACGCTCGGCGGCGGCGACCATCAGCGCCTTCATCTCGCGCACCGCCTCGCGCAAGCCGACAAAGACGGCGCGGCTGACGATGGCGTGGCCGATGTGCAGTTCGCGGATGCCGGCCAGTCGGGCCACCGGCTGGACGTTGTAGTAGTTGAGCGCATGGCCGGCGTTGAAGCGCATGCCGAGCTGGCGGATGGCACGGCCAGCGGCGCGGATCTTGGCCAGTTCGGCCAGCACCGCCGGCGCCTCGGCATCGCGCCCTTTCTCGTAGAAGGCATGGGCGTAGGGACCGGTGTGAATCTCGCAGACGCTGGCGCCGATGCGTGCCGCCGCCTCGATCTGCGGGATTTCGGCGTCGATGAAGACGCTGGTGGTGATGCCGGCGTCGCGCAGCCGGGCGATCACGTCCTTGAGCCGGGCTTCCTGGCCGACGATGTCGAGACCGCCCTCGGTGGTCACCTCGTGCCGCCCTTCCGGCACCAGCATGGCCATTTCCGGCCGGGTCGCGCAGGCGATGCCGACCATCTCGTCAGTCGCCGCCATTTCCAGGTTGAGCTTGATCTGCGTCGTTTCCTTGAGCCGGCGGACGTCGGCATCCTGAATGTGCCGGCGATCCTCGCGCAGATGGACGGTGATGCCGTCGGCGCCGCCCAGATGCGCCTCGACGGCGCCCCAGACGGGATCGGGTTCATAGGTGCGCCGGGCCTGGCGGACGGTGGCGATGTGGTCGATGTTGACGCCGAGTTCGATCATAGTTCCTGCAACTCCTTGAAAATCTTGCGGGTTTCCAGTTCCTGGCCGCCCAGGTAATAGCTCAGCAGCGTGCGCATCAGCGTCTTGGCCTCGCCGCGCGAACGCGGGTTGGAGAAATCGCCGGCGCCGAGGTCGAGCAGGCTGCTGCCGCGCACCACCTGGGCATCGGCTTCGGCATGCGCGAGGCGCACCGGCCCCTGCTCCATCCGGTAAGTGTAGAACGCCTCGGCGGCAATCGGCTCGCCGGCGGCGTCATGTTCGAGCATCAGGCCGTAGCCGAGCTCCTGCAACAGCGCCTTCTCGAAGCTGCGCAGATCGCCCTCGCGGGTCGCCGCGTCACTGTGCGCGGCCAGGCGCTGCAGGGTTTCGGCGTAGCGGGCGAACAGCGTCTGGTGGGCGTCCTCGCGCGGCAGCAGATGCATCAGCAACTCGTTCAGGTAGTAGCCGCAGAACAGCGCCTCGCCGCCGAGCAGCGGCTGGCCGCCGACCCATTCGGCCTTCATCAGCGTCAGCACCTCGCCCTTGCCGGCCCAGCCGATTTCCAGCGGCTGGAAACCCATCAGCAGGCCGCGGATCGCCGCCCGCGGCCGGCGCGCGCCGCGCGCCAGCAGCGCCATGCGCCCGAAATCGCGGCTGAAGACCTCGACGATCAGGCTGGTCTCGCGAAACGGCATGCTGTGCAGCACGTAGGCGGGCTGGCCGTCGACCTTGCTGCGCAGACTCATGGCGAGATGGCCCAGGTAAGGGGCTTACTCGTAGCCGAGGCTCTTGAGCAGGCGTTCGTCGTCGTTCCAGCCCGACTTAACCTTGACCCAGACTTCGAGATAGACCTTGCCGTCGAACAGCCGCTCCATGTCCTGGCGCGCCTCGCTGGCGATGCGCTTGAGCGATTCGCCGCCCTTGCCGATGACGATCGCCTTGTGATTCTCACGGTCGACGACGATGGCAGCGTAAATTCGGCGCAGGTTGCCTTCGACCTCGAACTTCTCGATCTCGACGGCGGTGGCGTACGGCAGTTCGTCGCCGAGCAGGCGGAAGACCTTCTCGCGGATGTATTCGGCGGCGAGGAAGCGCTCCGACTTGTCGGTCAGGTCGTCCTCGGGGAACATCAGGCCTTCGTTCGGCAGGTGCTTGCGCGCCTCCTTGAGCAGGTCCTGCGTCTGCCGGCCCTTGGCAGCGCTGACCGGAACCACGGCGGTGTAGTCGAAATCGGCCGAGACTTCGGCGAGGAAAGGCAGCAAGGCTTCCCGGCTCTTCAGCAGGTCGGTCTTGTTGATGACCAGGATCACCGGCCGGTCCTTCGGCAGCAGGCGCACCACCGCCTTGTCCTTGGCGTCGTAGCGGCCGGCCTCGATGACGAAGAGGACGAGATCGACGTCGTTCAAGGTCTGCGTCACGCCACGGTTCATCGCCCGGTTCAGCGCATTCGAGAACTTGGTCTGGAAGCCCGGCGTATCGACGAAGACGAACTGGGCGTCGGCTTCGGTCAGGATGCCGGTGATGCGGTGCCGGGTGGTCTGTGCCTTGCGCGAGACGATGCTGATCTTCTCGCCGATCAGGTGGTTGAGCAGCGTCGACTTGCCGACGTTGGGGCGGCCGACGATGGCGATGTAGCCGGAGCGGATGTCAGTCATGCTTCGAGTGCTTTCAGTGCCTGTTCCGCTGCGTGCTGCTCGGCGATGCGCCGGCTGCTGCCGGTGCCCAGCGTCCGCAAACGGGGATTGTCGATATCGCAGGCCACTTCGAAGGACTGCTCGTGCGCCGCGCCGCGCGTTTCCAGCAACTGGTAGCGAGGCAGGGGTTTCTTGCGCCCCTGCAGCCATTCCTGCAAACGGGTCTTGGGGTCTTTCTGGAACTGCCCCGGCTTCAATTCGCCGAGCTTTTCCTGGTACAGCCGCTGGATGACCCGATGCGCAGTTTCAAAACCGGCGTCCAGATAGATGGCGCCGAAAACGGCCTCCAGCGCATCGGCCAGCATCGATGGCCGGCTACCGCCACCACTGCGCAACTCGCCCTCGCCGAGGCGCAACTGGCTGCCCAGATCGAGTTCGAGCGCCAGGCCATGCAAGGCATCCTGCCGGACGAGATTCGCCCGCAAGCGGGAGAGGTCGCCTTCCGGCAACTCGGGAAAACGGGCGTAGAGCTCGGCGGCAATCACGCAATCGAGGATGCCGTCGCCCAGAAATTCCAGACGTTCGTTGTTCGGCTGGCCGAAGCTGCGATGCGTCAGTGCCGTGCGCAATAGCGCCGGGTCGGAAAAGACATGACCGAGTCGTTGCGCGAGACTGCCCATGCCTTACTTCGCCGAAGACCCCTTGTAGCGGATCACCAGGCTGACATTGTCGAGCAGCTGGACGCGACGCTCGTAATCGAAGTCGATCGTGATCTGACCGAGATTGTTCTTGTAGATGTCGAGCTGGCTGGACTTGAAATCGGTCAGGTTGTCGACTTCGACGAACTTGTCGAAAGCCTTGCGGATATCGGCTACCGTGGCATCGGGTGCAGCCTGCGCCGCCACCGTCTGCACATCCTTGCGGATCTTGTAGTACTCGGTCAGCGTTGGCACCACCTTCATGCCGAGGATGGCCACCAGGGCCAGCACGATGCACCAGAAGATCAGACCGCTGAGCGAAATGCCACGTTGATATTTCATCGCTGTCACCTTATTTGAATGTTCCGATACGTCCCAGATCGCCCAGATTCAACCAGATGAAGACCGCCTTGCCGACGATATTGGCTTCGGGCACGAAACCCCAGGCCCGGCTGTCGCGACTGTTGTCGCGGTTGTCACCCATCATGAAGTAATGGCCTTCGGGAACCTTGCAGATCACGCCAGCGGCATTGTAAGTGCAATTTCCGCGGTGCGGGAAATCGCCGACGCCGGGAATGAAGGCTGGTGCATCTTCGTCGTTCAGGTAGTGGTAATCGACATTGCCGAGTCGGCTCGCAAACTCCTGCGAATAATACAGGCGCTCGGCATGCAGGTAGTCGCCGACCTTGTGCGAAGCGACCGGCTGGCCGTTGATGGTCAGCTGCTTGTTCTGGTAGGCGATCGTGTCGCCGGGCAGGCCGACCACGCGCTTGATGTAGTCGAGCGACGGATCTTCCGGATAGCGGAAGACCATCACGTCGCCACGCTGCGGGTCGTTGATCGGAATGATCTTGGTATTGATCACCGGCAGACGGATGCCGTAGGTGAACTTGTTGACCAGGATGTAATCGCCGACCAGCAGGGTCGGAATCATCGAGCCGGAAGGAATCTTGAACGGTTCGAAGATGAAGGAGCGCAGCACGAAGACGATCAGGATCACCGGGAAGAAGTCGGCGCCCCACTCCACCCACAACGGCTGCTTGCCATTCTGCGCCTGGCGCAATTTCCGGAATTTCAGCACGTCGACCGCATAAAGCAGGCCGGTGACGACGGTCAGCACGAGCAGGATCAGGGCGAAATTCATGCGTTCTCTCTCAGTTGTCCACGCGCAGCACGGCGAGGAAGGCTTCCTGCGGAATTTCCACCGAACCGACCTGCTTCATGCGCTTCTTGCCGGCCTTCTGCTTCTCCAGCAGCTTCTTCTTCCGCGTGATGTCGCCGCCGTAGCACTTGGCCAGCACGTCCTTGCGCATCGCCTTGACGTTCTCGCGGGCGATGATGTGCGAGCCGATGGCGGCCTGGATGGCCACGTCGTACATCTGGCGCGGAATCAGTTCGCGCATCTTGTTGGCCAGTTCGCGGCCGCGGTACTGCGAGTTGGCGCGGTGCACGATCAGCGACAGCGCATCGACCTTCTCGCTGTTGATCAGGATGTCCAGCTTGACCACGTCGGCCGTGCGGTATTCCTTGAAATCGTAGTCGAGCGAGGCGTAGCCCTTGGAACAGGACTTCAGCTTGTCGAAGAAGTCCATGACCACCTCGGCCATCGGCATTTCATAGACCAGCTTCACCTGACGGCCATGGTAGTGCATGTCGACCTGGTTGCCGCGCTTCTGGTTGCACAGCGTGATGACGTTGCCCAGGTAGTCCTGCGGCACGAAGATGGTCGCTTCGATGATCGGCTCGCGGATTTCCTCGATCTTGGAGATTTCCGGCAGCTTGGCCGGGTTTTCCACCTGGATCACCGAACCGTCGCGATTCACCACTTCATAGACGACAGTCGGCGCCGTCGTGATCAGGTCCTGGTCGAACTCGCGTTCCAGTCGCTCCTGGACGATTTCCATGTGCAAGAGGCCAAGGAAGCCGCAGCGGAAGCCGAAGCCCAGCGCCTGCGAGACTTCCGGCTCGTACTGCAGCGAAGCGTCGTTGAGCTTCAGCTTTTCCAGCGATTCGCGCAGCGAGTCGTACTGGTTGGCCTCGACCGGATACAGGCCGGCGAACACCTGCGGCTTGATTTCCTTGAAGCCGGGCAGCGGCTCGGCGGCCTTGCGGTCGGCATGCGTGATGGTGTCGCCGACCTTGGCGGCCTTCAGTTCCTTGATGCCGGCAATGACGAAGCCGACCTCGCCGGCGCGCAGCACATCGCGCGGCAGCGACTTCGGCGTAAACACGCCGACCTGCTCGCACAACTGGTTGGCACCGGTGGCCATGAAATGCAGCTTGTCCTTCGGGCGCATCTCGCCATCGACGACGCGTACCAGCATGACCACGCCGACGTAATTGTCGAACCAGGAATCGATGATCAGCGCCTTCAGCGGCGCCGCCGTATCGCCCTTGGGCGGCGGCACGCGGGCGACCACCATCTCGAGGATGTCCTGGACGCCGAGGCCGGTCTTGGCGGAAGCCTGCACGGCGTCGGTGGCGTCGATGCCGATGACGTCCTCGATCTCCTGCTTGGCGTTGTCCGGATCGGCCGACGGCAGATCGATCTTGTTGAGCACCGGCACGACCTCGACGTCGAGTTCGATCGCGGTGTAGCAGTTGGCAACGGTCTGCGCCTCGACGCCCTGCGAAGCATCGACGACCAGCAGCGCGCCTTCGCAGGCCGACAGCGAACGGGAGACTTCGTAGGAGAAGTCCACGTGTCCCGGCGTGTCGATCAGGTTCAGGTTGTACACCTTGCCGTCGCGCGCCTTGTAGCTCAGGGCGGCGGTCTGCGCCTTGATGGTGATGCCGCGCTCCTTCTCGATGTCCATCGAGTCGAGCACCTGCGCCTCCATCTCGCGGTCGGAGAGGCCGCCGCACAAGTGAATGATGCGGTCGGCCAGGGTCGATTTGCCGTGGTCGATGTGGGCGATGATCGAAAAGTTGCGGATATGGTCCATTGCAGCCAGTAAAAAAGGGCGCTGCGAGCGCCCTTCGCGATTCGGAAGACCCTGAATTCTAGCGGATTTCGCTCAAATATTCACGGGTTTTGGCGACATCCAGATGATAGTGGCACAGCTCGGTTTCACCGTGCAGCAACACCGGCACCAGTTCGTCGTACTTCGCTTCGAGCGCCGGATCGGCATCGACATCGAGCACCGTCACGCGAGCGCCGAATTCGGCCGCCAGCGGCAACAGCGCTGCCTCCATGTCGTGGCACAGATGGCAATAGCCGCGACTGATCAGCGTCAGTTCAATTGCCATTGAGCCCCCGCACGGTCACGAAAGTCTGCATTTCGCCGCGCCGGACCAGCAAGGTGACGTTGGCCCCCTTGTCGAAGCGCGCCAGCAGCTTGTTCAGCTGGTCGAGCGTTTTCAGTTCAGTCGTCGTGCCGCGGGCGATCACCGCCATCAGCACGTCGCCCGGCTTGAGGTCGGCACGCGCCGCGGGGCCGCTGACCTCGTCGACGATCAGGCCGCCGTCGAATTTCAGCTCACGACGCTGTTCGGGCGTCGGTTCGCTGAGCGCCAGACCGAGCCGGTTGACCACCGGTTCGGCACGCGGCGCGGCGCGCCCGCCACGCCCGGCCGCCAGTTTTTCATCCGGCATTTCGCCGATGGTGACGGCAATGTCGCGGGTCACCCCCTTGCGCCAGACCTGGACAACGGCACGCACACCGGGTTTGGTCGCCGCAACCAGGCGCGGCAGATCAGCCGAACTGTTCACCGGCTTGCCGTCGAAACGAAGAATCACGTCACCCGGCTCCAGCCCCGCCTTTTCCGCCGGACCGCCCTTCTCTAGGGCATTGACCACGGCGCCCATCGGTTTTGCCAGACCCAGCGACTCGGCCAGATCCTTGCCGACTTCCTGAATCACCACACCGATCCGTCCGCGACTGACTTTTCCGGTCGACCGCAGTTGTTGCTGAATATCCATCGCCACGTCGATCGGAATGGCGAACGAAACGCCCATGTAGCCGCCGCTGCGGCTGTAAATCTGCGAATTGATGCCGACCACTTCACCGCGCAGGTTGAACAGCGGCCCGCCGGAGTTGCCCGGATTGATCGCCACGTCGGTCTGGATGAAGGGCACATAGTTTTCCTGCGGCAGCGAACGCCCCTTGGCCGAAACAATGCCGGCGGTCACCGAATTGTCGAAACCGAACGGCGAACCGATGGCGGCCACCCATTCGCCGACCTTCAGCTGGCCGGGATCGCCCAGCCGCGCGACCGGCAGCCCGTTGGCGTCGATCTTGATCAGCGCCACGTCGGTACGCTTGTCGGCACCGACGATCTTGGCCTTGAATTCGCGCTTGTCGGTCAGTCGCACGTTGACCTCGTCGGCCCCGTCGACGACATGGGCATTGGTCAGGATGTAGCCGTCGCCGCTGATGATGAAGCCGGAACCCAGGGACTTGTTCTCGAAGTCGCGCGGCGCGTTGCCGCCGGGCACCCGGGGGAAGAAACGCTTGAAGAACTCGAAGGCCGGATCGTTCTCGTCGAACGGCAGAGCATGCGCCTGGCCGCGCACCATCTGCGTGGTACTGATATTGACCACGGTCGGCCCCTGCTTGTCGACCAGTTCGGTGAAATCCGGCAACGCACGCGATTGTGCCGATGCTGCGGTCAACACGAAATAAAGCGAAAAAATGCCGAGCAGGCGTTTGATCATGGCGTTTCCTCCGATCGATCCGTCATGCGGGAGAGAATGTAAGGCTGGTCGGCCGCGTCCGCCGCTTCGCCACGGGAACGCTGCAACATCAGCGCGAACCCGGCGAACAGGCCGAGCAGTCCGCCCAGCATGGCAGCAACGTCGCCCAGCCAGAGATCCCCGACAATCGCCCCGGCCAGACAGGCGATCACCGGCAAGCCATAGGCCAGATTGGCGGAGCGCCGGATGTTGCCCGGCGCGACCGCAACGCTGACCATATCGCCGACCTGCGCGCCAACGTCGTTGCGCACCCGGTAGCGTTTTGGCCCGTGGCAGAACATCTGGGTCAGCGACTGGCCGCCGCAACCGCCCTTTTCATGACAGCGGCCGCAGCCCTGCTGCACTTCGACCAGCGCTTCGCGGCCGTCCAGCGCGCTGACCTGCGCGCGTATCGTGCTGAAACCTTCCGTCATCACCAGCGGCGATCCGGCGCGGTATCCAGCAGGGGGCGCAGACGCGCCGCAACGGCTTCGCGCGCCCGGAAAATGCGCGAACGCACGGTACCGATCGGGCACTCCATGATGCCGGCGATTTCCTCATAGGACAGCCCCTCGATCTCGCGCAGCATGATCGCCGTCCGCAGTTCCTCGGGCAGCGCTTCCATCGCCGCATCGACGGTCTGGCCGATCTGCTTCGACATCAGCAGGCTTTCCGGCGTATTGATGTCGCGCAGCAAGGCCGCATCCTCGAAGGTCTCGGCTTCGTCGGCATCGTATTCGGTACTGGTCGGCGCACGCCGCCCCTGGGACACCAGATAGTTCTTGGCCGTGTTGATGCCGATCCGGTACAGCCAGGTATAGAAGGCGCTTTCGCCGCGAAACGCGGGCAAGGCACGGAAAGCCTTGATGAAGGCCTCCTGGGTCACGTCCTCGACCTCGGCCGGGTCGCGGATGAAGCGCGCCAGCAGACGATTCAGCTTGCGCTGGTACTTGCCCACCAACTGGTCGAAGGCGGTCTGATCACCACGCTGTGCCCGCTCGACCAGAACCTGGTCGATCTCGCGCTCACTCATGACTTTGTCTGTTCCCTGAGGGTTGTCGTATGTTGTCGCGAAAGTATAGCGCAGCCGCGGCGCGCACGCCCTCTGCCACGCGGCGCTCAGCCGTGAAGATTGTGACGTTGCGTAACGGTATGAGGGCTTTGGCGCGTGCTATATTTCGCGCCAAACAATTCCCCTAGAGAACAGCCGTGCAGAAATTCGATGTGCTCATCATCGGCAGCGGGCTGGCCGGACAATCGGCCGCGCTCCGTCTGGCGCCGCATTGCCGCGTTGCCCTGGTCAGCAAGCGGACGCTCGAGGACTCCGCCTCGGGTTGGGCGCAAGGCGGCATCGCCGCGGTGCTCGACAGCCAGGATTCGATCGAGGCACACATCCACGACACGCTGGTTGCCGGCGCCTGGCTGAACGATGAAAAGGCCACCCGCTTCGTCGTCGAAAACGGCCGCCGGGCGATCGAATGGCTGATCGACCAGGGCGTTCCCTTCACCAAGGACGCGTCCGGCTACCACCTGACACGCGAAGGCGGCCACAGTGCACGACGCGTCATCCACGTCGCCGACGCCACCGGAGCCGCGGTGCAGGAGACGCTGACCCAGAAAGTCCGGGCGAATCCGAACATCACGGTGCTCGAACACCATATTGCGGTCGACCTGATCACCGGGCCGAAAATCGGCCGCGACGAAAACCGTTGCTACGGCGCCTATGTGCTCAACAGCCAGACCGGCGAAGTCCTGACCGTCGGCGCCGACAACACGCTGCTGGCCACCGGCGGCGCCGGCAAGGTCTACCTCTACACGACCAATCCCGATACCTCGACCGGTGACGGCATCGCGATGGCCTGGCGCGCCGGTTGCCGGGTGTCGAACATGGAATTCATCCAGTTCCATCCGACCTGCCTTTACCACCCGCAAGCCAAGTCATTCCTGATTTCCGAAGCCGTACGCGGCGAAGGCGGCCTGCTCAAGCTGCCCGACGGCACGCGCTTCATGCCCGAGCACGACGAACGCGCCGAACTGGCGCCGCGCGACGTGGTCGCCCGCGCCATCGACTTCGAAATGAAGAAGCGCGGCCTGGACTGCGTGCATCTCGACATCTCGCACAAGGGCGAAGCCTTCATCCGCGAGCATTTCCCGAACATTCACGCGCGCTGCCTAGAACTCGGCATCGACATCGCACGCGAACCGATCCCGGTCGTGCCCGCCGCCCATTACACCTGCGGCGGCGTCGTCTGCGACCTCAAGGGACGGACCGATGTCGCCGGTCTCTATGTCGCCGGCGAAGCCTCGTGTACCGGCCTGCACGGTGCCAACCGCCTGGCTTCGAATTCCTTGCTCGAATGCATCGTCTTCTCGGAAGCTGCGGTCAACGACATGCTGGCGGCCAAAAAGCCCGTGCTGCCCGCATTGCCGGCCTGGGACGAAAGCCGCGTCACCGACGCCGACGAGGAAGTCGTCATCTCGCACAACTGGGACGAACTGCGCCGCTTCATGTGGGACTACGTCGGCATCGTGCGCACCACCAAGCGCCTGAAGCGCGCCCAGCACCGGATCGCGCTGCTGATGCGCGAGATCGACGAGTTCTACGCCAATTTCCGGGTCAGCCACGACCTCATCGAACTGCGCAACCTGGTTGTCACGGCCGACCTGATCGTCCGTTGCGCGATCCGCCGCAAGGAAAGCCGCGGCCTGCACTTCTCGCGGGATTATCCGGAACTGGCACCCAAGGTGCGCAACATCGTCCTCAGGCGTCGCCGTCCGGCGCGCTGACGCTCGTCACGCCGGCCCGCCAGCGCAGGAATACGCGTAGCCGGCGCAAATCCTCGCCGCCAGCCGAGTCGACCGCAAGAACGAAGCCGACCGGACGCTCGTCCGGCAGCGTCACGCGAAAGACCGTCAGCAGCGGATGAACGAAGGCGCCGGGCAGCAGATCGGCGGTGCGCCCTGCCGCCGTCGCTTCACGACACAGGCTGATGCTGCCGTCGGCCTGCAGTCGCAAGAAGCGAAACGGGATACGGGCCAGATGTCGCCAGGCCAGGGCTGCGGTCAACAGCAGGATCAGTGAAAAAATCGCCTGATCCAGCCGACTGCCGGGATAGACAAGAACAACGGCCAGCCCGGAAACGACAATGCCGGCCAAACAGGCCGGCATCCATCGCGAACGGTGCACCTCGATCAGGATCGGGAAGCGCACCGTTCGCCTCTGCGCAAGGCGTTCAGATCCGCTTGAAGACCAGCGAACCGTTGGTCCCGCCGAAGCCGAAGTTGTTCTTCAGCGCCACATCGATCTTCATCGGCCGCGCCTGGTTGGCGCAGTAATCCAGGTCGCACTCGGGATCCTGGTTGAAGATGTTGATGGTCGGCGGCGAAATCTGGTGATGGATCGCCAGCACCGTGAACAACGACTCGACACCGCCAGCGCCGCCCAGCAGGTGGCCGGTCATCGACTTGGTCGAATTGACGACGATGGACTTTTGCGCGTCACCAAAGGCCGCCTTGATGGCGTCGGATTCGTTCTTGTCGCCGAGCGGCGTCGACGTACCGTGCGCATTGACGTACTGCACGTCGGACGGACCGATGCCGGCGTTCTTCAGCGCATTGACCATCGAGCGGCGCGGGCCGTCCATGTTCGGGGCGGTGATGTGATAAGCGTCGGCGCTCATGCCGTAGCCGGCCACTTCGGCGTAGATCCTGGCGCCACGGGCCTTGGCGTGCTCGTACTCCTCGAGGACCAGAACGCCGGCGCCCTCGCCCAGCACGAAGCCGTCGCGGTCCTTGTCCCACGGACGGCTGGCGGTAGCCGGATCGTCGTTACGGGTGGACAGCGCGCGGGCGGCGCAGAAGCCACCGAGACCGAGCGGCGACACGGTCGATTCGGCACCGCCGGCAACCATCACGTCGGCATCACCGTATTCGATGATGCGTGCGGCTTCGCCGATCGAGTGCGTACCAGTCGTGCAGGCGGTGACGATCGACAGGTTCGGCCCCTTGAAGCCGAATTCGATCGACAGGTTGCCGGAGATCATGTTGATGATCGACCCCGGGACGAAGAACGGCGACACCTTGCGCACGCCGGCCGCGTTGTACTCATCCTTGGTGGCTTCGATCAGCGGCAGACCGCCGATACCGGACCCGATAGCGACGCCGACCCGTTCAGGATCGGCGGCACCTTCCTGGTCCAGGCCTGCGTCACGCACGGCCTGCATGCCCGCCGCCAGGCCGTAATGGATGAAGGTATCCATGCGGCGGGCGTCCTTGGCGGAAATGTACTGGGTGATGTCGAAATTCTTGACCTCGCCGGCAAACTGGACCGGGAAGGTGGAGGTGTCGAAACGGGTGATCGGCGCGATACCGGTACGGCCGGCAATGATGTTCTGCCAGCCTTCTTCGACGCTGTTGCCGACCGGGGAAATCAGACCCAGGCCGGTGATGACGACTCTGCGACGTGCCAAGATGTGCACTCCGAAAGCAAAAGTGACAAGGCCGGCCTAGCGGGCCGGCCTTGCCTGGTTCAAACCGGAATTGGCTTACTTCTTGTTGGCGAGGATGTAATCGACGGCCTGTTGCACGGTCGTGATCTTCTCGGCCTGGTCGTCCGGAATCTCGGTCTCGAATTCCTCTTCCAGCGCCATGACCAGTTCGACGGTGTCCAGCGAGTCAGCGCCCAGATCGTCAACAAACGAAGACTCGTTCTTGATGTCGGCTTCGTTCACACCCAGTTGTTCGGCGACGATCTTCTTGACGCGCTCAACGATGTTATCCATTCGAAAAACTCCTTCCCCTCGGGGGTACGAAAAAAAACGTTGCGATTCTACCAAAAGCCGAAGCTTAGGGATATCAATCCATGAACATACCGCCATTCACATGAACCGTGGTACCGGTCACGTAAGCGGCGGCGGGAGAAACCAGGAAACCAACTGCACCGGCCACATCTTCCGGCGTACCGGCGCGGCCGAGCGGAATGGAAGCCAGCATGGCCGTCTTCTGCTCTTCGGTCAAGGCATGTGTCATGTCGGTGGCGATAAAGCCCGGCGCAACACAGTTGACCGTGATGTTGCGACTGCCCAGTTCGCGGGCCAGCGAACGGGAGAGACCGGCGACGCCGGCCTTGGCGGCACAGTAGTTGGCCTGGCCGGCGTTGCCGGAATAGCCGACCACCGACGAAATATTGACGATGCGGCCGAAGCGCGCCTTCATCATGCCGCGCATGACGCCGCGCGACAGGCGGAAAACCGCCTTCAGGTTGGTATCGACAACCGCATCCCACTCGTCGTCGCCCATGCGCATCGCCAGATTGTCGCGGGTGATGCCGGCGTTATTGACGAGCACGGTGATGGCGCCAAATTCCTTGGCGACCTCGGCGAGCACGGCATCGATCTGGGCGTTGTCGGTGACGTTGAGGACGACGCCGCGGCCCTTGATGCCTGCTTCGGCGAGGTAGGCCGAAATCTGCCCGGCACCGGCTTCGCTGGTCGCCGTACCGATCACGGTAGCACCCTGGCGACCGAGTTCGAGGGCGATGGCGCGACCGATGCCGCGAGTGGCGCCGGTCACCAGCGCAATCTTGTCATTGAGCATCGCTTACTCCAGGCCGAGGTTGGCTTCGATGGCCGCCGCGTCGGCCAGGGCGACCCCGGCAACACCGTCGGCACAGCGCTTGGTCAGACCGGCCAGGACCTTGCCCGGACCGCACTCTGCCACGGTCGACACGCCGATGGCGGCCATTTTCTGGATCGTCTCGACCCAGCGCACCGGGTTGTAGGCCTGGCGCACCAGCGCGTCCTTGATCCGGGCCGGATCGTTTTCGATCGCCACGTCGACGTTGTTGATCACCGGGATCTTCGGCGCCTGCAGCGTCAGCTCGGCCAGACGCGCCGCCAGCTTGTCGGCGGCCGGACGGATCAGCGAGGAGTGGAACGGGGCCGACACCGGCAGCGCCTTGGCCATCTTGGCACCGCGCGCCTTGCAGGCTTCCATGGCGCGTTCGACGGCGCCCTTGTGGCCGGCAATCACGGTCTGGCCGTTGGCGTTGAAATTGACCGGTTCGACGATCTCGCCCTGCGCCGCTTCGGCACAGGCGGCAACGATGCCGGCGTTGTCCAGGCCGAGCACGGCAGCCATCGCGCCGGTGCCGAGCGGCACCGCTTCCTGCATGGCGGCAGCGCGCAGGCGGACCAGCGGCACGGCGTCCTTGAACTCGATGACACCGGCGGCGACCAGCGCCGAATATTCGCCCAGGCTGTGGCCGGCGACGACCGCCGGCATCTTGCCGCCCTTCTCGCACCACAGGCGCCAGGCGGCGATGCCGGCAGTGAGCATCACCGGCTGGGTATTGACGGTCTGGGTCAGGACTTCGGCCGGACCGTCGGCGACCATCGCCCACAGGTCGTCACCAAGCGCGGCGGAAGCTTCGTCAAAGGTGGCACGAACCACGGCAGCATCGCCGTAGGCAGCCATCATGCCAACGCTCTGCGAGCCCTGGCCGGGAAATACGAAGGCAAAAGACATCAATCAGTCTCCTATCAGAATTCGAGCAGCGCGGCACCCCAGGCGAAACCACCGCCGATGCCTTCGAGCAGGACTTTTTGGCCGCGCCGGATACGCCCGTCGCGCACCGCCTCGTCAAGCGCCAGCGGCACCGAAGCGGCCGAGGTGTTGCCATGACGATCGACCGTCACCACCACCTTGTTGCGATCGATGCCGAGTTTCTTGCCGGTCGCATCGATGATGCGCAGGTTGGCCTGATGCGGAATCAGCCAGTCAACGTCGCTACTGGCCACGCCGGCCGCCGCACAAACCTCTTCGGCGACATCGGCAAGCACGCGCACCGCAAACTTGAAGACGGCCTGCCCGTCCATGCGCAGGAACGGGTCACCGGTCACCTGACCGCCACAGACCTGCCCCGGCACGTTGAGGATGCCCGAATAGCTGCCATCGGCATGCAGGGCCGTGGCCAGGATTCCGGGCGTTTCGGAAGCTGTCAGTACCACCGCACCGGCACCGTCGCCGAACAACACGCAGGTCCCGCGGTCCTTCCAGTCGAGGATGCGCGAAAAAACCTCGGCGCCGATCACCAGCGCCTTGCGATGCGAGCCGGAACGGATGAATTTTTCGGCAATGCCCAGCGCATAGGCAAAACCGGCACAAACGGCCTGCACGTCGAAAGCCGTTGCTCCCTTGTTGCCGAGCTTGTTCTGGATCAGGCAAGCCGTGCTGGGAAAGATGAAATCCGGGGTCGACGTGGCAACGATGATCAAATCGAGTTCAGCGGCAGCCACACCGGCCATTTCCAGAGCGCGCTGCGCCGCGATCAGACCGATCTCGCTCGACGTCGTTCCGGCCGGTGCCAGATGGCGACTACGAATCCCGGTCCGGGTAACGATCCACTCGTCATTGGTATCGATCCCACGCGCCGCAAGTTCATCGTTGCTGACGGGACTTCCCGGCAGATAGCTACCGGTACCGATCACGCGTGCGTACATTTCAGGAATTCTCCGTGACAGCGGCTTGCGCCGCATTCATCTGGGCCAGCTTTTCGGCGATACGCTCGATCACGCGATTCTCGGCAGCGTCGTAGGCACGGCCGATGGCATGAAAAAAGGACAAGGCATCGGCTGAACCGTGGCTTTTCACCGAAATGCCTTTCAGACCGAGAAGCACGGCGCCGTTGTAGCGGCGATGATCGAGGCGCCGCTTGAAATTTTTCAGCACCGGCATGGCGATCAGTGCCGCCAGACGGGTCAGCAGGTTGCGACCGAATTCCTGCCGCAGGAAGGTTGCCAGCATCTGGGCCACGCCTTCGGAGGATTTCAGGGCAACATTGCCAACGAAACCGTCGCATACGACGACATCGGCCTCGGCCTTGAAGATGCCATCGCCCTCGACATTGCCGATGAAGTTCAAACCCGAATTCTTCAGCAACTCGGCCGCCTGCTTGACCACCTCATTGCCCTTGATGTCTTCCGAGCCGATGTTCAGCAAGCCGACCCGTGGCCGTTCGCAATGATCGACGGCGGCTGCCAGCATGGCACCCATGACGCCGAACTGAAGCAGATGCTCCGCTTCGCAATCGACGTTCGCACCAAGATCCAGCATGTGAACATGCCCACCGCCAACGGTAGGCAGCACCGGACACAAGGCCGGTCGATCAATACCGGGCAGCATTTTCAGCACGAAACGGGAAATCGCCATCAGCGCCCCCGTGTTGCCGGCCGAAACGCAGGCCGAAGCTTCGCCTGCCTTGACCAGATCAATGGCCACACGCATCGAAGAATCCTTCTTGTTGCGCATGGCAAGGGCCGGCGACTCGTCCATGCCAATCACTTCACTGGCATGAACGACGCGAATCCTGGGGTCGGTTGCCTGAGCACCCAACGCAGGTCGCAAGACCTCCTCCTGACCAACCAGGATGAGATTAGCCGCCGGATGTTCTGCAAGAAAGCGCAACGCAGCGGGAACCGTCACCGACGGCCCGTGGTCACCGCCCATGCAATCGATGGCGATACGAGTTGTCATGGCAAAAAGAAAGGCAGGCGCTCCTCGCGGAGCCGCCTGCCCAACTCTGAACGATTACTCGCCCTTGCCCTTCAGGACTTTCTTGCCACGGTAAAAACCGTTCGGGGAAATATGGTGACGCAGGTGCGTCTCGCCGGTCGTCGACTCAACGGCCAGCGGCGGGGCGGACAGGAAATCGTGGGCACGGTGCATGCCACGCTTCGACGGGGACTTCTTGTTCTGTTGAACGGCCATTTTGTTGCTCCTAAATAAATCAGTTCGGCTTGCCCTTGAGCCCACCAAGCACAGTGAAAGGATTGACCCGATCACCTGCTTCGGCTGCCCCCGGCAAACCACATTTTTCGTGCCGCGGCGCCACCGGCAGGGCCAGGAGGATTTCATCCTCCACCAATTCGGCCACGTCCAGCTCTTTCACCACCGGCAGGAAATCCCGGCTATCGTCTTCCAGCTCGTCCTGCGACATGTCGGCACCTTCCGGAACCAGTTCCAGCAGACTATCGACATCGAGTTCGAAAGGTACCGCTTCAAGGCAGCGCTGACAGGCCAACGGCAAAACACCGGTAACGGTCAACTGCAGCAGCGGCTCTCCACGAGACCCCTTGTATCCTTCCAGACGCCAGGCAACCCCGCCATCCAATCCGGCAAGCAGATCGTGCAGGCGCGCCAGCTCCCGAACCGCCAGCGTTCCCTCGAGAACACCGCCATTCCGGGCAAAGACAAAGGCATCGTTGATTCTTTTCAAACTGAAGCTGTTGCGACTAAAACCCGAGATGATATTATTTTTGGTCCATCAAGTCAAAACAAAGTGTTGCCTGAACTCATCGCCGCAACGCCTTGTTGCATAAAGAAATCACCATGCAAGAAATCATCCTCGCCTCGACCTCGCCTTACCGGCGGGAATTGCTCGGGCGACTCGGCCTGCCGTTTTCGGTCGCCAATCCGCAGACCGACGAATCCCCCCTGCCCGGCGAAACACCGGAAGCCCTCGCCCTGAGACTATCCGAAGCCAAGGCACAGGCGGTTGCGGCGGCACACCCGAGGGCACTGATCATCGGCAGCGATCAGGTTGCCACGGTCGACGGCAAAATTTACGGAAAACCGGGCGACCATTCCCGCGCCGTCCAGCAACTGCGCGAATTGTCCGGCAAGACGGTCAATTTCTTCACCGGCCTGTGCCTATACAACGCCGCCACCGGCGAGGCGGAGGTCCGCGGTGTGCCGACCCTGGTCACTTTCCGCACGCTGAGCGACGACGAGATCGAACACTACCTGCGTCGCGAGCCGGCCTACAACTGCGCAGGCTCAGCCAAATCCGAAGGACTCGGCATCGCCCTGCTGCAATCGATGCGGGGTGACGACCCGAATGCACTGGTCGGCCTGCCGCTGATCGCGCTGTGCGACATGCTGCGCCGCCAGAACGTGGCCGTTCTCTGATGGCCGGCACCCTCTATCTGATCCCGGTGCCGCTCGGCCCGGTTGCACCCGCCGACTGTCTGACGGCGAACGTTCTCGCCACGCTCAGACCGCTGACCCATTTTGTCGTCGAACAGGCCAAGACTGCGCGCGCCTTCCTCAAGGCGGCAGGTACCGATGCGCCGTTGCAGTCGCTGCAACTGGAAGAGCTGAACGAACACACCCGGGCGGATGCGCTGGAACGGCTACTGGCACCGCTACGCGCCGGACACGATGTTGGCCTGCTCTCGGAGGCTGGTTGCCCGGCAGTCGCCGATCCGGGCGCCAACCTGGTGGCCCTCGCGCAACACGAAGGCATCCGTGTCGTGCCGCTGATCGGCCCCTCCTCGCTGCTGCTGGCCCTGATGGCCTCCGGCCTGAACGGCCAGCGTTTCGCCTTTCAGGGATATCTGCCGGCAAAGGATGTCGACCGCAGCAAGGCCTTGCGCGAACTGGAAAACGAATCGCGCCGGAAACGGCAAACCCAGCTGTTCATCGAAACACCGTATCGGAACCGGGTAATGTTCGATGCCGTCATGCAGCACTGCCAGCCGGCCACGCGCCTGTGCGTGGCCACCGACCTGAGCCTGCCCGGCGAAACGATACGCACGCAAAGCATCGGTCAGTGGAAAAAACAGACGCCGCCCGATATCGAGCGGCGTCCGACCGTTTTCCTGTTACTGGCCTGATCAGTTCAGGCGGAAATCCGAGGCGGCGCCGGAAATGCCACGCCACAGGCTGTCGACCGCACCGGCGCCGAAACGCTTGGCGAAACGCTCGGCAAAATTATCCTTGACCGAATAATCGAGCACGGTTTCCGCCTTCAATACATCGCGCGCCACCGAATCGACGCTACCGTAATCATCGGCCAGCCCCAGCGCAATGCTCTGCGCTCCGGTCCACATCAGCCCCGAGAACAGATCGGGGTTGTCCTTCAAACGATCGCCACGACCCGCCTTGACGACATCGATGAACTGCTGGTGGATATCCTTCAGCAATGCAGCGGCAAATGCCTTCTGCTTTTCCGGCAGCGGCGAGAACGGGTCGAGGAAACCCTTGTTTTCGCCGGCGGTCAGCAGACGGCGTTCGACGCCCAGTTTTTCCATCGTCCCAGTGAAACCGAAACCGTCCATCAGCACGCCGATCGAACCGACGATGCTGGCCTTGTTCACGTAGATCCTGTCCGCAGCAGCAGCCACGTAATAACCGCCCGAGGCACAGATATCCTCGACCACCACATACAGCGGCTTATCCGGATGCTTGCCGCGCAGGCGACGGATTTCATCGTTCACCAGCCCCGCCTGTACCGGACTGCCGCCCGGGCTGTTGATGCGCAGCACGACCCCCACCGACTGCTCGGCCTCGAAAGCCGCATCCAGTGCCGAAATCAGGTTTTCCGCATTGGCTTCGCCCTTGGCGGCAATGGTGCCCTCCAGGCTGACCAGCGCCGTGTGCTTGTCGTGGATCGGCCCCTTTTCCCAATCCACCAGCGTGAACAGGATGACCGCCACGTAAGCGAAGCCGAGCAGCTTGAAGAAGATGCCCCAGCGACGCCGGGCGCGCTGCTCGGCGAGCGAGGCAAAGGCGAGTTTTTCGAGAGTCTTGCGTTCCCAGGCGGGATCCTGCTGTGGGTTATCCATTGCGGCTGTCGGGTATGAGATAGAGTTGTCCGTCGATTTCGCGCACATCCAGCGGCTTGAGCCCCCTGCCCTGGCAGCGTCCGCCGAGGCAGCGGCCGGTATCCGGCGCATAGAGCGCGCCGTGGATCGCGCAGATCAAGTATAGCTTGGAATGATCGAAGAACTCGCCGGGCTGCCAGTCGAGCTCGGCCGGCACATGACCGCATTCGTTCAGGTAGGCGTACACCTTGCCGGCGTGACGAACGGCAAAGGCCGGCACCTCCCTTCCATCGCGGCTGACCTTGAAACGCAGACCGGTGCCGCCGTCAACCAGTGTCGAAACGTCGCCGATCAGGCGTGGCTCGCCAGCCATGCATCCAGTTCCGCGACGTCGTTCAGACAGGCGAGCGGCGAATACTCGCGCAGGTGAGCATGCGGATGCGCACCATAGGTCACGGCCAAGCCCTCGACACCGGCATTGAGCGCCATCTGCAAATCGTGCGAGGTATCACCGATCATCACGGTCGACATGGGCGTGACGGCAAATTCGGCCATCAGTTCCTCAAGCATCTGCGGATGCGGCTTCGAATGACATTCGTCGGCACAGCGCGAGGCATGGAACAGCGGGCGCAGACCCGAATGATCGAGCGCCCGCTCCAGTCCGAGACGACTCTTGCCGGTAGCAATCGCCAGCAGGTGACCGGCCGCACGGAGCCGGGCCAGCATTTCCGGCACACCGGGAAACAGCGTCAATGCGTGATCGCTGGACAGATAATGAAAACGGTAGCGCTCGACCATTGCCGGCGTGTCTTCCGGGCGCAGGTCAGGAACCGCATGACGCATCGCATCGGCCAGTCCCAGGCCGATCACGTGCCTGGCCCGCGCATCGTCCGGCACCGGCAGACCAAGATCCGCGCACGATGCCTGGATGCTGCGCACAATGGCACCCGCCGAATCGAGCAGCGTGCCATCCCAGTCGAAAACGATCAGTTGATATTTCATCGGTCATCCTTCCCTGCCAGCCAGTCGGCCAGGTTATCCACGGCGAATTCCCGGCCCTCCCGGGCGTCGACCGCAGCAATGTAATCAGCGATACCGGCCGGCAAGGGTGCGGTCGTGCGCATTGACTCACCGCTCAGCGGATGACGGAAATCCATCTGCCAGGCATGCAGCGCCATGCGCTTCAGCCCCTCGGGACGCAGACGCTTGTTCAGTGCGAAATCCCCGTATTTCTCGTCACCCAGAATGGGAAAACCGAGATGCGCCAGATGCACGCGGATTTGATGCGTCCGCCCGGTTTTCAATTGCGCCTCGAGCAGGCTCATGCCCGACCAGCGGGCCAGCAACCGGAACACCGTGTGCGACGGCTTGCCCTCGGCATTGACCGAAACACGACGCTCGCCGGATTCGGTCAGGTATTTCAGCAAGGGCTGCCTGACATGTTGCGTGGCGTTCATCCAGCGCCCCTTGACCAGCACCAGGTAGCGCTTGTCGGCGCCCGCACCGTGCTCGCGGAACATGTCGTGCAGTGCGGTCAACGCCGAACGCTTCTTGCCGACCAGCAGGATGCCGGAGGTTTCGCGGTCCAGCCGATGCGCCAGCTCCAGGAAACGGGCCTGCGGGCGTTGCCGGCGCAACGCCTCGATGACACCGAAACTGACGCCGCTACCGCCGTGTACCGCGATGCCTTCCGGCTTGTTGATCACCAGCATCGCCTCATCCTCGAAGACGATCGGCAGATCGACCCGTTGCTTGGCCTGTTCATCGACCTCGTCAACCGATCGCTCGGCCAGGCGTATCGGCGGAATCCGAACCTGATCGCCGATGACAAGACGATAGGTGGCATCGACCCGGCGACTGTTGACCCGTACCTCGCCGCTGCGCAGGATGCGGTACACATGACTCTTCGGCACCCCCTTGCAATGGCGCAACAGATAGTTGTCCAGACGCTGGCCGGCAGCCTCCTCGTCGATCGTCACCCGGGTGACCGAATTGTTACCAGCGCTGTGCATTTTCTAATATACTGCCCAGGTTCCAAGTCTCGGTTTGCAAGAGATGCCGAACCGTCAGACCGTAGGCCCTCGTACCCGGGAAGGGATGCGACCGCCACACGGCAGGCTCCGACCGCTCTCCTGTGCCAACTGCGCAGGCCAAGCCAACGAGGAACACCTGGTTAAGTTCACTCACCAAAAGTAGTGATGTTAATGGATTAGCTCGCCAGAAGCACGCACGGATCGCCCGTTGCAGGAATTTACCGGTCGCGCATTTGAAGAAAAACACGCGGCCCAAGTCTGATAAACAGCACGTTCAACCATCGCCTTGCCAACCTTACATGACGCAACCCGATAAAGAATCCGTCGCTGCCTGAACAACGGGCGTTTCATTGCGGTCGACAGCGCGCTGGAGCCGAAATCAATGAAACGCATGCTATTCAATGCGACACAGGCGGAAGAACTCCGTGTCGCCATTGTCGACGGTCAGAAACTGATCGATCTCGACATTGAATCCGCCGCCAAGGAACAACGCAAGAGCAACATCTACAAAGGCGTCATCACACGTATCGAGCCCTCGCTCGAAGCGTGTTTCGTCGACTATGGCGCTGAACGCCACGGCTTCCTGCCGTTCAAGGAAGTCTCCCGTGCCTATTTCCAGCCCGGCGTCGAAGCCGGTCGGGCCAAGATCAACGAGGCCCTGAAGGAAGGCCAGGAATTGATCGTCCAGGTCGACAAGGACGAACGCGGCAACAAGGGTGCCGCGCTGACCACCTACGTCTCGCTGGCCGGCCGCTACCTGGTCCTGATGCCGAACAATCCACGCGGCGGCGGCGTTTCGCGCCGCGTCGACGGTGACGAACGCGCCGAACTGCGTGAAGTGATGGATCAACTCGAAGTGCCGCAAGGCATGAGCCTGATCGCCCGCACTGCCGCCATCGGCCGCCAGGCCGAAGAGTTGCAGTGGGACCTCAACTACCTGTTGCAACTGTGGTCCGCCATCGAAGGCGCCGCCCAGCAGCAATCGGGCGCCTTCCTGATCTACCTCGAAGGTTCGCTGGTCATCCGCGCCATCCGCGACTACTTCCAGCCGGACATCGGCGAGATCCTGATCGATACCGATGAGGTTTACGAGCAGGCGCGTGCCTTCATGGGCACCGTGATGCCGGGCAACATCAACCGTGTCAAGCGCTACCGCGACGACGTGCCGCTGTTCTCGCGCTTCCAGATCGAACACCAGATCGAGACCGCCTTCGCCCGCCAGGTCAACCTGCCGTCGGGCGGCGCCATCGTCATCGACCATACCGAAGCCCTGGTCGCCGTCGACGTCAACTCCGGCCGCGCCACCAAGGGTGCGGACATCGAGGAAACGGCGCTCAAGACCAACCTCGAAGCCGCCGACGAACTGGCCCGCCAGCTGCGCCTGCGCGACCTCGGTGGTCTGATCGTCATCGACTTCATCGACATGGAAAACAGCAAGGCCCAGCGCGAAGTCGAGAACCGCCTGCGCGACGCCCTGCGTTTCGACCGCGCCCGCGTCCAGATGGGCAAGATCAGTCGCTTCGGCCTGATGGAACTGTCGCGCCAGCGCCTTCGCCCGGCCCTCGCCGAGACCAGCTACATCCCCTGCCCGCGCTGCACCGGCACCGGTCACATCCGGTCGACCGAATCGGCCGCCTTGCACATCCTGCGCATCCTCGAGGAGGAAGCGATGAAGGAAAATACCGGCGCCGTGCATGTCCAGGTGCCGGTCGACGTGGCCACCTTCCTGCTCAACGAGAAGCGCCCGGACATCCAGGCCATCGAATTGCGACACAAGGTCACCATCCTGCTGATTCCGAACGTTCACCTGGAAACGCCGGCCCACACGGTAACCCGTCTACGCCACGACGACCTGAACCAGGAAGACCTGCGCGAGCCGTCCTACCGCATGGTCGACATGCCGGTCGAGGAAGCCATCAAGCAGGCGACTCAGGAGAGCAATGCCAAACCGCGTCAGGAAGCGGCAATCAAGGGCATCTCGCCGGAACAACCGGCCCCGATCGTTCCCGAAAAGAGCGAAGCCGTGGCCCCCGCGCCGGTTTCCGCTGCTCAGGAAACCGGGCTGTTTGCGCGCATCCTGTCGCTGTTCCGCGCACCGGCCAAACCCGTTGCACCGGAAGTCAAACCCGAACCGGCTCGCAAGCCCCGCGAAGCCCGCCAAGGCGATGGACGCCGCGACGGCGGCCGACGCAACGGTCGCAACGGCAACAACCGCCGTGACGAAGAACGCCGCAACGAATCCCGTGCCGAGAAACCGGCCCGCGAGCGTAACAACGAAGACACCGGCGGCGAACGCCAGGAGCGCCGGCAACGCAACAAGGACAAGCAGCGCGAGCCGCGTCCGGCCCCGGCAAATGTCGAGCAGGCCCAGGCTGAAGCCGCTGCCGTGACCGAAACCGCCCAGATCGTCGGTAATCAGCCGGGTGAAACGGGTAACGACGAACAGAACGGCGGCCAACGCCGTCGGGGTCGTCGCGGTGGTCGCGGTCGCGGTGAACGACGCCCGGAACAGGAAAATGCCGTCGTCGAAACCGCCACGCCGGTCGATGCGGAATCTGCAGCCAACGCCGAACCGATCGTCGTGACCATTCCGACCGACGAAGTCAGCCAGCCGGTTGCGATCGTCGCAGCGGAACCCGCGATCAGCACCGTTGCCGAAGCCACTCCGGTTTTCCCGGCAGCAGAAGCGACCGCCGAACCGCTTCCGGAGGTCGTTGTCGAACCCCTGTCGGAAACTCAGTCGGCTGACATCGAAAGCACGGTCGCCGTGGTCGAGGAAACGGCCCCGGCCGCTGCCACGCTTACGGCGGAGGCGGTTTCCGTCGCCGCCGAGCCTGAAGCACCGGTGGAAATGGAAATTCCGGCGAGCAGCCTGTCGACCGCAGAAATCGAAAACAACCTGGCCGACAGCGGCCTGGTCATGGTGCAGACAACGGCCGCCCCGGTTACGGCAGCAGTTCAGGAAGCGCCGGTCAAACTCGGTCGTCCGCGCAAGGCTCGCAGCGTCCAAGCTGACAGCAACGAACCGTTGGTGATGGTCGAAACCGGCAAGTAAGGCAAGACTCGCCGGCGAGCCCGGCAAACAAGAAGGGGCGCCCGTCGGGCGCCCCTTCTTCATTCCAGCTTCGGAAAAGGATCAGGATAATTTCTTGCGCAGGAAATCCACCAGCCCTTGCGACGCATCCTCGACCATGTCGAGCACCAGATCGAATCCATGTCCCAGACCATAGAAAGGATCGGGCACCTCCTCGTCGTCGAACTTTTTCGCATAGCGCATGAACAGGCCGATCTTCGGCAACTGATCAGGCCTCGCCATACGTTGCAGGTTGTCCAGATTGTTCCGGTCCATGGCCAGAATCAGATCGAAATAATCAAGATCCTGGCGCGCCACCTTGCGAGCCCGTAACTGGGAAAGGTTATATCCGCGCAACGCAGCAGCACGCTGCGTTCTGGTATCCGGGGCTTCGCCAACGTGATAACCGTGCGTACCCGCAGAATCAACTTCAACTTTATCGCCCAGCCCATTGATTTTAATGAACTGTCTTAGCACACCTTCAGCCGTTGGAGAACGGCAGATGTTGCCCATGCAAACCAGCAGAATGCGATAGATCATCCCTTGTCTTCTCCATCAGGGTCGTGCTGCGCCGCACCGAACACCTGCTCCCTGAGCCGGAACAGTTCATCACGGGCCGCCGCCGCCTTTTCGAATTCCAGGTTTTTCGCGCACTCCAGCATCTGCTTTTCGAGCCGCTTGATCTCCCTGGCGACGCTTTTCTCGTCCATTGCTTCGTAGACCGCACGCTGTTGTGCGGCCTTGCGTTCGGTCTGCGCCGATTCGCTGTCGTACACACCGTCGATGATGTCCTTGATCTTTTTCGACACACCGCGCGGCGTAATGCCATGCGCCAGATTGAAAGCAATCTGCTTTTCGCGCCGTCGCCCGGTTTCGGCAATGGCCCGCTGCATGGATTGCGTAATCGTATCAGCGTAAAGGATCGCTGTGCCATGAATATGACGAGCGGCCCGACCAATGGTCTGAATCAACGAGCGTTCGGAGCGCAGGAAGCCCTCCTTGTCGGCATCGAGGATGGTGACCAGCGAGACCTCCGGAATGTCCAGACCTTCACGCAACAGGTTGATCCCGACCAGAACGTCGAACTCGCCCAGGCGCAGGTCGCGGATGATTTCGACACGCTCGACGGTATCGATATCCGAGTGCAGGTAACGCACGCGCACGCCGTTGTCAGCGAGAAAATCCGTCAGGTCTTCGGCCATCCGTTTGGTCAGCGTGGTCACCAGCACCCGCTCCTCGACCGCCACCCGCAGGCGGATTTCCCCCAGCAGATCGTCAACTTGCGTAGACGCCGGCCGAATCTGCACATCCGGGTCAATCAGGCCGGTCGGTCGCACCACCTGCTCGACTACCTGACCGGCGTGCTGATTTTCGTAATCCGCCGGCGTTGCCGAGACAAAGACGGTCTGGCGCATGTGCGCCTCGAATTCGTTGAACTGCAGCGGCCGGTTATCCAGCGCCGACGGCAGGCGGAAGCCGTAATCGACCAGGTTTTCCTTGCGCGAGCGGTCGCCTTTGTACATCCCGCCGACCTGCCCGATAGTCACGTGCGACTCGTCGATGAACATGATCGCATCGGCCGGCAGATAATCGATCAGCGTCGGCGGCGACTCGCCGGCCTTGCGCCCCGACAGGTGCCGCGAGTAGTTTTCGATCCCCTTGCAGAAACCGATCTGATCAAGCATTTCCAGGTCGAAACGGGTGCGCTGCTCGATGCGCTGCGCTTCGACCAGCTTCTCGTTTTTAACGAAGAAGTCGATGCGTTCGCGCAATTCCGTCTTGATCGCCTCGATCGCCCGCAGCACGGTGGCACGTGGCGTGACGTAGTGCGAGGCCGGAAAGACGGTGAAGCGCAAGGCCTTGTGGAAAAGCTGGCCGGTCAGCGGATCGAAGAACTGCAGGTTTTCGATCTCGTCGTCGAACAGCGAGACGCGGATGGCGTGCTCGGCATGTTCGGCCGGAAAGATGTCGATGACGTCGCCGCGCACACGGAAGGTACCGCGGTGAAAATCCATCTCGTTGCGGTCGTACTGCATGTCCGACAGGCGCTTGACGATGGCGCGCTGGTCAAGCTTGTCGCCGACGCGCATGGTCAGGATCATGTTGTGGTATTCGTCGCGGTCGCCGATGCCGTAGATGCACGACACGGTCGCCACGATCACCACGTCGCGCCGCTCGATCAGGCTTTTCGTCGCCGACAGGCGCATCTGCTCGATGTGGTCGTTGATCGACGAATCCTTCTCGATGAACAGGTCGCGCGATGGCACGTAGGCCTCGGGCTGATAGTAGTCGTAGTAGGAAACGAAGTATTCGACGGCATTCTCCGGCAGGAACTCCCGGAATTCCGAATACAACTGCGCCGCCAAGGTCTTGTTCGGCGCCAGCACCAGCGCCGGACGGCCGGTGCGGGCAATGACGTTGGCCATGGTGTAAGTCTTGCCGGAACCGGTCACGCCGAGCAAGGTCTGGAAGGAAAGGCCGTCGTCGAGTCCTTCGACCAGTTGATCGATGGCGGCCGGCTGATCGCCGGCAGGCGGAAACGGCTGATGCAAGCGATAGGGGCTATCGGGAAAGGTGACGACCTCGCCGGTCGGGGTTTCACTCATGTTAAAATTTTCCGCTTTCGTCAGCGCGACCCTGGGGTCGTGCGTTACTGTTGGTTCCTTTTCCTATTATTCCACGGAGTCGCTAATGTCCTCTTCGATCTTCGCTGCGGTGGAACTCGCCCCGCGCGACCCGATCCTCGGTCTGAATGAAGCCTTCAACGCCGATGCGCGTGACACCAAGGTCAACCTTGGCGTCGGCGTCTATTTCGACGACAACGGCAAGATTCCGCTGCTGGCCGCCGTCAAGGCCGCCGAAGAGGTTCGCCTGAAAGCCGCCCCGCCGCGCGGCTACCAGCCGATCGAAGGCCCCGCCGCCTACAACACCGCCGTGCAGAACCTGCTGTTCGGCAAGAATTCCGCCCTGCTCGCCAACGGTCAGGTCATCACCGCCCAGGCCGTCGGCGGCACCGGCGCGCTGAAGATCGGCGCCGACTACCTGAAGCGCCTGAACCCGGACGCCAAGGTCTACATCAGCAACCCGTCCTGGGAAAACCACCGCGCCATCTTCGAATCCGCCGGCTTCGTCGTCGAGGACTACGCCTACTACGACGCCGCCACGCGCGGCGTGAACTTCGCCGGCATGAAGGCCGACCTGAACAAGCTGGTGCCGGGCTCCGTCGTGCTGCTGCACGCCTGCTGCCACAACCCGACCGGCGCCGACCTGTCCGACGCCCAGTGGGCCGAAGTCGTCGGCATCTGCCAGGAACGCGGCCTGGTGCCCTTCCTCGACATGGCCTACCAGGGCTTTGCCGACGGCATCGATGCCGACGCCGTGGCCATCCGCGCCTTCTCTGCCTCCGGCCTGCAGTTCTTCGCCTCCAGCTCGTTCTCCAAGAATTTCTCGCTGTACGGCGAACGCGTCGGCGCCCTGTCCGTCGTCACCGCCTCCAAGGAAGAGTCCGGCCGCGTCATGTCGCAGGTCAAGCGCGTCATCCGCACCAACTACTCCAACCCGCCGACCCACGGCGGTGCCCTGGTCGCTGCCGTGCTGGCCTCGACCGAGCTGCGTGCCCAGTGGGAAGCCGAACTGGCCGGCATGCGCGACCGCATCCGCGCCATGCGCACCGGGCTGGTCGACGCGATCAAGGCTGAAGGCGTCGCGCAGGACTTCTCCTTCGTCGTCAAGCAACGCGGCATGTTCTCCTACACCGGCCTGACGGCTGCCCAGGTCGAACAACTGAAGAACGACTTCGGCATCTATGCCGTGTCCACCGGCCGCATCTGCCTGGCCGCGCTGAACACGAAGAACATCGGCTACGTCGCCAAGGCCATCGCCGCCGTCACGAAGTAAACCGTTCCTGCGGTCGACATGAAAAAAGGCGGGATTTCCCGCCTTTTTCTTTGCTTCGGCTTGCCTCGCCTAGCGCCCCGCAGTCACCGTCAACACCGGCAGCTTTCCTTCCACCTTCAGCGGCGTGCGCAAGGTCGATACCGAGGTTCTTACGGTCGACACCAGATTGGCGTCGATTTCTCCCCCGGCTGAACCCCGCCCCTGACCGCTGGCCGATACCAGGCCGGCATCGAGCATCAGGTTGCTGAACTGCGTACGGTTCGCATTGATATCCAGCCTGGCCGTCAGGCGATCGAAACGCGTCGAACCTGCCCGGACCGCAGCCCCAGCGCCCCGCCTGGCTGCCTCGCCAAGGTCAACACCACTCATCGTGCCACGCAGGACTTCCACATCGGCCGTCACGGCAACCGCCGACCACAGCGTGTCCCAGTCGGTGCCACGCGCCGTCAGCCGGAGTGCGCCATTCACCTCCCCTTCGGCCGACAGCTTCGGCACAAAAGCCGCCGCCACCTGACGCAAGGAAAAGCGTGCCAGATTCGCCGTACCATCCAACTGCAATCCCGCGGACGCCCAGCTTAGCGAGCCGCGCCCCTTCATGATCCCACCCAGGAAAATGGTATCGATATTCTCGACATCGACGCGATCGGCATGCAAGGTCGCCTTGGCCTGAAGACCGTCGAGCGACAACAAGGACGACGGAAAAGGCTTCCAGCCACGTCCTTCCAGCGCAACATTCAACGCGCCACCATTGGCTGAAAGGCGTAATTGCAGGCTACGCTCCGGGTTCTCCAGCTGACCGTCGCGCAACACACCACCGGCCAGGTTCAACTGCCCATTGAAGGCACCAAGGGGCAGGCCGCTATCGGTCCTCACCGCCAGATTCTCGATGAAGATCTGCTTCAATGCCGGCAGTGGAAGATTGCCCTGCAACAACGGCAGCGAGAGTAGCTGGGCCGGTGTTGCCACGACATCGCCCAGCGTCAGCGCTTCAACGCCGGTGGCACCGCCAAAGGCGACGGAAAGCGGAGAAGCCAGTCCCAGCCGACCCACCGTGATGCTGTCGGCGATGCGCACCCCGGTGGCTTCCCAGTGCGGCTTCGGCAAAAGACGAAGGGCAAAGGCATCCACCTTGACCGGTGCTCCCAGCAATCGGGTCATGCTGGCGGCAAGCTTGTCCTTCTGACCGTCGTAAGGGAAAAACACCAGCCCCAGCACCACTGCCAGCACCAGGACCAGGGAAAGCTTCAGCAACATGCTGCCGGATATTCCGGTCCGCGGCTGACGGAATGCCGGCGGCGCCTCCTCTGCTGACGGCGCCTCAAGCACCACGGGTTGCCGCTCGGCAGGCAGGATGGGTTTGCCGAAGGAGGAAAACTGACTGCTTCTGCTGAGCGGCGCGAGCGAGGTGTCGGGCAGAACACTACTGGCGCCGAACGAGGAAAACTGGGAAATCGCCGACACCTGCTCGCGATGTGCAGCGACGTGACGGTCCATCTCCCAGACGGCAGCAGCCTGTGCGCTGGGAACGATGAAACCGCCCTCTTCAAGTTCCTTGATCGCCGATTCGACCAGACGCTGGTTGCCGATCTTGTTTCCGAGTTCGCCAACGGTGGTCTTGCCGTCGATCTGAACCAGCACCAGCCGCAGATTACGCTGCACGACGCGCGTGCTCTGCCGAACGGCCTCGTCACCGATCGGCGTTTTTGCATAGACGAGACCGGAATCCATTATTGCCTTTCTTCGTCAAAAAGCCACGAAATGCTTGACAGGAGGGCATTCTACTCCTAGAATGCCGGCTTCTGTTCCCCGATAGCTCAGTCGGTAGAGCGCCGGACTGTTAATCCGTAGGTCCCTGGTTCGAGCCCAGGTCGGGGAGCCAGCAGAATCATCAGGAAATAGCCCAATCAGCGATGATTGGGCTATTTTTTTGCCCACGGAGACATTGCCCGCCGCCAGCACCTCATGAAACCGTCGATTCCGCATCCGCTTTCCGACAATCCATCACCAAAAATAGGATGATAGCATTTTCCGGAATCCCTGACCACGAGCGGATTTCGAAGATTCATGAAACTTTGCGGAATTTGATCCATCCACTTGTCTGAGACCCCCTCAGACCTGATAATCCGCCGCCATGCACAACGAAACCTTGCACCCCGAAAACGCCGACGCCTCCCCGGGCGGCCTGGTTGTTCCCATGGCTGGCGCCCAGGTGCATGCACCGGGAACACTGGTGGACAAGTTCGGCCGTCACGTGACCTACATTCGGCTGTCGGTCACGGATCGCTGCGATTTTCGTTGCACCTACTGCATGTCGGAAGACATGAGCTTCCTGCCGCGCCAGGATGTGATGAGCCTGGAAGAATGCCTGCGCGTCGCCAGCGCCTTTGCCAACCTCGGTGTCAACAAGCTGCGCATCACCGGCGGCGAGCCGCTGGTCCGCAAGGACATCGTCTGGCTGCTCGAACGCCTGGCCGCCCTGCCCGGCATCGACAACCTGGTGATCACCACCAATGGTTCGCAACTCGACCGATTTGCCGTGCCGCTCAAGACTGCCGGCGTCAAACGCATCAACATCAGCCTGGATACCCTGAAAGCCGACCGGTTCAAGGAAATCACCCGGATCGGCGAACTGGCGAAAGTGTTGCGTGGCATCGAAGCGGCCACGGCTGCCGGTTTCCGGCGCACCAAACTGAATACCGTGATGATGCGCGGCACCAACGACGATGAATTCGTCGACCTGCTGCGTTTTGCCGTCGACCGGCAACTGGACATCTCGTTCATCGAAGAAATGCCGCTCGGCGACATTCACGGTCGCAACAGCACCTACATTTCGTCCGAGGAAACACTGGAGCGGCTGGGGCGTCATTTCACGCTGCGCGCCAGCGACGAAAACAGCGGCGGACCGGCCCGCTACTGGCGCGTTGACGGCAGCGAAACGCGGGTCGGCTTCATCTCGCCGCACAGTCACAATTTCTGCGACACCTGCAACCGCGTACGCATCACTGCCCGCGGCGAACTCTATCCCTGCCTCGGACACAACGACGCCCTGCACCTGCTGCCGCTGATGCGTGCCGGCTGCAACGACGACGAACTGCGCCAGGCCATCGTGTCGAGCATGGGCATCAAGCCCTACGGGCATGACTTCACGCAACAGATGGACGCACCACAGGTGGTCCGTTTCATGTCGATGACCGGCGGCTGAAAATAGCCTTCTGCTGCGGTCGACCGCAGAAATCAACGAAAAATCAGGGATAGATCCTGCAGAAACCCGGTCCGTAGACCGGGTCACTGATCCAGCCGAGCAGGCTGAAGAACAGGCTGAGCCCGGCGATCCACAGGATGCGCCGGCAGGCCACCGGATGATGGCGCACCCAATCCACGCAAGGCGGACAGAGTGCGCTCATCCGCATCCGCTTACAGGCCGCGTTGGGCGCGCTTGCGCTCGATTTCCGTCAGATAGCGCTTGCGCAGACGGATCGATTTCGGCGTCAGTTCGACCAGCTCGTCCTCGTCGATGAATTCGACGGCGGCTTCCAGGCTGAGCTGAACCGGCGGCACCAGGCGGACGGCTTCGTCGGTACCGGAAGCACGCACGTTGGTCAGCTGCTTGCCCTTGATCGGATTGACGACCAGATCGTTCTCGCGGCTGTGGATGCCGATGATCATGCCTTCGTACAGCTTCTCGCCCGGGCTGACGAACATGCGGCCGCGATCCTGCAGCTTCCACAGCGCGTAGGCGACGGCTTCGCCGTTGTCCTGCGAGATCAGCACGCCGTTGCGGCGCTCGGCGACCGAACCATCCTTGACCGGGGCGTATTCGTCGAAGACGTGGCTCATCAGGCCGTTGCCGCGCGTCAGGTTCATGAACTCGCCCTGGAAGCCGATCAGGCCACGGGCCGGGATGCGGTATTCGATGCGGACGCGACCACGACCGTCCGGCACCATGTCGAGCATCTCGCCCTTGCGCAGGCCGAGGGCTTCCATGACGCCGCCCTGGTGTTCTTCCTCGACGTCCACGGTCAGTTGCTCGTACGGCTCGCATTCGACGCCGTCGATGACCTTCTTGACGACGCGCGGACGGCCGACGGCCAGCTCGTAACCTTCGCGGCGCATGTTCTCGAGCAGGATGCCGAGGTGCAGCTCGCCACGACCGGCCACGTCGAAGACATCGCCGTTCGCAGTGTCATGCACGCGCAGCGCCATGTTGGTCAGCAGCTCCTTGTGCAGGCGGTCGCGGATCTGGCGGCTGGTGACGAACTTGCCTTCGGTGCCGGCCAGCGGGCTGGTGTTGACCATGAACTGCATGGACAGCGTCGGTTCGTCGATCTTCAGCAGCGGCAGCGATTCCGGCTGATCCGGATCGGTCACGGTGCAACCGAGGACCAGATCCTCGATACCGGTGATCTGGACGATGTCACCGGCCTGGCCCTCTTCCATCTCGACCTTGTTCAGACCCTTGTAGCCGAACACCTGGCCGATCTTGGCCTTGATCGGGGAACGATCGTGCTCGGCGGCCTCTTCTTCGGTACCGAACATGACCATCACGTTCTGGCCGGTCTTGACGCGACCGCGGATGATCTTGCCGACGCCGATGCGGCCGACGTAGGAGGAGTAGTCGAGGGCGGAAATCTGCAATTGCAGCGGTGCTTCGACATCGGCATCGGGCGCCGGCACGTGGCGCAGGATGGTGTCGAACAGCGGCTTCATGTTTTCACGCGGCTGATCGAGTTCCATCGCCGCCCAGCCGTTCAGGCCGGAAGCGTAGACGATCGGGAAGTCGAGTTGCTCGTCGGTGGCGCCCAGCTTGTCGAACAGGTCGAAAGTCAGGTTGACCGCGTTGTCTGGATCGGCACCGTCGCGGTCGACCTTGTTGACCAGCACGATCGGACGCAGACCCAGGGCCAGCGCCTTCTTGGTGACGAAACGGGTCTGCGGCATCGGGCCTTCAGCGGCATCGACCAGCAGCACCACGCCATCGACCATGCCGAGCACGCGCTCGACTTCACCGCCGAAGTCCGCGTGGCCCGGGGTGTCGACGATGTTGATGTGGATGCCTTCGTATTCGACGGCGGTGTTCTTCGACAGGATGGTGATGCCGCGCTCTTTTTCGATGTCACCGGAGTCCATCACGCAATCGACCACCTGCTGGTGGGCGGCGAAGGTACCGGATTGACGGAGCAGCTGGTCGACCAGCGTGGTCTTGCCATGGTCAACGTGAGCGATGATGGCGATGTTGCGGATGGGGCGTGCGGACATGGATATAGGAATAGTCAGAAAAATCAAGGGCGTGATTGTATCACTCCATGCTGCGTCGCAGCATCGGGCACCCGGCAGGTCGACAAATAATTTTCGTTTTGTCACAACCTCGATTGGACAGCCGCAACCCGCCTGCCTATGCTTCCGCTAACCCTCCCGGACCGCCGAAAATGCTGCAACGTGCCCTGCTCCTGAGCCTCGCCCTCCTGATCTCCGGCCCGGCAACCGCCGGCTGGCGCGACCGGACAAACGACGACCAAGCGACCGTCATCGACCTTCGCCATAACGGCGAGCAACGCCGCTACGCGCTGTACATTCCGCCCGGCCTCGATCCCGACAAAGCGGCGGCGCTGGTGCTGGCCTTCCACGGCGGCGGCGGACACGCCGAATTCATGGCCGACGACGCGCGCTACGGATTGATCGGCAAGGCGCGCGAAGCCGGTTTCGTGGTCGCTTTTCCCAACGGTCACAGCCGCTTTCCGCGCGGCCGGCTGGCTACCTGGAATGCCGGAGGCTGCTGCGGCAACGCCCGCGACAGCAACAGCGACGACGTCGGTTTTACGCGCGCCGTGGTCGCCGACATCGGTCGTCGGGTGGCGATCGATCGCCAGCGCATTTTCGCCACCGGCATGTCGAACGGCGGCATGATGGCCTACCGGCTGGCCTGTGAAGCCGCCGACCTGGTCCGTGCGGTGGCCGCCGTTGCCGGCACCGAGGCCGTTGCCGACTGTCGGCCGTCACGGCCGGTGCCGATCCTGCACATCCACGCCCGCAACGACACGCACGTGCTGTTCGACGGCGGCGCCGGCCCCGAGGCCTTTCGCGATACGAGCAAGGTCATGGATTTCGTGTCGGTCCCGGAAACCGTTCGCCGCTGGGTTAGCCGCAATGCCTGCCGGACAACACCGGAACGCGTACTGGCACGCCCCGGCGCCTGGTGCGAGCGCTACAGCGGTTGTCGAGACGACGCCACGGTCGAACTTTGCGTGACCAGCGACGGCGGCCATTCCTGGCCAGGGGTCGACAGCGTCCGGCGCGGCAAGGAAGGCGCGTCGCAGGCGCTGGACGCCAGCGACACGATCTGGACCTTCTTCAGCCAGGTCGCCGGCGGGCGGCGCTGACGCTCAGCCTTCCTTGTTGCGCATGAAGTCGGCAGTGTTGAAGAAGTTTTCGAGCAACTTGGCGCGGATTCCCGCCTCGATGCCGATATCCTCCATCGCCAGCACCATGCACGCGACCCACTGGTCGCGTTCCTGGGTACCGATGGCGAACGGCATGTGGCGAGCGCGCAGACGCGGATGGCCGAATTCCTCGACAAACAGATCCGGGCCGCCCAGCCAGCCGGACAAAAACTTGAACAGCTTGTCGCGCGAACCGGCCAGGCTGGCCGGATGCATTGCACGCAATTCCTTGAACTGCGGGACGCTGTCCATCAGCGCGTAGAAACGGTCGGCAAGCTGGCCGACGACGGCTTCGCCGCCGATCCTTTCATAGGTCGTGGGCTGTTTTTCTTCCATGCGGTTCTCCCTGATTTCTTATCGTGATGAAGTCGTTTTCCGGCGACCGCCAGCCGCCGCCGGACGAGTCCCCGGCGTCGCCCGCGCGGTCGGCGGTTTTTTGCGGTTTTCCGCGGTCGACCGCGGGAATCCGGCATTTTTGCCCGAGCCCGCCTTCGCCACAGCGGCGCCATGCGGCGCACTTGCCCTGAGCCCGGTCCCGGCCGGTTGCCAGGCCGGCACCAGCTGCTTCTTGCCGTTGCCGATCAGGTCGGCGCGGCCCATTTCCTTCAGGGCCTCGCGCAGCAACGGCCAGTTCTCCGGATCGTGGTAGCGCAGGAAAGCCTTGTGCAGCTTGCGCTGGCGCGCGCCGCGCACCGCCCCGACGCTTTCCCCGCCCTGCCGGTGCAGCTTCTTCAGCGGGTTCTTCTCGGTGTGGTACATCGTCGTCGCCAGCGCCATCGGCGTCGGCAGGAAGGTCTGCACCTGGTCGAGGCGGAAGTTGTTCTTCTTCAGCCACAGCGCCAGGTTGACCATGTCGGTATCCTGCGTGCCCGGGTGGGCGGCGATGAAGTACGGGATCAGGTACTGCTCCTTGCCGGCCTCGCGGGAGAAACGGTCGAACAGTTGCTTGAAGCGGTCGTAGGTGCCGATGCCGGGCTTCATCATCTTCGACAGCGGACCGTCCTCGGTATGTTCCGGGGCGATCTTCAGGTAGCCGCCGACGTGGTGCTGGACCAGTTCCTTGATGTACTCGGGCGAGCGCACCGCCAGGTCGTAGCGCAGGCCGGAGCCGATCAGCACCTTCTTGACGCCCTTCAGACTGCGCGCCCGGCGATAGAGCGAAATCAGCGGCGCATGGTCGGTGCCGAGGTTGTCGCAGATGTCGGGATAGACGCAGGACAGCCGGCGGCAGGCCGATTCGATCTTCTCGTCCTTGCACTTGAGGTGGTACATGTTGGCGGTCGGCCCGCCGAGGTCGGAGACGATGCCGGTGAAGCCCGGCGTCTTGTCGCGCATTTCCTCGATTTCGCGGATCACCGAATCCTCGGAACGGCTCTGGATGATGCGCCCTTCGTGCTCGGTGATCGAGCAGAAGGTGCAGCCGCCGAAGCAGCCGCGCATGATGTTGACCGAGAAGCGGATCATTTCCCAGGCCGGGATCTTGGCCTCGCCGTAGCTGGGATGCGGGCGGCGCGCGTACGGCGCCTCGTAAACCTGGTCGAGCTCCTCGGTGGTCAGCGGGATCGGCGGCGGATTCAGCCAGACATCGCGCTCGCCGTGCCCCTGGCGCAGCGCGCGGGCGTTGCCCGGGTTCGATTCGAGGTGGAAGGTGCGCGAGGCGTGGGCGTAGAGCACCGGGTCGTCCTTGACCTGCTCGTAGGCCGGCAGGCGGACGACGGTTTGGGCGCGGCGCTCGCGGCGGGCGGCCAGGCGCTCGGCGCGCGAGACGATGCGCACGGGTTGGCCGCCGTCCACGGTCGACGGCGTCGCACAGGCATTTTTGTCGGCGCCCTCGTCCATCGCGTAGGGATCGGCGTGCTTGACCAGCGGTCCGGGCGTATCGACCTCGGTCGAGTCCATCTCGTCCCAGTCGGCCGACGGCAGCCAGTCGCGCCCGACCATGAAGGCGGTGCCGCGCAGGTCGCGGATCTCCGAGATTTTCTCGCCCTTGGCCAGGCGATGCGCCAGTTCGACGATGGCCCGTTCGGCGTTGCCGAAGACCAGCAGGTCGGCCTTCGAATCGGGCAGCACCGAGCGCCGGACCTTGTCCGACCAGTAGTCGTAATGGGCGATGCGCCGCAGGCTGGCCTCGATCGAACCGATCACCACGGCCGAACCGGGAAAGGCCTCGCGGCAGCGCTGGGCGTACACGGTGACGGCGCGGTCCGGGCGCTTGTTGGCCTCGCCGTTCGGCGTGTAGGCGTCATCCGAGCGCGGCTTGCGGTCCGAGGTGTAGCGGTTGACCATCGAATCCATGTTGCCGGCGGTGACGCCGAAGAACAGGTTGGGCTTGCCCAGCTTGCGGAAATCGGCTGCCGAATTCCAGTCCGGCTGGCTGATGATGCCGACACGGAAGCCCTGGGCCTCGAGCAGGCGCCCGATCAGCGCCATGCCGAAACTCGGGTGGTCGATGTAGGCATCGCCGGTGATCAGGATGATGTCGCAGGAATCCCAGCCGAGCTGGTCCATTTCGGCGCGAGACATGGGAAGGAAGGGGGCCGGGCCGAAACGCTGCGCCCAGAACTTGCGATAGCCGAACAACGGACGACGCTCGGAAACTTGATTTTGATGCATACAATATTTTACCCGATGGCTCATGGCCGCATGGCATATACTTCGCCGATTCTGGAAAGCATCTCGAACAGGAACAAGGATGAAGCTTCCCGCTCAACAACGCGACGGCACGATCGTCGTTTCCGTCAGCGGCCGGATTGACCACGCCACGAGCGAAGAGTTCTCGACGGCACTGGCCCCGCTGCTCGATGCCTGCCAACAGGGCACGCCGGCATTGCTGCTCGATTTCTCGGGCGTCGAATACATCAGTTCGGCCGGTCTGCGCGTGCTGATGATGGCTTCCCGCCAGGCCAAGGCCCAGAAGGGCAGTTTCGGCATCGCCAGCCTGACGCCGCTGGTCCAGGAAGTCTTCGCCATCAGCCGCTTCAACCTGATCGTCCCCTGCTACGCCAGCGTGGACGCCGCCTGCAAGGTACTCGGCCAATGAAGCAGATCGTTTTCTGGGGCACCCGCGGCTCGCTGCCCGTCGCACCGACCGGCCGCGAAATCCGCGACAAGATCGTCGCCGCACTGACCGCAGCCAACGGCCGCAACTTCAAGAACCGCGCCGCGCTCGACGCCTTCGTCGACCAGCTGCCTTTTGCGGTCAACAGCACCTACGGCGGAAATTCCTCCTGCGTCGAGATCGTCGGCAACGGGCCGGAACACCTGATCTGCGACATGGGCAGCGGTGCCCGACCGCTCGGCCAGGCCAAGATCGCCCGCTTCGGCGTGCCCAACCCGCAGACCTACCACATCTTCATTTCCCACCTGCACTGGGATCACCTGATGGGCTTTCCGTTCTTCGCGCCCATGTACATCCCCGGCAACCGGATCATCATCCACGGCTGCCATGCACAGCTGGAAGAAGCGATCCGCCTGCAGATGCGCGCCCCCTGCTTCCCGGTCGATTACTCGCAAGCCGGCGCCAGCATCGAATTCGACCAGATGACGCCGGACAAGCCGCACTTCATCGCCGGCATCAACGTCACGCCGACCCTGCAACTGCATGCCGGCGACTCCTACGGCTACCGTTTCGACAGCGTGGACAAATCGGTCATCTACTCGACCGATTCAGAACACAAGCTGGACCAGCCCGAGGAAATGCAACGGACCGTCCGCTTCTTCGCCAAAGCCGATCTGGTCATCTTCGACGCCATGTACTCGCTGGCCGAGGCGGTGTCGGTCAAGGCCGACTGGGGGCACTCCAGCAACATGGTCGCCGTCGAGATCTGTCAGGCAGCCGGCGTCAAGCGCCTGGCCCTGTTCCACCACGAACCGATCCATGACGACAAGCAGCTCAGCCGGCTGCTCGCCGAAACCCGACGGCTCGAGGAAATCACCCGCGGCGACCAGCCCGCCCTCGACGTCCTGTCCGCCTACGACGGTCTGATCGTCGACCTGTGAGTCCGGCGGTCGGCCCCGCACCCGGCCGGCTGGCCGCCCTGCTCGGCCTCGGCCGCGGCCGGCTGATTCCCCTGTTGCTGCTGGCGCTGGCCGGCCTCACGCTGTTCCACATCGAACACACGCCGCTGGCCGAACTGCAGGCCGGCCAGTTCGACCGCTATCAGCGGCTGGCGCCGCGCGAACGCCATGACGAACCGGTCATCGTGGTCGGCATCGACAGCCAGAGCCTGGTCGACTACGGCCAGTGGCCCTGGCCGCGGGACATCATCGCCCGGCTGCTCGCCCGCATCGGCGAAGGCCGTCCGCTCGCCGTCGGCATCGACGCGGTATTTGCCGAACGGGACCAGACAGCGCCCGCCCGCATCGCCCGCCGCCTGCCGGCCGACCAGGCGGCATTGCTGGCCGGCTTGCCCGATCCGGACAAGCAACTGGCCCGGGCCTTGGCAGCAACGCCAACGGTACTGGCGACGGTCGGCCTGTCCCGGGAACTGCCCGGCGCCCGCCTGCCGATTCACCCGTTACCGCTGTTCCGCCACAACCCGGCGCTGGAGCCCCGGCTGCCGCAGTACCCCAGTGCACTGTCCAGCCTCGACCTGCTGCAACAGGCCGCGGCCGGTGAAGGCCTGATCAACGCCACGCCCGGCCAACTGTCCGATCACGCCGACCGCGGCGTCGTCCGCCGCGTGCCGACCGTCGCGCTGCTCGGCCAGCGTCCGCTGCTGTCGCTGCCACTGGAAATGGTCCGGCAAGCGCTGGGCGGTGGCGAGGTCGAGGCCGAAGGCGACGCCTACGGCATGCGAGCCATCCGGATCGGCGACTACCGTCTGCCGACCCAGGCCAATGGCGAGGTTTTCCTGCATTACGGCCGGTCGACCGCAAACTACTACCTGTCGGCACGCGACCTGTTGAACGGCGACCTGTCGCCGGACATATTCGCTGACCGTTTCGTCATCGTCGCGCTGCTCGGCACCGGCCTGCAGGATCGCGTGATCACCCCGCTGGGCGACAATCTGCCGGGCGTCGACGTGCACGTCCAGGTCATCGAAAGCCTGCTCGACCAGCACGCACTGCGTCGCCCGGCCTGGCTGCCGACGCTGGAACTGGCCACGTTGCTGATCGCCGGCCTGCTGCTGATCGGCAGCGTTCCGGTATTGCGCCCGCGGCTGGCCGGGCTGACTTTCGTGCTGCTGGCGGGTGCCATTGTCGGCGCCGGCCATCTCGCCTTCCTGGCCGGCAACTGGCTGTTTGACGGGGCCAGCATCGCCTTGCTGCTGGCCCCGCCGTTCATCGCCCTGCTGGCCAACACGCTGATTGCCGCCGACCTTCGCCGCCGGGCGGCAGAGCGGGACCTGCAACGCAGCCGCGAGGAAGCCGCCCGCATCGCCGGCGAACTCGGCGCCGCACGCAGCATCCAGATGGGCATGTTGCCGGACCCGGCCAGGGTGCTGCAGGGCGACCCGAGGATCGATGCGGCAGCCATCCTGGAACCGGCACTGGCCGTCGGCGGCGACTATTACGACTGCTTCCGCATCGACGCCCGACGACTGTGCCTGGCGGTCGCCGACGTGTCCGGCAAGGGATTGCCGGCCAGCCTGTTCATGGCCATCGCCAAGGCCCTGAGCGGCGTGCTAATGCGCCGCCACGGCGAACTCGGCAAGGCAGCCGGCGACATCGAGATCGAACTGAGCCGGGAAAACCCGAGCAGCCTGTTCGTCACCGCCTTCATCGCCGTGCTCGATCTCGACAGCGGGGAAATGGAATACATCTGCGCCGGCCACGACGCGCCGTTGCTGCTGCGTGCCGGGGAAATCCAGCGGATCGACACGTCGACCGTAGCCGGCCCGCCGCTCTGCGCGCTCGGCGACTATCCGTACGAGACCGGGCGGATGACGCTGCAACCCGGCGACACGCTATGCCTGTTCACTGACGGTGTCAGCGAAGCCAGCGACGGCAATGCGCTGTTCGGCAGCGAACGGCTCGGCGATCTGTTGCGCCAGCTGCCGCCCGGCGATGTCGCCCCGCTTTGTTGCGCGCTGCGCGACGCCGTCCGCCGCTTCGAAGCCGGCCTGCCGGCAGCTGACGATCTGACCTTGCTGGTCGCCCGCTGGCAAGGCCGGCCGGCCAACTGAGCGCCGCCGGCCGGAGCGTTCAGCGGACGACGATCTCGACGCGCCGGTTGCGCGGTTCATCCACCTCGTCGCCCGTCGGCACCAGCAATTCGCGCTCGCCGCGCCCCACCACCTCGATCCGGTCGACGGCGATGCCGGTATCGACCAGCAACTGGCGGACTGCTTCGGCCCGCTTCAGCGACAAGCGGTCGTTGCCGTCGGCGCCGCCAACGCTGTCGGTATGACCGATCACCATCGCCTCCGAAGCCGCGCGGGCGGCGATGTCCTGACGAACCTTGCCCAGTTCCGCCTGCGATGCATCGGTCAACTGCTCGCCGCCGGGCTGGAAGTACAACAAATAACTGGCCGGCCGTGCCGGCTGCGCGGCCAGTGCTGCGCCAAAACGGGCCTGCAGATCCTCGACGCTGGAACGGTACTCCGTCACGTTGCCGAACTGACGCACGGTCGCGGCATACGGCCGGTCGAGCCGGACCTCGCCGCCACCGGCATCGCGGAGGACCACGGCGCTCGCCCGGCCGTCATGGGCCGGCAGCAGCACGACACGCTCGCTGGCACAACCGGCCAGCAGACTCATGGCGCACAGCAGCCCGAGGGACTTATTCATCGCTGCCGGCTCCCACGTCGATCACGAATTCGGTCCCGCGCACGCCCAGCGTCGACGTCGGCGTGTGGAAATCGACCGATTCCGGCGAACGCTTGGCGATCTTGCCGGTTGCCACGGCCAGCGTTCCCTTGCGCACGCCGACCGAGATCCGGCCTTCGTTGGTCTTGCTGTCGTAGAGGAATTTGTCGATCACCATCGTCGACCGCGGCCCGGCCGACAGCAGCGTGCTGTCGTGCAGGGTGACGCCGACCGCGCCATCGGGCCCGGTGCGCAAGGTATCGGAAACCTCGATCGGCGCCCCGACGGTCGCCGGAAACTTCTGCTTGTCACGCTCGACAATGACCTGGCCGGACACCGTCTTGACGGTTCCCGCCGGTCCGCCGGCCTGAACCTGCGCGGCAGCGGCCAGCGCAAGCACACAGACACCGATGCGATGTGCTTTAATCATCCCTCGTCTCCCGGAAAATCATGAGCGGCCATTCTACGGACTTTTCCATTCCCTTGCGTCATGACGCGCTGCCCGAGCTGTTCGAGCGGCTCGATGCGGCCTGCCTTGCGCTCGGCATCGCGACAGAACAGGGACAGCGGCTGCAACTGGTTGCCGAGGAATTGTTCATCAATACGGTCGACCACGGATTTTCGGGAAAATCCGGGCCGGATGTGCATCTGGCGCTGGCGCTCACCAGCGATGGCCTGCGCCTGCGTTACGAGGATCGGGGAAAACCCTTCGACCCGAGCCGGCCGGAAGCCGTGCCCGAGGCAGATGACAGCCCGGGCGGCCTCGGCCTGGCCCTGCTGCAGGGGCTGAGCCGGCACATCCGGTACCGGCATGAAGCCGGCCGCAACATCACCGAACTGTGGTTCTGAGGCTCAGGCCCCCTGCCTGATCGCAGCCAGCGCCGGCACGCTCAGCAAGCGGCGCATGCCGACCCAGCCGAGCAGCGTCGTCGCCAGCGCACAGGCCAGCGCGGCAAACAGGACGGGCCACGCCGAAAACGCCGGTTCGATAGCGAAAACCTGACGCGCCAGCAACTGCCCGACCGCCGCCGCACCCAGCGCGGCAATCGTGCCGGCCAGCGCCCCGACCGCCGCCAGTTCGCCGAGCAGGGCCTGACGCAGCACCTGGCGCCGGGCGCCCAGCGCGCGCATCACCGCCACCTCGAAACGCCGCTCGTCCACGGTCGACCACAACGCCGCGTACAAAACCACCGCACCGGCCAGCAACGTGAACAGGAAGACGAACTGCACGGCGGCAACCACCTGATCGACAACGCCCTGGATCTGGCCGATCACCGCATCGATGTCGATCACCGTCAGATTGGGAAACCGGCCAACCAGCGCGCCGGTCACCGCAGCTTGCCCGGCTGGCAGGTGAAAGCTGGTGATGTAACTGGCTGGCGCACCATCCAGCGTGCCGGGTGGCGTCAGGACGAAGAAATTGACGCGCATCGAATCCCAGTCCAGCCGGCGCAGGCTGCTCACCGTCACCACGCTATCGATCCCGGCGACCGAAAAGCGCAGCCGGTCGCCGAGGCGAATGCCCAGGGTCTTCGCCAGACCGGCCTCGACCGAAGCCTCGCCAGCGGCCCCGGGTGCGAACCAGCGTCCTTCCAGTACCTCGTTGCCGGGCGGCAGCGCGGCCCGCCACGACAGGTTGAATTCACGCTCGATCAGCCGTTGCGCCCGCTCGTCGTCCGGATAGTCGCCGGCCCCGACCGGCTTGTCGTTGATGTTCAGCAAGCGGGCCCGGACCATCGGCGCCAGTTCGGCGGCAATCCCCTGCCCGGCCAGCCAGTCGGCCACCGCCTGCCGCTGCTCCGGCTGGATGTTGATGACGAAACGGTTCGGCGCATCGGCCGGCAGGGAGGCGCGCCACGCGGCAACCAGTTCCTGGCGGGTTACCGCCAGCAACAGCAGTGCCATCAGGCCGATCCCCAGTGCAGCGATCTTCAGCGCGTTGCCGGCGGCATGGCGGGCCAGGCTGGCCAGGCCGAGGCGCCAGCCGAGCGCATCGCTGCCGTGGCGGACGATGCGCAGTCGCGCCACCAGCGCCACGGCGCCGCGGGCCAGCCCGAGGAAAAGCAGCAGTGCGGCGGCAAAACCGCCGAGCGCGAACGCCCCCAGCCGTGCATCGCCGGCCGCCCGGAAAATCAGCCAGGCGAGCAGCGCGAGGCCGAGCGCATGGCCGATCACGGCCAGCGGCGCCGGCGCCCCAAGTTCGCGGCGCAACACGCGCAAGGTCGGGACGCGGGCCAGTTGCAGCAACGGCGGCACGGCAAAACCGAGCAGCAATACGCCGGCCACCAGCCCGGCTTCGCCGACCGGTCGCCAGCCGGGCATCGGCAACCGCTCGGCAAGCAATCCGCCGAGCGCCGACAACAGGCCGAAATGGGCGACGAAACCGAGCACCGCACCGAGTGCCGTGGCCAGCAGGGCCAGCCACAGGAAGCCGGCCAGATGCAGACGCAACAATTGGCCCTGCGTCGCGCCCAGACAACGCAACATCGCACAGGCATCGAGGTGACGTTGCAGATAGCGGCGGGTCGCCAGCGCGACGGCAATCGCCGAGAGGATCACGGTCAACAGCGTCGCCAGGCCTAAAAAGCGTTGCGCGCGGTCAAGCGCGGTGCGGATTTCCGGACGGGCATTTTCGACGTTTTCCAGACGTTGACCGCGCTGCAGCCGGGGTTCCGCCCATTGCCGCCAGGCGGCAACGGCTTCCGGCGTGCCGGCCAGCAACAACCGGTAACGCACACGCGAACCGAACTGGATCAGCCCGCTCGCCGGCAGATCGTCGGCGTGCATCAGCAGGCGCGGCGCGACGGCAAACAGGTTGAGGCTGGCATCCGGCTCGCGCACCAGCCGGCCGGCCAGCGGCAGCTGGCTGTTGCCCAGCGTCAGCGCTTCGCCGCCCTGCACGCCGAGCGCCGTCAGCAGACGGGCGTCGCCCCAGACGGTGGCCGGCGAGAGGGCAGCCAGCCGGCGCTCGCCGGCGGCATCGGCAACCCGCAGTTCGCCATACAGCGGATAATCGCCGCCGACCGCCTTGATCTCGGCCAGTTGTGCGCGACCGTCGACCAGCACCATGCTCGGAAAGACCATCGTCTGCGCCGTGCGCAGCCCGCGCCGCTGCGCCTCGGCCAGGAATTCGGCGGACGTCGGCAGATCGCCGGCGAGGACCAGATCGCCGCCCAGCATCTGCTGCGCCTCGCGCTCCAGCGATGCGCCGATCCGGGCGCCGAGAAAACCCACCGCGCTGACCGCCGCCACCGCAACGCACAGCGCGACGAACAGCAGGCGCAGTTCGCCGGCCCGCATTTCTCGGCGCAGCATGCGCCAGGCCAGTCGATTCATCGGTGTTCCCTCCACCGGGCGAGGAAAGCCTCCGGCGCCACCGCCGCGCCGTGCAGATGCCCTTGCAGCCGCTGACAGCCGAGCGCTTCGAGAAAACGGGCCTGACCGGCGGTCTCGACGCCTTCGGCGACAACCTCGAAGGACAGGCTGCGCGCCAGTTCCATGATCGTCCGGATGATCGCTTCGTCGCCGGTACCGCGTCCGATGCCCTGAACGAAAGAGGCATCGATCTTCAGTTGCTGCACCGGCAACGCCTTCAGATAGGCCAGCGACGAGTAGCCGGTGCCGAAATCGTCGAGCGCCAGCGTCACGCCCAGATCGCGCAGCGGCTGCAGCAGGTGCGTCACGTTGTCGATCGCCATCAATGCCGACTCGGTCAGTTCCAGTTTCAGCACACGCGGATCGATGCCGGTTTCGGCCAGGATGCCCAGCACCTCGTCGACAAATCCCGGACGTTCGAGCTGTCGGGCCGACAGGTTGACCGAGATTTGCGGCAGCGCAAAACCGATTTCTCGCCATTCGACGACTTGCCGGCAAGCCTCGCGCAGCACCCAGTTGCCGAGCGCGAAGATCAACCCGGTTTCCTCGGCCAGCGGAATGAAGCGCCCCGGCATGACCAGCCCGAGCGCCGGATTGCGCCAGCGCAACAGCGCTTCGGCGCCGACCAGCCGGCCGCTCGCGGTATCGACCTGCGGCTGCAGGTAAATTTCAAGCTCGTTGCGGTCGACCGCCTGACGCAGCCGATTTTCCAGATGGCTGCGCTGGCGCGCATCGTCGGTCATCGTCGTTTCGTAGAAGCGGAACTGCCCGCGGCCGTCGGCCTTGGCGCGATACATCGCGGTGTCGGCGTTGCGCAGCAGTTCGCCGACCGTCACACCATCGCGCGGATGGCGGCAGACGCCGACCGAGGCGCTGAGGTAGAAGGCGTTGCCGCCCAGTTCGAAGGGCTCGGCAAAAGCGGCGACGATCTCGCCGGCGGCCAGCGCGATCTCGTCCCCCTGATCGGCCCCTTCGATCAGGCAGATGAACTCGTCGCCGCCCAGGCGGGCCAGCCGGTCGGCCCAGTGCGCCCGCTCTTCCAGGCGGGCGGCGACGGCGATCAGCACATCGTCGCCGACGCCGTGGCCGAGCGTGTCGTTGACCTGCTTGAACTGATCGAGATCGATGAACAGGATGGCCAGCGGCTTGGCTTCGCCGATGCAGCGCTCGACGTGCTCGATGAAGGCGCGGCGGTTGGCCAGCCCGGTCAGCGCATCGTGATGCGCCAGATAATTCAGCTGCTGCTCGACCTGGCGCCGCTCGTCGATTTCCTGCGACAGCCGGCGGTTGATCCGCACCAGTTCCTCGGTCCGTGCCTCGACGCGCAGTTCCAGCGTATCGCGGGCATCGGCCAGCCCCCGTGCCTGCTCGCGCAGGATGCGCTGGGCATGGCGAACGAGCAGGTACTGGGCCAGGTAAAGCCCGCCGAACACCGCCGCCAGCACCCCGCCGAGCAGCCACAGATCGCGGTTCAAGCGGGCAACGAAGGCACTGACGTCGCGTTCGATTTCATAGACGCCGACTACCGAACCGTCACGCTGGCGCAGCGGAATCCGGCTGTTCAGCAGGTCGACCGCAGGCGCCCCGGGCGCCGGCTCGACGCGCAGCAGACGGCTGCCGACCCGGCCCTGCATCGCTTCGCGGAAATCCGCCTCGTCGAGGTGTCGACCGCCGAGTTCCGCCGGATCGGTAGCCAGCACCGTCGTGCCCAGGCGATTGTGGATCGCCACGCCGAGGACCGGGCCGCCCTGCGTCAGCGCGGCAATCTGCGAGCGTAGCGCATCGCGCGAAGCATCGTCGCCGGCCGGCAGCTTCTCCAGCCCGAGCGTACCGGCAACCAGTCCGGCCAGCGGGGCCGCCAATGCATTTTCCAGCACGCGGACCAGCGCCACGTTGTGGCTTTCGGCCTGCTCGCGCATCTCGCGCAACGCCAGCTCGCGGTGAAAGGCACCGAGCAGGACCGCGGCCAGCGCAATCAACAGAAAACTGAGCGTCGAGAAATAGCGGGAAAGATTGAACATGCGGCGCGCCGGGAGAATGGCCGAAGCTTAAGACATCTCCCGGATGCGTGCCACCGCCTCCTCGACACGCCGCACGCCGATCACCTCCATGCCGGGAATCGCCTGTTTCGGCTTGTTCGCTTCGGGAATCAGGGCGCGGGTGAACCCCAGCTTGGCGGCTTCCTTCAAACGTTCCTGACCGCGCGGCGCGGGGCGGATCTCGCCGGCCAGACCGACTTCGCCGAACACGATCAGCTTTTCCGGCAAGGGCTTGTTCTTCAACGACGAGGTGATGGCCAGCAGCACGGCCAGATCGCCCGCCGGCTCGCCGATCTTGACGCCGCCGACGGCATTTACGAACACATCCTGATCGAAGCACACCACCCCGGCATGCCGGTGCAGCACGGCCAGCAGCATCGCCAGCCGCTGCGCATCGAGGCCTACCGTCAGCCGGCGCGGATTGCCGTGCGCGGTATCGACCAGCGCCTGAATCTCGACCAGCAGCGGCCGCGTCCCTTCCTGCGTCACCAACACACAGGAACCGGCCACCTCCTGCCCGTGCTGCGACAGGAACAGCGCCGACGGATTCGAGACGCCCTTCAGGCCGGTCTCGGTCATCGCGAACACGCCCAACTCGTTGACCGCGCCGAAGCGGTTCTTGAACGCGCGCACCAGGCGGAAGCTGGAATGCGTGTCGCCCTCGAAATACAGCACCGTATCGACGATGTGTTCGAGCACCCGCGGCCCGGCCAGCGCCCCTTCCTTGGTCACATGGCCGACCAGGATCACCGTGACGCCCTGCGCCTTGGCCAGCCGCGTCAGCTGCGCCGCGCATTCGCGTACCTGGGCGACCGACCCCGGCGCGCTCGACAACTGCTCGGACCACAGCGTCTGGATCGAATCGATCACCGCCACCTGCGGCTTTTCCGCCTGCAAGGCGCCGAGGATGCGCTCCAGGTTGATCTCGGCCATCAGCGACAGGTGCTGCGTCTCCAGATTCAGGCGACGGGCGCGCAAGGCCACCTGTTCGCCGGACTCCTCGCCGCTCACGTACAACACCTTGTGCGCCTCGGCCAACCCGGCCAGCGCCTGCAGCAGCAGCGTGCTCTTGCCGATGCCCGGATCGCCGCCGATCAGCACCACGCCGCCGGCCACCAGCCCGCCGCCGAGCGCCCGGTCGAATTCGCCGATGCCGGTCGGAATGCGGTCCGCCTCGCGCGCCTCGATGTCGCTCAGCTTCTGCAGCCGCGCGCCCGGCGCCAGCGACGCGAAACGCTGCGTCCCCGGCGTCTCGGCGACGCTCTCGACCAGCGTGTTCCACACCCCGCAACCGGGACACTGCCCCTGCCACTTCGGACTCGTCGCACCGCATTCGGTGCAGGAATAAACGGTTTTGTTTTTTGCCATTCAGGACTCGTCGACCGCAACCGGCACGCGCGGCGCAACGGGAGAGGCCATCTACGAAAAACAAGGAATACCGGTCAAGCCGGCGCAAGCATTGTAAGGCCTTCAGCAGAAACCGCCCTCAGCGCTCGCGTGCGGCCTCGTGCCAGGCCTTCCTGACCGGCGACAGCAGGTATTCCATCACCGTCCGGTCGCCCAGGCGGATTTCCGCGTGCGTCTGCATCCCGGCCGACAACGCGAAACGTTCGTCGTCCATCTCCAGCGCCATCCGCTTCAAGCGTACCAGTGCCTTGTAGAGCAAAGGCTCACGCTTGTCCTTGGTCGCTTCGGCATCTGCCGCATCGGCGCTGACGTGCTCGACCTCGCCTTCGAGCATCCCGTACTTCTGGAACGGAAAGGCCGCGAACTTCAGCTTGACCGGCTGCCCCCGCCGCACGAAACCGATGTCCTCGTTCGACACCCAGACTTCGGCCCGCAGCACCTCGTCCGCCGGCACCAGCGTCAGCAGGATCGTCCCCGGCTGCACCACCGTCCCGACCGTGTGCGTCGCCAAATCCTTCACCACGCCGTCCTGCGGCGCCCTCAGTTCGAGCAGGTCGCGCTTGTGCGCCTGCTTGGCGACCTCCTGGGCCAGGCGGTCGGCATCGCCCTGAATCTCGTTGCGTTCGGCGTGCAACTGCCGCCGGTAGTCCGATTCGATCTGCGCCAGCCGTTTCTCCGATTGCAGCATCGTCGCCCGCGCCGATTCGATCAGGAAACCCTGGGTCTGCAACTCCTGCTCCTTCTCCAGCCGCTCGCGCCGCTTGTCGCTGCCCATCAGCGTCCCGGCGAAACCGTCCTTGACCAGTTTCTCGTAGGCCTTGTCCTGCTCGCGGTAATGCGGCAGCACTTCTTCCAGCTTCTGCCTCACCTGCACCGCCGCGGCCATCTCCTGGCGCGCCTTGAGCTGGCGGGAACGCTCCTCGGCCAGCGCCGCCGCCAGGGCATTGCGGTTGGCCTGGTACTGGGCGGCGATTTCCTCGGCCAGTGCCGCCGGGTCGCCGTCCCGGGCCAGGAAAGGCTGGCCCGCCAATTCGGCTTCGATGCGCCGCAAGCTCAGGCGCTTGCGCTGATAATCGGCATCGAGCGCCTTGATGTCGGCCTCGCTGATCTGCGTATCCATCCGCATCAGCACTTGCCCCGCCTTCACCGTTTCCCCTTCCCTGACCAGGATGTCCTTGACGATGCCAGAATCGGCCGGCTGGACGATCTTCAGGTAGCTCTCGGGAATCAATTTGCCCTCGGCCACCGCGACGATGTCGAGCCGGCCGAGCAAGGCCCAGATCAGCAAGGCGGCGAGTAATGCCAGCAGAACCCACAGCACCTTGCGGCCCAGGGGATTGGGCGGCGCGTCCTGCAGGCGCAGCAAGGGCGGGGAGAAGGCCAGGGGGTCGGCTTCGCCGACCACGAACAGGGATCGTTTGGTCGATTTCATGGGAATCCGCGCGGCCAGCCGGTACAGCCAGAACCGTACCGGCCAGCCTCCTTCCTTACGACAGGCGAACCGCGCCGGTCTGCAGACCGGACAGGGGATTGAGCGTCTGCGGCGCGCTGCCCAGATTGACGTCGGACAGCACGTTCAACGCCGACGTCAGGCCGATGCCGGCCAGCGTGCCGTTCCTGCCGTACTGGTAGGCCAGATCCCCACCGATCGCCGCCGTGTTCGACCCCGCCGCCTGGAAATCGCCGAGCGCACTGGCCAGCGCCCAACTGCTCAAGCCCGGATTCGCACTGCGCGCGGCATCGAAGGCGCCGACCAGGCCGGCAAAGTCGAAGCTCTCCGCCTTCTCGTTCTTCAGGGGATCGCTGCCGCCCAACGCGAAGTCCGCCATCGCCTCGGCAATCACCTGCAGCCTGGTCACCGGCCGCGACGGCGTACCGGCATACCAATCCTTGAAAGTGATCTGATCGCTGGCACCAACTTTCAGCACCAGATCGTTGGCCGATTTGACGAAGGCCAGATCGCCGTAAGCGATGCCGCCGCCCAGCGATACCGTATCGCTGCCGGAACCGCCTGCCGCAAAGGTATCCTGGCCATCGCCCCGGTTGAACAGGATCACGTCGTTGCCGGCGCCGGTGACATAGGTATCGTTCCCCTCACCGCCAAGGAATATTTCCGCCCCGGCACCGCCATTCAGCATGTCGTTGCCGGCGCCGCCGTTGAATAGCGCGCTGCCTGAGGTATCGGTCAATACATCGTTGCCGACGCTGCCTTCGAGGATGTCGTTGCCAGCGTAGCCATTCAGAGAGTCATTGCCTTCAGCGCCGGCGATCAGGTTGTTGCCGCTGTCACCGTTCAACGTATCTGCCTGAGCAGTCCCCAACAGCGGGGCCTGCAACAGCACCGCCATATCCCATACCACTCCATCCGCAAACTCGATCCGATCAATCCGGACAGACGGATCGTTTATCCAATTCTGTAAACGGATGCTGTCGCCCGTATCCTTGATCGAAAGAATCAGGTCATAACCCGAGTTAACGGCAATCGACCGGTACAGCTTCACATCGTCCGGATTCACCCCGGCCTTCAGCCGGATCACATCCGTCCCGCCACTCGAGTAGTACCGCGTGATCACATCCTGTCCATCGCCACGACCAAACAGGTACGTGTCGTCGCCATAGCTCTCCCAGTGCGTGTCATCACCCGCTCCGCCATCATGGACATCGTTGCCATCCGAACCGTACAGCAGGTCGTTGCCATCGCCGCCTTCCAGAACATCCTGACCAATGCCGCCATACAGCGTGTCATTGCCCCCCAAGCCGCGCAACGTATCCCCCGCGGAGGCATAGGCTGCCGAGATCGTCTCCGCACCGTCCGTCCCTTCCACCGGTGCAGACCACAGCACGTCCATACCCCAGACCGTGCCATCGGCAAATTCAATCCGCTCAATCTGGCCCGAACTGTCGGTCGCCCAATTCTTGACCCGGATGCTCTCCCCCGTGTCCTTGATCAGCACCACCAGATCGTGCCCAACGCTCGACCGGTACAGCTTCACATCGTCCGGATTCACCCCGGCCTTCAGCCGGATCACATCCGTCCCGCCACTCGAGTAGTACCGCGTGATCACATCCTGTCCATCGCCACGACCAAACAGGTACGTGTCGTCGCCATAGCTCTCCCAGTGCGTGTCATCACCCGCTCCGCCATCATGGACATCGTTGCCATCCGAACCGTACAGCAGGTCGTTGCCATCGCCGCCTTCCAGAACATCCTGACCAATGCCGCCATACAGCGTGTCATTGCCCCCCAAGCCGCGCAACGTATCCCCCGCGGAGGCATAGGCTGCCGAGATCGTCTCCGCACCGTCCGTCCCTTCCACCGGTGCAGACCACAGCACGTCCATACCCCAGACCGTGCCATCGGCAAATTCAATCCGCTCAATCTGGCCCGAACTGTCGGTCGCCCAATTCTTGACCCGGATGCTCTCCCCCGTGTCCTTGATCAGCACCACCAGATCGTGCCCAACGCTCGACCGGTACAGCTTCACATCGTCCGGATTCACCCCGGCCTTCAGCCGGATCACATCCGTCCCGCCACTCGAGTAGTACCGCGTGATCACATCCTGTCCATCGCCACGACCAAACAGGTACGTGTCGTCGCCATAGCTCTCCCAGTGCGTGTCATCACCCGCTCCGCCATCATGGACATCGTTGCCATCCGAACCGTACAGCAGGTCGTTGCCATCGCCGCCTTCCAGAACATCCTGACCAATGCCGCCATACAGCGTGTCATTGCCCCCCAAGCCGCGCAACGTATCCCCCGCGGAGGCATAGGCTGCCGAGA